>Ga0180732_1000002_pt1 | contig 540026 bp, 509 predicted proteins | sample KR11_01MetaG_FD_148674 | JGI IMG/M metagenome (GOLD analysis project Ga0180732, IMG submission 148674) | Groundwater microbial communities from the Olkiluoto Island deep subsurface site, Finland - KR11_0.1 MetaG | ecosystem: Environmental > Aquatic > Deep subsurface > Groundwater | place...
CTTTGCCAAATCCATACCAATCGTCTTAAGATTCATATCGGTCGCCCCTTTCGTTTAAGTGTAAGTGTCACGACTTCACTTTGGCACATTGATGCCGTTTAGGGAGGGGCGACCATTCCATTATTCCGGCGCAAGCTGGAATCCCGGAAAATCAAACAGCTGGACACTGGCCTACGCCGGTGTGACGGACTTGATCAGTGCTTCCTTAAAGTCCGAGCGGCCAGGGCCACAGCGGCGAATCCTCTGGCCGGACAAGGGGGGCGGGGCTTATGCTTGTGCAAGCGCAAACCGATGGATACGCGACAAAACATCCCGCATGGCCTCGCGCGGTTTCAGCGTCATAGTGGGTTTGCAGATTGAGCCAGCTTTGCGCTTCAGTGCCGAAGAACGCCGCCAGACGCAAGGCCGTATCTGCAGTGATGCCGCGCAGACCATGCACAATCTCATTGATGCGGCGGGGCGGAACCTTGATGGCCTTGCTTGCGGATATATCATTGTAATTCAACGATATATTTGGAGGCGCGACCCGGAATCGAACCGAGGTACACGGCTTTGCAGGCCGTTCGGTTTTGGTCTATGTCTGGCTTTGCGCAAGATCGCCACCGATGGCTGAAAGATCGGGCAGGGCGCGCTTGCGATAGCGGCTTGTCTGGCTGGCCTCCGTACGCTGGCGGCGCTTCGTCCCGCTCGCTGCCACTTCGATGCGCTCGGCGGTTTGCTCGCGGATGCGCTGCCGCAGATATTCTGCCAGATCATCCTCGATCATAACCCACGCGCGTCCTATCTTGGCGGCCGGAATAGTGCCGTCCTCGATCAGCGCCCGCACGGTGGTGGGGTCAGTGGCCAGCAGTTCGGCGGCGGTGTCCAGGGTGTGGGTTTTCATAGTGTGATCCGATCTAGCGGGCTGGTGACGCCATGCCCGCCCTTGTTGAGGACGTGGGTATAAATCATCGTGGTGCTGACGTCGGAATGTCCCAGCAGCTCCTGACCGGTGCGGATGTCGTGCCCCGCTTCGAGTAGGTGTGTGGCGAAGGAATGACGCAGCGTGTGGGGATGCACCAGCTTGTGGATTCCGGCGGCGCTGGCGGCGGACTTCACGGCGCGCTGTATATTGCGCTCGCCCCAGTGATGCCGGCGGTATGCGCCGGTGCGCGGGTCGGTGCTGTAGCTTGGCGCGGCGAAGATGTATTGCCAGGCCCACTCCATGGCGGCCTTCGGGTATTTGCGATCGATGGCGTCGGGCAGCTCGACATCGGCATGCCCGGTGGCGAGGTCGACGTCGTGAATTCGGCGGCGTTCGATGATGTGTGCTTCCAGCGCCGGCACCAGTGCGTTGGGCAGCATGGTGACGCGATCCTTGCCGCCCTTGCCTTCGCGGATGGTTATCTGGTGCCGGGCAAAGTCCACGTCCTTGACGCGTAGCCGCAGGCATTCCTTGATGCGCATGCCGGTGCCGTAGAGCAGCCGGACGATCAGGCCATTGGTGTCGTCGGGCAGCTTGCGCAGCAGGGCTTGCGTCTCGGCGATTGTGAGCACGGATGGCAGGCGCTTCGATACTTTGGCGCGGGTGATACCGTCGAGCCAGGGTAGGGTGATGCCGAGTACGTTTCGGTAGAGGAACAGCAGCGCGTGCATGGCCTGGTTCTGCGTGCTGGCACTGACGTTGCGCCCGGTAGCTAGATCGGAAAGAAATGCCTCGACTTCGGCGGCGCCCATGTCCTTCGGGTGGCGCTTGCCGTGGAAGTAAATGAAGCGCTTGGCCCAATGGATGTAGTTTCGCTCGGTGGCCAGCGAATAGTGCAGCACACGGATGGCCGCGCGCATGCGGTCGAGCAGCTTCGGCTGCTGGTGTTCCGTGTCGGGTAACGCCGGCGCGCTTGTCGCGTTTGGTTTTTCAAGTGTGAGCATTGGTGCGGCCCTCTGTGGTTTTGTGCTGCGTTAACCGTCTGTGGGTGTCGGAGAATTTAAGTTATGCCCCTCGGTCGCCGCGGTGCCAGCGCCGACTTTCTCAATCGTGTGCCTTGCCCGGTTCTGCGCCCATTGTTGGAACTGGTCGCGCATGTCCGGCTCCCACTTGCTCGGGTCGGCGTTGGCTATGCTTTCGAGGACATCCAGAAGGTGACGCACCTTCAGCCGCAGACTCACCTTTTCGCGGTCGGCGTCATACTCTGGCAACCCCTTCACCCATGCGTCAATGCCCGGTGTGGGTATGCGTGAGCATGCGGGGCAGTAGTCTGTTATCAGTGGCGCGGCGCGGCATGTCGGGCAGTAAAAGTCATCCATCACAGTTCCTTTTCTCAGTTCCGCCGGGGCATAACCCGTCGGTCAAGCGCGACCTTCGCCATAAGGCCGGCGAAGGCCGCTTACCTATGCGTTGGCCGTCGTGTTCATGTCGTGGCCGCACTTGGGGCACCAATGCTCAATCCCTGTCCCGCCGCACTCCGCGCAGATCGAGAATTCACCGGGCAGCGCGTTGATGGGGTCGTCCTCGTACTCATCGAAACAGCCGTCGTCACAGCCAAGGCTAGTGCAGGTTCGCATGTGCGTAGGGGAGTGCTGGCACTTCGGGCACCGCGCATCCGACCATTCGTACTCATCATCCATAGCAACCTCCTCGCCGGCCAACCCGGCGCTCAAGCGGGACGTTCCGGCGATGAAACCGCCGGCCCGCCCCTTAGCTCTACGTTAGGTGACTCAAGCCACTCGATGCGCGGCTGCTCTTTCCGCAGCGCGTAATACTCCACTTGCACCTTGGCGCTTCCAATCATCTTCCCTGCAAGGTTCGCCAGTTCTGCGGCTTCTCCGGGCTTGATTTCTCCGGCCTTCAACTTCTCAAAGGTCAGAGCAAGTTCAGTTCGCAGTTCGTCACAGTTTTTCATTTATCGCCCTTTTCAGTCTCAACAGTTCTCGGTGTGCATCAACCAGTGTTTGCGGTATCTCGCTGCCTTTTATCTTCAGGTGTTGCGCCAAGCATCGGCGCACAAAACAATCGTGCAGCGTGTCGCGGTAGTGTTCTCGCAACAGCTTTGCCTTCTCCCGCTGCTCTGGCTTCGCTTTTAGTGCGCGTTGTTTCGCCAGTGCTTCCGGTTTCCGCGAGTAACGGCGTCCTGCATCCTTCACTCTGTCCGGGTGCCGCTCCGCATACTCGCGTTTCCTTTGAGCAGCCAGATCTGGGTTTGCCAAATCTGCCGCCCTGGCCTTCGCAATCAGCCGTTCGCGGTTCGCCATGTACCACTTCTTGTAATCGTCCTTGTTCGCGTATGCCATCGCCGTCACCTAACCCGTCATTCCACAGGACGGGCGAAAAGCCGCCCGCCTGTGAATTCAGGCGTTGGGCCTCTCGGTCGGCATGAACGATAGGTCGAGGAAGCACTCACCGAATTTGAGCGCAAGCGCGAATACCTGCCGCCCGTGCAGCTTTGTGACTGCCGGCCCTACCTGCGTTAGTCCGTGATAGTGGCAGATGCCATCCACGCACCGCTGCGGCGCTACCGGCTCGTGGTGCCACGGGATAGCTACTAGATCAAAGTCCCGTGCAAGGCTCCCATGCACTGCCAACGCCCAGCCTTTGACTCGAAACGATTCAGCCAATTCAGGGTAGAGACAGGCCGCGTAAATTGGGGCGTAGTTAGCTGCTTGCATTCAGTCCTCCTGTGTCCGCCGTGTCGTCAGCGCCGACTTCTTGAACGTCGTAGTACCGCGCCGGATTTCCGCACGTCGGGCATATCGGATCGCCGTCCACCCATTTCACTGTGGCGAGGACGTCGGGAATAACGATTGTTGTGCAACAAGTGGAACATTCAAGCCAGCGTTCTGCCATGATCTTTCTCCGCAAAAGGCCCAACTAATCAATCAACGCGGACGTGCCGATAATGCCGGCACGCCGGTTATTTCAGGCGTTCGACACCACCTTCTTCGCCCTTTTCAGATGCCCACGAAGGCTTGCATTGCTGCGCTCCAAATGCTCGCGGATAGCCCGCAGGCGCTTTACCTCGCCATCGAGGTAGTCTCGCTGCCGTATCAGTTCAGTGTGTCGCTCGGCCATCTTCTCGGTTGCGTCCGCGATGCGAAGAAAGGCACCAGTGTTTATCTGCTCAAGTGTGCAGCCTTTTGATTCTTCTTTGCCCCAGTCGACGCGGCTTGCCTGTCTGTATCCTCTAAAACTCATGGTGTCGAACCCTCCGTTCCAGCGGGAAGCTGCGCCGATGAGGCCGGCTTGCTCCCCTGAACTGCATCGTTCGGCGGCTGAGTCATCGCGTGATCAATCGCCATGTCGATCTGATCTGGCCTGTAATCTGCGTCATAACCAACCCATGCAGGGTTTTCGCGCAACCAGCGGTATCGCTTACCGCTCGCATAAAGTTCGCAAAATTCTGCCACTAGCCCAGCAGTAACGGCGGCTATGTACAGTTCTTTTTCGCCATCTGTCATTTCTTTCTCCGATCAATCAGCCGCCGAACCCGCCGCTGCAGGGGATTCGGCGCATGAATCCGCGCATCTCCCATGAGCTTTGTCGTTAGCCGGCACATCGTAGGCCGTGCGACATGTCTTCCCATCGTTCGCTACTCCGAACGCTCGCTGGATAGCACGCGCCTTATCGTTGTCGATCACTGCCACCTTCATGTGGTCGCCGAACACTTGGGCGATCATCATCCCCGGAGCCTTTGCCACTTCCATTTCGCCGAGCTTTGCGCGCTCAATCGTCAGCGCCTCCCATTGCTCTTGCGTCAGTTGGATTACTACAGCCATCATCAATCCTCTCTGCCGGGCGTTCCGGCTAACTATCCGTTCCAGGCGCGACGCCGCGAAGCGGCGCGGCCTGAACTCCGGCGTTGAGCAACTCCGCATCAAGCGCTTCACTCCAGCCGTCTTCCCATTCATCAAACCTAGAATCACCAGAATCAAACGGGTTTTCAGATAGTGTTCTGTCGTTCTTGTATGCGGCAGCGCCGAGCCTATAAGCGTCATCGGTGTCAGGCATATCAATCCTTTCCGCTCCCATCTGGCGCATTGAGCGTGTCGTTGATACGCAACCGCACAGCCAGCACTACCCAAGCCACGTTGCCGGAGACGAGCAGCACGCCGCCGGCGAAGCTGGCCCATTGATCGAGCGCCGGGTAGTAGACGAGATTCCACAGGCCCCAGGCGGAGAAGAATGCCGTGGTCGGCCAATAGACCCCGGCGAGGTGGCGATCGCGGCGCAGCTGCAGCCAGTTGCGCCAGGTGAAGTAGGCGCCGACGAGCTCGAAGCTGCCGTTGATGAGGTCGGGCCACATCCTAGAAGGGCACGTCGTCTTCAAAGTCATTGAACCCACCTGCTGCTGGCGCACTGGGCGAGGCAGCTGGTGCAGCGGCGGGGGCCGTCGTGTTCGTGGGCTGGGCGGGCTGGGCTGCGCCTCCGGCGAATTCCAGGTCGATGATGCGGCCGACGAGTTTCTCGCCGCGCGTGCCGTCCTTGCGCGCAAAGGTTTCGATGTGCGGGTCGGACAGCGTGACGCCGAGCGCGGTGCCCTTGAGCAGGTGCGGCTTGAGGGCCTCGGCGCGCTTGCCAAAGATGGCGCCGTCGAGCCATTGCGTCGGGCGCTTGCCGTCGGCGGCCTTGGCGCCGTAGTTGAAGGCCAGGGCCAGATTGGCGACGGCGGTGCCGTCGGGCAGGTAGCGCAGTTCGCAGTCGCGGCCGAGGCGCGCTATTCCGGTGAGGAGCATGGTTATCCTTTCAGTTGAAATTATGGAAACAAGCGTTCTTGACCAGCGGCTTCGAGCTCGAACGCATGGGGCCTTGGTGGGAAGTCGTCAGGATTAAAGTCACAGCAGTCAATCGCGTCTTGTTTCAGTTGGTGAAAGCCATCGCAGATCGGGCAGAGATGACCTTCAATGACTTGCGGCCGGCAACATTCATATGCTTCGTCTTCATCGTCGTGCACGGTGAGGCATTCGTCGCATTGCCATGCGCATGCAGGCTTGTCTGTGTTCATGTCGTCGCTTCCCGGGAGAATTCGTTCGTCGTCGGGAACGGCCAGTCGCCCAGGGGTTTAACCGGCGCAGCCGGTTTGTTCGCCGACGCAGTCGGCGCTGGAGCGGTCTTGGCTTTGTCCTTCGCCGCGGCCGTTTTCTTGCCTTTCGGTTTCGCCGGTGCAGCCGGGTTCGCGCCCCCTTCTCCGTGCGCTTGCGCAGCTTGCGTGGGGTCGGCGGCCGTCAGGAAGACGGCCAGATCGTCGAGGATGAAGGGGCGGTCTTCGGCGGCGTCGTAATTCCAGCGATTGACATGCCGTTCTTCGGCGGTCAGGCCGTCGAGCAGGTAGGCGAGCGCGGTACCGGGCGACCACTGGCGCATGGCGGCGGCGGTGGCTTCCATGATGGTGGTGCCGTTGTCGTCGTCGCAGGTCTCCTCGGGCAGGGTTACGCCAAACTGCTTAAGGCGCGGTGCGTCGGGCTTGCCGTTGTAGCTGCAGTCCATGCGCATGCTGGCCACGGCCAGCAGGTTGAGCACGTGGTCGGCATTCAGATCGCCCTCATCGTAGAGGGTGCGCGCGCGCGCAAACAGCGTGTCGGCCAGGGCCTTGCGCCGCTCACCTTCGGCTTCGGCCGCGGCTTCGCGGGCAGCGGCCTCGGCTTGCCGCTGCGATCGCGCCGCGGCTTTTTCGGCGCTGGCTTGATCTGCAGCAGTCTCTGGCTGCGGGTCGGGTTGGTAACCGGCTTGCTGCAGCGCCCGGGCCAGTGCCGTGGGTTCGGCCAGTTCGAGCATGTCGCCATCGCGCGACTCGACCAGGGCGGCGACGGGCGCCGCGTCACCGAGGATCTGGCGGTAGGTGCGGTCCGCGGGATCGCCCGGCACGTCCATGTCGAGGCTGACGTAGGCGCCGCGGTCGATGTCACGCGGCCCCCATGGCATCAGTTCGCGCGCGGCTTCGCCGGTGAAGACCTGAATGCCGTTCGCCTCGGCAGAGACAATCAGCTGGGCGCGGCGCGCGGTTTTCTTTTCGTCGAAGCACGGGATATCCGTGCAGACGTTTGCATCGATGCCGTCGGCTGTCATGACCAGGTCGTTGCCGGCGCGCTTGGGGCAGGCGCTGCAGCTGCCGGCGACCGGGCACAGCGTCGCGTCGTCGAGTGGCCAGGTGGCGTCGTGCAGTTCGACAGTGAAATTGCGTTGCAGGGTGGCCTTGGCGGCGCGATAGGACAGCGGCACGCCGTCATAGCCGGTGATGACCGAGGCCAGCGCCTTGGCCTGCAGGGAGGCCGGCACGCGCGCGATCAGCAGCGCGGTGCTGGCGTCGAGGTTGCTGGCGAAGAAAGCCTCGCGCGCCGGTTGACCGAGCGCGAGCAGCTTGAGGCGGGCATAGACGTAGCCCCTGCTCTTGCCGATCTTGGCGGCGATGGTGTCGGCGCTGTAGCCGTGGCGCTGCATCAGCTGCTGATAGCCTTCGGCTTCTTCAAGCGGATGCACGTCGCGGCGCTGCAGGTTTTCGATGACCTGGATTTCGAGCACCTGCTTGTCGTCGAGTGCGCGCCAGAAGCCGGGAATCTCGGTCAGGCCGGCCGCCTGGGCGGCGCTTGTTGAATTCCAGGAAGTTCTCGAACGGCAGCGGCCGCACGGTGATGGGCTGAATCAGCCCGTGGGACTTGATCGATTCGGCCAGCTCGGCGAGGTAGGCGTCGTCAAAGTGTTTGCGCGGGTTGCTGGGCGAGGGAACGATCTCGCCCATTGGCAGCATGGCCACGGCAACCGCGTCAGCGGGTAAGGATGTGCTCATGGGGTTCTCCGGTAAGTGGTGTCAGGGCAGTCGGTACTTGTCGCGACAACGAGCGCAGGCGCCGTTGACGAGACGGGGATTTGGCAGGCCGCAGTGGTCGCAGTCGCCGGGTTCGCCAGCGGGAATGCCGGCCGCGGCGCGGCGGATCTCGGCCTCGCGATCGCCGACGAATTCGGCCGCGCGATCGTTGGCCTGGTCGATGATGTCGCCGCGCTCGCTCATCGCGGCATCATTCAAACGGATTCATGGCGCGCCAGCCCCAAGCAACGAGCAAAGTGGTGGCAATGGCGCAGCCAATCAGGATTCCGACGACGGTACAGGTGGTCATGATGCAAGCCTCCGTGAGGTGCGCCAGGCACGGCGCAGGGTGAATGCCAGGTGTTGGTCGCGCCACAGGCGCCAGGTGAGGATCAGCCGTCGCATGTCTCGGCCTCCTTGCGCAGATGGTTGGCGACGATCTGGTCGGCGATGGTGCGGGTGCGCGCCGCCAGTTCGCAATAGACGAGCTCGAGTGTCATGCCGGCGCGCAGCGCGCCGTCGATCTCGATGTCGACGCTGGCGCCGAATGCGGTGGTGTAGTGAATGTCGCGCTCGGTGATGGTGAGAGGCGGGCAGGTCTTGAGTGTCATGGCGCGCTCCGGGTCAGCAGGACGATGCACCCGTGGTCGACGTGCGCCGGGCGACTGACGACCACGGGGATCTGCAGGGGCGTTGCGCGTTCGGCCACCCAGCGGCAGCAGAGGCGCAGCGCGCGCAGGGGGATGTAGTGGGCGGGCATCACAGCAGCCTCGGCTGGACGGGCAGGGCATAGCGCCGCCGTCTCGCCAGCGCCGACATTTCGAGTGCGATGCGCAGTGGCGCCCATGCTTGGGCGCGCTCAAAGGTCCAGCCAAAGAACCGCAGCGCCTTGATGCGGTTGAATGCCGCTCTACGCTCGTCGGTGCTGATGTGGGGTTTGTCGGTCATTTGCGCCTCCGGTGGGTGAGTACCTGAGGCGAGTATAGTCCCGCTTAACTAAGACTGTCAAGCGCTACTAAACATTTATTCGAACAAGGCCGATTCCGACCGTGCCAACTAGAAGGATCGCGGTATTTCTGGTGCTTTGACTACCTTGCCGTCTTTCAATGTCACAGAGAGGGTGCGCACACCTGAAAAGCTGTTGGCATAGCTCCAAACCCACGTCAGGCCTGCTGGATCGCTCTTCACCAGATAGGGCGGCCCCATGATCTCGGTGACTTCGGCTTCGGTCATGCCGGCCCGTAGCTGCCTGGCGCTATTCCACTCGAATGGCGTGCCGGCGCATGCGACGAGGACTGTTGTAATTATGATCGCAGCTGCGACCCGCGCTTTATGTGGGGACATTTTCACCAACCTTTCCGCACTGCGGGCACTTGTATTTTCCCCAGCCCCAAGCGATAAATATTATGCCGGGCAGAATCCATAAAAGTAGCAGCAGAAGCGCGAGAAATTGCGGCCCGTTGTAATTTGCCAGCCATGTTTTCATGTGGCCTGAAAACCCGCAAACGTTGCAGCGGCGCTGCCCGGGTATGCCAGACAGCACGCCTAGCACGGGTGGCTGCCGCACGCCGCATTTTGGGCATAGCTCAGCTTTCATCCTGATCACGGCGCCGCACTCATGGCAATATTTTTCGTCTGCAGTTTTACTGGCGGCTTCCATGTCTATGCCTTTCGCTCAATTGTCATAACATAAGGAAGTTTGCATAATACTCTGCCGCCATTCCGCCATGGAAATTATGCGCGCTTTGCTTTAGCGGCTGGGTGTGTTCCGGTAAGGCAGCGCGCAAAGCCGATCAGCTCGCGAAGGCCGTCGTCGTTGATAAGTTTTGCCAGTTCGTAGAGTGTGCTGAGAAGGCCGCTGTCTATGGGTTCCAGCGTCTGCTCATTGATGAATAGCGAGTGTGTCTGCTTTATGGTGTAGTCGGCCAATCCGAGTAGCAGCCAATCCAGGGAAAAATCCAGCTTTTCATGCAGCAATAGAAGGTTGCGCGTGGCTGGTATTGTGGCGTCGCTTTCCCACTGCGACACCGCGCCCTTCGTCGCATCGCAGATTTCGCCAAGCTGGTCCTGGGTGAGTTTGTTGCGCGTACGCAATACTCTGATGCGTTTACCGATACTCATCGCGTCAGAATAAAGGTCTGCTGAATATTGTGGTTTAGGGGGGCTTGACATATCGGGTATAGCCAGCCTAAACTGGCGGTTATGGATGCAATCAAAAAAGCCTGCGATGCCGTGGGAAGCCAGAAATGTCTGGCTTCAATGCTCGGTGTTACGTCCGGAGCCGTCAGTCAGTGGGAGGTTGGCAAGGTGCCAATCGAGCGCTGCATCGAAATCGAAAAAGCCACCAGCGGCGCCGTGCGCTGCGAGGAACTTCGCCCGGATGTTGATTGGGCCTATCTGCGCGCAACGAATTGTCCGGCCGAAATCGGCGCTGGTGAGACGGCGCACGAACCGGAAAGGCAGGCATCGCATGCTTGACCAGCGCTTCTGGGATCGGTTTGCCAAACTGGCGGCGGCTAAGCGTCCGGCAGTTTTGCGATTTCCGGCTTCAAAGAAAGTATTCGGGACGAAAGGGCATCTAGCCAGTGCCGCACGTCCGCCTGGAAGTCGCTGCTGTGCTGCTCTTCCTCTGTCCGCTTTGCGGCTGCGTCGTAAGCAATTGTTAATATTTTCTCCATGTCGCCCCGTGAAAGAGTTATCCAGGGGAGCATGACCGTGCATATTTCCATCAGTGCGATGTGTTGCGTGGCCAGGGCGTGCAGGTTGTCTTCGATATGCTCCAGCCGATCTTCCAGTGTCATGGCCAGTCCTTTCGGTAGGTTGATGTGTGAGAGCTTCAATTCTATTCGTCATGGGCTGGTCTCCTTTCGTCTCCTCCTAGCTGGCATCCTTGCCGGCCTTGCCGCCGGGGTTTCCCTGGCGGCTTTTTTATTCCGTGACTGCATGGTGGCCTTCTGCCGCCGTGGCGTCACCATTTTTTCTCTGAGGTAACGCCATGAGCCGAGTGGAGAATGCAGCGTACGCGCTGGTGCATGCCAACCGCGATCGCGCCCGGGATGTTGCCGAGCGCACTGGCATCAAGCTGCAGGTGCTGATCAATAAGGTCTCGCCGACCTGCGACCGCAACCATCTGATGCTCGATGAGGCGGTGCGCATCGAGCAGGCGAGCGGCGATTGCCGCATTTTGTTCGCCCATGCCGATGAACTGAATTATGTGTGCATCCCCAAGCCTGGCGCGGTGGATGATGAGGATGTGGCGCATGCGTTGTCTGGCTTGTGTGCCGAGTTCGGCGATTACCTTCGCAAGGTGGATGAGTCGATGCGCGACGGTCGGGTGACGCCGAACGAGCGCCGCATGCTGGAAAACGAGCTGGCCGAGATGGTGGCGTCGGCGATGCGCTTGCAGGGCGTGCTGGCCAGCAAGGGCGGCAAGCGCTGATGGCTGTCACCGGGGAGAAGTCAAAGGGGCGCGCGCCGCGGCGGGCGTATGTCTGCCCGGATTGCGGGGTGTCGTTCATGGGCTGGAACGAGCGCAGCGGCAAGCGTTGCCCGAACGGCCACTGGCGCAGCATGTATCACCTTGACCTGTACGCGAAGAACGGCGTGCTTCCTGTGCCGCGTGTGCGTGTGCCGCTGGGGGTGCGCCGCGTCGTCGGCCCGCCGAAGCCGCCGGCGCTGGCGCTGGCCGATCTGGGTTTCGAGCGACGCTCCGAGCAGTGCGCGCTGGCCCTGCAGCTGTGGCTGATGGCCTATGACCGGCTGCTGGCGCAGTTGCCGGCCAGCACTTCGCGGCTGCTGGTGGCTGGCGCTTTCGAACGGACTGCAGATATCACGCGTCAGCTGATGCCATGACTAAGCCAATGATTGATACGGCGGCCCTGCTGGCGACAGTCGATATCGTCAAGGTCATCGATGCGCGCGTGCCGCTGAAGAAGAGCGGCGCGGAATTCGAGGCGTGCTGCCCGTTTCACAATGAGGCGACGCCCTCGTTCAAGGTCAATCCGGCGAAGCAGTTTTATCACTGCTTTGGCTGCGGTGAGAATGGCGACGCGATCAAGTTCCTCCAGGAGTTCGAGGGTTTGTCGTTTCACGATGCCTGTCGTGCCCTGGGGGCGGATGTCGGCGATCTGCCGGCAGCCGAATCAGTCACGCGCCCGGTGAAGCAGCCAGCCTCGACCTCGCCAGCGCCGGTCGAGGACAAGCCAAAAACCGAGTGGGTGCCGATCCTGCCGGTGCCGGAGGATGCACCGGAGCCGCCGGTGGCGCATCGTTACCGGGGCAAGTATTCGATGCGCTGGGAATATCGCGATGCGGCGGGCCGGTTGCTCGGTTTCACCTGTCGTTTCGAAAAGGCCAGCGGCGGCAAGGAGATCCTGCCGCTGACGTGGTGCCAGAGCAGCGAGAGTGGCGAATTCAAGTGGGAGTGGATTTCCTTTCCAGAACCACGCCCGCTCTACGGGCTGGACCGGCTCGCTGCTCGGCCGGTGGCTTTCGTGCTGCTGGTCGAGGGCGAGAAGTGCGTTGATGCCGCCCAGGCGGAGCTGTCCGAGCTAGTGGTGGTGTCGTGGCCAGGAGGCGGCAAGGCCGTCGGTAAGGCAGACTGGAGCCCGCTGGCCGGCCGCAAGGCGGGCGGATGGGCGGATTGCGATGCGAAGCGCGAACGCTTGACGAAGGAAGAACGCGAAGCCAAGGTGGCCGAGGATTCGAAGCCGCTATTGCCGCCAGAGAAGCAGCCTGGCGTGATGGCCATGGCCAAGATCGGCGAGGTTGTGCTGGCACAGGGCGGGCGCTGGTGGGACATGACCATCGAGGCGCCCGGCGAGAAGCCGGACGGCTGGGATGTGGCCGATGCGATTGAGGAAGGTCTGCGCGGGGCGGACCTGGCGGCCCATGTGCGCACGCAGTTGGTCGAGCGCGTGACAGCCGATCCCATTTCTACCCCTACCAAGGCTGGCGCGGGCAAAGAGAAAAAGGGACCGCATATCCCCGGCCTGATCTGGGGCCGTGACGGCCTGAAGAATTGCCTGTCGAACGTGTATCAGATCCTAGCGCACCGGCCGGAGTGGTCTGAGGTGGTGGGGTATGACGAATTCGCCCTGTGCATCGTCAAGCGCAAGCCGCCGCCCTACGATGGCGGCACGGTCGGCGAGTGGGATTCGACAGATGATTCGCGCACGGCCATGTGGCTGGCGCAGCTGAATCCCGACTGGACCTTCACGCCATCTTCCGATCTGGTCGCCGAGGCGGTCGAGGTGCTCGGCCGGGCCAATGCCTTCCATCCGGTGCGCGAATACCTCGCCAGCCTGACGTGGGATGGCACGCCGCGCCTCGAGATGTGGCTGGAAGATTATCTCGGCGTGGCGCGCGCGGAATACTCGATGCGCGTGGCCAAGTGGTGGCTGATGGGCGCGGTCAAGCGCGTGCTGCAGCCGGGCTGCAAGTTCGACTATTGTCTGGTGCTGGAAGGGCCGCAGGGCAAGGGCAAGAGCACGGCGCTGCGTATCCTCGGTCGCGACTGGTTTGGCGACACAGACCTCGATCTGTCGCACAAGGATTCGATGTCTGCCCTGCGCGGCAAGTGGGTGTATGAGATCGCCGAACTGGGCGCCCTGGCGCGCAGTGAAGAGAAGCGGCAGAAGAGCTTCCTGTCGCGCACGATCGACGAGTATCGCCCGGTCTATGGCCGGCGCGAGATCAAGGCGCCGCGGCAGCTGGTGTTCGGCGGCAGCACCAACGAATTCGAGTGGAACAAGGACCCGACCGGCGGCCGACGTTTCTGGCCGGTGGAGTGTCATGGCGAGTTCAATCTCGACGGCCTGCGCGATGTGCTCGACCAGCTGTATGCCGAGGCGCGGGTGTTGGTCGAGGCCGGCGTGCCCTGCCATCCCTCGGCGGAGGAGCAGCGCACGCTGTTCGATCCCGAGCAGCTCAAGGTCGAGCAACAGGACAGCCTGGTCGATGCGGTGCATGACTGGGTGTGGGGCCGCATTGCCGACTTCTCGATCTATGACGTGGCGGCCGATTGCCTCAAGCTCGACGCCTCGAAACTCACGCGCGACCTGCAGACCCGCCTCGGCATTGCCCTGCGCAAGCTGGGCTGCACGCGCATCGAAAAACGCAACGGCATGATCCGGTACTGGTACAAGCCTCCCGTCAAGAACGAGGCGTCGTCGAAGACTGGCGTGTCTGCGCAGCATGGTTTGGAGGTCGACGATGTCGATTTTTAAGCCAACAAGGTCCGGAAGGTTGGGAACAGGTTGGGAACCTGCAAACCCGCACCAGATGGGCTTCTTCCTAACCTTCCTAACCTTCCGAACCTGTTCCTCCCCGCGCGTACAGGCGCGTGTGCATGCGTATGCACGGGGGCGCGCGGACGCGCGTGCGCGCGCTCCCCTGCCTCATTTAACGTTAGGAAGGTTAGGAAGGTTAGGAACAAGACCGTGCCATCAGGGTTTCCGGCTTCCCAACCTCTGCCCAACCTCTCCGAGGTTAGGAACATGAGCCCCGCGGAAACCGCACGCATGCGCCGATGCTTCAAGGTCGCCGCGGTCTGGGAGGGTTGGTCAGAGACGGATCAGGCGGAGATCTCGGCCGCGATCCGCGCCGCCCTCGATGCCGGCGATCCGGAGATCCTCGCCTGCTGGCAAGCCTGGCTTGAAGACATGAGCGGCCTTGAGCGCATGACGGCCCTGTGCCGCGCCGCCGAGTCGCGCATCAACGCGGAAAGGAAAGCAGCATGATCAAGATCAATATTCGCAACAACTTTCCGCAGGTCGCTAAAGCGATGGAGCGTTTGGGCGGTCAGGTTGCCGACAAGGTCATGGTGCGATCGCTCAATGCAGCGGCCGAGCAAGGCAAGACGGCGATGGCACGAACAATCGCGAAAGAGTTTCGAGTAACTATCGGCCAGGTCAAGGATCGGTTGCTGGTCAAGCGCGCCCGCAGTAATGGCCGCGAGGTTAAGTTTCAGGCAATCCTGCAGGCCGGGCGCAAGACCAAAGGGCGCGGCATGAACCTGATTCACTTTGTCACCACGATCCCGAAGCGGACCAAGAAAGGAAAGCTCGGGCAGGTGAAGTTCCAGGTCAAGCGTACCGGTGGAAGGAAGACTATCCCAGGCATGTTCGTGGCGACCAATCGCAGGACGGGTGGCCGTGCGGTCTTTCTTCGCACTGGTAAGGATCGCATGCCGATCAAGACGGTGACCTCGATTGACGTGCCGCAGATGTTCAACACCAGGCGCATCAACAGCGTGGTGCGTGAGGTCATGCTCAAGCGATTTGATGCCAACTTTAAGCGCGAGCTACGGGCCGTGATGAAGGGGTACGTCAAGTGAAGACGTCTGCGCATGTCTTCACGGGTCCTTCCCAGCCAAAACCCACACGGCGCCAAAGGACCTCGGGAATTCGCCAGTTTTCTGAGTGTCAGGGGGGTAAGTAAGTCGTGCGCATTATCGGCCAGGAGCAGATTGCTGCAGTGTTCGGCGTGGCGCCGAAGACGGTGGTCGAGTGGCAGGAGCAAGGCTTCCCGGTGGCGGCGCGCGGCGGGCCGGGGGTGCCGAGCGAATACGACTCCGAGACCTGCATCAACTGGCTGGTCGAGCGCGAGGTCAGGAAGGTCCAGAACGAGCGGCCGCAGGATCGCTTGGCGCGGGTGCAGGCCGACAAGATCGAAATGGAGAACGCCGAGCGGCGCGGGCAGCTGATTCAGGCCGACCAGTTGGAGCCGAAGCTGCGGGCCGCGCATATCTTCGCGCGCGAGAACTTCCTCGATGCGCGCTACCGCCTGGCGCGCGAACTGCCGAGCGACGTGCCAGGCCGTGAAGACATGCTGCAGGCCGAGCTTGAAGCCTTCCTGCACCGGCTGGCCGACTGGGCGCATGCCGACGATGTCGATGAGGAGGATGGCGCTTGAACCCGGCGGCGCTGGCTGATGACGTCGAGACCTGGGCCACGCAGGCGCTCGACGCCATGCTGGGCCGCGTCCGTTCGTATCTGCGCCCGCGCCCGCCCCTCTCCCCGATCGAGTGGGTCGAGAAGTATCGCCGCCTATCGTCAGAAGAGAACCCCGACTACGCCGGCAAGTTCGATCTCGACAACATCCCGGTGCTGCGCGGCGTGCTGGCGGCCTGCGGGCAGAAAGGCGTGAGCCGCGTGGTGGCGCAGAAGCCGGCGCAGATCGCCTGGACCGGCGGCGTGGTCTGCACGATGATGGGCTATTACACCCACTGGAAGCCCTGCGTGCAGGTGGCGATGTTCCCTCGCGAGAAGTCGGCCAAGGATTTCGACGCCGAGAAGTTCGCGCCGATGGTGCGCGCCACTCCGGTGCTGGCGAAGAGCATCCGGCTGAAGAGCCGCAGCGATGGCAACAGCGCCACGCGCAAGCACTACCCAGGCGGGCTGCTCAAGTTCGTCGCCTCCAACTCGCCCGCCGACGTGAAATCGACCAGCGCCAAGGTGCGCTATGTCGAAGAGCCGGACGATTCGAACAAGGACGTCAAGGGCCAGGGCAACTCGATCGCGCTGTTGCGCGAGCGCGGCAAGGCGATCCGCGACAACTTCGAGCTGATCGGCGGCACGCCCACCGCCAAGGGCGCCAGCGAAGTCGAAAAGGAAATGCGCACCACCGACCAGCGCCGCTTCCTGGTCGCCTGCCATCACTGCGGCGATCGCCATGAGGTCGAATGGGCGCACGTCACCATCCCCGGCCTCAACCTCACGCCCGAAGAGCTGGCCGCGCCCGACCTCGATGCCCGCCGGCCGGAGCGCGAAGTGTATGGCCGCGCCCGCCACGAAGACGCCTACTATTCATGCCCGCACTGCGGCGGGCAGTGGAGCGACGACGAGCGCATCGCCAACATCCGCGCCGCGGCGCGCGTGGCTCCACTCTACGGCTGGGAACCGACCGCCGAGGCCGCCGACCCCGGCTTCTTCCTCAACGAGCTGCAGAGCGTCTTCGATGGCTCGCGCATCGCCGTGCTCGCCGAGAAATTCCTGCGCGCCCAGCACCTGATGGACCACGGCGACCCCACCGAGATGGTCGCCTTCTGGAACGCCACGCGCGGCATCTGCTGGGAGTACTCCGGCGAACTGCCCGAAGAAGACGAACTTCGCCAGCGCGCCGAAGCCTACCTCGAATGGCACGTGCCCGCCGGCGGGCTGATGCCGATTGTCGGCGTCGACGTGCAGCACGATCGCCTCGCCGTCACCGTCTGGGTCGTCGGCCGCGGCGAGGAAATGTGGCTGGCGTACTGGGGCGAGCTATACGGCCAGACCGTCGTTGCCCATGCCGGCGCCTGGATCGAGCTTGAGCAGCTGCTCGCCCGCAGCGTCACGCACGCCAGCGGCGCGCAACTGCCGCTCGCCGCCTGCGGTATCGACTGCGGCGACGGACAGACCTCCGATGCTGCTTACAGCTTTGTGCGCAGACACAATCGCCCCGGCCGCCCGGTGGTGGCCACCAAAGGTGCGTCCGATGCCGAAGGCCGTATTGAGATATGGACCCCGCCCAAACCCATCGACCCGAACCATCGCAGCACGAAGGCGAGCAGATATGGGGTGCTAATTCACATCATTGGCGCGGCCAAGGCCAAGGACCTGGTCCTCGGCTGGGCGCAGGAAGGCGGGCGCGTGCGCCTGGCCGGCAACGGCCCAGGCCGCATGCACTGGTATCAGGATGTGCGCGCCGATTTTTACGAGCAGTTGCTCTCTGAAATCAAGGTACCCAGCCGCAACAACCCCAAGCGGCGCACCTGGAAGGCGCGCACCGACCGCCGCCAGGAGGGTCTCGACTGTACGGTTGTTTGTCTTTGGCTCTCGCGCCACCTGCGCCTGCACCTGCGCCGCCCGGCGCAATGGGACATCGCCGAACTGCGGTTGCGCCAGGGCGCGCTGCTGCCAGTTGATCCCGTGGAGACGTCTGCACCGGAACAGGAGGATGAGGAAGCCGAAAAAGTCGGCGCTGGCGAGACGGCGGTCGCCATCGAACTGCCAAGCCTGGCGCAAACCCGCCTCGCCGCCATGATCCGCGACCGCCGCCTGCAGCGTCATGGCCAACACTGACAACCTGCGCGACCTGATCGACATCGCCCGGCGCGAAATATCCGACGTGCCGCCGGAAGTTTGGGACCGCTTTACCCTGCTGGCCGGACTGCGCTTCGGCGCCAGCACCTTATATGTCAATGCCGTCAGCCGCAAGCGCGCGCGGCTCGAACTGCTCGCCCAGCTCGACGCCGACCTTGACAGTCAGACGCTTGCCGCCAAGCTCGGCGTCAGCGTGCGCCATGCCCAGCGGCTCAAGCGCTTGCGCTGACGCGACATTCTTCCGGTAGTCATGTCGCCGCCGCGCCGCCACCATCGCGGCCATGACTGCACCCACCACGTTTCGCGCCGGGGACTCGGTTTCCTGGGAGGCTGATCTGCCGGCCTACCCAGCCAGCGCCGGCTGGGCGCTCAAATATCGAATGCTCTGGGCCGGCGGCGCCGCGGTTGCCATCAGCACCGCTGCCGCAGGCGACCTTCATGCCGTCAGCCTGGCCGCCAGTGCCACCACCGACTGGACGGCCGGGGCCGCAACACTGCTGTCGTGGGTAGAGAAGGGCGCGGAGCGCGTCACGCTCGACCAGCAGGCCGTCGCCATCCTGCCCAACCTGCAGGCCGCCGAAACCTTCGACGGCCGCAGCCAGGCCGTCAAGGGGCTGGCCGATGCCGAAGCCGCGCTGGCCGCCTATGTCGCTGGCGGCAAGGTGCATGTCGCCGAATACGACATCGCCGGGCGGCGCATGAAATTCCGCACCGCCACAGAAATCACCGACCTCATTGCGCACTACAAGCGCGAAGTCGCCAACGAACGCGCGCTCGCCGCGCTGCTGCATGGCGGCACGCCCGGCCGCGTGCATGTGAGGTTTTGACCATGGGCTTCCTCGACAAGCTATTCAAGCGTGAGACGTCCGCCGAGCGTGCCGCCTGGCTCGACCAGGCCGTCAGCGGCGCCGCCGCGCAGGCGCAGCAGCACTTCCTCGCCGAAATACGCACCGCCCGCCGCAGCTTCGAAGCCGCCGAAACACCCGCATGGACCGATTCATGGCCCACCAACGCCGCGCCGATCAACGACGACCTCGCCCGGCAACTACCCACCCTGCGAGCCCGCGCGCGCGGCATGGCGCGCAACAACGAATGGGCCATCGGCTACCTGCTGCAGCTGGACGACCAGGTGCTCGGCGAATCCGGCATGCGCCTGCAGATGCGCCTGAAACATCGAGACGGCACGCCAGACACCACAAACAACAACCGCATCGAAGCCGGCTTCACGCGCTGGTCCAGTGCAGCCGACGTATCCGGCCTGTCCTGGCGCGAAGTCGAATCGCTCGCACTGAAAAGCATGATCGTCGATGGCGAACTGCTCTATCGCATGCGCCCGCTCGCCGGCCAGTTCAAGTTCCAGATTCAAATGCTCGACCCATCGCTGCTCGATGTCAGCCTGCACCGCGAGTGGCAAGGCCGACGCGTGCGCATGGGCGTCGAAATCACCGACGACGGCGCCCCGGTCGCCTACTGGCTGCTGATGAATAAAACCGGCGATGCCCCGTCAGAACTCGTTAGCGTCGGCCGCCACATCCGCGTGCCAGCCACGCAGATCCGCCATCGCTTCATTCGCCATGAAGTCGGCCAGTTGCGCGGCTACCCGGAACTCTCCGGCGGCGCCCGCCGGCTCTGGATGTTGCACGACTTCGAAGAATCCGCCGCCGTCGCCAGCAGCAACGCGGCCAAGCGCCAGGGGTTCTTTGTCAGCCCGGACGGCGAAGCCCCGCGCGGCTTCGCCGACACCATCATTTCCGGCGTGCTCGAAAGCGCCAAGGCATCCGGCAAGGTGCTCACGACGGACGAAGTGCAGGCCATCACCGCCGCCGCCGAAAAATACGCCACCACGCTGCCGGGGCAATACGACACCCTGCCGGTCGGCTACGACTTCCGGCCCTACGAATCCAAATGGCCGACCATCGAATCGGGCAGCTACGTCAAGCAGCAGCTGCGCGGCTGGTCTGCCGCGCGCGGCATGAGCTACGTCAGCCTCGGCAACGACCTCGAATCCGTCAATTATTCAAGCGCCCGCGTTGGCATCGTCAGCGAGCGCGAACACTTCAAAGCCATGCAGGGCATGCTGCGCGCCTGGCTGCATGACGAAATAATCACCGCCGCGCTGCCCGGCATCGTGCTGGCCACGCCGGGGCTGGATATGTCTCGCGTTGCCAACTACCTCGCCGCCGTCAGTTGGCAGCCGCGTCGCTGGGCCGGCATCGACCCCGTCAAAGAAGCCAACGCCAACGAAACCAACCTGCGCTTAAAGCTCACCAGCCGCCGCCGCCTGATCCTCGAGCGCGGCGAAGACCCCGACGAAGTATTCGCCGAAATCGACGCCGAAGAAGAAATCTTCGGGCTGATCGACGCCGCCGCGCCGCAGGACGTGCCGGCCGAAGACGACGCCGGAGACGACGCCGGAGACACCACAGACCCGGCCGATCAAGACGAAGAGGTCGACCCGAAAACAGCCAACAAAACCATCCGCCGCGCGCCGCTCGTCGCCGTGCGTGAGCATGCCCACCCAATGCGGCGACATTCTTCCGGTAGTTATGTCGCGCCTTCAAATGGAGACTGACGCCATGACAAAACACGCCCTTGGCAGTAAGAGCCGCATCGACGGCACCCTGCACCGCAGCCTGCCCGCCACCCTCGTAATCCGCGAGGCCGCGCCAGACCAGGCCAGCGACGGCCGCCTGCGGCTGCAATTGTCCGTTTCATCCGAGACGCCATACCTGCGGCAAAGTTGGTTCGATGATCCGTGGGTTGAAGTGCTCGGCCACAAATCCGGCGAAATCGAGCTCGACCGCCTCAACGGCGGCGCCCCGGTGCTTGCCAACCATGACCGCCACATGGCCGTCGGCAATACGCCGCTCGCCAGCATCGGCGCCGTCGAGCGTGCCTGGATCGAAGGCGATCAGCTGCGCGCCGATATCGTCATCAGCCGCCGCGACGCGCTGGCCGACCTGCGGCAAGACATCGCCGACGGCCTGGTGCGCAACGTCTCCATCGGCTACCAGATCAACGAACGCATGCTCACCAAGGCCGCGCCCAGCAAAGGCGAGCCGGACGAATATCGCGTCAGCAACTGGACGCCCTTTGAAATCTCGCTGGTCGACATCCCCGCCGACGCCACCGTTGGCCTAGGCCGCGCCGCAGATCAGCAAACAGAAGCCTCTGCCCCGCGTTATCGCGTGGTGGACCTCACGCCCGCCGGGCAAACAACCCAAGGAGAACACTCCATGAATCAAGCAGTCACCAATCCTCCGGCGGCAGAACCCCAAACCGCCACCCGCGCCGCCACCAGCGGTCCCGATCCGCTGCTCGCCGAACGCGACCGCATGCGGGAAATTCAGGCCATTGGCCGCCAGTTCAAGCTCGAAGGCGATGCCGACAAAGCCATCGAATCCGGCGCCAGCACCGACGCATTCCGCAAGTTTGCCCTCGACAAGCTGGTTGATAATGGCGCGCTGCGTCCCGCCGAATCGCCCGAGATCGGCATGAGCAAAAAAGACGTCGAGCAGTTCAGCTTCTGCCGCGCCCTGCTGGCCGCTGCCGACCCGCTGCACGCCGCCAAGCATGCCCCGTTTGAAATGGAATGCTCGCGCGCCGCGCAAGACAAGCGCGGCGACAGCCGCGACAAGACCCGCGAAGCCGCCATCACCATCCCCATCGACGTGCTGACACGCGGCATCGCGCTCAACGACGGCATGGCAAAAGCCATCGCCAGCAACCTGATCGCCCGCGCCCAGCGTGGCAGCGCCGACATGTCTGTCATGTACCGCGACCTCGTCGCTGGAACGGCTGGCGCTGGTGGCAACCTCGTCGCCACCGAGCTGCTCGGCTCCAGCTTCATCAACCTGCTGCGCAACGCCATGGTGCTCGACAAGTTGGGCATCACCTGGCTGCGCGATCTAAACGGCAACATCGCCATTCCCAATCAAACCGGCGCCGCCACCACCTACTGGGTCGCTGAAAACGGCGCGGTGACCGAATCGCAGCAAACCGTCGGCCAGGTCACACTGACACCCAAGACCGTCGGCGCCTGGACAGACTATTCCCGCCGCCTGCTGCTGCAAAGCTCCGTCGACGTCGAAGCCTTTGTGCGCGCCGACCTCGCCATGCAGATCGGCCAGGCCCTGCAGCTCGCTGCCCTCAACGGCAGCGGTTCAAGCAACCAGCCCACTGGCCTGCTTAACACCTCCGGCATCGGCTCCGTCGCCGGCGGCACCAACGGCCTCGCGCCAACCTACGCACACATGGTCGACCTCGAATCCGCTGTCGCCATCGCCAACGCCGATGCGGGCTCCATGGCATATTGCACCAACGCCAAGGTTCGCGGCACCCTGCGTAAAACGCAGGAATTCGCCAGCACCAACGGCAAGGCAGTCTGGACCAGCGGCAGCGAACGCGGCATCGGCGACGTGCTCGGCTACGACGCCGTCGTTACCAACAGCATGCCATCCACCCTCGACAAAGGCACCAGCACCGGCGTCTGCTCGGCCATCGCCTACGGCAACTGGGCCGACCTGCTCATCGGTATGTGGGGCGGCCTCGACATGATCCTCGACCCCTACAGCGGCGCGACAGCCGGCACCAAGCGCGTCGTTGCCCTGCAAGACGTCGATATCGCCGTGCGCCGTGTGGCCAGCTTCGCCGCCATGAAAGACGTCCTGACCGCCTGATAACGCCACCTGACCCGCCCGGCAAAGCACCGCCGGGCGCCGCCAGAACACCAAAGGAAACAGACATGCCAAAACTACTCATCACCGAAGCCTGCCTTGTCGATCTGCGCGACGACCGCGGCGGGCAGCATCAAAGCGTCGGCGACATGCCGGACGTGCCGAAGGACATCGCCGCCGATCTGGTGGCCGCCAACCGAGCGCTCTACATCAAGCGCGAAGACGACTTCGACAAGGGCGGCCGCAACACCGCCAGCCGCGAAATGCTCAGGGCCGCCGAAGGCATGGCGAAAGCCGCTGCCAGGGAAACCGACAAACCGGCCTGAATCATGCCAGCACGACCACAAAGCGGCCTGGCATGCGCCGGGCCGTTTTCACATGAACCTTAGGAGAAACGCCATGAAGTCCATCCGCCTCATCCTCGCCAGCCTGCTGCTCGCCGTCGCCAACTTCGCGCACGCCGGCGCGCTCACCGACTTCGCAGAAAACAAGCTGGTCGACGCAGTATTGCGCGGCCAAGCGATTGGCGCACCCGCCACCGGCTACGTCGCCCTCTATACCGTCTGTCCGACCGACTCAACGGCTGGCACTGAAGTCACTGGCGGCAGCTATGCCCGCGTAGCGGTCACGTCAAGCCTGGCCAACTGGGCTGGCACGCAAGCCGCAGCCAGCACCACAGCATCAAGCGGCACCAGCGGCACCACCAGCAACAACGGCACGATCACCTTCCCGGCGCCCACAGCCAACTGGGGCACCGTAGTCTGCTGGGGCGTCCTCGACGCCGCGTCTGGCGGCAACCTGTGGATTTATTCCGCGCTCACCATCAACAAGACCATCAACAGCGGCGATGCCGCACCGAGTTTCGCCGCGGGTGCTGCGACCATCCAGATCGACAACTGATCATGGACTACGCCGCCCTAAAAACCTACATCCTCGCCAACTACCCGGCTGAAGCCGCTGCCGGTGCTGACGAACCCATCGCCCAGGCGATGAATTCTGACACCGTGACCGGATACAAGCCCACTGAAATCGGTGTCGGCACGATACTGGAAGCCATCGGCCTTGCTGCCGGCAACGGACTGCTGGACGTGCTCTACGCCACTCCAGACTTCCGCCATGTCAAGCCATTACTTGAGCAAGGCCGCTTGCGCCTCGACTCTGCCCTGGTGCGCGGCACGCTCGACGGAATGGTGACAGCCGGGGCGCTGACGCAAGCCAACGCCGACAAACTCAAGGCCGTGGCGCAGGTACAGGTGCCTGCGTTCGGGCAATTCATCAGCAACGCCGACGTTGCCAAAGCACTGAGGGGATAAGCCATGCCACGTAGATACACCGCCGAAGATACGATTGCCACAGCACTCAGCACGGAACTTAACTCCCTCGCCAACGGGTCGATTTGTGCCGTATCCGCTGAGATAGACAACACCACGTCCGGCAAACGCTGGCCGTACATGGAGGTTGAAGTTGTCATTGCCGCCACTGCTGCGCGCTCTGTCGGGGCGTTCTGTGCGCTCTATCTGGTGCCTGAAGTCGACGACACGAACTATCCCGACGCCTCTACCAGCACGACCGGCAACGAGTACATGAGCAAGTATTACGTGGATTCATTCCCGCTCGACGCGGCAACCACAGCGCGCAGATTGGTGACCAAGCAACTTGACCTGCCGCCGGGGAACTTCAAGTTGGCCCTGTCGAACAATACTGGTGTTGCGCTGGCGGCATCGGGCAACACGGTGAAGTTCCGCCGCTATTCCGACGATTACGCCGCTTAAGACATGGCGATCATCCGCCCATCTGCCGACCTGATTACCGGCTGGTCATCGACCGGGGCGGCGCTCTACACAGAAGTCGATGAAACGACCGCCAGCGACACGGACAACATCTCCGCATCGTCAGCCGGACAGATCGCCCGCGTTCAACTCGGCGCGACTACCGATCCCGGCAACGATAACGATCACGTTCTGCGCTACCGGGCTACCGGCGATGGTGATCGTGGCCTGATTGTGCGTGTGCTGGAAACCGGGCAGGCTCCGGGGATTGTGACGAGTAAGCAACCCTGGAGAAGTCAGCCACAGGTGCCGGTGGGGATTGACTGGAATAATCCGCTGACGCGGAGGTTGCGTGTAGCAATTAATCCAGGGTCAAAAACTCCCCCTGTTGATTCTACAGGGAGGAAGATGGTGTGGAATGCAGCGCCAAGTCAGGCCACTTGCCGGTTTGGGTTAATGCACCAAGGCAATGGCAGTACGGCGTACGCTACGTTAGCCAATAGTCCTGAATTAGATGCGCCTTCTGCGCTTACCTGTTTCAGTATATGGTTAGGCGATCCATCTGGTGACTATTATGGCGGTGATAACGCCAGAATCATTATGGCTGGAAAAAGCTGGAAGTATGGGAGATATTCTGCTGTTGGCGGAAGTGGCAGTGGTAATCTGACAAAGCAGGTATTTACACTGACTGGGATTGCAGATTACCTAGAAGCCACATACAGCATTGCCTCAAGAATAGAAACGTCCGTTGCTGTGAGTATTAATGGAACATCGCTAAAGTTTTACAGGTCGGGGGGATTAGTTGAGTCAAAAACGATTTCGGCTTCGCGGTCGCAAACAGGTAGCAACCTAGTTTATATGGCGGCAAGTGGTATAACCGAGGTATGGAAAGATAGTGCATTAATCGCGTTAGTCTGGGATAGAGAACTATCAGGTGCAGAGATAGCATCCCTGTCCGACAACCCATGGCAAATCTTCAAGCCCCGCCAGCGCATCAGCTACTTCGACGCGCCTAAGCTGATCGCCACGCAGACCAAGACAGCCGGTGAAATCGGTGCGGGCTATGGCGGCACCATTGCACTGAGCAGCGGCGAAGCGGCGAACATCACCGATTACAGTAAGTTGGCCGTTGAAGTGGCAAGCACGTAATGGCGATCCGGCTGACATGGGTTGAGTTTGATACGCAGGCGACGGGGGGTGGTAGTGGTGCCATACTTGAAGCCGCTGCGTTTGGCGTTGCATCTGCCACCGGATCACTGACCACCGCCATCCCACTCGCAGGCTCATCAGTCTCAACCAGTACCGCCAGCGGCAGCCTCACCGCGCAGATCGTCCTCTCCGGCAGCGCCATCGCACAGGCAGTATCGAGCGCGCTGCTGGCCACCGGCATCACTATGACTGCCGCCGCTGTAGCGCAAGCCGCTTCCGATGGAGCGCTGATAACCGCCATTCAGATGCTCGGCGCGGCCAGTGCGCAGGCAGGCGCTGCCGCCGCGCTCACCACATCCAGCGGCGGCCTTGAAGGCAATGCGCAGGCCAGCGCCAGCGCCAGCGCGGCCTTGTCGACGCAAATCAAACTATCCGGTGCGGCCATCGCGCAAGCCGCCGCCAATGGCGCGCTATTCTCCGGCAGCATCGACCTCTCCGGCGCAGCGGTAGCCACCGCCTACGCCATCGGCACGCTGACCGTAACCATCAGCCTCACCGCGCAGGCGCTATCCAGCGCTATTTCATCAGGCAGTCTCACCACGCAAATCCTGCTCGACGCCGATGCCGCTGCGTTGGCGCAGGCTGGCGCGCAATTGTCTGGCGGCAGCGCACTGCTTAATCATGGCACCGACATGCTGCGCTTCGTCAGGTCAACGGCGTCAAGACTCAAGCATCGCGGCTATATTCCCGGTCGCCGCCACTCGATAGAGACGCGCCGCTGACGCGACATTCTTCCGGTAGTCATGTCGCCGCCCTGCCGCGAAACTGCGGTGCATGGATTTCGCTGCCGACATCGCCCTCTTTTATTCTGACTTCGGCCAGACGGCCACACTGACGCCGGCCGCTGGTGGCGCGCCGGTCACCGGCCTGGCCATTCTCGACATGCCGGGCGCCGTGATCCTCGGCGGCGAGCAGATCGTCACCGACTACAGCCTGCAATACCCGCTGGCGACATTTCCCAACATCAAGCGCGGCGACGCAATCATGGTCGCCGGCGTGGCCTACACCGCGCGCGAAGCCGCGCAGCTCATCGGGGCCGACGGACTCGAAGCCGTCGTGCCGCTGGCCAAAGCATGAGCGCCTCCGTCATCGAACAGATCCTCGCCCGCGTCGCAGCCTGCCTGGCCGCCGCCGGGCTCTCCGTGTTTCGTGGCCGCGTCGATGCCTTTAATGATGACGAGCTGCCCGCCGTCAATCTGCGCCGCGCCGACAGCAACATCGACGCCATCGGCACCCATGGCGAACGCATCAGCGTCGGCTTCGACATTGAGCACTACGTCACCACCGCTGGCGCGTGGGAATCCGCCGCCGATGCGCTGCACATGCAGGTGCATGCCACGCTGCTGGCCGATGCACCGCTCGCCGCGCTGGGGCGTGGCCTGCGCTGCACCGCTACCGACACCCAAGGCGAAAGCACCGACCGTGTGATCGGCCGGCTTACCGCCCGCTACCAGATGCAGGTTTTTGTCCGACCGGGGGACTTCACCCGGGCCATTTCGTAACCGTTAGGAGTCCACCATGATCAACTTTGGCGCAGGAAAACTCATTGCCGTCCCGACCAACCTGGCCGATGGCACCGCCATCGCCAACCCCACGCCGGTCGTGCTCGGCACCATGCAGGACATCAGCCTCGACCTCTCGGTCGAGATCAAGACGCTCTACGGTTCCAAGCGCTACCCGATCGCGGTCGGGCAGGGCAAGGGCAAGACCGAAATCAAGGCGAAGTATGCCGAGATTGACGGCGGCATCCTCGGCTCGCTGTTCTTCGGCAAAGCCGCCACCGCCGGCATCAAGGCCGCCGTGTTCGATTCGTCCGGCACCATCCCCGGTACACCCTATCAACTCACCATGACGCCGCCGAACAGCGGCACCTACGTCGCCGACCTGGGCGTGATGTTCGACGCCACAGGCGTGCAGCTTACCCGCGTCGCCAGCGCCCCGGCCGCCGGCCAGTATTCGGTCAACGTGGGCACCGGCGCCTACACCTTCGCCGCGGCCGATACCGCCAAGGTCGTCAAGATCAGCTATGAATACAGCGCCGCCGCCGGCGGGCAGGTCTGGTCGCTGACCAATGAGACCATGGGTTACACCCCGAGCTTTACGTTGCTGCTGCAAAACGGTTACGACGGCAAAAACCTCGTCTGCAAACTCAATCGCTGCGTCTCCGGCAAATTGTCGCTGCCGCTCAAGTCCGACGACTTCGCCATCTACGACTTCGAGGCCGAAGCCTTCGCCGATGCTGGCGGTTCCCTCGGCTATCTCTGCCTGTTCTGATGGCTGCGCTGGTGATTGGCCCGCTGCCTGGCGCTGGCTACGGCGTGCGCCTTGCGGCACGCCTGCGCGGCCTGCTGTCGCGTCGGCTGCTGCTGCGCCTGGCGGGCATCGACACCGTCATGCTCGAAGGCCGCGTGTACGCCGTGCGCGCCGTGCCGCTCGGCGTGGCGCGGTGCCTGATCCCGGCGCTGATCCGCAGCTCGCGGCGCTTCGCCGCTTGGCAGATCGACGAGGCGCTCTACGACGACCTGGTGCAAGTGCTGGCGCTTGGCCTCGGCGCCACGCCGGCCGCCATCGAGCGGCTCGCCGTGCCGCTGTGGGAACTTGGCCCGGTGGTCGAAGCCATCGCCCGCGTCAATGGCCTGCCGCAAATGGAGGCGGGCGGGGCCGACCTGGGAAAGCTGCTGGCGCTGATGACGAAATCGACTGGGACGAACTCTACGCCATCCTCGTCAGCGCCACCGGATGGACCTGGCAGCACATCGACTTCAACGTAACCTTTCCCCAAGCCCATGCGCTCACTCGACACTGGCAAGCGGTTCCCCCGGCAACGGTGCAGCTCAAGCGCATCGCCCTGGCGCTCGGCATCCCCGAGCCGCGCGTGCAGACGTCTACGCGCACCCCGCAAGACGCCCTGCGCGAAGCTGCCGCCGCCGGCCTGCCAGTCAGCGAAGGCCGCCCCGATGATCCGCTGCTCGATTTTCTGGACCTCTGATCGTGGCTGACGACAACCGCGCCAGCATCGTCCTCGACGGCGACGTCGGCCCGCTGCGGCGCAAACTGCGCGAAGCCGGCGATCATCTCAAGCAGTTCGGCAAGGAAGGCGAGGGCGCCGTCAGCGGCATGACCGGCCCGCTCGAAAACCTGCAGAGCAAATTCGTCGCTATCGGTGCCATCCTCGCCGGCGGCGCGGTCTTCAAGGAAGCCGTCGCGCAGGCCGCGCTGATGACCGAAGAAAGCATGAAGCTCGGCCGCGCGCTCGACCTGACCGCCGCCGAAGCCAGCGTGCTGCGCGAAGCGCTCGAAGCCGGCAATACCTCGCAGGACGAATTCATGCGCGCCGCGCAGGGCCTGGGCAACAAGCTGCGCGAAAATGAAGACGACCTGCAAGCGCTCGGCCTGGTCACACGCAACGCCGCCGGCGAACTGCGCCCGCTCAACGAACTGACACTCGACGCCATCGGCCTGCTCGGCGACTTCCGGTCGAGCACCGACCGCGCCGTCGCCGCGCAAACCATCTTCGGCCGCGGCTTCGAACTCACCAGCAACCTCGCCCGCATGAATAAAGAGGCCGTCGCCTCCGTCGAGGAACAGATGCGTTCCCTCGGCATCGTCGTCAGCGAAGAAAGCGTCAAAGCCTGGGAGGCCTTCGACGACGCCGGCGACCGCGCCACGCTCACCATGAAAGGCTTCAAGACCATCATCGGCAATGCGCTGATGCCGGTACTCACCAAGCTCGGCGAGTGGTTCTCCGACATCGGGCCGGCCGCGGTAGTCGTGATTCGCGGCGCCATTGGCGGGCTGATCTCGCTGTTCTGGGGCCTCAAGACCAGCGCCACCATCGCCTTCCAGCTCATCAACGCCGCCGTGGTGCAGCTGACCGAACCGATCCGCGCCGTCTCGGTGGCGTTCTGGAAGCTCATCACCGGCGATTTTCAGGGCGCGAAAGCCGAAATCGCCAACATCCCCAAGGTGTGGTCGCAGACCTGGAACACCGCATTCGACACCATCGTCGATTCCGCCGCCGAAGCCCGCGAAAAAATATTCAACCTGTTCGTCAATGGGCCGGATGCCGGCAAGGAAAAGACCGGCGCACGCAGCGCCAGCGGCGTGATGGGCAAGGACGGCAAAGCAAAAGCCGCTAAGGAGGCCGTCGACCCCAGCTTCATGCAGTATTACGAAGCCGAGCTCGCCCTGCGCAAAAACGCCTTCGAGCAGGAAAACACCCTGCGCCAGTTCAGCAAGGAACAGGAACTGGCCTACTGGCGCGAGATTCAGCAGAACCTCGAACTCACCAGCAAAGACCGCGTCAACATCGCCAAGCGCACCGCAGCGCTCGAACTCGACATCCGCCGCCAGTCCGCAAAGGAACAGCGCGACCTCGACGGCACGCTGATCGACAGCCGCCGCGCCGCCGCGCTGGCACAGATCAAACTCGAAGAACAGCACGCCAACTTCTCCCGCGAAAACGGCGACATCAGCAAACGCCAGTTGCTCGAAATCGAAGAAAACTTCGCCCGCCGCCGCTTCGAAATCGAATACCAGGCGCTGCTCGAACGGCTCGAACTCGCCAAGACTGACCCCAACGCCTCGCCGGCCATGTTGATGCAGATCAAGGAACAGATGCTGGAGATCGAGCGCAACTATCAACTGCGGCGCGGCGAGATCATGCAGGGCAAGCAGCAAGAAGAAGGCGGCCTTGGCGGCTTCTTCGATGGCGTTGGCGATTCATTCGGGCAGATGGCTAACTCGCTGCTGACCTCGGCCACCACGTTGCGGCAGGCGCTCGGCAGCATCTTCCAGGGCATCTATCAGAGCTTTGTGCAGAACCTCATCACCAAGCCGCTCGGTGAGTGGATCGCCAGCCAGGCGCGCATGCTGGCCGTGAAACTTGGCTTCGTCGCGCAAGAAAAAGCCATCGAGACCGCCGCCGCTGCATCGACCGTCGCCATCAAGGGCGCGGAGACCACGGCAGTCGTCGCCGCCAACGCCGCCGAAGCCGGCTCGGGCGCCGCCGCATCGCAAGCCTCGATCCCCATTGTCGGCCCGATGCTGGCCCTCGCAGCCATGGCTGCCGTGTTCGCCGCCGTCATGGCGCTCGGCAGCAAGAAATCCGCCGCGCGCGGCTACGACATCCCCAAGGGCATCAATCCAATGACCCAGTTGCACGAAGAAGAAATGGTGCTCCCCTCCCACCTGGCGAATGTCGTGCGCGGCATGGCTGGCGAAGGTGGCGCCGTCTCGCCAGCGCCGACTTCTGTGCAGAACATCACTATCTCTGCGGTGGACGCGCGTTCATTCCGCGATTACCTCAAGAGCAACAGCCACGCGCTAGCCCCCGGCCTGCGCCAGTTGGCGCGCAATTTCACGCCGGTGAAGGGGCGCTAGATGTCCGATGCAATCTTCCCCTCACTGCCCGGCGTAGCCTGGCCAAAGCCCAAGGCGCCGATCTGGAAAACCAATATCCAGCAAGCAGTCTCCGGCCGCGAACTGCGCGCGGCCTTCCGCCAATACCCGACCTACAAATTCACCCTCACGCATGACTTCCTGCGCGGCGGGGCCGAGCAGGAATTCCAGACGCTGATCGGCTTCTTCAACGCCCGCAAGGGGTCGTGGGATAGTTTTCTGTATGCCGACCCCGCCGACAATGCCGTGACGGCGCAAAGCTTCGGCACCGGCAACGGCGCCACCACGCAATTCCAGCTGGTGCGCACCTTCGGCGGCGACATCGAGCCGGTGATGAACCTCAACGGCAACCCGGCGATCTACAAGGCCGACGTGCTGCAGACGGCCGGCACGCATTACACCGTCAGCAACGGTATGGTGACTTTCGCCACCGCCCCGGCCAATGGTGCCGCGCTCACCTGGACGGGCAACTACTACTACCGCTGCCGCTTCGAGCGCGACAGCGAAGACTTCGAAGGCTTCCTGCAGGACTTGTGGAGCCTCAAGAAGATCTCGTTCTTCGGCAGCCTGGGGCGCAAGCTGTGAAAACCGCACCGCAGGCCCTCATCGATCTGCTCAACAGCGGCCAGCAGTTCATGATGGCCGACCTCTACACCTTCACGCTGGTGAGCGGCACCTTCCTGCGCTACACCAGCTGGGACGTCGACCAGCTCTATTACGGCCAGACCTACTCGGCCGACGGCCCGCTGATCGAGCGCAGCCGCGTGCGCACCGTGATCGGCGTTGAGGTCGATACGCTCGACCTGACGATCTACCCCGGCCCGGCGCACATGGCCGGCAGCCAGGCATGGCTGGCCGCTGCCGCTTCGGGCGCGCTTGATGGGGCCCTGGTGCGGCTCGACCGCGTCTTCATGGATGCCGCCGGCGCGATTGTTGGCGGCTATATCAATTTCTCGGGCCGCTGGTCCGACTTCTCGATGTCGCGTACCGAGATCAAGGCCGCCGTGCGCTCCGACCTCGAACTGCTCAACGTCAAGATCCCGCGCAACCTCTACCAGGGCGGCTGCCTGCACACGCTTTACGATGCCGACTGCGGCATCAACCGCGCCACCAAGGCCATCGGCGCCACCGTATCGAGCGCCACGCGCACCACGCTGGCCTGCGCTCTGGCACAGGCGACAGGTTACTTCGACCTCGGCTATGTGCGCTTCGATAGTGGTGCGCTGGCGGGCACCAAGCGTTCGGTCAAGTCCTACACCCCGGGCAACTTCGCGCTGCTCAATCCGCTGCCCCAGGTGCCGACCGCCGGCGACGCCTTTACCGCCTATCCCGGCTGCGACAAAACGCAGGCCACCTGCACCACCAAGTTCGTGAACCTGACGAACTTCCGGGGTTTTCCCCACATCCCCCAGCCCGAGACAGCCCGATGACCCCGGAACAACGCGCCGCCGTCGTTGCCGAAGCGCAGACCTGGCAGGGCACACCTTTCCATCACCTGGCACGCGTCAATGGCGCTGGCGTCGATTGTGCGCAGCTGCTGATCGGCGTCTATCACGCTTGCGGCTTGATCCCCGATATCGACACCGGCTATTACCCGCCCGACTGGCACTTCCATCGCAATGAAGAGCGCTATCTTGAAATGCTGCAGCAGTTTTGCGACCGCACCGAAGACCCGCAGCCGGGCGACATCGCCATGTTTCGCTTTGCGAATTGCGCCAGCCACGGCGCGATTGTGGTCGACTGGCCGGTGGTGATTCATGCCTACATCCGCCGCAAGGTGAGCCGGGCCGATGCCGCCAACGATGTCGAGCTGATCGGCCGTGTCGACAGTTTCTGGACACTCAAGGAGCCCACGTCATGAGCGGCATGTTCGGCGGCGGCGACACCACGATCAGCACGGTCGACCCGGTTGCCGCCGGCCTGCGCATCCAGACCTCGGCATACGGGCTCACGCTGCCGCTGGTGTATGGCCGCACACGCATTCCCGGCAACATGATCTGGTACGGCGACTTCACGGCGATCGCGCATGTCGAGACCACCAGCAGCGGCGGCGGCGGCAAGGGCGGCGGCGGCGAGGTCACCAGCACCCACACGACCTACACCTATACGGCCGCCTTTGCGCTTGGCCTCGGCGAGGGACCGTTCACCGCCATCCACGCCTTCTGGCGCGACAAGGATTTCGTCGCCGATGCCAGCAGCGTCTTCACCATCAAGCTCGGCACCTATCCGCAATCGGTGTGGAGCCACCTGAGCAGCAACCACCCGGCCGAAGCGGTGCCTTACCAGGGCGTGGCCTACGTGTGCGCCAGCGCCTACGACTTGGGCAGCAGCGATTACCTGCAGAACCACAGCTTCGAAGTGACCGGCCGCCTGCCCTACCAGGCGGGCTTCATTGACGACGCCAACCCGAAGGACATCCTCGCCGACCTGCTGGCCAATGCGAACTATGGCGTCGGCTTCCCGGCCGGCAAGCTGGGCGACTGGACGCAGTTCTCGGCTTACTGCGTGGCGAATGGCCTGTTCTTTTCGCCGGCCTACAGCGATCAGCAACAGGCCAGCGAGGCCGTCACCAAGCTGACCGCGCTGGCGAACACCGCGCCTTATTTCAGCGAGGGGCTGCTCAAATGCACGCCGCTCGGCGATGTGCAAATCACCGGCAACGCGGTCACATTCACGCCGAACGTCACGCCGTTGTACGACCTGACCGACGACGACTATCTCGACCAGGACGAACCTGTGCGCGTGATCCGCAACGCCAGCGCCGACGCCTACAACCAGGTGCAGGTCGAGTACGTCAATCGGCAGAACCAGTACAACGCCGAAATCGCCGAAGCGAAAGACCAGACGGCCATCGACACCTATGGTCTGCTGACCGCCGAGCCGGTGGCCGCGCACGAGATCGCGCGCACCGAAGTGGCGCGCGCCGTGGCGCAGATCAAGCTGCAGCGCGCCCTGTTCATCCGCAACGAATACGAATTCCGCCTCGGCTGGAAATACGCGCTGGTCGAACCGACCGATATCCTGACGCTGACCGATGCCAGCCTCGGCATGGACAAGGTGCCGGTGCGCGTGCTGACCGTCGAAGAAAGCGAAGACGGCGGCTTTCTGATGACCGCCGAAGACTTCCCCGCCGGCACCACGTCGGCGGCCACCTATGCCTCGCAGGACGGTGGCGGCTACACGCTCAACACCTACATCACGCCCGGCCCGGTGAATGCCCCGGCCATCTTCGAGCCGCCGAACAGCCTGACCGCGCCCGACCTCGAAGTCTGGGTGGCAGTGAGCGGCACGGTGCCCGAGTGGGGCGGCTGCGACGTGTGGGTCAGCGAAGACAATGCCACCTTCCGCAACATCGGCCGCGTCGTCAATCCGGCGCGCCACGGCACGCTGTCGTCGGCGCTGGCCACGGGCAGCGATCCCGACACCACCAACACGCTGGCGGTGAATCTGTCGCTGTGCCGCGGCGCGCTGGTGTCGGTGTCGCAGGCCGATGCCGACGATGGCAACAGCCTGCTGTGGGTCGATGGCGAACTGATCTCGTACCAGAACGCCACGCTGACCACGCAGTATCACTACAACCTCACCTATCTACGGCGCGGCAGGAATGGCACGGCCATCGGCGCGCATGCCAGCGGCACGCAGTTCGCGCGCCTCGATGAAGCCATCTTCAAATACGTGGTGCCGCGCGAGCTGATCGGCCGCCCGATCTGGCTCAAATTCACCAGCTTCAACATCTTCGGCAACGCCACGCAGCAGCTCGCCGACGTGACGGCCTACAGCTACACCATCCTCGGCAACCGCCCGGCCGGCCTGGCGTCGCTGTCGGGCACTGGCGGCATGTTCCTCAACCAGATCGGCTGGAGCTTTGCGCAGAATCAATACGACCGCGACTTCATTGAAATCTGGGGCGGCACCACCAACAACCGCGCCGCCGCCACGCTGCTCACCTCGCAAAAAGACCCGACCACGAGCTGGAAGCACCCCGGCCTTCCGGCGGCGCAGCAGTGGTTTTACTGGGGGCGCGTGGTCGATACCTCGGGCAACCAGTCCGACTTCTTCCCAACCAGCCCGACCAACGGCGTGCCGGCGACTACATCGTCGAACGCGGCGGAAATGCTCGACCTGCTGCAAGGCCAACTGACCCTGGCCGAAATGGCGCCCGAACTGGCCAACCCGATCGGCAACATGGCAACCAGCTATGTCATGGTCGCCGATGTCAACGGCAAGATCACCGGCATGCGCCTCGGCGCCGACGCGAGCGGCTCGACCAACATCGTCATGCTGGCCGACAAACTCACCTTCGTGCAGCCGGACGGCAGCGGCACGCCGCAGCCGGTGCTGACCGTAGGCACCATCAACGGCCAGCCCGCGCTCGGCTTCGCCGGGCATCTGCTCGCGGCGGATGGGTCGTTTTCCGGGCAGTTGCTGGCGGCGACAGGCACCTTCACCGGCGCGCTGAATGCAGCGAGCGGCACCTTCGCGGGCGCGCTGAGTGGCGCGACGGGGACGTTTTCCGGTGTGCTGTCGGCGGGGGTGTTGGATCATGCCGCGTTCGATTCCTATCAGTATGAATACGCTGCTGCAGGAGGATTCAATCTAACTATTCCGGCGCTTAAGGCTGGCTGGACGGCGATGAAGATGCGGATCACGCTGATCGGTGCCGGGGGTGGTGGCTGCGGTGGCTTCATGTCGACAGATGTCGGTACAACCTACTATTCGCGGCCGTATGGCGGCGGCGGTGCTGGTGGTGCAGGTAGCCGTGTTATTTACGACGGAATCAGTGCCACGCCTGGTCAGAATGTTTCAGTTACCGTGGGTGCCGGTGGAGCCGGTACGGCGGGTGCATATGCGGCGTCTTACACCGCAGTTTCGAATGCTGCAGGCGGTGGATCAACGCAAGTTGTTTATGGATCAACTTATTCCGTAACGGCGGGTACAGGCGGTGCGCGCAGCGAAAGCTATCGCCCAGCGGGGTGGAATGGTTTTGCAACGATTATTCATGGTGTTGGTGGCACTGCAGGTGGTGCAAGTGGTGGCGGCGCCGGTGGTGCCTCATATTCTGCTGTTGGTGGTGTTGCTGGTACCGCATCTGGAACGCTTAATGGGGGGAATGGTTCTCTCGGCAGCGGTGGTGGCGGCGGCGCTTGGGGAAATACATACACCATGGCGTCACCGCTTTACGGCAGCGGTGGAAACGGCGGCCCCGGCTACATCCTCATCGAGTTCTACGACCCGAACACCATCGTCATGAATTCCCGCTACAGCAACCTGATCACCTGGCTCGATACCACCGGCCATGGTGCCGTGCCGGCGAACGCGAGATGATGGCTATGACGCGCATTCTCGAAACCGCCCTCGACGTTTCGACCATGACCCTGCGTAAGCGCGTGGCTCCGGCTGGTGCGCTGACCGACGTGATGATGCTGTGCCGCGTGCCGGATATCGCAGCGGCGAACGATCCGGCCATCGATACGGCGATCATGGCCTACGACTGGTCCGGCGCGCTGGGGGTGTACGTACTTGACCTGGCAACGCAGGCCATCGCACCGCAAGGTATGCCGCCCAGCCAGTCTCACGTCTGGGACTGGACGACGCTGCAGTGGGTCGACAACCCGCCGCCGCCGCCCACGGCTGAAGAGATCGTGGCGCAAGTGACGGCCGCCGTGCAGTCGCACCTCGATGCCGAGGCGCGCACCCGCAGCTATGACGGCGTTCTGTCGTTGGCCAGCTACGCCGCCAGCACAAACCCGACATTCTCGGCCGAGGGTAACGCCGGTGTCGTCTGGCGCGATGCGGTGTGGGCGCACTGCTACCAGGTGCTCGCCGACGTACAGGCCGGCACCCGCCCGATCCCGACCGCCGCTGAACTGCTGGCCGAACTGCCGGCGATGGTGTGGCCATGAAGGCTTACCTCTGGAACATCATCATCTGGTTCGATCAGGGCATCAACGTCGTGTTTATGCGCGGCGACCCGGACGAAACCGTATCCAGCCGCGCCGCCAAAGCGCAGCGCAAGGGCCGCCGCTGGGGCTGCGTGCTGTGCCGCTTCATGGATTTGTTCGACAAAAACCACTGCGAAAAGAACATCGAACCCGACGAAGGAGAGCGCCTTGCCTGAAAAAGACCCCACAAATTTCGCCCTCGTCACCTACACATGGGTGATCCTGCTTTCGGCCTGGGGCGGCGCTGTCAGCTGGCTGCGCAAGCGCAATTCCGGTGACACGCGGCCATTCAACATCATGGAATTGATCGGCGAGCTGATGACCAGCGCCTTCGCCGGCATCCTCACCTTCTGGCTGTGCGAGCACACCGGCACGCCGCCGCTGGTCACCGCCGCGCTGGTCGGCATCAGCGGCCACATGGGCAGCCGCGCCATTTATATATTCGAGCGCTGGGCCGAGGCGCGCTTCGGCAAGGTAACGGACAAGACGCCATGACCCTAAGAAAACTCCAATCAGAATTCGCCATATTGTCGAGCGGCATTCCTGCAAAGGCCCGCGAGCTTGGCTATGAAGTGACCAATGGCGATGCCTATCGGGACCCGCGCGTATTCGGGAACCTTGGCGAAAGTAAGGGGTATGGACACCCGAAAAGCGCGCACAAGCTGCGCCTGGCGCGCGACTTCAATCTATTCAAGGATGGCAAGTACCGCGACGACACCGAGTCGCATCGCGCGCTTGGCGAGTGGTGGAAGCAGCAGCACCCGCTGGCGCGCTGGGGTGGTGATTTCAGGCGACCAGATGGAAACCACTATTCCTTCGAGTACGAAGGTGTGATGTGATCCCGCTGCCATCGCCCGCCATCCTGCGCGCCACTGCCATCGCCGTCGCGCTGGCGGTATCCGCCGCGGGCGGGTGGAAGATGCGCGGCTGGAAAGAAGACGCCGCCCGCCTCGATGCCGAGCGCACCACGCACGCCACCTATGTCGCCACCGTCGACGGCTGGGCGGCAGCCATGCAGGTTATCCACGGCCTGCGCGCCGCAGACCAGGAGCAGGCTGCCACCGATCGCACCGAATATCAAAGGAGACTCAAGCATGCGACACGACCGCAATCCGAACCGCTGGTGGTCTGTGGCCCCGGACTTGACGCCGGGCGAACTGCTGCTGGTGCTGTCCCTGTGCGCTTTAGTGCTGATTTTGTCGGGCTGTGGGACAGCGCCCTCGATATCGGCCTCCCCGCAACCCTACGCGCCAATCGAGATCACCGCCCCCGTCCCGCCGCCAGTCTATCTGCCGCCCGGTGACGTGACGCCCGAAGACCTGCTCGACAATCTCGCCATCAACGGCGAGATCGCCAACGACCTGCGCAGCCGCCTGCTGGCCATCCAGCGCTGGGCAAAAAGCATCTGGGCCGCGCCATGAATTCCCCCATCGGCATCTGCCACGGCTGGGCCTGCCCGCTGATGACCAAGTGCGCGAAGAGCGATTTCAATGCACCGCCCATCACCCCTGGCACCTGGACGCGCCACTATCAGGCCATCGTCATCGGCGACAACTGCCCGGAATTCACCCCACTGCCGCCCCATAAGCGGTGGAGTGATGGCCCCGAAGATCCCGTGTACTGACATGGCCGAGTGGGTGTTGATCATGATCAACGAAGACGACGCCTTCGGCGAGTCCCTGGCCCGCGCTGTCAAGCGCCTGCTGGTGGTGGCGTTTGCGGTTGGGTGCCTGGTCGGGGCTGGGGCTGTGTGGCTGGTGGCGGGCTGAAGTCACCACAGTTTTTCAGCGAGATTGGATCCGCGCAAATTGGCGTAGCGCATCAGCATGCGCGGGCTGCGATGGCCGGTGATCTTGGCAATCTCGAACTCCGATAGCGTTGTTTTCTCAAACAGGCGGCTAGTCGCCTCGTGGCGCAAGTCATGAAAGCGCAAGTCGCCGCAGCCGGCCGCATCGGCGATCCGCGCGAAGGCGCGCGATAGTCGGGATGTCGTGCGCCGCAGCGACGCCTCGGACGGGTCGCCATCCCACCAAGGGAACACCAGACCATTGCGCGCGTCTCCTCCGTATGGTTCAAGCGCCTTGACCGCCACGCTCGACAGCGGCACCTGGCGATTGTCGCCGTTCTTCGTCCTATCCAGAAAGATCGTGCGGCGTGGCAGATCGATCTGGTCAAGCGTCAGCGTGTAGCACTCCCGCAAGCGCATGGCGGTCTCAAGCGCCAGATCGAACAGCAGCAGCAGTTTGTCGCGCTCGGGCAAGGCAAAGGCCCGCTCCTTGCCTTCCGGCTTCTCGAAATCAAAGATGCGCCGGATGGCCGCTTCCTCGTCTACGCTCATGCGCCGATCGCGTGACTGATCCTCTCGCGCATCCTTGCCAATGGCCGCCAGCACCGCCGAATCGCCCGGCGTGTAACTGGCATACCCCTTCGGCAGCAAGCGCAGCGGGTTGCTCACCAACTCACCACGGCGCAACAGAAAGTCGAACATGCGCGCCATCGCCCCGACCTGGTGGCGGATCGTCGAAGGCGCAAGCTGCCCGACCTGCTTGGCCGACTTCACGAAACGCTCGCCCCATGCGTAATCGATCTGCGACAGCGCCACATTGCCGATGGACTTGCCCATCGAGATCAGCACGCGCTCATCCGAATCCGGCACAGATACCTTGACGCAATAACTGTCGATCGCCTCGCCAATTGTCACCGGCGCATCGGCGGCACGCGCGAACTCGGGCGGCACCTGCCCGGCATCAAGCAGCTTTTCAAGGCGCGCGATATAGGCGTCACCCTCGGCCTCATCCTTGAATCTCAAATACACCGGGCGCGGCAGCAGGCCCTGGCGCTTGATGCAGTATTCCCAGGCACCGGCCTTGCGCCTTTTCATCGCCATGACAAACTCGCGTACACGGACAATCCTCCATATTCCGGGTGGAATGCCACCTTTTGCGGGTGGCTTTTGCCACATTCTGCCCCGTTTCCCCACCTTTTAGCAAGCAAAACCGCAAAAGAAAAAGCCCGCAATACGCGGGCTTGTCTTTGATTTATCAGGGAATTATTTGGAGGCGCGACCCGGAATCGAACCGAGGTACACGGCTTTGCAGGCCGCTGCATAACCACTCTGCCATCGCGCCGCTGCCCATCGGCTGGAACTTCGGCCTGGGACTTTGAAGATAAAAGGGGGAAAGCATTGCTTTCCCCCAGTGTGCTGGAGCGGGAGAAGAGTCTCGAACTCTCGACCTATACCTTGGCAAGGTATCGCTCTACCAACTGAGCTACTCCCGCGAGAGGTGCGCATTGTACCGGCGCTTTGTTTGCTGTCAACCGACTGACGACAAATTTATTTTACTTATCACATTGGCAGCCTTGCCGCCGGGCCGCCCCAAGGCAAGGCGACACGCGGCGAAAGCCGCAGTCCGCGCCCAACCACGAACGGGGGCTCCCCGTGATAGACGAGCGCAGCGAGCTAAAAGTCACCTCCCCGCGAGGGGAGGCCGGGAGGGGCGGGCCTGGGTTACGCCTGCAGGGCGGCGGTGCGATGTGGCTGGATGGCCTGCAACAGTTGGTTGAAGACTTTCGGATTGCCGCCGACGATGTTGCCGGTATTGAGGTAGTCGCTTTCGCCGGCGAGGTCGCTGACCAGTCCGCCGGCTTCGATGATCAGCAGGGCGCCGGCCGCCATGTCCCAGGGGGCCAGGCCGAATTCCCAGAAGCCGTCGAGACGGCCGGCGGCAACATAGGCCAGATCGAGCGATGCGGCGCCCGGACGGCGCACGCCGGCGCAGCGGCGCGTCATGTCCTTGAAGATCGCCAGGTAAGCGTCGACGTGGTCGAACATGCGGTAGGGGAAGCCGGTGCCGAGCAGGGCCTCGTCGATTTTGGCGCGGTTGCTGACGCGGATTCTCTTGTCGTTGAGGAAAGCGCCTCCACCTTTGCTGGCAGTGAATAGTTCATTGCGGTTGGGGTCGAAGATGACAGCTTGCGTCAGCGCGCCCTTGTGGGCCAGCGCGATGGAAATGGCGTATTGCGGAAAGCCGTGGATGAAGTTGGTGGTGCCGTCGAGTGGGTCGATGATCCACTGATATTCGCTATCGGCGTCGGGCCGGGAGTCGCCTGACTCCTCGGCCAGAATGGCATGGCTGGGGTAGACTTCGCGCAAGGTTTCGATGATGGTGGCTTCGGCGGCGCGATCAACTTCGGTGACGAAGTCATTTTGCTGTTTGGTGTTGACCTTGATCTGGCTGATATCAAGGCTGGCGCGGTTGATGAGACTACCGGCGCGGCGCGCGGCCTTGATGGCGGTGTTGAGCATTGGATGCATGGCGGCAGTGGCAATCAGGGCGCTTGGCCCAAACGATAATGAATTTGAAAAGGCTTAATGCCTGGGTGGGCAGGCGAAATGCCGGAACTGGAAAATATGAATTCTAAACTGTCAGCACCTGCCGTGCCGGAATCCATGCGCCGCGTCCGCGTCGTGCTTTCCCACACGAGCCATCCGGGAAACATCGGCGCGGCGGCGCGGGCCATGCGGACGATGGGGTTTTCACGTCTGGTGCTGGTTAATCCGAAGATATTCCCCGATCCGCAGGCTATCGCGATGGCTGCTGGCGCAGATGATGTGCTGGCCGCTGCCCAAGTCTGCTCTACACTCCAGGAAGCCCTTGGCGGCACGGTTCTGGCGCTGGCCCTGACGGCGCGGCGGCGCGAACTGGCGACCGAGCCGTTGTGGGCGCGCGATGCTGCCGCCGAGCTTGCCGTCGTGGCTGCGCGGGATGTTGCTGAAGGTGGCGGCGAGATTGCCTTGGTGTTCGGCAACGAAACTTCCGGGCTGTCGAACGAGGAACTGTCGCAGTGCGGCCGCTGGGCGATGATCCCGGCCAACCCCGACTATTCGTCGCTGAACCTGGCTGCGGCGGTACAGGTGATCTGTTATGAACTGCGTCTGGCGCTGTGCGGCAGCTTGCCGGTGCCGACGATTGCCGGTGCTGGTGTGCCGGCAACGCATGAAGAGATTGAGGGACTGTTGAAGCATTTTGAAGCCTCGGCCGTCGACTCGGGTTTTCTCGACCCCGAACGGCCGGGACGCTTGATGTTGCGCTTGCGTCGCTTGTTTGCCAGAAGCGGCCTCGAAACAGAAGAGGTCAGCATTCTGCGTGGCTTGCTGGCCTCGTTTCGCCAGTCGACCGGCCGGCGACATAAGACGGCAGATTCCAAGGGCGAGGATTAAAGAATCCGAACCCCCCATAAAGCCTGATAAGTTGACCGACATTATCGGGAATTCTAGAATTCACCCATTCCTTATAGGGCTTTGACTGACCTCAATGTTTAACCGCCTGCGAGAAGATATTGCCTGCGTTTTTGAACGCGACCCCGCTGCCCGCTCCACCTGGGAGGTGCTGACCTGCTATCCGGGTTTTCACGCATTGACACTGCACAGGCTTGCGCATTGGTTGTGGGGCCATCGTTTGCGCTGGCTGGCGCGGCTGACTTCGCATGTCACTCGTTTTATCACCGGCATCGAAATCCATCCGGGCGCGACCATCGGCCGGCGCGTGTTCATCGACCATGGCATGGGTGTGGTGATTGGTGAAACGGCCGAGATCCGCGACGAGTGCACGCTGTATCACGGGGTGACGCTGGGTGGTACCTCCTGGAACAAGGGCAAGCGTCACCCAACGCTGGATACTGGTGTGGTGATCGGCGCCGGCGCCAAGATACTGGGGCCAATCACGGTGGGCGAGGGCGCCAAGGTCGGCTCGAATTCCGTAGTGGTCCGCGATGTGCCACCTGGTGCAACGGCGGTGGGCATCCCGGCACGGGTCATCCAGCCAGGTCAGGAACTGTTGCGTCAGGAAAAGGCCGAAAACCTCGGGTTTTCGGCTTATGCGGTCACGCGCAACGAAGACGACCCGCTGGCCATGGCGATTCACGGTCTCCTCGATCACGCCGTGGAAACCGATCGCCGCATCGAAACGCTGCTCAAGGTTATCGAGCGTGCTGGTGTGTCGGTCGAGGATGATGTCGCTACTGCAGACAAGTTCGATCCAAAATACTTATCCAAAATAGTTGACTAATTTGATCGGGAACTATATCTTGAAAGTATCGGTCGGAATGTAACTAGACCGACACATCATTCACAGCACTCCAACGAGACCAAACGCGAGGTACCCCCATGAGATTGACGACCAAAGGACGTTTTGCGGTAACCGCAATGATTGACATGGCGCTACGCCAGCACGGCGGGCCGGTGACTCTGGCCAGTATTGCCGAACGTCAGAAAATATCCCTGTCCTATCTTGAACAATTATTCGGCAAGCTGCGCCGCAACGAACTGGTAGCGAGCACGCGCGGTCCAGGGGGTGGTTACACTTTGGCCAAGCCCATGTCGAGTGTCTCCGTCGCTGCCATTATCAGTGCGGTCGATGAACCCCTCGATGCTACCGGCTGCGGCGGGATGGGCAATTGCCACGATGATAATCATCCCTGCATGACGCACAGCCTGTGGACCGGTCTCAATACGCGCATGTACGAATACCTGAGCTCGGTGAATCTTGAAGAGTTGGTGCTCCAGCAGCATGGCACGCCTTGCGCCGAAAATGCGGCCAATGTGCAGCAGAAGAATGGTTCTGCCCGTCAGCCGCGACGTATTTCGTTGATGGCTACCGCTTAAGGCCTCATTTTCTGTCATTGCCCATGTTTGCTCCAGCCTATCTCGACCATAACGCCACTACGCCAGTGGCGCCGCGGGTGCTTGAGGCGATGCTGCCATTTTTCGGGCAGCAGTACGGCAATGCGTCGAGTCGCCACGAGTATGGCCGGGCGGCCCGCCGGGCCATCGACACGGCGCGCCAGCGGGTGGCTTTTGCCGTCGGCGCCCACCCGACCGAGGTGGTGTTTACCAGTGGCGGGTCGGAGGCGAACAATCTGTTTATCAAGGGCGTTGCGGCCAATCTGCCGGCCGGCCTCGCCGCCATCTCGGCCATCGAGCACCCCTGCGTGCGCGAGCCCGCTAGGACTTTGCGGCGCCAGGGCTGGCAGTTGCGCGAGATTGCCGTTGATGTCGATTGCCGTATCGCCAGCGCCGACTTTGTGGCGGCACTGGCAGAAAAGCCCGCCGCAGTTTCCACGATTGTTTCAGTGATGTTTGCCAATAATGAAACCGGTGTGGTGCAGGATGTGGCGCGGCTGGCCACCATTGCGCAGGATTCCCGTGCCTGGTTTCACAGCGACGCGGTGCAGGCGCTGGGCAAGATTCCACTCGATTTCCGATCCCTGAACGCGGCGGGCGTGCATGCCCTGACGCTTTCCGCCCACAAGCTGGGTGGCCCCAAGGGGGCGGGCGCGCTGGTGGTCGATAAGCGCGTCGATCTGGCGCCTTTGATTGCCGGCGGCGGCCATGAGCGCGGCCTGCGTTCCGGCACCGAAAACGTTCCAGCCATCGTCGGTTTCGGCGTTGCGTGCGAGGAGGCAATCGTGCGGATGGCCGAAACTGCAGCAAGACTGCGGGGTTTGCGTGACGACTTGGAGCATGGTCTCGCCGCCCGGGGTGCCGTGATCTTTGCCAGCAATGCGGCGCGACTGCCCAATACGACTTATTTTTCATTGCCCGGGCTGGATGGCGAAACACTGGTGGCAAAGCTTGACCGTTCAGGTTATGCCGTTGCCAGCGGCGCGGCCTGTTCGTCGGCCAACCCGGAACCCTCGCATGTATTACTGGCCATGGGCATCGCGCCAGCGACGGCGCGTGGCGCCGTGCGCGTGAGCCTCGGGCCTGAAACCTCGGCGACGGAAATTGCCGGCTTCTTGCAGGCTTTGTCCGCCACCGTATCCGATTTGCAATCAATGGCCGCAATTTCCACTGCGGCCCACTGACCTGGAGTCCAAGAAAATGCTGAAATTGCCCATCTATCTCGACTACTCGGCAACGACCCCTGTCGATCCGCGCGTGGCCGCGAAGATGATTCCCTGGTTGACTGAACACTTCGGCAACCCGGCTTCGCGCTCGCATCCGTTTGGCTGGGAAGCTGACAAGGCCGTCGAGGACGCACGCGCTGAAGTCGCCAAGCTGGTGAATGCCGATCCGAAGGAAATTATCTTTACTTCGGGCGCGACTGAATCAAATAACCTCGCCATCAAAGGTGCGGCGCATTTTTATGCTGCAACCCGCGGCAAGCACATCGTCACGGTAGCCACCGAGCACAAGGCCGTGCTCGACACAGTCAAGGAGCTTGAGCGCCAGGGTTTCGAGGCGACCTATCTGGAGCCGCAGTCGGATGGCCTGATTACGCCAGAGCAGCTCAAGGCCGCCCTGCGCAAGGACACCGTGCTGGCTTCCGTGATGGCGGTGAACAACGAAATCGGCGTGATCCAGCCGATCGCCGAACTGGGCGAAATCTGCCGCGAGGCCGGCGTGATCTTTCACGTCGATGCTGCGCAAGCGACGGGCAAGATGCCGCTCGACCTGGCCGCGCTGAAAGTCGACCTGATGTCCTTCTCGGCGCATAAAACCTATGGCCCCAAGGGCATCGGCGCACTGTATGTGCGACGCAAGCCGCGCATCCGCCTTGAAGCGCAGATGCACGGTGGTGGTCATGAGCGCGGCATGCGCTCCGGCACGCTGGCGACGCACCAGATCATCGGCATGGGCGAGGCCTTCCGCCTGGCCCGCGAGGAAATGGCGATCGAGAACGAACGGATTCGCATGCTGCGCGATCGTCTGCTGAAGGGCTTGCAGGACATCGAGGAAACCTATGTCAACGGCCATATCGACAACCGCGTGCCGCATAACCTCAACGTCAGCTTCAACTTCGTCGAGGGCGAGTCGCTGATCATGGCGATCAAGGATATCGCGGTGTCTTCGGGTTCCGCCTGTACCTCGGCTTCGCTTGAACCCTCATATGTGTTGCGGGCGCTGGGCCGTTCCGACGAACTCGCCCACAGTTCAATCCGCTTTACCATCGGCCGCTTCACCACCGAAGAAGAGATCGATTTCACCATCAAGCTGCTGCACGACAAGCTGGGCAAGCTGCGCGAACTTTCGCCTTTGTGGGAAATGTTCAAGGACGGCGTGGACCTGGAATCTGTCCAGTGGGCCGCACATTAAAATCTGTAAATCTGATTCAAGGAAAACATCATGGCATATAGCGAAAAAGTTATCGACCACTACGAAAATCCCCGCAACGTTGGTTCCTTTGGCAAGGATGAGGCAGGTGTGGCGACTGGCATGGTCGGCGCGCCGGCCTGCGGCGACGTCATGAAGCTGCAGATCAAGGTTGGCAAGGATGGCGTCATCGAGGATGCCAAGTTCAAGACCTATGGTTGCGGTTCGGCGATTGCATCGAGCTCGCTGGTTACCGAGTGGGTCAAGGGCAAGACGCTTGATCAGGCGCTCGACATCAAGAACACCCATATCGCCAATGAGCTGGCGCTGCCGCCGGTGAAGATCCACTGTTCGATTCTCGCCGAGGATGCCATCAAGGCGGCGGTAGCCGACTACAAGAAAAAGCAGGCAGCGGCATGACTGCCTTCCCCCCGCCCCCCTTCCTCGGGCAGGGGGTGACGATTGTTCGCGGGCTTTGCCCGCTCCATGTTGTTGTCCGCTCCTTCTTGGGGCGGCCCTGCGAAGGAGCAAATTAAATGGGCGTCACATTATCCGAAGCTGCTGCCAAGCATGTCGCGGGCTTCATCGCCAAGCGTGGCAAGGGTATAGGCATTCGTCTCGGGGTGAAGACTTCCGGCTGTTCGGGCATGGCCTACAAGCTCGAATTTGCCGACAGTAGCGAGCCGGATGACATCATCTTCGACAGTCACGGACTCAAGGTGCTGATCGACCCGAAAAGCCTGCCCTATCTGGACGGCACGGAACTCGACTTCACGCGCGAGGGCTTGAACGAAGGCTTTAAATTCATCAATCCGAACGTCAAGGATGAGTGCGGCTGCGGCGAGAGCTTTCACGTTTGATGTCGAGCTTCGATTCTGAGGCCCTCCGGCAGGACTTCTTTAGCCTGTTCGGGTTGCCGCGTCAGCAGGGGCTCGATGTCGACCGGCTGGAACAGCTTTACCGGGACATTCAGGCCAAGGTGCATCCGGACAAGCACGCATATCTTTCCGACAGCGAGAAGCGCCTGGCGATGCAGTGGTCGACTCATGTCAATGAGGCCTACCAGACGCTCAAGGATCCGCTGAAGCGCGCGCGTTACCTGTTGAAACTGGCCGGCCATGATGTGCGGCTGGAAACCAACACGGCCATGCCGACCGAGTTCCTGGTCGAGCAAATGGAACTTCGCGAAGCGGTGATCGATGCTAGAGATGCTGGCGACGCGGACGCACTCGATGTTTTGCACCGGCGATTGAAAAAAGACATTCGCGCTGAATACACACTGCTGCAGCAAACATTCGATGCCAACATGCTCGAACGTGCTGGCGAACTGGTCAGGCAGCTGATGTTTCAGGAAAAGCTGATTCAGGAAGTCGATGACGCGCTGGAAGTGATCGAAAGATAAGAACAAAGATAAGAAACACGCCGGGCCGCCCAAAGTGTTTCTTGGCCTCCTGGGGGAGTTGTTTTTCACTACGGCCGCAACGAATTTCGTAGGGAGCAAATAAAAAGAATGGCACTACTGCAATTATCCGAGCCCGGACAATCGACCGCGCCGCACGAACATCGGCTGGCGGTCGGCATTGATCTGGGCACCACAAATTCGCTGGTCGCTACAGTCAGGAGCGGCATGGCTGTCGTGGTCAATGATGAGTTGGGACGCTCGCTGCTGCCTTCCGTGGTGCGCTACAGCGCTGCCGGGCCGATCGAGGTCGGCTTTAGCGCGCAGTCGCATCAATCAGCCGATCCAAAAAACACCATTGTTTCGGTGAAACGATTCATGGGGCGCGCTCTCAAGGATATCGCCCACATCGAATCGATGCCTTACGACTTCATCGAAGCCGAGGGCATGATCAAGCTGAAGACTGCACAGGGAGTGAAAAACCCGGTCGAGGTTTCGGCAGACATCCTCAAGGCCATGCGCGAACGCGCCGAACTTGCGCTGGGTGGTGCGCTTACCGGTGCGGTGATTACCGTGCCCGCCTATTTTGACGATGCGCAGCGCCAGGCCACCAAGGATGCTGCCCGGCTGGCCGGTTTGTCGGTGCTGCGTCTTTTGAACGAGCCGACCGCGGCGGCGATTGCCTATGGTCTGGACAATGCCGCGGAAGGTATCTACGCGGTTTACGATCTGGGCGGCGGCACCTTCGATATTTCGATCCTCAAACTGTCGAAAGGCGTGTTTCAAGTGTTGTCCACCGGCGGGGATTCCGCGCTGGGTGGCGACGACTTCGATCATCGCGTGTTCTGCTGGGTCGGCGAACAGGCCCAGCTTTCACCCGTCTCGCTGGGCGATGCACGCCTGCTGCAAATGCGTGCCCGCGAGGCCAAGGAATTTCTGACCCAGCATGGCGAGGCGCCGATTACCGCCAAGCTGTCGACGGGAGAATTCGTCGATCTGAAGCTGACATCTGAAATATTTGCGGAAATTACCCGCACGCTGGTACAAAAAACCCTTGGGCCGACGAAGAAGGCGTTGCGCGATGCCGGACTGACTCCCGAAGACATCAAGGGCGTGGTGATGGTCGGTGGTGCTACGCGCATGCCGCAGGTCCAGCACGCGGTCGAGGCATTCTTCGGCAAGGAGCCGCTGAACAATCTCGATCCGGACAAGGTGGTTGCGCTCGGCGCCGCGATCCAGGCCAACCTGCTCGCCGGCAATCGTGCTTCCGGCGACGACTGGCTGCTGCTCGATGTGATTCCGTTGTCGCTGGGCATCGAAACCATGGGTGGCCTGGTGGAGAAAATCATCCCGCGCAACTCAACGATTCCTGTCGCACGCGCACAGGAATTCACCACTTTCAAGGATGGTCAGACCGCGCTGGCCCTGCAAGTGGTGCAGGGCGAGCGCGAACTGGTCTCGGACTGCCGCTCGCTGGCACGTTTTGAACTGCGCGGCATTCCGCCGATGGTGGCCGGTGCGGCACGCATTCGCGTCACTTTTCAGGTGGATGCCGACGGGCTGCTGTCAGTCACCGCACGCGAGCAGACCACCGGTCATGAGGCCCGTGTCGAAGTGAAACCTTCCTACGGGTTGAATGATGACGAAGTCACTTCGATGCTCAAGGATGGTTATACGCACGCTTCGGACGATGCGTTCCGGCGCGCCCTGCGCGAGGCGCAGGTCGAGGCGCAGCGGCTGGTCGAGGCGGTGCAGTCGGCCCTGAAGGAAGATGCGCACCTGCTGTCCACACTCGAACGCGCCCATATCGACAGTTGTCTGAGCAAACTGCAGTCGGTGCTGCTCGGCGACGACCGGCGGGCCATTGACGCCGGGCTGGACGCACTCTCCAAAGGTACGGCAGAATTCGCGGCACGCCGCATGAATCAAGGCGTCCGGCGCGCACTGGCCGGACGGAAAGTTGACGAGGTAAATTTATGAACCCCATCCCCCCATCCCCCTTCCCGAGTAATGGGGTGACGATTGTTCGCGGGCGCTGCCCGCTCCATGTTTTGGCTGTCCCTCCTTGGGGCGGCCCGGCGGAGGAACTGTGACCCAAATTATTGTTTTGCCACACGTTGAACTGTGTCCGGAGGGCGCGGTAATCGAGGCGGCTCCCGGCACGTCCATTTGCGATGCCTTGCTCGAAAATGACATTGATATCGAGCATGCCTGCGAAAAGTCCTGTGCCTGCACCACCTGTCATGTGGTGATCCGCGAAGGCTTCGAAACACTTGAATCCGCAGAGGAAATCGAGGAAGATTTGCTCGACAAGGCGTGGGGGCTGGAACCGAACTCGCGGCTCTCCTGCCAGGCGCTGGTGACCGAAACGCCGCTGGTGGTGGAAATTCCAAAATACACGATCAACATGGCAAAGGAAGGACACTCGAAAAAATGAAGTGGACCGATAGCCTGGACATTGCAATAGAACTGGCCGAACGCCATCCGGAAGTGGACCCCACGGCGATCAACTTCGTCGACCTGATGCGCTGGGTGATGGCCTTGCCCGGCTTTGAGGAAAACCAGAGTCACTGTGGTGAGAAACAACTGGAAGCGATTCAGCAGGCCTGGATCGACGAGCTTGAATGAAGTTGCCGGCAGGCCTTGCTGATACGGGCCTCATTGACACCCACTGCCATCTGGATGCCGCCGAATTCGACGGCGACCGTGAGGCAATTGCTGCTGCTGCTGCCACTGCCGGCGTAACGACAATCGTGGTGCCGGCCATCGAGCGTGCCAACTTTGGCACGGTGGCGAGCATCTGTCGCGAGTTTGCCGGGTGTGTTCCCGCCTATGGCATCCATCCCCTGTTTGTGGGTCGTGCGCGTGAAGAAGACCTTGCCGCCCTCGATGACACCCTGCGCGAGAATCCTTGCGTTGCGGTTGGTGAAGTTGGTCTCGACAACTTTGTGCCGGATCGTGATGAGGCTTTACAGGAGCGCTATTTTCTTGCCCAACTCGAGATTGCCCGCCAGCACGAACTGCCGGTGCTGCTGCATGTGCGCCGGGCGATTGATCAAGTGCTGAAACACCTGCGCCGCATGCCCGTGCCGGGCGGTATCGCCCATGCCTTCAATGGCAGCCGCCAGCAGGCGGATGAATTTATCAAGCTCGGTTTCAAACTTGGTTTTGGCGGGGCGATGACCTACAGTGGTTCAAAACGCATCCGCACGTTGGCTGCCACACTGCCGCTCGACAGCATCGTGCTCGAAACCGATGCGCCGGATATTCCACCGCAATGGAAAGTCGGTGCCCGCAACACGCCGGCTGACCTATTGCCGATTGCCGAAACACTGGCACAATTACGCGGTCTGCCGCTGGCCGAGATCGCGGCGGCGACATGCGCCAATGCTCGCGCGGCGTTGCCGCGCCTCAAAGAATTTCAACACAACACAGAGAGAGGAAAACCATGAGCACTACAGTCACCCTGCACGGCACCCCATTCCGCGTCGATGGCACCCTTCCCGCCGTGGGCACGCAAGCGCCCGCACTCAACCTGACCAATGGCGAACTGGCCGATGTCACGCTTTCCAGTTATGCAGGAAAACGCAAGGTGCTGAATATTGTGCCGAGCCTCGATACACCGACCTGCGCGACCTCGACCCGCAAGTTCAACGAATCCGCCACGACCCTGAAAAACACCGTAGTGCTGGTCGTCTCGGGCGATCTGCCCTTCGCGGCTGGCCGTTTCTGCTCAGTCGAAGGGCTGAAGAACGTCGGGCACCTGTCGACCTTCCGTCACCCGGAGTTCATGAAAGCCTGGGGTGTCGCAATGGCTGAGGGCCCGCTGCATGGCCTGACAGCGCGCGCTGTCGTGGTCCTCGATGAAAAAGACCGCGTACTGTATAGCGATCTGGTGCCCGAGATCGGCAACGAACCTGACTATGCCGCGGCACTGAAAGTGCTGTAAGGGCCCGCCCCTCCCAGCCTCCCCTCACGGGGAGGTGACTGTGGCTCGCTACGCTCGACTATCACGCGGAGCGTTGTTGTTTGCGGTGGTGCGGATTACGGCTGGCGCCGCGTGCCGCTTTGCCTCATTGGTCAATAAGGGCGGCCCGGCGGCAAAGCTGCTGGATTTGTGGGCTTAATCGAGTACGTGCGAAACCAGCCCGTCGGCCAGCTTCGGTTCGAACCAGGTCGATTTGGGTGGCATCACCTGATTGCTGTCGGCGACGGCCATGAGTTGATCCATGCGCGTCGGATGGAGGGCGAAGGCGACCGCCATTTCGCCGGAATTGACGCGTCGTTCCAGTTCGCCCAAGCCGCGAATGCCGCCGACGAACTCGATGCGCTTGTCGCGGCGCAGGTCGGTGATGCCGAGCAGCGGACCCAGCAGATGGTCGGACAGCAGTGAGACATCAAGCCGCGCCACCGGATCGGCGGGAATCAGTTCGGCTTTTATGGTCAGTTTGTACCACTGGCCGGCCAGATACATGCCGAACTCGCCGGGCTGCGCGGGTTTGACCCGCTGCTTGCTTTCCTCGACCGTAAACGTCTCGCCGAGCCGTCCCACCAACGCCGACTTTTCCATGCCGTGCAGGTCTCTTACGACACGGTTGTAGTCGAGGATCATCATCTCGTGGTGCGGGAAAAGCACCGACAAGAAATAATCTGACGGCATTTCATGGTCTTCCTGGCGGCGGGCGGCGGCAACTCGCGCCGCGGCGGCGGAGCGGTGGTGGCCATCGGCGATGTACAGCGCCTCCATGCCGTCGAAACAGCGCGTGATGGCGTCGACGCGCTCGGCATCGTCCAGCACCCAGATCTGGTGGCGGATGCCGTCGTCGGCAGTAACGTCGGCGGCAGCCTTGCCCTGGGCGATGGCGTCGATCAGCGCATCCGCGGTGGCCGAAGCCGGATAGGCGAGCAGCACCGGCCCGGTCTGGGCATTGGTCGCCTCGATTTGCCGCACCCGGTCATCTTCCTTGTCGGGGCGGGTGAATTCATGCTTCTTGATGCGATTGTTGGAATAGCAGGCCACGGACGCTGTGGCGACCAATCCGGTCTGTACATGTGCGGTCTGCTCGTGTTTTCCCGCAGGGGTGTGCAGCGTCAGCCGATAAGCGTAGTAACACGGAGCGGAATCTCGCTTCAGTACTCCGGCGGCCAGCATCGCGTCGATGTTTTCGGCTGCCTTGGCATACACGGACGGGTCGTAGGGATTGATGTCAGCGGCCAGGTCGATTTCTGGCCGGGAGACGTGCAGGAACGACCAAGGCTTGCCCGCCGCGCGCAGGCGCGCTTCGTCGGTCGATAGTACGTCATAGGGCGGGGCGGCAACCTCGGCAGCGCGGCCGGGAGCGGGGCGCAGTCCGCGAAAGGGCTTAATCAGCGTGACCATCAGCCTATTTGGCCTGTCCGGCCCGTCCGGCCAGGGGGCCGCGCAGGGCATCGTGCGCTTCGCGGATCATCTTTTCCGTGGTGGGCCAATCGACGCAGGCATCGGTCACCGAGCAGCCGTATTTGAGCTTGGAAAGATCCGCGGGGATCGGCTGGTTGCCGGCTTCGATGTTGCTCTCGATCATCATGCCGACGATGGACTTGTTGCCGAGCCGGATCTGGTTAACCACGTCCAGCATCACCAGGGGTTGCAGTTCCGGCTTCTTGTAGCTGTTGGCGTGCGAGCAATCGACGACGATATTCTGTTGCAGCTTCGCCTTGGCCAGGGCGTTTTCTGCCAGTGCCACGCTCACCGTGTCGTAATTCGGCCGGTCGCCGCCGCCACGCAGCACCAGGTGGCCATAACGGTTGCCGCAGGTGCGCACCACCGACGAGCGGCCCTGCATGTTGATGCCGAGGAAGTTGTGCGGGCTGCTCGCCGAGATGATGGCGTTAAGCGCCGCTGTTAGCGAACCATCGGTGCCATTTTTGAAACCGACCGGTGTCGACAGGCCGGAGGCCATTTCACGATGGGTCTGTGATTCCGAGGTGCGTGCGCCAATGGCTGTCCAGGAAATCAGGTCGCCCATGTACTGGGGCGAGATCGGGTCGAGCGCCTCGGTGCCGGCGGGCAGGCCGAGTTCATTGACGGCAAGCAGGAATTCGCGTGCCTTCTGGATGCCTTCCTCGATCTTGAAGGAGTCGTCCATGTACGGATCGTTGATGAAGCCCTTCCAGCCGGTTGCCGTGCGCGGTTTCTCGAAATAGACGCGCATTACCAGCACCATGGTGCTGGCGACCTCGTCGGCGAGCACCTTCAAGCGCTTAGCGTAGTCGAGGCCGGCGACCGGGTCGTGGATCGAGCAGGGGCCGACGACGACAAACAGGCGGGCATCGCGGCGGTCGAGAATCGCTTCCAACGTGCGCCGTCCCGTCACCACCGACTTTGCCGCAGTTTCGGTAAGCGGCACGCGGGCATGGATTTCCTCCGGCGTGGGCATCGGGTCGAAGGAAGCAATATTGAGGTTTTCGGTTTGTTGCATATCGGGTGTGTGCCGCTGATGAATTTTGGAGGGGAGTGTTGATTTTATCCGCATGTATGCCCGATCAGCTTCGCTCAGGCGAGTTAATGTGAAAAACTCAGCGTTTGCGCCGGGCCAATCCCTCTCTCCCGACCTCTCTCCCAGAGGGAGAGAGGAGGCAGATAGCTTCCCTCTCCCGCTTGCGGGAGAGGGATTAAGGGAGAGGGCTGCCAAGCAAACGCGGCACGCGGCGCAGCCGTAATCCGCTCGTGTGCTGGAAAGGCCGCCCCGTGATATTCGAGCGATGCGAGCAGTAAAGAACCCCCCGCGAGGGGGTGAAGGGGGGCGGGCGTCTTTCATGATCGGGGGCGTAGCCTGCGCATCAGGAAAGTTTGTTGAATAATTCCTTGACCGCCAGCACGCGTTCCTTGAGCGTGGCGGTCGGTTTCTGCCAGCTCAGCTTGTCCGGCCCGGCCAGCTTGAAGGCGCGATTGGACTGGATGAGCTTGATGATGTTGGCGGGGTCGATCGGCGGCTGCGGGATGAACTGTAGCTGGATGATATTTGGCCCGGCATCGAGTTTGGCGATGCCGAGTGGATGGCCGAGCAGGCGCAGGCGGTGCGTTTCGATCAGTGCCTGGGTTTGTGGCGGCAGCTCGCCAAAACGGTCGATCAGTTCTTCCTGCATGGCGCGCAAGTCGTCTTCGGCGTCGCAGTTGGCCAGTCGCTTGTACAGCGTCAAACGCTCGTGCACGTCGGGACAATAGGCGTCGGGCAGCAGGGCGGGAGTGCGCAGGTTGATCTCGGCAGTGATGGCAAGCGGCTGGGTGAGGTCGGGGATTTCCTTGCCGTCCTTGAGGGCCCGCACTGCCGCATTGAGCATGTTGGTGTAGAGCGCGAAACCGATCTCGTGGATCTCGCCCGACTGACTTTCGCCCAGCACTTCGCCGGCGCCGCGGATTTCGAGGTCGTGCATGGCGAGAAAAAACCCGGAGCCGAGTTCTTCCATGGCCTGGATCGCGTCGAGCCGGCGCTGCGCCTGTGTCGTCGGTTTGGCATTTTCGTCGGTGAGCAGGTAGGCGTAGGCCTGGTGGTGGCTGCGGCCAACCCGACCGCGCAACTGGTGCAGTTGCGCAAGGCCGAACTTGTCGGCGCGGTTGATGATGATGGTATTGGCGTGCGGGTTGTCGATGCCGGTCTCGATGATCGTCGAACACAGCAGCAGATTGTGTTTCTGCTGGGTGAATTCGCGCATCACGCGTTCGAGTTCGCGCTCTGGCAACTGGCCGTGGCCGATGACGATGCGCGCCTCCGGCAGCAACTTGGCCAGTCGCTCCCGCATGTTCTCGATGGTGTCGACTTCGTTGTGCAGGAAATACACCTGGCCACCACGCTTGAATTCGCGCAAGGCGGCCTCGCGCACTTGGCCAGTCGACCAGCGGCTGACGAAGGTCTTGATCGCCAGGCGTTTCTGCGGCGGCGTGGCGATCACTGAAAAGTCGCGCAACCCCTCAAGGGACAGCCCCAGCGTGCGCGGGATCGGCGTTGCGGTCAGGGTCAGCACGTCGACCGAGGCGCGCAGTGCCTTGAGTGCCTCCTTCTGGCGCACGCCAAAGCGATGTTCCTCGTCGATGATGACCAGGCCAAGGCGTTCGAAATGCACGTCCTTTTGCAGCAGCCGGTGCGTGCCGATGAGGATGTCGATCTTGCCCTGGCCGAGCAGTTCGATGGCTGCTGCCTGCTCCTCTTTACTCTTGAAACGCGAGATTTCGGCGACCTTGACGGCGAAGCTGGCGAAACGGTCGGCGAAGTTCTGGTAATGCTGCTCGGCCAGCAGCGTGGTCGGACACAGCACGGCGACCTGCTTGCCATCGGCGATGGCGACGAAGGCGGCACGCATGGCGACTTCGGTCTTGCCGAAGCCGACATCGCCGCACACCAGCCGGTCCATCGGTTTGCCGGATTGCATGTCGGCGATTACGGCTTCGATGGCGGCTTGCTGGTCGGGTGTTTCCTCGAAGCCGAAACCTTCGGCGAAGGCTTCCAGATCCTGCTGTTTGAAGCTGAACTGGTGGCCCTCGCGCATGGCGCGCAGAGCGTAAAGATTAAGCAACTCGGCTGCCGTGTCGCGGACCTGTTCGGCAGCCTTTTTCTTCGCCTTGTCCCATTGGCCGGAACCGAGCGTGTGCAGTTGCACAGCCTCGGGATCGACGCCGCTGTAGCGCGAGATGACTTCAAGTTGCGCGACCGGCACATAGAGTTTTGTCTCGTTGGCATATTCGAGGTGCAGGAACTCGCTCATTTCGCCATCTTGGCCGGCGCCGTAGTCCAGATGCACCAGGCCGAGATAGCGGCCGATGCCATGGCTTTCATGCACGACGGGATCGCCGATTTTCAGTTCGGACAGATCGCGCAGCCAGCCTTCGAGGTTGGCGCGGCGGGCGTCGGAACGTTTGTGGCGCGGGCGGGCGGTGGCGGCGTAAAGCTCGTTTTCGGTGATTATGGCGAACTGAGCGGCAAGCTGCGCGGCCGGGAGGATGAAGCCGGCCGAGAGCGGCCCGGTGGCCAGCATCAGCCGCTCTCGGCCGTCGCGGAAAGCGGCAAAATCGGTGCAAGGCGTGGCGGGCAGCTCGTGCTCGCCAAGATATTCGTTCAGCGTTTCGCGCCGGCCGGGCGACTCGGCCAGCAGCAGCACACGGCCGGCAAAGCCGTCGAGAAAGTGCCGCAGCGCGGCCAACGGGTCGTCGGCCTTGCGGTTGACGGCGAGATTGGGCAAGGCTGCCGCCGTCTCCGTCAGGTTGAGCGATTCGGCTGACGCCGTCTCGCGGGCGCCGACTTTCTGTACGTACTGCGCAAAAGCATTGGCGGCAACAAAGAAATCCTCGTCGCGCAAAAACAGTTCGCTAGGCGGCAATATTGGCCGCGCGCGGTCGCCATCCAGCATCTTGTAGCGGCCCTGCGTGTCGGTCCAGAACTCGGTGAGCGCCGCGGGCACGTCACCATGCAGCAGCAGGGTGGTTTCCGTCGGCAGATAGTCGAACAGCGTGGCGGTTTTTTCGAAGAACAGCGGCAGGTAATACTCGATGCCAGCGGGCATGATGCCGTTGGAAACATCCTTGTACAGGCCGATGCGCGAGGCGTCGCCTTCGAAAGTGTCGCGAAACCGCTGGCGGAAAGTGGTGCGTCCCGCTTCGCCGGCCGGCATTTCGCGCGCCGGCAGCAGGCGGATTTCAGGCACCGGATAGAGCGTGCGCTGGCTATCGACATCGAAACTGCGCAGCGTCTCGATCTCGTCGTCGAAGAGCTCGATGCGATAGGGGAGCACGGTGCCCATCGGGAACAGATCGATGAGCCCGCCGCGCACGCTGTATTCGCCCGGCGCGACAACCTGCGTGACGTGCTGGTAGCCGGCCAGCGTCATCTGCGCGCGCAGCTTGTCGAGTTCCAGGCGGTCGCCCTTTTTCATGAAAAAGGTGTGGGCGGCCAGGAAGGCCGGTGGCGCCAGCCGAGTCACTGCCGTCGCTGCAGCAACCAGCAGCACATCGCAGTGGCCTTGCGTGACAGCAAACAGCGTGGCCAGCCGCTCGGAAATCAGGTCCTGGTGCGGTGAAAAGTGGTCGTAGGGCAGGGTTTCCCAGTCCGGCAGCAGATGCACGCGCAGGTCCGGCGCGAACCAGGCAATTTCTTCAGTGAGACGCTGCGCTTCGAGCGGGCTGGCCGTGATGACGGTGAGCAAGCGGCCGGCGCACGTTGTCCTGGCCAGTTGCACGATGGCCAGGGCGTCGGCAGAGGTGGCGAGTTCCGGAAGCGGGATGCGCTGGCCGGCTTTGGGTGGCGCGGGCAGTTGCAGGAAGGACGTCATGGAATGCAGGGTACTGATGGGATGTGAATTATACGCAGCGGCGACTGCGCGTTGCCGCTCCCGGTGACTGGCGGGCATTTACATTTGGTTTCGAAATGCATATTGCAAGTTGCGTTGGCGCGTCCTTCAATGAAAGCGGACCGACACAGCGTCGGAAATCTGAAGCAAGCAGAAAGGAAGGAAACAATCATGAAACTTCACCACATCACGATGATTGCCCTGCTGGGTGCAGTCGTTGCCGCGCCTACGCTGGCGCAGCAAGGCATGGGCATGGGGCCGGGCGGGGGTGGCCGGTTCGCCTTCGACCAGGACAATACGCGTGGTTGGGCGCTGATGACGCCTGAAGAGCGCATTGCCCATCGCGACACGATGCTGTCCGCCAAGACCTACGAGGAGTGTAAGGCCGCGCAGAACGAGCATCACGCAGCCATGGAAGCGCGGGCCAAGGAGAAGGGGCTCAAGTTGCCCGGGCCGCGTCAGAACGCCTGCGATCGCATGAAGGCGCGGGGCCTTTTCAAATAATTCTTGTCATTGCATGACCGGCGGGGGGCTTTGCCCCCTCAGCCGCTTGCGCTGAGCCAGTAGCCCACGACATAAGCGCTCGCCAGCAAGCCCAGCACCAGCGCGATGCCGACTTCAAGTGCGCGCTGTGGTAGGTGTTTTTGCAGCCGGGCGCCGGCATACATTCCCGCCGCGCCGCCCATCCCGAACAGGATGCCCAGCGCCCAATCGGGGCGTGTTGCCATGCCCGGTGGCGCGGGCATGAACTGGTAGAGCGCCACGCCGGCGACGGAGGTGACCAGCGTACCAAACAAGGTTGCGCCGGCCAGGCCGTGGATCGACATGCTGAAGATGGCCACCAGCACTGGCGCCATGATCGCGCCGCCGCCGATGCCGTAAGTACCGCCAACCACGCCGATGACCAGGGCGACCGAAAGAACCGGAACTGCCCGCCATTTGCGATCGGCAACCTCAACCACCTGTTTGCCGTTATTGTGTCTGTTCAGCAGCAGCTTAACCGCCAGCCCCAGCAAAACCAGACCGACAAAAAACTTGAAATCGCGTGGATCAGGCAGCCAATGCACGCGCAGCCACCAGCCCGCCAGCAGGCCCGGCAAGGTGCCGGCGGTGATCACCCAGGCGAGCGGCCAGTCCATGCGCTGTTCGTGGGCGTAGCGCCAGACGCCGGCGGGGATGGCAACCAGGTTGAAGACCAGATTGGTCGCCGATACCGATGGCGCGACATAGCCGAGCACGCTCATCTGGAATGGCAACAGCAGGAACGCGCCGGATATCCCGACCATCGAGGTGAACAGCGAAATGGCAAAAGCCACCAGCGGCGGCAGCCAGACGGGAACGACAACACCTGATACTTCAAATAACATGGCCGGCTTGATGCCAGGGGGGCTATCGAAGGGTGCAGTTTAATCCCGGTGAGGGTATTTTGACTGCGTGTAACCTCATGTAACAATCCACTGTCCTGTTACGTGTGGATACAACCGGCATGTGGTGAAGCGCATCCCGAGTGGTGAAATGGCGCCCGCTATGGCAGTGTCCGAAAAACAACCGGCAAGGAAAATCCCATGAGTCTGCTCAGCGCGGAAAAGCTCACCAAGACCTATCGCAGTGGCGATATCGATGTACCGGCGCTCAAGGGTGTCGATTTCAGCATCGACCCTGCCGCCTTTGTCGCCTTTGTCGGCCCGTCCGGCAGCGGCAAGAGCACGCTGCTCAACCTGATCGGCTGTCTCGACCATCCGACCAGCGGCACGCTCAAGGTGCTCGACACCGACATTGCCACGCTGGATCGCCGCGCTGCCGCGCACTTTCGCGGCGAGAACATCGGCTTCGTGTTCCAGGACTTCAATTTGATTCCCGTGCTGACGGTCTTCGAGAACGTCGAATACCCGCTGCGCATGGTGCAGCAGTGGCCGGCAGCCAAACGGCGCGCCCAGGTGCTGCGCCTGCTCGACGCCGTCGGCATGGCTGATCAGGCGCACAAACGGCCTGACCAAATTTCCGGCGGCCAGAAGCAGCGTGTTGCCGTTGCCCGGGCGCTGGTCAGCGATCCCAAACTGGTGCTGGCCGACGAGCCCACGGCCAACCTCGACAGCGAGACCGCCCACCGCGTTCTGGAACTGATGAAAAAGATGCGCGACGAATTCAGCACCACCTTCGTCTTTTCCACCCACGACGCGAGGATCATGGGAGAAGCGGAAACGATTTTCACGCTTGAGGACGGCCGGCTGCTGCCCGCCGCACACAAGGAGATTGCTCATGTTTGACATTCTTGGCATCGCCAGTCGCAATCTCCTGCGCTATGGCCGTCGCACGATGCTGACCCTGCTGCTGATCGTCATCGGCATGGTTGCGGTGCTGCTGTTCATCGCCGTCGCCGGTTCCTTCAAGTCCATGATGGTCGGCCAGATCACCGATTCGGTGTTGGGCCACGTCCAGCTGCATCGCAAGGGCTACGTCGCCTCCATCGACAGTCTGCCGCTCAACCTCAACATGCGGCCGAACATGCTCGCCAAAATCGAGGAAACGCTGGATGGCAATCCCGCCATCGCCGCCTGGTCGCCGCGCATCAAGTTCGGCGGCATGTTCAGCAACTTCGCTGAAACCACCAGCATCCGCATCAACGGCATCGACCCGGCGCGCGAAGCCGCCACCGTGCCGCTTTTGTCCGGCCGTCTGCAGGAGGGCGACAAAACCGCAGCGCTGGTCGAACGCGGCCAGATCGTCATTCCCTTGCTGCTGGCGCGCGGCATGAAGACCCAGCTGGGCGACACGGTCGTTGTCGTGGCTACCAACCGCGACGGCTCGGTGAATGGCAAAACTTTTGTCGTGCGCGGCATTCTCGAAAGCATTTCCGGTCCTGGCGGGCGCGATGGCTACATCCACATCGACGATGCGCGCGAGATATTGCGCATGACTGAAAATCAGGTGAGCGAGATCGTCGTGCGGCTGAAGGATTTTTCACAACTCGAGCGGGTCGGCGGCCAGATCAAGGCGGCGGTCGAGGGGCTGACCAACAAGGAAGGCAAGCCGGTGCTGGAGGTGCATGAGTGGACCCAGCTTTCGCCCTTTGCCAACATCGCGAAAATGATCGACCTGATGACGCTGTTCATCAAGATCGTGCTGGTTTCGATTGTGCTGGTTTCCGTGATGAACGTGATGATCATGGCCGTGTATGAGCGCATCCGCGAGATCGGCACGATTGCGGCCATCGGCACGCCGCCGTCGCGCATCCTTTCGCTGTTCCTCGCCGAGGGGCTGATGCTGGGCATTGCCGGCACGCTCGCCGGCATCGTCCTCAGCCTCGCGGGGATTTACGGCATCAATGTCTGGAAGCCGACTTTCGACTTCGGGATGCAGAAGGGTCTGGTGATGGCGCCGACCATCGCTGCCGGTGACGTGCTGATGATCGCCGGTCTGGTGGTCATCGTCGCCATCATCGCCAGCCTGCAGCCGGCCTGGAAGGCCTCGCGCATGGACCCGATTACCGCTTTACGTCATGTGTAAGCCAATATGAAAACAATTCTCGCCCTGCTGTGCTTTTTCGCCCTGCCCGCCGTCGCACTCGACGGTGGGGAGATCCTCAAAAAAGTGGACCGCAATCTCGAACCCGAGTCCTACGAGATGATGCGCAAGCTCATCAACGTGGAGCCGGACGGCAAGCGCAAGGAGTTCGTGCTGTATTCGGTGAAGAAGGGACGCGACAAGGTGGTGGCGCTGTTCCTGGCACCGCAAAGCGACAAGGGCCGCGCGACTTTGCGCCTGGACGACAACATGTGGCTCTACATCCCCGAGGTGGGCAAGCCGATCCGCATCACCAGCCTGCAATCGGTGACCGGCGGCGTCTTCAACAATGCCGACATCCTGCGCATCGACTACGCCGAGGAATACAACGTCGAGTCGGTCGAGGACGACCAGGGCCAGCATCTGCTCAAGCTCAAGGCCAAGACCGGCGAGGTGGCCTACGACCGCCTGAAGATGTGGGTGGACAAGAAAGCGCTCTTGCCCGTCACCATCGAGTGCTACGCTGCCAGCGGCATGCTGATCAAGACGCTGCGCTTCAAGGATGTCAAGGACTTCGGCGGCGGCATCAAGCGACCCGCGACACTCGAAACCGACAGCCCGCTGTACAAGGACTACAAGTCGGTGATGCTGTATGCGCAGATCAAGAAACGCAGCTTTGCCGACGAGGTGTTCACGCTCAACAACCTGCCGCGCGTCGAGGATCTGCGCAAATGAGGCGCAAATGAAGCGGATGCTGGTGCTGCTGGCCTGCCTGTTGGCCGGCGGTGTCCAGGCCGAAGAGTTCAAGTTCGATGCCGCCGAATTCGACAAGAAGCCTTTCGAATTTGGCGGTTATCTGGAGCTTAAGACTGAACGCGCCTGGCTCAACCACGATGGCGCGCTGTACAAGCTCAACTTCTACGACCGCGCAGCGAGCGATACGCTGGATCGCACCGCCGCGACGCTCAAGCTGGACGGCAAATTCACCCGCGATGATTTTGTCCTGCGCTTTCGCGCCGATGCCGAGGTACGCCGCGACGCGCTGACCAGCGAGCGCATCAACCGTTTCGACGAAGCCTATCTGTCCTGGAAACCCGACCCGGGTTTCACGCTCGATGTCGGCAAGCAGGCGCTCAAGTGGGGCAAGGGTTATGCCTGGAATCCCGTTGGTTTTGTCGAACGGCCGAAGGATGCCAACGATGTCGAACTGGCGCGCGAAGGTTTCACGATGCTTGCCGCTGACTTCATCCGCAACTTCGCTGGCGATCTGAAAACAGTTGCCTTCACACCCGTCATCCTGCCGGTCAGTTCACAGGTCAATGCCGATTTCGGCAAGCCCGACCACCTGAATGCCGCCGCCAAGCTTTATCTGCTCTATCGGGATACCGATATCGACTTCACCTGGCTGGGACGCGGCAGCCGCTCACCGCGTTTCGGCGTCGATTTCTCGCGCAACCTGAGCAGTGCGCTGGAGATTCACGGCGAATGGGCGAAGATCCGCGATTTCGATCTGCGCAGCGTAGCAGCGAGCGGCGCAGTCACCTCAGAGCGCCGCAATGTGACAAGCGCTCTGCTCGGTTTGCGTTATCTGACCGAACAGGATACGACCTACATCCTGGAGTATTACCGCAACGGCACCGGCTATAGCGAACATCAGACGCGGGATTATTATCAACTGATCGACAACGGCCTCGCCCAGTTTCAGGCCACCGGGAGCGATGCGTTGCTGAGCAAGGCGCGGCAACTCGGCCCAAGTTATGCCCGCGCCAACCCCGGCGAGCGTTACCTGTACCTGCGTGCGAGTCAGAAGGAACCCTTCGACATCGTCTATTTCACCCCTTCACTGACCATAATCACCAATCTAGATGATCGCAGCTACTCGCTGACGCCGGAACTGCTCTACACCGGCATCACGAATCTCGACCTACGCCTGCGCGCCAGCTGGCTGTCAGGCAAGGCGGGCAGCGAGTTCGGCGAAAAGCAGAACGCCCGCAAGCTGGAATTGATGGCCCGCTTCTATTTCTGAGTTGCCGGCGCAGTTCGGTAAAATCCGGCGGCAATGACACTTCTGCACTGCGGTTCCTTCCGCCTCTCCCTTGCGCGCCCCCTCATCATGGGCATCGTCAACCTGACGCCCGATTCGTTTTCTGGCGACGGGGTGGGTGACAGTGCCGCTGCCGGCATCGCGCATGCGGCGGCGCAGCGGGATGCCGGTGCGGACATGCTTGATCTGGGCGCGGAGTCGTCCCGTCCCGGTGCTGCGCCAGTGCCGGCCGAGGTCGAGATTGCCCGTTTGCTGCTGGTCCTGCACGCAGTGCGCGACTGGGGCCTGCCGATCTCGGTCGATACCGCCAAGCCGGAGGTGATGCGCGCGGCGATTGACGCCGGCGCCGCCATGATCAATGACATTTTGGCCCTGCAGGCGACCGGTGCGCTGGCGGTGGTCGCTGCCAGCGACGCGGCCGTGTGCTTGATGCACATGCAGGGCGAGCCGCGCACCATGCAAGCCAACCCGCAGTACGCCGACGTGACGGGGGAAGTACGTGATTTTCTTGCTGCACGGGTCGCGGCCTGCATGGCAGCCGGCATTCCACGCGAGCGGCTGCTGATCGATCCCGGTTTCGGCTTCGGCAAAACAGTCGATCACAACTACACTTTGTTGCGTGAACTGCCGCGTTTCAACGATCTGGGCGTGCCGATGCTGGCCGGCCTATCGCGCAAGTCGATGCTGGGTGCCGTGACCGGCCAGCCGAATGGCGTTGCGCGGATTCATGCCAGTGTGGCGGCGGCGGTATTGGCAGTAGAGCGGGGTGCGAAGATCGTGCGGGTGCATGATGTCGCGGCGACCAAGGATGCGTTGGCGGTGCTGTCAGCAACCGAACACGGAACGAAGGGAGAATAAGGGTGGCAAGAAAATATTTCGGTACTGACGGCGTACGCGGTCGTGTCGGCGAGATGCCGATCACCCCTGACTTCGCCTTGCGGTTGGGGTTTGCCGCAGGTGAAACGCTGGTGGATCACGCGCGGAAGCAGGGACACACCAAGGAAGGCGAACGTCCCGCCGTATTGATCGGCAAGGACACGCGGATTTCCGGTTACATGCTGGAAGCTGCGCTGGAAGCCGGCTTTGCCGCTGCCGGTGTCGATGTGATGCTGTGCGGCCCGCTGCCGACCCCTGCCGTGGCTTATCTCACGCGCGCCCTGCGGCTCGCCGCCGGGGTGGTGATCTCGGCCTCGCACAATCCTTTCGACGATAACGGCATCAAATTTTTCGGTGCTGGCGGCTTCAAACTGCCGGACGCAGTCGAAGAGGAAATCGAGGCGCGTCTGGCGCAGCCGATGGGCTGCCGCGAATCAGCCCAGTTGGGCAAGGCGCGGCGGGTGGACGATGCCGCCGGCCGCTACATCGAATTCTGCAAGAGCACCTTCCCGAACGATCTCGATTTGCGTGGCCTCAAGCTGGTGGTCGATTGCGCGCACGGCGCGGCCTATCACGTGGCGCCCAAGGTGTTTCACGAACTGGGTGCGGAGGTCGTGGCGGTGGCGGCTGCGCCGGACGGCCTCAACATCAATGCCGGTGTCGGTGCCACGGCGCCCATTCATTTGCAGGAGCAGGTTTTGCAGCATCGCGCCGATCTCGGCATCGCGCTCGACGGCGACGCCGACCGCCTGTTGGTCGTCGATGCCAGTGGTCGGCTGTTCGACGGCGACGAACTGCTTTACGTTATTGCCCGCCATCAAAAGTCGAAAGGTGCGTCAGGCGGGCTGGTCGGCACGCTGATGAGCAACCTCGGCTTCGAACAGGCGCTGGGCCGGCTGGGCGTTGGCTTCGCGCGCGCCAAGGTAGGCGACCGCTATGTGCTCGAACTGATGCAGGAAAAAGGCTGGACGCTCGGCGGCGAAAATTCCGGCCATGTCATTTGTCTGGATCGCCACACCACCGGAGACGGCATAGTGGCTGCCCTGCAGGTGCTGGCAGCACTGCGCGAGTGCAGCGAGACGCTGGCCGAGGCCTGCGCCGATCTGACCATGTTTCCGCAAAAGTTGATCAATGTGCGTACGGTGGCGGGCTTTGACTGGCGGGCGGACAAAGGCATTCGCGGTGCGGCCGAAGAGGCGGAACGCATCCTCAATGGGGCCGGGCGGGTGTTGCTGCGTCCTTCCGGCACCGAACCCCTGTTGCGGGTGATGGTCGAAGGCAGCGATGAAACACTGGTGCTGGCGCAGGCGGAAGCGATCGCCGCATCGGTACGTGTCGCCGCCGGGCAGGCGTGAAATGCCGTTCCAGCAGTTCCACGGGGATTTCCTGCGGTCAACCGATTTAATTACTGAAAAAAAGCGCTAAAACAAAAAGAGCCAAAACGGCAATGCCGTTTTGGCTCTTTTTAACTTGTGTCACCCCGGCGCAAGCCGGAATGACGAAGTTTTTTATTAAATCAGCAGCCGGCAGCCTTCTTGAAGGACTTGCTGGTGTTCTTGCCATCCTTCATGTAGCGGGCACGAATCTCGTCACCGGGGACGATCTGCTTGGCCTTGAACTTGTCCAGGGTCAGTTCGTCGGTGATGGTGATGGTGATGGCTTCCTTGGTCTTGCTGTCGGTGAGTTCAGCAACGGCGGACTTGCCATCGGCAGACATGGTGACCTTGTTCATCGGGCCGAGCATGCGGGCTTCGCCGGAAGCAGCGGCATTGCCGGCCAAGGTCAGGCTGGAGACAGCCAGAACGGCCGAGAAGAGGATTGCGGACAGTTTGCTTTTCATGTGTTACTCCTTGTAGTTGGTTCAAGAATTGTCGGCGAGCAGTATAACTTCTGCCCGCCGGATCAAATACTATGATCAGAACTTGACCTCAAAAGTTGCATAAATATCGGTAGCATTCTTCAGCGGCGTCGTGGTCATCATTTGACCATTAACGCTCGAGATGGCTACAGGTGCACCGACCCAGTTGTTGCTGCCGGTATATTTGAAGTCGTAATACTTCGCACCGAAGCGGAAAAAGGCGCTGCTGGCATAGGAAGAGATCGGCGTGCGATCCAGTTCCTGAATGACGTAAAGCTCATACACATCGCCGCGGGTACCGAACTTGGATGTCCACATATCGTCGGCAGCCGGTGCGAAGGTGATCCAGTTCTTCGAGCCCTTATTATACTCGAAGCCGATTTTGGTCTTCGATGGCAGGTCGTAGCGCATGCCCAAGGCGATGGCTTGGCCGGTCTTGTTGCTCGGCGCTTCCGGTGAGAAGAAGGCACCCGTCAGTAGACCCTGGAAGCCGAATTGTGCCGAAACGTTGTTGTTCGGCTTGGTGCGGGAAAGGCCCCAGTCGGCGAAAACATGCAGGTCGCCGGAACCGACATCCTTGAAGGTGCTCATGGCGCCGATGCCGAACCAGTCGATATCGCCAAGGTTGATGCTCGGGGCGGTGTTGCCGAAGTAGGTGTTGCTCATCACCGGCGCGTCGAAAATCTGCATGCCGCGGTTCCACTGCAGCCAGACGCGCAGCGGGGCGGTGTCGATCGGCACGACGGCGACGCCGAGCATGGTGGTGTCCTTGATCGAATTGCCAGAGCGGGTGAAGCCGCTGTCGAAGCCGACGCCATAGCAGACCTTGGCATAGGCGCCGGGCAGGTCGTCGAATTCCGGCGCATAGCCGAGGGTCATGCCGTCGAAGGCGTAATCGACCAGCAGCGCGGGCGTGCCGCCCTTGCCGGGGCGTGAATTGTTGGTGCGCAGGTTGCTCGGGGCGCCGCCGGTGGAGGGACGACGACCGACCGAGAACCACATGTCCTGATCGGCGATGTTGCTCCAGGTGGCATACACGCGGTCAACGTTGAGGCGGCTGTCTGAAGGCACATGGCTGACGGTGCCGTCGAAGACGCCGACGCGGTCGGCGAAGAAGGGCGCGGCGCCGGCGTTGCTGAGGGCTGCATCGCTCTGCGAGCCGAACACCTTGTACATCGCCAGACGGGCGTTGAAGCTGACATCCTGGGTCACCTTGGCGCCGAGATCGAGGCCAAAGCGGTTGGTGTAGAGCGCGGAGTTTTTGGGTTTATAGGCGGGTACGGAAACGGCATAAGGTCCAATGAGACCGTTAATGGCGGCCATGCCGCCGACACCCGCGATGAAGGCCTGTGCCTGATCATAGGTTTTGACGCCAGACATTCCTTGACTGAAACCCATTAGTTGGCCAAGTAATGGGTCAGTTGGATCAGCTATAAAGGCTGCCCATGCTGCATTTTGAGCATTGGCGAAAGTGGCGCTGACATCGGTAAAGGTCTTTGTCTCGCCCCGCAGTGAATCGACACGGAACTGATAATCACCACCGACGCTCAGCCACTTGCTCAGGGACTTGTCTTCCAGACGCTGGACCTTGCTCTTGAGATCGGCGACAGCGACGGTTTCCGACTTCGCGGCCAGGTTGTTGACCTTATCTTCGCTGGCCTTGACCTGGGCGCGCAGCGTCTCGATCTCGCGCGACAGGGCTTCGAGCTTCTTGAGCAGGTCGGCGTCAGCGGCGCTGGCGACCATCGGCAGGGCCAAACCTGCGATCAAGGTGACGAGCAATTTCTTCCTGAATGTCTGGTTCATGACTTCTCCTAAGGATTTACTGCGACATTGCAAACTTGTGTCCCGACGCCAGGCGTGAACGTTCCAAGGCTTTGAAATCACTGGGATCGGTGGTGGGTTTCAGCAGTTGCCCCGGCGCCTGCAAGGCGAATACGGATGCTGTAACTAATGGGATATACACAGCCGGGCAAATTACTCCCCTCAGGCGAGTAAGTGAATAAAAATATTCTAATATTGATATATATATAAATAATTCTATTCTCGATTTGAGAAAAGTCGGCGCTGGCGGGACGGCGCGGGTTTTCGGCCTGACGCCGGAAAAGGCTGGCTATATGGCGGGTTCAGCCGCAGAGGATGAGGCAGGCAGGGCTGCCTACCCGGGATTCATCCCCGATTCAGGGCAACATCGCGCCGCGGATCGCGAAGAAAAATAGTGCGCCGAGCAGTGCCGAGGCCGGCACGGTAATGATCCAGGCCGCCGCGATTTTCAACAATTGCGAGCGTTTGACCAGTTCGCCGCGATACACCTTGCGCAAGCCCTTGCGGTCCTTGGGCGAAAACAGTTCGGGGTTCGCGCGGGCTTTGGCTTCGCGCTTCAGTACTTCGAGCATGTTGCCCTTCTCGTGGATCGGCGCTTTGTCGAAGCGCCGCAGGAAGGCTTCGATGGCCGCCTGATCGCCCTCCGGATGGTGCGACTGGATTTCATCGATCATGCGTGCGTAGTTCGATTTGAGAAACTCGCGCAGGAAGCCGACACCAAATATTCCGCCGACGGCGATATGGGTCGAGCTGACCGGCAGGCCGAGCTGGCTGGCGATGATGACGGTGATGGTGGCCGCCATGGCAATGCAAAAGGCGCGAATCTGGTCCAGTTCGGTGATCTCGGAGCCGACGGTACGGATCAGCTTGGGGCCAAACAGGGCGAGTCCGATGGCGATGCCAATCGCGCCGACCATCATGACCCACAGGGGGATATGCGAGGATTTGCCGATGTTGGCGCCACCCAGCACGTCGGCGATTGCGGCAAGCGGACCGACCGCGTTGGCCACATCGTTGGCACCATGGGCGAAACTGAGCAAGGCGGCGGCAAAGATCAGCGGTACGGTGAACATCGTATTGACACGGGGTTTGTCATTGATCGCGGTGCTTTCGCCGCTGCGCGATTGACGCTCGACACGCGGTTTCACCAGTAGATAGACGATGATGGCCACCACCAGGCCGGTCAGTGAGGCAGTTGCAAAGCTGACTTTGAGCACTGCCTTGACACCTTTCAGCATCAGATAGGTAGTGAAACTCCAGGCCATGAAGGCCACCAGCAAGGGGACAACCCGCCGGGCGGCCGCCATCATGTCGCTCTGGTAGGTGACGCGGCGTTTGATGAGGTAAAGAAATGCGGCCGCAATGATGCCGCCCAGGACGGGCGAAATCACCCAACTGGCCGCGATGTAGCCCATCGTGCCCCAGTTGGCGATGCCCCAGCCACCGGCGGCGACGCCGGCACCCAGCACTCCGCCAACGATGGAATGGGTCGTCGAAACCGGCGCGCCGACGGCGGTAGCGATGTTCAGCCAGATCGCCCCGGCCAGCAACGCGGCCATCATCAGCCAGACAAAAACATCGGCATTGGCGACGCTGTCCTGGCTGATGATGCCGCCGCGGATCGTCTGCACCACGTCGCCGCCGGCGATCAGCGCTCCCGCCGCTTCGCAAATTGCCGCAATGAACAGGGCGCCGGTCATGGTCAGGGCGCGCGAGCCGACCGCCGGGCCGACGTTGTTGGCAACATCGTTGGCGCCGATGTTGATGGCCATGTAACCGCCGATAACGGTGGCCATGATCAACAGGAAACTGCCCCCGCCACGTGCCCAAGCGTAGAACATGACACCGATGATGAACAGCAGCGCCATGCCAAAGCGGAACATTTCGCGGCGCGCCTTGAGCGTGGCACGCTCGATATCGTTGATGTTGGTGATTTCCATGATCTATGGGAGCGAAAATTGGGCGGATTATCGCACCCTATCGTCGGGATGGTTATCGGTGGGGAGAATTCCGCGCCGCAAGCTGCTATCGGCATGTCACCGAGTTGTAATATTGAATTGGTAGGTTGCGTCCGCTTTCTGTTTCACGGCATCATCCGGGAAAACGGGTCTCACATCACTGTTGCACATGATTGACAGGTCATACTATGCACGCCAGATTGAACACCAGGTTGAAATTGGCTGGACTCGAAGAGCATCCGCTCCGCGAGCGGTTGAACAGCGAGTTTCACGCCCATTTACCGATTCCCCTGAGCAGCCCGCTGATCGTTTCGCATCTTGCCTTCAAACATGAAGGTTTGACGGAGCAGGTTGAACGCGACAATCTCGCGCGCTTGTGCCAGTCCAGCGTCTGTCAGTCGGTTGAAAGCTCGGATACGCACCTGGTGCTCGACGCCGGCAGTTTTCGCCTGCGCTGGGAGTTGCATACCGAGTTTTCGAGCTACACTTTTTCCCGGCCGCTGGTGGTCGGCGAGCCGTTCAACCCGGATTCAACGGCGCTGGAGGCCGTTGTGCCTTCGTTCCTGGCGGCGATCCCCGGACAGTTGATTGTCGCGACGCATGTCGAGCTGCGCTCGACGGCGGAGATGTCGCCGGAAGCGGTGATCGCCGGTTTTCCGCCGAGCGGGCATCAGATGGTGGCCGTTCAGGTGGGCGCGGGTGCAGCGTGGGTGTTTACGGACTTCATGTTCGACAACGGCTTTTCGCACTTTCTCGTGCTCGATGCCGCGCTGACACAACGCCAGGCGGGACGGGCGGTTCAGCGTTTGCTGGAAATCGAGACTTATCGGATGATGGCCTTGCTCGGTTTGCCGGTTGCCAAGGAGGTGGGCCGCTGGTTGGGTGGTGCTGAAAAGGAGTTGGCCGAGTTGATGGATCACATCGGCCAGGCGCGTTCGCCGGAGGACGAGCGCGCGGTGCTGGCCAGTCTTGCGAAGCTGGCCGCGGAAGTCGAACATTCGGTGGCGCGCACCACCTTTCGTTTTGCTGCCGCCCGCGCTTATCACAGTCTGGTCATGCAACGGATCGAGGATTTGCGTGAGTTGCGTATCCCGGGTTTTCCGACGCTCAACGAATTCATGCTGCGTCGTCTGTTGCCGGCGATGGATACCTGCGCGGCCATGGCACGGCGGCAGGACGACCTGTCAGGCCGCGTGGCGCGCAACAGTCAGTTGCTGCGCACCCGCGTCGATATCGAGATTGAAAGACAAAACCATGAGTTGCTGGCCCAGATGAACAATCGCGCCAAGCTGCAATTGCGTTTGCAGGAAACGGTCGAGGGCCTGTCGATCGTCGCCATCACCTACTACGGATCGCAGCTTGTGCATTACCTCGCCAAGGCGGGCCAGTATCTGCTTCCCGGCCTGTCGCCCGAGATTGCCACCGCCGTGTCGATTCCGCTGATTGCGTTCCTCGCACTGTTCGGCATCAGGCGCATGCGCCGGGCGCTCGCCGAGGATGCGGCTGCCAAGTAGGCGTTCTCAGCCGCGCACGAGGTGCCGTGCGTAGCGCGGGGTGAGGCGCGACATCGGCAGCAGCAGCGGCAGGTCGGCGGTATTGAAATCGGCGTTCCAGGCCGGCTCGCCGCAGACCCAGGCGCCAGCGCGCAGGTAGCCCTTGAGCAGCGGCGGTATGGCGGCGGCGCGGCCGGTGACCAAGCGTTCGAAGGGCAGGGGCTCGCGCGGGAAGACCCGGTACTCGAGCGGCGCGAGGTGCGCGTCGAGCAATTGCACGAACAGGTTGGCGGCGTTGTGACCGCCGTCGGCCATGCTGACCGAGGCGCAGCCGATCAGGGTGCGGTAGTCGTGGCGTGCCATGAACTCGGCCAGCTTGCTCCACAGCAGCGCGATCACCGTGCCATTGCGGTAGTCGGGGTGAATGCAGGAACGGCCGACCTCGACCATGCCATCCCGCAGGTAGCGCAGGCGGGTGAGATCAAATTCGCTTTCGCTGTAGTAGTTGCCGGCTCTGCTGGCGGCCTCGGGCGTCAGGATGCGGTAGGTGCCGACGACCCTGCCGGCTCCGGCGTTCGATGTGTCGCGGACAATCAGATGCTCGCAATGCCGATCGAAGCGGTCGGCATCGACGCCGGCGATGGGCGTTTGAATCCTGGCACCGAGTTCCTCGACAAAGACGCGGTAGCGCAGGCGCTGGGCTTCCTTGACCTCGTGCGCATTGAGCGCCAAGCTGATTGAATAGTTTTGATGGTGATGGATGTCGTGGGCTTGCCATTCCTGGGTGTGCAGCATGCTCTTCTCCTTGTCGTCTTGGGTTGTGGCGGCATTGTCGGAAGAGTCGGTTACATGAGTTTTGCAGAATGATTACGATGCTGTGAATTCGGGCTGTCGAGCAGCATTGCGTCCAGTGTCACGGCGCCCCATTCATTCTTGAGCCGGCTTGTGTCGCGGTGGCATCTTTCACAAAAGTGTCATTGTCGCGTCATCTGGCCGCCTGACACTACCCGCCATGGAGCGTCAGCCTTTACCGCCCCGCCGAGCGGCGTCCCGCCAGCGCCGACTTTTTCAGGAGTTTGCATGAAAATTGCTGTTCGACAAGCCACCCCAGACGACCTGCCGGCGGTACTTGGCCTCTATGCCCAACCTGACATGGATAGCGGTCAGACTCTGTCAATAGACAAAGCGCAGAAACTGCTGGCCGAGTTCGCCAGCTACCCGAACTACCGCCTGTTCGTCGCCTGCGACGAGGATGAGGGCGGCGCGGTGGTCGGCAGCTACGCCCTGCTGATCATGCATAACTTGGCGCACTGCGGCGCGGCGTCAGCCATTGCAGAAGACGTGGTAGTGGTTCCGAACCGGCAAGGTCAGGGTATCGGACGCCGGATGATGATCCATGCCATCGAGCAGGCACGTCTGGCAGGTTGCTACAAGCTGGCTCTGTCCTCCGACCGCAAGCGCCATGCGGCGCATGCCTTTTACGAGTCGCTCGGCTTTGCACGGCACGGCCTGAGTTTTTTGATTGAGCCTTGACGTGAGATCCCCTATGCACCCTCATCCCTTGCTGCGCATTCCCGGATGTTTGTGGCGTCTGCCGCCCGCCACCCGTTCGGGCGGCAAACAGCAGCGCATTAACGTCGCTGATTTCAGGAGCCTGGCATGAGCATCCACACTGTTTTTAAAAATGCCCGCATGGTACTGGGCGACGAGGTGGTTCACGGCGCATTGGCCGTGGCGCAGGGTCGCATCGCCGGCCTGACCAGCGGCAACAGCGCCGTCACCGCGCTTGATCTGGAGGGCGACTATCTGCTGCCTGGGCTGGTTGAAATACACACCGACAACTTCGAGCGCCACCTGATGCCGCGACCCAAGGTGCAGTGGGCGGAACTGCCGGCCCTGCTGGCACACGACGCCGAGATTGCGGCAGCGGGTATCACCACGGTATTCGACGCGCTGGGTGTCGGCGAAGCCGACACCGACAGCCTGCGCGGCAGCACCTGTGCCCAGGTTCTGTCCACCCTGGATACCTGCACCGCGCAAGGGCTGCTACGCGCCGACCACCACCTGCATGTGCGCTGCGAGCTGCCCGCGCCCAATACCATTGAACTGTTTGAGCCCTTCCTCGGGCACCCGCGCCTGTCGCTCATTTCGCTGATGGACCACACACCCGGCCAGCGCCAGTGGGAGGACATCGAGCAGGCGCGCATTTACTACACCGGCAAGAAGGGCTGGAGCCATGAGAAGTTCGAGCGCCAAGTGGCGCACTCGGGCGCGCTGCAAGCACAGTATGCGCAGCCGCACCGTAGCTATTTTGTGGACTACTGCCGCACGCACGGCATCGCACTGGCCAGCCACGACGACACCACGGTGGAGCACGTGGCGCAGGCCCATGCCGAAGGGGCCAGCGTGTCGGAATTTCCCACCACGGTAGCCGCCGCGCGGGCCGCGCACGGCCGTGGGCTGTCCACCGTGATGGGTGGGCCCAACGTGATGTGCGGCGGTTCGCATTCGGGCAACGTGGCCGCGGCCGAGCTTGCGCGTCTAGGGCTGCTGGATATCCTTTCGTCTGACTATGTCCCCAGCAGCCTGCTGGGTGCCGTCATGCGCCTGGTACGCGACGATCTACTGACGCTGCCGCAGGCCGTGACAACGGTCACGCGCACCCCGGCGCAGGCTACGGGTCTGCATGACCGCGGTGCGCTGGAGCAAGGCCTGCGCGCCGACCTGGTGCGGGTACGCATGGCTGAGCTGCCCGATGGCGCGCGTCAGGCCGTGGTGTGCTCGGTGTGGCGCGAAGGGCGGCGTGTGCTGTAAGACGCGCCGCCAGCCACCGTCGCCACGACGTACTGTCATCACGATGTCACATTGCGTTACCACACTGCGTTTTTTCTAGCCAACCTGAGAGAGCCAAACATGGAAACCGTGCTTCGCATCCAGCAACTCAACAAACATTTTCCCAACGGCAAGCATGCCCTGCGTGACGTCAACCTGAACGTGTTGCGCGGCGAAATGGTGGCCCTGATCGGCGCCTCGGGTTCTGGCAAATCCACCCTGCTACGCCATATAGCCGGGCTGGTGGTCGCTGATGGCGCCAGCGAGTCGCTGATTGAAGTTGATGGCTGCTGCGTGCAACGGGGCGGCCGCGTGAGCCGCGACATTCGCCGGGTGCGCGCCAACATCGGATTTGTGTTCCAGCAGTTCAATCTGGTGTCCCGCTTGCCGGTGTTGGTGAACGTGATGGTGGGCCTGCTGCACCGCACCCCTCGGTGGCGCGGTTGGCTGCGCCTGTTCACGCCACAGCAGCGCGCCCAAGCCGTGGATGCGCTGCAACGGGTGGGTATCGCCGAGTGCCATGCTCAGCGTGCCTCCACACTGTCGGGCGGACAGCAGCAACGCGCCGCGATTGCGCGCGCGCTGGTGCAGGGAGCCAAGGTGGTTCTGGCCGATGAGCCCATCGCCTCGCTGGACCCGGAATCCTCGCGCAAGGTAATGGAAATCCTGACGCGCATCAACCGCGAAGACCGCTGCACGGTCATTGTGTCGCTGCACCAGGTCGAGATGGCGCTGAAGTACTGCCCGCGCGTGGTGGCGCTGCACCAGGGGCAGGTGGTGTTTGATGGGCCTTCCACCACGCTCACGCCGGCGCTGTTGCGCGAGTTGTATGGCGTCCAGGTCGACGAAATCCTGCCCTCCCACACCCCCACACCCACACACGCGCCGCAGTCTGACGGCGTCCCCGTGCATATGCTGCCGCAGCCCGCGCTGGCGTCGTGGCGTGCAGCCGGTGCGTAAGTACTGGCGCTGAGTTTTCTTTTTTTCAACCTAACCTTTCTGGAGCAATCTCATGCTGAAAAAACTGTGTTTCGCCCTGGTTCTGAGCCTGGGTCTGAGTAGTGCCTTCGCGCAGGACATCAACTTCGGTATCATTTCGACCGAAACCACGCAAAACCTCAAGCAGGACTGGCAACCGCTGATCGATGACATGAGCCGCCAAACCGGCCTGAAAGTCACTGCCTTTTTTGCCCCTGACTACGCCGGCGTCATCGAGAGCATGCGCTTCAACAAGGTCCAAATCGGCTGGTTCGGCAACAAGTCCGCCATGGAAGCCGTGGATCGCGCCAGCGGCGAGGTGTTCGCGCAGATGGTCAATGCTGACGGTAGCCAAGGCTACTACTCGCACCTGATCGTGCATCGCGACAGTCCGATCAACACGCTGGATGACGTGCTGAAGAATGGCAAGAACCTGAGTTTCGGCAACGGCGACCCCAACTCAACCTCTGGCTTCCTGGTGCCGGGCTTCTACGTCTTCGCGCAAAACAAAATCGACGCCAAGTCTCACTTCAAGATCACGCGCAGCGCCAACCACGAAACCAATGCCCTGGCGGTGGCCAATAAACAGGTAGACGTGGCCACCAACAACAGCGAGAACCTGGGAAAAATCCAGCAGCGCCACCCGGAAAAGTTCAATGATATCAAGGTCGTGTGGACCTCGCCGCTGATCCCGCTTGACCCGCTGGTCATGCGCAAGGATTTGCCCGAGGCCACCAAGACCAAGATCAAGAACTTCTTTTTCAACTACGGCAAGGTCGACGCGCGCGAGAAGGACATCCTCATGAAGCTCTCCAAGCTCTCGGGTTTCAAGGAGTCGAGCAACCACCAGTTGATCCCGATCCGCCAGCTGGAATTGTTTAGCCAGCGCGGCAAGATCGCAGCCGATCCCGTGCTGAGCGAGTCTGACAAGAATATCCGCCTGGTCGAGCTCGACAAGAAGCTGGCCGCGCTGAACTGACCATCGACATTGCCCGCCGCCCGCGTATCGCCGGGCGTGCGGCGTTCCCTTGACGAGCCACTCACCGTTCCCTCATGCAAGCAACCCGTCCTTCCGCCGCCATCGCGCTGGCTGCGTCGACCGCGCCGAAGCGCAGCCTGACCTGGTATCTGTCATGGGCCATGCTGCTGCTCCTGCTGGCCGCCTCATGGAGAGGTGCCGACATGCGCCCATTCGACCTCTGGCGCGACTCCGGCAACATGGCCACCTACGCGGCCGATTTTTTTCCTCCCGACTTTACGCAGTGGCGACTGTACGCACATGAAATGGTCATCACCCTGCAAATCGCCCTGTGGGGCACGGTGCTGGCCGTGGTGACCGCCGTGCCGATGGCGCTGCTGGCCTCGGCCAACATCGTGCCATGGTGGGTGTACCAGCCAATACGCCGGTTTATGGACGGTTGCCGGGCGATCAACGAGATGGTTTTCGCCATGCTGTTTGTAGTGGCGGTCGGTCTGGGGCCGTTTGCCGGGGTGCTGGCGTTGTGGATTCACACCACGGGCGTGCTGGCCAAACTGTTTTCGGAAACCGTGGAGGCCATCGACCCGCAACCGGTGGAAGGCATTCGCTCCACCGGCGCCAGTGCCATGCACGAAATTGTGTACGGAGTCATCCCGCAGGTCATTCCGATGTGGATATCTTTCACGCTGTACCGCCTCGAATCGAACGTGCGTTCTGCCTCGGTTGTGGGCATGGTGGGGGCAGGCGGCATCGGCGTGGTGCTATGGGAAATCATCCGCGGCTTCCAGTACGCCGAAACCGGCGCGGTGATGCTGATCATCATCGTCACCGTCAGCGCCATCGACCTGCTGTCGGCGCACGTGCGCAAGCTTCTCGTTTAGAAAGCAAGAAGCTGGCGGTGTTCCGTCTGCTAGTGGAATTTTCATGACCTTCAATGTTCTTCTACTGTGCACCGGCAACTCCGCCCGCTCCATTCTCGCCGAGATGCTGTTCAATCATCTCGGCGCCGGGCGCCTCAAAGCATTTTCAGCAGGCAGTAAGCCGGCCGGACAGGTGAATCCCGTCGCGCTGGAAACACTGGCGAAGCACGGCGTGCCGTGTGAAGGTGTGCGCAACAAGTCCTGGGACGAGTTTGGTCCGCACGCCGTCCCGCCAGCGCCGACTTTTGATTTCATCATCACCGTCTGTGGCAATGCCGCCAACGCGACCTGTCCGGTCTGGCCCGGCCACCCGAGCACCGCCCACTGGGGCATCCCCGACCCGGCCCACGTTGAGCCCCTCGAAGCGCGGCGCGCAGCCTTCGAGGAAGCCTACCCGTCCCTGAAGCAGCGCATCACCGCATTCCTCGCGCTACCGCTGGAAAGCATGAGCCAGGATGAAGTGCTGGCGGCCGCGCGGCACATTCACGCAGGCGGTTGAATCATGTCGGCACAATGTGTAGTCACCGCCAAGGCTGCTGCCAGCGCACCGATGAGCGTGTTCGAGCGCTATCTGACGGTCTGGGTCTTTCTCTGCATCGTTGTCGGCATCGCGCTGGGGCAGTTCGTGCCGGCGCCATTTCAGGCGCTCGGCCGGATGGAGATGGCCCACGTCAATCTCCCGGTCGGCCTGCTGATCTGGGTGATGATCATCCCGATGCTGGTCAAGGTCGACTTTGGTGCGCTGCACGAGGCCAGGCAGCACCTGCGCGGCATCGGCGTCACGCTGTTCGTGAACTGGCTGGTCAAGCCTTTTTCAATGGCCTTCCTCGCCTGGCTGTTCATCCGTCAATGGTTTGCCCCTTACCTGCCGGCCGACCAACTCGACAGCTACATCGCCGGCCTGATTCTGCTCGCCGCCGCGCCCTGCACCGCGATGGTTTTCGTCTGGAGCCGGCTCACCAACGGCGATCCGCTATTTACCCTGTCGCAGGTGGCCTTGAACGATACCATCATGATTTTCGCCTTCGCCCCGCTGGTGGGACTGCTGCTCGGCATCTCGGCCATCGTCGTGCCCTGGGACACGCTGCTGACCTCGGTGGTGCTCTATATCGTCATCCCGCTTGCCCTGGCGCAACTGTGGCGCAAATCGCTGCTGGCCAGAGGGCAGGCTCACTTCGACGCTGCGATGGCGAAGATCGGCCCGTGGTCAATCGCGGCGCTGCTGGCCACACTCGTGCTGCTGTTCGCCTTCCAGGGCCGCGCCATCATCGAGCAACCGCTGGTGATCGCGCTGCTGGCCGTGCCCATTCTGATCCAGGTTTTCTTCAACTCGGGGTTGGCCTACTGGCTCAACCGCGCGGTCGGCGAGAAACACAATGTCGCCTGTCCATCGGCACTGATCGGCGCCTCCAACTTCTTCGAACTGGCGGTGGCGGTGGCGATCAGCCTGTTCGGTTTCGAGTCGGGAGCGGCACTGGCCACCGTGGTCGGCGTGCTGATCGAGGTGCCGGCGATGCTGCTGGTGGTCAAGGTAGTGAATGTCTCGAAGGGGTGGTACGAGCGTGGGTGAAATTACTGACCTGCCCGGTCTGCGGCCACCACCTCACTCGCGCAATCGCCGTCCCGCCAGCGCCGACTTTTGAGGTCAGTCGAAAAGTGTAGAGTCCAAACGGCTTAAGCGGCTATCTGATGAGCATAGCACTGCTGACTGAAAGCGATGGGCGATAGATAGCCAAGACACGCCTGCTTTCGGATGCGGTTGTAAAAGATTTCGATGTATTCAGTGATCTCACGTTTGGCCTGTTCGCGGTTGATGAAGCGTCGGTGATGAACCCATTCGGTCTTCAGCGAACCCCAGAAGCTCTCCATCGGCGCATTGTCCCAGCAGTTGCCTTCGCCTAGAGGCGCCTACTGTTGGTGCGGCTTATGGATGGCTGCATGCCGAATTGCTGAAGCATTCGCGGGTAGTCATGAGCACAGTACTGGTTGCCAACCATGATCGGAGTAGTGAATGAGCCCTTTCGCCGGTCGCTGCGTGGCGACGGCGCGAAACCGGGCCTGTGTCACCAGGGCGCACGTCATGTGCTCGGCCATGGCGTGCAGCCATGAACCGTATCGAAACACATTCGACCGGTCGAGAAGCCTAGATAAGTGAAATGACGATCTTGTTGTACTTGCGTGATGATTCAATGAGAAAAGTCGGCGCTGGCGGGACGGCGCCAGGGTCAGCCCAGCAGCAGTGTCGTCATTACGCCGGCGTGGTCGCTGGGCAGGATTCCTGTGGCCAGATCCGGTGCGTCGAGGACCAGCCTGGAATCACTGAACATCGGCCACTTCCTGTATTGGTCTGGCAACGCCAGGATGTGGTCGAGGTCGCTGCCTTGACCGTTGCTGCCGCGATGGGTGATTTTTGTCTTGCCCCCGCCGCTGGCATAGGCGTCGATAAGCTGCCACGGCGACGCGAGATAGGTGGACAACTCGGCTGACGACAATACGGCGTTGAAATCGCCGGTTATCAAGGCGGCAGCAAAGTCCGTCCCGAAATAGGGGTGGTGCAGCACGGTAGCCAGTTGTTCACGGCGCAGAGCGCTGCCGTCCGGCAAGTGCGACAGGTGTACATTGGCGATGATCAGCCTGGATGCGCCGACCTGAATGATCGCTAGTTGCGCCGAGCGGCCGCCATCCGCGGACGATGATGGCAAGGGCAGGGCGATATGCGCCGTGTATTCCCAGCGTGACAGCAGGGCCAGTCCGGAGTAGCTATCCGTCGATATCCCGTCCACGTTGCGTGGTTTGCGCCGCTCCGGAATGAAGGCGGAGGCCAGTCCCAGGTGCCGTCCCAGCCGCGCAGCGGTAACGATGGTGCCGTCAACCGTGGCAAATGACTCCTGAATCGCCACGATGTCGGGCTGTAGCGCCGCCAGTTGGCATTCGAGGGCGTCCATGCGTCGGTGGTAGTCACCGTCACACTTCCACGTGTTGATGGTGACCAGACGCAAGCGGCTGTGCTCAGGAAATGCGCTGGCCGTTCATCCACACCGTGAGGGGATGGGGAATGTGCGCGGTTTCGCGCACGCGCACCAGATCGGCGCGCAGTCCCGGTGCAATCTCGCCGCGGTCAGCCAGTTTGGCCATGCGTGCCGGGTTGCGCGAGACTGTCGCCACCGCCTGTGGCAGGCCCCAGCCGACCTGATCGCGCAGCAGGAAAGCTGCGAACAGTAAGCTGGCCGGCACATAGTCGGAAGATAGGGCGTCGAGCAGGTCAAGTCGCGCGAGGTCGGCGGCCGCGACATTGCCGGAATGCGAGCCGCCCCGCACGACATTGGGCGCCCCCATCATGATGCCGATGCCGTGCGCACGGGCAGCGCGAGCGGCTTCCTCCGTGGTGGGGAATTCGGCAATGGAAATTCCCTCGGCAACCGCTTCATGAACGTGTTCTGTCGTGGTGTCGTCGTGGCTGGCGACCGCGATGTTGCGCTGCCGCGCAATATCGAGAATCGCGCGACGGTTGGGAAGCGAATTCTGCTCCTGCAGAACCTTCAGTTCGGCGATCACTTCGTTGAGTTTTTCGTCGCTCCAGTGTGCGTGTTTCTGGGTATAGATGCGGTACTTGTCGATATTGGTCCACTGCCGCTGACCGGGGGTGTGATCCATGATCGACATCAATTGGAGCAGTGGCTCGTCGAGCATGGCTTCCAGTTCGTCGAGCACGTCGGGGGCGGCAATTTCGCAGCGCAGATGCAACAGATGCTCCGCCCGCATCAGGCGCGCTTCCCGTCCCTGGTGAATGGCCGCGGCGATCCCCTTGACCGGCAGTGACTGGGCGTTCTTGATTTCGACTTCTCCGATGCGAATCGAATCGAACACCGTGGTGATACCTGCAGCGGCGATCTGGGCGTCATGAATCAGCATCGCCGACAGCAAGGGCCACGCCACGCCGGGGCGCGGCATCAGGTGTTTTTCCAGGTTGTCGGTATGTAGTTCGACCAGGCCGGGAATCAGATAGTCGCCTTCGAGGTCGATAGCTGCGGAGATGGATGTACCGTTCCGGGATATATCGGCAATGAGGCCGTCCACAACATTCACGGTGCCTGTGAACTCTTCATCGGCGGTGATGATCACCGCATTGGTCAGGATGAGGCTCATGCGGGTATCTCCTGAGGCTGGGTGCTGACTGCGTGCAGGCGTGTTGCCAGCCGATCGCGGATTACTGTGTCGTGGAATATTCCGACAATGGCAGTACCGTTGCGGCGTGCCTCGTCAATGAGGTCGGCGACGCGCCCGGCATTGGCGACGTCCAGCGAGGCCGTCGGTTCGTCGAGCAGCAGGACGGGTTTTTTGGCGATCAGCCCGCGCGCGATGTTCACCCGTTGCTGCTCGCCGCCCGAGAAGGTGGCCGGCGGCAGATGCCACAGGTACTCCGGCAGGTGCAGGCGTGCCAGCAAGTTCGCCGCACGCGTGCGTGCGGCGGCTGCCTCGATGCCCAGTTCACGCAAAGGCTCGGCGACGACATCCAGCGTGGATACGCGTGGAATCACGCGCAGAAACTGGCTGACATAGCCGAGGCTGCGGAGGCGGACGGCAAGAATCTCGCGTGGCGCGGCACGGGCCAGGTCGACCCAGGCACCCTCATGGCGGATGCACACGGCGCCGGCGCTGGCCAGATAGTTGCCGTAAAGGCAGCGCAGCAACGTGCTCTTGCCAGCGCCGGAAGGTCCGGCCAATGCCACACATTCGCCGGCGGCGACGCTAAGATTGACATCGTCCAGCACCGGGATACGCGCCTCATTGCGGTTGTGCAGCACAAAGGCCTTGGTCAGTCCGCGCACGTCGATCAGGGTTTCCATGGACATTCTCCTAGACCTGCAATACCGAAGCCACCAGCAACTGGGTGTAGGGGTGCTGCGGGTCATCCAGCACCTGATCGGTCAATCCGGTTTCCACCACGCGTCCCTGGCGCATCACCAGCAGGCGGTGCGCCAGCAGGCGTGCCACCGCCAGATCATGGGTGACGATGACGGCGGCCAGTCCGAGGTCGGTGACCAGTTCGCGCAGCAGGTCGAGCAGACGCGCTTGCACCGAGACGTCCAGCCCGGCAGTGGGCTCGTCCATGAACACCAGGCGCGGCCGGGTGACCAGGTTGCGGGCAATCTGCAGACGCTGCTGCATGCCGCCGGAAAATCCTGTCGGCAGTTCGTCGATGCGTGCGGCGTCGAGTTCCACCCGCTGCAGCCAGTCGGTGGCGGTGTTGCGAATCTCGCCGTAGTGGCGGGCACCGACGGCCATCAGACGCTCACCGACATTGGCGCCGGCGCTGACATTCATGCGCAGGCCGTCGCGCGGGTTCTGCTCGACATAGCCCCAGTCGGTACGTAGCAGCCAGCGTTGCTCGGCTTCGGAAAGGTGAGCCAGATCGACGAGGCCGCGACCGGTGACCTGATACTCGATGCTGCCGGTATCGGAAGCGATGCGGGTCGACAGCAACTGGAGCAGCGTCGATTTGCCCGAACCGGATTCGCCAACCACCGCCAGTACTTCGCCGGCATGCAGTTCGAAGGAGACATCGGCACAGCCGATGTGCTCGCCATAGCGCTTGGATATTCCCTTGACACGCAGCAACGGACTCATGCCGCCTCCTCCTGCGTCGCCGGCACCGGACTTTGCGAACCGGTGTGGCCGGCCGCCTGGCGGGTCTTGCAATAGTCGGAATCGGAGCAGACGAACATGCGCCCGCCGGCGTCGTCGAGCACCACTTCGTCGAGGAAGCTGTCGGTGGCGCCGCACAGTGCGCATGGGTCATCCCAGCGCTGGACGCTGAAGGGATGATCCTCAAAGTCGAGACTTTCGACCCGCGTGTAGGGCGGGATGGCATACACGCGTTTTTCGCGGCCGGCGCCGAAGAGTTGCAGGGCCGGGCTCATGTGCAGCTTCGGGTTGTCGAACTTCGGAATCGGTGACGGCGCCATCAAATAGCGGCCATTGACCAAAACCGGGTAATCGTAGGTGCTGGCGATATGGCCGTAACGGGCAATGTCCTCATACAGCTTGACGTGCATCAGGCCGTAGTCGGCCAGCGCGTGCAGCTTGCGCGTCACCACCTCCTGCGGTTCCAGGCGACCCATGGGTTCCGGTAGTGGCACCTGGTAGACCATGATCTGATCTTCGCTGAGCGGTTTTTCCGGAATGCGGTGGCGTGTCTGGATGATTGTCGCGTCTTCGGTGCGCTCGGTGGTCGCTACCCCGGCGGTGCGCTCGAAAAAACGCCGGATGTTGACCGCGTTGGTGGTGTCGTCCGAGCCCTGGTCGATGACTTTCAGCACGTCATCGCGGCCGAGAATCGATGCAGTGACCTGAATGCCGCCGGTGCCCCAGCCGTAAGGCAACGGCATTTCGCGGCTGCCGAAAGGTACCTGATAGCCGGGAATGGCGACGGCTTTGAGCAGCGCGCGACGGATCATGCGCTTGGTCTGCTCATCGAGGTAGGCGAAGTTGTAGCCGGTTTGCGTTCTTTGCGAGCTCATACAGTCTCCTCCAGCGCCGTCTCGCCAGCGCCGACTTTTGCGCGCTTGGCGCGCATCTTGCGCAACAGTTCGAGTTCAGACTGGAAATCCACGTAGTGGGGCAGCTTGAGGTGCTGGACAAAACCGCTGGCCTCGACGTTGTCGGAATGCGAAAGGACAAACTCCTGTTGCTGGGCCGGCGACTTCATTTCCTCGCCAAGTTCACTGGCGCGGAGCGAGCGGTCCACCAGCGCCATGGCCATGGCTTTGCGCTCCGCTTCGCCAAAGGCCAAACCGTAACCTCTTGTGAACTGTGGCGGTACCGTGCGGGAGCCGGCAAACTGGTTGATCATCTGGCATTCGGTCAGCGTGATCTCGCCGATGCAGACCGCGAACCCCAACTCCTCGGGAATGATCTCCAGAGCAACGTCGCCCATGCGAATTTCGCCAGCGAAGGGATGGGAGTTGGCATAGCCGCGCTGGGTCGAGTAGCCCATGGCAAGCAGGAAACCTTCGTCGCCCCGTGCCAGATTTTGCAGGCGGGTCGCCCGGTCGGCAGGGAAACTCAAGGGCTCGCGCGAGAGGTCCGCAGGGGCTGGATCGCCGTGAGCGGGGAGTTCTGCCTCCATCAGCCCTTCGTGGCCAAGCAGGTCGGTGACGCGCGGCATGCTGTCAGGCAGCGGCTCGGCGGCCAGCGGCGGGATGGGGGCAGGCTGCATTTCAACCAGCGAAAAATCCAGCAGGCGCTGGGTATAGTCGTAAGTTGGCCCCAGCACCTGACCGCCCGGCAGGTCCTTGAAGGCCGCTGAGATGCGCCGTTGCAGTGCCATGCGCGAGGTGTCCACCGGCACGCTGTAGCCAAAGCGCGGCAGCGTGGTGCGATAGGCGCGCAGCAGGAAGATCGCCTCGATCTGGTCGCCGGCGGCCTGCTTCAGCGCCAGCGCGGCGAGATCTTCATCGTAGAGCGACCCTTCACTCATCACCCGCGCCACGGCCAGCCGTAGCTGCTCGCGGATTTGCAATGGCGTGATTTCGGGAATGCCAGCGTCGCCGCGACGGGCAGTGGCGAGCAATTCGTGGGAATTGAGGATGGCATTTTCGCCTCCCTTGACGGCTACATACATGACTGAACTCCCTCGGCAACGATTTCAACGCTGGTGCTGCGCGGCAATCCGAGGACGACATCACCGGCAACGAACAGCAGATCGACACCCAGTGGCGCCCGTGCCTGGTTGTCCTGCCAGGTACGCCAGAATCCGGCCGGTAGACCGTTGATCCCGACGTGCTGTTCCCTCGCTATGCCAGGTCCGGTGAGGCGCAAGCCGTCAGGCGCAAAACCCGCCACCTGCACAATCACTGTCGCCGAACGATCCGGATACTCGGGTACGCCCTGAGCAAAGGCGGCAAGCGGCGGCATCTCCAGCGGCCGGTCGATCACCGCAAAAACGGCATCCGCCGGCGTGACGGCCAGTGGTGCGCTACAGTGGAAACGCAGCCAGGCGGTTAATTCCTCCGTCGGTGATTGCAGCCACAGGGCGGTTTCATGGTCGATCAGGGTGAGCAGCACCGCGCCTGTCGCCGGATGCAGTGGGTCGGGTGTGGCGGGCAGGTTTGGGAGCCTGTAGGCAATGCCCGGACGGGACAAGGCCATCAATAGCTCACGGAAAATACCTTGGGCGTCATCGACCGGATCGCCCAGCCCCGGTAACAATGGACGCGCAGAAATTGTGGTGGTGTCCGGAGTGCTCATGCCTGCTCCCGCGCCATGGTGTAGAAATTGACACGAGTGGCGGCCGCCTGGCGGCTCTTGGTGAGCCGGGCGGCTTGTTGCCGCTCCGTCAGGGGCGTGATGACCGTGGCCAGCAGTTCAGCGCGGTAGTCATCTTTCTGCAGCAGCAAGTCAAAGATCGCCACCAGTTCGGCATGGCGCGCGTTGCCGCCGCGGACATAGCCGATGCCGATGCGTCCGTCTTCGTCCTGAACCGCGCAGCGGGTAACGCTGGCCTCCCCGAGATTGAACTGGGCGCCGGTGCCGCCAGCCCGCGCACGCACCATGAACAATCCTGTCTGCGGCTGCCGCAACCAGGTCAGAGAGGGGGGGGCGCATGCGGTCAGGGCATTTTCCAGCGCCTCGCAAGGTGCCATGGCCAGCACTGAGAGCCAGCCTTGGCGTGCCGTTGGTATTTCGGGAGTGTCGATGGTATTCATATGTTTATAGATGTCTATACAACTGGATGTATCGAAGCATATCCAGTTAAGATGTCGCCCGTCAAGCACCGGTCAGTGAATTATTTGTGACATCCCATCAGTGAAAGGTAGTCCAGCATGATTCAGCGTGGTTCAGGCGTCGCCGTTTGGTGGCAGATCGTTCAGAGCTTGGAAAAGGACATCGCGGATCAGGTCTACAAACCGGACGCACGGCTGCCCAGCGAGGCGGAACTGGCCGAGCGTTTCTCGGTTAACCGCCACACTATCCGTCGTGCCGTCTCTGAACTGGAAAAAAGCGGCTTGGTGCGTGTCGAGCAGGGACGCGGCATTTTCCTGCAGGAGTATGCCGTGCGCTATAGCGTGGGCAAGCGCACACGATTCTCCGAAAACCTGCGCCGTCAGCAGCTTACCGGCAGCATGCGGGTCGTTGGCAGCGAGGAGTTGCCCGCATCAGGCGGCATTGCCAAGGCATTGGGGGTGCGTGTCGGCACCAACTTGCTGAAGGTGGATACGCTGGGCGAGGTGGACGGTGCACCGATCAATTTCAGCAGCCATTATTTCCCCGCGAAACGATTTCCGGGGATCGCCGAGGCGGTGATCGAGACTGGCTCGATAACGCAGGCCCTGCACCGCTATGGCGTCGATGATTACGACCGGAAGGTGAGTTGCATCACGGCGCGACTCCCGGACGAGATGACGGCGAACCTGCTGAAACAGCCGCGCGCCCAGCCCGTGTTGCAGGTCGATGGGTTGAATACGGATCGGGACGGAAAACCCGTCGAGTATTGCATTTCACGCTTTGCCGGTGATGCAGTGCAACTGGTGGTTAACACCGACTGAGCACGCGGGAAGCCGGGTGCGAATCAGGGTGCGTACTTGGCAAGGAAACTGCGCAGATCGTTGAAGTCGGCCATGCGTTCGGCCAAGGTTTCGTGATCCCAATCCCACCATGCCGTGGCCTCGATGGCCGCAGCGATCGCCCTGGGAAAGCGCTGGCGGATCAGTTTGGCCGGGGCGCCGGCGACGATCGCATAGGCCGGCACGTCCTTGGTCACCACCGAATTGCTACCCACCACCGCGCCGTTGCCGATGCGGATGCCGGGCATGATCACCACCCCATGGCCGATCCAGGTGTCGTGTCCGATGCTCACGCGTTGCCGGCGGCGCCACGCGAAAAAATCCGCATCGTCAGTGTCTGCCATGCCGAACATGGCCCGACGGTAAGTGAAATGATGCAGGGTCGGCCGTTCCAGCGGATGAAAGCCGGGGTTGACGCGAACCATCGAGGCGATGTTGGCGAACTTGCCAACGTCCGTGGACTTCAGGTCGCAGTAGTGCTGAAGATAGGAGTAGTCATCCAGCATGCAGTCGTCGAGGCTCGATTGATCGCCCACTTGGGTATAACGCCCAAAATGGCAGTCGCGCACAATGGCGGAAGGCGACAGCGTGGGCGCTTCCCCGAGGCGGACGGCAGGCGGAAGGTTGTGGGCGGCGATGTGAAAGTGGCGCATGGCGGAGTCTCCTGATAAATTCCGCGTCCATGCTAGAAGGAAATCATTGCGCTGTCTAGACATCTACATAAAACTGTCACATAGGCCGCTTACACTCCGTTAATGCGTTATGCCGTGTATTTTTCCCCAGCCGCCAGCCACCCCCTGTGGGCGTTGGGTAACCGCTGGCTAGGGCGTGATCCTGACACGGGCGATGTCCTGATCCAGCCAGGTGTTCCCGGTTTCACTCCCGTAGAAGTTGCTACTTTCACCGCCGCGCCGCGCCGCTACGGGTTACATGCCACGCTCAAAGCGCCTTTCCGGCTTGCCGAGGTATGCAAAGAGTCGGATCTCGCGGGGCGCCTCACTGAATTTTCCTCTGCCCGTCAGTCATTTGATTTGCCGCTGCTGGAAGTGACGGTGCTGGATGGCTTCATTGCCTTGCAAATGCGTCAGCCCAGCGCCGAACTGCACGCCCTGGCAGACGCCTGCGTCACGGAGTTTGACGATTTTCGTGCGCCGCCGGATGCTGCCGAACTCGCCCGGCGTCGTCCGGAAACCCTTGGTGCCAAGGCGCGTATGCATATTGCAAACTGGGGATATCCCCATGTCTTTGAAGATTTCCGTTTTCACATCACGCTGTTTCAGGTTACGACGCCGGACCTGCGTGCCCGGCTGCTTCCCTGGCTGGTCGATCATTTCTCCAGCGCATTGCTGCAGCCATGTCGCGTCGATGGTCTGGCACTTTACGTGGAACCTTTTCCACAAGCGCCATTTCGCTTGGTACGACGCTTCCCCTTCGCCGGTAGTAGCGTTGCATGACCGGGTGCCTGATATTCGTTGTCGGCCCCTCCGGGGTGGGCAAGGACAGCTTGCTGGCCCATGCCCGGTCGTCCCTGGAAAATAATCAGGATTTTCGTTTTGTGCGTCGTCACATCACCCGACCGGCGACGGCGGGGGGTGAGGATCACCATGCCTTGAGTCGTGACGAGTTTGCAGACCGGCTTGCCGCCGAACGTTTCGCCTTGCATTGGGATAGCCACGGCCTGCGTTATGGCATTGACCGCGAGATTGATGCCTGGTTGCGCGCAGGTTACACGGTGGTGCTCAATGGTTCCCGGGAGCATCTGCCCGTGGCGCGCCAGTGCTATCCGGGCATGCGGGTAATCGCCATCACCGCCAGTCCGGCAGCACTCGCCCAGCGGCTGGCGCAGCGTCGCCGGGAAAGCACCGATGAAATCATTGCCCGTATCGCTCACCAGCCGCCCCTGCCGGAAGGATTGCCGGTCATTGAAATCAGCAACGACGACAGCCTGGTGGCTGCTGGCCATGCCTTAGTCGATGCTTTGCAAACGCATCGACAAGCCGTCACTGAAGGATAGGAAATATGAAAATAGGTTTTATCGGCCTGGGGCGCATGGGCTTCCCGATGGCACAGAACCTGCTCAAGGCAGGGTATCGGGTGACTGCGCACAATCGCAGCCAGGGGGCCGTCGAACGCCTGGTCGCCCTCGGCGCGACAGCGGCGGACACCCCGGCCGCAGCCATGGCTGCGGCAGATATTCTGGTGACCTGCGTGATGAGTCCGGCCGAAATCGAGCAAATCTATCTTGGCCCCCATGGTGTGCTGGCCGGTGCGCGCAGCGGCCAAACTTGTGTCGACACCAGCACCACGCATCCGGCCGTCAGCCTGAAAATCGCGGCTGCCCTGGCAGCGATAAATGTAGCCTTCCTGGATGCGCCGATCAGCGGCGGGCCGCGCGGTGCGGAAACGGGCACTCTGGCCGTCATGGTTGGCGGTGATGCGACAGTGCTGGAGCAACTTCGCCCAGTTTTGCAGGTCTTCGGCCGCAACATTTTCCACATGGGAGCGGTGGGCGCCGGCAATGCGGCCAAGCTGTGCAACCAGATCCTGACCGGCGCGGCCCATGTGCTGGTGGCGGAGGCCATGGTCATGGGAACACGAATGGGGCTTGATCCGCAGAGGCTGTTCGAAGTCCTGCAACTCAGTTCCGGCCAGTGCCGTGCGCTCGACCGTTCCGTGCCAGAAGCGATCCTGCCGCGAGACTTCACGGCGGCGTTCACCGTGGATGGCATCATCAAGGATCTCGACTGTGCATTGCAAATGGCCGGCGAGAACGGTGTGCGCCTGTTGTTGCCGGCACTCGCACGGCAGGTATATCAGGAGGCAGCAAGCCTGGGGCATGGCGGGGAGCACCTGGCCGCGGTGATTCGTGCCATGGAAACCATCGCCGGTATCGAGGTCGGCGGCAAACAGACATCCTCAGCAAAGCAGAAGCTCGCATGAACAAGCGCTATCTTACCGGCGCCCGCGTGGTGCTCCGCGACGCCGTGCTCGAAGACGCCACGCTGCTGATCGAAGACGACGTCATCGTCGCCATCAACCCCGCATCGGACAACGGTGCGCAAAGCATCGACCGGCGTGGCAAGACGCTGATCCCCGGCATGATCGACCTGCATTGCGACGCCCTGGAAAAGGAAGTCGAACCGCGCCCGAACGTACACTTTCCGCTCGACTTCGCCTGTGCCCAGGCCGACAAGCGCAATGCGGCTGCTTGTCGATGCCGGCTTGATGAATCTTGCGGAGCGCTTTGCATCGGGCGATTTTCCAGCGATTTTGCTGACCCACTTTCACCCCGACCATGTGCAGGGGCTGTTCCATTTGTGCTGGGGATTGGGGAAGCGGATTCCAACTTATTGCCCGCCGGATTCGGAAGGTTGCGCCGATCTGTACAAAAACCCGGGGCTGCTGGATTTCCGGCCGGTGCGGAAATTCGAAACTTTGCGCGAGGAGGCGGTAACCATCACGCCGGTGCCCCTGATCCACTCGAAAGTCACGCTGGGCTACTGTCTTGAACACCAGGGCGGCAGGATCGCCTATCTCACCGACACCGCCGGGCTGCCGCCCCGGACCGAGGCGTTCCTGCGCGACTGGCAGCCTGCGGCATTGGTGATCGATTGCTCCCCTTCGCCCCTGTCCGTCGCCTCGAAAAACCACAACGATCTTACCCTGGCCCTGGCGGTCATCGCGGCGGTCCGGCCGCAACGCGCCTGGCTGACCCATGTCGGTCATGAACTGGACGCCTGGCTGAAAGATAACGGGCGCTCGTTGCCGACGCAGGTATGCGTTGCCCGCGACGGCGACGTTATCGACCTTTCCTCCGGCATGCCGGCGCGGTAAGCACAGTGCTCGAACAAGCGTATCTGGCTATCGGCGGGTCGGTGGCGATGCATGTGACGTGGAACCTGCTGGTTCGATACCAGGGCGCCCAAACCCATATGCTGTGGTGGGCGTTGGCGCTTCATTGCGCGACGCTCGGCCTGTGGGGACTTTACGCGCTGGCGAGCGAGGCGATCTGGAGCCGGGAACTGCTGGTTTTTCTGCTGGTGTCGGCCAGCGGCAATACGCTCTACTTTCTTGCACTCAACCGCGCCTATGCGCACGCGCCGGTGGCGCTGGTTTACCCCCTCGTGCGTAGTTCGCCGCTGCTGATTGGATTGTGGAGCGTGCTGTTCTTCGGCGAATCCCTGGGTTTGTCCGCCTGGGGCGCGATGCTGATCAGCGTTGCGGGGCTCATGCTGCTGGCCGGCACGGCGTGGCGCAAGGACGGCTTCGCGGCCTTGCCGCTGGCGCTGGTTGCGGCGCTGGCGACCAGCGTCTATTCCCTGAGCGACAAGGCGGCGACGGCTTATCTGCCCACCTTCGGCAGCCTAGTCGGCTTCGTGACCGTCGGCTACACGGCTTCGTTCCTCGCGCTGACCCTGCAAATGCGCCTGAAGCACGGCGCGTGGCGGCCGCAACGCGCGCCCCGGCTGCCTTATCTGTTGATTGCGGGGGGCAGCATCGGCCTGGCCTACGCCCTGGTGATCCACGCCATGCGCGATCTGCCCGCCGCCGTGGTGGTGACCTTCACCAACGCTGGCATTGTCATTGCCGGCATCCTGTCTATTTCCCTGTTCCGCGAGCGCGCCCACTGGCGCATGCGGCTGGCGGGCATTGCAGTGATATGTCTCGGGCTGGCCCTGCTGGCGGTAACCAGGTGAATCTATTCCAATCAAGATCACCTTCGGTCATGCCATCGAGGATTCCGCAGGCCGTCGCTTCGCCTATCTGATCGCACTGTCGGCCACCGCCGCGATGGCCGACTCCACTTCGCGCGGCCGCGGGCGCGGCGATCGGGACGGTGGTTCTCTCGATGGCGCGATCACTGCTTGCGGCAGGTGCTGCGGCGCCGCTGCATGGTAGTGGATTAGCTCCATGCGGCCGTCAAGATGCTCGACGATGGCCGTGCAGCTGTCGACCCAGTCGCCGCAGTTGAGGTAGGTGATACCGTTGGCTTCGCGGATGGTCGCGCTGTGGATGTGGCCGCAGATCACGCCATCGACGCCGCGTTCGCGCGCGGCGCGGATCACCGAGTCCTCGAAGTCGAAAATGAAGCTCACCGCCGTCTTGACCTTGCGCTTGGCATAGCCGGCGAGCGACCAGTAGCCGGGACGGTTGAAGCGGCGCCGCAGCCACGACAGCCAGGCATTGATCCGCACCAGCCCGTTGTAGGCGATGTCGCCGAGCATCGCAACCCAGCGATGATGGCGCGTCACTTGGTCGAACTCGTCGCCGTGGATCAGCAAGTAACGTCGGCCGTCGGCGGCGGCGTGGATGTATTCGCCCACCACCTGGATGCCGCCGAAGTTCATGTCGAGGTATTCGCGCAGCGCCTCGTCGTGGTTGCCTGGGATGAGAAAGATCTTTTCGCCGTGGCGGGCGCGGCGCAGCAGCTTCTGCACCACGGTGTTCTGCGCCGCCGACCACTGGATGCCGCGGTTCATGACCCAGAAATCGATGATGTCGCCGACCAGGAACAGGTATTCGGCCTCGTGGTCGCGCAGGAAGTCGAGCAGGCGCTCGGCCTGGCAGCCACGCGTGCCGAGGTGGATGTCAGAGAGGAAGATGGCGCGGACTCTCCGGGTCATGGTTTCACTACGGCACGATGCCTCCTGCGTGAGTGAATCAGTGCAAGGTCTTCGAGAATGTCGGCGAAGGTGTCGTGAATCGCATCCCAGCCGAGGCGCGACACGCGCGCCGGGGCGCGCAGGCGCAGGCGGGCGAGCAGGCCTGCGTTGCCAGCGAGCGAAATGGCCGCGCCGATGAAACGCTGTTCGTCGCCGGGGGGTGCCAGTAGTCCGTTGCGGCCGTCGTCGATCAGATCAAGGGCGGCGGCGCTGGCGTAGGCGACGACACCGAGTCCGCTGGCCATGGCCTCGAGCGTGACGTTGCCGTAGGTCTCGGTGAGACTGGGGAGCAGGAAGATGTCGGCCGAGGCGTAGTGCGCGGCGAGATCCTCGCCGTGGCGCATGCCGGCAAAGATGTGCTCGGGGTGGCGTGCCGCCAGCGCTGACTTTTGCGGGCCGTCGCCAACAAACAACAGCCGGGAATTCGGGTACGCCCGGTGCAGCGCGTCGAAGGCAAAGACGGCGAGGTCCAGATTCTTTTCGGCCGCCAGTCGGCCGACCGTGGCGACGACCAGCGTGTTCGCGTCCGCGCCCCATTGCTGGCGCAACGCTGCGGAGCGGCGTTGCGGATTGAAGAGCTGGGTGTCGACGCCGCGCGCCATCACCTTCAAATTTTGAAAGTCGGCGCTGGTGAGACGGCGCACGATCTCCTGCGTCGGCACCAGCGTGACCTGGCTGCGGTTGTGGAAGTGGCGCAGGTAGCGCTCGATGCTGCCACGCATCCAGCCGATGCCGTAGTGGCCGCTGTAGGCGTCGAAATTGGTATGAAAGCTCGAGCTGATCGGCAGGTCGAGCCGCCGCGCCGCAGTCAGCGCCGACCAGCCCAGCGGTCCTTCGGTGGCGACATGGACGATGTCCGGCCGCTGTTCGCGCCAGGACTTGAGCAGCGCACCGTGCGCCGGCAGGCCAAAACGCAGGCCTGGGTAGCGCGGCAGCGGCAGGCTGCCTACCAGCATCTCGCGCAAGTCGGCCGTCATCGCCGGCTGTTCCCCACGTACCTGGCGCGGACGCACCAGGTGCAGGGTGTGGCCGCGCTGGCGCAGGCCATCGGCAAGTCGCCCCAGTGTCATGGCGACGCCGTTAACTTCGGGCGGGTAGGTCTCGGTGACAAGGGCGATGCGCATGATCACACATGCTGCGGGCGCCGTGCGACACGACGATGACGGCGAGGTTACAGTTACATTAATCCGGGCGCGGCGCGCCGCCGACGGGGGCGATGACGCGGTGCGCGTGGGCGGCGAGATGGCGGCGGGCGGCGGGCCGGCGGTTATTTGAGTTTCGGCAGGCGCAGCGCAGCGACTGCCTTCAGTTGCTCGGGTACCGCGCCGAGTAGCGCGGCGTGGCGCGGACCGTGCCAGCCGCCGATCAGCGCCACCGCCTCGCGCAGATCTGGGTTGGCACCGGCGCAGGCCATCAGTACCGTTCCGGCGTTGGCCAAGTCGCTGAGCTGGCCGAGCTTGTCCTGCAGCATTGCCAGTCGCTGCGCCGCCGTCGCGAAAGAACGCTTGGGCAGCAAGGGGCCGAAGAACTCGAGCGCGTAGCGCAGGCGCTTGATGGCGATGCGCAGGGCATGCAGCGAGGATGGATCGTCGATGCGGGCGAGTTCCGCCAGAAGATGTGTGCGCCCTTGCAGTTTGCGCAGGCGGCGCTGGGCGAAATCGAGCAGGGTGAGGGCGGGCTCGCCTGCCGCCGGTTCGGCCAGGGCCTTGCCGTGCAGCAGCGAAGCCGCCAGCAGCGGCAGGTGACCGTAGCCGGGGCGCGCGAGGAAGGCGACGGTCTCATTGCGCGTGGCATGGAGCCGGTCGGCGAGGATGCCGGCCAGCGCCAAGATGCGCGAGTCGGCGGCGAGCGCCGCGCTGACGGGGGCGACGATCTCGGCCAGCAGTACGTCGAAGTCGCGGGTGCGGCCGAGCGTGGCCATCAGCTCGCGCAGGGGTGGCGCCATTTGCGCGGCGAACTCCGTCGGCAGCACCGGTGCGAACATGCGCAGGGCCGCGAAGAGCCGCCTTGTCGCCACGCGCATCTGGTGCACATACTCGGGATCGTCGCCGAGCAGGGCGCCGGCGTGGTTGTGATGCAGGTGCGCCAAACAGTTGAGGGCGATGGTGCGGAAGGCGGCCAATGGGTGGTCGGCGGCGGCGATGGACGCGGCGGTGGCGCGCAGCGGCGCGGGGCGGGTGTCGCTGGCCAAGTGGTAACCGCGCGCGGCCTTGGACATGAGCGCGGGCGTCAGCGGAATGCGCGCGGCGAGAGCGAAGGCCACTGCGTAGAGCTGTGCCTTTGATCCGCTCACCAGCTTGATCTCGACCTCAGAGAGCGGCGTCCGCCGGCCGCGCGAGGCGATCCAGCCGTGGTCGAGTATTACCAGCAGCGTCGTGCCGTGTGCCGGCTCCAACTGCCAGATGGTGCGGCGGAAGCTGGTTTCGAACAGGGCGGTGAGGTCCTGCGCCACTCTGGGCTTTTCCAGCACGCGGCGCACGGCCGCGGCATCGATCGCGGAGAAGTCGAAGCGATTGGGATAGGGCACTTCCCATTCTGGCTGCGTGATGAGTGCGTCTACCGTGTCGGTATTGTGCTTGACCGTCTGCAACCATCCGGTGCCATGCTTGCGCAGGTGCAGGGTGATGCCCTGCTGGCGCAGCGTGAGTTGGCGCGTGTCGTAATAGATACTGAGCAGCGACTCGCGGCGGCGACTGGCGGCGCGCCGCAGCAGCGGGTGGCGCATGAACGGGGCTTGCGCTGCCTCGGGCAGGTCGAGCTTTAGGGTAGTCTGGATTGCCATGGAATGGCCCGGTTACTAAAATGGGATTGCGGTGATTGTATGTCGTCACCCCGCGGGAAATTATTACAGTGCGATTACAGCGTGGTCATAAAAAGTTGGCGCTGGCCGGACGCGCGGGCAGGGGACAGGTATCATGTTGCATTGCAACAATATCCTGAGTGAAGGATCCTGACCATGGATGAAAAATGGAAGGACGATGTCTATCGCAAGCGCGCCGAACTGGGGCGCTGGTTACACGAACCGATGGCGCGACTGGCCGGGCTGTGCACCGCCGTTTGGGGCGACCGTCAGCGCCTGAACGATCTGCTGGCCGTTGGTTGCAGTGGCATTCCCCGGGTTGTCTCGATCTATGCGCTCGATAGCGCCGGCGTGCAGATCAGCGACAACGTTGACGTCGAGCGCATCACCCCCGGCCATTTCGGCCGCGACCGCTCGCAGCGGCCTTATATGAGGGAACCGCTGCCACCTTGGGGTTTCCTGCTTTCCGACGCCTATGTCGGCCTGACGGGGCGGCCCTCGCTGACGGCGCTCCATGTCGTACGCGACGGCGAGCAGGCCATCGGCTTTCTCGGCGCCGACTTCGACCTGCGCGATCTGCCGGTCGCCGCCGCATTACGCGAGGAGTCGCGCGAGTGGCGACAGGTCAAGGGTGATCCGTCGATCCGCAGTGGCGTCTTTCTGCAGCAGCGGGTGGAGAGCCCGATGGATCGCGACATTGACCAGGCGCAGGCCATCCTCGAAGAACTCATCACCGAGCGTGGCATGTTCCAGGTGGTGATCCACTTCTCCAGCAGTCGCGCCACCGGCTGGTTCATCGACGACCCGTTTCGCTACCGCATTTTCGACCAGGAGGCGCTGGCCGATCCCGATGTCTGCCTGCTCTATCCGTCCCAGCGTTGGCCGGCGGATGCGCTGATCCAGCGGGAGAGCGTGAAGCCCATGCTCGCTGCCATGCGCGAACTGCGCCTTGCCGACCAGACCATCTACCTGCGCTCGGCGTCGATCAACATCTTCAACGGCATGGTCAGCCTCACCTTTTCCTGCGATGGCACGCACTACATGAGTTGCGACGAATTTCTCAATCGCCAGGGAAATTTCTGGTCGGCCATCGGTGGCCCTGCGTCCGGCTAGAAAGTCGGTGTGACCGAAGGAAATCCCCGTGGGACTGGCGGGACGAAGTGGCCCGTAGCGGGTATTGCGCCGGGCCGCACCAGGGCGAACCGCGCTGAACCGTGGGTCGCGGGAATGCCTTGAGGTTGGTGCTATTCATGCGCTTGCTGTACCAGCGAGCGATACAGGCGGGCGAGTTGGCGGGCGCGCACCGGCGCGGCCCATTCCAGTGCGTAGTTGCGCCCCTCGGCCGACAGCCTGTCGAGTCGCTCGCGATTGCCGACGAGTGTCGCCAGCCCATTGCCGAAGGCAACGGCGTCGTCCGGCGCGATGACAGCGCCGCGCTGGACGTCAAGTATGTCGCGTGTCCCCATCACGGCCAAAGCGAAGACGGGCAGGCCGGCGGCCATGGCTTCGAGCAGCACCAGGCCCTGTGTCTCGGTGCGCGAAGCGAAGGCAAAGACGTCGGCCGCTGCGTAGCAGTCTGGCAGTTCCTGAATGCGGTCAAGATAGCCGACGAAGCGGATGCTGTTACTCAGACCAGCGTGTTCGGACTGGCGGCGCAGGGCGGGCAGGGCGGGCCCCTCGCCAGCGACGATCAGCAGCAGGTCGGGCCGCTGGCGCACGGCGGCGGCCATGGCCTCGATGAGAAAGTCGATGCTTTTTTCGTGGGCGACGCGACCGACGAACAATGCCACCGGGCGGTCGGCGGCGATGCCGTGGCGGGAACGGAACAGCGCGCCGTTGCCGGAAGTGAAATTGCCCACCGGGATGCCGGTGGGCAGAACGTGCAGTGGCGCCTTCACGCCGTAGCCGCTCAGCGTCTCATGCATGGCGCGCGAAGGCACCACCACGGCGTCAAGCCCGTTGCACTGGCCGACGGCGATGCGTCGCGCCGCTGCCTTGAGCAACGGGCGTGGCAGCGCCGGCAGGTAATGGGCGATATATTCCTCGAAATGGGTGTGGTAAGTGGCCAGCACCGGTACATGGTGGCGGCGCGCGGTGCGCATGCCGGCGTAATGGGCGGCGAAGGGCGTCTGCACATGGACCAGGTCGATGCCTTCGGCGGCGAGGCGATGCGCGGTGTGATTGAGCAGCCGCCAGCGCATCAGCCGATCTTCGGGGTCGAAGGGCACGCGGCGGGAGGGTACGCGCCAAGTGGCCGGAGCGTCGTGGCGCTCGGGATAGTCGGGTGCGATCAGCCGCACCTGGATACCCTCGGCGGCGAGGTCGGCGCGAAAGGTCTCGATCGAGGTCGAGACACCGTTGATACGCGGAAAATATACATCCGAGATCATCAGGACGCGCAGGAAACGGGAGCGGTGGTTGGATGCAAGCATGGCGCTTACCATGCCTCCCGTTTGTTGCGCCACGATGACAGGCCGTTCGAAAGTGTCACGCTGGCGGCGACCATCATTACTGCACCGCAGCGAATTATTGCAGCCTGTCACAAAGGCGTAATAATTGCTGCCTAGACTGCTCTCGTTGCAGGAACCTTTCCCCCCAACTAAGGAGATAAGTCAATGAATATTCGTGTGAAAATGATTGCGACGCTAGTCGCTGCCGTGGGTGCCACTGCGGCTACCGGCGCTTATGCGCAAGCCCTGGTCAAGATCGACGGTTCCTCGACCGTGTTCCCGATCACCGAGGCGGTGGCCGAGGACTTCCAGAAGGCCAAGAAGGGTGCCGTGCGCGTCACCGTCGGCATCTCCGGCACCGGCGGCGGCTTCAAGAAGTTCTGTCGCGGCGAGACCGACGTCTCCAATGCCTCGCGCCCCATCGTCGAGAAGGAAATGGCCGCCTGCCGTGAGGCTGGCATCAAGTACATCGAGCTGCCCATCGCCTTCGACGCGCTGACCGTGGTGATGAATCCGAAGAACAGCTTCCTCAAGCAAATTACCGTCGCCGAGCTCAAGACGATGTGGGAGCCGGGCGCGCAGGGCAAGGTCACCAAGTGGAACCAGATCAATCCGGCCTGGCCCGACCAGAACCTGAAGCTCTACGGCCCCGGTGCCGATTCCGGCACCTTTGACTACTTCACCGAGGCTGTCGTCGGCAAATCCAAGTCCTCGCGCGGCGACTTCACCGCCTCGGAAGACGACAACGTGCTGGTGCAGGGTGTTTCGCGCGACGTCGGCGGGCTGGGCTACTTCGGCTTCGCCTATTATTTCGAGAACAAGGACAAGCTGAAGGCCGTGCCGGTGGTGAACAAGAAGGGCGTTGCCGTCACGCCTTCGCTCGAAGCGGTCATGGACGGTTCATACGAACCGCTGTCGCGCCCGATCTTCATCTACATCAGTGCCAAGTCGGCCGATAAGCCCGAGGTCAAGGAATTCATCGAGTACTACCTGAAGCACGGCGGCAAGCTGGCCAAGGAAGTCAAGTATGTACCGCTGACCGACGCCGACTACAAGCATGCGCTGGACAACTTCAGCAAGAAGAAGACCGGCACCGCCTTCGGCGGTCACGCCGAAATAGGCGTGAAAGTGGCCGACCTGCTCAAGCGCGATCCCAAGGAATAATTGATCCGAGATTGTAACTACTCAGCACACACCTGCCCGTCATTCCCGCGCAGGCGGGAATGACGGGGGTTTTGATGAGCATCTGAGTAGTTACTTTTTCACAACCGCTGATATCGCTTGCCGGCCGCGCATGAGTGGCCTTATTGTTCACCCCTTTTCGACCCGGATCATGAGCACCACCGTGACTGTACCCCCCGTCCCGCCTACCGCGAATGTCAGCGACCGCCTGCGCAAAAAGGCGTCGCGTCACATCAAGGAGCGTTTCATCGAGGCCCTGCTGTTCTGCGCCGCGCTGATTTCGGTATTCACGACGGCCGCGATCGTCTACATCCTGGTCAAGGAATCGTGGATTTTCTTCGAGGCGGTGCCGCTCTCGAGGTTTCTCTTCGACACCCAATGGACGCCGCTGTTCGACGACGCCCATTACGGCATCATGGTGCTGCTCTCGGGCACCATCACCAGTTCCGCCGTGGCGCTGGCCGTGGCGATCCCGCTGGGCACCATTATTGCCATCTATCTTTCCGAGTTCGCGCCCTTCAAGGTGCGCGAGATCGCCAAGCCGTTTCTTGAACTCCTGGGCGGCGTGCCGACCATCGTCTATGGCTACTTCGCCCTGGTCTTCCTGACACCACTGCTGCAGAAGATCTATCCCGAATTGCCGGGCTTCAACCTGCTGTCCGCCGGCTTGATCATGGGGGTGATGATCATTCCCTATGTCGCCTCGTTGTCCGAGGACGCCATGCGCGCGGTGCCGATGGCGCTGCGCGAGGGGTCCTACGCGATGGGTGCGACACGGCTGCAGACGGCGCTGCGCGTGGTGATGCCAGCGGCGACGTCGGGCATCGCCTCGGCCTACATCCTCGGCATTTCGCGCGCGGTCGGCGAGACCATGATTCTGGCGGTCGCCGCCGGCATGCAGCCGAACCTGACCTTCAATCCCACCGAGTCGGGCGCGACCATCACCTCCTACATCGTGCAGGTGGCGCTGGGCGACCTGCCGCACGGCTCCATCGGCTACCAGACGATTTTTGCCGCCGGCCTTTCGCTGCTGCTGCTGACGCTGATGTTCAACCTGCTTGGCCATTACCTGCGCAAGCGCTTCCGCGAGGTGTATTGATGAATAAACGCCCATCCCCCCCGCCCCCCCTTCACAGGGGGGTGACTGTGGTTCAGGCGCCACGCGCCTTCCGGTTTGCTGATTTCCCCTCCTCTTGGGGCGGCTTGGCGAGGACGGCATGACCCCACAGGATCTCCAGGCCATCCGCAACATCATCGCGCGCGCCAAGCGCTGGGACGCCTTCTTCGGCGTGCTCGGCATCCTTGCCCTGATGGTCGGTGTGCTGACTTTCATGACGCTGTTCGTCGACATGGCGATTCAGGGCATGGGCCGCATTGACGTCGGTTTCTTCACCAACTTCCCCTCGCGCCACGCGGGGCAGGCCGGCATCCTGTCGGCCTGGGTCGGTACGGTGCTGGTAATGATCGTCACCGGGCTGGCGGCCGTGCCCCTGGGCGTGGCAGCGGGCGTCTACCTTGAGGAGTACGCACCGAAGCACTGGGTGACCGACCTGATCGAGATCAACATCACCAATCTCGCCGGCGTGCCGTCCATCGTCTATGGCCTGCTGGCACTCGGCCTGTTCGTCTATCAGTTCGGTTTGGGCCAGAGCATTCTCTCGGCCGGTCTCACGCTGGCACTCTTGATTCTGCCGGTGGTGATCGTCGCCACGCGCGAGGCGATCCGCTCTATTCCGCAGATCATCCGCGAAGGCTCCTATGCTTGCGGCGCAACGAACTGGCAGACGGTGCGCGACCACATCCTGCCCTATTCCTCGGCTGGCATCCTCACCGGCGTCATTATCGGCATGGCCCGCGCCATCGGCGAGACCGCGCCCATCATCACCATCGGCGCGCTGACCTTCATCGCCTTTCTGCCGCCGCTGCCGTTTGCCGGCGAGCCACCGGCCGGCCTGTTCGACTGGCTGTTCGCGCCTTTCACGGTGATGCCGATCCAGATGTTCAACTGGACATCCCGCCCGGAGGCCGCCTTCCAGGCCAATGCCGCCGCCGCCGGCTTCATTCTGGTGCTGATGACGCTGGCCATGAACGGCGCGGCGATCTGGCTGCGCTATCGCCTGCGCAAGAACATTACGTGGTAACTAACTTTGAATGAGCACCCCCCACAATGAGTAACGAAACCACCCTCAATATCGAGCCCGATGCCAACGCGGCGATCAAGGCCGAATGCCGCAACTTCGGGTTCTATTACGGCGATTTTCAGGCGCTGAAAGACATCAACATGCCGCTCTACGACAAGAAGGTGACCGCCTTGATCGGCCCGTCCGGGTGCGGCAAGTCAACGCTGTTGCGTTCGTTCAATCGCATGCACGATCTTTACCCGGGAAATCGTTATCAGGGCGAGATCGTCATGCAACCGGATAACACCAACCTGTTGGCCAGGGAGGTTGATCCAATCGAGGTGCGCATGCGCATTTCGATGGTATTCCAGAAGCCCAATCCATTTCCCAAGTCGATTTTTGAGAACGTCGCCTACAGTTTGCGCGTGCGTGGCTTGACGAACAAAAGCGAGCTTGCGGATCGCGTCCAGCACTCGTTGAAGGGGGCGGCCCTGTGGGACGAGGTAAAGCACCGCCTGAACGATCTGGGCGCCAATCTTTCCGGAGGCCAGCAGCAGCGGTTGTGTATCGCCCGCGCCCTGGCCGCCGATCCTGAAATCATCCTCTTCGACGAACCGACTTCCGCCCTCGACCCGATCGCCACCGCAAGCATCGAGGAACTGATCACCGAGCTAAAGGAGAAGGTGACGATCCTGATCGTCACTCACAACATGCAGCAGGCGGCGCGCATTTCCGATTTCACCGCTTACATGTACATCGGTGAGCTTATCGAGTTCGGCGTGACCGACCAAGTCTTCATCAAGCCCAAGAACAAGCAGACCGAGGATTACATTACGGGTAGATTCGGTTGAGTTGTTTTGAGCTCACCATTGACAGTTAGCTACCGCTGCTAACGGCGTGCGCCAGGCTGGATGACTGGGCAATGAGTGGGTCGGCACAGCGCATTGACCGCGGCATGGTACGGTCGTTATAATCCCAAGCTTTTAGTTCTGGCATAACGCTGGCAAACGCTGGCATTGGCCTTCTCTGAAACCTCGTTTTCTGACACGATGGGCTGACAACATGCGCAAAAAATTCGTTGCCGGTAATTGGAAGATGCACGGCAGTCTGGCGACCAATTCCGCATTGCTACAGGAAGTGCGTAAGGGAGTGGCAGGCCTGGTTGCCGATGTGGCTGTTTGCGTACCTTACCCCTACCTGGATCAGGCGCGTGCTGCATTGGTTGGCAGCAATGTTGCTTGGGGTGCGCAGGATGTGTCCGAGCATGCGCAGGGCGCCTTTACCGGTGAAGTCAGCGCCGCAATGCTGGCGGATTTTGGTTGCCGGTATGTGATCGTTGGCCACTCCGAGCGGCGCAGCTACTATGGCGATACCGATGCGCTGGTAGCGGCCAAGTTCGAGGCGGCAATGAATTCCGGTCTAGTGCCAATTTTTTGTGTCGGCGAAACGCTCGATGAGCGTGAAAGCAACGTAACCGCCGCAGTGGTCACGCGTCAGCTGGATGCTGTGCTGGCGCGCTGCGGGGTTGCCGCTCTGGCTAAAGCCGTTGTCGCCTATGAGCCCGTGTGGGCCATCGGCACCGGTCGTACCGCCTCACCCGAGCAGGCGCAGGAGGTGCATGCCTTGATTCGTCATCGCGTGGCCCGCGACGATGCCGGTGTGGCAGCTGGTCTACGCATTCTTTATGGTGGCAGCATGAAGCCGGGCAATGCAAAAGAACTCATGGCGCAGCCGGATATCGACGGCGGCCTGATCGGTGGCGCGGCACTCGTGGCGACCGATTTCGCTGCTATCTGTGCTGCCACAGTCTAATAAAAAGGAATATTTATGGATGTGATATTTACGATAACCCTGACCGCGCACATTCTGGTCGGGTTGAGCGTCATCGGTTTGGTGCTGATGCAACATGGCAAGGGTGCCGACATGGGTGCTGCTTTTGGTGGCGGGGCTTCCGGCAGTCTGTTCGGTGCCACCGGCGCGGCAAACTTCCTGTCACGCGCCACAGCGGTTCTGGCAACGATCTTCTTCCTGACCAGTCTTGGTTTGGCCTACATGGCGAGCAAACAGCCGACAACTGTAGGTGGCAGCGTGATGGATGCAGCCGTACAAAAGGCGCCTCCGACAACTGCGCCTGCCGTTGTTCCTGTGCCAGCTCCGGATGGCTCGAAGTCCCAGGACATCCCAAAATAATCAGAACAATCGCAACTTTCGCCCAATCAAAATGAGTCCGCCACCACTAGCAGTTCGCGAAAAGCTGCGCGAAGAGCGCTTCGGCACCGTCTGGAAAGAGGATTTGCATGACGTGTTCGTCGATGTCGCGCCGTACTACGATCGTGCCAACTACTTTGCCAGCTTCGGTTTGTGGGGCTGGTTTCTGCGCAATTTCATGTCTCTCATCGAGTTGCGTCCCGGCCAGCGGGTGCTCGACGTTTGTGCCGGTACCAATGCCGTAGGCATCGCACTGCTTGGTCGTGAACCCAGCCTTGAGGTGCATGCCATTGATCGCAGCGCAGCGATGCAGGAGGTCGGACGGCAGCGGGCGCAGGCGCGCGGTCTGGAGATTCGCAGCAACATTGGCGATGTGCATGTGTTGCCTTTTCCTGACAATCATTTCGATGTGGTCACACTGCAATGGGCGTCGCGACACTTGCGGGTGCGCGATCTTTTCACCGAGATACGTCGTGTGCTGAAGCCTGGCGGTCGCTTCCATCACTGTGACATGCTGCGTCCCGGCAATCCTGTTGTCGAAAAGCTTTACTACGCCTATTTGCGCGGCAGTCTGGCGGTCACCGGGTTATTCTTCCGCAGCGGTTCGGCTGCCTGGGGCGTCAAGAAATACTTCATCGATGCGATTGAGTTGTTCTATTCGGCTGACGAGCTATCCCAGGTGTTGAGCGAACTGGGTTATCGCGACGTTGTTGCCAAGTCACTACTGGTCGGCATGATCGGGATGCATCGCGCCGTCAAACCCATGGCGAACGGCACGACTGAGTAGCCCGCTCCCGCAATTGCACTGAACACCCGGCAAGTTTTTGGCATGACGCCTGTAGATGCCTTGGTCGCTATCGACCGCAGGATCCTTGTGGCTTACAGTCGTCGTACTACCGATGCCTTGCGAGCGGTGCTGCCGTTGCGCATTGCGCTGCCGCGCATCGAGCCGTTTCTGGCCCAGAATGTTGCCAAGGAAGTACAAAAAGACGCACTGGTGATTCGTCGTGCAAACGAAGCGCTGCGGCAGGGGGTTGCGCCAAATGAAGCCATGTTGCGCCAGTTGTTTCAGGCTACTCGAGAGATCGACAGTGCGTTTCTGGCGCGGGTAAGGGGATTGCCTGTGAGTATCGTGATTCGCTATGAGGAGATCGAGCCAATTCGTGTTCGTCGGATTGGGCGACTGCTTGATGCGGCGTATGCCATTCTGGAACGCTGGCCGAAGGGTAAAAATGGCCGAAAGGCTTTGCAGGCGAGTTTTTCGCGTGCCGAACTTCAGCAATTGATTCACGACCTGATGCGATTGTATGCGCTCGAAACACAAGCTCTGAGCCGGTCGCTTCGCCTGCCGGCACTGCTGGTCCCATTGCGCGATGGCATTGCGCGTAACTTGTACCAAATCATGAATGATGTGGCGGGACGAATGGCGCGTGATCTGCTGGCCACCGTTTATCGTCACGAGCGGAACTGAAAGCGGTAATCAGCGCCGCAGGCGCTTTGCAAGGAACTACGCGGTTTGATGCGGCGATTACTATTTTTTTTGCACCGCACCACGCTACGTGCTTTATACTCGCGCCCTGAAATTTCGGTACGTCTGTTTAGTCAGTTGCCGGAGTGTGCCGGGCAGTGAATGACGGTTGAGTAGTACCGCAAGACAACGTCCGCCGACGTGGTGAAATTGGTAGACACGCTATCTTGAGGGGGTAGTGGCGAAAGCTGTGCGAGTTCGAGTCTCGCCGTCGGCACCAAGTATTTTGAGGTTCATTTTCGGAGTTGAGCAGCGCAGCCGCAGTAGCAACTACGGCGCAGCACAAATCACAAAAATGCTGGAAAATTATTTCCCGATTCTCATTTTCGTCATTGTTGCCTTGATCTTTGGTTGCGCGCCACTGATCATTGGCCGACTGGTTGGTCCCCATCGACCCGACCCGGAAAAGCTCTCGCCCTACGAGTGTGGCTTTGAGGCTTTCGAGGATGCCCGCATGAAATTCGATGCGCGCTATTACTTGATTGCCATCATTTTCATCATCTTCGATCTCGAAGTGGCTTTCTTGTTGCCTTGGGCTGCGATCTTCAAGGAGATTGCACTAACCCCGGAATTTGCCTTTTTCGGCTTTGGCTCCATGATGATTTTCATCGCCCTGTTGGTGGTCGCTGATATTTACGCTTGGGCCAAGGGCGCCCTCGACTGGGAGTGATCGGGTGAGTATTGAAGGTATTTTGCAGGAAGGCTTTGTCACCACTTCGCTCGACAAGCTCATCAACTGGACGCGCACCGGTTCTTTATGGCCGGTTACTTTCGGCCTCGCTTGTTGTGCCATCGAGATGATTCACTCGGGAGTGTCGCGCTACGACCTCGACCGCTTCGGCATCGTGTTTCGTCCCAGTCCCCGTCAAGCCGACGTAATGATTGTCGCCGGCACCTTGACCAACAAGATGGCGCCGGTCATGCGCAGAGTTTATGAGCAGATGGCCGAGCCGCGCTGGGTGATATCGATGGGATCCTGCGCCAATGGTGGTGGCTACTATCACTACTCATACTCGGTGGTCCGTGGCTGTGACCGCATCGTGCCGGTAGATATCTATGTGCCAGGCTGCCCGCCAACGGCTGAGGCGCTGCTCTACGGCATCATTCAGTTGCAAAACAAGATTACCCGTACCTGCACCATTGCTCGATGACAAGTTGCCCGATGATGAGCTACGCCAACCATTTTTTCGCATTTAACGTATGCCAATGAGCGCCAAACTGGACAGGCTTTGTCAGAACCTGCGGGATGCGCTCGGTGAGCGCATCGTGAGTCTCACTGTGGACCGTGGTGAAGTTGCCCTGGAAGTCGCCGCAGCAGAGTATCTGGCGGTGGCAACCACCTTGCGCGATCACCCCGATTTGTGTTTCGAGCAGGCCATGGATTTGTGCGGCGTCGATTACGCATCCTATGGCGCAGTGGTGTTCCCCGAGGCGGACCAGATTACCGCGCGGCGTTTTGCTGCCGTCTCACAACTATTGTCGTTGACGCACAATTGGCGGCTACGTTTGCGCGTGTTCGCGACAGACAACGATTTTCCGGTCATCGATTCATTGATGGATGTCTGGAATGGCATCAATTGGTTCGAGCGCGAAGCCTTCGACCTCTACGGCATCATGTTCAGCGGCCATAACGACTTGCGCCGCATCCTGACTGATTACGGTTTTGTCGGCCATCCCTTCCGCAAGGATTTCCCGATCTTTGGCTATGTCGAGATGCGCTACGACCCGGAGTTGCGCCGCGTGGTTTATCAGCCGGTGACCATCGAGCCGCGCGAAAATACGCCACGGATCGTGCGTGAGGAAAATTACGGCAAGGTGGGCGACCGTGGCTGAAATCAAGAACTATACGATCAACTTCGGACCGCAGCATCCGTCGGCGCACGGGGTGTTGCGCCTGGTGCTGGAGCTGGATGGCGAGGTCGTCGTCCGTGCCGATCCGCATATCGGTCTGCTCCATCGCGGCACTGAAAAGCTGATGGAGACGCGTACCTGGATTCAGTCGCTGCCCTACATGGACCGGCTCGACTATACGTCGATGCTGGTCAATGAACATCCCTTCGTCCTGGCGATCGAGCGTCTGCTCGGTGTTGAGGTGCCGATCCGCGCGCAATACATCCGCGTCATGTTCGCCGAGATCACCCGGATTCTGAATCACCTGCTGAGTATTGGCACCCACGCGCTGGACGTTGGTGCCATGGCGATGGTGCTGTATACCTTTCGCGAGCGTGAAGATATCTTCGACATGCTCGAAGCGGTTTCCGGCGCGCGCATGCATGGCGCCTATTTCCGTCCGGGTGGCGTGTATCGCGATCTGCCTGATCGCATGCCGAAATACGAGATCAACAAGTTCAAGAACGCGCAGACGGTCAAGGAACTCAATGCCGCGCGGGAAGGTTCGCTGCTCGACTTCATCGAGGATTTCACCACCCGTTTTCCGGTTTATTGCGACGAATACGAAACCCTGCTCACCGATAACCGCATCTGGAAGCAACGTTTGGTCGGCGTGGGTGTGGTATCTCCCGAGCGTGCCCTACAGCTCGGTTTCAGCGGTCCGATGCTGCGCGGTTCGGGTGTCGAATGGGATCTGCGCAAGAAGCAGCCATACGAGGTTTATGACCGTCTCGATTTCGATATCCCGGTTGGCGTCAAGGGAGACAGCTACGATCGCTATCTGGTGCGCATGGAAGAGATGCGCCAGGCCAACCGCATTATCCGGCAGTGCATTGCCTGGCTGCGGGCCAATCCAGGCCCGGTCATAACGGATAACCACAAGGTGGCGCCACCATCGCGCGAGAAGATGAAGGGCAGCATGGAAGAGCTGATCCATCATTTCAAGCTCTTTAGCGAGGGTATGCATGTGCCTCCCGGCGAAGTGTATGTCGGCACCGAGCACGCCAAGGGTGAATTTGGCGTTTACATGATTTCGGATGGCGCCAACAAGCCTTATCGCGTCAAGTTGCGTTCGGCAGCCTTCCAGCACTTGGCCGCCATGGACGAGTTATCCAAGGGACATATGCTGGCCGATGTCGTGACCCTCATCGGGACGATTGACGTTGTATTCGGCGATGTTGATAGATAAGAATATGTTGAGCGAAGCCACATTAAAGAAAATAGACCGCGAGGTCGCCAAGTATCCGGCTGACCAGAAGCAATCTGCCGTCATGGCAGCGTTGATCTTTGCCCAGGATGAAAAGGGCTGGCTGGCGAACGAGACCATTTCTTTGGTCGCCAAATACCTCGACATGCCCGAGATGGCGGTCTATGAGGTGGCGAGCTTCTACAACATGTACGACATGCAGCCGGTCGGCAAATACAAGCTCACCGTGTGCACCAATCTGCCTTGTGCCTTGTCGGGTGGTGTACATGCTGCTGAATACCTCAAGGGCAAGCTGGGCATCGACTTCAATGAAACCACCCCGGACGGCAAGTTCACCCTCAAGGAGGGTGAGTGCATGGGGGCGTGTGGCGATGCGCCGGTGATGCTGGTCAACAACAAGCACATGCGCTGCTTCATGGCGCCCGAAGAAATCGATCGCCTGCTGGAGGAGTGCAAATAATGGCCCTGCTGCAAGCAATCAACCCGTTACTTTCTGCCGGTTGGCAACGGGACGGACACGAATGGCGCCTTGAAAACGATAGCGGCTGGCGGCTCAAGGATTATGAGGCGCGCGGCGGTTATCAGTCACTGAAGAAAATTCTTGCCGCGAAGATGTCGCCCGACGATGTCATTGCCGAAGTCAAGAAGTCGGTGTTGCGCGGTCGCGGCGGGGCGGGCTTCCCGACCGGTCTCAAGTGGAGCTTCATGCCCAAGGGATCGCCGGAAAAGTACATCGTCTGCAATACCGATGAAGGAGAGCCAGGTACTTTCAAGGATCGCGACATTCAACGTTTCGACCCGCACGCTGTCATCGAGGGCATGATCATCGCTGCCCATGCGGTTGGAGCGGCACGCGGTTACAACTACATCCACGGCGAAATCTACGAGCTTTACCAGCGTTTCGAAGAAGCGCTGGACGAGGCGCGCGCCGCTGGCTATATCGGCCAAAACATTCTGGGTTCAGGTTTGAGCTTCGAGCTGTTCGCCCATCAAGGCTGGGGTGCCTACATTTGTGGCGAAGAAACCGGCTTGCTCGAGTCCATCGAGGGCAAGAAAGGCCAGCCGCGCTACAAGCCGCCGTTCCCAGCGAACGTTGGCCTCTATGGCAAACCCACCACGATCAACAACACCGAAACTTTTGCCTCGATCCCGTACATCCTAAGAGACGGTGGTGATGCCTTCCTCAATCTCGGCAAGCCCAATAATGGTGGTACCAAGCTCTTCTCGGTGTCCGGTCACGTGAATCGGCCGGGTAATTTCGAAGTGCCGATGGGTACGCCCTTTCCCAAGCTGCTCGAAATGGCTGGTGGCATGCGTGGCGGCCGCAAATTGAAGGCGGTGATTCCAGGCGGTTCGTCCGCCCCGGTGCTGCCCGCCGATATCATCATGGATTGCACGCTCGACTATGATTCGATTGCCAAGGCTGGCTCGATGTTTGGTTCCGGAGCGGTGATCGTGATGGACGAAACCGTCTGTATGGTTCAGGCGCTTGAGCGTCTGTCCTGGTTCTATTACGAAGAATCCTGTGGTCAATGTACGCCCTGTCGCGAGGGTACCGGCTGGCTGCACAAGGTGATACAGCGCATCGAGCACGGCCATGGCCGACCCGAGGATCTCGATCTGCTCAACGACGTCTCCAATAACATCATGGGGCGCACCATCTGTGCGCTCGGCGATGCGGCTGCCCTGCCGGTGTTGAGTTTTACCAAGCACTTCAAGAGCGAATTCGAGTATCACATCGAACACAAAAAATGCCTGGTACCGCGCGAAATCCAAAAAGCGGGCAGCATCTTCCACACCCGTTTGATGGCGGGGGCGACATGCTAGAGTTTGAACTTGACGGCAAGGCCATGCAGGTACCGGACGGCACTCTGGTGATTGAGGCCGCCCATCAGGCCGGCATCTATATCCCGCATTTCTGCTATCACAAAAAGCTGTCCATTGCGGCGAATTGCCGCATGTGCTTGGTGCAGGTCGAAAAAGCGCCAAAGCCGATGCCGGCCTGCGCCACGCCCGTCACCAACGGCATGAAGGTATTCACCCATTCCGATCTGGCGGTCAAAGCGCAAAAGAACGTGATGGAATTCCTGTTGATCAACCACCCGCTCGATTGCCCGATCTGCGATCAGGGCGGCGAATGCCAGTTGCAGGACTTGGCGGTAGGCTACGGCAGTTCTGGCTCGCGCTACCAGGAAAAGAAGCGCGTGGTGTCGGACAAGGATCTCGGCCCGCTGGTTAGCACCGACATGACACGGTGCATCAACTGCACGCGTTGCATCCGTTTTACCCAGGAAATTGCCGGCCTGATGGAACTAGGTCAGGCTTTCCGCGGCGACCGCGCAGAGGTCATGCCTTTCATCGAAAAGACGGTTGACTCAGAGCTTTCCGGCAACATCATCGACCTTTGTCCGGTAGGGGCACTGACCTCCAAGCCTTTCCGTTTTTCCGCCCGCACCTGGGAACTGGCGCGGCGCAAGTCGGTCAGTCCGCACGATGGTTTGGGCAGCAATCTCATCGTGCAGACCCAGCACAATCGCGTCATGCGCGTGCTGCCGCTAGAAAACGAACAGATCAACGAGTGCTGGCTTTCGGACAAGGAACGTTTTTCCTACGAAGGCCTGAATTCTCAGGGTGACAATGGGCGCCTGACCAAGCCGATGGTCAAGCAGGGCGGTCAGTGGCAGGAAGTCGACTGGAACGTCGCGCTTGACTACGCTGCCCATGCACTGCGTGATGTGGCCAAGAACCATGGTGCGGCGAGCATCGGTGCACTCGTGAGTCCACACGCCACGCTCGAAGAGATGGCGCTGTCTGCCAAGCTGATGCGTGGCATCGGCAGTGAGAACATTGATTTCCGTTTGCGTCAGTCTGATTTTTCGACCGACGGCAAGCGTCAGGGTGCGCCTTGGCTGGGCATGAAGGTCGCTGAAATCAGCGCGCTTGATCGCGTGCTGGTGGTTGGCAGTTTCCTGCGCAAGGACCACCCGTTGATCGCGCAGCGTTTGCGTCAGACGGCGAAGAAAGGTACGCAGGTCTCCCTCATCCACGCGGCCGATGATGACCTGTTGCTCAAGCTGTTCGCCAAGGCGATTGCTGCACCATCGCAATTGCCCACGCTACTTGCCGAAGTGGTCAAGGCGGTCGCTGAACTCAAGGGTGCGGCGACCGATCCGGCGCTGGCAAAAGTAGAAGCTGGTGATACGGCGAAGAAAATTGCCACCAGTCTTGTGTCCGGCAGCAATGTCGGGATCCTGCTGGGCAATTTTGCGCAGCAGCACCCGCAGGCCGCCACGCTCAACGCACTGACCCAGCAACTGGCCGGTTTGCTGGGCGCCAAATTCGGCTTCCTTGGCGAGGCTGCCAATAGTGTGGGCGGCTATGTCGCCGCTGCCGTGCCATTTGCCGCGGGCATGAATGCCGCTGCCATGCTGGCCACGCCGCGCAAGGTTTACCTGTTGCTCGGTGCCGAACCGGAACTCGATTGCGCCGATGGTGCGCTTGCATTGGCAGCGATGAAACAGGCCAGCAGCGTGATCATGCTGTCGCCATTCAAGTCGCAAGCTGCGCTGGATTACGCCGACGTGCTGTTGCCGGTTGCGCCCTTCAGCGAAACGTCTGGCACCTTTGTCAATACCGAAGGTCGCGTGCAGAGTTTTTATGCGGTGACCAAGCCAAGTGGCGAAGCCCGTCCGGCCTGGAAGGTGCTGCGCGTACTGGGCAACCTGCTTGAACTCGACGGCTTTGGCTATGAAAGCTCGGAACAGGTGCGCGACGAAGTGCTCGGCGGCAAGCCTGAATTTGTATCTGGCCTCAACAATAGCCTCGCTGGTGTCGCCATTGAGCTTGCGGCTGCGGCTGGTGTGGAGCGCATCGCCGATGTGCCGATCCACTTCGCCGACGCTTTGGCGCGGCGCGCGCCGGCCCTGCAGGCGACCGCCGATGCGGTGGCACCCACCGCACGGATGAGCGCCGCAATGCTGACAAAGCTCGGTGTAACGGCAGGTGAGCAGGTAAAAGTCGGCTCTGGCGGGATGAAATGCCCCGAAGCGGGTACGGCGATTCTGGTTGCCAAGCTGGATAGCGGGGTTCCTGACAGCTGTGTCCGCATTGCTGCGGCGCATGCCGCAACTGCCGGCCTTGGCGCAATGTTTGCAACCGTTACCGTGGAGCGTGCATGATGGAAGTTCAGCTCCTGCAATTCCTTCAGACACAATTGGGTTCGCAGTGGCTCTGGGTTGAGCCCGTCTGGCCGCTGGTCTGGGCCCTGATGCAGATCGTGGCGATCCTGGCTCCGCTGGTCGCGGCAGTGGCCTATCTGCCTTACTTCGAACGCAAGGTGATCGCCTATATGCATGTGCGTATCGGCCCCAATCGCGTCGGCCCTGCCGGCCTGTTGCAGCCGATCGCCGACGCGCTCAAACTGGTGTTCAAGGAAGTCATCATTCCGACCAAGGCCAGCAAGGCGCTGTATATCCTCGGCCCGATCCTGGGCTTGGCGCCAGCGTTGATCGCCTGGGCGGTAATTCCCTTCGATGCCGGCCTGGTATTGGCTGATATTGACGCCGGAGTGCTTTATCTGCTGGCGATCAGTTCCCTGGGGGTCTATGGCATCATTATCTCCGGCTGGGCCTCGAACTCGAAATATGCATTCCTCGGTGCCATGCGGGCGACGGCACAGATGATTTCATACGAAATTTCGATGGGCGTGGCTTTGATAGTGGTGCTGATGGTGTCGAACAGCCTCAATCTTTCCGCCATTGTTGCGGGGCAGGGCCAGGGGATGTTCGCCGACATGGGGCTGGGCTTCCTGTCGTGGAACTGGCTGCCGTTGCTGCCGATGTTCTTCGTGTTCCTGATTTCCGGTGTGGCAGAGACCAACCGCTCACCTTTTGATGTGGTGGAAGGTGAATCCGAGATCGTCGCCGGTCACATGGTTGAGTATTCGGGCATGGCCTTTGCGCTGTTCTTCCTCGCCGAATACGCCAACATGATTTTGATTTCGGCGGCGGTTTCCACCTTCTTCCTGGGTGGCTGGCTGTCTCCGGTGGGTTTCCTGCCGGATGGCATCTGGTGGCTGATGGCCAAGATTTCGGCAATTTTGTTCCTGTTCCTGTGGTTCCGTGCCACCTTCCCGCGCTATCGCTACGACCAGATCATGCGCCTGGGTTGGAAGGTATTCCTGCCGATGTGCTTCCTCTGGATCGTCGTCGTCGGCGTCTGGATGTTGTCGCCGCTCAACATCTGGAAATGAGAGAGGACGACACATAATCATGGGTGCCATGAAAGATTTCGTTAAGAGTTTTTTCCTCCTTGAGTTGTTCAAGGGCTTGACGGTGACCGGGCGCTACTTCTTCGCCCGCAAGATCACCATCCAGTACCCGGACGAGAAAACCCCGATGGGCTTTCGTTTCCGCGGCCTTCATGCCTTGCGGCGCTACCCCAATGGGGAGGAGCGCTGTATCTCCTGCAAACTGTGCGAGGCGGTGTGCCCGGCGTTGGCGATTACCATTGAGGGCACCGAGCGCGAGGATGCGAATGGGCAAAAATCACGCCGCACTACTCGCTACGACATCGATTTGACCAAGTGCATCTTCTGTGGTTTTTGCGAAGAGGCCTGTCCGGTCGACGCCATCGTCGAAACACATATTTTCGAGTACCACGGCGAAACGCGCGGCGATCTTCTCTATACCAAACAAATGCTGCTGGCCAACGGCGACCGCTACGAGTCGGAAATCGCCAAAAACCGCGCGTTGGACGCACCCTACAGGTAGCAGGTAGACAATGGAATTCAAGACCTTCGTCTTTTTTGTGCTTGCAACAATCATGTTGCTTGCCGCATTGCGCGTGATTACGGCCAGGAACCCTGTGCATGCTGTGCTGTTCCTCGTGCTGGCGTTTTTCTCGGCGGCCGGTCTGTGGCTGCTCTTGCAGGCCGAGTTTCTCGCTATCGTGTTGATCATGGTTTACGTCGGCGCCGTGATGGTGCTGTTCATGTTCGTGGTGATGCTGCTCGATATCGACATCGCACGCTTGCGTCATCGCTTCTGGAGTTATCTGCCGCTGGGAACGATGGTTGGCTTGTTGATCGTAGTGCAGATGGCGCTGGTGCTGAGCGGCAATTATTTCAGCGCCGAGGCTCTCCCCGGGCATTCGATGCCCGCCGACTACAGCAATACCAAGGAACTTGCGCGCCTGCTCTTCACCGAGTACTACTATCCGTTCGAAATTGCCGGAGTCATCCTCCTGGTCGGCATCATCGCGGCAGTCCTGCTGACGTTGCGCAAGCGTAAGGACACCAAATACCAGAAACCCTCCGAGCAGCTTGCCGTTAAACGCAATGACCGCATCCGCATGGTGAGTATGCCAGCGGAAAAAGATGAGCCGTCGGTAGATACGGCCGCTGCGGCGGCTACAGAAAAGCGGGAAGGTCAATAAGCCATGCTGTCACTCTCCCACTACCTGATTCTTTCGGCGATGCTTTTCTCCATCAGCATCGTTGGCATCTTTCTTAATCGCAAGAACCTGATCGTTCTTTTGATGGCCATTGAATTGATGCTCCTTTCGGTGAACATCAACTTCGTTGCCTTCTCACACTACCTCAACGATCCCGCCGGCCAGTTGATCGTATTTTTCATCATGGCCGTTGCGGCCGCCGAGGCCGCCATTGGTCTGGCGATTCTCGTGGCGCTGTTCCGCAGCATCTCGTCCATCCATGTCGATGATCTCGACAGCCTGAAGGGATAAGGCATGACTATAGCCTCCCACGCGCACATTCGTTCGCTGTCCCCCACAGGGGGATGTCTGTCCTCTTGGAGCGGTTCGGCGAGTACAGTATGAAGACCCTTTATCTCATCGTACCCCTCGCGCCACTGCTAGGCGCGATCATCGCCGGCTTCTTCGGCAAGCTGATTGGTCGTACAGGAGCCCATGTAGTCACCATTCTGGGTGTAAGTATTTCATTCCTCGTTTCGCTGGTCATTTTCAGGGATGTCAGTGCTGGAAATACATTCAATGGCGACTTGTATACCTGGCTGGAATCCGGTGGCCTCAGTCTCAAGATCGGATTCCTGATCGACCCGCTGACGGTCTTAATGATGCTGGTTGTCACCTTTGTCTCGCTGATGGTACATATCTACACCATCGGCTACATGGCCCACGACGAAGAGAATTGGCCGGCCGACAGCCGCGCTGGAACGCATAGCTACCAGCGCTTCTTCGCCTACATCTCGCTATTCACCTTTTCGATGCTGATGCTTGTCATGAGCAACAACTTCGTCCAGCTCTTCTTTGGTTGGGAAGCGGTTGGTCTGGTGTCCTACCTGCTGATCGGCTTCTGGTCCACCCGGCCGACGGCGATCTACGCCAACCTGAAGGCCTTTCTAGTCAACCGCGTTGGCGACTTCGGTTTCCTGCTGGCCATCGGCCTGATCGCCGCCTATGCGGGTAGCCTCGACTATGCAACGGTTTTTGCCCAGGCAAATGAACTGGCGACCATCACTGAAAGCACCACGGGCTGGCCCCTGATTACCGCGATCTGTATCGGCCTGTTCATCGGCGCGATGGGCAAGTCGGCGCAGTTTCCACTGCACGTCTGGTTGCCCGACTCGATGGAAGGCCCGACGCCGATCTCCGCGCTGATCCACGCCGCCACCATGGTGACGGCCGGCATTTTCATGGTCTCGCGCATGTCGCCGCTCTTCGAACTCTCCGATACCGCGTTGTCCTTCGTGATTGTCATCGGTGCCATCACGACGCTGTTCATGGCACTGATCGCCATCGTACAAACCGATATCAAGCGCGTGGTCGCCTACTCAACCCTGTCGCAGCTTGGCTACATGACCATGGCGCTGGGCGCTTCGGCCTATTCGGTTGCGATTTTCCATCTGATGACGCATGCCTTTTTCAAGGCGGTGCTGTTCCTCGGTGCCGGTTCGGTGATCATCGCCATGCACCATGTGCAGGATATGCGCAAGATGGGCGGCCTGCGCAAGTACCTGCCGATTACCTACGCGACGATGCTCATCGGCGCTATCGCCAATGCCGGTCTGCCGCCATTCGCCGGTTTTTTCTCCAAGGATTCGATCATCATTGCCGTGCAGATGTCTGAATTACCGGGCGCCAGCTTCGCCTATTTCTGCGCGCTCGCGGGGGTGTTTGTCGGTGGACTGTATTCCTTCCGTCTGGTTTTCTTCACATTCCACGGCAAAGAGCGATTCCGTGAAGTGGCGCACGGCGATAACCATGGCCATCATCATGTCCATGAGCCGCACGAGTCGCCGAAGGTCGTGACCGTTCCGCTGATCCTGCTGTCGATTCCAGCCATCGCTTCCGGCTGGCTGATTGGTTCCATCCTCTATGGCAGCTGGTTTGGTGAGGCGATCTTCGTCGCACCGGAACATGGCGCCATGGCGCAAATGAAGGCGGCTTTCAACGGCGTGTTTGGCATGATGGCCCACGGTGTGGTGACCCTGCCGTTCTGGCTGGCGCTCGCTGGAGCGGTGACGGCGTGGTTCCTGTATGTCAAACGTCCCGACCTGCCGGCGGTCATCAAACGGAAGTCGGGTGTGCTGGCGACAATTCTTGAAGAGAAGTACGGTTTCGACAAATTCAATGAGTGGTTCTTCGCCGGGGGCGCACGCGGTCTCGGTCGCGGTTTGTGGAAGGTCGGCGACCAGATGCTGATCGATGGCGTGGCGGTAAATGGTTCGGCGCGTCTGGTCAGCTGGTTCTCCAGTGTCGTGCGCCTGATCCAGTCCGGCCACATCTATCAATATGCGTTCTCCATGATCATCGGCGTCTTTGTGCTGCTGACCTTGTGGCTGAATAGAGCCTGACGAGATAATTGGACACAGTGCAGATGAGTTCGTATCTACTTAGTCTTGCTATCTGGGTGCCCATCCTGGGCGCGCTCATAGTATTCGCCGCCGGCGCGAACAAGAATCTGGCACGCTGGACGGCCCTTGGGGTTGCGCTGGCCGGATTTATCGTGACCGTGCCGTTGTATCTCGGCTTCGACATGACCGAGGCCGGCATGCAGTTCGTTGAACAACGTGCCTGGATTCCCCGCTTCAACATTGAATACCTGCTGGGCATCGACGGCATCTCGGTGCTCTTCATCCTGCTCAACAGCTTCATCACCATCATCGTCGTGATTGCCGGCTGGCAGGTGATCGAAGACAAGGTCGCGCAGTACCTGGGCGCCTTCCTCATCATGTCGGGACTGATGAACGGCATTTTCAGCGCGCTCGATGCGGTTTTGTTCTACGTCTTCTTCGAGGCTTCGCTGATCCCGATGTACATCATTATCGGCGTCTGGGGCGGGCAGAATCGCGTCTATGCGGCCTTCAAGTTCTTCCTCTACACGCTGCTTGGCTCGCTGCTGATGCTGATCGCGCTGATCTATCTGTTCCTCTCTTCGGGTGGCAGTTTCAACCTGCTTGAGTGGCACCAGTTGCGCATCGACATGATGCCGCAGATCCTGATCTTCCTCGCCTTCCTGGTTGCCTTTGCCGTCAAGGTGCCGATGTGGCCGGTGCATACCTGGTTGCCGGACGCCCATGTCGAAGCACCGACCGGTGGTTCGGTTGTGCTGGCGGCAATCATGCTGAAGCTCGGTGCCTATGGTTTCCTGCGGTTCTCCCTGCCCATCGCGCCGGATGCCAGCCAGTATCTGGCGCCGATGATGATTGGCCTGTCGTTGATTGCCGTCGTCTATATCGGCTTTGTTGCGCTGGTGCAAACCGACATGAAGAAGCTGATCGCCTATTCGTCGATCTCGCACATGGGCTTTGTCACCCTCGGATTCTTCATCTTCAACCAGATTGGCGTCGAGGGAGCCCTGGTGCAGATGATTTCCCACGGCTTCATCTCCGCCGCGATGTTCCTCTGTGTCGGCGTCATGTATGACCGCATGCACTCGCGCAACATCGCCGACTACGGTGGTGTGGTGAACACCATGCCGAAGTTTGCCGCGTTCTTCATGCTGTTTGCCATGGCCAATGCCGGTCTGCCCGCCACCTCCGGTTTTGTTGGCGAGTTCATGGTGATCCTTGGTGCCATCAAATTCAACTTCTGGGTCGGCTTTGCTGCGGCGACGACTTTGATTCTGGGCGCTGCCTATACCCTGTGGATGTACAAGCGCGTGGTCTTCGGTGAAGTGGCCAATAGTCATGTGGCCGAGCTCACCGACATCAACAACCGGGAATTCCTTTTCCTGGCCGTGCTGGCGTTCTGTGTGCTGGCCATGGGCATTTACCCCTATCCATTCACTGAAGTGATGCATGCTTCGGTGGACAACCTGCTCAAGCACGTGGCCGTGAGCAAGCTCTAGTTAACATTGGCGGCGAGACAAGAGAAGCGATGCTCAAGAATTTTGTAATGCCCGATTTCTACCCGGCCGCGCCGGAGATATTCCTGTTGACGATGGCCTGTGTCATCCTGATGGTGGATGTCTTCCTTGGCCGTTCCAAGCGCTGGATCACGTCTGCGTTGACCATAGTTACCCTGATTGGCTGCGCCCTCATCACCTACCTGACCATGGATGGACAGGTAGTGCTGACCTTCAACAACATGTTTGTCGACGATCTGCTTGCCGATTTCCTCAAATTGCTGGTTTATTTAGCAGTGATCGTTGTCGTGATCTACAGCCGGGATTATCTGGTGGCGCGCCAGCTTGACAAGGGGGAGTTCTACGTCCTGGTGCTGTTCGCCACATTGGGCATGATGGTGATGATCTCGGCGTCGCACTTTCTCACCCTCTACCTCGGTCTGGAACTGATGTCGCTGTCCCTGTATGCCCTGGTGGCCATCGACCGCAACAGTTCGCGCGCCACCGAGGCGGCGATGAAGTATTTCATACTTGGTTCGCTGGCCTCCGGTCTGCTGCTGTATGGCATGTCGATGGTCTATGGTGCGACCGGTACGCTGGAAATCGGCGGCGTGGCGCAGGCCCTGCATCTTGGGGTTGCCAACAAGACCGTGCTGGTATTCGGCCTGGTCTTCGTCGTCTCCGGCATCGCCTTCAAGTTGGGTGCCGTGCCCTTCCACATGTGGGTGCCCGACGTCTATCACGGCGCACCGACCCCGATCACGCTCCTGATCGCTTCGGCGCCGAAGCTGGCCGCCTTCGCCATGGCCATGCGCATTCTGGTATATGGCCTGTTTGAACTGGCCGAGCACTGGCAGTCGATGTTGATGATCATGGCCGTGCTTTCCATTGCGCTAGGTAACTTGGCGGCGATCGCCCAGACCAACATCAAGCGCATGTTGGCCTATTCGGCTATCGCCCACATGGGTTTCATGCTGCTCGCTCTGATGAGTGGCGTGGTCGGTCCCGACCGGCACTACGCCCTGAACGCCTACAGCTCGGCGATGTATTATGCTGTGGCCTATGTGATCATGTCGCTGGCTTCTTTTGGCATGGTCTTGCTGCTCTCGCGCGCCGGCTACGAAGCCGAGCACCTGGAAGATTTCAAGGGCCTGAACCAGCGCAGCCCGTGGTTTGCCGCCGTGATGATGGTAACCATGCTCTCGATGGCTGGAGTTCCCTTCTTCGTCGGCTTCTTTGCAAAATTCTCGGTGCTGATTGCCGCGATTGACGCCGGCTACATCGCTGTTGCCGTCTTCGCCGTGCTGTTCTCGCTGATCGGCGCTTTCTACTATCTGCGCGTTATCAAGTTGATGTATTTCGATGCGCCGGTTGATGCCGCGCCCATCGTCGCCAGCCTCGACATGCGTTTCATGCTGTCTCTCAATGGTATTGCGATAGCCCTGTTCGGCCTGTTCCCGAACGCGCTGATGTCGCTGTGTACCTACGCGCTGCTCCGTTCGCTGTAAGCTGAAACTCGGGCCAGCCCGCTTTTTGAGGGGCTAAAAACCTGCAACGCTCCTTAAGTTGCCGTTTTGCAGGCCGTTATTTTGCACATGCAAAATAACGGCCTGCAATTCGAAAACTATTCTCTCCGACAGCAGTTGGAAGCGCTGCTCCATGAAGCGCGGCAGAACGAAGACAAGATGCGCCGCTTCGATCAGCTTGAGCGCTGTCTGCTGAGTGCCCGTTCGCTGGACGAGTTGATGCGGGTGCTGCTGGCAGACTACCGCACGGCCTTCGATATCGAATTTGTCAGTCTCGCCCTGATCGACAGGGAATATGAGGCGGCCCGTATTCTCGAAACGAATACGGGCAGTGAGTCATTTGACGGTTTGCTGTTGCTCCAGACGGCTGAACTGATCGAGCCGCTCTACGTCAACGGGTGTTCAACCCATCTGTGTGCGTTCGATCCACAGCGTCACGGCCCCTTGTTCAAATCTTCCGCCGGCGCGATTGCGTCGGTGGCTCTGCTGCCGCTGATGCGTCAGGGGGAACTCATTGGCAGCCTGCAACTGGGTAGCGCTGCTGCCGAGCGTTATGACTCGGCCGCTGGCACCAATTTCCTGGATCGGCTGGCTGCTGTCGTTGCCGTTTGCCTTGAAAACGCGCTGACGCAGGAACGGCTGAAGCGGGCAGGGCTGACAGATAGTCTGACCGGTGTGGAAAATCGCCGTTACTTCGAGCATCGTTGCCTGGTCGAAATTGGCCAGGTACGGCGTCATCGTCAGCCGCTGGCCTGCATGTTTCTCGATATCGACAAGTTCAAGCGCATCAATGACACTTACGGCCATCAATGCGGCGATGACGTTTTGCGCGGCGTGGCTAGCGTCATTCAGGCGCAACTGCGCACGGGAGATACCATTGCCCGTTATGGCGGCGAAGAATTCGTTGCCCTGCTGCCGCAAACCTCCCCGCTGCACGCGCTGGAAATCGCCGAGCGGATTCGCTGTGCCGTGGCGGCGCATCCATTTCAGTCAAAATCCGGCCAAGCGGTGCCTGTCACCATCTCGATTGGCCTCGCCATGGCGTCGCAAGAGTCGATGGCAGACGATGCGCCTGCTCAAGCCGCCGAGTTGGTCGCCGCGGCTGACCGGGCCATGTATCAGGCCAAGCATGGTGGTCGCAACCGCGTGGTCAGCGATTCAGTTTTTCCGGTCAGGAAGGACCGTCAATCCGGGCAGGGCAGGGTAGCACTGTGGCTATCCAGTGTATTGCGCAATTTCCGCGGTGCATTGTCGCCAACCAGCTCTGAATAAAGCCTGTTTTTTGCCTTGCGGCGCACCTTCCGCATCCTGGCGCCGTTCCACCAGCGCCGACTTTTAGTTTCGGAGGCGTGCATGAGCGATAATCACGGCCCGTCCAACGTTTAACACCCCCAATGTCCATCCAGTGGTTCCCCGGTCACATGACCTCGGCGCGCAGAAAAGCTGCCGAGACCATGGCGCGCACCGACGTGGTGATCGAAGTGCTCGATGCCCGCCTGCCCGAGGCGAGCAGCAATCCGATGATCCGCGAACTGCGCCTGGCGCGCCAGCGGCCCTGTCTCAAACTGCTGAACAAGGCCGACCTTGCCGATCCCATAGTGACGCAGCAATGGCTCGACCACTACAGTCGCCAGCCGGGGGTGAAGGCTGTGGCGATTTCATGCAAGAAGCCGGGTGATGCCGCCCGGGTGCCGGCACTCTGCCAGCAACTGGCACCGCACCGCGACGACAACGTGAAGCCGCTGCGCATGATGATCATGGGCATTCCCAACGTTGGTAAGTCGACATTCATGAATGCCCTGCTGAAGCGGCGCATCGCGGCCGTCGGCGATGAGCCGGCCGTCACCAAGAGTCAGCAGAGTTTCGATCTCTCGCTGCGGCAGACCATCATCGATACGCCGGGTCTGATGTGGCCAAAAATAGAACACGATGAAGACGGTTTCATGCTCGCCGCTAGCCATGCCATCGGCCGCAATGCGGTGATTGATGCCGATGTGGCCATTTTCCTTGCCGGCATTCTGCTAGCGCGCTATCCGGCGCTGTTGGCAGCGCGCTATAAAGTGGATGTCGCTGCCATGGACGCCGTCGCTGTCGTCGAAACCGTTGCCCGCAAACGCGGTTGCATCATCAAGGGCCGTGGTGGCGAACTCGACCTGGAGAAGGCCGCAATGATTTTTTTGACCGACTACCGCAGCGGCGCGCTGGGCCGCGTCAGCCTCGAAACGCCCGAAACGCGAGCAGCGATGCTCGCTGCCGCCGTACCCGCTGCGGGGCATTTCATCCCGCCAGCGCCGACTTTGGACGACGAATGATGGAAGACCGCATCACCGAACTGGAAGTCAAGCTGGCCTTTGCCGAAGACCTGCTGGAAACGCTCAATCTCACCGTCTATCGCCAACAGGCGCAAATCGACCAGTTGCAGCAGGAACTGCGCGCGCTGCGCCAGCAGTTGTTGCAAGCGCAGCCGGCCGAACAGCGCAATCTGCTCGACGAAATCCCTCCGCATTACTGATTATTTGCTGCCGCCGAAGAGGGTGCCCAGCAGGCCGCCTTCTTCGCCATCCTTGCCGCCACCGCCCTTGCGCACCGGCGCGGCGGCGAAGATGCGTGAAGCAAGTCGTGCAAAGGGCAGCGATTGCATCCAGATCGTTCCTGGTCCGCGCAACACGGCGAAGAACAGACCCTCGCCCCCAAACAGCGCGGTCTTGATGCCACCGACGAATTCGATGTCGAAATGCACGTCCGCCGTGTAAGCCACCACGCAGCCGGTGTCGATGCGCAGAATCTCGCCGGGCTTGAGCACCCGCTCCAGCACCGTGCCGCCGGAGTGGGCGAAGGCCAGGCCGTCGCCTTCCAGTTTTTGCATGATGAAGCCTTCGCCGCCGAAGAAGCCGACACCCAGCTTGCGCTGAAACGCGATGCCGAGCGAGACGCCCTTAGCCGCGCAGAGGAAGGCATCCTTCTGGCAGATCATCGTGCCGCCGTGCTTGCCGAGATCGAAGGCAATGATCTTGCCGGCGTAGGGCGCGGCAAACGCCAGCTTGCGCTTGCCTTGGCCCTGGTTGACATAGACCGTGGTGAACAGCGACTCGCCAGTGACAAGACGCTTGCCGGCCCCCAGCAGCTTGCCGAACAGGCCGCCCTGATTCGCCGAGGCGTCGCCGAAGACCGTATCCATCTCGATGCCGTCTTCCATGTACATCAGGCTGCCCGCCTCACCGATCACCGCCTCGTCGGGATCGAGTTCGATTTCGACGAACTGCATGTCGTCGCCGTGCAGGGTGTAATCGATTTTGTCCATGGCCATGTTTGTTCGCCCCAGTGGATGAAACCTGAAGAATACCCGAGGCCTATTCACGATGCATCGTTACCAAGACTTCGGGAAAAGTCGGCGCTGGTAGGACGGCGTCGCGCCTGTAACCGAAACCACGATTGCGCGGCGCGCTGCCTTGGGGCATAGTGCCCGCCTTTCCTCATACCTGTCTCACTCATGCTGCCCGCCACTCAATTACGACTCAATCATCTGATCGCTGCCGAACTCGGTGTGCGTCCCGCGCAGGTGACTGCCGCCGTGCAGTTGCTCGACGAGGGCGCGACCGTGCCCTTCATCGCCCGTTACCGCAAGGAAGTGACGGAGAACCTCGATGACACGCAGTTGCGCACGCTGGAAGAGCGCCTAGGCTATCTGCGCGAACTTGAAGAGCGGCGCGCCACGGTGCTGGCCAGCATCGAGGAGCAGGGCAAACTCACGCCCGAACTGAAGAGTGAAATCGAGAATGCCGAGACCAAGCAGCGCCTCGAAGACCTCTACTTGCCCTACAAGCAGAAGCGCCGCACCAAGGCGCAGATCGCCCGTGAGGCCGGGCTGGAGCCACTGGCCGATGCGCTGTTCAATGACCCGACATTGCAGCCCGAAGCCGAAGCGGCGCGCTATGTGAATCTGGAAAAAGAGCCGCCCGAGAAGCATGTGCCCGACGTAAAGGCCGCGCTCGAAGGCGCACGGCAGATCCTGATGGAACGGTTTGCCGAGGATGCCGCACTGCTGGAAAAATTGCGCAACCATCTCAACGAACATGCGCTGATCGTGTCCACCGTAGTCACCGGGAAAGAGCAGGACGGCGCGAAATTCCGCGACTGGTTCGATTTCCGCGAGCCGCTCAAGTCGGTGCCTTCGCATCGGGCGCTGGCGATGTTCCGCGGCCGCAATGAAGACGTGCTGCGCGTGTCACTGAAGACCGAAGCCGAACTGCGCGATCCGCCCGAGCCTTCGCCGTGCATCGCCATGGTTGCCGGCCATGTCGGCATCCGGGAACAGGGTAGGGCGGCCGATGCCTGGCTGGCGGAAACCGCGCGCTGGGCCTGGCTGGTCAAGCTCTCGCTGCATCTCGAAACCGAGTTGATGGGGGCGCTGCGCGAACGTGCCGAGGCCGAAGCGATCCGCGTCTTTGCGCGCAATCTGCACGATCTGCTGCTCGCCGCGCCGGCCGGGCCGAAGACGGTGATCGGGCTCGATCCGGGCATCCGCACCGGCGTCAAGGCTGCCGTCGTCGATGCCACCGGCAAGCTGCTGGAAACCGCCACGCTTTATCCGCACGAACCGCGCCGTGACTGGGACGGCAGCCTGCATGCGCTGCAGCGCATGGCGCAAAAGCATGGTGCGGCACTGATCGCCATCGGCAACGGCACGGCCAGCCGTGAAACCGACAAGCTGGCGGGCGACCTGATGAAGCAGCATCCTGAACTGAAGCTGACCAAGATCGTCGTATCGGAAGCCGGCGCATCGGTGTATTCGGCTTCGGAACTGGCGGCACGCGAATTTCCCGATCTCGATGTCACCCTGCGCGGGGCCGTCTCGATCGCCCGCCGTCTGCAAGACCCACTGGCGGAACTGGTCAAGATCGACCCCAAGAGTATCGGCGTCGGCCAGTACCAGCACGATGTCAATCAAAGCAAGCTGGCGCGGAGCCTCGATGCCGTGGTCGAAGACTGCGTGAATTCGGTCGGCGTCGATGTGAATACCGCTTCGGCGGCGCTGCTGGCGCGCATCTCGGGTCTCAACGGCACACTTGCAGCGAACATCGTCAGCCACCGTGACAGCAACGGCGCCTTTGCCTCGCGTGCCGCGCTGATGAAAGTGCCGCGCCTCGGCGACAAGACCTTTGAACTTGCGGCGGGTTTCCTGCGCGTCAATGGCGGAGAAAATCCGCTTGATGCTTCATCTGTGCATCCGGAGGCCTACCCGGTGGTGGAGCGCATCCTCGCCGACATCAAAAAGGGCGTGCAGGAACTGATTGGCGACGGCCGCGCGGTGCGTGCCCTGCAAGCTGAAAAGTATACCGATGCGCGTTTCGGCCTGCCCACCGTGCAGGACATCCTCAAGGAACTCGAAAAACCTGGCCGCGACCCGCGCCCGGAATTCAAGGCAGCGTCATTCCGTGACGGCGTCGAGACACTCAAGGATCTTGAACCGGGCATGCAACTCGAAGGCGTGGTCACCAACGTCACCAACTTCGGTGCTTTTGTCGACATTGGCGTGCATCAGGACGGTCTGGTGCATATCTCGGCACTCGCGAATACCTTCGTCAAGGATCCGCACACCGTCGTCAAAGCTGGCGACGTGGTGAAGGTGAAAGTGCTGGAAGTCGATCTTCCCCGCAAGCGCATCGCGCTGACCATGCGCCTGACCGACGAGGCAGCACGCAAAACAAAAGTCGGCGCTGGCGGGACGGCGTCAGCCGACACGCCGCGTAAATCTGGGACGGCGCCAGCCACAGCACCGCGCCCCAGCCAACGCCAGCCCGAACCAACAGGCACAATGGCGGCCGCGTTTGCCAAACTGAAACGCTGAACCTGGACTAAACAAACTGCCGTCATTCGGACGGAAGCCGGAATCCAGGAGAGTCAAAATCCCTGGACCCCGGCCTGCGCCGGGGTGAGGAATCAATCAGTAGCTCAGCCGCCCCCGCCAAAGAAGCCGATGCCGATCAGCACCAGCAGGGTCAGGCCAATGGCGATCAGTGACAGGCCGAGGATCTTCGCGCCCAGTCGCATCGGCCGCGACGGCGCATCCACCAGATATTTGTCCAGTTCGCCCGCATCCACCAGCCGTTGATACTGGGCCGGATGCTCGTGGCGGAACTCTTCGAGCGATTGGGTACCAGTGAACATCACGATGTCCGGCGGCGGCATCTTCTCGGGGCGGAAGTGGTTGTTGAAGAAATGCACCGTGAAGAGGAACACGGCCGCCAGGAAGGCTTCTTCGCCATGCACGACGGTAGCGACGTTGAGCACCCAGCCGGGCAGATAGCTCGCGGTGACGTGGGGCAGGGCGAGCATTAGGCCACTGCCGCCAATGATGCTGACACCCCAGAACACGGCCCAGTAATCGAACTTCTCGAAGTAGGTCCAGCGGTCGAAGCGCGGTTTCGGGCCCTTGCCGAAGAACCACTTGAACATCCCCACCATGTCGTCGAGGTCCTTCCAGTTGGGCACCAGCGAGTCGGGGCCGAACCAGTGGAAGTCTTTGTCGCGCAGCAGGCGCTGCATCACATAGACGAAGTGGATGAAGAAGATGCTGACGAAGATGGCGGCGGCGATGCGATGGATCAGGGCCAGGTTGACGCTGCCCCCCACCATTTTGGCAACTCCTGGCGCCCAGGTGGCGCCCGAGAAGAGCACCGTGATGCCGGTCAGCACCAGCGTCATGGTGGTCAGGGCAAAGGCCAGATGGGCGACGCGCCAGCCAACAGTGAAGCGCTCGAAGTGCTTGTGTTCTTGCGGCAGGGCATCGGTGCGCACATGCGGCACGGTCTTTCCTTCCTGTCGATCTTTCCATTCGCGGTGATACCACAAGCCGGAATGCAGCCAGAAGAAGGCGAATACGCCGATCAGCAAGGCAATCATTGACTTCGTGGCGATCCACATTTGCGGATACCTGGCGAAATCATTGCTGTTGGCATGGGGCGCAAAGGAGACGAAACCGGCGGAGGCCAGCGGCCGTTTTTTGCCGTCATGGCACTGCTTGCAGGTCTTCAGGAGATTGTCGGGATGCACCTTGGAGGCAGGATCCTTCGCCCCCAGCACCGCGTGGCTGCCGTGGCAATCGTAACATTTTGCCGTGGCAACATAACCCAGCTTGGTGACCTTGCCGTGGTAGGTGTCACGGTATGACTTCAGGTTTTCCTTGTGACAGCCACCGCAATCCTCGTTGTTGAGTAACTTGAACGAGACCAGCGAACTGCTGGTGATTTCGTGGTTGGTGTGGCAACTTGTGCAGATGGCCGCCTTGGCGTTGTCCTTGTCGAGGACTTCGATGCCATGCACCGAAGCTGCAAACGTTTCGAGTTGCTCCTCGTGGCAGGTTCCGCACAGGGCGGGAACCTCCTTGCGCCATGCCGCGTATTGCGGACTCTGCTTGTCGGCCGGCACGTTGAAGGCATGCGTGTCGTGGCACTGGGTGCAGGTAGCCATGGGCACCGCCGGATTTTCCTTGTCCGGGCGGGCATGGAACGATTGCTGGTATGCCTCGATATTCCTCGCCACCACCTCCAGCCGCGACGACTTGGTGGCCGTGCCGGCCTGCTTCGCCTTGTCCCACAGGGTCTGATGGCACTGTGCGCAATCCAGCGCCTTGGTGGTGCCCTTGCGGTGCGGGCTGGTGTTGTCGGTGATGTCGGTGTGGCAGGCGACGCATTCCATTTTGGCATGGACGCTCTGGCCAAATTTGGCGGCGTGGACATCGCGCAGCCGGCGCTTCTCACCGTCTGAAGCCGTCGCCTCCAGCTTGCCTTGCTTGCCATCGTGGCAGCTCAGGCAGGTGGCGTTGTCGAGGGTGGCGGGGCTGGCTGGCACGGCCAGTGCCGCAGGGCTCGCCGTTACGGCGAACAGCACGCAGAAGCCGGTGATCAACCGGGTCGGCAGTGCCGATAGCAAAGTTGAACAGTAATGAATGATTGAGGTGGTTATGCGCATGGGGATACCTGCCGGACATAGAAAAAGGGCGGCTCGCGCCGCCCTGAATTTGATGCGATTGCCATTCTGGCTAGCGGGCAATCTTTTAGAACTTGTAGATGTAGCGCGCGCCAACGAAATTGACGATTTGCTTCGGGCTCGCTGTCACGACGGTGCCGTCGGTTGTGTTCCCCGTCACGCCAAAGCGGAAAGGCGCACCGTTGCTGAACGACCAGGTCCAGTCGTCAGTCTGCCAGCGCTCATGGATCATTTCGAAACGAAGGTTGGCGTGCTTGTCCATTGCGTAGTCGGCAAAGAGCTTCAGCCGGGTCATCTTGTTATGGATGTCTGCCAATGGTGTCAGTGTAGAAACTATAGGAACTGTCAGAGCCTGCGGATACTGGCTGACGCTCTTCATCCATTCCAGGTTTGCGCCAACCTGCAGTTTGGCGCTGGGTCGACCGCGCAAGCCAAAGCCGAACGAATCGCCAACTTCACGCAACTGAGCCTCTCTTGTCGGAATGGGCGCCGTGGTGGTCAGTGCGCCCAGATCTCTTGCCTTGGTATCGTCACGTGTATACCAGCCGGAGACCTGCCAGTTGTCGTTCACGGTGTAATTTGCGTCGATCGTATAAATGTCTGCGCTGCCATCTTTAAGACCATAAGGCCGATTCGAAGGGCCATATTTATCCTGTGCCTGATCAATCGCAAACTGGAACGACAGTCGCTCCGTCGGGGACCAGTCGAGCATTGCACGCCATTTTTCCCGTTTGCGATCGGAAATGTGTATCGGATTGATGGAGTCAGCTGTGGAGTTGTTGGTCAAGACGTAACCAGGGCCACGACGATCGCTGTTCAGATAAGCCAAAGACCCATTGATTGTGTCCGAAAGCGAACGACGCAGTTGCACACGATAAGTCGTTTCATCCAATTTGACGCGGTAGGGAACGAAAAGGGTGCCGAGAGTGGGTACGGAACGATCCTGATTGTTGATTTCAACGCCGCCTATGACATTGAACTGCTGTGGCAGGCGGTAGTTGGCTTCGAGTTTTCCGGACTTCTTGGTGTACGAGTGCGGGGTGTTATAGGCCGGGGAGGTAATAGTAATAAACTGCGCGATTGGCGTCTTGTCGCTGACGTCGTGATAGCGAAGGTTGGCTATCAGGGAGAGCTTGGGCAGTGGGCGCGAAGTAAGACCGACCTCAGCCAAGGTAGTATCAATCCGACCGTCCAGCCGCGACGGAGAACCTGCAAGGGGGGCGTTATACGGATCGATTGGCAGATTCTCATCCTGTGTTGCCTTGCCATAGGACAACTTGAACGTGCCGCGGGTCGTCGGGGTGAATGCGTAGCCGCTATTAAGGAAGAGTTGATGAGCCTGGTTGCCAAGCGGGAGCGATAGCGTTGTGGTAGTGCTAGCTGCTAGGCCATTGGTATAACCAGAAACCTGCGTGTTGGCGTTGCTGTACCAGCTGCCGTAATATCCGCCCGACATTTGCAATCGTTCGCCCACATAGTTGAGGGTCATCTCCAGTTGCCGGGTGGTGCTATCGATCGGCTCCACCATGAAGTAGGCATTGCTGCCCAATCCCCACTGACGCGTGCCTTCCTTCGTTTCATTCTTGAAGCTGACCTTGAAGTCGAGGTTGGGCATGATGTTCTTGTAAAGCCCCAGCTGAGCAAGTTCCCGCGTCGTGCCGAGGCTGACTTCCCTACTTGGCAAGAAGTTGCCTCCAGCGCCGCTGAGGACCTGGGTTGTTGTGCCAATACCTTGCAGGCCGGTTGTGAAGGTCAGCGGGTTGTCGCGCTGGATGCGACTGTAATCCAGGGAGACGCCAATATCGCCTTGGCGCAGCCACTCGGCACTGAGTTCGGGTGTCTCAAGCCCGAGGTTGCGGCCATCCAGCGAGAGCCAGGTGCCGGTCGTGTTGTCGCGCTTGACGAGGGTGAGGTCCAACAGGCCATAGGTCTTGCCATCACGCATCCCATCATAGATGCCTTGTTGATGGCGATTACCCGACCAGTTGCCGATACCGACGGAAATCGAACTCTCCGGTGTGGTGAGCCGGCTGACTTCTGCGGCAACGGCAGCCAATGCCGCTTTTTCGTCGTCGTCTGCGGCGGCCAGCGCCGTGCCGTAACTGGCTGCCAAAGCGGCGGCCAGCGCCGTCATCCTGAAACTCTGTTTCATATTATTGCTCATGATAGTTTTCCCCTTTGTCCCGATCAACGACGGAAACGTCCGGCGGTTATGTTGTTGATGGTGCTATTTCCCCCGTGGATGTTGGTGTGGCAGTTAAGGCAACCTCTGCCCACCGTGCCTGTCAGCGCCGAACTAGTCTGACCGGTCGCGGGCAGACCAGCTGCTTGCAGGCGATGGGAACCGGATGAATGGCACTCCTGACAAAGGAACGGTGACCTCGACTTGAGCAGATTGGGAACCGTCGTCCCGTGTGCGTTATGGCAAATGCCGCAGTCTTCCGCTACCGGCTGGTGGTTGTGCACGAATGGCCCGCGTTTTTCCATGTGGCAGGAGTAGCAGGTGTCATTGGTGCTGCTCTTCAAAAGTTGTTTGGGATTGTCGCCATGGACGTTGTGGCAGGAAGAGCAGGCCATCTTGCCTTCCGGCACCGGGTGATGCGAAGGTTTGTTGAACTGCGTGCGTTGTTCCTTGTGGCAGGTGTAGCACAGCTCGGTTTGTACTGCCTTGTCGCGCACGGTGTCGCCGGCGGGGTTGTGGATCTTGTGGCATGAGGTGCAGGCGACGTCGCGATTGGCGTGGGTGCTTGACTGCCAGCTGATGCGGTTACCGCCCTGGTGGCAGGTCAGGCAGGCCTTGTTGCGGTCAACCACCGGTGTATCGGTTTTCTTGCCTTGCTGACCGAAGAAAAAGTCCACCCGGTTGTCGGCAGGCACCTTGAGGAGCTGCCCCTCAAAAGTCAGGTCGGGCTTGGGGCGGTCCTTGAGCTTCTTGGAATTGACGACGTGCTCTTCGCTGAAGCCGTGACACGAAGTGCAGGTGGGGCCGCGACCATCAGCCTTGACGCCATGGCGCGTCTTGCCGATATGGAGCATGCGCGGATCGTCGGCTTCGTCGTGACAGGTCGTGCAGCGCGCATCGTCCTTCATGAACAGATCCTTTACCACCGGTTTCTGACTTGCCGGAGCCATCTGCGCGAAAGCCATCCCGGCCGCGCCAGCCAGCATGCACAGGAACATCACCTGCCGTAAGAATCTCATGATTGTTTCCCTCTCATTTGTAAATCTGTTGTGCAGAACCACGAAGGCCGCATTGGATTGCATTGCTATCGTTGGGGTTAAAGCAAGGCGCGTTCCATGCTTATATAAATCGAGCGTTGATGGGCAGGATTAGGATCGCTGTATGTCATCCGAATTGATTTCAATTTGTAACAATATGTTTGCAAATGCTTTATTTCAAAAGACAGGTTTTGCCCTGAGGTAGTGATAGGCACATTGAATTTGCTGCAATGAAACTGGATTGACCGACCATATGTTTCGAAATGGAAACGAGATCGGCTGTGATCCTGTATAAAGGTGTTTAACTAACTAAATATCAATGGCTTGCGATGTTTCCAATTAGAAACGACTGCTTTTGTGGTTTGTCACCGGGAAGAAACACGGGACTGCCGACGCGGAGCCTGAATGCCTTCGGCTGGGTGGTCCGTGTTCTGTTTTCGCTCTGGCTGCTGATTTTCTCCCTGGCCAGTCAGGCGGATTGGCACGAGGACCGGCCGGTGCGGATCGGCGTCAATGCAGCCGTTCTGAAACAGCACCCCGAAATCCTGCCTGAGTGGCAAAGCTATCTTTCATCCCGTCTGAAGCGGTCGGTGGTGTTCGTCCATCGCGACACCTATCGGGAGATGATCGATGTCATCAAGCAGCAGGAGGTCGACTTCGCCTGGCTATCCACTTTCCCTTATGCCTACATGGCCCAGCGCGGGCGGGTAAAACTTCTGGTAACCCCGGTTCCCCGCAACAGCAAGCAGGGTGGCGGCGGGTATTCTGCCTATTTGCTGGTGCCCGCTTCGGATACGGAAACCCGTTCGATTGAGGATCTCAGGGGCCGTATTTTTGCTTTTACCGACCCTTATTCGCTGACCGGATATCAGGTGGCGCGTTTCTGGTTGCGCCAGCTCGGCGAGCGCGATCCCAAACGGTTTTTTCGCAAGACGTTTTTTACCCACACCCATCGCAACACCATGACTGCCGTGGCAGATGGGCTGGCCGATGGCGGGATGGTGGATAGCTACGCGTGGGAAATGGCTGTCGCCAGCGAGCCAAAACTGGTCGAAGAAATACGTATCGTCACACGCTCGGTCGACTTCGGGTTTCCTCCGGTGGTGAGCGTTCCCAGAGTTCCTGCGAAAGAAGCGGCGGCGCTGCGCGATGTGTTGCTGGGCATGTCAAAAAATGATGAAGGGAGACGCTTGTTGCATGGGGTTGGCCTGACCGGATTCGAGACCGGCGATCCGCGCCGCTACAAGAACCTGTCGGCAATCCTGGAGACATCGGACAAGCCATGAAGCCGACGTTCAACCTCAGCTTGCGCTACAAGCTGCCGATCTGGGGGGCGCTCCTGATTACGATAACGACGCTGGCGATCAGTCTGGCGCTGACGACGGGAATCTACAGCCGGGTGCGCGAAAATATTGCCGTCAACGCATTGGTCGTCGCCAAGGCGGTCGAATCGTCGCTGCTTCCTGCCCTGGCGAATGACGATATCTGGATTGCTTACCAAAGTCTGGCCTGGTTGGCCGGCATCCGGCACTCCACTCACGTGGCGACAATCCATCCCCACAATTTGCTGGTGGTCGATGAAAATCAGCGCATTGTGGTGTCCACCCGGCCAAAGCAGTTCCGGATGTTTGCCGCACTCAATGAAATCGATCCGGAATACCGGCGCGTGGCTGCGCTGCTCCCTGACGCACCTTCTCCGGATTTGAAGGAAATCGATTTGCCGGATACCGAATATTTCTATTTTGTTCGGCGCCTCAGCCATGACGGGGCAACCTTGATCATCAGCTATCCACGTCAGGTGATGACCGACCGCTTCAACGTGATTGTCGTGCGCAGCGCCCTTACCGGACTGCTGGCCCTGCTTTTGCTGTTGCCATTGAGTTGGTATTGGGGGCGCAAGATTTCGCTGCCATTGGCCGATATTGCGGGCCGGATTCGCTCGCTCACTGGTGTCTCTGCGCCCAAGGCCGGTTCTGCAGCTCGCAGTCAACAGGATGAGGTTGCGCAGCTTGATGATGCCTATTGGTGGATGTTGAAGGAACTGGAAAGCAAGCAATTGCTGCAGGACCAAGTCGTGCGCTCGGAACGCCTCGCCGCAGTAGGCCAACTGACCGCAGGGGTTGCGCATGAGATCAATAATCCCTTGAGTGGCATGCTGACCGCCATCGACACCCTGAAAGAATATGGTCAGGGTGATTTTCGCACCATGAAAACCATTGGTCTGGTTGAGCGCGGTCTGTTGCAGATCAAGGAAATTGTCGGTGCTTTGCTGGTGCAGGCCAACGCCCAGGGGCGTTCGCTGGAGCGTGACGATATCGAGGACATTCGGGTATTGACCAAGCTGCAGGCAGACAAGAAACGTTTGGACTTTGCCGTGACGCACGAGATGCCGGCCAGTGTGCCGATTCCCGCCATTGCCGTGAGGCAGATCATGATCAACCTGCTGCTGAACGCCCTGCAGGCCGCACCCGAACGGGGCAGTGTGACACTGCGCGTGGCTGCCAACGATACCTCTCTGGAGATATTGGTCTGTAACAGTGGCGAGCCGATTCCGCCCGACCGTCTGCCGGGAATCTTTGAACCGTTTTTCTCGAAAAGCCGTGCGGGTCTTGGTTTGGGGCTGTGGGTCACTTACCAGATCGTCAGCCAATTGCAAGGTCGTATCCAGGTCGAACGCCAGGCAGAACTCACCTGTTTTTCCGTCAATCTGCCGATGGTGCCGCCACCATGACCCAAAACTTTGGCATCTGTTTGATCGAAGATGATGAAATTGTCGGCGAAGCCCTTTCCGATCGCTTCATGCTTGAGGGACTTCGCTGCGACTGGTTCAAGGACGGTAGCAGCGCCATCGCTGCGCTTCGTCAGCAGCGTTACGATGCAGTCGTCTGCGATATCCAGTTGCCGGATATCGATGGCGAAACCGTATTTGCCACCCTGAAGGACATGGCAGTCGATCTGCCGCCGTTTATTTTCACCACGGCCTACGGGTCCATCGACCGCGCCGTGAATCTGCTGAAGCAGGGTGCCTGCGACTTCCTGACCAAACCGCTCGATGTTCGCGTTCTGCTTGAACGCTTGGACAAACTGTTCGAACACGGCCAGCCGGCTGTCGGGCCGGGTCTTGGTCTAGGCGTTTCGCTGTCGATGCGCCATATCGAATCACTGCTGCCGCGGCTGGCGGCGCGCTCGGGGTCGATCCTCATTACCGGTGAATCCGGTGTCGGCAAGGAGGAAGTGTCCCGTGCCATCCATCGCTTGGCCGACCCTGAAAGTCAGCAGCCTTTCGTCGCCGTCAATTGCGGCGCGCTGACCGAAACATTGCTCGAAGCCGAATTGTTCGGTTATGTGAAGGGCGCTTATACCGGTGCCAGCCGCGACAAGAAAGGTTGTTTCGAACTGGCGCACGGTGGCACGCTGTTTCTTGACGAGATTGGCGAGATGTCGCCGGGGATGCAGGTCAAGCTGCTGCGGGTGCTGCAAGACAAGGAAATCATGCGCGTCGGTGGCGATGCGCCCATCCATGTCGATATTCGTTTGATTTGCGCGACCCATCAGGATTTGAAGCATCTGGTCGAGGTCGGGCGTTTCCGCGAAGACCTCTACTATCGGGTACATGTCGTCCATGTCCATGTTCCGCCCTTGCGCGAACGACGCGATGATATTTTGTGGCTGGCCCGCAAGTTCCTTGCCCAGAACGAAGCCACGCATCACGAGTCCTGCACCCTGACGTCTGAAGCCGAATGGGCTCTGCTCGACTACCCCTGGCCAGGCAATGTCCGCGAACTCAAGCATTGTCTCGAGCGGGCCTGCATTCTGCATGACACCACCCAGATGACACCGCAGATGCTGTTTGGCCAGGCTGAAACGCAAACCGATACGGCGGTTGCGGCGGCTGTGCTGGATAACAGCGGATCGCTCGGCGACTACCTGAACCAGTGCGAACGCAAATATCTCGAAAACCGTCTGATTGCCAACGCCTGGCGCATTGGCGAGACCGCAACTTCGCTAGGCATTGGCCGCAAGAGCCTCTGGGAAAAGATGAAAAAGCTGGAAATCGAGCCGCCCCGATAGCAGATCGCCGTCCGACCAGCGCCGACTTTTGCTGGCAGTCGGGGTGACTTGGCAATTTTAGACTGCAGCGTGCGTGGCATAAAAACTGAAGCCGATTTCTGCGCGGCGCTGGCCAGTCCAGCAGAAATCGGCTACAGTGCCGGCTCGTTTTTCTAACCATAACTCAGTGAGGTCACTATGAGCAGTAAGGGGCAGATGCTACAAGACCCTTTTCTCAACGCATTACGCCGCGAGCATATTCCGGTTTCAATCTATCTGGTCAACGGCATCAAGCTACAGGGGCAGGTAGAGTCTTTCGACCAATATGTCGTGTTGCTCAAGAATACCGTCACCCAGATGGTGTACAAGCACGCCATCTCAACCGTGGTTCCCGCCCGTCCGGTCAATATCAGCACAGAGCCAGAATCCGATTCCGAGTGATTTCTGTAGTAGGTCGGCGTCTGGCCAATGATTGAGCGGCCAGCTGCCGGCGAAAACGCCGTGCTGGTCCAGTTGGATTTCGGCGATGGTGACTTTGCCGAACGCCTGGAAGAATTTCGTCTTCTGGCGACCAGTGCCGGTGCGCGTCCGGTCGCCACGATTTACGGGCGGCGCGGTCGGCCTGACTCCGCCACCTTTGCTGGCAAAGGCAAGGTTGAAGAAATCATGTTGGCGGCTACTGCGGCAGGCGCCGACTTGGTGATGTTCAATCACGAACTGTCGCCGGCACAGCAACGCAACCTCGAGCGCGCCTGCGAACTGCGCGTGGTCGATCGCAGCAGTCTGATCCTTGATATTTTTGCCCTGCGGGCAAAAAGTCACGAAGGCAAGCTGCAAGTCGAGCTTGCTCAATTGGAGCACCTGATGACGCGCCTGGTGCGTGGCTGGACCCACCTTGAACGTCAAAAAGGTGGCATCGGCTTGCGCGGTCCTGGTGAAAAACAGCTGGAAACCGACCGTCGACTGTTAGGCAAACGGGTTGCCCTGCTGAAGGATCGCCTGAAGCAGCTGGAGCGCCAGCGCGGCGTGCGTCGCAAGGCGCGCAGTCGCAGTGAAGTGCTGTCGGTCTCGCTGGTGGGTTATACCAATGCTGGCAAAAGCACCCTTTTCAATGCGCTGACCAAGGCGGGTGCCTATGTGGCCAATCAGTTGTTCGCCACCCTGGATACGACTTCGCGTCGCCTGTATGTGCCGACCTGCGAGATGAGCGATGGTCGCTCGGGTTGTCAGATTGTGCTCTCCGATACGGTCGGTTTCATCCGCGATTTACCGCATGCATTAGTGGCGGCTTTTCACGCAACGCTTGAAGAGACCGCGCATGCCGATTTGCTGCTGCATGTGGTCGATGCCGCCAGTCCCGACCGTGAGCAACAGATGGCGGCCGTGGCGCGGGTTCTCGATGAAATCGGCGCTGCCGGCGTGCCGCAGATTGTGGTCATGAACAAGCTTGACCTGACCGGGCTTGCTCCCGGGTTGGAGCGGGGTGAGTGTGATAACATCGCCCGCGTTCGGGTAAGTGCCCGAACCGGTGCTGGCATCGACCTGTTGCGTGCAGCGCTGGCCGAGATGTCGCGTAAGCTGGCGGCTCCGATTGAACACGAAATATAATTAATCCAAGACGAAAACCATGATTACAGGCATTCTGATGTCTCTCAATGACCACGGCTGGGGCAACGATCCCAAACGTGGTGGTGGCCGCAATAACCAGGGCCCGCCCGATCTCGACGAACTCTGGCGCGATGTCAATCGCCGCCTGTCCGGCCTTTTCGGCAAGAAGCGCGGCGGCCCAAGTGGCCCAAGCAATTCTGGCGGCGGCGATGACGGTGGGGATGGCCCCCATATGCCGAACTTGACCCCCGGCCAGTTCGGCGGTGGTGTCAGTCTGCTGTTGGGTCTGGTTGCCGTGGTCTGGTTTGCCAGCGGCTTTTATATTGTCGATGCCAGTCAGCGCGGCGTGGAATTGACCTTTGGCAAATACAGCGCAACCACCGACCCCGGCCTGCGCTGGCGTTTGCCGTGGCCGATCCAGACCAACGAGGTCGTGAATCTGACCGGTGTGCGCACTGTCGAGATCGGTTATCGCGGCTCAGAAAAAAACAAGGTGCCAAAAGAGGCATTGATGCTGACCGATGACGAAAATATCGTCAGTGTGCAATTCGCCGTCCAGTATCTGCTCAAGGATCCCAAGGACTATATCTTCAAGAACCGCCATCCAGACGATGCGGTCATGCAAACCGCCGAGACCGCGATTCGCGAGGTGGTCGGCAAGAACCGCATGGACTTCGTGCTCTACGAGGGGCGCGACGTGATGGCCGCCAACACGCAGAAGTTGATGCAGGAAAACCTCGACCGCTATGAAACCGGCATCCAGATTCTTGCGGTGACCATGCAGAGCACGCAGCCGCCCGAACAGGTGCAGGCGGCCTTTGACGACGCCGTCAAGGCAGGTCAGGACAAGGAACGTCACAAAAACGAAGGCCAGGCCTACGCCAACGATGTGATTCCGCGCGCCCAGGGTGCGGCTTCGCGCCTGAAAGAAGAGGCGGATGGCTACAAGGCCCGTTTGACCGCCACCGCCGAGGGCGAGGCATCCCGCTTCTCCAAGCTCTATGCAGAATATGCCAAGGCGCCCGAAGTGACCCGCCAGCGCCTTTACCTCGAAACGATGCAGCAGCTATATGCCAATACCACCAAGGTGATGATCGATACCAAAGGCTCGGGTAACCTGCTTTATCTGCCGCTCGACAAATTGATGGCCACCGCCGGCGCTGCTGCGCCTCTTGTACACGAGGCCTCGACCGATCGTCCAGGTGCGCCGGCATCCGCCCAGGATAACCGTGATGTGCGTACCCGCGGTTCGATTGGCACGCGCGAACGGGGAGATCGCTGATGAAACGCCTACCTTTTATCGCAGCGCTGATGTTCGCCGTCTTCGTCACGGCCGGCTCAATGTTGTTTACCGTCGATCAGCGCCAATACGCGCTGGTTTTCCAGTTGGGCGAAATCAAGGAGGTCATCCAGGAGCCGGGCTTGTCGTTCAAGTGGCCGATGATCCAGAACGTGCGATTCTTCGACAAGCGCATCCTGACGCTGGATTCTGTCGAACCCGAACGCTTTCTCACTGCCGAGAAAAAGCCGGTGCTGGTCGATTCCTTTGTCAAGTGGCGGATTGCCGATGTGCGGCAGTATTACATTTCGGTTGGCGGCGACGAGTTGCTGGCACGTACGCGCCTGTCGCAAACGGTGAATGCCGGTTTGCGTGAAGAATTTGGTCGACGTACCATCCATGATGTGGTGTCCGGCGCGCGCGACAAAATCATGGCGGACGTGCAGAAAAAGGCGGACTCGGATGCGCGCTCGATCGGTGTAGAAATCGTTGACGTACGCCTGAAACGCGTCGATCTGCCGCCGGAGGTTTCCGAATCGGTCTATCGCCGCATGGAAACCGAACGTAAGCGCGTGGCCAACGAACTCCGTTCGCTGGGTGCTGCGGAGTCCGAGAAGATTCGCGCCGATGCCGACCGGCAGCGCGAGGTGATCGTCGCTGAAGCTTATCGCGATGCCCAGAAGGTCAAGGGCGAGGGCGATGCCAGGGCTGCCTCGATTTACGGCAAGGCTTTCGGCGAGAATCCTGAGTTCTATGCTTTCTATCGCAGCCTCGAAGCCTATCGCCAGAGCTTTGGCAACAAGAACGACCTTCTGGTCGTTGACCCGAGTGCCGATTTCTTCAAGTATTTGAAGAACAGTGGCAAGGGCGGTGGCAGCAAATAAGTCACAGAACGTTTCATGACCACTCTGCTGCTGGCACTGGCCCTGATGCTGGTGATCGAAGGCCTGCTGCCCTTTGTCGCACCGCGCATCTGGCGGGAGACCTTCCGTCGCGTCACCGAACTCGGCGACGGTCAGTTGCGTTTTATCGGATTGTCTTCAATCATCATTGGTCTGGTGATCTTGCTGTTGCTTGGATGAAGGTCAAATGACGCACACCTGGTTGCTTCCCGAGGCCATTGAGGATCTGCTGCCGGCAGAAGCCGCGCAGGTCGAACATCTGCGGCGTCATATGCTCGATGAGTTTGTCCGGCACGGCTACCAATTGGTCGCGCCGCCGATGCTGGAATTTGCCGATGCGCTGCTTGCCGAGAGCGGGCGCGATCTTGATTTGCGCAGCTTCAAGCTGGTTGACCAATTGTCCGGTCGGACGCTGGCGTTGCGTGCCGACATCACGCCGCAAGTTTCGCGCATCGATGCCCACCTGCTGAATCGTCGTGGCGTCACGCGACTGTGCTATTGCGGTAGTGTTCTGCATACGCGGCCGTCCAGTTTGCTGGCCTCGCGCGAGCCTTTGCAGATTGGTGCGGAGCTGTATGGCCATGCCGATATCGAGGCCGATCATGAAGTAATCCGCCTGCTGGCCCGTTCGTTGCAGCTAGCCGAACTACCGCCCAGCCGCATCGATTTGGGGCATGTTGGTATTTTCCGTGCACTGACCGCCGGGTTGAAGCTGGCACCGGGGCTTGATCAGCAGTTGTTTGAAGCCTTGCAGGCCAAGGATCTGCCCACCCTGCGCGAACTGACTGTTGATCTGCCCGCCACGGCGCGCGACGGACTGCTGACCTTGCCTACGCTGTATGGCGGCGTGGAAGTCCTGACCGGGGCTGCAGTTTGTCTGCCGGGACTTCCGGAAATATCCAGCGCCCTCGCTGACCTGTTGCGACTGGCGAACGAACTGGAGGACTTGCCACTCTCCTTTGACTTGGCCGATCTGCGGGGCTATCACTATCATAGCGGCGTGGTGTTCGCCGCCTACTGCGACGACAGTCCGACCGCGGTTGCGCTGGGCGGACGTTACGATTCAATTGGGGCACGTTATGGTCGCGCCCGCTCGGCAACGGGCTTTTCGCTTGACCTGCGTGCGCTGGCGCGCCTGTCATCACCGCAAACAGCGCCTGGAGCAATCCTTGCACCCTGGCCGGAAGATGCCGCGTGGCCAGAGGCCGCCAAGTTGCAGGATGAAATCGAGCGCCTGCGCGCGAGCGGAGAAGTTGTCATCGCTGCCTTGCCCGGACATTCAGGCAGCTGGCGCGAGGCAGGTTGCGACCGCCAACTGACACAGCGTAATGACAAGTGGATCATCGAACCTTTAGAGGAAAATTGATATGGCCAAGAACGTAGTCGTGATCGGCACACAGTGGGGTGACGAAGGCAAGGGCAAGGTCGTCGACCTGCTGACGGATCACGCTCAGGGCGTGGTGCGCTTCCAGGGTGGCCACAATGCCGGCCACACTTTGGTGATCGCTGGCAAGAAGACGGTACTGCACCTGGTACCCTCGGGCATCCTGCGCGACGGCGTGGTCTGCTACATAGGCAACGGCGTAGTGCTCTCTCCCGAAGCCCTGCTCAAGGAAATCGACGGATTGCAGGCGGCGGGTGTCGATGCCGAGTCGCGCCTGCGTATTTCCGAGGCCTGCCCGCTGATCCTGCCCTACCACCAGGCGCTGGATATCGCCCGCGAAGTCGCCAAGGGCGTCAACAAGATCGGCACCACCGGTCGTGGCATCGGCCCGGCCTACGAGGACAAGGTATCACGGCGCGGCCTGCGCGTGCAGGATCTGCTGCGGCCCAAGCGCTTCGCCGAAAAACTTGCCGAGATTCTCGACTATCATAACTTCGTGCTGAAGAACTACCTCGGTGCCGAGACGGTCGCCTTCCAGCAGACGCTGGAAGGCGCCATGGCCATCGCGCCACGCCTGACGAAGATGATCGCCGATGTGCCGCGCGCGCTTTACGATGCGCACAAGGCCGGCGCCAACCTGCTGTTCGAGGGCGCGCAAGGCACGCTGCTCGACATCGATCACGGCACCTTCCCCTATGTCACCTCGTCCAACTGCGTTGCCGGCGCAGCGGCGGCGGGTGCGGGCGTCGGTCCGGGCATGCTGCATTACATCCTCGGCATTACCAAGGCCTACACCACCCGCGTCGGCGGTGGCCCGTTCCCGACCGAACTCTACGATGCACTCGACAAGCAGGATCCGAACGGCAAGCACATGGCCACCAAGGGTCATGAATTTGGCGCCACCACCGGCCGTGCACGGCGTTGCGGCTGGTTCGATGCGGCGGCGATGAAACGTTCGATCCAGATCAACGGCGTGTCCGGCCTGTGTGTCACCAAACTCGATGTGCTCGATGGCATCGAGGAGATGAAAATCTGCGTCGGCTACAAGCTCGACGGCAACTTGACCGACATCCTGCCGGTGGGTGCCGACGATCTCGAACGTTGCGAGCCGGTTTATGAGTCGATGCCCGGCTGGCAGGACAGCACGGTTGGCGTCAAGACCCTCGATGGCTTGCCGGCGGCGGCGCGCGCCTACATCAAGCGTATGGAAGAGGTGTGCGAGGTTCCGGTCGATATGGTGTCAACCGGCCCCGATCGCGAAGAAACCATCATCCTGCGTCATCCCTTCAAGTAAGACGGGACATTCCGCTGCGCCGGCAAAAGTCGGCGCTGGCGGGACGGCGCCAATTGTTCTACTGTGTTGTTGTGGACGGCGTCAGCCCGTATCGGCCTATCGATGAAGGCGAGATCATTCATCAGGTAGAGGTCTGCAACATTCGCTTACGTTCTGCTGCCATGGCGTCATCAACAAGATACAGCCGTGCGTTCTAATGCACCTAATAGCAAGACGTGGAGCAGAGCGATGAAAACGAAATCGAACGGAACTACCGAGCGGGCTGAAGCCAGCAATACTTGGCGTTACCCGGTTGCAGAATCAATCAAGCGGATAGGGTTGGTACTGACGCTGATCGCGTTCGTCGCCGGAAACGCCTTGGCAGGGCCGCGAGGTTGGCCGCATCATCCCTATCCGCGCAGTTCTGTGCAACTCGGGGTGTATGTCGGTGTGCCATGGGGCTATCCGCCACCGGTTTACTGGCCTTACGTATATGCGCCACCTGTTGCGCCCGTGGTGGTGGTGCCCCCGCCGCCGGTCTATGTCGAGCAACCCAGAATGTCAGCGCCGATGCTGGAACCGGGGTACTGGTATTACTGCAACGAGGCACAGGCGTATTACCCCTATGTGAAGCAATGCCCGGGCGGGTGGCAACAGATTGCTCCGCAACCCGCACAGTGATGGAGTGAATCTTATGCGAACCAGACTTTTGCTTTCTTTGGCCACCTTGGCAGTACTTGCGGGCTGTGCCAGCGTGCCGACCGGTCCCAATGTAATGGCCCTGCCGGGTACCGGCGCAACTTTCGAGCAGTTTCGTGCCGATGATCTGATGTGCCGCGATTTTGCATATCAGCAGATCGGTGGCAAGGCCCGCGAACAGGCCGGTAGCAATGCCGCAATCGGCAGCGCGGCAGTGGGTACGGCCATCGGCGCCGTTGCCGGTGCTGCCATCGGCGGACAGCGCGGTGCCGGGGTGGGTGCCGGAACCGGACTGATCATCGGTAGTGCTTCGGGGGCAGAAGCCTCCCGGTCAGTAGCCTATGGCAGCCAACGCCAGTACGACATCGCCTATGTACAATGCATGTATGCCAAAGGCCATCGGGTACCGGTTAGCGCAAGCTATACCCCTGCGCGCGCACCTGCGGCATCTTCAACCATGCCGCCTCCGCCTCCGGCAGGGATGCCGCCCCCACCGCCCAATCAATAAACAGACTGTTTGCCGGTCAACTGGTGAGTTTGGGTGAATTTGGCATTGACCGCAAAACAGCAGATCAGTAGAATGCGCGCTCCTCGGGGTGTAGCGCAGCCCGGTAGCGCGCTTGCTTTGGGAGCAAGATGTCGAAGGTTCGAATCCTTTCACCCCGACCAGGCCTCTACATGTCCGACCTCGTGAGGCGACTTTAGACCGCCCGTAGCTCAACCGGATAGAGCACCGGCCTTCTAAGCCGGGGGTTGTGAGTTCGAGTCTCGCCGGGCGGACCAAGTTTTTCGGTAGCGCCGCAAGGCGTGCAGTGCAGTTAATAGTTTTAAAGGTGGTGGCTGTAGCTCAGTTGGTAGAGTCCTGGATTGTGATTCCAGTTGTCGTGGGTTCGAGCCCCATCAGCCACCCCAAAAAAACCCTTAAAAAACCGCCACTTAAGGCGGTTTTTTTTCGTCCGTACGGCTTGATACCCTGTGGATAAGTGGCTTTTACTGTTCCCGAGTGTTCCCGAATTGTTCCCATTTATCCCGGCTTGTCCCTCAATGACTGTTCCCGTTTTGTTCCTGCAACAGTTTTTTGAGGGGTTAACGGGCAGGTGCAGGCGACGTCAACTTGAGCAGGCTGGATGCGTTATCATGTCCTGGCCTGCCTTGTTTTGACACTTACATGCTCAAGATTTTTAACCTCATTTTTGAAACGCGTGGTGGTCGCATGGCTTTGTGGGCCTACGCGCTTTTCATGCTGTTCGCGCTCGCGTCATTAGCAGACGTGATGCCCGCGCAGGTTGTCGTGTTGGTTTTGGCGACAATAGTGCAGGTCGGCGTGTTGACATCGCTGAGGTCAATTTCAAGGCATCGCGGGCAGATCGCTGCACGCACACACGACTTTCTGCCGATCGCGATCCGCGCTGCTGACCTCGTCTTCACTCTTCTGACCTTGCCGGTGCGGTTCTTCGCCGCACCTGCTCGCGCCCGGCCACCAATTGCGCCAGGGCGCATTGGCCGCTTGCCGGCGGTCACTCTCTCCCCCCGCCTCCTGCCCGTCCCCTCTTTCGCCCGCGCTTGACACGCTGAGCGCCGGCACTGCCGGCAATTAGAAATCAAGCGCGGGGCAGTGGCTAGCGCCATCCCCGTGCTTTGCAGGGGAAAAATCATGGAATTGAATTCTTCAACGCTTGCAGTTCTGCAGGCTATTTATCCGGGCGCATTTCTGCTGGACACACAGCAGGTCGCGCAAATTTTGGGACTGAGCCCGAAAACTGTCAGAAATCTCGGTGGCAAATTTGCCGTTCCATCGATCAAAATAGGTGACAGCAGGCGCTACAAAATCATCGACGTCGCTGCCGTCATTGATACCGGGACGGTGCTTCCGCCGCAGGCGGCGCAACCACCCACGCAGCGCGGCAGGGGCAGGCCGCGCAAGGTGGCGGGGGGTGTGCAGTGAGCGCCGAATCGCGTCCTCACCCTCGTTTTCTGTGGACTGAGCAACGTGTCCAGTCATTGCCTTTGTCATTAAAAAGGTTGCTGGAATACGCGTGGACAGGCCCTGATGTAAATGGTGCTGGTGTTACTGTCTTTGAGCCCGGAGTTTGGCAGGCTCGCATTGGTGAAATCTCTATGGCGCTTGAGACAGGCTTGCAAATATTGGATAAGGCAGGGCATGTTGTTTATGACTCTGCCACTGGGGAAGTGTGGCCTCGACGCTGGTTTGCATTTCACAAATTTGTATCAGCACCAGCAAGGTCTGCTCTTGATGCAGGGCTGAGAAGGATTCAAAGCAGCTTGATTCGCTCTGCCGTCGTTGAGTCTGCATGTTCGTTTGGTGTTTCTGTGGATAACTTCAAGGTAAATGTTAGAAAACAACGAGGTAACCTACCAACACCAACCTCAACTTCAACTACAACCACCACCACCACCACCACCACCCGCGACCCGCCGCCGCTTTGGCGGGAGGCGGTGGAGGTGGAGATTGAAATTTCAGAAAAGCTAGGCAAGCCGGTTTTCAACCGTGACAAGTACTCAGAAAAGGTTTTAGAGACTTACAAGAAAGACGGTGGGCCGGGGCCGGGGGTGCTGAAGCAGCTTGAGGCGCGCAAGCGCGCTCAAGAGCGGCAGGCGCAGCCTCCTACCCCTGAGCCGGCCAGGACCGCCCCAGAGGTCGCCTCAGCCCATATTGAGGCCATAAAATTGAAGTACCGACCAACCCCCACAGCCGCAGCCGCAGCCGCAGCATAAAAAAAGGGAGGCCAAAGCAGCCTCCCCAACCTTCCTTCCAGTCAACCAAGCCTGCCGCGCAAGCGGCAGGCGTCCCGCCTACGGCGGGGATTATTGGATGAAAACAAACGGTTCACCATCACCAAGTAGGCGGCGACAATTAAGCTGTTCATCATATTCCAGAATGACGCCATCAATCTTTACATAAGCAATATCCGCTAGTTTGTCAGGTTCGCAAGCCAAGCATCTGAAAGCTTCAACATCAACCAAGCAGCTGTCCACCAGTTGACTCACTTCACCACAGTATTTCAGTTGGTTTTTGCAAACGGGACATATCTCAGCGTTCATTTCAATTCCTCTCTAAATTCAGTCGCGGTGATAGCCGTCGACGTGTATGCCCATGTCCTGCCCCTCATCATGTCTCAGCTCACGATTCAGAGAGTCTGTTTGTTTCTCAAGCCGCTGCTTGATTTCATCAAAAGCCGTGCCCTTGCCTCCAATCGTGTTTTGCCCAGCTGCACCTGTGCCTGTGCTGCCACCAGCTGCTGTTTTGAGTTTTTCTTGAAAATCCTGTTTTTCTTGAGGCGAAAACCGGCTTTTCCCACCATCCTGATTCTCTCCTCCCCCTGCTCCTGCTGTTGTCTTGCCCTTGTTTGCTGCTTTTCCATCCAATTCAACCGCGCCGCCCGGCGCGGCAGCCTGCGCAGCAGGCACGGTCGAGCCCGGCTTGATGAGACCGCTCGACAAGTCAGATTTTGTCGTTTCCTGCCCGCCCATACTCATTCCGTTCTTTTTAAGCCAGTCTGACATTGCCCCCCCTGCTGCTTTCGCTGCGCCAGCCCCGCCAGTCGCCTGATTCAAAGCCGCGCCGGCCGCCACTCCTGCCATGCCAGCGGCCACGCCAGCGGCAACCGATCCAGCCATGTCACCACTGCCCAAAGCGACGTTTCCTGAAGCCAGCGATGCCGCGATGCCATCAGCGTGATGCGTCAAAAACGCGAGAAGGACGAAGCTGAACATCGAGGCGAGGATCGGTGTCCAGATGTCGGCCACGGCACTGAACGACTCGCCGTCAATAAAGTTTGTGAACGATTCAGCCGCGATCTGGAGCGTTGTGACGATTGCAGCAAGTATGACGATGCGATATACCAGCCCGAGCAACATCTTAAACGGCGCGATTCCTTGATCGCGAAGCCCCTTCAAGCCGAGCATGGCCACACTCAGCGGCGCGACTGCAATGAACAACGTGACCTGAACTTTGACCAGAAAAACTTTTAGCGCGATGTAAGCGCAGCAGACGAGAATCACAATGCTTGTGAAAAATATCATCAGCGCCGTGATGAAGGCGAGGCCGGGGTTTAACGCCATCACCGCTATTGTGCCAGGGCTGGTTGCCGTGGCCTTGACAACAGCGATTGTGATTTTTCCGTAGCTCACGAGGCCGATTGACAGAATGTCCCACGAGTCGAAGCTGCCACCGGAAGCGCCAACCCATGACGCAGCTTGGCCGAGAAAAAAGTCGACGGTGCCCTGCATAAAATCGCCGATCTTCGTCCCGCCAGAGTCGCCAGGTTCCAGCAGATAAAGGCAGAAGGCCGCCCACAAAATCGACATCGAAAGCTTGCCGATGACTTTGTCGACGGTCGCATCGGTCCCAAGCATGGCTAGGCCATCGATGGTGAACTGCAGCACGAGAAAGACGAATAGGAGCTTGATCGCGATTACGAGCAAGTTGTTCGTAATCGCAACCGTCGACGCCTGAAGCGCCGTGCCGACCAAATCAGTCGGCGAATACGCGAGCGCACCACCAGCAACGGCGAGCAGGGCGAGGGCAAGCAGCATCTTTCTCATGTTCATGTTCCCTTCTTAAAACTGACCAGGCTTCTTTTCGCGCGGGGGTGGCAGTGGCTTGTTTTCGAACTGCCACAGCCGGGCGTTTATCTTGTCTATCTCTTCCTGTGACATCTTTCCGGCGGGCTCTTTACTGCATGCCGTTAGCATAACGGCGGCGAGCAGGGTGGCGGTGATGATCTTCATGGTCACTTCCTTTCTTTCTTTAGAATTGGCCCGGTTTCTTTGGGCGGGGGGTGGGGAGAGGTTTGTTTTCAAACTGCCACAGCCGGGCATTCATGTCATCGATCTTTTGCTCTTTTTGCGCCTGCGCGATCAGATGTTGATTCGTGGCCAGCTGCTGCGTAGCGATCAAATCGCGGAGCTTCATGCTTTCCTCGATCTGTTTTGCGTTAATGTTTCCAAGCGTTTTCAACGCAGCCAAGTTTCCCTGAGAACTTGAGACCTTTTTAGCAAGCCCATCCAATGCCGTTGCATCATCCGCAAACTGTTCGCGTTGCAACCCGGCATTCTGCATTGCAGATTTCAGTCCAGCATTACTGTTATCAGTCCATGCCCTGAACTTATCTGCATAATTCATAGCTTCCGTGTTGCTGAACATCCTTGCATGGTTCTCATCCACGCGCGCAACGCTCGATCCAATATCTTTGCCCATACTGTGCAGCTTCGCCATATTGTTTGCGATGCGCATCACGTCCGGCGATTGCACCCCCAAGGGATTTTCCATCAGGTTTGTCAGCATCGATTGCGTCTGAATCAACTGGGTTGAATATTGTTGAGCTTGAGTCGCGTACTGCATAACCAGTTGCACGTTGTTCAGGATCTGCGTGATTTCGGTCGCCCCCGCAATCCCACCACCGCCAGCCACGGCGGGGGTGGTCGCCAGCATCGCGGCGGCGAGCAGCCCGGCGAGGCGGTTCGGTTTCATCGTGTGCCACCAGCCTCGCGCCGCTCTTTACGTGCGCGAGCGACAAAGACCGCCACCAGCGAGATGGGCGCGATCAAGACAAGCAGGGGCGAATACCAGGCTGAAAAGCCGAAGGTGGCAACCACAAAAACAAAACTTACGACGGAAACCACTGCGATTGCAATCTGTTGCATTGCGGTCTTCGGATCCGGATCGAGTTGCATTTTGCATCTCCTTAAAGGTTGAGTTTTGCTGCAAAACCAATGCTTATGTCATTCGATACTGTGTTGCCTGTTCGTCTTCGTCTTCGCCGCCGCCGAACTCACTGCCGTGCAGCTCGATGAATGCCTGCCGCTGACGCTCAATAAGCAGCGTGCGACGACCTTCGCGCGAGCATGAGAGCAGTGCCCGGCGATCTTCAGCCGGCAGGCTGTAGCCTGCCGCAGCTGCCGCTGTTTTATGTCCCTGATGCTGCTGTTCCACAACTTGCATTTTTTCCCCCTCACAAATAACGCTGGACGATTGCCAGCAGAAGCGCGCCGGTGAGCGCGCCACCCAAAAAGAGGGCTGTCATCCACCCCGCGCCAGCGCGATCCATCACCGCGCTTGCCTCAGCTGCCGCTGCCTCAGCACATCCTGCTGCCGTGCGAGCAGACAACACCGCCGCTTCGCAGTTTTGTGAAAACTTTGCGCTGGCCGCGTCAGCTGAAGCCGCCGCCGCCTTCGTGGCCACCGCTGCCGTGGCTTCGATCTGCTCAACCACCGCAGAAAACACCGCGTCAACCAATGGCCCAGCTGCCCAGGTGCCAACTGCATTTTTAATCTTTGCTTCGGCTTCTTCTGTTTGCTGCTTCAGATGCCCAGCAAGGCTGGCCGAGTACTCTTTAAGCCGTTCAGCTTCACCACTCGATGCCTCGACAATTTTTGCCGCCACTCGATTCAGCGCCGCATCCACTTCCGACACCATCTCCGCCCTCGCTTTTTCGAGGGCAGAGATTCCCTGCTGCGTCAGCAGCAGCGGCAGGAAACCAGGATCATCGAGGTCCATCGAGTAGTGATGCGCAATCTGCATGAGCTTGACTTTGTCGACGTCAGGCATCGACTCAAGCAACTGCCGTAACTTGGGCGGGATGCGCTGCTGCGCGGCCGGCGTGTTCATGTTAGGCCTTGACGCCAATTCGAGTCTTGATCGTCTCAAGCCGCTCGTGGCAAGCCTTGCGCCAAAGCTGGACGTATTTCCTGTGATAGCGCGGCATGCGCTGATCGCCGCACGCCGCTTCAAACGTCAGATTGAACTCGTCGATAAGTGCCATGGCGCCAGAACGCAGGCGCGGCAGATCGAGTTCAATCCCGCCCACGTCGGCAAGAAACTTCTTGCCGCTGGACGGCTTGATGCTGCCGTCCTCGCTGCCGTTCCAGACGATCCAGTCTTCGCCACCTTCGGTGAACTGCTCGTTCCTGAAGACGATGTATTCACAGTCTGGGCCGCCCAGCTGGGTCATGCGCTTGACTGTCCGCATGGATGCGGCAAACGGGGTGATGGGATTCACAAAAACCGGCTTGTAGCCTTCACTCTTGATGTCATCCAAGAAACCAAAAGCATCTTGGGTTTGTTCCAACACCGTAAGGCCAGCTGCCGGGAAATCGCACAAGACCAACTCAGACCCGTGATCCAGTACTGTTGCAATCTTCTCTCGATCCGTTTTGCCGCCATGCAGCGCGAATGCCAAAACGCCATCGCCAGGCTTCTGGACGCCTGACAGCTTGCCGCTGTCGTCGCGCTTGCCGTAGAACTTCAGCAGCTGGCCAACCTCGCCGTCGCCGTCGACCAGCGTCGGCGCGACATCGTTTGCCGCATAAAAGTCGGCTAACAGGCGGGCAACAACGCTTTTACCAGAGCCGCCCTTGTCAGAGATTGTCATTACAAAGTGCTTCATGGAGTTACCTCACTTTTCGTCTGGGTCTTGAAATGCAGATCGCGGCGGTGAAGCTGCAACCTGCTGTGGTTGTGTGACTTTCTTATCCAACTTCCTTTCAGGAATGCGCTTTTCTTCAGTTGTCTTTGCGCTGCGGGTTTGCTTCTTTTCAAGTTGGTTTGCTGAAGACAGGTAGGCGCGAAGAGTCCCGATTGTTACGTTAATACCAGCGTTAGAAAGTGTTTCCGAAATCTGTTGATATGTATATCCATTAGCAATTCTGGAACGGATTAAATCAGCCATACCGACAATTACTTCTCGTGCCGACTTTAGTTGTTCTGCCGGCTTCTGCGGAAGCTGCTTAATTGCAGCAATAGCATTGCTTTCTGCCTTCGTGTCGTATTTTGTTGATGCCTTCTTATCGTTCATGATGTGCCTTTCATGCGTTAAAGAATAACACTGTATATGCAGTGTTGCAATAAATTTGTTTAGAAATATGTAACGATTTGTAAGTTGTTTGAATGTTACCAGTGTATTACCACTTGTATGTATTGTCATTTCACATGTGCTGCGCTACAGTTACACATATGCAGCGCTACGAGAGCCAAATCGAAGGACAGGGTAGGCAATGTCCTACCGCCACTCCGTGGCGGCTGGACACCGGCTGCACTCGTTCCTCGTTTTGCCTTTGCTTCCTGCTCAGGGCTACGCCCCGAGACCCCAACAACAACCCCGGTGCTGAACTGATATGAGCAATAGTGATCAACGCATTCTTACCCGTGCCCTGCGCCTGCGGTGCAGCCCGGCTGATGAGGCTGCCATCCGTGAGAAAGCCTGCGATGCTGGCGCGACGATTTCTGCATTCCTTCGTGCTGCTGCGCTGGGCCGTAAAACCAGATCGACTACAGACAGCCAAACCATTAACGAACTGCGCCGCATCGGCGGCATGCTCAAAGACCAATTCAACAAGTCTGGCGGTCAATATAGCCGTGAATCTGCTGCAACACTAACTGAAATAACACAAGCAATCAGCCGTATTGCTGGCAATGAGGGATTGATCAAATGATTGCCAAGGTGCCGGCAAAGCGCAACGATGGCAACAGCAGCTTCTCGACGCTTGGTAAATACCTCGTCAGCGAAAAGCTCGACAAGGAAACCGGCGAGATCGTCAGAGACGCGCGCGATGTGCACGTTGAGACTAACTGCCTATCGGTCAATACAGCTGCGGCTGAGATGCGAGCAGTTGCAGAGATGAATGGTCGCGTCAATGATCCCGTGTACCACGCTGTAATAAGTTGGCGTGAGGGCGAGCAACCGAACGATAAACAAATGATGGATGCCGCCAGGCAAGCGCAGGCAGCAATCGGCATGGACGGGCATCAGTTTGTCTACGCGATCCACCGCGAGACCGATAACCACCATGTACATATGATGGTTAATCGGGTACATCCTGATACGCACAAAGCTGTTTATCCAGATCGTGATTTTTACAAGCTGGACAAATGCATGCGCGAGGTCGAACTTGCGCAAGGCTGGCAACACGACCGGGGGCCGTATGCCGTGGTCGACGGCAAGATTGAGCGCACGAAGCGCGAGGCGGTAGCACCACCCCTGCCAACCAAAGCCCGCGACCTTGAAGCCGCAACCGGCTGTCAGTCACTCTTGAGCTATTCACAAGCTGCAAGCCCTGAACTAGTTGCCGCCGTTGATGCCGGCGACTGGCAGGCACTGCATGCCAGCTTGCGCAAGCATGGGCTTGAAATCCGTGAAGCTGGCCAAGGCTTCAAAATCTACGACATCGCAGACCCATCAGCAACACCAGTCAAAGCCTCAGACGTGGCGCCTGCGCTTGGCGGTGGGAAGCTCAAAAAGCGGCTTGGTGAGTTTCAGAAACCCCTGCGGATCGTCCTGGCCGAGAAGCCCGTGCGCACTTATAACCCCTACCGCGAAAAGCAGCAGGACGGCCGCGACGAACGCCGCGAAGCCCGTGCAGCTGCGCGGCTGGCCCTGCGCCAGCAGTTCGACACCGAGAAACGCCAGCAGCTTGTGCACCACAAAGAGCAGCGCGAGGCTGAGAAATTCGCACTGAGTGACCTTGCCATGCGCACACGCGCAGAGCGTGAGCGCATCAAGCTTCAGGGGCTACCTGCGGAAGATCGACGCGCCAGGCTGTCAGTGCTGGCCATGACTGCCGCAGCGGAGCGGGAGCGGATCAAGCGCACAGGCGTTGACCAGCGCGAGGCTGAGAAGGTCAAGGGATATCGCTCATGGTGCGGCGATCGTGCCACCCAGGGCAATCCTGCTGCGATTGCGCAGCTGAAAGGGTGGGAGTACCAGGAGAGCAGGCGGCGGCGAGCTGGCGAGCGTGAGGAAGAAGCGGCGGCAGCACGCGGCGCGATTCGTGCCGAGGTGCTGGCACACGACACGCCAGCAAAGCCGCTGGTGCTTGATGAGGTGGCATGGTCTGTCGACCGGCGCACGGGTGATGTTACCTACCGGCTGCGCGGGGTCGATGCGCTGCGCGACACCGGCCGGCAGGTTTCAGTGCTGCAGCCTACGGATGATCTGAGTATCGAGGCCGGCTTGCGGCTGGCCGCTCAAAAATTTGGATCGACGTTGACGTTGACGGGATCTACGGAGTTTCAGCAGCGCGCGGTGCGCGTGGCTGTTGAACAAGGGCTGGGGGTGCGCTTTGCAGACCCGGCAATTGAGGCTTACCGCTTACAAATACAGCAGCAGCGGGATGGCCAGCGTAATCAGAAGGAGATCGGAAATGCAAAACGAAGTGAATGGGATCATCGTCAAATTCAAAACCGGGACGGCAGAAGCAACGGTCGTGAAGGACGCTGAGCAGTTGGCTTGCGCTGGGTGCGCGGTTGCGATCTGGACTGTTGAGAAGAGGACGGATACAAATCCGTGTCTTGTGTGTTTTTGCGACCGGATGAAGCGATTTACTTGGGACGGCGCGGCCTGTGAGCGGTTTGTGGTTTATTGTTCTGCGCTTACTTCGGGTGCTGAGGGTGCGGATGACGCTGCTGCCGGGGTGGGCGTGATGGCGGGGCCGGTGCCGGTTGAATCGGTGGCGGGACGTGGACTTCCTGAGTTTCGGTGAACGTCAACTTCGGGCGGCCCGGCTTTACCGTCGGGCTGCTGCGGCGTTGCCCCGAGTCTGGGTCTCGGCCTTCGGGCTGTATCCCTGCCGCCTCCGCGCCTGTGGCGCTGCGCGTTCCTTGCCCTGCGCAGATCATGCTGCGCATCAACTGCTGCGCGCCGAAGGCTTGCAAAGGCTTGTACAGCGCCACACGCTGCGCGAGTGGCGAGAGGCTTGGCCCACAAAATGCGCGGGCCGCGCCGTGGTGTTGGAAACCGTTTCCGTGGTCGTTCCCCTTTCCTCGATTGCCCTTCGAAGCCGCCCATCGCTGCTCAGTCGCTCACGGGCAGCGGGCTTAGACCGCTCCCTGCGGTCGCTGCATCAACTCGCGCCAGCCGGCCAGCGATCCGGCATAAATGGCCTACGGCCACCGGCTGCGCCGGACTTTATTCCGTTCGCCGGACTGCCCCGGCTGTCACTCCTTGTTGCTCCAGCCCGAAACCCTGCCCGTGCCCTGCGGGGCGCTCCCTGCGCTGCGCTGTTCGAGGCGGCTCCGAAGGGCAGAACCATCGAGAAAAGGAGAACAGACATGACCACGAAAACCACCAACACCACCAACGACGCGGGCGTTCCCCCCGCACCCCCCGAGGCTCACCAAAGGGCAGGTGTCAGAATCGAGGATTTGAAGGCGCTCAGGGAGATGCTGAAAAATCCGGCACCGACGATTCGCAGGGCTGCGGCAGAGATGCTGGCGGGGTTGAGTTAGCGTTTTGAGTTTTTTAATAGCAGTCGGGATCGGGTGATCCCACCGGCCCAGGCGGAACCTGGTTCTTTCAGGAGAACAGCATGCAGACAGTTTTTGAAGGCAGCGTCATCCCCGTGAAGGTTGCGCTTATTCCACCGAGCAGCTCCCTGCCGCCGCGGCTCGGTGTCGTGATCTCTGATGGACTGAACGACCCGCTAGCGCGTTGGTTCGACCCTGCTTTAACAGTAGCTATTAGGCTTGCACAGGGCATCGCTGTCGAACTTGCGCGGAAGTATGACGGCGGGGAAATTGAATGGGCAGACATGGAGGAGGTTTTTTGATCGCGAACGAGGCAACACGAAATTCGGCACCAGCAACCAGCGTATCAATGAACACACGAGGCTCACTATGACCACACAAAATACAAATCCAGCGAATGATTTCGACATTGCAAGCTCGCGCGAATTGATGCGCGCATCACTTGCAGCGCTGCGCGCATCAAGGGAAGTCATTGATTCTGTCACCGACATTCATGCTTTTGGCATTGTCGCAGCAGGGCATGAGATCACGCGCACTTTGCTTAGAAATGGCGCGACAATGGAGCAGGCTAGGGCAGCGGGAATCGCTGGTGAACTGGCAGGAAGACATTACTCAGGCATGGTGATCGGCACTGTAACGGCGCTTGTCACGCAAGGCACAAAGCCTGATGAACTTTATCGTGAGTTGACATCTGTCGTTGGTCGAAAAGCGGGTGGTGAAATCGATCTTTGTATTGTCCATGTGCTAGAAGTTCCGACAATGGAGCACTTGCAGAATCACGGCGGTATAGGCTGGCATGGCGGAACGATCCACGAGCCATTTGATTTTGTACAACGCGAGCGGAAGAAGCAGCGAGATCGCGCCAGGCAGTTGCGGCGTGCGGCATAGCAGAGGAATAAAGAATGAGCTTTTTTGTTAGATGGCGGCATCGTGATCGAGGATCCGCAAGCGCGGAACATCATGGCGCGGCTGTCGATTCCGGTCGACGTGACAACTAAGACCACGGCGGCGGAGCCGCCGATCCTGGCCAAGAAAAGGCGGAGCGGCTAGGCCGGCAGGCGCATCACGGCGATAAGGATGCCGACGGCCACGGCGATGAATGCGCCGAGCTTAATCGTCAGCCGCATTTCCAGCGTGTCAAGGCGACTTTCTAGGCGAACAATGTCGCCTTTTGTCGCTAATGCTTCCGCGTTGGACGCGAAAGCCTCGGCCAGCGCTCGAGCCTCAGCTTCCGCTTGCGCGGCAGGGACGCCGGCAGCCTTGAGCGTGTCGGCGAATTTAAGGGTGTCAAAGGTGATGGAGGCCATGCTGTATTCTGTGATTAATCGCCGCGACAGTCAACCCAGCTTTCTCGCCATATCCTCCGCGCGCGGATGGTAATACCGGGCCAGCATTCGGGTGTCTTTGTGACCTGTCACGCGCATCAGCTCGTGCAGCTGCAAGCGCTCAGCAAGGCGGCTTGTCGCCTCGTGCCGCAGGTCGTGGAACGTCAGGTCGACCAGAAAATCCTCGCGCGGCTCACTCCCAGCCGCTTCGCAGTCCGCCAGGTGCAGACGTCTACCGCGTGCCACAGCGCGAGAAAATGACTGCTTGAGAGCGCTGGCCGTGGTCGGGAATACCTTGCCACGGCGTAGCCGCTTTACCTCACCGTCGCCCTTGAGCAGCGCCACAGCCGCCTTTGACAGCGGTACATCTCGAGTGGTGCCGTTCTTGGTCTCTGGCAAGTGGGCTACCTGCCGCTCAAGGTCGACGTGCTTCCAGTCCAGGGCGAGGATTTCTCCCTGCCGCATGGCGGTCTCGATAGCGAAGCGGGCGATTTTCGGTGTCCAGGTGTTGCGCCGGTCGCCATCCAGCGCTTTGACAGCATCGCCGGGATCATCCAGGGCGGCGAGCAGGTAACGTGTTTCGTCTGCCGAGAGGCGGCGCTCTCGGGCGTTGTCGACCTTGGGCTTGCTGATTTTCTTGACCGGGTTGTCGACTTCGATGGCCCACTCTTTCCGGGCGGTCTCGAAAAGGTGAGAGAGCAGCGCAAGGCTTTTCATGACAGTGGACGGCGCAAGGCCGCGCGCCAGTTCATCGTCACGGAACCGAGCGACCTCGGCACCGCGCACCGCTGCCAGCGACAGGCGTGCCAGCGGCAGGGCGAGCAGGGCGCGGATTCGATAGCCTTCGACCTCTGCACCCTTTTTGCGAGGCGTCACCTCTCGCTCGTAGCGTTCGAGGGCTTCTTTGAGAGTCGTCCGCTCGGCCTCGTCACGACTGACGAATACACCGCGATCCATTTCGGACTCGATCCCGCGCGCCCATGCATCGGCATCTGATTTTCTCTCGAATGTTCGCGATTGCTCCGGCTGGCCTTTCCGTCGAATGACAGCTTGCCACCAACCGGACTCCCGCTGCTTAAAAGTCGCCATCTATCAGCCCTCACTGTTCCCGTTTTGTTCCCGAAATTGGATTACAGCATACTACAACGCGCCAAGAACCGCATGGTTGACGTAAAAACGAGAGGCTAGAATTCTAGATTGTGATTCCAGTTGTCGTGGGTTCGAGCCCCATCAGCCACCCCAAAAAATACGCAAAATACCGCCACCTGGCGGTATTTTCATTTCCGCCTTCAAATCTGCACTGCGGCCAAGTGGTATATGGCTGACCTCAAGGTCCGCGCTCTGCCTTAGCTACCGCCTGTTTCACTGCGATGAAGCTGTCGGGGTTCACCGAGATGGAGTCGATGCCGGCCTCGACCAGAAAGGCGGCAAAATCCGGGTGATCGCTGGGCGCCTGTCCGCAGAGTCCTACCTTGCGGCCCAGCGCATGCACCCTTTGGATGACCTGGCGGATGAGCGTCTTGACCGCTTCGTCGCGCTCGTCAAACAATTCCGCAAGCCTGGCGGAGTCCCGATCCACGCCCAAGGTCAGCTGGGTCAGGTCGTTGCTGCCGATTGAAAATCCGTCGAAGCGCTCGGCGAAGGCTTCGGCAAGGATGATATTGGCGGGAATCTCGCACATGACATAAATTTCCAGCCCGCGTTCACCACGCGTCAGTCCGTACTCTGCCATCACGGCCAGTACCCGGTCGGCTTCCGTCGTGGTGCGACAGAACGGGATCATGACAATGACGTTGTCGAAACCCATCTCCTCGCGCAGCATCTTCACCGCACGGCATTCCAGTGCGAACCCTGCCTGGTAGTCCGGACTGTAATACCGACTGGCGCCACGCCAGCCGAGCATGGGGTTCTCTTCATCCGGTTCGAATGTCTGGCCACCGATCAGGCGGGCGTATTCGTTGCTCTTGAAGTCGCTCATGCGCAGGATGACCGGTTTGGGGTAACGTGAGGCCGCGATGCGGGCGATGCCGCGCGCCAGCGTATCAACGAAAAACGCCTGCTTGTCCGTCCAGCCACGCGTTAGTTCCTCGATTTTCGTCCGGGCCGTGGCGTCTTCCAGACTGTCCCAATTTACCAGGGCCATGGGATGAATCTTGATGAGGTTGTTGATGATGAATTCCATGCGCGCCAGTCCGACTCCGTCGGCGGGCAGGCGCCACCAGCGCAGGGCGGCCGCAGGATCGGCCAGAATCAGCATGACCTGGGTGCGGGTTGGCGGGATGTCGTCGAGGGAAAGATCCCTGGCTTCGAATTCCAGTATTCCCGCATAGACAAAGCCGGTATCCCCCTCGGCGCAGGAGACCGTGACTTCCTGGCCGTCCTCTAGCGCAGCAGTGGCATTGCCAGTGCCGATCACGGCTGGCAGGCCCAATTCGCGGCTGACGATGGCGGCGTGAGAGGTGCGCCCGCCGTGGTCGGTGACGATGGCGCCTGCCCGTTTCATGATGGGCACCCAGTCGGGGTCGGTCATGGCGGTGACCAGAATGCCACCCTCCGGGAAGTCGGCAGCTTGCCCCGGTTGATCCATCCGGCATACCTGGCCGGCTGCGATGGCATCGCCGACGGCGTTGCCGCTCACCAGCCGCTCGCCCGCGGCCTTCATGCGATAGGATTTGAGTGCGCCGGCCTGTACCCGCGACTGCACGGTTTCCGGCCGGGCCTGCACGATGAACAGCTCGCCGGTCTCGCCGTCCAGCGCCCATTCCATGTCCATGGGTCGCTGGTAATGCGCCTCGATCGCCACCGCCCAGCGGGCCAGTTGCAGGATCTGCGCGTCGGACAGCACCAGCCGGGTACGTTCTGCTGCATCCGTTTCCACCAGTCGGGTCGGCTGGTCGCCACCCTCGGCATACACCAGCTTGTTGGCCTTGCCGCCGATCTGGCGTTCGATAATTGGACAACAGTCGGCTTTCTCCAATAGTGGCTTGAAAACCTGGTATTCGTCAGGGTCTACGCTGCCTTGCACCACCGTTTCGCCAAGCCCCCAGACCGCGTCGATCAGCACCACGTCGGGGAAACCGGTTTCGGTATCCAGGGAGAACATCACCCCGGCAGCGCCGCTGTCCGAGCGCACCATGCGCTGAACCCCGACGGACAGGGCGACGCGCATGTGATCGAAGCCGTGATTGTCGCGATAGGCGATGGCCCGGTCGGTAAACAGGGAGGCCAGGCAGCGCCGGCAGGCGTCGAGCAGGGCAGCTTCGCCGCGGATGTTGAGATAGCTCTCGTGCTGGCCGGCGAAACTGGCGTCGGGTAAGTCTTCGGCGGTGGCGCTGCTGCGCACCGCCACATCGGGTTCATCCCGGCCGATCTGTTTGGCCAGTTGGCGATAGGCGGCACGGATGGACTCGGCAATTTCATCAGGCCATGCCGCATCAAGAAACAACTGGCGGATCGCTGCGCCGGCTTCTTCCAGCGTCTTGCGCTGGATACGGTAATCCTCCAGCAGTTCCTTGATGGGCGCCGATAATTTGTTGTGCTCGAGAAAGTCGCGGTAAGCGCTGGCGGTGGTGGCAAAGCCCTCCGGCACATGAATGCCGGCGTCTCCCAGATGCTGGGTCATCTCGCCAAGGGACGCATTCTTCCCGCCCACCTGGGAAACGTCGTCGTTGCCCAGAGCGGCAAACGGGCGCGTGTGGATTTTTGCTTGTGACATGTCGAATCCCCTGGCAAGAGTTAGGATGATTTACCGACGGGCGGGCCCTGCCAGGGCCAGCGCCCCTCGATGCTGTGTTCCAGGGTGAAACTCAGGAAAGCGCGGATCAATACGATGACGGCCAGCACCGCCGCGCTCTCCAGGGTCTGCGTGAGCACCACGGTCTGGATGATGTCTCCCGCGATGAGGAATTCCAGGCCAAGGATGATGCCCTGCCCAAGCCGCCGCCGCATGGCGCTATAGGCTTCCTCAGCGCCCAAGTGTCGCCACTCGCGCAGAAACCCCATGCCCGCCACAACGCAACCGGCGAGGATGGTGAGCACGCCGATGGCTTCGAGGGTATACCCGGCAACGTTCACGACTTGCTTCAGGATTTCCATGCTTGTCTCCAAATAAACAAGATCACCGTCTGTTCATGGCTTGGGTCCTGGCCAATTCCAGGCAACGATGTCGGGCCGGTCCACGCCGTGCGCATAGGCATGGTTGCGGCAATCGATCTGCATGTCCCGGAGTCGCTCCTTGACGTGTGCCCCGGCCACCAGGAGGCCCGGCACGCGGTTGATGACATCGATGGCCAGGCTGAAGCGGTCGATTTCGTTTTGCATTGCCAGATCCAGTGGCGTGTTGATGTTGCCCTTCTCCTTGTAGCCGCGCACATGCAGGTTCTTGTGGTTGGTGCGCCGGTAGGCCAGGCGGTGAATCAGCCAGGGATAACCATGGAAGTTGAAGATGATCGGGCGGTCCACGGTAAACAGGCTGTCAAAGTCGCGATCGGCGAGCCCATGGGGGTGCTCGCTCGCGGGAGTCATGCGGAACAGGTCCACCACGTTGATGAAGCGGATCTTGAGTGCCGGGAAATTTTCCCGCAGCAGACCGACTGCCGCCAAAGCTTCCTGTGTTGGCACGTCGCCGCAACAGGCCATGACCACGTCGGGTTCTTCGCCAAAGTCGTTGCTGGCCCAGTCCCAGATACCGATGCCCTTGGTGCAGTGGCGCACGGCGGCGTCCATGTCCAGATACTGCAAGTGTGGCTGCTTGTCGCAGACAATGACATTGACGTCGTTGGTGCTCTTCAGGCAATGGTCTGCCACCGAGAGCAGGCAATTGGCGTCGGGCGGCAGGTAGATGCGGGTGACGGTCGGACTCTTGTTCACCACCAGGTCGAGGAAGCCTGGATCCTGATGAGTGAAGCCATTGTGGTCCTGGCGCCAGACGGTCGATGTGATCAGCAGGTTGAGGCTCGACACCGGCGCCCGCCAAGGAATGTCCTCGGCAATGTCCAGCCACTTGGCGTGCTGGTTGAACATCGAGTCGATGACGTGCACAAACGCCTCATAGGTCGAGAAGAAGCCATGCCGACCAGTGAGCAGATAGCCTTCCAGCCAGCCCTCCAGGGTGTGTTCCGAGAGCACCTCCATGACCCGTCCGTCCGCCGCCAGTTCGCCGCCGTCGGCATCCTCGGGCAGCATCCCCGCCAGCCAGGTCTTTTTGCTCGCCTCGTACACCGCGCTCAGGCGGTTGGAGGTGGTCTCGTCCGGCCCGAAGACGCGGAAGTTGTCAAGATTGCGGCGCAGGATGTCGCGCAGGAATTCGCCGAGGGGGAGGGTGTTGCCGACCCGGGTTTCGCCCGGCCGGACGACTGCGGTCGCATATTCCCGAAAGTCCGGCAGACGCAATGCCTTGCGCAACAGTCCGCCGTTAGCGTGGGGGTTTGCGCTCATGCGCCGGGTGCCACGCGGCGCCAGGGCCCGGAGTTCCGGGATCAGGCGGCCGGCTGCATCGAACAGTTCTTCCGGCCGGTAACTGCGCAGCCACTCCTCTAGCATCAAGCGTTTCTGTGGGTTGTCCCGCACATTGGAAATGGGCACCTGATGGGCACGCCAGGTGCCCTCCACCTTGTGGCCGTCCACTTCCTGCGGACCGGTCCAGCCCTTGGGGGTGCGCAGCACGATCATTGGCCAGCGTGGCCGAGAGGGCGTGCCACTGGCGCGAGCCCGACCTTGGATATCCTGGATCGTTGCGACACACTCCTCCAGCGTCGCGGCCATGGCTTGGTGCATGCTCATCGGCTCGTCGCCTTCGACGAAATGGGGCGTCCAGCCGTAGCCTTCGAAGAGGCTCTTCAGTTCTTCATGGGGGATGCGGGCGAGCAGCGTGGGGTTGTTGATCTTGTAGCCATTGAGGTTGAGGATGGGTAACACCGCACCGTCCCGCACGGGATTCAGGAACTTGTTGGAATGCCAGGCGGTGGCGAGCGGCCCGGTTTCCGCCTCGCCATCGCCTACCATCACCGCCACCAGCAGCTTCGGGTTGTCGAAGGCCGCGCCGAAGGCATGGGCGATCGAATAGCCCAGTTCGCCGCCTTCGTGGATGGAGCCCGGGGTTTCCGGCGTGCAATGGCTACCGATGCCACCGGGGAAGGAGAATTCCTTGAAGAAGAGCTGCATGCCGTCTTCATCCTCGCCCTTGTTGGGATAGACCTCCGAGTAAGTGCCTTCCAGATAGACCGGACCCAACACCCCGGGAGCACCGTGCCCGGGGCCGGCCAGGAAGATGGCATCGAGGTCGTGCTTGACGATCAGCCGGTTCAGGTGGGCATAGGTGAAGGAGAGGGCCGGACTGGCCCCCCAGTGTCCCAGCAGTCGTTGCTTGATGTGCTCAGGCTTGAGGGGTTGGCGCAACAAGGGGTTGTCCTGCAGGTAGATCATGCCTGCCGCCAGATAATTGCAGGCCCGCCACCAAGCGTCCAGATGCTCCAGTTCTTCAGTAGCGGGGGCGTGAGAGGTGCCGGTCGCATTGTTCATGCTGCCTTCCTTTCTGTTGAGGTGGAAATCTCGGCCTTGAGCGCAGTTGCTTCCTGCCTGTCGCTACCAACTCTAGGCCAAGGCTGGCAAGCTTGCCACGACGACGTGGCTCGATTCCGTACCTTATCGCTGCAGGGAAACTCCAGGCCGCTTTTTCAAAAGTCCTGGCGACAATTCAGTTCATACACTACCTTATAGTTGGTTAGCGTGAAGGAAAGGAAGCCGCCATGGCAACAATCCCCGAATTAGGAGACGTGGGTCAATCCATGTGGCTGGACAGTATCGACCGCCGGATGCTGGTCGGGGAGGGCCTGAAATCTTTCATCCGCATGGGCATCAGCGGGGTGACCAGCAATCCCACCATCTTCCAGCAGGCCATCGCGGCCAGCGCCGCCTATGATGATGCCATCCTGGAACTGTCGCGGACGAATCCCGACATGGATATCGAGACGATTTACGAGTGGCTCACGGTGCGCGACGTTCAGATGGCGGCAGACCTGTTGCGTCCGGTGCATGAGGAAAGTGGGGGACGGGATGGTTATGTGAGTCTCGAAGTCTCGCCGCGTCTGGCTCATGACACCGATGCCACGCTGCTGGCGGCCAGGCATCTCTGGCAGGTGGTGAACCGGCCCAACCTGATGATCAAGGTACCCGCCACCGTGGCCGGCTTGCCGGTTGTGGAGCAACTGATTGCCGAGGGGATCAACGTCAATGCGACCCTGCTGTTCTCGGTTGAACGCTACGTGGCGGTGGCAGAAGCCTATCTGCGTGGGCTGTCGAATTGCGCCAAGATCGACAGCGTTGCCTCGGTGGCTTCATTTTTCGTGAGCCGTATTGACAGCAAGGTCGACAAAATCCTGGAAACCATCGGCAAACCCGCTGCGCTGGCGTTGCGCGGACGCATTGCGATTGCGCTGGCCCGGCTTGCCTATGACCATTACAAGGCAGTGATGCCGTTTCGCCTTGCCGAGATTTCCGGCAAGCCCAGGCCGCAAAGACTGCTGTGGGCATCCACCGGCACCAAGAATCCGGCATATCCGGATATTCTCTATGTGGATAAGCTGATCGGCCCCGATACTGTCACCACGGTACCTCAGGAAACGCTAGAGGCCTTTGTCGACCATGGCACCATTCACTCTTCGCTGGAAGGCAAGCTCGATCGCGCCAGACTTGATCTGGAGACATTGAAGGGGCTGGGTGTGAGCATCGAGACCATCGTCGGAGAACTTGAAGAGGAGGGTGTGGCCAAGTTCGAGGCCTCCTACGTTGCCGCTTTGGCAACGCTGGAAGAGAAACGCTTGTTCATGAAGCAATCTCGCTGATGCGAGTCCCGAAATATCCGGGATATGGTTTCAGAGCGCCATCATTCACCACACTGCACAATTGAAAGGAGATCTGTATGAGCACGAAAGACGAATACATCCGCAAAATGCATTCCAGGCTGGACCAGTGGAGCAACGAAATCGATGCTCTGGCTGCCAAGGCGGATCAGGTCGGGGCAAAGACCCGTGCTGAATACCATGAGCAGATCGAGATTCTGCATGGCAAGCGCGACCATGCCAAGAAAAAAATGGAGGAGCTGCAGCAGTCTGCCGCAGGTGCTTGGGAAGACATGAAGGCGGGCGTCGAAATGGCCTGGGACGCAGTGGGCGAAGCGCTCGCTTCAGTCAGGTCCAGATTCAAATAGGGGGTGACCCGACAGGCAATCGAATCGATCAAAAAACCGCCCAAGTGGCGGTTTTTTTTCGAAACACAAGACTGCGGCTAACCGCCGAAAAAGTCCTTTACCTTGTCCAGCCAGCCTTGTGCCTTGGGGTTATGGGTGGCGGCGTTGCCTTGGCTCAGTTCTTCGAATTCGCGCAGCAGTTCCTTCTGCCGCTCGGTCAGACTCACGGGCGTTTCAACGACCACATGGCAAAGCAGGTCGCCTTGAGCGATCGAGCGAACGCCCTTGATGCCTTTGCCGCGCAGCCGGAAGACCTTGCCGGTCTGCGTCTCCGCCGGCACCTTGAGCCGCGCGACGCCGTCCAGCGTGGGGATTTCTATCTCGCCACCGAGTGCAGCGGCAGTGAAGCTGACCGGCATCTCGCAATGCAGGTCGTCATGATCGCGCTGGAAAACCTGGTGCGGCTTGATGTGGATCTGCACGTACAGGTCGCCGGGCGGGCCGCCATTGACGCCGTGCTCGCCCTCTCCGGACAGCCGAATGCGATCGCCCTCGTCGATGCCGGACGGAATCTTGACCGAGAGTGTCTTGTGTTGCTTGACACGACCGGAGCCGTGGCAGCTACCGCAGGGGTCGGCGACGTAACGGCCGGTGCCGTGGCATTTCGGGCAGGTTTGCTGGATGGAGAAGAAGCCTTGCTGCATGCGCACCTGGCCGTGGCCGCCGCAGGTCGGGCAGGTCTTGGGTTCGGTGCCTTTCTTGGCGCCGCTGCCGTGGCAGCTTTCGCATTCGGCCATGGTCGGAATGCGGATGCGTGTTTCGGTGCCGCGTGCGGCTTCTTCAAGGGTGATCTCGAGGTTGTAGCGCAGATCGGCGCCGCGATAGACGTTGGAACGCCCGCCGCCGCCAGCACGACCGCCGAAGATGTCGCCGAAGATGTCGGAGAAAGCATCGCCGAAGTTCCCATTGCCGCCCATGCCGCCCTGTTGGTCGACCCCGGCGTGACCAAACTGGTCGTAGGCCTGGCGTTTACTGGGCTCGGAAAGGATTTCGTAGGCTTCCTTGGCTTCCTTGAAATGATCTTCGGACTTTGGATTGTCCAGGTTGCGGTCGGGATGATGTTTCATCGCCAAACGACGATAGGCCTTTTTGATCTCTTCGTCGGATGCGTCGCGATTGACGCCGAGGACTTCGTAATAGTCGCGTTTTGCCATGACTGTCCTGATAAAACGGCAATGGGCCGGGGCTAGAAACTAGCCGGCGGCCCGCTACCGATGTGTTGCAGGTGAATTACTTCTTGTCTTTTACTTCGGTGAATTCGGCATCCACCACGTCCGGGTTGTCTTTCTTGGCTTCGCCACCTGGCGCGGTGCCCGCAGCGCCAGCCGCATCGGCCTGCTGTGTCTCGGCATAAATCTTCTCGCCGAGTTTCTGCGAAGCTTGGCCAAGCGCCTGCGTCTTGGCTTCGATGTCGGCCTTGTCGTTGCCCTTCATGGCCTCTTCGGCTTCCTTGATGGCGGCTTCGATCTTGGCCTTTTCATCGGCGTCGACCTTGTCGCCGTGCTCGGCCACTGCCTTCTTCACAGAGTGCACCATGGCATCGCACTGGTTGCGCGTATCGACCAGTTCGTGAGCCTTCTTGTCTTCTTCGGCGTGGGCCTCGGCATCCTGCACCATGCTCTGGATCTCTTCGTCGGAGAGGCCCGAGTTGGCCTTGATGGTGATCTTGCTCTCCTTGCCGGTGCCCTTGTCCTTCGCCGAAACGTGGAGAATTCCATTCGCATCGATGTCGAAGGTGACCTCGATCTGCGGCATGCCGCGTGGTGAGGGCGGGATGTCGGTGAGGTTGAACTGGCCCAGGCTCTTGTTGCCGGAGGACATTTCTCGCTCGCCCTGCAACACGTGGATGGTCACGGCGCTCTGGTTGTCGTCGGCGGTGGAGAAGGTCTGGCTGGTCTTGGTCGGAATCGTCGTGTTCTTCTTGATCAGCTTGGTCATCACGCCGCCCAGGGTCTCGATGCCGAGGGAAAGTGGTGTGACGTCAAGCAGCAGCACGTCCTTGACTTCGCCTTGCAGCACGCCGCCCTGAATGGCCGCGCCCACGGCGACGGCCTCGTCTGGGTTCACGTCGCGGCGCGGTTCCCGGCCGAACAGTTCCTTGACCTTGTCCTGCACCTTGGGCATGCGCGTCATGCCGCCAACCAGGATGACGTCGGCGATGTCCTCGATCTTGACGCCGGCATCCTTGATGGCCATGCGGCAGGGCGCGACAGTGCGCTCGATCAGTTCATCCACCAGCGACTCGAACTTGGCGCGGGTGATCTTCATCGCCAAGTGTTTCGGACCGGATGCATCTGCCGTGATGTAGGGCAGGTTGATCTCGGTCTGCTGGTTGGACGACAGTTCGATCTTGGCCTTTTCTGCAGATTCCTTCAGACGCTGAAGTGCCAGCACGTCTTTCTTGAGGTCGACGCCCTGTTCCTTCTTGAACTCGGTGACGATGTAATCAATGATGCGCTGGTCGAAGTCCTCGCCGCCGAGGAAAGTGTCGCCGTTGGTCGATAGCACCTCGAACTGGTGCTCGCCCTCGATCTCGGCGATGTCGATGATCGAGATGTCGAATGTACCGCCGCCGAGGTCGAACACGGCAATCTTGCGGTCGCCTTCCTGCTTGTCGAGGCCGAAGGAAATCGCCGCCGCGGTCGGTTCGTTGATGATGCGCTTGACATCGAGGCCGGCGATCTTGCCGGCATCCTTGGTGGCCTGGCGCTGGGAGTCGTTGAAATAGGCCGGCACGGTGATGACCGCTTCGGTGACTTCCTCGCCGAGATAGTCTTCGGCGGTTTTCTTCATCTTGCGCAGCACTTCGGCAGACACCTGCGGGGGAGCCATCTTCTGGCCGCGCGCCTCAACCCAGGCGTCGTTGTTATCAGCCTTGACGATCTTGAAGGGCATCAGGTCGATGTCCTTCTGCACTTCCTTCTCGTCGAAGCGGCGGCCGATCAGGCGCTTGACGGCGAACAGGGTGTTCTTCGCGTTGGTGACTGCCTGACGTTTGGCGGAAGCGCCGCACAGGATGTCGCCATCTTCGGTGTAAGCGACGATGGATGGCGTGGTGCGCGCACCTTCTGAATTCTCGATGACCTTGGGCTTGCCGCCTTCCATGATGGCGACGCAGCTGTTGGTGGTGCCCAAGTCGATGCCGATGATCTTGCCCATGTTTGATTTCCTTTAGTACTGAAATTCGTGGATAAAAACTTGTCTGCGCTGAATATGGGGTTATTGCCCCATGCTTCAAGCGGTGGATGTGGTTTAGTCCTTCGGCTTGGCGACAGTCACCAGTGCCGGACGCAGGATGCGCTCGTGCAGGGCATAGCCTTTCTGCAGCACACTGACCACCGTATTGGGTTCCTGCTCGGCATCCACCATGGCGATGGCCTGATGGAAGTGCGGGTCGAATTTCTCGCCGAGCGGGTTCAGTTCGGCCACGGCTGATTTTTCGAAGGCGGTATTGAGTTGCCGCAGAGTCAGCTCGACGCCGGCCCTGAGTGCTTCGGCCGTCTGGGTTTCGATGGCGAGCGCGGCTTCGAGGCTGTCCTTGACGGCCAAGAGTTCGCCGGCAAACTTTTCGGCGGCGAATTTGTGGGCCTTGGTGACGTCTTCCTGGGCGCGGCGGCGCAGGTTTTCGGTGTCGGCCTTGGCACGCAGCCAGGCGTCGTGGCTTTCGGCCGCCTTCAACTCGGCAGCCTTGAGCAACTCTGCTGGGCTAGGGGTGCTTTCGACGCCGGCAGCTTCAGATGAAGTCTCTGCGTTGGCGTCCTTGATTTCTGCTTCTTGTTCGGAAAGGGAGAGGTTTTTTGTTTCCTGCATGGGACGGCGTCCTTTATTACGTTAAACCATGCAGTGAATGAGGCCAATCCGCTAGTTTTTCAAGTGCGAAGTGGTGATTAATTCAAATTTTATCTGGTCGGATCGATAAGTACCCCTTGATTGAGTCGGGATTATTCCGTTTCTCCAAAATATTCAAGCAGAGAATACCCATGATGACATGTCGAATTACTTTACATCTGAGCACTTTATGAATTGGCAGAAACATCTGCTCAGTAATCGTTTCAACAGCGTGGCTTGAGTTTCCAAGGATAGGTCGCTTTTGGGTACGTATTTTGCATGTCAAGTACAGGAAGCATATCCCCGTGTCGTTTCTGGGTATACGGTTGATCAACTTAGACGGGAAGGAAGCTGAAATGAAAAAGAATATTTTCGCTGCGCTGTGCTTGATGTCAGCAATTTCTACCGCAGCGGTCGCTAACGTGACTGTAAATTCAAGCGTCGAATTTGATTTTTCAAATTTCGACTCTGCACCAGCGCCCTATTTCTACGGTTATTCCGGAAACAATTACGGATATCACTACAGTGTTGACACAAGCCCGGGTGGAGCTTGGACTTTGATGGAGACATTCCAACTTGACTCTATTACTTATCAAGATGAGCGCACCGGTGGTTACGGAGCTGTAAAGGGAATCTGGAGCAATACCACCGGATCCGGAGTGCTTTCTCTCGTGGGCGTTGATAACAATCCGGGCTTAATTGCAACGGCACTCTCTTTGGGCATGGGTAATCCCTTCCGTTTTCTCGGTCCTTTTGTGGAGCTCCCTGAGTTCAGTTACTCGTTTAACGTGAACGGTACTAAGCAATTCGAAAGCGAATTTATCGGTGCGGCTGTGCAACTCGAACTTGGTTACGTTTACTACGACGATGCTGCTGCTCGTTGGGTGGATGTCAGGATGTACTCGGACTATGGTGACTATGGTTACGGGTTCCGGGATAACTGGGTCTATCAGATATCCGACTCCGGTAACAGTAACTTGTCTTTCAGTGAAAGCGGAATAAGAACCTTCAACGGATTCTCGACGCTGGATCAGCAAGAGCGCTTCTGGTTCATCGAGTATGGCTTCAGTGCGGTTGGTCTTGCGGACAACGGCAACGATGGAGCCTCTGTGCCAGAGCCGGCGACGCTTGTGTTGCTGGGATTGGGCTTGGCAGGGCTTTACCTGGCGCGGCGGCGCGGATAATTTGTTGCCTGAATGATCATGGAGGGTGGCTCCCCTGTGGCCATCTGGTCATGGCGAAGTCACTTCGAATTTGCTGGGCTATTTCGATTTTGATGATCCACGTTTCAGATGAACCGTGGAATTGACTTCTTGCATACTGCCAGCCTTGCCAGTTACGGTGAGATGAAGTCCGCCAGCACTCATATTTTGTAGTACAAAGTACTTTAATAAATCAAATTAACAAAACTACACAAGTATTTGTTAATTAATAATAAATATAATTATTATGTTGGGATCTGAAGCAAATGGGCAATTGCCGCCGGCTCGTGTTTGGTCTGATAGGGCAGGACGCCGAGCAGCGGTGCGGGCAGCCGATCCACCAGCGCTGCGATGTTTTCGGCACGGCGGGACATCGCCGGATCGATGTTGTTGGCCACCCAGCCGGCGAGGGTCAGACCACGCTCCAGAATGGCGGCAGCAGTGAGCCGGGCGTGGTTGATGCAGCCGAGGCGCATACCGACCACCAGTATCACCGGCAGATTCAGATGGACAGCCAGATCGGCGGTGTCGAGGGTTTCGCCCAGCGGCACCAAAAAACCACCTGCGCCTTCGACCAGGGTGAAATCGGCCTGGGCAGAGAGTTTTTCGAAAGCAGCGCGAATCACCTCAAGGTCGATGGCCTGCCCGGTTTCGGCTGCGGCGATATGGGGGGCGATGGGCGAAGTGAAGCAGTAGGGATTGACGAGTTCCGGTGCCGCATCGAAGGAGCTAGCAGCAGTCAAGCGTTCGACATCCTCGTTGAGGCCCGTGTCGTCCGTACCGGCGGCGACCGGTTTCATGCCGACGGCCGTGCGGCCCTGTTGCCGTGCCGCATGGAGCAGGGCGCAGGTGACGAGGGTTTTGCCGACCTCGGTATCGGTGCCGGTGATGAAGAAGGCAGTGCCGGGGCGTAATGGGGTCATTTCAGTGCGGTGCATAGGATTACCTGGTAAGTCGCGGGCAGACCTGCATCCTCCCGCAGCGAATCATAGCGTGCCTCGATTTCCTGCCAGACCTGGCGACCGAATAGCCCTGGCCGGCGATTTGCGCCAACCTGATTCGCGCCGAGCGACTTCAGGGTGCGCAGCAAGGTTTTCAGATCGGGATGGTAGCGGCGGATGCTGCGGGTTTCCAGCATTAGATTGCGCAAGCCCGCAGCGGTGCAGGCCTCTGCCAGCAGCTGTTCCGGAGAAAATTCAAGCACATGGCGGTGCTGGTCGACACCGGCAAAGGCGTGGTGCAGTTCGGCCAGGGTGCCTGTGCCGAGACTGCTGACGGCGAGTACGCCTCTGGGCGCCAGCACGCGGGCGGCCTCGGCAATGACCCGCTGCGGGTTGCACCACTGGATCGACAGGCTCGACCAGTAGAGGTCGAAGGTATCTGCCGGCAGGGGCAACGCCTCAATGTCGGCGCAGATCCGCTCGCCTGTCGAACCGATCAACATTCCGTGAGCGAAGTCGGCGGCGACCAGACGCGCATCCGGCCACTGTGCGGCGAGCAGGCGCTGGCCGTAGCCGGTGCCGCAGCCGGCGTCGAGGATCGTGGTGGCCAAAGTCGGCGCTGGCCGCATCGATATGGCGGCGAGCAACAGATCGCAGACCTGCCGCTGCAGCCCCGCCACCGAGTCGTAGCTTACGGCAGCGCGGTCGAAGGACTGGCGAACTGCACGTTTCTGGACGCGTTCATTCATGGGCAAAGCGCCTCAACAGTTCCGCGCAGCGCTCCGGTTGCGCCAGAAAGGGCGCATGGGCCGTGTCGGGAAAGACTTCCAGCCGGGCAGCCGGCAGATGGTTCGTCAGCCACTCGGCCGCAGCCAGTGGCATCAGGGCATCGTGTGCGCCATGCAGCAGCAGGACTGGCTGGCGAATGCGTCCGACGTCCGCCCGCAAGTCGGTGTCGCGCAGGGTTTTCAGCCCGGCGGCCAGCGTGGCCTCAGTGGAATCGGTGGCCAGCAAAGCTGAAAGTTCGCGGGTCAGGCGGCGTGCCTGCGCGTCTCCCTGATTCAGCAGCGCGACAAAGCGCCGCAGTGCTATGTGAGGATCGGCGGCGACCGCTTTAGCGAATTCTTCCAGCAGGGCCGGTGGCTGGGCATGCGGCCAGTCGGGTGCCTGTATGAAGCGCGGCGTCGCGCCGATCAGGATCAGGCGGCCGATCCGCTCGGGTTGTGCCAGCGCCATTTGCATTGCGGTCAGCGCGCCGAGCGACCAGCCGCACACCACTGCGCCGGCAGGCAGGTCGTCGATGGCAGACTGGATTCGGAAGTCTTGTTCCAGCAAACGGGTGAGCGGCTGCCAGACATGGGAATCAAAGCCCCAGCCGGGCAACAAAACCAGATCTTTCATTGCGAGATTGCCGTGAGCGCGTCGAGCAGCTGGTCCACTTGCGCTTCGGTGTGCACGGCGGAGAGCGAAATGCGCAGCCGCGCCTGAGCTTCCGGCACCGTCGGCGGGCGGATCGCCGGTGCCCAGACGCCGCGCGCTTTCAAGGCTTCGGCAAGCGCAACGGTGGCGTGGTTTTCACCGATGACGAGCGGCTGGATCGGCGTGGTCGAGGGCAGTAGCCGCCAGCCAGTGCGGGCGCACAGCGGTGCCAGCCCCGCCCGCAGCCGGGCGATCAGCGCTTGCAGATGGGTGCGGCGATCATCTGCAGCTTCGATGAGTTTCAGGCTTTCCTGCAACACGGCGGCCAGCATGGGCGGTGCGGCGGTGGTGAAGATTGCCGTGCGCGCCTTTTGCGTAAGCCATTCGATGAGCTGGTTGTCGGCGGCGACAAAGGCGCCGGCGACTCCGGCGGCTTTGCCCAAAGTGCCCATGACGAGCAGCCGGCCAGTGGGTTTGAGGCCGCAATGAGCGAGAGCGCCGCGACCCTGCGGGCCGAGGACGCCGAAGCCGTGGGCGTCGTCCACCAGCAGCCAGGCGTCGTAACGTTCAGCCAGTGCCGCAAGTTCGGGCAGCGGCGCGATGTCGCCATCCATGCTGAAGACGCTGTCGGTAAGGATCAGCTTCTGGCCAGTGCTACAAGAAGCTAGCTGTTTTTCCAGCGCCGCCATGTCGGCGTGGGGATAACGGCGGCTGTTTGCTCCGGAAAGCCGCACGGCATCGATCAGCGAGGCATGGTTGAGACGGTCGGCGAAGATCGTGTCACCGCGCCCGACCAGCGCAGGCACCACGCCCAGGTTAGCCATGTAGCCGGTGGAAAAGAACAGCGCCCGCTCCGCGCCGACGAAGGTGGCAAGCTGCTCTGCCAGTTCCTGATGCGGCCGGAAATGGCCGCCGAGGAAATGCGAGGCGCCGGCGCCGACGCCCCAACGGCGGACCGCCGCGACGGCGGCTTCAATCAGCCGCGGATCGGCGGCCAGACCGAGATAGTCATTGCTGGCAAAGGTGAGCAGCGGCCGACCGTCGAGGATCATTTCCGGCCCGCAGCAAGAGTCGGCGCTGGCGGGACGGCGCAACAGGCCGGCCTCGGCCAGTGCTGCCAGTTCGGCGTCGAGATTCATCCCGATTGAATGGCGGCATCCAGCGCCGCGAGGGTGGCGCTGCACAGGTGCCGGGTTTCCGCCGCGTCGAGGATGTAGGGCGGCATCAGATAAACGGTGTTGCCGATCGGTCGCAGCAGCACTTCGCGCGCCAATGCAGCCTGGTAGAAACGTTTTGAAAAACCCGCGTCGGCGACCACATCGAATGCGAAGATCATGCCGCGCCGGCGATAGTGGCGAACGTTCGGGTGCTCGGCCAGTGGTGCCAGCAGTGCATCGATGCGGGCCCCCTGTGCTGTGTTGGCGTTGATCACGTCATCCGTCGCAAAGATGTCCAGACTCGCCAGCGCCGCCCGGCAGGCGAGCGGGTTGCCGGTGTAGGAATGCGAATGGAGGAAGCCGCGTGTCGTGGCGTCGTCGTAGAAGGCGGCGTAGATCGGGTCCGTCGTCAGCACGGCGGAGAGCGGCAGGTAGCCGCCGGAGATGCCCTTCGACAGGCAGAGAAGGTCGGGCGTGATGCCCGCCTGTTCGTGGGCAAAGAAACTGCCGGTGCGGCCGAAGCCGACGGCTATCTCGTCGCAGATCAGGTGCACTTCATACTGCTTGCATAGCGCACGGGCCAGTTGCAGGTATTCGGGGTCATGCATGGCCATGCCGGTGGCGCACTGCACCAGTGGCTCGATAATCAGGGCGGCTGTACGGTCATGATGAGCTGCCAGATGGGCCTCAAGTGCGGCAGCCGCACTGCGGGCGGCCTCGCTTGGAGTTGCCGCGTTGCGCGCATCGGGCGAGGGCAGCACCGTGGCGCCGCGCAGCAGCGGCCCGTAGGCTGCGCGGAACAGCGGAATGTCGGTGACCGCCAGTGCGCCGACGGTTTCGCCGTGATAGCCGCCGGCGAGGCAGAGGAAGTTCTGTTTATCCGGCCGGCCGCTGTTCTGCCAGAAGTGGAAGGACATCTTCAGCGCGATTTCGGTGGCCGAGGCGCCGTCGGAGGCATAGAAACAGTGGCCCAACGTGTTGCCGGTCAGTGCCGCAAGGCGCTCGGCCAGTTGCACCGCCGGTTCATGGGTGAAACCGGCGAGCATGACGTGTTCCAGCTGTTCAAGTTGCTCGCGCAAGGCGGCGTTGATGCGCGGGTTACAGTGGCCGAAGAGATTGACCCACCAGGAACTGATGCCGTCGAGCCAGCGCCGACCGTCGCTGCCATATAGCCAGGCGCCTTCCCCGCGCGTGATGGACAGAAGCGGCAGTTCGCCACTTTCATGATGCTTCATCTGGGTGCAGGGGTGCCAGACGGCGGCACGACTGCGCTGGAGGAGGGCGTCCGGCGTGGGGTCTGGCATGCCGGATTCAGTCGCGCGAACGCAGCCGGTTCAGGGCGATGTCGGCCAGTGCGGCAATCCAGTCAGGGCGTTCATTGAGGCAGGGGATGTAATGAAATTCCTTGCCGCCCTTGCCGAGGAAGGCGGCTTTGCATTCCAGCGCGATCTCTTCCAGCGTTTCAAGGCAGTCGGCGGCAAAGCCGGGACAGAGGATGTCGACGCGCTCGATGCCTTGTTTGGCCAGTTCTTCTAGTGTCGGCTGGGTGTAGGGCTGCAACCATTTGGCCGGACCGAAGCGCGACTGGAAGGTGACGAGCAGATGCCCCTCAGGCAAGCCCAGCCGGGTGGCGAGCAACTGGCCGGTGCGCTGGCATTCGTCGAAATAAGGATCGCCCAGTTCGATGGAACGCTGCGGCAGGCCGTGAAAACTGAGCAGCAACCGGGTGTTGTCCGTCGGCCGGCCATTAGCCTGCCAATGCTCGCGCACACTGGCGGCCAGCGCATCGAGGTAGCCCGGATGGTCGTGGTAGTCGCGGACGAAGCTGATCTCGGGCAGGTTGCGGGCGCGCTGCATCCAGCCGGCAACGACGTCCATCACGCTGGCGGTGGTCGAGGCAGCAAACTGCGGGTAGAGCGGCACGATCAGGATGCGCGTGGCGCCGGCGGCCTTGAGTGCGTCGAGTTTCGACTCGATGGACGGCTGGCCGTAGCGCATCGCGAAGTCGATCAGCAGTTCGTCCAGGCCCTGTTGCCCAAGCAGGCCTTTCAGCAGTTTGACCTGCCGTTCGGTATGCACCTTGAGCGGCGAACCTTCAGCCATCCAGATCGCCGCATATTTTTCGGCGGATTTTTTCGGCCGGGTGTTGAGGATGATGCCGTTGAGGATGAACCACCAGACCAGGCGCGGAATTTCAACGACGCGCGGATCCCAGAGAAATTCTCCGAGGTAGCGGCGCACCGCCGGGGCTGTCGGCGCCTCCGGCGTGCCGAGATTGACCAGCAATATCGCGGTGCGTGGTGCGGCGGCGGTGTCGATCTTGGGTTCGGGTCGGAAGCGGGGCATGGCCTGGTTGGCTTAGTGGGTGTTGAGTGCGGAAGAGAGCAGACGCGCGCTGATGTCGACGATCGGGATCACGCGCTCATAAGCCATGCGCGTCGGGCCGATGACGCCGATGGTGCCGACGACCTGGCCATCGACTTCGTAGGGGGCGGCGACCACACTGCATTCGTCGAGCGGCGCGATGCCCGATTCACCGCCGATGAAGACATGCACGCCCTCGGCGCGATTGGACAGGTCGAGCAGTTGCATCAGCCCGGTGCGCTGTTCGAACAGGTCGAACAGCTGGCGCAGGCGTGCCATGTTGGTCGACAGGTCGTTGGCATTGAGCAGGTTGCGCTCGCCGGAGATGACATATTGCGAAGCCGTTTCGGCGGTGACGGCGGCACCGGCATCGACGGCGGCGTTCATCAGTTCGGTCATGTCGCTGCGCAACTGCTGGAGTTCTTCCTTGAGCCGGTGGCGGATCTGCTGGAAATCGAGTCCGGCGAAATTCTGCGTCAGGTAGTTGGCGGCGGTCACCAGCTCGGATGGCGAGTAGGGCCGCTGGGTGAGCAGAATGCGGTTCTGCACCTCGCCGTTGGCGGTGACGATGATTAGCAGGATGCGCGTCTCGGTGAGACTGAGGAATTCGATCTGGCGGATGCGCGGCGCCTGGCGGTGCGGGGCGATCACCACGCCGGCAAAATGCGTGAGCTCGGAGATCAGGTGCGAGGCCTGGCTTAACACGCGTTGCGGCGCATCCGGATGGAGCGCGCCCTTGAGCTCGGAAATATGCTTGGGGTCGAGCGGCCGCACCGTCAGCAGGGTGTCGACAAATAGACGATAACCCAATGGCGTCGGCACGCGGCCGGCGGAGGTGTGCGGGCTGGTGATGAAGCCCATTTCCTCGAGGTCGGCCATGACGTTGCGGATGGTCGCCGGCGACAGTTCGAGGCCGGAGTATTTCGACAGCGTGCGCGAGCCGACCGGCTGGCCTTCGACGATGTAACGTTCGATCAGGGTTTTGAGCAGGGTTTTGGCGCGTGGGTCAAGCATGGAATGGATTGTAACGAACTGAATGGCCGGATTGCAGGTGGCCTTCGTGGTTAAATTCGTTCTTCGCAGCTTTGAGCCGTCCTGCCAGTCCCACGGGGATTTCCTTCGGTCAGTCGACTTTTGAAACCATGTCCCGCCAATTGAACGTCCACGCCCTTGGCCAGGTATTCACCCCTGCGGCGGTCGTCGAGCGCATGCTGGCCCTGCGGCAGCGGCGCGGACGCAGCCTTGACCCGGCCGCCGGCGACGGCGCCTTCTGCACGCGCATCAACGGCTGCGAGGCGATCGAGATCGATCCGACCGTTGCACCGGCGGGAGCCCAGGTGATGGATTTTTTCGCCTATCCCGTCAGCGAAAAATTCGACACGGTGATCGGCAATCCGCCCTATGTGCGCCAGCAGGACATTCCAGCGGAAACCCTGGGCCGGCTCGATAGCGCCTTGTTCGATGGGCGCAGCAACCTCTGCCTGTATTTCATCGAGAAGTCGATCCGCCACCTGCGGCGCGGCGGTGAACTGATCTTTATCGTGCCGCGCGAATTCACCAAGCTCACGGCGGCACGCAAGCTGAATACCTTCCTCTACGAGGCGGGCGACATCACCGATTTCATCGAACTGGGCGATACGCGCATCTTCGGTGCGCACAATCCGAATTGCGCGATTTTCCGTTTCGAGCGTGGCCGCCACACGCGCCGCCTCAACGATGGCCGCCATTTCGCGCTGGTGGATGGGCAGTTGATGTTCCTGCGCGGCGACTATCGCCTGCCGCTTTCTGAACTGTTCGAGGTGAAGGTCGGTGCGGTGTCGGGGGCCGACGAGATTTACGAACACCCGGAGGGCAACACCGAATTCGTCTGTTCGAAGACGGTGGATGACGGTTTGACGCGGCGCATGATCTTCGGCCAGTCTCCCCCGGCGCATCTGCTGGCGCATCTGGCGGCGCACAAGGAGCGGTTGCTGGGACGCCGGGTGCGGCCCTTCGATGAATCCAACTGGTGGCACTGGGGCCGGCTGCACCATGTCAGCACGTCGCCGCGTATTTATGTGAATGCCAAGACGCGGCGCTCCCGCCCTTTTTTCCTGCACGATTGTCCCAGCTATGATGGATCGGTGCTGGCGCTGTTTCCGAAAGTGGCGGGGATGGACCTGCAACTGGCGACCGACCTGCTCAATGATGCGGTGGATTGGGATGAGTTGGGTTTTGTTTGCGACGGCCGTCATCTGTTCTCCCAGCGCACGCTGCAAAACTGTCTGGTGCCACCCCAATTCGAAAAACTACTCAGGCCTGCGACATGAACCTTAGCCCTCATTTGCGGACGATTGCCCTGATCGGCAAGGATGGCAGCCCCGAGGCCACGGCGGCCCTGCAGGTACTCCTGGGGCATCTGCGTCATGTGAATGATGGCAGTTTGACGATATGGGTCAGGACGGAAAACGCGGCAACGATCGGGGCTCCGGAAATCGCAGCAAGTTTCGCGAAGATTGCCGAATGCGCCGATGTTGCGATTGTCGTCGGCGGCGACGGCACCCTGCTCAAGACAGCCCGGCATCTATCCGAGCATGATGTGCCGCTGGTCGGCGTCAATCAGGGTCGATTGGGCTTCATGACCGACATTTCACGTGCCGAGATGCTGGGCGCAATCGACCGGCTGCTGGCGGGCGAATTCACCGAAGACCGCCGTTTGCTGCTTGATGCGCAGGTGCTGCGGGCAGGTGAGCCGGTGTTTCAGACGCTCGCACTTAACGATGTGGTGGTGAATAAGGGCGATCTCGGTCGCCTGATCGAAATGGAAGTGCGCGTCAATGGAGAATTTCTCTATGTGCTGCGCGCCGACGGCATGATCGTCTCTACCCCGACGGGTTCGACGGCTTATGCGCTTTCAGCCAACGGGCCCATCCTGCACCCTGCCGTACCGGGCATCGCGCTGGTGCCGCTGTGCCCGCATTCACTGACTTACCACCCGATCACGATCGCCGATTCGAGTCGCGTCGACATGGTGCTGGTCACGCCGGGTGATGCCCGCGTCCACTTCGATGGTCAGAGCCATTTCGACATTGCCGCCGGCGACATCGTCCGTGTGGTACGTTCAAAGCATGTCGTCACCCTGCTGCATCCGCCCGGCTACAGCTATTTCGCCATGCTGCGCGAAAAGCTGAACTGGAGCGCCACTCCACGCCGCTGATCCATGCTGCTGCGCCTCGTCATCCGCGATTTCGTCATTGTCGACCGGCTCGAACTCGAGTTTGCTGACGGCTTCGGCGCGCTGACCGGCGAAACCGGCGCGGGAAAATCGATCCTGGTTGATGCCTTGTCGCTGGCGCTGGGCGAACGTGGCGATGGCAGCATGATCAGGAACGGTGCCGAAAAGGCCGAGGTTTCCGCCGAATTCGACGTGACGCCTGGCACGCCACTGGCCGACTGGCTGGCGGCCAACGATTTCGACACGGACACCTGCATCCTGCGCCGTATCGTCGATGCCGGCGGCCGGTCGCGGGCCTACCTCAACGGCGCGGCGGCAACGCTTGGCCAGTTGCGTGAAGCGGCGGATTTCCTGGCCGACATTCACGGGCAGCACGCGCACCACTCGCTGTTGCGTGCCGATGCCCAGCGTGTTTTGCTTGACGCGCATGCCGGGGTCCAGGCGCTGGTGCGGGACGTGTCTGCCGCTCACGCGGTCTGGCGCAAGGCGAACGCGGCGCGCCAGGCCGCCGAAAAAGATGTCGCGGCGACCACGCGCGAACGCGAACTGCTCGAATGGCAGGTCAAGGAGCTCGCCGCACTGGGCTTCGATGCACAGGAATGGCAGGAAACCGAACAGGAACAGCGTCGCCTCGCCCATGCCGCCAGCCTGCTCGAAGCCAGCGATGCCGCGCTGGCTGTCCTTGACGAAGGCCAGGGTGACGGTGCTGCTGCGCTCCCGGCCTTGCAGCATGCCAGCGTGCGGCTTGGCGAATTGACGGCCTACGACGCTGCGTTGACAGAAGCCGCTGAGCTTTTCGACGGTGCACTGATTCAGCTGCAAGAGTCGGCGCTGGCGCTACGGCGCTATCGCGAGCGGCTTGATCTCGATCCGGCACGACTGACCGAACTTGACGCCCGGATCGACGCCGTGACGCAGATGGCACGCAAGCATCGTACCGCGCCCGAGGAGCTGCCCGAGGTGCTCGCCGCGCTGGCGGCGCGTCTTGCCGAACTGACGCTCACCGCCGATCCCGCAGCACTGGCCGAGCGCGAGCAGCAAGCCGCGACAGCCTATAGGGCTTTGGCAAAGCGCCTCACGGCCGAGCGCAGCCGCGCCGCCAAAGCCCTGGGCAAGGCGGTCACTGCCGCCATGCAGGAACTGGCGATGGCCGGCGGCCACTTCGAGGTGGCTCTGACGCCGCTTGATGAAGGCGCTTCCTATGGACTCGAAGCCGTCGAATTCCTGGTCACCGCCAATCCCGGCCAGCCCTTGCGGCCGCTGGCCAAGGTGGCGTCGGGCGGCGAACTCTCGCGCATCGGTCTCGCCCTGCAGGTCATCGCCAGCCAGTCCCACGCGGTCGGCACGCTGATCTTCGACGAAGTCGATGTCGGCATCGGCGGCCGCGTCGCCGAAATCGTCGGCCAGATGCTCAAACAACTCGGCGTTGGCCGCCAGGTGTTGTGCGTCACTCATCTGGCGCAGGTTGCCGCACGCGCCGACTGGCAGTGGTCGATTGCGAAGGAAACCCGGAACGATAACGCGGGCGCGGCAACCGTCAGCCGCGTCACGCCGCTCGATGCGGAGGGTCGTGTCGAGGAGGTCGCCCGCATGCTGGGTGGCGTGAAAATTACCGACACCACACGCCAGCACGCGCGGGAGATGCTTGAAACATAGTCGCTATTGTTGACGTCGTGTCCGAGCAGCAGGACTAAACTGGCTTGGCGGGTTACCCAATATAGTAGTCGGCGTTGGCGGGACGAAGCGCCCCGAAGCGGGTACGAAATGCCCCGCATGGGGTACGCTGCTCATATAATCCGCTGCCTAGGGAGGTTCGACAGTCCATGCCGCATCTTGTCGGAGATCATATCGATGCTGTCCAGCAGCGCTGGCAGGCTTATCGCATTGACGGCTCATTTGATCATTTTGTCGAGTTCACCCTCTCCCTTAACAGTCTGGCAGAACAATTGAGCCGCCTCAGGCTGCCGGGTCTGGTGCGCCAGTGCGAGAGCCTGGAAAACGCGGCGCTGGCACTGTTCGGCGATCCATCCACGCATCCCCTCGCCGAGCAGAGTGTGATGGCGCTCGACCAGCGGGTCGGACCGCTGCTGGGTGCCATCCTCACCTCACGCCATGCCTCGATCGATGCCGAGAGGCGCATGAACGAAACGATCGCTTCCATCGGGACGCCGGAATGGGTCCGGCCGCGCACCGTGTGGATGGTGGTCGAACTGAACAATGGTTGGGCCAAAGGTCTGCGCGGGCAACTGTCGTTCTACGGTTTCCGGGTGGTCGAATCTGGCTGGGACGAGGAACTCCCCCATCGCGAACCGCCATTTGCCATCATCTTTGTGCCGAGCGATGAGCAGATGGACGATAAAAAACTGGCCTTGATCCAGCGGGCGCGCTCCTGTTGCCCTGCCACTCAGTTGTTTTACGTTGGTGTACCACGCGAACTCGACCTCATGGTCACGTTGATGCGCGCCGGCATCGATATCACTATTCAGCGCGAGGAGCAGGCCGCGAATCTGTTATCCAGGATTCTCGATTTCATCCAGACCCGCGAGCAGGAGAGCTTCAAGGTGCTGGTTGTCGAGGATTCACGGGTGGCGGTGGCGCAGATTCAGCGTGCGCTGAATCAAAATAGTATCCAGTGCGAAGTCATCACCGATCCAAGCGATTTGCTCTCTGCCCTCGATGCCTATCGCCCCGATCTGATTCTCATGGACATGTACATGCCGCACTGCAATGGTGTCGAGGCAACCCGGGTAGTGCGACAACTGCCCGCTTATCAGTCCATCCCCATTGTGTATTTGTCCAGTGAAACCGACATCGCTTTGCAGGTCGAGGCCCTGCGACTCGGTGGCGACCAGTTTCTTACCAAGCCATTCAATCCGGTGGTGCTGGCCGCCACCCTGAAAACCACGATCGAGCGTAACCGCGAAATGCAACGCTCCAGTCGTAACGATGGCCTCACCGGATTGCTGACGCACACCGCAGCAAAGGCCAGACTCGATGCCATGCTGGCCACATTGCCACATGGGGGCCAGTTGTGTGTTGCCATGCTGGATATCGACCATTTCAAATCGGTGAATGACTCCTTCGGTCATCCGGTGGGCGATCAGGTGATCCGCAGCCTCGCCTGGTTGCTCAAGGGACGTTTGCGTGGGAGCGACCTCATCGGTCGTTACGGTGGCGAGGAATTCGTTCTTGCCCTGACCGATGTGGGTCCGGATGAGGCATGGGTTGTCATTGATCGCATTCGCAGTGACTTCGCCAAGCTGCCGCATGCCCACGGCGAAGGTTCGTTGCGTGCCACGTTCAGTGCAGGCATTGCCTGCTTCCCCGAATATTGCACCTCGACCGAACTGATCCACATGGCCGATACTGCCCTGCTCGAGGCCAAGCGCAGCGGCCGCAATCGAGTCGAACGTGTCGACGATCTGTTATCCCGGAAACAACACACCGGCAGCCCGGCAGCGGGAGCCAATCTTGGTCTGTAGCGGGAGTTACCATTCAGAACATGACTGAGAGTGCTCTGATGATTTTGTAACTAATTGAAGCAATTGAGAAATTGTTCTGGCATTGCCCCCCTGGGTTATCATTGACCCAATTAATGAGCGGACATATCAATCCGACCATTCGCCAGAACAGGAAAACCCATGCAACTGATCGTAATCCTCAGCATCGTCGTGGCCATCGGCGGTGTTTCCTTCGCATTGCAAAACCAGATGACCGTCACGGTGTCATTTTTAATGTGGCGCTTCGATAGCAGCCTGGCCATGGTGATACTGGTTTCACTCGCGCTGGGTGCCTGCGTGGTGCTGTTGGCGTCGCTGCCCGCCCAGATCAGGAATCGCTTCGGTGCAGCGCGCTCACGCAAGCAGAGCGACAGCGCAGAAACCACCCGGCGTCAATTGCAGGAAAGAGTCACGGAACTGGAGAACCAGTTGGCAGCGCAACGCAAGCCGGCCGCCATGCAGCACCAGGATGAAAATCTCCCGGCGTCCAGCGCCGGCCCGACTCCCGGATCCTCTGGTTAAACCGATGAATACACTATCCTCGCAGGTTTGCGGACCTGCTCGCCGCCTATGGCAGTACTCGCTGACACTGCTGGCTGTACTGCTGCTGGTGGGCTGCGCCAGCCAGCCGCTCGTCTATCCGGATGTCGACCCGCCCGAAATAGCCGTTGTCGAACCGGTCAGGGTGGCTGGACGTCCGGTGATCGCCTTGGCGCTGGGCGGCGGCGCGGCGCGCGGCTTTGCCCACATCGGCGTCATCAAGGAACTTGCCGCCAGCGGCATCCACCCGGATATCGTGGTCGGTACCAGCGTCGGCAGCTTTGTCGGTGCCCTGTATGCCGGCGGTTACGACGCTCCTGCCCTTGAAAAGCTGGCGAGCGAGATGAAAGAAGAGGAGTTGCGCGACCTGATTTTCCCGGATCGTGGCTTCGTCAAGGGCGAGCGACTGCAGGATTTTGTCAATCAGAAACTCGGCAACCGCTCGATCGAAGACCTGCCGATTCGTTTCGCGGCGGTGGCGACCGATCTCGGCGACGGCTCGATGGCGGTATTTACTCGCGGCAATACCGGCATGGCGGTGCGCGCCTCCAGTTCGATTCCCGGCGTGTTCCAGCCGGTGCGCATCAACGGTCGCGAGTATATCGATGGCGGACTGGTCAGCCCCGTGCCGGTCAATGTGGCGCGCGCGCTCGGTGCCGATCTGGTGATTGCCGTGGATATCGCCAACCGTCCTGCGGAAAATGGGCAGCTGGCCACGACGGCCGGCATCGTCGGGCAGTCGCTCGACATCATGATGAACCATCTGGCACATCAGGAGCTGGAGTTGTCCGACATCAAGATCAGTCCGGATACCCGTGACCTGATCTCGACTGACTTCACCACCCGGCTTGACGCGATCGATGAAGGCATCCTGGCGGCACGTGGCGTGACGGGGCGTGTGCTCGACTGGTTGTCGCTAAGAAGCTTTGAACAGCTGGAGCGCGTGGTGGAACGACTGCAGGCCATCGAAGGAACCCGCTGGGGCCCTCCCATCCCGGCAAAATAGCGGGTCAGCAGCCGGCCGACGCTTCAGAGTTTGGTTTCGCGCCCCGCCCAGTAAGGATCGCGCATGTTGCGCTTGAGCGTCTTGCCGGCGGCATTGCGCGGGAATTCCGGCAGGATGACCGCTGCCTTGACGCGCTGATAACGGGCCGCAACACGCGCGTTGATCCAGTCGCGCAATTCGTCCGCCGTCACGCCAGCGCCGACTTTCAGCACCACTGCGGCCACGGGTGTCTCGCCCCATTTTTCATCAGGCACGCCGAACACCGCCACATCCGCTATCGCCGGGTGGCCGGCAGCGATTTCCTCGATGTCGCGCGGATAGACCTTGACGCCGCCGGAGTCGATCATGTCCTTTTTGCGGTCGACCAGGTACAGATAGCCTTCCTCATCGAGATAACCAATGTCGCCGCTATGAATCCAGCCATCGCGCAGGGTCTGCGCGGTGAGTTCCGGCTTGCCCCAGTAGCCCTGCATGACCAGCGGGCCGCGCCCGACGATTTCGCCCGCCTGGCCGACCGGCAGGTCGTTGCCGGTTTCATCGACGATACGCACTGCGCAGAACAACTGCGGGCAGCCGACCGAGCCGGCCTTGCGCACGGCAGCGGTCTTGTCGAGGATGGTGACGAAGCCCTCGGTGAGGCCGTAGAGTTCGTGAAAGCGTCCGGGCAGCAGGCGGTTGAGCTGGTCCTTGCGCGCCTGTGGCAATGGTGCGCCGAGCGACAGGATCATCTGCAGCGAATCCAGTTTGCCGGCAGCGAACTCAGGTGCATCGAGCAGGGCCGCGATCTGCGCCGGCACCACCATGATGTGGGTGACCTTTTCGCGGGCAATGGTGTCGAGCATCACCGCAGCGTCGAACTGGCGGTGCAGGATGTAGGTGGCGCCCAGATGAAACGCGGGCATCAGGGTGACGAAGGCGCCGTTGAAGACGATCGCACCGGTATGCAACACCACCGACTCGGGTGTCATACGCCAGGCCGGGCCGAGCGTCAGCGCATACATGGCGCGCACCCGATGGCTGTGCATGATGCCCTTGGGCAGGCCGGTGGTGCCCGAGGTGTACATGATGTTGAACAGGTCGTCCGCCGTGACGCCGGCGGCTGGTGGTGCGGTCTCCGCGGCGGCAGCGGCCAGCGCGGCATAGCTGCCCCAGCCGGGCAGGGTGGCGTCGATCAGCAGGATGCGGGATTGTTCGAGCGTGGCCCGCGGCAGTATCGCCGCGACGACAGGCAGCAGCGACTGCTGGGTGACCAGGCAAACCGCGCCGGCATCGTCGATCAGTCCTGCCAGGCCGGTGCCGGTGAGCAGCGGTGAGAGCGGCACGACGACCGCGCCGATCTTGGCGCAGCCCCAGTAAAGTTCCAGCAATTCCAGGGTATTGGGCAGAAATGTTGCCACGCGCTCGCCCTTGCCGATGCCGAGCGCCAGCAGCAGGTTGGCGGTCCGATTGCAGCGGGCATTGAAGGCGCGGTAGTCGAGCCGCTGCTCCGCAAAGACAACGGCGGTGGCATCCGGCCGGTAGCGGGCGTGATGGTCGAGCAGGGCGGTGAGTTCCACGCGGTGTCTCCGAGGTAGCGGCCTGTCAAATGGTTTTTTGAGCTACCAGCGCAACAGCCGCGGGCCGAACAAGATGCCGGCCGTGGTCGGAATCAGCATGCCGAGCAGATACCAGAAGCCGATGAACGGTGCGCCCATTTCCGGGCAGTGCAGGCTATAGACCATTGTGCCGACGGCGCCGGAAAGCAGCCCTGCAGCGGCACCGGCAAGACGCAGGCGCGTCGGGGCAAGCCCCTTCATCGCCCACACCACGGCGACAAATACCGGTGCGGATAACAGGGCGATCAGGAACGGGCAGGAATTCCAGGTGTCGCCAAAAAACATCGCGCTACGCTGTACCGGGGCGGCCTGGGTCAGCATCACCGCAGCCAGCAGCCAGATTGCCGCTACTGGTGCGAGCAGCGCGCCGGGCAGCCAGGCCAGGTGCAGCCCGGGCTTCGACAGGCGCAGGGAAATGAACAGGCTGGCCACGGCAAAGCTGGTGACAAAAACGATCTTGACCAGGAACATTGGCAGCAGTGTTGCTGCGGCAAGGTCAGGGCGCGGGCCGAGCAGGGCAAGCATCAACAGCGTTGCACCCAGGACGCCCCAGCCGATAGCAATGGCAAAGCGCCGCGCTGCCTGGTGCGGCTCTACTGCGCCGGCGCCGGTCGCCAGCAGGGTCACCCAATCGTCGGTTCTCATGTGTCGCTCCTGATAAGCGCGGCCATGGCTTTCAGACCGCGGTGGACGCCCACCTTGACCGCCGACTCCGACATGCCGGTGAGTCGGGCGGTTTCCGCTACCGACAGCCCTTCCAGCTTCATATGGACGATGGGCAAGCGCTGCCCATCGGGCAATTGCTCCAGCAGCTTGCTGAGGTCGCGGCGGGCGTCGCTGGCCGCTTCGGCATTTGCCGTGGACGCCAGTTCGAACTGGCTTGCGTCGTCGTCCAGCGAATCGGTCAGCAGGTCGCGCCGCTCACGCCGGCGCAGCAGATCGATGAGCTTGTATTTCGCAATCGCGTGAATCCATGCCGTCACCGGCTGCTTGGCGTCGTAGGTGTGGCGTTGGTTATGTATGGCCAGTAATGATTCCTGCACTAGATCCTCCACCTCGTCCGGCAAACTGGCGAGACGTTTCTGCAAAAAACTGCGTAGATGTGTACTCAGTTCTTGCAGAAACTCGTGGTAGGCCGGCTCATCGCCAGCCAGACCGCGTATCAGCAGTTTCCTGAAATGTTCCTCACCAGCGTTCAGCCGGTTCACATCTAGCATTCGTTGCCTCGGTGCCTTTGGTTACAGCGGTGCAGAAAACAATCGATAGTTTGGTGCCAATGGCGAATTGTGAACTAGCGTGTAACCATTCGCCAGCTTTCAGCGAATTGCTTATTAACTTGCTACGGCGTACCAAATACATTTTGCGCGGGTGCGCCGCCCGGCCAGTGCCGGAGCGTCATCTGCTTTTATTACGGAGGAAACTATGGATCGTCGTCGATCACTGAAATGGTTGTTGGGTTTGTCCGCGTTACCCATGGTCAGCGTCGGCTTGACGCGGGCGAAGGATCGTTCCGGACCCGTTGTGCAAAAGACCAAAGCCGAATGGGCTGCCTTGTTGCCGGCACCGGCGTATCAGGTGCTGTTCGAAGACGGTACGGAATATCCCGGCTCGAGCCCGTTGAACCAGGAAAAACGTGATGGCACTTTCGTCTGCGCTGCCTGTAATCAACCGCTGTTCGACAGCAGCCGGAAATATGAAAGCGGCACCGGCTGGCCAAGTTTTTGGGAGCCGTTGCCGGGCGGAGGCGTCGGTACCAAGACCGATTTCAAGTTGATTTATCCGCGTACCGAGTACCACTGCTCGCGTTGTGGCGGGCATCAGGGCCACATCTTCAATGACGGCCCGCAGCCGACCGGCAAACGCTATTGCAACAACGGGGTGGCGCTGAAATTCGTGCCACGTGCTGACAAGTTGCCGGAACTGCGGACATGAAAAACAAATTGAAATTGACCGGTCTGGCAACTGCTGCAGTGCTGTTGTTCGGCAGCATTGGCTATGTGGTGGGTGCGCAGCCTACAAAGGCTGCAGAGCCCATGAAGCCGGCTGCAGCGGCCACAGCAACGGCCATTCTCGCCGGCGGCTGTTTCTGGTGCGTGGAATCCGATTTCGACAAGTTGCCGGGCGTGATCGCGACGGAATCCGGTTATACCGCCGGCAGAACACGCAACCCCACCTACGAGCAGGTCAGTGCCGGCGGCACCGGCCATACCGAAGCGGTGCGCATCACCTATGACCCGACGAAGATCAGTTATCCGCAACTGATCGAATATTTTTGGCGGCATATCGATCCGACGGTGAAGGACCGCCAGTTCTGCGATGTCGGCACGCAGTATCGCAGTGGCATCTATTGGCAGAACGAGGACGAGCGCAAGATCGTCGAGGCAAGTCGCGACGCATTGCTGAAAAGCGGCAAGCTGCCGCGAATCCATACGGAAATCGCCGCAGCTTCGGCGTTTTATCCCGCCGAGGAATACCACCAGGACTACTACATCAAGAATCCGATTCGCTACAGCTACTATCGCAGCAGTTGTGGCCGCGATAACCGGGTCAAAGAAGTCTGGGGTGGCAAGTAAGTGATGCACCAGCAGCGAGCCCAAGGTCGTGGACTGCACTTGCAGGGAGCAAAACTTTCCCTGCTTGCGCTTGCACTGTCGGCCATATCGCTGTCAGCCGTCGCGGCCTGCGAGGTGCGCAGCGGGCCGCGGACGGCTGCGCTGGTCGAGTTGTACACCTCGGAAGGCTGCTCCAGTTGTCCGCCCGCCGACCAACAGCTCAGCCGCTTGCGGCAGGTGCTGGACCCGACCGCCGCGGTGGTGCCGCTTTCCCTGCATGTCGGTTATTGGGACTACATCGGCTGGAAAGATCCCTACGCGCTGGAAGCCTTCAGCACACGGCAAAGCTGGCTGGTAAGTACCAAGGGGCAGCGGACGGTCTATACGCCCCATTTCTTCGTCGCAGGCGCCGAAGCGCGCAACTGGCGCGGCGAACTGCGTGACACCGTGCGCCAAGTGAATGACTTGCCGGCAAAGGCGGATATCCATCTCCAGGCCGGCTTGACCACCCGTGGTGCGCTGACGGTCCAGGTCGAAGCGACAACCCGTGACGGCGCCGCGCCCGCCGCGCTCTATCTGGCCGTGACGGAAAGCGGCCTGGCGTCGAGCGTGACGCGGGGTGAAAACCGTGGGGCGAGGCTGGCGCACGATCATGTGGTGCGCGAATGGGTCGGACCGCTGCCCCTTGTCGCCGGAGCCACCAAAGTGCAGCGCGAGATTACCCTGCCTGCCGCATGGAATCGGGCGCGACTCGAAGTGGTGGCATTTGTGCAGGACGAACGCACGGGTAGCGTGCTGCAGGCGGTGAGCGCGCAGCACTGCACCGGGTCCTGATTTTTACAAAGTGAAGGAGACGCCATGACTGACAGCATGCCAACCATCCACCCCGCCTGGCTGCGCCTGACGCACTGGCTGAATGTGATTGCGGTGGTAATCCTCGTCATGAGTGGCTGGCGCATCTACAACGCTGCCCCCTTCTTTGACTTCAAGTTTGCCAGCGAGATTACGCTGGGTGGATGGCTTGGTGGCGCTATCCAATGGCACTTCGCGGCGATGTGGCTGCTCGCCGCCAATGGCCTGATCTACCTGCTGCTGAACGCCGGCACCGGGCGACTGTGGACGAAGTTCTTCCCGCTGTCGCCACGCGCCATCGTCACCGACCTGCGCACCGCGTTGCGCGGCCGGCTGTCGCACGATGACCCGCAGCAGTACAACAGCGTGCAGCGCCTCGCCTATTTGTTCGTGATGGTCGACTCCGTACTGTTGGTGCTGTCGGGCCTGGTGCTGTGGAAGTCGGTGCAGTTTCCCCTGCTGCGCGAACTGCTCGGCGACTATGAGACGGCACGGCGCGTGCATTTCTTCGCCATGGCCGCACTGGTCGGTTTCGTTGCAGTGCATCTGGCCATGGTCGCGCTGCTGCCACGCACTTTGCTGACCATGATTCGTGGCCGCTGAGGAGTTATTGTGATGATCAGAAAATCTCCAAAACTGGCAGGTGTCGACGCTGCAGCCGTCATCAAGGAAGCGTTGCAACGTATCGACGTGCCGTCCCGGCGCAAGTTCCTGCAAAGTTCGCTCACCCTGGGTGGTTTGTCGCTGCTGACAGGTTGTTCCCTGGTCGAAGCAGGCGGTATCGAGAAGGCGCTGATGAAAATATCGCGCTTCAACGACGCGGCGCAGGCCTGGCTGTTCGATCCCAGCCGATTGGCGCCCACCTATCCCGAATCGATGATCACGCGGCCGTTTCCGTTCAATGCCTATTACGGTGCAGACAAGATCCGGCAGGTCGATGCGGACAGCTACCGGCTCGAGGTCACCGGCCTGGTGGCCGACAAGCATGCCTGGACGCTGGACGAACTGCGGGCCTTGCCCCAGACCGACCAGGTCACGCGCCACATTTGCGTCGAAGGCTGGAGCGCCATCGGCAAGTGGGGCGGGGTGACCTTTTCCAGCTTCCTCGCCCGGATCGGCGCGGACACGAGCGCCAAGTACGTCGGCTTCAAGTGCGCCGACGACTATTACACCAGCATCGACATGCCCACCGCGCTGCATCCGCAAACGCAGCTGACCCTGAGCTATGACGGCGCGACGCTGCCGCCGAAGTATGGTTTTCCGATGAAGCTGCGCATGCCGACCAAGCTCGGCTACAAGAATCCGAAACACATCCAGGCAATTTTCGTTACCAACACCTACCCCGGCGGTTTTTGGGAAGACCAGGGGTACAACTGGTTCGGTGGCATCTGAACGTACGCAGACGCCCTGATGTAAAGGCCTCCCGGCCATTCGTTCACTTATAACAAGGAGTTCACAATGTTAAAAATTACCCCAGTCCTGCTTGCCGTCGCTTTCCTGTTTGCCGGCGGCAACGCCCTTGCAGACGACATGATGAAGAAAGACGCCATGGCCAAGGAAAGCATGGCCAAGGATGGCATGAAGAAGGAAACTATGGCCAAGGACGGCATGAAGAATGAAATCATGGCCAAGGACGGCATGAAGAAGGAAACCATGGCCAAGGACGGCATGAAAAAGGACAGCATGGCCAAGGATGAGATGAAAAAGTAAATTCCCGGCCCAATTGCCATGGGTAATCCAAGGGCGCAGACCGAACAGTCTGCGCCCTTGCTCATGCGTCGGACTGTCCAGCGCGCCTGCGCAGCTGGCCACGGCAAATCCCTGGTAGCGCCGACAGCGCAGTTGAAATGACATGTTGCTATTGATCCCATTTCCATTTCGGTACGCTCACGTCTATAAATCAAGGCGTATGGCGTTCCTGCTGATAGCCAGGCCGGAATGCGGGGTGTTTTTGGTGACTGGACCCCGCTCGATGAGCGGGGCTGGCTGTTCGCCGAGGACATCGACGCCGACGATCCCTGGCAATTCAAGAATATCCGGGTCGGCTGATGATCTAAAGGTCAAGGAAGCCGCATATGCCCGAACCGGAAGACCCGATTGGCGAGAACGGTCTGCCCAAGCGGTTGCTCGAACAGATCCGCGCTAGTGCGAATACCTAAAGGGCACGGTTGCTTCTCGGATTTGTTAGAATTGACGAACCAAGAGTTTCAAGCGCTTAAGCCATCCCTCAGGATGGCTTTTTGCTTTTCGGTGAGATCGGAACTACGCTTGTCCGGAGGTTGGTATAGGTTGGAACCCGAGGACCAACTGGAGTTTCAGAGCTATTTCATTGATTTGCCCTTAATGTTCACTTTTTTATACTATTTCTTATGACCTCTCAGCCTGCCCGTCTCCGTATCAAGTTCAGCGAAGTTGCCCTTGGCCAGCGTTTCTATGACCCAATCAGCCAGGAATACTTCGTGAAGCAGAGCGACAGTATGGCCGCCATGGTCACGGGCATTGGCGACGGCACTGTGCCGGATGAATTCGAGGCTGATGACGTTGTGGGCATTGACCAATAAGCCTGCCCGCAATGAAACCCGAGGACTTGGAATTGCTGGTCACGCGGGAAATGCCCTTTGGCAAGTACAAGGGGCGATTGATCGCCGATTTACCAGGTAACTACCTCAACTGGTTCGCCCGCGAAGGCTTTCCCCAGGGAGAGATTGGCAGGCTCCTGGCCTTGATGCATGAGATCGACCACAATGGGCTGATGGACATTCTGATTCCACTCCGGCAACGATCAAGTCATTGATGCCATCTCTCACACAGTTCACTCATAAAGGTCACTCGATGCGCCAGATTCACGATTTAGACGTAATTATTCTGATGGCCACCACCCTTGCATCGAAACGGCGGCCGGCGCAACTGGTCGAGATCGTGGCGGCTGCCGATCTGCTTCAAGGCACCATTCCTTTCGTTGAGAAATTGGGCGAAGCGATTCGGCGTCTCTCCGTCTTTGGCTTGATCAGTGCTACGGAAAACGGCTTCATGCTGACGCCGATTGCCCAGGAACTCATGGCAAAACAATCCAAAAAGGCCGATACGGAAGAACTCGTTATCACCATCAAGTCCGATCTCGCCGCCTATGACCCAAAGGATGATATCCCTCCCATCCTGTTGCCCGAGGCCGAGTTGAGTGCTGCCATCCTTGCGCATAAAGCATCAAGAAAAGCCCGCAGTCAAAACCTGCTGATGCCCAAACCCAAGATCGATCGTCACTTCAAGGTGGAAGGCCGCTGGCGGCGGGCCGCTGGCACCCGCCAAGGCTAAATTCTTGCGCCGGGGTGAATCGCCCCGGCTGCAGCAGACACATTCGAGCCGGTTGAAATGCTGCTGTCCGAACTGTACCGGAGACACGTCGCCAGCGTAATTATGGCTTTAATAATATCTTCACATGAGTTGGGTAGTCTTGGGCTCCTGTTAACTCGCTGAGACGCTTTCCGGCAGGCAGTAGGTCTTTGCTGTTTGTAGAACGTGCCATCCATGAAACCCAGACTACCAACCCGCGACGAACCCCAACGCCAGTTTACTTTCATCAGTGAAGGACGGCTGCAGGCGGCGCCGACGGTGCGCCATCTGTTGAAGTTCCTTGAACCTGTCAGTCCTGACGACTTCTGTCAGGTCGTTTTGGAGCGCTTTCTGGATGACACTGCGCTCTATGCGTTGCCGGTCGTCGATGCCGTCGCCAGGCCGCTCTTCTTGCTGGATCGCACGCGCTTCATCGAGTTTTTCAGCAAGCCTTACAGCCGGGAAATCTTCGGTCGCCGCAGTATCCTCGAACTGGTTGCCCATCCGGAGTATCAAAGCATCGAGCCCATCGTCGTCGAAGAAAACTGCAGAATCGAGGACGTGGCGCAGATGGTCATTGATGCCGGCATGCAACATATGGTCACCGGCTTCATGGTCACCAGCCAAGATAACTACCTTGGGGTTGCCAATGGCCGCGACCTGCTCAACATCATCACCCAGCGTACGCAGGCCGAACTCCATTTCCTTGCGCACTACGACAATCTGACCGGCCTTCCGAATCGCATGTTGCTGGGCGATCGCCTGGAGCATGCCTGCCGCGATGCTGAGCGCAATGGACTGTTGGTGGCGATACTGTTCATCGATGTCGACCGCTTCAAGCAGATCAACGATTCGCTCGGTCACTCTGCCGGCGATGCCGTGCTGCGCGCGGTTGCGGATCGCCTCAAGTCTTCGGCGCGGAGCGCCGACACGGTTGCTCGCTTGGGAGGCGACGAGTTCGCGATCCTCATGGAGGATATCGAAGATCCGGCCCACGTGGACATGGTGGCGCTGCGGGTGGTGAATGCGATGCGTGAACCGGTCGAATTGCTGGGACATTCCCTGGTCGTCACGGTCAGCGTCGGCAGCGCGACCTACCCCAGTGATGACGTCGATGTAAATGCCCTGCTGGCCAAGGCCGATGCCGCGATGTACGAGGTCAAGTCCAGCGGCCGCAACGGCTTTCGCAAGTTCTCGCCCGATACGACGATGTACAACCCGGCAAGCCTGTCGCTGGAGAATGAGTTGCGCCAGGCAATCGACCGCGACGAACTGGTGTTGCACTTTCAGCCCCAGGTCAAACTGGCAAACCAGAAGATATGCGGTGTCGAAGTCTTGGTGCGGTGGCAGCATCCGGTACGCGGCCTGGTGTCACCCGCGCACTTCATTCCGATTGCCGAAGAAAGCGGCCTGATCGTGCCCCTTGGGGAATGGGTGCTGAGGCATGCCCTCCGCCAGATGAAGGATTGGCAGGAACAAGGCCTGCCTCCATTGCGCATCTCGATCAATATCTCGGCGCTGCAATTTCAGCAACACAGTTTTCCCGAATTCCTGAGAGCGCAGCTTGCCGAATATGGAATCGACCCGCGCTTGGTCGAACTCGAATTGACGGAGAGCGTGCTGATGCAAAATGTCGACCATGTGCTGCAGATGCTGGAAGAGATCAAGATTTTGGGCGTCAGTCTGGCCATCGACGACTTCGGCACGGGTTTTTCGAGCCTGAGCTATTTACGTCGATTTCCGATCGACCGCTTGAAGATCGACCAGTCTTTCGTCCGTGACATCGAAAGGTTGCCGGCCAACGAGTCGATTGCTCGTGCCATAGTAGCTTTGGCCGAAAGCCTTTCGCTCGATATTGTCGCCGAGGGTATCGAAACGTCGTCAGAAAAGGCTGTGCTCGAGCAGATGCGTTGTATCGAGGGGCAGGGGTATCTTTTTTCCAGACCCCTTCCGGCCGAGGATTTCGTCGCCTGGCTTAACTCGCAGCGCGAGCACCACCCCATTGCAGTTCCGTGCAGCATTGCCATTCCCCACTTCGTGCTGGCGGCTCCGGCTTAGGCTGGCCTGGCAGTTGCCTTCCGCTGGTTCAGAAGGCACAACGCAAAGTAGCCAAGTCCGTCAGGCTTGCATGACACTATCGGCCATCCCGCTTGACCACCGGCGTTTGAAATGGGACGATCAAAACAGATGTTTCCCTCCAGACTGGAATTCAACGCATGGCTGGCAATCTCTTTTCAGGACTACCCGCACATACTGAAACCGCGGAACAGTTCGAGACGCTGCTCGCGAAGCCTGGCCTGAGGATCGAGCGGATTGTCTCGACGGGACAGGCCAGCCCGCCGGGGTTCTGGTATGAACAATCCGACGCCGAGTGGGTCTTGTTGCTGAAGGGCTCGGCCGGAATCCGCTACGCGGATGAAGCGGCAGTCAGGGCTTTGCAGCCGGGCGATTGGCTGCACATCGCGCCCCGCCGACGCCATCGTGTCGAATGGACCGCCAAGGACGAGGCAACCGTCTGGCTGGCCTTGCACTTCGCAGACGATTCCCCGCCGAATCAGGCGCCGTGACCGGCATGAACGCTCCCGATCCCTTTGCGTTAAGCCGCTTCATGGCGGCCCAAGAGGGCATCTACGCAGCAGTGCTGGCGGAGTTGCGCAATGGCCGGAAGCAAACCCACTGGATGTGGTTCGTCTTCCCGCAAATAGAAGGGCTCGGCAGCAGTCCGATGGCAAAACGCTATGCCATCAAGAGTCGTGAAGAGGCCAGGCAATACCTGCTGCATCCCGTCCTCGGGGCAAGGCTGCGTGAATGTGCCGCCGCCTTGCTTGAGCTGCAAGGCAGGTCCATCAGCGAAATCATGGGATTTCCCGACGATCTGAAACTGAAATCCTCTATGACGCTATTCGCTGTGCTGGAGGGGCCGGAATCGGTCTTTGTTCGCGTGCTGGATCGCTATTTCAATGGCGAGCAGGACGCGCAGACCCATCATTTGCTTGGGTGGATCGCCAAATAGGCTGAAGCGGTTACGGTGACGTGGCGGCAGGCCGATGCTGCCAGCGCAAGGCAACGGCAATCGCGTTACCATCCCGGTCATTCCCAACTACCTGTCCTGAAGATCATGGCTACCTCCCCTCTATGCCGTCTCGGTACCCCGTTGAGTCCCTCTGCAACCAAAGTCATGCTGCTCGGTGCCGGCGAACTCGGTAAGGAGGTCATCATTGCCCTGCAGCGCCTCGGGGTCGAAGTCGTCGCCGTCGATCGTTATCCGAATGCGCCTGGCATGCAGGTCGCGCATCGCTCGCATGTCATCGCAATGACTGATGCTGTTGCCTTGCGGGCCTTGATCGAGGCCGAACGGCCGCATCTGGTGGTGCCGGAGATCGAAGCCATCGCCACTGCCGTGCTGGCGGACATCGAGCGGGAGGGCATTGCCGAAGTGATTCCCACGGCACGCGCCGCCCAACTGACGATGAACCGGGAGGGGATTCGCCGCCTGGCTGCCGAAGAACTCGGGATCGCCACTTCGCGTTACGCATTTGCCAACTCGCAGGATGAACTTCAATCGGCCATCGACGCGGGCATCGGTTACCCCTGCGTGGTGAAGCCCGTCATGTCGTCTTCCGGCAAGGGACAGTCGGTTCTGCGCGGCGCAGCGGATGTCGAGACGGCCTGGCGCTATGCCCTGGAATCGGGCCGCGTCAAGGAAGCCCGCGTGATCGTCGAGGCCTTCGTCGATTTCGATTATGAAATTACGCTATTGACGGTCCGGGCGATCGGCGCCTCCGGCCAGGTCGAAACTTCCTTCTGCGAACCGATTGGCCATCTGCAGGTGGCTGGGGACTATGTCGAATCCTGGCAACCCCAGCCGATGTCGCCCATTGCCCTGGCAAGCGCACGTGAGGTTGCGGAAAAGGTCACCAGCGCACTGGGCGGACGTGGCATTTTTGGCGTTGAATTGTTCGTCAAGGGCGATGCCGTCTGGTTCTCGGAGGTCAGTCCGCGTCCGCACGATACCGGGCTAGTCACGCTCGCTTCGCAGCGACTTTCCGAGTTCGAACTCCATGCCCGGGCCATTCTCGGGCTGCCCGTCGATACCTCGCTGCGCCGCCCGGCGGCCTCGGCGGTCATTTATGGCGGATTGGCAGAGCAGGGCATCGCCTATGAGGGGATTGCCCATGCGCTGGAAGTGCCCGAATCTGACCTGCGCCTGTTCGGCAAACCCGAAAGCTTCGTCAAGCGCCGAATGGGCGTTGCGGTCGCGAATGCCGATACCACGGATGAGGCGCGGGTGCGTGCCAAGCTGGCCGCGGCACGGGTGAAGCCGGTGGCCGGTAATCCTCAACCCAGATAAGCTTTATTGCCGAGCAAGTCGGCAGCTTGCCAGCCCGTACTACAAGGAACTTACATGGAAACCCGTCTTCTCGGTAGCAGCAGTCTCGTCGTCACCCCGATCTGTCTTGGCACCATGACCTTTGGCGAACAGACGGCGGAGCCCGATGCCCATGCCCAACTCGATCTGGCCCGTGAGCGTGGCATCAACTTCATCGATACCGCCGAGCTGTATGCCGTACCCGCCCGTGCAGAAACCTACGGCGCCACCGAAACCATCGTTGGCAATTGGCTCAAGCGCCAGGATCGGGAACGCGTCATTGTGGCAACCAAGGTCGCCGGCCCCGCACGAACCATGCCCTGGATTCGCGGTGGTACGCTCAATTACACCCGCGCCAACCTCCGTGCCGCACTCGACGCTTCACTGCGCCGCCTGCAAACCGATTATGTCGATCTCTATCAATTGCACTGGCCGGATCGCAACCAGCCGATGTTCGGCGACTGGCAATATGATCCGGAGAATGAGCGGGACAGCATCCCCATCAAGGCGCAGCTTGAGGCGCTCGCCGAACTGGTGGCTGAAGGGAAAATCCGCGCCATCGGACTGTCCAACGAGCACCCCTGGGGCGTGATGGAGTTCGTGCGTCATGCCGAGGAATTCGGCCTGCCGCGCGTCGCCTCGATCCAGAATGCCTACAATCTGATCAACCGCACCTACGATGTTGGCCTTGCCGAGGTTTGCCATCGCGAGCGCGTCGGCCTGCTGGCCTACTCGCCACTGGCCTTTGGGCTCCTCACCGGGAAATATCTCGACAATCCCCGGGTCGCCGGGCGCTTTACCTCCTTCTCGAATTTCGGCCAGCGCTATGACAAGCCGGGGGTCGCCGCGGCCGTTGCCGCCTATTGCAGCCTGGCGCGCGAGCATGGCCTGACCCCCACGCAACTGGCCCTTGCCTTCATGCGTTCACGCTGGTGCGTTGCCAGCACCATCGTCGGGGCCTCCTCGGTCACACAGCTGGCGGAAGATCTTGATGCCTGCGAGATCAAGCTTGACGAGGAGGTGCTGACAGCAATCGACAGACTGTACCTGTTGCACGGCAATGCTGCGCCATGAAAGTAGGCTGCAAAGCGACAGATCGTGCAGCCCTGAAACGATCTTGTCGCAAACCTGACAATATTCTCCAATTAACGGCCTGATTCCCCCGGTTTTGCTGGGCGCGTAAATTGCTCATGCTCTTCTGGTAACGACATTTGTCGTATTTCATGGTGACGAAGGCATGCGGGAAGTCAGGGAAGAATGGATCAAGGGAATTGCCGATGGCACGGTGGTTCCTTATCTGGGGCCGGGCGTACTGGCCAATGTGCGCGCAGTGGCACAGTGGCAGATGGGCGGCCGATTCCGGCGGACAGCGACTCGCTGATCATTGCCATGAATGACGGCAAGCCGATGGCGCCCAAGCTGATGTGCGAGTTTCCGCACGCGGCGCTGTCTCTCCTCGGCAAGCTGCGCAACCGGATCGCCAATGCGGATGAATTCGGCAGGTTTGCCATGCAGCATTCACACTGCCCGACCGCACTTGAAGGCGGCCAACTCGGCACCCTGCCGCGCGGCAAGCTGTATGTCGAGCTTGACGCTGCCGCATTCGAGTTGGCGGCCAGCGCATTGTCGGCACCTGTCGAAACCACGCTGGGTCTGCATCTCTTGCGCTGCGACAGGATTCATCCCGCTGTCACTCCCTCGTTTCCCGAGGCGCGCGAGCGTATTCTCGACATCCTGAGCGCGGCGACACGCCTCTGGTTTAAAAGAGTGGATCAGGAGTCTATGAGCACCACGCATGACCGATCCCGCAAGCCTGCCGGCGCAAATCCGGGTGTCCGCTATCCCCGTGACAGCGCATGCCGGGCGCGACTATCGTGGCCGATGAACCTGCCTCTGCTCGGTGAGCACAGAGCAGGAATAATATGTGGTAGAATCTCGAATCGATATAGCAGTGTAAGAAGCAACCGTGCCAATTGTTTTATTTTGGCGTGCGGTCAGATGTTTCAAGTACTTAAGCCATCCATCGGGGTGGCTTTTTGACTTACTTGAATTCGCTGTATGTATTAGTTCGGGAACAGGCAGATAGTTTGAAATTGGCCTTTACCCATTTCGCAATAGTCGCCATGTTCGACCAGATTTGTATTTGCAATTCATGGTCGATGACCTTAACTCCGGAGTCCCCAAGATGCACTCAGTCCCCATCCTGCAATACCTCCGCAAGCACGGTCAGCGCATGGACGTTGAAATTGCCGAAGCTACCGGAATCCCGCTGACAAAAGTTCGCACTTCCTTGACGGACATGTCGGAGCGCGGAGAAATCTCTCGTTGCAGCGTTACTCGATTCAACGACGGCAAACCGGTTGAAGGCATACTCTGCCGGATTGCCGGGTCGATCCCGCCGGCAACGCCCGGTAGAAAGCCAGGCGCCAAAGCCTGAGCTTGTTCATTAGGTACATTTACATATGAGCACAGATACAGCCTACTGTTACCACTGCAGCAAGCATCATCCCATCGAGGAGATGCGCCAGCTCACTACCAAAACAGGAAAGCGTTGGCGCTGCATCAAGAGCATCGAGGCCACCAAGGCCGGTCGGGCGGCGCGTGACGCCTTTGGCAAGCGCGTTTCCGCCGACAACAAGGCAGACTGTCAGAGCAAGGCGCGGATTACGCTGAACGCCCAGATCGCCGCGAAGCCGTAAACCCGAGTCGAAGGAATAGTGCCACCATGAAAAGCCTGACCGTGCTGATTCGCGCCGAACTGGAAATCCCCGACGACTGGGAACTGGTGGAACACCCGTCAGGAATGCAGGTTCTCAAAATTGGCGATCAATTCGTCGATTTTGATATTGCACCCCTGACAACCCAATCGCTCGCCCCGGATGCGGAATGGTCGGATGCCGATATCGATATTGTCGGTGAGGTACTAGATACCGTTGTCGGTGTCGATGCAGAGCTGGAAATCCAGCCGCTCCAGTAATTGACTGTAGCGTCGGTGTTGGTTGCGCGGTCAACAATGACTGCGCAGCAGGCTTGGCGTTAATCGCCGACGCATCAAGACACTTGCCAGCTAGTCATCCCGCGCCAGTCGGATACCGGAAAACTGCCAGCAGGCGGGTGCCGGAAAGAAATTCCGGTAGCTGGCGCGCACATGGCCTTCCGGGGTTGCGCAGGAGCCGCCGCGCAACACATATTGATTGACCATGAATTTGCCGTTGTATTCGCCGACGGCACCCGACGGAGGACGAAATCCCGGGTAGGGCGCATAGCTGGATGAAGTCCATTCCCAGGCATCGCCGAACATTTGCGCAAGCCCATTCCCGCTTGCGGCGCGCGGATGGAACTCGCCGCTGTCGGCAAAATTGCCGCGCACCGGCAGGGCTGCGGCTGCATGTTCCCATTCCGCTTCGGTTGGCAGGCGCGCGTTGGCCCAGCGCGCATAGGCATCGGCCTCATAGTGTGAAACATGCACGAGGGGCTGTTGCGGGGCAAGCGGCAGCAGGCCGCCCAGGGTGAATTCACGCCAGCCGGCGCCATCCCGCTGCCAATACAGCGGCTGTTCCCGTCCCTGTGCCAACCGCCAGTCCCAGCCTTCGGCCAACCAGAGCACCGGATCGGCATAACCGCCGGCAGCGATGAAGGCGGCAAATTCGCCGTTGGTGACCAGTCGCGACGCCAGCCGATAGGCTTGCAGGTAGACACGATGGCGCGGCACCTCGTTGTCGTAGCTGAATCCGGCACCGTCATGGCCGATCTCGATCAGGCCGCCTGCGAAATCTTGCCAGCTCAGCGCCGCGACGGCACCGGAGTGCGTCACCGGATGGGCGTAGGCGGGGAACAGGGGATTGCACGAGAGCAGATGCTTGATGTCGGTCAGCAGCAGTTCCTGGTGTTGCTGTTCATGATGCAGGCCAAGTTCCACGATGCCGGCCAGCTTTGCATCGGCATTGCCGAGCAGTGCCAGCATGCGTCGATCCACGGCGGCGCGATAGGCCAGCACGACATCCAGCGCGGGGCGCGTCAGCAATCCGCGCTGCGGGCGCGGATGCTTTTCACCGACGCTGTTGTAGTAGGAGTTGAACAGCACGCGAAACGCCGGATCGAAGGGCTTGAAACCAGCCTCATGAGGTTCCAGCACAAAAGTTTCGAAAAACCACGTGGTATGCGCCAGATGCCATTTCGTCGGGCTGGCTTCGGACATCGACTGCACGCAGCAGTCTTCGGCGGAAAGCTGCGCCGCCAGTTCGACCGAGCGCGCGCGCACGGCGCGGTAGCTGTCGGCAAGTTCGGCTGGGTTCATCGCGGCTCCTTCAAGTCGGGAAGTTGTGCGGGGCGGGCAAGGATCACTGCGAACCATTGGCGTTCATCGGTCCACACCTCGGCTTGCGGAAAGCCGGCACGCGCCAGCAGGGCGACAAAATCCTCGCGCCGGTATTTGTGGCTGTGTTCGGTGTGAATGCGTTCACCGCGCGCAAAGCGGCGCTCGCCGCCGGGCCAGCGCACCAGCGTATCCGCCGCCGCTTCCAGATGCATCTCGATGCGCGACTCGGCGGCATTGAAAAACGCCCGATGCTGCCACTGGCGCAGATCGAAATCGCTGCCGATCAGCTGATTGATGTGACTCAGTATGTTGCGGTTGAAGGCGGCGGTGACATTGGCGGCATCGTTGTAGGCGGCTTCGAGCACGGCGACATCCTTGACCAGGTCAACGCCGATCAACAGGGCGCCGTCGTCATCCAGCAGATGCCGCACGCGCACCAGCAAATTCAGGGCATCGGGCGGCGCGAAGTTGCCGATCGACGAACCGGGATAAAACACCAGCCGCTGTGCGCGCGGGATGTCCGGCAGGACGATTTCCTGCGTCAGGTCGGCGGCGACGGCACGCACGTCGAGCGCGGGAAACGCCGCGCGCAATCCGGCGACGCCCTCATGCAGGAACTCGGCAGAAATATCGACGGCGATAAACCGCGCCGGTTCGATCAGTTCGCACAGTGCCCGGGCCTTCTCGCAACTGCCTGCACCCAGTTCGATCGCCGTCCTGCCAGCGCCGACTTTCCGTGCGATGTCAGCGCCATGCGTGGCCATTACCGCGCGCTCGGTGCGCGTCAGGTAATACTCGGGCAGTCGCGTGATGTCTTCAAACAGTGCCGACCCGCGTACATCGTAGAAATATTTGGGCGAGATGCGGGCATGGGGCTCAAGCAGTGCGGCAATAATCCGCCCGGTCGATCCGGCATTCAGTACGGTTTCTACTGCAGACATGACATTTACCCTCATATGCTGAGCGGTGGTCCTGGCAAGGATAACAGCCGGGCGTCATTCGGTCGGTGTCACTCCTTCACCTTGCCGCGGCCCGCCTTGATTGTGGCATGGCGGGTTTTGCTGTCGAGCCGCCGCGCGATCGCATTGCGGCCGGGCTTGGTGGGCCGGCGCTGCTTGGGCAGGACAGCGATGCTGTCGATCATCTCATGCAGGCGTCTTAACGCATCGGCGCGGTTGCCTTCGAGGCTGCGATACTGCTGCGCCTTGATAATGACGACACCGTCCTTGCTGATGCGTTGATCGCCGAGCTTGAGGAGCCGTTCACGCACCGCTTCCGGCAGCGAGGAGGCATTGATGTCGAAGCGCAGATGCACCGCATTCGATACCTTGTTGACGTTCTGTCCGCCCGCCCCCTGGGCGCGGATGGCCGTGATTTCAACTTCTTCGAAGGGGATGGTGTAGCGGTAATCCATGACAAGGAGATTACTTCAGGTTTCTTTCCCGCACGATGGGCGGCAGGTATTTCACCGAAAACCGCCAGCCTTCGGGGGTATCGCGCAAGACCAGGGTCTTCGAACTGGCGCCCGCTTCGAATTCGATCTCCGCGCCGGCAAGCTCCACCGCGCCAATCCCCTTGATGACGCATGCGCCCGGCAGCGTGGTAAATGCCGATTCGGCCGCGATCAGGACGAACTGCCCCTCTTTCGATTCGGAGCAGGAGATGCCCTTCAGCACCGTGCCGGGATCCTGCCGCCAGGCATCGCGCAAAGTCTCGAGCGCTTTGCTCAGTTCGGCGGTGAGCTTGATGGGGAGTACGACTTCACGCGACTTGGCATGGCTCATTCCGTGTTCCCTCGTTCCGTGTTCTTCATGTGTGGCGAAATGTCCGGAACGGTTTTTCCTTCACCGTCCGGGTGAAGATTCTTCAGCAGCGCCCGTGCGATTTCCTCCAGCACGGGTGTCAACGCGGCGCCGATGCGCTCACTGGAACAATCCGCATCGCGGAGTTTCCAGATGCTGGCCAGCCGCAGCTTTTCGTCAGCCACGGCTTTTGAGACAAGGGCGAACCAGAATGGCGGATGTTCCCGGTCCTGCCAAGCGCCGCGCCCACGCCCGTAATGGGCCACCGCGAGATAGCGCATCAATGCCGCGATCACCAGGCCATCGAGAAAGGCATCGTCCCAGCGCAGCGTGACTTCGGTGGTGCCGCGCACTTCGTTGATGCCCTGGGCCACGCCGGCGCCGCCCAGGGCACCCAGAACCGCGCCAATCAGCATCCCGGCGCCAAAGGTCATGCCGCCGGCCAGCAAATCGGCTTTGAGTCCGCCGAGTGCGCCGGACAGCACACCGAGTACCGCGGCGGCCTTGCCGGGATCCATGGGCGTCTTGCTGGCCGCCACGTCACTCAGGCGGGTGCGCACGACATCCGCGGCGCCGCCCTTGAGGTCATGGATGGAGATCAGCCGCTCGGTGCATTCGCGCAGTTCCTTTTCCAGCGGCTCGCCCATGCCGCGCACGGCGTCGGCCATTGCCTGCTTGGCTTCATCCTGCGAAAACCCGAGAAACTCGCCCAGCCGGGCCAGCAATGATTTGGTCGGCAGCGTGCTGCGATTGCATGCTGCCCGCGCAATCGGCTGGGCGAGCGCCGCCATGGCAGCGGAGAACTGTGCCAGGCGGCGCGTTTCCCAGACCTTGGCCAGCCCTTCGAAAGCGCTGCGCCGGTTTTCCGGGAGGGCGCGGCCAATTTCCGCGAACAATACGAATTCCTGTATCCAGCACCGCGTGAAGGCGTCCAGCGACTGCACGCTCTTTACCTGCGGCCACTGCTGCAGCGCAGTGCGCCAGCGGGCCACTTCGGCCTGTTCTTCAGCGGGCGGGCGGGGCTGCCCGGTCTGGTTGAGCAGCACGATCACGGGTTTGGCGGCCCATTCCAGCAAGGCGAGTTCGGGGGCCAGGTAGCCGGCATCCTCGGGCTGCTCTGACGCATTGACGAGATAGAGAATCACATCCGCCTGGTCGCGCACGTTGCGCACCGCCACCTGTGTCAGCCAGAAGGGGCGGTCCCGGTAACGGTCCCAGACCTCGGCGAGGAACCAGCCCACCGGATTCCCCTGCTGCTTGAGCCGGTTCAGGAGCCGCACGCTGTTGCCGAATCCCGGCGTATCCCAGAGCAGCAATACATCGCCTTCCGGGCTGTCGACCAGCGGGTAGGACGTGGCTTCGGTCGTCGTGTGCGTCTCGTCGCGGACTTCGCCCACATCGTGACCCAGCAGCGTCCGCGCCAGCGTCGTCTTGCCCACGTTGGTGTGGGCGATCAGGGACAGATTGATCGGTAGTTTGTCGTTCATGAAATCACCGTAGTCTCTTTTTCCTGTGAGGCAAATGCGGCGTCAATGTCCGTTTCAATCGCTTGCAGGTCAGGGGCAACAAGGTTGGCATGAATCACGGGCAAGCGGTGGGCGCCGAGCAGCTCATCCCAGGCTTTGCGGCGCTGGGCCTGCCGGCTTTCCTCAGCGGGCCAGCGCGCGAGGAAACCTGATGCATCGACAACAGCTATCAGGGTATGCCCGGCATGAAAGTACGTCTTGAAGGCGTCGACCAGCGGGCCGTGCACCTCTTCCTCTGGCGTCGCCGTGAGGTTGAACAGGGCGATGATCGGTCCTTGCCCGCTCGCGGCCATGCGCTGCAGGGCGCTGGCATCGTCGTCCCAGTGCAGGGGCGGTTCGATCACCAGTGCGGCGCTGCCACCGAACGCACGTGCCACGATTGATTCCAGCCCGGTCTGCGCCGCTTCCGGAATCGTGTAGCTGAACGGGACGACGCGCACGCGTACCGGCCCGCCACGAAAGCCGCGCAGCAGATGCTGAAAATAGGGCTCATTGAGCGACAGCGGAAACTGCCGGGCCAGTTGCCATTCGCGATAACCGGCGCGGGCTGCCAGCGCGATGCGCGGCAGCAGCACGATCAACAGGACACTGGCCGCAAACAGATGCAGCCAGGCAGCAGCATTCTCGCTGGCCGGCGCCTGTATCGAATGGAGGTGGGCCGCATCGGGCAGCGCGATGCCGGTCAACCAAGCACCGGGCGCCAGGATGACGGCGAGCAAAGCATGGACCGCCTGGGCATCGAGGAAAGTGCTTTCCCAGGTGGCCCGGAATTCAAGGGCGAGGCCGCGGGCATAGAGGCCGACAATCACGCCGAGCGCCAGCGCCGCCGCCGCCGCATGCAGGATGCGGCCAATCCTGGCGGCATGGAGTGGCATCGCCAGCGCGAGCCAGGCCTTGACGATCATGGCATTGCTGGCGAGCGCCACATTGGCATCAGAGCTCTGCGCAACAGGACGCAAAGCGCCGCGCCAGGGCACCAGACCCACCAGTCGCAAGACCAATTTTCTCAATGACCCCGGCGCAGCGGACTGGTTAGCACGGAAGAATGGGCTGATCAGCAATGCCAGATAAACGGCAAGGTTCCAGACCAGCAGGGCAAGCACGGGCGGTGCCAGCAGATCGACGCGATTGCTGCTGGTCATGCGGTCAATCATGAAGCCCAGCACAAACGCCACCAAGACAAACAGCCAGCCCTGCCAGGCCTGCCAGCGCATCCCGCGCAGCGCAGCCAGCAGCGCCCGGTTGCGCTCGTCAAGGCGTTCCACCACCAGGGCGGCACGCTTCGCCACAAAGACGTCGGCAGCGGCCTTTTCGCCAACCACCCCGGCAGCGGCGCGGCTGGCCCAACTGCGTTCGGCATCGGACCATACGGCCCGGGCCCGGTCCTGGGTTTCTATTGCACGAACGGCAATAACGTCGAGAGCGGCATGTTCATCCATTGTGATTGCGCATTCTACGTGTCTGCCAAGGCGCGTCCGGCATAATGCCGACGTTATGGCGATGAGCAATAGTTCAGGTGTCTGAAAGCAATGAACCTGAAATGCAATTGTCACGTCACAGTTCAATGTATCCCTTTGGTTTCCCCTTATGCCTAGCAGCCAGATCTCGCCGCGTCTGATTCTCGCTCCGATGGAGGGGCTGGCCGACGACGTTCTGCGCGATGTGCTCACGCGGGCCGGTGGTTACGACTGGTGCGTCACCGAATTCGTCCGGGTCAGCACCACGCTGTTGCCGCATTCGGCCTTTACGCGCATCAGCCCGGAACTCCTGAACTCGTCGCGCACCCGCGCCGGCACGCCGGTGCGCATCCAGTTTCTTGGCTCCGACCCCGAGCTGCTGGCGGCCAATGCGGCGCATGTGGCCAAATTGAATCCCGCCGGCATCGATCTCAACTTTGGCTGCCCCACGCCGCTGATCAATCGCAACCGGGGTGGCGCATCGCTGCTCAACGAACCCGAACTCCTGCGGCGCATTGCCACGACGGTGCGCGCGGCGATTCCAGTGGCTATCCCGCTCACGGCCAAGATGCGCCTCGGCATCAGCGACACCAGCAGGGCGCTCGATTGCGCACGCGCCCTCGAGGCCGGCGGCATCCAGGAACTCGTCGTTCATGCGCGCACCAAGGAGGATGGTTATCGCCCGCCCGCCCGCTGGCAGGCGGTTGCCGCGATCCAGGCCGCGTTGCGGATTCCGGTCATCGCCAACGGCGAGGTCTGGACCCTGGCCGACTATCACGCGATTCGCCAGGCCACCGGCTGTGCCGACGTCATGCTGGGACGTGGCGCGGTGGCCGATCCCCTGCTGGCGCGGCGCATCCGAGCCGGTGCGGCTGGCGATGCGCTTGCCGATTGGCACATGGTGAGTGGAATGATCGGCGATTTCTGGGCGCAGGTGCAGAACAAGGTGTTGCCGACCCAATCCCCCGGGCGCCTCAAGCAATGGCTGGGGCTCATGCGGCGGAGCTATCCCCAGGCCGACAAACTATTCCTCGCCTTGCGCGAGTTGCGCACGGCACAGGATGTCGGCCCCGTCCTGCAACAGCATCTTGCTGCGGCAGACGCCTGAACCGCTTGCAGCGCACAGGTTCAGGACACGACCGGCAATTGGCTCCAGCAGGAGGTGTAGCCCGGTGATACCCGCTCCCGCTTCATCTTCCAGCCTTTCTCGATGCCTTCCGCTGCCGAGCGCAGCGTTCCCCGGCCCCAGATGCCGTTGATCCGGTCCATCACCTGCATCAGCCGGGTGTTGTCTTTTGTTTGCGAAAAGAGATTCAACTGCGGTGTTGCGGCCGCACTCAGGTTCAGCAGGGCGACGCCGGCTTTCTGGTAGGCAAAGCCGGGGCGGTAGATGCGCTTGAGGCCCCAGAGTGCGGCGCGGGTCAGCCGCAGGGTGTCGTCGCTGGCCTCGGGCAGGGGAATGGTCAGGCCGCGCTGGTATTGCGGGCGATCCGTCTTGTGCGGGTTGGTGCGGATATACACCTGCACCATGCCGGCGAGCGACCCTTGTGATCTGAGCTTCTCCGCCGCAATGGCGATATAGCTGGCCACCGCCTCACCGAGTGCCTCGATGGCGTAGACATAAGCGCCGAAGGAACGCGAGGAGATGATCTGCTGCTTGTTCGGCGCGGCTTCTTCCAGTGTCATGCAGGCCATGCCGTTCAGTTCGGCAATCGTGCGTTCCAGCACCACGGAGAAGCGCGCCTTCATGGTCCGCGGGTCAGCCTGCCGCAAGGCTTCCACGCTGGTGATGCCCAACTCGCCCAGCTTGCGGGTCAACTGACGGCCAACGCCCCAGATTTCGCCGACGTCGATGCCGGAGAAAAGTTTTGCCTGCTCGGCTTCACTCAGGCGGGTGAAATCGCAGACCCCGTCATGTCCGGCCAGGTTCTTCTTGGCACAGTGGTTGGCCAGCTTGGCGAGCGTCTTGCTTGCGGCGATGCCGACGCAGACGGGAAGGCCGACCCAGCGTTTCACCCGCTGGCGAATCTGCTGCCCGTAGTCGATCAGGTCATGGTGCTGAAAGCCATCGAGGCCGAGGAAGCATTCGTCGATGCTGTAGATTTCCTGATCCGGCGAAAACTGCGCCAGCACCTGCATCATGCGGTTGCTCATGTCGGCGTAGAGCGCGTAGTTGCTGGAAAGGGCGACGATGCCGTGTTGCACGGCCAGCTCGCGCATCTGGAACCAGGGCGTACCCATCTTGACGCCGAGCGCCTTGACCTCGGCGCTGCGGGCCACGGCGCAGCCATCGTTGTTGGACAGCACCACGACGGGAACATTTTCCAGCTTCGGGTCGAACACCCGCTCGCAGGAAACGTAGAAGTTGTTGCCATCCACCAATGCAACAGGCATGGCTACACCTTATGGATGCTCCAGCGCACCACGCCCCAGATCGTCAGTTCCTGATCGCCGGAAACCAGGATGTCGCCATGACCGGCGCTGCCGGAACGCAGCAGCACGCCATCCTGCAGCAGGCAGAGCTGCTTGACGGTGAATGCGCCATCGACGACGGCAATCACGACGCTGCGGTCGGCGGGGTCGAGCGCCCGATCCACCACCAGCAGATCGCCATCGTGGATGCCGAAGCCGGTCATCGAATGGCCGGCCACCCGGACAAAGAAGGTGGCCTCGCGATGCTCGATCAGGTGTGCGTCGAGGCTCAGGCGTTCCTCGACGAAGTCGGCCGCGGGGGAGGGGAAGCCGGCCGGCACCGGGCGCGCCAGGACGGGGCAGCCGCGGGGAATCACGCCTTCTTCCGGAAACGCGGGGAAGCCGGTGCCGCGCCGAGGCAGTTGCCCCGGTTTGTGCAAGCAAGCCATGGTCAGCCCCGGTAACGCCGGACGAGGCCGGTGACGACGCCGTAGATTTCGAGTTCGCTCTGGGGCCGGATGATCGGGTAGGCGGGGTTGTGGGGCTTGAGGATGAAACGTCCGCGCTCCAGTCCCAACTCCTTGAGGGTGAATTCGTTGTCGACGATGGCGATGACGAAATCGCCGGCCCTAGCGGCCTTGGTGCGTTCAACGACAACGACGTCGCCCTCGTGGATGCCGGCATCGATCATTGAATCGCCCTTGACCGGCACCATGACGGTGCGGGAAGGCTGGCGCACGAGGTACTGGTCGACGAGGAAGGGTTCGCCGCCCATGCCGTCGATCATGTCTGGCGCGCCGGCACGCACGGCAACATCGGCCAGTGGGCGCTCGAAGAAGCGGGCGGCCGGCATCCAGGCGTCGTCGTCGGGCGTGCGTTCGAGAAAGCCGGCGCTTTCGAGGCGGGCGAGGAGCTTTTTGGCGGCCGTCTTTGAGGCAAAGCCCATCAGGGCGGCGATGCGTTGGTGGGACGGAATGCGCTTGGCTTCGACGTAGTAGTCGCGCAGACGGCTGAGGTAGTCGCTGTCGCGTGCGGTATCTGCGGGTGGCATGGGGAAACTCCGGTCAATGTGGTGTTCCAACGATCACCATCATAGTGATCGAATGAACACCCGTCAAGGACGTTTATTTGCTGCCCTTGTCCCGGCGATTCACTTTCGCATCAATCCTGATTTCCACCGGCCTGCGCCATGGTGGCGAGCAGTTCTTTCAGTTCGGCCACTTCGGCTTCCAGGTTCGCCACGCGCTGTTCCAGATGCGTGCTGGCTCCGGTCCGACTGACAGGAACTTCTTCCTGATGTTCGTCATCCGCCGCGCCGGCGACCTCCCCGCTGAACAGATGGGCGTGGCGCGACTCGCGCTTGCCGGGCTCTCGGGGCAACTGGACGACAAACGGGCCATCCTCCCGCTCTGCCAGGCTATGCAGGGCGGCATCGACCTCGCTCACGTCCTTGAGCGGGCACAGGCGGCTGGCGCGGCTGCGCAACTCGCCGGGTGTCTGCGGGCCGCGCAGCAGCAGTTCGCAGACGATGCCGAGTTCCTGCGGCGAGAACTTCAGGTTGCCGTATTCCGTATTGCAAAAGCGGTGCTGGTATTTGGTGACGCGGCTGCCATAGCCGGTCTGTGTGCTGACCAGGTATTTTTTGATGAGCTGGTCGGCGGTCTGCTGGACGGTGGCTTCGTCGAGATCCAGCACGGGATCGCGGTTGCTTTTCTGGTTGCAGGCGTTGGTCAGCGCGTTGAGGGACAGCGGATACTGCTCCGGCGTGGTGATTTCCTTTTCGATCAGGCAGCCGATGACACGGGCTTCATGGGGCGTCAATTCAATAGTCATGGTGTCTTCACAAGTGATGGTTCAGCGTCGCCATAGCCACGGCGGCACCGGATTCACGTCGGCCCAGAGCCCCAGCCGCCTGATCTTGGCATTGAATTCCGCCGCCGCGTAGGCCTCCCGTTCCTGCAGGGTCAGCTCATTCACGTATTGCTGGCGCTGCCACGCCATCCCCGACATGACCTGCACCAGCCCGGCATCGTGAATCTTGAGGCATTCGGGCATATTGCAGTTGGGATCGGCCACCATCACCCGGGCGATCAGCCGGCCCTGGGCGTCGCGTTTTGAGCCGATCACCTCCACGTTGCGGTTGAAGGTGATGGCGCTCAGGCTGGTGTGGGATTGCTTGCCGAAAGTCTGATATTTGTCGGGCGCATCGATGCCCGTCAGGCGGATGGGGTGCCGCTGCCGCGCGGCATCGGTGACGATCAGGGTGTCACCGTCGGTGACGGCGGTCACCAGGCCATCGAAGGCGTGGGCCAGCACAGGAAACAGCAGGAACAGCAGGATCGGCAGGAAGCGCATGCGGCAATGATACACAGTGGGGGTTTTCACTCCGTGCTGCGGCGAATGACAGCCTATATCTCCGCATAATATGCGGAGAATAACTTGCACATGCGGAGAATGTAGTTCACAATCTCCGCATGAATAGCGGTGATTACAAATACATCTGGCAGGCCAACGACTGGCCGAACTGGCGTTTTGATCTGGCAGCGCTGGCTGGGCCCATGGCCGAGGTCAGTCGCGCCCAGGGTTTGTTGATGGGGCGTCTGGCGGACGTGGGCATGGCGCTGCGCGATCAGGCCAGCTTGTCCGCACTTACCGAGGATGTGGTCAAGACCAGCGAGATCGAGGGCGAGACCCTGAATGTCGAATCCGTGCGATCGTCCATCGCCCGTCGTCTGGGTGTGGACATCGGCGCTTTGGCCCCGGTGGATCGTCACGTCGAAGGCGTGGTCGAGATGGTGATTGACGCCACCGCCAACAGCAACGCGCCGGTGACCAGGGAGCGCTTGTTTGGTTGGCACGCCGCGCTGTTTCCAACCGGCTACTCAGGTCTATCCAAGCTCAACGTCGCCACCTGGCGTGACGATGCCAGCGGCCCGATGCAGGTCGTATCTGGCCCCATCAGCCGCCAGCGTGTGCATTTCGAGGCACCGCCAGCAGATCGTCTAGAAGCGGAAACGGGCCGATTCCTCGATTGGGTCAACGGTACGCCAAACGAGCCGCTGCTGATCAAAGCAGGGCTTGGCCATCTGTGGCTCGTTACCTTGCACCCATTCGACGACGGCAATGGCCGTATCGCCCGTGCCATCGGCGATTTGCTGCTGGTGCGCGCAGACGGTAGCCCGCAACGCTTCTATAGCCTGTCGGCGCAGATCCAGCGCGAGCGCGAGGCCTACTACGACATCCTGGAGCGAACGCAGAAGCGGTCAATGGATGTCACGGAATGGCTGGCCTGGTTCCTTGATACTCTGCATCGCGCCGTCGATCAGGCGCAGATCACTCTCGACGCTGTGCTGACCAAAGTGCGCTTCTGGCAGCGCTGGGCCACGCTGCCGCTGAATGAGCGACAAGTGAAGTTGCTCAACAAGCTGCTTGATGGCTTCGAAGGCAAGCTCACCAGCAGCAAGTGGGCCGCTATCGCCAAGTGTTCCCCGGACACTGCGTTGCGTGACATCAACGATTTGCTGACGCGCGGTGTACTGCGGAAAACTGATGCGGGCGGGCGCAGTACCAGCTATGAACTGAATGCTCTGCCGGAGTAGTGTCGCCCTCGGGAATGACTTGGCTCATGCGCCGTGGTAGTTGCCCGCATTGGCAGAGGAAGACAATCCGCCTAAGTTGATCACGCCGCCAAGGCCAACTGTGGTTGGGTCAGCTCGATCGGCTTTCGTGCGACACGAGGCACACTGCCGAGTTGCTGGAGTGATTGAATAGTGGCCATAGTCCGCATAAATTCCCGTTCGGGAAATTTATACTATGTTTGTGAGGTTTCTACTTGTGGGGTTGACGCACATGGTCAGTCGGGGGTAGGCGTTCTTGCCTTGCATCGCCAGTCTCTCTAAGACATCGAGCTTCAAAGGTGAGCGCGATACACAGCGGGTTTATCTTATCCCTTCGCCCATCGTCGATAGTTGTGGCTCATAATCGGCCAGAGCGGCCAATGCCACATTGATGCTGACGCGCCACCTTTGCTGGACGAAACTGATCGCTGTTCCGCTGAGAGGTGACCGCTACGTGGTAACGGACGGCGGGATAGATCATCTCGCCGTCTCGCACCACAATCCCGCTTCAACAAGCCGGGATGGCTAGCGTTTTCAAAATTGCAGCTGCCACCACTCCAAGGTCACCGCCTTCAGTCCGTCGCGCTCCTGGTTGGCGCCATCCCAAGCGGCGAAGGCAATGGGTACCGTCTTGCGATTTTGCAGACTTGCGCCCTCATTCTTTTTTACCCGTAAAGGACGAGTGAGCACTACCGCCCATCCGCTATCGGTGCGAACCGATGCACTGCGCAATCCTTCGAAAGGTACAGCCATGGCGGTGCCGAAACCGCGTGCCATGAGGTTTTCTGTGCGGCCATCAGCACGCCAATGCCAGACATTTACCGGATTTTGTGCATCACCCATGAAGGATATAGTGGTCGCTTTCCCATTGACCGGGAACTGCACTGCCGCACCATCGACAAACTGTGCCGTGTCTTTTATTTCAGTATTGACGGTGGAATCGCTCCAAACCAGCTTGATGAATATGCGATCACCCGTTCGTACCGCCTGGGCGACAAGTTGGGTTGTGGCGGGGATACCGACGATGGACCCGTGCCCGGGGAAAGCGGGCTGCAAGTTGACTTGGGTTGCCGGCGCTTTTTTCCAGATTGCCGCATCGGGCATTGTGGCGTCCACGCCCGTCGTGGTCAGAACACGAATAGTCTTGGCCGCTGGTGCTGCCTGTACCGTGATGGCTGAGAATCCTGTCATCGCAGCGACTGTTCCGAATACGGCCAATTGTTTTATAAAGTTGCTTGTCTTCATGTGTGCCTCCCGATTCTTAGGATGCGCAGCCGAGTTGGCCGGTGTGGGTTTCCACCAGTTCGGCAAGAGCAGCCACGTACTGTGCATAAACGGTATCCGTTGCTTCCAGTTTGCGACGGAACTCCGGCAACCAAGCAGCGAGGTGCCTGGTGAGAAAATCCCGTGCCGCATGGCGTAAGGATTCCGTTTCACCACCTGCTTGCTGCGCTGTTTGTTCCTGCATACAAAGCCACGCCAAAAACTCCAACTCGGTTGTCAGATGATCGGGGTACTCCCGATCGGTCTCCGAGAGCTTCACGTCGAAGAACTCGTAAAAGCGCAGCAAGTCCTCGAAGATTCCTTCGCGCCCAAGATCTCCACGATGCATGCCCTCGAATAGCGGCACTGGAGGTTTATCGCGCCCAATCTCGAAGGCGGCCAGATACTCCGCTTCCAAGGCCTGTGCGCTGATCTCGGGATCGATGAGCCCGCGCTCGGTAAGAAGCTTCCAGCTCTCCGGATTTGGATAGGAGAAAAGCTGTGCCATCGTCAGGTAGGCACCAGCCAAGGTGCCCGCATTCACAGTAGGCTCGCTCATAGCCGATACCTGTCTTTATTCGTGTAGCCGATCAGAAGTTCGGTAAGCTCGGACGGTTGGGCCTGCCGACGCTTCTGCATCTCGCGTCCGAGGGTTTCCAGCGCCGGTTTGACATCAGGGCCAAACATGGCTTCCAGATCTGCCAGTGGAATTCGCGGCTTGTCACCCAAGCGGCCATCCTCTTCAAAAACAAGCGGCGTGGTATTCATTGGTGGCACGTAAAAAACGTTTGGTTGCGTTCCATATTCAGCATGCAACGGTAGCGCCACTTTCCACTGCTCGACCAGTTTGTAGATCGGCCCATCCTTGTCGTCGCGATAGCCCACGAAGCGAATCTTGCCAACGCATTGCGCGACGCAGGCCGGAGGAGTTCCCTTCTCGACCCGAGGGTAACAGCCGATGCATTTCTCGGATTTCTGGGTTTGCAAATTGAAATACACCTTGCCATAGGGACAGGCCTTGACACAGTAACGGTAGCCGCGGCAGCGTTCCTGGTCGATGACGACGAGACCGTCCTCGGGCCGCTTGTAGATTGCCTTGCTTGGACAGGCGGCGAGGCAGGCCGGGTTGGAACAATGGTTGCAGATGCGCGGCACGTAGAAGTAGTGATTGTTGGGGAACACTCCCTCGCCCTCGTCCTCGTCCCAGTTCGGACCCCAGGTGGGCTTCTCGTGAGGTACGACCTGGTTGCCTTTGCCTTGCAGCAACACCTCTTCGAGGTTGTATTCCCATGTGCCGCCATAATCCTCCCGCGGCGGAATCTTGCCGTCCGTCAGCAGTACCCCATCTTTGAAGCCACCGCCCTTTTTCTCCCAATTCTTTGGATAACCCTTGCCGGGATGGGTTTCCACGTTATTCCAGTACATGTACTCGCGCCCGCCACGATTGGTCCACAATTGCTTGCAGGCCATGGTGCACGTATGGCACCCGATGCACTTGTTCAGATCGAATACGTAGGCCAACTGTCTCATGATCGGTTCCTCAAGCTTTCTCGACGTCGACCGTCGTTTCGCAAAAAATGCGGTTTGGGTTGAAGCCGCCGGACGCATACTTGATGTGGCCGTAGCCGCCCACCAGTTCCAGGGGGTTGATCAACTCCGCCCCGATCATGTTGTAGTGGGTCATGTTTTTGTACAGGTACTGCTCCCAGCCGTGCTCGGAAAAGACCTGATCATCTGGTAAGGAGGGGGCCACCTTGGCCATGGCGAAGAACTCGCCCTGCCCATTGAATACCCGCACCTTGTCGCCATCCTTGATCCCTTTACTCGCCATCACTTTCGGGCTGAGGCAGACATCCGGTTCGCCGCGCTGATGGCGCAGCAGCCACGTCTCGTTGCGGCACCAGGAATGGATGCCCCAGCGGGTATGCGGCGAGTTGGCTTTGAAGGGGTACTTCTTCGGTCCCAGGTGACCACCGCCTTTCATCTGCGGCGTCGGCAGTGTCGCGCCGAAACGCTGGAACCATTCGTGGTCCACATAGAACTGCAAGCGGCCGGTGAGTGTGCCGTAGGGCTTCTTGTCGGTCACGTTCACCGTGAAGGGGCGGTAGGGTTTGTCCTTCGGAATCGACGAAGTCTTGCCAGCTGACGCGCTCACGGCGACGAAACCATTCTTCATTGCCTCTTCGTAACTGCCGGGCCCCAGCGCCTTGGATTTCTCCATGACAAAGCGCAAGGCTTTCTCATCCGTGTCGATCGCACCGTTCATGGTGAGTTCGTCATAGACGGTGTCGAAGTCGATGTGGCTCTTGATCTCCGGATCGTCCACCCGAGAAATGCCACGCGCCTTGGCCCGTTCCTGAATCTTCTTGCCAAGCGCCACGACTATTTGCCAATCGGTCTTGCGCTCATACATGGGCTTGATCGGCTGCCCGAATGCGTGGATGAAGCGCGTTACCGAGGTTTCCCGGATATCCAGTTTCTGTTGCTCTGGCGCTGCAGGTAACACGATGTCGGCATACATGCATCCCGAGTTCATTCGAAAATCCACGTTGACGAGCAGTTCGCAGCGCTTGAGGAAATTCTCGGCCAAATGTTGATAGCCGTTGGAGGTGGCGAAGATGTTGATGCCGGCGTTGATATAGACCACCGGATTCTTGATCGACTGCCACTTCGGCATCCAGCCCTTGGCTTCGGATTCCTTGCGCAAGGCCTCCATGTCGTCGACACCGAAGCCGAGCTGCGACTTCAACTGGGCATCGTCGTAGTAGGCCTTGGTGCGCCGGTACTGCTCGCCCCACACCCACTGCGCCAGCACCATGGAGACGCTGCGCCCGTTCTTGCCCTTCACTTGCTGCATTTCGGTGGACCCCTCCAGCCGCCAGCCTTCGTAGGTGGTGTCAATCGAGCCGGTGGTGCCGTGGTGGCCGATCAGGGTCAGGATGAGAATCTTCAGGCGGCCACACTGGAAGCCGTCCATGTGTTTCTGGTTGTTGTAGCCGTCGAGAATGCGCAGGGCCTTGCATTCCGCGATCCAGCCGGTGAGCTTGCGCACCACGGAAGGATGTATGCCGGTTTCGGACTGGGTAGCCTCGGGTGTGTAGGGAGCCATCTCTGTTTTCAGGCGCTCGAAAACCGTCGTCACCTTGATGCCCTCTGCTTCGAAGCTACCCTCCAGCGCCGGAGCGACAGCGCCGAGCTTCAGCGTCTTGTCCTTGCTGCCCATGCTGCCGGGCGCCGGCACCGCCTTGCCGGTTTTGGTGTCCCAGACGTAGAAAATCTCTACGCTACCGTCCGCCTTGAAGTCCTTCTCGCGCAGGAACTTGCCGTTGTCGACGCGCACCAGGAAAGGCAAGTCCGTCTGCTCTTTCAGGTAGTCGGCCTTGTAGTGCTTGCCGGCGAGCAACTGGTTGACAATTGCCGCGGCGAGGTAGGAGTCCGTACCCATTTTGACCGGCACGAACAGGTCGGCGTGCACCGAGGAAGGGTTGTAGTCCGCCGAGATGTTAACCAGGCGCGCCCCGTTGTAGCGCGCTTCCATCAGAAAGTGCGCATCGGGCTGGCGCGTGACGATGGGGTTCTTGTGCCACATCAGGATCAGGTCGGACGTGAACCAGTCGTCGAAGGTGGACACGGCGCGCGCCGGCATCCTCACCGTCTGAATGCCGGGATAAAGGTCGCCGGTCATAGAGGAGACATCGGGCTTGATCGCGCCCAGCAGGTTCGCCAAGCGCGTGTAGCCGTTGTTGCTGATGACCGCGAAGGGGCGCTTCGGAATGCAGATGTTGCCGGGGCCGTGCTTGAGCGTGGTATCGATCACCTTGTCGGCGATTTCGGTCAGCGCTTCGTCCCAGGAAATACGCTTCCACTTGCGCTCGCCGCGTTCCCCCACGCGCTTCAGCGGGTACTTGAGAAAGTCGGGCTGCTTAACCCATGAGCAATACACGGCACCCTTCGCGCAACCACGCGGATTCATGTCGGGAATGCCGGGCAGTTGCGGATATTCGCTGACCTGCTCGTCGCGCATCGGAATGCCGTTCTTGACGTATACCTTCCATGCACAACCTGCGACGCAACCGTTCGAGTGTGTAGTAAAGCCTACCGAATCCCACGTCCATTCCTTACGGTAGAGATCCTCCCAGCCACGATAGGGATACTCTTTGAGAGGATCGTAGTTAGGCTGAATCTTCGAGAATGCCGACACGCCGGTTGGAACAGTCATGCTGGCAAATACCGCACCTGACATCTGAAGAAATTTGCGGCGGCCGTTTTCGTCGTTTGGTTGTTTCATTCTGTACCTCACATGAATAGCCAGGGAATAAAAAGCAATATAGAAACCTTGCCTTTAATATGGCCATTCTAGGTACGAGAATTCTTGTTCACTTTGATGTACATCAACATTCGCACGAATTTACGAATGTGCGAATATCAGACTATTCTATTTCCCTAAGGAATACGGCTGGCAGGGAGGTGTCATTCAAGTGGCAGTCCTGCCGCAGCCCATTCCGCAACGCCATCGCCAATTTTTTCGGCACGATAGCCATGCTTTCGCAACAAATCGACAGCTTCGTTTGAAAACAGGCAAAACGGGCCCCGGCAGTAAGCAACTATCTCTTTATCCATGGGAAGTTCCGCAAGCCTCTGCTCTAATTCCTGCATGGGCATCGAGCGTGCGTGCGGTAAATGGCCGGCTTCGTACTCTGCTGCCGGACGAACATCCAAGACCAAAATATCACCATGCTGGGCTCTGTCGAGTAAACCTTGACGGGTTTCAGGTGTCAGTTTCTCGGGGGCGGCGGCTATTTTTTCCATAACCGCCTGCAATTCCAATCGATATTCAGCGGCGACCGAGTAAATGGATACCCACAGTCTGCTGACGTCAGCACCGCTTAGGCTATAAAAAGTGAACTTGCCTTCCCTTCGAGACTTGATCAGGCGAGATTCTTTGAGAACCTTGAGGTGCGAACTTGCCAGCTTGATGTTGATGTCGACATCTTTAGCCAATGTGTCGACCGTTTTCTCACCCTGCACAAGCACTTCAAGCAACTCGAGCCGTTTTGGGCTCGAAAGCGCCTTGCCTACAAAAGATACCTGTTCATACAGGAGGTCTTTTATTTTTCGCTTATGCATTGAATGAAAATCCCAAATGAGATGCGTGATTGGTAGTGAAATGGTATTAGACAGTATCTTGACTAATTTAGAAACTTCATTGCGTGGGGTTGTTTGGGTATGCGCAGGATCTTCGCTCTCGCGATCAACATCTTCCGAAACCCGCCGAAAACGACCATTCACAGGTCACGTAGAAGGGATATGCACGTCAAGCGAGGTGTCTCGCATAGTGCAAGTAAACGGCTCAAGTATCAGGTTTTTGGCGTAATGCTGCCGCTTACGGCGATGAAACTCCCCCACGGCAGGTTGTTGGGGGCGATTCTTTCCAACGCCTGTGCAAGCGTTCCGCCCCACGGCACAAATATCGCAGTAGCTACGGCTACGTCTTCAACGGGAAGATCGCTCAGCATGGCCGCAATGGCAGAGGGATTATGCCAGCGGGCGCCGGCGTAGCTGCCTGTGCTGCCGCGCTTGACGAGGTGGAGAAGGCTTGCGCGGTTGAGCAGGCCCAGGGCAAAGCGCCGGCGCGCCACACGGATAATTTCTTTCAGTGCCTTGAGCTCGTCTGCGACAAAACACAGGGCTGTCACCGAAATTGTGCAGTCGAAGCTGCGGTCGGCGAACGGCAAGGCCGTCATGTCAGCCACGACGCAGGGGAGCGGGGGGTGCATGCTGGCGTGTGCAAATGCAGCGACGGCAGGGTCGAGATCGAGACCCGCGACGAAATGGCCGTCGTGCGCAAAGCGCCGGCTGAAATAGCCGGTGCCGCAGCCGACGTCGAGGATGGTTTCGCCGGGACGGGGCGCCATTTGGTGGTACAGCAGTCGATATTCGGTTTCGCCGATCCAGCGCCCGCGTGACGTTCGGTACCAGGCATCGTAACTTGATGCGTTAGCCATCATGGCATGTTCAAACGACGACATCCCGGGCTGGAAGCCCTGTTGTCAGCGTATCGACAGCTTTTTCCAGGCATCGGCGAGAGCCGAACTTGCGTGGATAACATCTTGTTCGCTTGTGGCAAGCCCTACCGACAACCGCACGGCGCCGCGTGCCCGCGCGGCATTGCAACCCATGGCCGCGAGGACACCACTGACGGCATCGGCTTCGGAATGGCAGGCGGAGCCCACCGACGCGGCAATCTCATCGGCTACGGCAGCCAGCAACTCACGCCCGGAAACGCCGGGGAACGAGACATGCAGCGTATTCGGCAACCGATGATCGGGATGGCCATTGAGCATGAGCCCCGGCACTGCGCCAGCAAGGCGACGGTGCAGTTCGTCACGTACGCTCGCGAGATGCTGTGTCGCTCCTGGCAGACGCTCACGTGCCAGTCGCGCCGTCTCGCCAGCGCCGACTATCAGGGCGACGTTTTCTGTGCCGGGGCGTTGGCCGTGTTCCTGATCAGCGCCAAAGAGGATCGGCTTGAGCGGCGTGCCACGTCGCACGTAAAGCGCGCCGATCCCCTTGGGGCCATAAAACTTGTGGAACGCGAGCGTCAGCAAATCAATGCCGAGCGCATCGACATTGACGGATAACTTGCCGGCCGACTGGGCGGCATCGGTATGCACTAGTGTGCCGTTGGCCCGCGCCAGTGCGGCGATCTCGGTGAGCGGCTGTAGCGTGCCGACCTCGTTGTTGGCGTGCATCACGGATACCAGAGCCGTGTCGGGGCGCAGGACGGCAGCCAGGTCCTTTACTGCAACACGCCCGGCGCTATCGACCGGCAAGACGGTGACTTCCCAGCCCAGTTCCCGCAGATGCAGGGCCGGCTGCATCACCGCCGGATGCTCGATCGCACTGATGACCAGATGGCGTTTCTTGTCACCGAGCGCATGGTATGCACGGGCCACTCCGAGCAGCGCCAGATTGTTGGCCTCCGTGGCGCCGCCGGTAAAGACGATTTCCGCGTCGTCAGAACCGATCAGCGCGGCGACGTGGTTGCGGGCCTGCGCAACGGCCTGGCGAGCTTGCTGCCCATAGACATGGGAAGACGACGGGTTGCCAAAGTGTTGCTCCAGCCAGGGGCGAATGACGGCGGCCACTTCCGGTGCTACCGGCGTGGTCGCGTTGTAGTCGAGGTAAATGGGGAAATTCATGCCTTCGCCGGGCCGTCCCAAGAAGGCATGCGCCACCCTGTGGGGGCAGCGAACCGTTTTTGTGAGCGTGGGGGGCTATTCATATTCCAGTGCCTGGTTCAGATCGGCGATCAGATCGTCGGCATCTTCAAGGCCGATGGACAACCGCAACAGGGCGTCCGAAATGCCGCGTCGGGTGCGTTCCTCCGGTGTAAGGCCGTGGTGAGTCGTGGTACAGGGCTGGGTGACCAGGCTTTCGACGCCGCCCAGGCTGGGTGCCAGCGCAAACAGCTTGAGCCGGTCCGCGACGCGCGTGGCATCCTCGCCATTGCCTTTTACTTCTATGCTCAGCATGCCGCCGAAGCCAGCCATTTGCTTTTTCGCCAGGGCGTGGCCGGGGAAGTCGGGCAGACCGGGGTAGAGCACGCGGGCGATGCGCGGGTGCCGCATCATTGCTTCGGCGACTGCTTGTGCCGTGGCGTTCTGCTGGCGTACGCGCACCGGCAGGGTGCGGATGCTGCGTGCCAGTAGCGCGGCAATTTCCGGGGCGATTGTCGTACCGAGATTCTTGCGCCAGTTCCATACCGGCGCCAGCAATTCCGTCGATCCCATCAGAGCTCCGGCGGTGAGGTCCGAGTGCCCGCCGAGATATTTGGTGCAGGAGTGGATAACAAAATCCGCGCCGAGCGCCAATGGTGTCTGATTCACAGGCGAGGCAAAAGTGCTGTCGACCGCGACCAGAGCGCCGTTGGCATGAGACAGTTTGGCGATTGCATGGATGTCCAATATTTCCAAAGCCGGATTGGTCGGCGTCTCGAAGAACACCAGGCCGACACCTTGCGACATGACTTCGTCGAGACGGCTCATATCGCTGCCGAGCAGTAAATGTGTCGGGATACCCAGCAGTGGCAACTGGGTGGCAAGTAGTTCCAGTGTGCCGCCGTAAGCGTCGCCGAGGCAGACGATGCCCTTGCGCCCATGCGTGAGGAAAAGTGCTGTCTCGGCCGCCATGCCGGAACAAAAAGCCCATGCGGCTTCCGCGCCTTCTAGGCTCGCGAGCTTCTGCTCGATGCTGGCGACGGTTGGGTTGAGACCGTAGCGCGTGTAGAGACTGCCGGGTTTTCTGCCATCCACCACGTCGAGCAGGTCGGCGGTGGAATTGAATTTGAAGGTGGTCGTCGTGTAGGTTGGCGTGTGTGGCGAGCCATGGGCATCCTCAAGTTCTCCCGCATGGACACACCGGGTAGATAGGCCTGGTTTCATGGTGTTTTCCTTTCGATGAACGACGCAATCAGGAGGAGGGGAACTGGCCCCGTTTTATTGGACTAAATTTCCGTTGAGGTGGAGTCTTACTGTGTGGCGATTATCACGTTGCGACAATACTTCGGTCTTTGCATCGAACGTCTGTACTGAAAAAGTCGGCGCTGGCGGGACGGCAGTTCGAGGAAATTGACGCGTTTCCGGTCATCCGCGACCTTGCCGATGCGTGCGACCAGGTCATACAGGCGCTTTCGCATGCATACAATCTAAAGATCGTTAGAATGAAAGTCAATGAAAATGAGTCTGAGGCCCTTTGATTGAACTCTAGGGTAGAAAAAAAAGGCGCCTGATTCTTAGGACGTTATTCCGATGATCGTTCGTACAGGTGCCATCCCCCACTCTGCAACCCCTTCTGGCAGGTGAATCGCATCAAACCCCTGCTGTTTGAGTAGTTGCACAGCATCGACCGCCATCAGGCAATACGGCCCACGACAATAGGCAACGATTGTTTTCCCGTGCGGTAATTCGGCCAGGCGCGATTTCAGCTCTTCGATTGGCATTGACTGCGCATAGGGTAGGTGCGCCGCTTCATATTCCGATGTGGGACGTACATCGAGCACCACCACATCGCCCTTTTTGGCGAGTTTAACCAGCGACTCGCGATCTTGTGGCGAAAGTTCCTTCGGGTGGCTGGTCAATTGCGTCAGAGCCATTTTTAGTTCTACCAGGCGATCTTCAGCGAGAGAACGGATCGATATCCAGAATTCCACCACCGCACGATTGGCGATCCGGTATATGACATTCTTTCCTTGTTTATCGCTCTCTACCAGATTTGCCGAGCGCAGTACCCGTAGATGTGCGCTAGCCAATTTCATGCTGATGGAAGCATCGTGCGCCAGTCCCTCCACGGTTTTTTCGCCCTGACAGAGCAGTTCGATCAATTCCAGCCGTTTCGGGCTACTTGAGGCTTTGCCGATGCGGGCGACCTGTTCATACAGCAGATCCTTGATACGTCGTGATTTGTCCATGGACGAAATCTATGTGGCAAGTGCGATTCTGTCAATCAGACGCGGTGGTTCGGTAAATATCCATTGACAAGTTTATTGGGCAGCTCAATAATAATCTAACAATCGTTAGACTATTGGATCACAAGAGTGCCGGACGCAAGGCATTCCCCTTCGTGAAAAAGGGGTCATTGGCGTGTTTCGCAAGTTCGACGACTTGCAATTGATTATCAAGAACGGAGGAAAGTTAACATGGCAAATACATTATTCATTCTTAACGATGCACCCTACGGTACGGAACGCAGCTACAACGGTTTGCGCCTGGCGACTGCGCTGGCCAAACATGACGGCGAAACAGTTCGCGTGTTCCTTATTGGCGATGCTGCTGCCTGTGCCCGCACCGGGCAAAAAGTACCCGCAGGCTATTACAACGCCGGAGACATGTTGGGGATGGTTGCGCGCAAAAACGTCGAGATCGGTGTCTGTGGCACTTGCATGGATGCGCGTGGCCTGGATGAAGCCAGTCTGGTCAAGGGGGCGAAGCGCGGAACCATGGCGCAACTCACCGAGTGGACGATTGAGGCCGACAAGGTCCTGGTGTTCTAAGGAAACGCAACGATAAAAACCAGCGTTCATCTATCCAATGAGGGTCGCTGGCATCACCTTTACCGAAATTTAGGCCTCCACTGGATTGCCAGTATCACCAGTGATCTGCCGTTCGGTGAAACTCGCTGGATTATCGAGGTAGCCCGCAATGAAATTCACTCCTTTAAGATTTCAATCTGCATTGGCTTCTGGCGGTGTAGCGCTCATGCCATTTGTGTTGATGCAATTCACGTTTCCGCACGTTGAGAAACTGATCACCATCAATGATTTGCTTAACCGGTTCGATCCTGGGAGTCTATTTCTTGTAGCGGTAATGTTGCTGAGTACTTTGTTGCACTTCTTTCTGGTTATAAAGATTTCTCTGGAATTCGTTCAATGGTCACAAGACGGAGATCAGCTCAGCGAGTTTTTGTCTGATGCTGGTTCGAATATTGGTATTTTTTCTCCCATCGTGGCACTGGGCATGACCGTTAATGTTTTGCTCGGCCCTGTTGCTTTCTTTTTTCCGGATTTCTCAAAAGATGTGCCGACTTTAGTGGGATATGGCATTTACCCCTTTGCCTTGCTATTTCTGGCACTTGTGACCATTTCAGTGTCTCTCGGCAAAACCTGGCTCTTCCGCGAGGGGAAAAGTGTCACCTTTACCTATAACTGGCTACTTGATGTCTTTGCCTGGGGCATGGTTGCGCTGGCCGGAGCGGGCATCACCATGGCGGCTACAGACGTTCAAGTCACCAAGGCTGCCAGTATTCTTACCTTGATTGCCATCAGCATTGGCCTATTCATTTACGGAATCAAAGGAACCTACCTTTTGGTATCACAGATGATGCACGGGGCAAGCATTGCTGAACCTCTGAAACCGGCGCATTTTATAGTCGTACCGATAAATTGCTTATTCGCCATCTCGATCTACAAGATTGCGGAATACACCAATAAGTCGCTCGGTATCGATATTTCCTCTCTCGCTTTCGCTTCGGTGGTGATCCTGTTTTCGCTTGCGATATTTTGGATTTTGCTTTGCTCGCTTGCCTTCAAGGATTGGTTTCGTCATCAATTCACCAAGCCGGATTTTTATCCGAGCCAGTGGGGCTTGGTTTGCGTCCTGGTCGGTATCGAAGTATTGGCGGTGTATAGCCACGTCAATTACTACCAATCGGTCTTTCTGCTCGGATTCTCGTACCTGAGCATTGTTTTGGCGGCTTCGATTTATACGTTTGTTTATTTGAAATTTATTGGTGTGATCAAACCTGAAAATGGCTAACCCCGAGTCTGGTTTGCCTTCGTCGTGCGCAGAATAAATATGAATTAATATCGCTCGCCAATCCACGCAACTTCAGTCAAAAAGCCGGGGTACGATCTCCCTGCCATAGCGATAACTGTGGCGGCAGATCTCGTCCTCGATGGCCAGCTCTCCCTGCTCGGCCAGTGCCGCTTCGATTTCGGCGCGGCCCATGCTTTTCAGCATTGCCAGCACCTTCTCCTCGTCGCGCGGGCAGTGGTAACGCACCGGGCGCGGGTCGAACAGGCGGATGTTTTCTTCCGGAAACAGAATCATCAGCAGCTTGGCGGGCGATTCCCGCAGCTCCGCCGGCTTGAGCGTGGCGGCCAGATGCATGAGGCGGTTCCAGCCATCCGGGTCCTTCGTGTCGGCATCCGGCAGTTTTTGCAGAAACAGGCCGCCGGCAAACTGGTCGTCGGCGGTGAGGAACAGCCACGCGGGTTGCTGCTCGGACTGGACGAGGTAATGTTCGAACACTGCTTTCAGGCTGTCGCCGACAAGTGGCACGACGCTCTGGTAAGGGTCGCCGCGGCCGGTTTGCAGCATGAGGGTCAACTGGCCGTCGCCGAGCAGTTCGGCAAAAGTCGGCGCTGGCGGGATGAAATGCCCCGCAGCGGGTACGGCGTCAGCCGGAGCGCCGCGTGATAGGTGGACGGCGTCAGCATGCCGTGCCGTTCCGCGCAGCTGCAGTTGCTCGTCGCAATCGACCAGCAGCAGCGATACCAGCCCATGCCCGCGCAACTGGCAGCCGAGCCGGCCGGGTGTCTTGAGGTTGCCGGCGATCAGCGTGGTGACCGCTGTTAGTTCGCCCAGTAGGGCCTGGACGGCCGGCGGATCGTCACGGCCGGCGCTCATCTCGTGCCAGGCGTTGCCGAGCGACACCATGGCGCCGCGGATATCCAAATCTTCAAACAGGAAACGACGGACACTATCCATCAGCATATCCCCCCCCGCAACGGGGTAAGCAGGGATGGGCAGCTTGCTGCCCAACTCGCAAAACGCCGCTGCGCGACGTTCTCCCCCCAGGGGGCGGAGAAACACTTGGGGCGGCCCGGCGTGTTTCTCATCGTACGAAGCTTTCAAACAGGGTCGGATCGAAACCGACCAGTAATTTCCCGTCAGGCGTTTCGATCAGTGGCCGGCGGATCACGCTCGGGTGCTCGACCATCGCTGCCACCGCCTGGCTCTGCGTGGAAACGGCTTGCTGCTCGGGGGTTAGCTTGCGCCAGGTGGAGCCTTTGGTGTTCAGCAGGGTTTTCCAGCCGGCGTTGCGGCACCACTCGACCAGCCGGTCACGCGGCACGCCCTGTTTCTTGTAATCGTGGAATTCATAGTCGATGTCGTGCGCCTGGCACCAGGTCAGGGCCTTCTTCACGCTATCGCAATTCTTGATGCCGTAGATGCGGATCATGCTGACGCTCCGTCGTGCTGCGAAATGGGCTCGAATCATAACAAACACGGCATAATGACGCGCCATGCATTCCCCCGTTCGTTCCCCCTCGCGCCACGCCGCCCAACAGCGGGCCGACGAGATTCGCAGCTTTCGCGCCGAGTTGCGGCGGCTCGAAGCGGATGGCGTGCTCGTGCTCGACGCCACGCAGCGTGATGCCGTCAAAGCGCACCATGAGCAACTGCTGGCCGGTTATGCCGGCGAATTCGACATCGATCGCGACACGCGCGCCAGGCAACTGTCGCTGGGCATGCGCGTCGCGTCCTTTCTCGGTGCGCTGGCCCTGGCGACCAGCGTGTTCCTGCTCTTCTATCAATTCTGGGGCTACTTCAACGAGACGGCGCAGGTCGCCATCCTGATCGGCAGCTCACTGGCCAGCCTCGTCCTCACGGTCTGGCTGCAGGGGCGCGACGCCAGCGGCTACTTCACCAAGCTGGCAGCACTGGTGGCGTTCGCCTGCTTCGTGCTCAACATCTCCATGCTCGGCCAGATCTGGAACATCACGCCCACCGACCGGGCATTGCTACCCTGGGCGGCGATGGCCTTCCTGCTGGCCTATGCCTGCGACTTGCGCCTGCTGCTGGCGGTCGGCATCTGCTGCATCATTGCCTGGGTGTCGGCGCGCGTCGGCGCCTGGGGCGGCATCTACTGGCTGCATGCCGGCGAGCGGCCGGAAAACTTCTTTCCCGTCGCGGCGCTATTGCTGGCGCTGCCGCAATTCATTCCGCATGCCCGTTTCAGCGGCTTCGAGTCGATCTACCGAGTCTTCGGCCTGCTGTGCATTTTCATTCCCATGTTGGTGCTCGGCCATTGGGGCCAAGGCAGCCATTTCGACCTCGATCCCGACCTGATCGAAGGCGGCTATCAACTGGCCGGTTTCATCGGCAGTGCGCTGGCGATTTGGCTGGGCGCCCGGCGCAACTGGACGGAAATGGTCAACACCGGGATCGTCTTCTTCATCATCTTCCTCTACACCAAGTTTTTCGACTGGTGGTGGCAGATCATGCCGAAGTACCTGTTCTTCCTGGTGCTCGGGCTGGCGGCGATCCTCATCCTGCTGGTGCTCAAGCGCCTGCGTGGCGCGCTGCGCCCGCACGTCGACGGGGAGGGCGCATGAAGACCTGGTCGCGCGGATGGACGCTGGCAGCCGGCATCGGGCTGATCCTGCTGACCAATGCGGTGGCGCTCGGCGGTGCCTGGTGGAACCGTGCGGGTGAGCCGGAGAGCCAGCTCCTCCTCACCGAACGGGAACTTGTGCTGCCCTATCGCGGCTACCGGATGGCCGAGAACAGCGGCCTGGCGCTGCGGCTCGCCTGGCGCGTCGCAGACGCCGATGGTAAATCGCAATATTCCAATTATGGCGGCGGTGGCGTGCCCGCGTGGCTCGATGCCGAACGCATGGCCGCACTGGGCTTCGAAACACGCGCCGACCCGGCCGGCCAGGAAACGCGGCGGCGCTATGAACGCCAGCAGCCGCGCGAAGTGCTGATCGTGCTGGAACTGGCCGGTCCGGACTGGCAGGCGGCACTGCAGCAGGCCGAAGAAAACGCCGCGCGCCACGCGGCAGCGGCCGCCGTCAACGCCGACAGCCAGGAATTCGCCAATCGCGCCAAACGCGCGCAGGAGGCATGGCAGCACGAAGAACTGTCGAGCAGCCGTCTTTTCGCCATCGACGCCGGTCGCGACCTCGCAACTCTGCGCGCCCGCTACCCTGACACCACACGTTTCATGATCATCAATGGCACGCTGCGGCCGCGTCTGCTGACCCGCGACAAGCAGCAACGGTTTGCCGGTTATATCGATGACGTATCCGCCAGTCGGATCAATGTGCCCTTCGCGCTGCGCCCGGTGCTGGAACAACTGCAGACACGGCCCCGCAATCAGGTCGAGGATGAGGAACCACGCTACGCCGCCACCCTCGCCATCGGCCAGCGGCAGGAGCCGTGGATCATGGCGGTGTCGGCACTAAAACCTGACCCTGCCGCCCGGACAACTCCTTGAGGCTCCCAGGCGGGTAAGAGTGGGCTGCAGGTCGAGCCCGGTATTCTCCTTCAGCGTTCTGGCGCGGGTTTCCAGGGCGTCGATATGGCAACGCACGGGAGTCTCCCCAGCCGCAAAAGCCACGACATTGCCACTGGCACAGGGCGGGAAGGGCAGTGTGCGGCCATCGAAGGCTTCACTGATGCGCTCCAGCGAGTCGCGCACCTTGCGCCGCAGGGTCAGCAAATTGACCACCATGAGGCCGGAAGGCGTCAGGCGGGCCTTGCAGTTGAGATAAAAAGGCAGGGAGTCGAGCATGCCGGTGCGGGCATCCGCGTCGAAGCCGTCGACGAGGATCAGGTCATAGCGCTTCTGGCTGGCGGCAACAAAGTCCGCACCATCGCCGATGACAACTTGCAGGCGTTCGCCCTCACCCTCGTCCGGCAACTTGAAATACTGGCGCGCCGTCGCGACCACGGCGGGTTCGATTTCCACCACGGTCAGTTTCGCGGCCGGCCGGTGGCGGTGCAGGAACTTGGTCAGCGAGGCGGTTCCCAGGCCGATCTGCAATACCGAGCGCGGCCAGCCGGCGGCGGGGCGCAGCAGCAATGCCGCCATCATCTCGCGGGTGTAGTCGAGCTCCAGGTTCCAGGGACGCGCCACGCGCATCGCGCCCTGAACCCAGATGGACCCGAAGTGCAGGTAACGCACCCCGGCGGATTCGCTGACCTGGATTTCCACGAGGCTCAGTTCAGCGTTCTTGACAGCATGACGCGGAACTCGCGCACCAGATCGCCGAACTGCGGCTGGGCGGCGAGCAGGTTGAACAGGGTCAGCATGGTCTTGCGGCCGGCCTCTTCATTCCAGCTGCGGTCGCGGCGGACGATTTCGATGAGCTGCTCGAATGCGCCACGATAGTCCTGCGCGACCGCCAGGGCGTTGGCCAGTTGCAGGCGGGCCTCCAGAGCGTCCGGCTTGTCCGCCACTTCGGCCTGCAAGGCGGCGACGTCGGCCCCGCCACCCGCCACGGCCAGTTGCAACTGCGCTTGCAGCGAGGCGACCCGCGCGGTGTCGCTCGCCCGGTCGGCGATGACGTCCAGCAATTCGCGTGCCTCATCGAGGGCATTGGCAGCCAGGCTCATCTCGACAAAATCAAGATAAGCGTTGTCGTTTTTCGGGTCGAGGTTGATCGCTTCGGCCATGATCTTGCGGGCGGCATCCAGGTCGCCGAGCGCGTAGGCCGCCAGCGCATCTTTCCTCAGCGGCTCGGCCGGCGAGGGCATCAGTCGGCCGAGAAACTCGCGAATCTGTGCCTCGGGCAGAGCACCGGTAAATTCATCGACCAGTTGGCCATCGACAAAGGCCTTCACGGCCGGAATGCCGCGCACCCCGTAACGTGCCGCGAGTTCCTGGTTTTCGTCCGAATTGACCTTGGCGAGGATGAACTGGCCGCCCAGTTCGGCCGCCAGTTTTTCGAGGATGGGCTTGAGGATGGTGCAGGGCTGGCACCAGGGCGCCCAGAAATCGACCAAGACCGGTGCCTGCTGTGAAGCGGCCAGCACTTTCTGGTCGAAATCGGCAACCGTGACGTCGTATGCGTGTTGTGACATTGATGACTCCATTGATTGATGCTGACAAGTATGGGCCCTGCCGCCCGGAATCAAGCGGCGGGTATAATTTTGGCCTAGCTGTTCCCCCTCATTTCCCCCCAATTCCAGACCCGACATGGCCGACATTCTCAAGCTTCGCGGCACCGCCGCCTTTTCCGCTTCCCGTCTTGCCCGTTTGGCCGAACTGGTCGGGGTTCCGCTGATCGCCGAACACTGGTATTTCATCGAGACCGCTGCACCTCTCGGCGACGTTGAACAAACACGACTCAAGGATCTGCTGGGAATTCCAGCTGAGTTGCCGCCCGCGCCCGCGGGGCAGTTGATGCTGGTGACGCCGCGCCTCGGCACGATTTCGCCGTGGGCCTCGAAGGCGACCGACATCGCGCACAACTGCGGCTTTGCCGCCGTCCATCGTATCGAGCGCGGCATTGCCTATCACTTCAACGGTGGAGAAAAGTCGGCGCTGGTGGGACGGCTCCACGACCGCATGACCGAATCGGTGCTCGCTTCCATCGACGCCGCAGATGCTTTATTCCACCATGTTGCCCCGCAACCGCTGACCGCCGTGGATGTCATTGCCGGCGGGCGCGCGGCACTGGTGCGCGCCAACGGCGAACTTGGGCTGGCCTTGTCGGAGGACGAGATCGACTATCTCGTCGAAAACTTCAGCAAGATCGGGCGCAACCCGACCGACGTCGAACTGATGATGTTCGCCCAGGCCAACTCCGAACACTGCCGCCACAAGATCTTCAACGCCTCGTGGACCATCGACGGCGTCGACCAGACGCAAACGCTGTTCGGCATGATCCGCGCGTCGCACCAGGCGCACCCGGAAGGCACGGTGGTGGCCTATTCCGACAACGCGTCCGTGATCGAGGGCGCACTGATCAAGCGCTTCAACGCACAGTCTGACGGCGGCTATGGCTATGTCGAAGACCTGACGCACATCCTCGCCAAGGTAGAAACCCACAATCACCCGACCGCCATTTCACCCTTTCCCGGCGCCGCCACCGGCTCGGGCGGCGAGATCCGCGACGAAGGCGCGACCGGGCGCGGTTCCAAGCCGAAGGCGGGGCTGTCCGGCTTTTCCGTCTCCGACCTGAAGATTCCGGGCTACGCACAACCCTGGGAATCCGCCTACGGCAAGCCCGACCGCATTGCCTCCGCGCTCGACATCATGATCGAAGGGCCGATTGGCGCAGCGGCCTTCAACAACGAATTCGGCCGGCCCAACCTGGCCGGTTATTTCCGCACCTTCGAGCAGGAATTCGACGGCGAGATGCGCGGCTATCACAAGCCGATCATGGTCGCCGGCGGCGTCGGCAACATTGCCGCGCGGCAATGTTTCAAGGAACATTTTCCGGCCGGCACCCTGCTGATCCAGCTCGGCGGCCCCGGCATGCTGATCGGTCTGGGCGGCGGCGCGGCATCCTCGATGGCCACCGGCACCAATGCCGCCGATCTCGACTTTGCCTCGGTGCAGCGCGGCAACCCCGAGATGCAACGCCGTGCGCAGGAAGTCATCGACCGCTGCTGGCAGATGAGTGACGACAATCCCATTCTCGCCATCCATGACGTCGGTGCCGGCGGCATATCGAATGCCATGCCGGAACTCGCCAACGATGCCGGCCGCGGCGCACGCTTCGACCTGCGCGCCGTGCCCAACGAGGAACCGGGCATGGCGCCGCGCGAAATCTGGTGTAACGAGTCGCAGGAACGCTATGTGCTGGCCATCGCCCCGCAACGGCTGGCCGAATTCGCGGCGCTGTGCGAGCGCGAGCGCTGCCCGCATGCCGTGATCGGCACGGCGACCGAGGAACGCCAGCTCGTCGTCGCGGACGATCATTTCGGCAACCTGCCCGTCGACATGCCGATGGAAGTGCTGCTCGGCAAGCCGCCGCGCGTGCATCGCAATGCCGCGCGCAAGACCGTCAGCATGCCGGCGCTCGACCTTGCGGCCATCGACATCAGGGAGGCGGCCTTGCGTGTGATGCGCTTGCCCGCCGTGGCATCGAAGAATTTCCTCATCACCATCGGCGACCGTTCGGTGGGCGGCATGACGGCGCGCGACCAGATGGTCGGGCCGTGGCAGACGCCGGTCGCCGATGTGGCCGTGACGGCGATGGGCTACGACACGAATCTCGGCGAGTGCTTTGCCATGGGCGAGCGCACGCCGCTGGCCCTGCTGAATGCCCCGGCTTCGGGACGCATGGCGGTCGGCGAGGCGCTGACCAACCTGGCCGCCGCCACGGTGGATGGCCTGGGCATGGTGAAGCTTTCGGCCAACTGGATGGCCGCTTCCGGCCATGGCGCGTCGGCCGCCGGACCCAGCACCGAAGACGCCGCGCTGTTCGACACCGTCAAGGCCGTCGGCCTCGAATTCTGTCCGGCGCTGGGCGTTTCGATCCCGGTCGGCAAGGATTCGCTGTCGATGCGCACAAAATGGGAAGAGGCCGGCCAGACCAAGATGGTCACCGCGCCGCTGTCGCTGATCGTCACCGCCTTTGCGCCCTGTGTCGACATCCGCCGGACGCTGACACCGCAACTGCAAGCCGATGCGGACGTCGGTCCCGGTCACGATAGCGAACTGATCCTGATCGACCTCGGCGCCGGCCAGAATCGCCTCGGCGGTTCGGCGCTGGCGCAGGTGTTCGGGCAGAGCGGCGATGTGCCGCCGGATGCCGATGCCGCGTTGCTCAAGGCTTTCTTCACCGCCATCCAGAGCCTGCGGCCGCAGATCCTCGCTTACCACGACCGTGCCGACGGCGGCCTGTTCGCCACGGTATGCGAAATGAGCTTCGCGGGCCATCAGGGTGTTTCGCTCAACCTCGACGCGCTCTGCTACGACCCGCAGATGAACGACGTCGATGGCATCGAGAAGAAACCCGAACTGCTCGGCGGCCGCATGCACGACCGCATGATCAAAGCGCTGTTCAATGAGGAACTCGGCGCGGTGATCCAGGTGCGTCGCGCCGACCGCGATGCCGTGCTGCAGACGCTGCGTGACGCGGGGCTGGGTGCCTGCACCCACGTCATCGGCACGCTCAACAATGCCGACGAGATCCGCATCTGGCGCAACGCAAAGTCGGCGCTGGCGGTACGGCGTGCCGAGCTGCAACGCGTCTGGAGCGAGGTGAGTTATCAGGTGGCCAGGCTGCGCGACGACCCGGTCTGCGCGCAGGAGGAGTTCGATGCCCTGCTCGATGCCGGCGATCCGGGTTTGTCATTGCAACTGACCTTCGACCCGAACGAGAACCCGGCTGCGGCATTCTCAATCGGCGGCAATCGGCCGCGCATGGCAATTCTCCGGGAACAGGGCGTCAATGGCGAGGTCGAGATGGCCGCCGCCTTCGACCGCGCCGGCTTCGCTTGCGTAGATGTCCACATGTCCGACCTGATGGCCGGCCGCGTGCAACTGGCCGATTTCAAGGGCCTCGCCGCCTGTGGCGGCTTTTCCTACGGCGACGTACTGGGCGCCGGGCAGGGCTGGGCCAAGTCCGTCCTCTTCCATCCCGAACTCAAGGACGCGTTCGCCGCCTTCTTCGCGCGTTCCGACACTTTCGCGCTGGGTGTCTGCAACGGTTGCCAGATGATGAGCAACCTGGCAACCATCATTCCCGGCGCAGGCTCATGGCCGACCTTTCATCGCAACCGCTCTGAACAGTTCGAAGCACGCTTTGCGATGGTGGAAATTCCCCCTTCACCGTCGATCTTCTTTGCCGGCATGGCCGGCTCCAAGCTGCCGGTGGTCGTGTCGCACGGCGAGGGACGTGCCGTGTTTGCCGCCCCAACCTGTCCTGACATCGCACTGCGCTACATCGACAATCGCGGCGCGGCGGCCACGACCTATCCGTTCAATCCCAACGGCTCCCCCGACGGCATCACCGGCGTGACCACGCCGGACGGCCGCTTCACCATCATGATGCCGCACCCCGAACGCGTCTTCCGCACGGCGCAGATGTCCTGGCATCCGACCGGGCTGGGTGAGGATTCGCCGTGGATGAGGATGTTCCGCAACGCGCGGATGTGGGTCGGCTAGCCGCGAATCGCTTGCCCGGGCCAAAGAGCGCGGGCGACTGAAGGATCGGCAGGCTGGGAAGACGTGGATACAGGGTTCATCCGCCACCGCTTCAATAGTGGTATCCGCATGCCGTGAATGACCGCCGCTAGGCATTCTGCGGAGTTCAATCGTGGCGTGCCCATAGGCCATCCAACCAGGTTGCCGACCATCTCAGTTCGACCCGTAACGGTCGCTGGGCTATTCATCTGACAAGGCCGCACTCACAGTCAATATTTGCATATTGTGGGAAACGGATATCATTGGTTTCCCTCCACACCTTGGCGAAGCAAGCGGTATCGTTACGATAGCCGAGACCCTGTGACCCAACATATCCAAGCAGTATTCGTCCTATCAGATAGGCACGCCTCTCCCATTCATGCGAAGAAAATCTAAACAGTATTTGATTAGTCTCTTTCTAATCTTGGGTGGTGTTGGCGGAATAATTTCTGGTGAAGCCTTTATTGCAGGATCCAGTCTGGCCATCATGGGAGTAATCGGTGGACTTTGGAGCTATGTAGATTCTGAAAGGCAAAGTGAAGAAGTTGCTGGACAGCTTGATACCTTCGCAACGCTCCTAAGTAGGGCTGGTCTTGGTAATCCATACATAGAAGCTATCAAGCATGAGATACATCAGAAAGGGACCTGCTCTGACCTTGAGAATCGGTTAGCCAAAGCAATTCAAGCGAACCCCAAGGATACTGAAGCCTTAGCACTTCTCGCTATTTCTCAAACTATGAGACTTTCTTTTATGGACTGGCAGTCCGAGTCAAATCCAAATCGACAATTACATAAAAGCATCGAACATGTAAGGCGGATTGCAAACAAAGGAGCAGCCCTCGCTCCTAAGAAGGCAGTATTTATTGATGCGTTGGGAATCCTCGCTGATATAGCAGGTGATCATGTGCGAGCCCGGAAATATTTCAGATTATCCTCAAGGCTTCGAGCAGACCCATATTGGCATCTCCTCATGGCCACCTCTTGGAGCCAGTCTGGAGAGCATGACCATTCACTTGCAGAAATGAGGACTGCAATTAAAGAGGGGGCCTGCGGTTGGTTGGTTGAATTCTATTTTGGTAGAGCTCTTGTTAACACAGGTGACTACAAGCAGGCTGTTTATCACCTTGAGCGAGCAAGGCAGACAAGAGGGATTAATTACCCTGAGGTACTTAGGTACTTGGGAGTGGCCTATCGTTTTCTCGGAAAGTCATGTAAAGCAGCGTGTCTAGATATGCGTCTTTCGATGATGTTGTTACCAATAGCAGCGAGAAGAAGTAGGAGGCATCTTATTGAAGGTATGTTAAATCTCCTGACCTGTGTCATTTCATTCGGGACAAAGTCCATTTGGAAATGTGTAAATCAATCTGGCTATTGGAGAAATATTTACCTCAGCACACTTGCAAAATGGTGGGGGCCAGATGAACCTGAGTCGACACTTGGGGTGAGGTTACTTCAAGAGGGGAAGTATTCCGGAGCAAAGGAGATGCTCAAGGCTGCCGTAGAGATTAATCCATATGATCAGTCAATATGGCATAACTACGCTGTTGCATTATCTTGTCTCAATGAAAATGATGCAGCGAAAGTAGCCTATGCAAAATGTATAGAAATCAACCCAACTACTGAAGTAGCATCGCATTCGCGTGAAAATATCGATAGCATTTCTAAAAGAAAACTTGGGGAAAAAATCCATTTACATTCTGTTGGCATCAGTAAAAAGTAAATTGCTTCGCGGTAAGGCCGAGCTTTTCAACAAACTAACAAAAATGCGTATAGCTAACCCAAGTTAACTATTTAAACGGCCATTGGGCTAATTTCGAGGCGTTCAAGCGAAGCCTTCAGGCTGTACGGTTGTGACCGGAAGTACCCTGTTGCCACCTCGACTGGAAACTGCCATGGATGAATCCAACCCTGTTTTGTGGCTCTGATGGAACGCAAAGCCGCTGCCGGGAGAGGGGTTCAGCTTGCCCGCAGGTAGTCGAGCCATTGCTCGAACAGCCGTCGGTCGGCTGCGCAGACGGCTGAGCGCGGCACGAGGTCCAGTTGCGCGGGGCGGCCGTCGAGGGTGTCGGCATGGCCGCCGGCCTCTGCGAGGATCAGGCTGCCGGCGGCATAGTCCCATAGGCTTTGGCGACCCTGCAGGTAAAGATGGAAGCGGCCCGCCGCCACCCAACACCAGTCGAGCGCCACCGAGCCGATCGAGCGCTGCGATGAGTAGGGTGGTGTCGCAGCGATGCGCGCGGCCAGCGCGGCGGGCAGGCGCTTGAAGTCGATGCAGGCCGTGGCCTTGGCGAGCGGGATGCCGGGCGCCGCGGCGCGCAGTGCTGCGCCGTTGAGCGTGGCGCCGTGGCCGCGCAGGGCGGCGAAGGATTCATCATGAATCGGGTCGAAAACGATGCCGGCTTCGATGCGGCCCTGGCGCATCAGTGCCAGCGAAACGGAAAACAGCGGGATGCCGGCGGCGAAGTTGCTGGTGCCGTCAAGTGGATCGAGAATCCACAGCCCGCTGTCTTCATCGCCAGGCGCTACGCCGGCCTCGACCAGCAGCCGTTGCTGTTCCGCCGCAGTCATTTCTTCGCCGAGCAAGGCGATCCCGGGGTGCCGTTCTGCCAGCGCCGACTTCAGGCGCGACTGCATCGCCAGGTCGGCTTCGGTCAACCAACTGCCGTCTGCCTTCTCGTGGCGTGTGGTGTGGCGAAAGCGCTCGAGCAATTCTTCGCGCGCCGCAGTGCGGACAACGGTTTCAAGGGCTGCAAGGTCGGCTGGGATCATGGCTGGCTGGTATGCAATGGAGATGGGATGAATATTGTATGAGCCGTCGAGCAGCAATGCATGGGTTTGTAGTTCGCGGGTGAACTCCCCAACAGAATTTAATGGCTGCGTCTGGCTGAACCGGGTTGGCTAGCCGGTGGAACTGTCCGGAGGCTTGCTGCTCCGCTCCGCATGGTGATCTGAGCGAGTTTGACTATCATGAAGCAGAGGACTTGCTAGCGAATAGCCGACGCGGGTTTTGCGACCATGAATTATCCCGGCATGAGCATTGCCCAACAGACGCCCGAGGTGGCGCTGGTCGCGTTGCGCAGCGGCACACAGGGCTTGTCTGCAGCTGAGGTACGCAGGCGTCTGAAGGAATTCGGTTTCAACCGGGTCGAGGCTGTTGCCCGGGAACCCCTGTGGCTGACGCTGCTGCGCGAATTCAGCCATTTCTTTGCCCTCATTCTCTGGCTGGCGGCAGGCTTGGCCTTTCTGGCGGCGCACTTCGAGCCAGGTCAGGGCATGGCTGAACTGGGCTTGGCCATCGTCGGCGTGATTGTCGTCAATGGCTGTTTTTCCTTCTGGCAGAGCTATCGTGCCGAACAGGCGCTGGCGGCGTTGCGCCAGTTGTTGCCGCAGCAGGTGCAGGTGCGGCGCGACGGACGCGCACTCGAAGTGCCGGCAACCGAACTGGTCCCCGGCGATCTGGTGCTGCTGGCCGAAGGCGTCAAGGTGCCGGCGGACTGCCGCCTGATCGAGAGTTGGGGGCTGCGCGTGAGCCTCGCCACGCTGACCGGCGAGTCGAAGCCCATGGTGCGCAGCGCCGAAGTTGTTGCCGATTCGACCGCGGACCCGCTGGCCGCGCGCAGCCTGGTGCTGGCCGGCACGCTGATTGTCGGGGGCGAATGCAGCGCTGTCGTTTACGCCACCGGCATGCACACCGAGTTCGGCCGCATTGCGCACCTGGCCCAGACTGCGGGTGAAGTCGAATCGCCCTTGCAGTGCGAGATCCGTCGCGTGTCGCGGCTGGTTGCCATGCTTGCGCTGGGTCTGGGCATCCTGTTCTTTGCCATCGGCCAAGCCATCGGCCTGCCGTTCTGGGTCAATTTCATGTTCGCCATCGGCATCATTGTTGCCAATGTGCCGGAGGGGCTGTTGCCGACGGTGACGCTCTCCCTGGCCTTGGCAACGCAGCGCATGGCCAAGCGTAATGCGCTGGTGCGTCATCTGCCGGCGGTCGAAACGCTCGGCAGCGCAACGGTCATCCTGACCGACAAGACCGGCACGCTGACGCAGAATCGCATGACGGTGCGCGAACTGTTCGTCGGTGGGCGACACCACCTCGCGGCGGACCGCTGGCCGCGCGCCGATGACCTGCGCTTGCGCGCCGTCGCCCGCTTCTGCCATGACCTCAAGTTTCCGGAGGGTGCAGAGGGGAGTTGCGTGCCCAGCGGCGACCCGATGGAAATTGCCCTGTGGCAATTCGCCGGGGCCATTCCCGAACTCGGCCCACGCGCGAGTGAAATTCCGTTTGACGCCGAACGGCAGCGCATGTCCGTCATCACGCGGGAAGCTGGGAGTGAGGGGTTTCTGTGGTGCAAGGGGGCGCCCGAGACCGTCTTGCCGTTGTGCGCGACCTGGCTCGATGGCGACAGCCTGCGGACTTTCGATGCGACAGCGCAGGAAGTCTTCCACCGTGCCCACGAAGACCTGACCCACCGTGGCCTGCGCGTGCTGGCGTTGGCCTGGAAGCCCATTGCTGCCGAAGCCGGTGAGCCAAGCGAAGATGGCCTGGAACTGTGCGGACTGGTCGGCCTCGAAGATCCGCCGCGTCCTGACGTGCATGGGGCAGTCGCACGCTGCCATGAAGCCGGCATTCGCGTCATCATGGTCACCGGCGACCACCCACACACGGCAGTGGCACTGGCGCGCGAAGTCGATGTGGTGCGTTCCCCTGACCCGGTGGTGATCACCGGCGAGCAAGTGCGGAAAATGGATGCAGCCCATCTGCAACTGGCGCTTGATGCACCGGAAATCCTCTTCGCGCGTGTCAGCGCCGAGCAGAAGATGCTCATCGTCCAGGCCCTGCAGCGCAAAGGCGAGATCGTCGCGGTAACCGGTGACGGCGTCAATGACGCACCGGCGCTGAAGACGGCGGACATCGGCATTGCCATGGGCTTGTCTGGCACCGATGTCGCGCGCGAGGCGGCCGACATCGTGCTGCTCGACGACCATTTCGCCACCATCGTCAATGCCATCGAGGAAGGCCGCGCGGTGTTCGAGAACATCCGCAAGTTCCTCACCTACATCCTGACCTCGAACATCCCGCAGATCGTTCCCTACCTGGCTTTCGTGCTGTTCCGCATTCCGCTGCCGCTCACCGTGATCCAGATCCTCGCGGTCGATCTGGGTACCGACATGCTGCCGGCACTGGCGCTGGGCGCCGAACGTCCGCACGCCGACGTGATGCACCGACCGCCGCGCCCGCGCCATGAGCGGCTGCTGTCATGGCCATTGCTGGCGCGTGCCTACCTGTTCCTCGGTCCGCTCGAGGCGCTGGGCGCGCTGGCGGCATTCTTCTTCGTCCTCGGTGCCAGCGGCTGGCAATATGGCCAGATACCTGTGATCGGCGATCCGCTATATCCGGCCTATCTTGCAGCGACGACCGCCTGCCTTGTCGCCATCGTGCTGGCGCAGATGGTCAATGTCTTCGTCTGCCGGCATCCGTTGCTGCCCGCCTGGCACTTTCCCTTGTTTGAGAATCGTTTGTTGCTGGCCGGACTCGCCGTCGAGGGCGGCCTGTTGCTGGCCATCGTTTACACCCCGTGGGGCAATCGCCTGTTCGGCACTGCGCCGCTATCAATCGATGTCTGGCTCTTCGCTTTGCCGTTTGTCCTGCTGCTGGGGGTGGCCGAAGAAACCCGCAAATGGTTGCGGCGGCGGATCGTGCAGCGTTGATTGAGTCGTCATCCCGGCGCCGGTGGTTTCTTTGTCGGCGGTGGAGAAGGCTTGGCCTTTTTGCTTTGCCGGGACGGTGGCTTCGGGTTGCCGAATTCCTGGTGCATCTTCGCCAGTTCGGCGAGTTGCACGGCAATCTGGTAATTGACCGAACCGGGGGGGATCTCGCCCTTGTCGTCGGGCTTTCCGGCGGGCAGGCCGGTCAGCAGTTCCATCGCGGCGTCGATGCTGTCGACCGCCCAGATCTGGAAACGTCCCGCGCGCACCGCTGCGACGACCTCCTCGCGCAGCATCAGATGGCAGACGTTGGTGGCGGGAATCACGACGCCCTGTTCGCCGGACAGGCCGCGCGCGGCGCAAATGTCGAAGAACCCCTCGATCTTCTCGTTGATGCCGCCGACTGCCTGCACCACGCCGAACTGATTGACCGAGCCGGTCACCGCCAGCGACTGCCGGATCGGGATGCCTGACAGGGCGGAGAGCAGGGCGGCCAGTTCGGCCAGCGAGGCGCTGTCGCCCTCGACGCCGCCGTAGGACTGCTCGAACACCAGGCTGGCCTTGAGCGAAAGCGGCACGGCCCAGCCAAAGCGGGCGGAGAGGAACGAGGACAGGATCAGCACGCCCTTGGAGTGAATCGGGCCGCCGAGTTCGACCTCGCGTTCGATGTCGATCACTTCGCCTTCGCCCATGCGCACTGTCGCGGTGATGCGCACCGGATGCGCGAAACTGCTTTCACCCAGCGGCACCACGGCCAGGCCGTTGATCTGCCCGATATGCAGTCCCGCCGAATCGATCAGCAGCTGCCCGCGCAGGATTTCTTCCTGATAGCGCTGGCGCAGGCGTTCGTGGCGGTGCCGATGGGCTTCCAGTGCTTTTTCGAGATGCTCGCGTTCGATGCAGGCGGCATTGGCCTGCGCCGCAAAGTGTTCGGCCTCGTGCATCAGGTTGTCGAGCGGCTGGGTCTGGGTGGTCAGACGCTGGGCATCGTTCGCCAGCCGGGCGGCATGTTCGATGAGCCGCGCCACGGCGGCGGCGGACAAGGGGCGCAAGCCGGCACGGCGGGCCAGCGTGGCGATCAGTCGCGCGTAGTGCGCGGTGTTTTCCGGGTTGCGCTCGATCTCGCTCGCCATGTCGGCATTGATCTTGAACAGCGCCGCGAAGTCTGGATCAAGCTCGGCAAGCAGAAAGTAGATAAGGCGCTCGCCGATCAGCACCACCTTGACATCGAGCGGCACCGGTTGCGGCTCCATCTGGGTGGTGCTGGACAGGCCGATCAGCTCGGCCAGCGATTCGATGCGGATCTCACCCGCCTTCAAAGTACGCTTGAGACCTTCCCAGGCATAGGGCTGGCTCAATACTTTCATGGCATCGAGGATCAGGAAGCCGCCATTGGCGCGGTGCAGGGCACCTGCCTTGATCAGCGTGAAGTTGCTGACCAGCGTGCCCATGTGCACCAGATGCTCGATGCGCCCGACCAGGTTCTGCAGGGTCGGGTGGTCTTCGTACACGACGGGGCGCTCGCCGGTCGCCGCGTTTTCCACCAGCAGGTTGACCCGGTAACGCTGGATCGAGATGGTGCCGGTATAGAAGGTGGTTTCCGCATCCTCGTCGCTCTTGGTCGATTCGCGCAGGGCTTCGCTGCTTTCGACGATGTCCTGCATGACCGCGTCGAGATAGGCGGTGACTTCGGGCAGGTCGGCATAGTCGGGGCGGAGCTCGTCGATCATGTGATCCACGGCGAGTTTGAGTGCATCCCGGCCGGCAGCCTTGAGTTTGTTTTGCGTTTCCCGCCGCCAGCGCGGAAATTCTTTCATCAACTGGTGCAGTTTTTCATGGAACTCTTCCATCACCCGGCCGAGTTCCTGCTGCCGGTCCTCCGGCAATTTCTCGAATTCCTCTGGCGAGAGCGTTTCCTCGCCGTCCTTCAGGGGCGAAAAGATGAAGCCATGCGGCGTGTGCAGCAGGGCGACGCCTTTCTCGCCGGAAGCCTGCCCCAGTTGGCGCATGGCCGCTTCTTCGCGATTTTTCTCTTCCTCCTGCAGGGATTCGATGTGTTGGCGATATTCGTCGCTGTCGAAGACCGCGCCGATGGTCGTGCCCAGTTCATCGACAAAACGCTCCATGGCGTCGTGTAGGCGGGTGCCACGGCCGCAAGGCAGCCGCAACAGGCGGGGTCGCGTTGCCGCGGCAAAGTTGTTGACGTAACACCAGTCTGCCGGCGCGGTGCCGCTCTTGCGCTCGGCTTCGAGCAATTGCTTGATGATGGCGTGCCGTCCACTGCCCGGGTCGCCCAGCACGAACAGGTTGTAGCCCTTGTGTTTGACATCAAGCCCGAGATGCAAGGCCTCAATGGCGCGTGGGTGGATTTGCGCTGCATCGAGATCGGGCAGGGCCGCGGTATCGGTGAAGTCGATGGCGGCCGGGTCGCACGGGGTGAACAGAACGTCCGGCGGCAAGGGAGTGTGTGTGAGCATGGCGTGACTGGTGTTTCGAAATCGTATTTTCCAAAGCTACCCGCGTTTTTTAACTCTGGCACAAGCTTCGACAATTTACACGCGGATTGCGTGACACTTTTCGATTGTGTTGCGATGTTCTATACAATAATGTATGCTCGTAATCCATACAAGGAGTATGACCATGCTACACGCACAAACCAAAGAAGCGGTTTCCGTTTCCATCAATATCCGCGCCAAGGCCAGGCAGCGAGATCTCATCGATCAGGCCGCGGATCGTCTGGGCCGTAGCCGGTCGGATTTCATGCTGGAAGCCGCCTGTCGCGAGGCGGAGGATGTTCTGCTCGACCAGGCATTCTTCACGGTTGATGCGGGCACCTTTGCCAAATTTCAGGCGCTGCTCGATCATCCCTTGCCGCCGACCGACAAACTGCGCCGCTTGCTCAAAACGAAAGCACCGTGGGAAAAATGACCACGTTGGATTTCATGCCGCCCGCGCCTATCGCGGCCGATCATGAACTGGCGAATTTCGATAGCGGCGAGTGGTCCCTGAATGAATGGCTCAAAAAACGCGCATTCAAGAACCATGCGTCTGGCGCTTCGCGCTGTTTCGTGTTGTGTGTCGGCGCGACCGTCATTGGCTACTACAGCCTGTCGGCCGGTGCGATCAGCCATGCGGCGGCACTCAAGGCGATGCGGCGCAACATGCCTGATCCGTTGCCAGTCCTGTTGCTCGGTCGGCTGGCTGTCGACAAACACCACCACAATCAGGGAATCGGGCAGGCTTTGCTGCGCGATGCCATGCTGCGGGCGGTCAATGTCGCTGGTGATGCCGGTGTTTTCGCCCTATTGGTTCATGCTATTTCCGACCAGGCCAGGCAGTTCTATCTTTCACGCGGCTTCGTGGAATCTCCTTTGCAGCCGATGACTCTGCTCATGACGATAGAAACGATTCGGTCAATTCTGGCCGAACCTGACTGACGGTACCCTCCTTCCCCATGGTTTCTGTTGTCCACTCCCTGCCCGATTCAGGTATCGATGAAGCTAGCCTGAGCCACCTTGCCGCCGGGCTTGCGGACGAAGGCGTCGACCGGCTGGTGGAGGCCATCGGCTATGCCCGCGAATTGTATGGCGAGTCGAAAATCGGTACTGGCGAGACGGCGTTCGGCCATGCGCTCGGCACGACACTGATTCTCGCTTCGCTTAATCTCGACATCGACAGCCGTCTGGCGGCGCTGCTGTTTGCCGCCCCCGACCATCTGAAGAATTCCCGTGAAACCATTGCCGCTCGTTGGGGCGTTGCGGTAGCCGATCTGGTCGATGGACTCCATCGCTTGAAACATCTTCGGCCACTGACGCTGGCCACCGCGCAGAGCGCCCAGGGCGTGCAGGCGCAGGCCGAGATCATGCGCAAGATGCTCATGGCGCTGGCCGCCGACATCCGCGTCGTGCTGGTGCGGCTGGCCTCGCGCACCCAGACGCTGCGCTGGTACGCCGACCACGACACGCCGGAGCGCGCCGACATCGCGCGCGAAAGCCAGCAGATCTATGCGCCGCTCGCCAACCGGCTCGGCGTCTGGCAGATCAAGTGGGAGATCGAGGACCTGTCGTTCCGTTTTGTCGATCCGGCGACCTACAAGCGCATCGCCAAAATGCTCGACGAAAAGCGCCTGGAGCGCGAGTCCTTTATCACCACGGCGATCGCGCAACTGAAGGAAGAACTGGCGAAATCGGGCGTTACCCACGCCGAAGTGCATGGCCGGCCCAAGCACATCTACAGCATCTGGAGCAAGATGCGCCAGAAGCATCTTGAGTTCGATCAGGTGTATGACGTTCGGGCACTGCGCATCATCCTCGACTCGGTGCGCGATTGCTACACGGCACTCGGCATCGTGCATGCCCTGTGGCAGCCGATCCATGGTGAGTTCGACGATTACATCTCCCACCCCAAAGGCAACCATTACCGCTCGCTGCATACCGCCGTGATGGACGAGGCGGGGCGGGCGCTCGAGGTGCAGATTCGCACCCAGGAGATGCACCAGCACGCCGAGATGGGTGTTGCCGCCCACTGGCGCTACAAGGAATCAGGCACGTCGGCCAAGGCCGATTCGGCGTATGACGACAAGATTGCCTGGCTGCGGCAGCTCTTGTCGTGGCGCGACGAGATCACCGACTCGGCGGTGTGGGTCGAGCAGTTCAAGCGTGCCGCGCTCGACGACACCATTTACGTGATGACGCCGCAGGGCCGCGTCATCGATCTCGCCAAGGGCGCGACGCCGATCGATTTCGCCTATCGCGTGCATACCGACTTGGGCCACCGCTGTCGCGGCGCGAAGGTCGACGGTCATCTGGTGCCGCTCAATACCCCGTTGCACAGCGGTCAGCAGGTCGAGATCACCGTCGCCAAGAGCGGCGGGCCGTCGCGCGACTGGCTGTCGGCGACGCAGGGCTATCTGGCGACCGCGCGCGCCCGCACGAAGGTCAAGGCCTGGTTTGCCGCCCAGCAGGAAGCGCAGATGCTGACGGAAGGGCGCGCCTTCGTGCTGCGTGAATTGCAGCGTGATGGGGCGTCGCAAGCCAATCACGAGGACCTGGCGCACAAGCTCGGTTTCAAGCATGCCAATGATTTGTTCCTTGCCGCTGCGCGCGGCGAGGTGGGCATGCGGGCGATTCAGGTTGCCTTGCGCGGCGAAACGGCACCGACCGAGCTCGAACCCGAGATCCAGACGCATGCCGCCAAGGCGGAGCCCGGCAGCAGCGGCCAGATTCTGGTAGTCGGCATGGACAAGTTGCTGACGCAACTGGGCAGCTGCTGCAAGCCAGTACCGCCCGATGTCATCGCCGGTTTTGTCACTCGTGGGCGAGGCGTTTCGGTGCATCGGATCGAATGTCCCAATTTCCGCAACATGGTCGCGCGCAATCCGGAACGGGTCATCGACGCGCAATGGGGCGGCAAGCACGAGAGCATTTATTCCTGCGATATTTACGTGGAAGCAACAGATCGTCAGGGTCTGCTGCGCGACATTTCCGATGTGCTGTCGAAGGAAAAAATAAATGTCACGGCAGTGAAGACGCAATCCAAGGTAGGCGTGGCGCGCATGGCGTTTACCGTCGAACTGGGCAGTTCTGCCCAGTTGCAGCGCATTCTTACCGTGTTGGGCGAAGTCCCCGGAGTTTCGAGCGTGCAGCGTGCATAGCAGTTCCCGGGTGCCGCTAATCGACACCATCAAAGCAGTTGCCGCGCAGTTGATTGTGCTGCATCACCTGGCCTGGTTCGGGCCGATGAGCGACGTTGCCGCGACCGCTTCGCCATTGCTGAGCGCAGGGCAGAGTTGGCTGGCCGAATATGGCCGGTACGCCGTTGCGGCATTCCTCGCTGTCGCTGGCTATCTTGCCGCCCAGAGCCTGTCGCCGCGGGGCTTGCCGCTCGACAGGTCGCCGTTTTCCTTGATCATCCAGCGCTATCTGCGGCTGGTGGGCCCCTATGCCGTTGCGCTGTTGCTGGCAATGGTCAGTGCGGCGCTGGCGCGGCAGTTGATGGTCCATGACTCGATCGGCGCAGCGCCCGACCTCGGGCAGTTCTTCGCTCATCTGTTCCTGTTGCATGACCTGCTCGATTTTGAGGCGCTGTCGGCGGGTGTTTGGTACATCGCCATAGATTTTCAACTGTATGCGCTGATGGTCGCGCTGATGTGGATTGCGGCACGGTTGCAGCGCCGTACCGCCAGTCCCACGGGGATTTCCTCCGGTCACGCCGACTTTGTCGGGCCGCTGCTGATTGCGATGGTCGCGTTCGCATCGCTGTTCTTCTTCAACCAGCGCGATGCCTGGGATGCCACCGCCCTGTACTTCTTCGGTGCCTATGCGCTGGGCGTCGGCAGCAGTTGGGCGGTACAGTCGGCGCGGCCCTACTGGTTCCTGTCGCTGGTTGCCTTGATCGGCATGGCGACGTTGATGTTCGATTTCCGTCCGCGCATCGCCGTGGCGCTAGTCGTCGCACTCACGCTGGGATTGGCCCATCTGCACATGCGGAGCAGCATGAATAATGGCAGCACGGTGCTGGCCAGCCTCAGCCGCACCTCCTACGCACTGTTTCTGGTGCATTTTCCGGTCTGCCTGCTGATCAACGCCGCTTTCCATCACCTGGCGCCGCACAACCCGATGCTGAATGCCCTGGGCATCGTGGTGGCCTGGGGCGCGAGCAATCTGGCGGCCATCCTGTTCTATCGCCATATCGAAGTCAGGCTGTCCGTGCTCTGGCAAAAACGCCCGAAGCCACGTCTGGGATTGCAGACGGTGAACTGACGACAGGAACTCAGCCCGCCGGGGCGGCAAGATCGGCTGGGGAGTTCAGGTTGGCGAAGGCCTTCGGGTCAGGGAACATGACTTCTATGGCGTCTTGTTCCTTGCACCACGTCGTGAGTTTGCGGCCACCGGCTGCAAGATAGGCATCAAGCCGTGGCAGCAATTCGCGGTGACAGAGCTGGAATGCCGGTTGCAGTCCGTCGGTCGTGGCCGCCACTGCCAGCAACGTGCCCGATCCCTGTTCTTCTGCTGCTGACAACAGGCGCGCAACCAGATCAGTCGGTAGATCTGGGCAGTCGCAGGGGCAGGTGACCAGCCAGGGCGTGGGGCAGGCGGCGAGTCCTGCCTGCAGACCAGCCAGCGGGCCCAGGCGCTCGTCCGTGGCATCGGGCAGCACCGCCGGGCCAAAGGCGCGATATTCATCGAGGTTGCGGTTGGCGCTGATCAGCAAGCCAGCGACCTGCGGCGTCAGGCGCGCCAGCACATGCGCCACCAGCGGACGCCCCTGAAATGTCAGCAGACCCTTGTCGGCGCCGCCCATGCGCCGGCCTTCGCCACCGGCGAGGATCAGCCCGGTGACAGTACCCCCACCCCCCAGCCCCCGCCCAGGCGGGGGTGACGGGTGTTCGCAGGCTGCGCCTGCTCCGGGTCGCTGGCTGTGGCTTCCTTGGGGCGGCCCGGCGTCAGCCACGGTCAGCCACCGATGTAGGACATCTCGATCTTCTGCAGATGCGGCGTTGCCGCCATGCGCAACTGCGAATAACGATCATCCCGCGCCTGCCAGATGCCGGCGATGGCGGCATCCAGTTCGGCATCGCTCTTGCCGGCGCGGATCAGGTCGCGCAGGTCGTGACCGGACTGGGCAAACAGGCAGGTATAGAGCTTGCCCTCGGTGGACAGCCGGATGCGCGTGCAGGTGTCGCAAAATGCCCGCGTCACAGACGAAATCACGCCGATCTCGCCGGCGCCATCCTTGTAGCGCCAGCGCTGGGCGACTTCGCCGGGATAGTTCGCGTCGATGGGTTCGAGCGGAAACTCGGTGTCGATGCGGCGCACCACCTCGGCAGACGGCACGACCTCGTCGAGCTTCCAGCCGTTGCTGCTGCCGACATCCATGTACTCGATGAAGCGCAGGATGTGGCCCGAGCCCCGGAAGTGGCTGGCCAGGGCCAGAATCTCGTGGTCGTTGACGCCGCGCTTGACCACCATGTTGACCTTGATCGGCCCGAGTCCGGCGGCAGCGGCGACCGCAATGCCATCCAGCACCTTGGCGACCGGAAAATCGACATCGTTCATGCGCTTGAAAATCGCATCGTCCAGCGCATCCAGGCTAACCGTGACGCGCTGGAGGCCGGCAGCGCGCAGCAGCGCCGACTTTTGCGGCAGCAGCGAACCATTGGTGGTCAGGGTGATTTCGAGGTCGGGAATCTCCGCCAGCATGCCGATCAGCTTGTCGATGCCATGCCGCAACATCGGCTCGCCACCGGTCAGGCGAACCTTCTTCACCCCACGGGCTGCGAAAACCCTTGCCACACGGGTAATTTCCTCGAAGGAGAGCAGGCCCTGACGCGGCAAAAACGGATAGTCGCGGCCAAACACCGTCTTCGGCATGCAATACACGCAGCGGAAGTTGCAGCGGTCGGTGACCGAGATACGCAGGTCGCGCACCGGGCGGCCGAGTTTGTCGAGAAGTGGAGGCAAAGAGTTCATGGCGCTATTATCCCGGAAACTTCATTTGACCTCCCGCCGGCCGATTTATTTTGCGCCGCGCGCCATGCACCGCAAGGAGCAAACGATTTATGAACAAATCGACTAAAAAAACTCCGCAATTCGCCAACGAGACCGAGGAGCGCGCTTTTTGGGAATCGCATGATTCGGCGGACTATCTCGATTGGTCGAAGGCGCAGCGTGTCGTTCTGCCGAACCTGAAACCCACGACCAAGACGATTTCGCTGCGTCTGCCCCAGCATCTGCTCGACTCGATCAAGGCAGCTGCCAATGCCCGCGATGTTCCCTACCAGTCCTTGATCAAGGTCTGGCTACAGGAGAAGTTGCACACTCGTTAAGCAAGCAGCGCGGATGTTCGCGCCGTACCTCATGCGGGGCATTTCATACCCGCTTCGGGGCACTCCGTCCCGCCAGCGCCGACTTTCGTGCAGAATGCCGTCATGATACCTGCACAGTTCATCGCCCGCTGGAAAGACAACCCGCTTTCCGAACGCGCCGGGGCGCAAGGACACTTCGACGACCTGTGCGATCTGCTCGGTGTCGATAAGCCGCGCGATTCGGGCAGCTACTGTTTCGAGCGCGGCGCCGGCAAGGCCAGCGGTGGTGACGGCTGGGCCGATGTCTGGAAGCGCGGCCATTTCGGCTGGGAAAACAAGCGGCCGGGACGCGACCTGCGAGCCGCGCTCAAGCAACTCACCGACTACGCGCTGGAACTGGAGAATCCGCCTCTGCTGGTGGTTAGCGACCGCGAACGCATCGAGATTCATACCGCCTTCACCGGCTATCCCGACCAGCCGCGCACCATCACTATCGCCGACATCGGCCAGCCGGAAAACCTGCAAATCCTGCGCTGGGTGTTCACCGATCCCGAGAAATTGCGGCCGGTCAAATCGCTTGCCGCCATCACCGAAGAGGCCGCCGGCAAATTCGGCGCACTGGCCGAAACCCTGCGCAAGCGCGGGCAGGAAGCGCCTCATTTTCCTCAACAGGTCGCGCACTTCCTCATCCAGTGCCTGTTCTGCATGTTCGCCGAGGACGAGAATCTGCTGCCGCGCGGCGTTTTCACCGGTTTGCTGACCAAGGCCGCCGCCGACCCGGCGCGTGCCACAAACCGGCTCACCGCCTTGTTCGTCGCCATGCAGAACGGTGGCGACTATGGCGACGAAACCATCGCCTGGTTCAATGGCGGGCTGTTCCAGACCATAGCCGTGCCGCCGCTAACCCGCGAGGACATCGCCGCCTTGCAGCATGCCGCCGAAATGGACTGGCGCAACATCGACCCTTCGATCTTCGGCACGCTGTTCGAGCGCGGCCTCAACCCCGCCAAGCGTTCCCAACTCGGTGCGCATTACACCGATCCGGCCACCATCATGCGTCTGATCGATCCGGTGATCGTGCGTCCGCTCACGCTGGAATGGCAGGCCGCCATGGCGGCAATCACCGCCAAGCTGAACAAGTCGAAGAAGCAGAACGACAAGGCCCACAAAGACGCCACCGCGATCTTCCAGCACCACCTCGAACGCCTGCGCAATTACCGCGTGCTCGACCCCGCCTGCGGCAGCGGCAATTTTCTTTATCTCGCGCTCAAGGCACTGAAAGACCTGGAACGTCGCGCCAACGTCGAAGCCGAAGCGCTTGGCCTGCATCGGCAGGTGAGCATCGAAGTCTCTCCCGTCAACGTGCTGGGCATCGAACTTGACCCCTACGCCGCCGAACTGGCCCGTGTCACCGTCTGGATTGGCGAGATTCAATGGATGCTGCGGAACGGCTACCCGGTTTCCGCCCAGCCGATCCTCAAACCACTCGACACCATCGAGAACCGCGACGCGCTGATAAAAGTCGGCGCTGGCGGGACGGCGCTTGAGGCCGAATGGCCGGAATGCGATGCGATTGTGGGCAATCCGCCGTTTCTCGGCGACAAAAAAATGCGCGGCGAACTCGGCGACGACTATGTGACGGCGCTGCGCAAGTGCTACGAAGGCCGCGTACCGGGCGGTGCCGATTTGGTGACCTACTGGTTCGAGAAAGCGCGAGCGCAGATTGAGGCGGGCGCGTGCAAGGGGGTGGGGCTGGTTGCGACCAACTCAATACGTCAGGCAACAAACCGTCGGGTATTGGAGCGAGTATTGCAGATTGCACCGATTTTCGAGGCGTGGGGCGACGAGCCGTGGGTCAATGACGGTGCAGATGTGCGAGTGTCGTTGGTCTGTTTTGGTGATGGCCAACAGGCTCGCCTTGACGGACAAGAAGTGGATGAGATTTTTTCCGATCTCAAGGCGAGCAGCGCGGAGCGCGCGCTGGTTGATGTGACGCAAGCCAAGCCGTTGTCGCCGAATCGTGGCTGGACGTATTTTGGAATATGTTTGGCGGGCGAATTCCGTATATCAGGTGATCTTGCCCGTGCGTGGCTCAGAATGCCGAATCCCAACGGCCTTCCCAACAGCGATGTGCTTCGACCAATTTTTAACGGTGCCGATGTCACGGCGCGGTTCGCCGACCGATGGGTGGTCGACTTTGGCCCGACGATGCTTGAGGAGGAGGCTGCTCTTTACGAAGCGCCGTTTGATTATGTGATGAAACACGTCAGACCTGTGCGGATTGGGAATCGCGAAAAAAGTCGCGCAGAGTTCTGGTGGAGACATGGAAGATCGCGACCGGAACTTCGCTCTAAGTTGCACAGTCTTTCGCGTTTCATTGTGACTGTTGAAACGGCGAAACATCGTGTTTTTGTCTGGCTGCCGGCCAGTGTTGCTGCCGAACATAAGCTCGTCGTGATTCCGCGCGAAGATGACGAAATGTTCGGTCTGCTATCGTCGCGTTTCCACGTTGTCTGGGCCATTGCCGCTGGAGGGAGGCTCGGCGTAGGCAACGACCCCGTCTATACGACTTCGAAATGTTTCGATCCGTACCCCTTTCCGAACGGAGGGAATATCGAGGCTATCTCAACCGCCGCTCACCACCTAAACGAACTCCGCGAAAACTGGCTCAACCCGCCGGAATGGACGGAACACATCCCCGAGATCGTCCCCGGTTACCCCGACCGCATCGTCGCCAGGACCGGTCACGAAGCCGATTTGAAAAAGCGCACGCTGACCAATCTCTACAATGTCCGCCCAGCCTGGCTCGATAACGCCCACAAGGCGCTCGACGCGGCCGTCGCCACCGCCTACGGCTGGAACGATTACACGCCGGCAATGTCGGACGAAGAAATTCTGCGCCGGCTTCTTGCTCTAAACTTGGCGCGTGCGGCCCCATCTACAGGAGAAAAACCGTGACCATCGCCGAACAAATCGCCCGCATTGCCGGCACCTTGCCCGAATCACTGGCAAGGGAAGCGCTCGATTTCGTCCGCTTCCTACAAGCACGCGAGCGCGGAGAATTCAACGATTGGCAGAACGCCCAAACAGTTTCACTCTCGCATGTGTGGGACAACGCCGACGACGAGGTCTGGAATGACGTTCCGCTCCGGTGACATCGTTCTGGTGCCTTTCCTTTCCCTTTCACGGATATGTCCGCCAGCAAGCGTCGCCCTGCATGATTGCGGCAGCTACGCCGTGATGGAACCGGTGCAGGCGCATTACCGGGCCGTCGAGGGGCAGTAGGGCCGTACCACATGCGGGGCACGCCGTCCCACCAGCGCCGACTTTTAAATCCAAGCCCCAGCAATGACCGACTGCGAAAACTCCTGTAGCTGCGCTGCCGCTGCCGCGACCGCGGAAGCGAGCACCCTGCGCTGGCTGCTTGGCATCAATGCGCTCATGTTCGTCGTGGAAATCGTGGCGGGCTGGCTGGCGCAATCGACCGGCCTGATCGCCGATTCGCTCGACATGTTCGCCGACGCGGCGGTCTATGGGCTGGCGCTCTACGCCGTCGGCCACGCCGGCCGGCAACTCGGCGCGGCCCGCTTGTCCGGCTGGCTGCAACTGCTGCTGGCGCTCAGTGCCCTGGGCGAGGTGCTGCGACGCTGGCTCTTGGGCAGTTCACCCGAACCACTGCCGATGATCGGCATCGCACTGCTGGCGCTGGTGGCCAACGTGGCCTGCTTGGCCCTGCTGGCAAAGCACCGCGAGGGCGGTGCGCACATGCGGGCGAGCTGGATCTTCTCGACCAACGACGTGCTCGCCAACCTCGGCGTGATCGTTGCCGGCATGCTGGTGGCCTGGAGCGGATCGAACATTCCCGACCTGGTGATCGGCCTGTTGATCGGCTTGCTGGTGCTCAACGGCGCGCGGCGCATCCTGCAACTGCGGGCTACGGCCTGACCAGCATCCGCTTCAGTTCCGGCACGCAGGAACCACAGGAAGTGCCGCACTGGAGCTTTTCCTGCAGGGTGGCCAAGTCGGCGCCGGCGGCGATTTCGCGGCGAATCGCCTCCTCCGGCACATCGAGGCAGTTGCAGATGATGTGGCGCGGCGCGGCGGCGGCGATGGGCGGCGTGGCGAGCGGGGCGAACAGCCAGCGGCGCAGCTCGTCTACGGCGACGCCGTCACGGATCGCGGTGCGCAGCCAGCCGCCGGCGGCGTCCTCGCCGGCGAGCAGCATGCCGGTCAGGCGGCCGTCCTGGATGCAGGCGCGTTTGACAATGCTTCTGGCCGGGTCCTGATAATTGAGGCAGGCGTCGGCCGGCAGGTCCAATGCATGGGCGAGCGTCTCGATACGTCCCGCCGCCAGCGGGTTTGCACAGGCGAGGCGCAGGGCGATGAGCGGGCGGTCGCGACCGTCCAGCGTCAGCGCGGCGTAGTCGAAATCGGCGAGCAGCGGTTCGAGGCGCGCGCGCCATTGCAGCACCTGTTCCTCGGCCTCCGCTGTATTGTCCGCCGCGCGCAGCATGAGCAGGCGCCAGGGCAGTTCGGCCGGCGCGATGCGCAGGGCGGCGTGCTTGAGCTCGGGCTGCTTCGAAATGGGGTCGCAGCTGGCGAGCGTCAGGGCATTGACACCGTCGTGCGAGAGGCTGCGCCGCCCCCAGTGCATGGCGAGAAAAACCTGTCCCGGCTTGACCTCCTCGCTGGCCGCCAGCGGCAGGACGATTTCGCCGCGCCGGCTCTTCACCCGCATCAATTGACCTTCCTGCCAGCCGCGGCGTTGCAGGTCGGACGCGTGGATTTGCAGGCGCGGTTCAGGTTCGTGGGCGTAGAGGCGCGGAATGCGGCCGGTGCGGCTCATGCCGTGCCACTGGTCGCGCAGCCGACCGGTGATGAGGCGGAAGGGATGGCGGGCGTCGGGACTCTCGGCGGTGAGGCCGGTGTCGATGGCAATGAACTGCGCGCGAAAGTCGGCGCTGGCGAAACGGCGATCTTCATAGAGCCGCGCTTTCCCGCTGGTTGCGCTGGCGGGGAAGGGCCACTGCTGCGGGCCGAACTCGTCAAGCGCCTTGTGCGACAAGCCACCGATGTCAAGGTCGCGGCCAACAGTAGTTTGGACGTGTTCGGCGTAGACATCGGCCGGTGAAGCGAAGGCGAAGAGTTTTTCCGCCGTCTCGCCAGTCCCACGGGGATTTCCTGCGGTCACGCCGACTTTTTCTCCCAGCTTGAGCGCGAAATCGCGGGCGATGCGCCAGTCGGCACGCGCCGCGCCCGGTGCGGGAATGGCGGCACGCACGCGCGAAATGCGGCGCTCGGAATTCGTCACCGTGCCGTCCTTCTCACCCCAGGTGGCGGCAGGCAGCAGCAGGTCGGCGAAGGCGGCGGTTTCGGTGTCGCCCCAGGCGTCCTGCACGACGACGAATTCTGCCTTGGTCAGGGCCGCGCGCACCTTGGCGAGGTCAGGCAGCGACTGGGCCGGGTTGGTGCAGGCGATCCACACCGCTTTGATCGAACCATCGGCGAGCGCATCGAAGAGTTCGACGGCGGTCTTGCCCGGTGTTTCGGGCAGCGCGGGGATGTTCCAGATCTTTGCGAGTTCGGCGCGGTCTGTTGCGGAACCCGGATTGCGGTGGCCGGGCAGCAGGTTCGCCATCGTGCCGGTTTCACGACCGCCCATGGCGTTGGGCTGGCCGGTCAGCGAGAACGGCCCCATCCCAGGTTTTCCAATTTTTCCGGTGGCAAGGTGCAGGTGGATCAACGCCGCGCCGTTCGCGGTGCCGTGGATCGACTGGTTGAGGCCCTGGCACCAGAAGGAAAGCGGCGCTTTCGCTTCGCCGAACCAGTGCGCGGCGGTGACGATTTCCTCGGCCTTCAGCCCGCAGGCGGCGGCCACCGCACCGGGCGTCAGTTCGGCCAGTTGCGTGCGCAACTCCTTGAATCCGCTGGTATGGTCCGCGATGAAGCGGTTGTCGGTGAGGCCTTCCCAGAGCAGCACGTGGAGCATGGCCGAATAGAGCAGGGCGTCGGAACCCGGCGCAATGGCCAGGTGCAGGTCGGCGCTGGCGGCGGTGTCGGTGCGGCGCGGATCAACGACAATAAGTTTCAGATCCGGATGCTTCTCGCGTGCCGCCTCGATGCGGCGGAAGACGACGGGGTGCGCGTAGGCGGTGTTCGAGCCGGCGATCAGCATCAGATCCGCGAGATCAATATCCTCGTAGGAACACGGCACGGCATCGGAACCGAGTGTCGCCTTGTAGGCGGCGACGGCCGAGGACATGCACAGCCGCGAGTTCGAGTCGATGTTGTTGGTGCCGACCAGCGCGCGCGCCAGCTTGTTGAAGACGTAGTAATCCTCGGTCAGCAACTGGCCGGAAACATAAAAGGCGACGGCATCGGGGCCGTGCTCTTCGATGATGCGCGCGAAGCGATCCGCCGCGACGTCGAGCGCGTAATCCCAGGAAGTCGGCGCTGGCAGGACGGCGCGGCTCTCGCGCAAGAGCGGCACGGTAGCGCGGCCGGTCTGCACGGCGGCCATGTGCAGGGTATTGCCCTTGGAACAGAGCTTGCCGAAGTTGGCCGGATGCTCCGGGTCGCCCCGGACGCCGACGATGTGCTCGCCAGCCGACTGGATGATCACGCCGCAGCCGACGCCGCAATAGCAGCAGACGCTCTTCGTTTCGGCAAGCTCCCTGTTCATTACAGTGAAATCCAGATCGTCTCGCCTTCTAGCTTGACGGCGAAGCTATGCGCGCAACCGACATCCGGCGCCATGGCCTCCCCGCTTTCGAGTTGGATCTTCCAGCTGTGCATCGGGCAGGTGACGACCTTGCCGGCGACTATGCCCTGCGACAGTTGCCCGCCCTTGTGCGGGCATTTGTCGTGCAGCGCGAAGATGTCGTCCTCGGCGGTGCGGAAGACCGCGATGTCGCCCTTGGGCGACTTGACGACGCGGCTGCCGAGGCGCGGGATGTCGTCCAGCGCGCAGAGTTTTTTCCAATCGTTCATGCGTTCACCTCCAGCACTTCATATTCGCGGCGTGCCGCCGGCTGGGCGACTGCGTTCGCCCAGGGGTCTTCGTAGTCCTGCAGCGAGTACAGCAGGCGCTCGTAAAGCTCGCCGCGCCGCGCCGCATCCGCGACGATGTTCTGCTTCACATAGTCGAGTCCGACTCGGGCGACGTAGTGGCAGGTACGTTCGAGATAGTAGGCTTCTTCGCGATATAGCTGAAGAAATGATCCTGAATATTCAAGTACTTCAGAATCATTATTAACCTTACACATGAACATGGCGACCTCGGTCTTGATGCCGCCGTTGCCGGCGACGTAGAGCTCGTAACCCGAGTCGACGCCGATCACGCCGACGTCCTTGATGCCGGCTTCGGCACAGTTGCGCGGGCAACCGCTGACCGCGAGTTTCACCTTGTGCGGCGCCCACATGCCGAACAGCATCTTCTCCAGCTTGACGCCCATGCTCAACGACAACTGGGTGCCGAAGCGGCAGTGCTCGGCGCCGACGCAGGTCTTCACGGTGCGGATCGACTTGCCGTAGGCGTGGCCGGACACCAGGCCGGCCTTGCCGAGGTCTTCCCAGACATTCGGCAGGTCGCTCTTCCTGATGCCCAGCAGGTCGATGCGCGCGCCGCCGGTCATCTTGACGGTCGGCACCTGGTATTTCTCGGCGACGTCGGCGATCACGCGCAACTCGTTCGGCGTGGTCAGGCCGCCCCACATGCGCGGCACGACCGAGAAGGTGCCGTCCCGCTGGATGTTGGCATGGGCGCGCTCGTTGATGAAACGGCTTTGCGGGTCGTCCTCGGCTTCTTTCGGCCAGGACGAGATCAGGTAATAGTTGAGCGCCGGGCGGCAAGTGGCGCAGCCGTTCGGCGTTTTCCAGCCCAGCGCACGCAGGGTGTCCGGGATGTTCAGCAGGTGCTGGTCGCGGATGGCGGCGCGCACCTCGCCATGAGTGTGATCCGTGCAGCCGCACACTGGCTTGTTCTTGCTGTCCGACGGCTGATAGGCACCGCCGACGGTCGAGGCAAGCAGTTGCTCGACGAGTCCGGTGCAGGAGCCGCAGCTCGACGACGCCTTGGTGTGCTTGCGCACATCTTCCACCGTAAACAGGCCATGGGTCTTGATCGCCTTGACGATATCGCCCTTGCAGACGCCGTTGCAGCCGCAGACTTCGGCACTGTCGGCCATCGCCGCCGCCTTGACCTGGCCGGCGTGGCCAACGTCGCCCACATGGTTCTGGCCAAACATCAGGTGATCGCGGATTTCGGCGATGCTCTGCTTGTTCTTCAGCAACTGGAAATACCAGGCACCGTCGGCGGTGTCGCCGTAGAGCACGGCACCCGCCAGATGATCGCCCTGGATGACCAGTTTCTTGTAGAGCCCGCCGGACGGATCGGACAGTACGATTTCTTCCGTCCCCTCGCCGCCCATGAAATTGCCGGCCGAAAATACGTCGATGCCGGTCACCTTGAGCTTGGTCGAGGTCACCGAACCGGCATAGCGGCCGATGCCCATTTGAGCAAGGTGGTTCGCGCAGACCTTGGCCTGCTCAAAGAGCGGCGCGACCAGACCGTAGGCGACGCCGCGATGTGCGACGCATTCGCCGACGGCGTAGATTTTCGGATCGTAGGTCTGCAGGGTGTCGTCGACGACGATGCCACGCTCACAACGGATGCCGGCCGACTCGGCCAGCGCGGTATTCGGGCGGATGCCGACGGCCATCACCACCAGGTCGGCAGGGATGCCAACGCCATCCTTGAACCGGATGGCGGCGACGCGACCGCTTTCCCCGGCGACCAGTTCCGCCGTCTGCTTGCCGAGCAGGAATTTCAGCCCCTTGGCTTCCAGCGAAGTCTGCAACAGGTCGGCGGCGGTCTTGTCGAGCTGGCGTTCCATGATCCAGTCGGCCAGATGCACGACGGTGACGTCCATGCCCCTGAGCTTGAGTCCATTGGCCGCTTCGAGACCGAGCAGCCCGGCGCCGATCACCACGGCGTGGCTGTGATGCTTGGCGGCCTCGATCATCGACTCGGTGTCGGCGATGTCCCTATATGCAATTACGCCCGGCAGGTCCTTGCCCGGCACCGGCAGGATGAAGGGCGAGGAGCCGGTGGCGAGCAGCAATCGGTCATATTCGGCTTCCGTGCCGTCCGCCGTGATCACCTTGCGTGCCTTGCGGTCGATTTTCGTCACCTGTTTGCCGGTGTGCAGGGTGATGTCGTTGTCGCGATACCAGTCCAGGTCGTTGAGGACGATGTCGGACAGCGTCATCTCGCCGGCCAGCACGGGCGAAAGCAGGATGCGGTTGTAGTTGGGATGCGGCTCGGCGCCGAACACGGTGATCTCGTAGAGATCGGGCGCGAGCTTGATCAGCTCTTCAAGCGTGCGGCAGCCGGCCATGCCGTTACCTACCATCACGAGTTTATGTTTTTTCATCGTTTGTCCTTTTGCAAACATTGGATAGGTATTCCCAGAGCAAGGGCTGTGCCACCCCTCGATTTCCCCAACAAGCGGGTTTTGTCATCGTTGTAGTGCCTCTTGCCGGTGCATCGGCAGCGCACACGCACCATCAAGGTGCCATTTGTCATGGAGATTGCCGCGAAACCGCGGAAATTCGTACATGGCACGACCATTGCGTATGGCTCTCCATTACCTTCAACCTGGAGCGCACGCATCATGGACAAAAAATCCTTTCTGGCATCCGGCCATACGCCGACCCTGCTGGCCGCATTTCTCTATTTCGACCTTGCCTTCATGGTGTGGGTGATCCTTGGCCCACTTGGCGTGCAAATCGCCGCTGATCTTGGCCTCTCGCATGCGCAGAAGGGCATGATGGTCGCCACCCCGGTGCTGGCCGGCGCCGTGCTGCGCATTTTTATGGGCCTGATGGTCGATCACCTGAAACCAAAATTGACCGGTGCGATCGGCCAGGTGATCGTCATGGTCGCGCTGTTCGTTGCCTGGCATTTCGGCATCCACAGCTATGAACAGACCTTGATCCTCGGTTTTTTCCTCGGCGTTGCCGGCGCGTCTTTCGCCGTGGCGTTGCCGCTCGCCTCGCGCTGGTATCCCCCGGAACATCAGGGCAAGGCTTTGGGCATCGCCGGCGCCGGCAACTCCGGCACGGCATTGGCCGCGCTGCTCGGCCCCGGCCTGGCGGCGGCCTATGGCTGGACCAATGTCTTCGGGCTGGCGCTGATCCCGCTGGCCATTGTCTTCGTCGCCTATCTGCTGATGGCCAAAGACGCGCCCGAATGCCCGCCACCGAAGCACCTCGCCGAATATCTGGTGATCCTTCGTGATAAGGATTCCTGGTGGTTCATGTTCTTTTATTCGGTCACTTTCGGCGGTTTCGTCGGACTCGCATCAAGCCTCACCATTTACTTCAACACCCAATACGGGCTGGACGCGAAGATGGCGGGCTATTTCACCGCCGCCTGCGTCTTTGCCGGTTCTCTGGTGCGACCAATCGGCGGTGCGCTGGCTGACCGGATCGGCGGCATCAAGTCGCTCTCGGTGGTCTATGTCGCCGCGGCGGTCTTTTTGGCCATCGTCAGCATCGGCCTGCCGGAGGCATGGATGGCCCTAGTGGTGTTCATGTTGGCGATGCTGGCGCTGGGCATGGGCAATGGATCGGTGTTCCAGTTGGTACCGCAGCGTTTTCGCAAGGAAATCGGCGTCATGACCGGCCTGGTAGGCATGGCCGGCGGTCTGGGCGGCTTCTATCTGGCATCTTCGCTCGGCTATTCAAAGCAGCTGACCGGCAGCTACATGGCGGGCTTCCTGATCTTTGCCGTGCTGGCGATGCTGGCCCTGGTCGGCTTGACTTCAGTCAAGCAGCGCTGGCGCACCACCTGGGGCTCGCCGCAATTGACGGCGGCCCGCATCTGATCGGGCAGGGCAGGGTAGCTTGCGTCATCCGGGTTACCCTGCCATCCACATGACCACAAGCAATTCGCTCATCGTCGATCTCGGCCACGTTTCGTTGCCCGGCCCGCGTCCGCGCAACGAGGACTATTGTGCCGCCGTCACGCCGGAAGGCGCCGAACTCGACAACAAGGGCCTGATCGCCGCCGTGGCGGATGGTGTCGGCGGCCATGCCAACGGTCGCGAAGCGGCGGAATATTGCGTGCGCAGCCTGTTGGCCGATTACTACGCGACCCCCGATACCTGGGGCGTGCCGCAGTCTCTCGACAAAGTGATCGTGTCGCTGAACCGCTGGCTCCATGCGCACAGCCGCCGTGCCAGGGAAACCGCGGGCATGGCGACGACACTCTCCGCCCTCGTGCTGCGCGGCCGGCGCTATGTCATTGCCCATGTCGGCGACACGCGCATTTACCGGTTGCGCAACGGTGAATTGCTGCAGCTCACCGGCGACCATGTCTGGGAACACCCCGAACTCAAGAACGTGCTCTCGCGGGCAGTCGGTCTCGACGAGAAACTTTCGGTCGACTACGCCGACGGCAACCTGGAGGAGGGCGACCTCTTCCTGATCGCCAGCGACGGGGTCTGGGGCACCCTGGGTGACGCAAAACTCGCCCGACTGCTGCAAGACAAGGGCACTGCGGAAGAGCTTGCCGCACGTATCGCCTTTGCTGCCACCGAAAACGGCGCACAGGACAACTGCACCGCGCTGGTGCTCCGCGTGAACTCCCTGCCGCGCGACAGCTTGCGCGATGCCGTCGCCCGCGTCGGTGCCTTGCCTTTGCCGCCACGGCTCAAGCCGGGCCAACTGCTCGATGAGCTTGAAGTAGTCGAAACCCTGCATGAATCGCGCGTCACGCTGCTCTATCGCGTGCGGGTACCCGATTCCGGGCAGTTTTACGTGCTCAAGACGCTGCGCGGAACCACAGACCCGGCCGATGCCGCCGCACTGGCGCACGAGGAATGGCTGGCACGCCGTATCGCCAGCGCCGACTTTCCACAGGTAGTGAACTGGCCGCAGCGCAGCCATCTTTACTATCTGATGAGCTGGCACGCCGGCGCGACGCTGGCACGCCACCTGGCCCAGGGGCGCCACTTCACCCCGACCGAAGCCGCCGATCTCGCCACGCGCACCCTCAAGGGACTGGCAACGCTGCATCGCCTCGCCATCATCCACCGCGACATCAAGCCGGATAACCTGCATCTCGGTGCCGATGGCCGGCTGCGCCTGCTCGATCTGGGCGTGGCCGCCGCCGATGGTCAGGACGCAGCAGAGATATTCAATGAAATCAACAATCCGGGCACACCAAGCTACATGGCGCCGGAACTGCTCAGCGGCGCAGCGGCAAACGAAGCGAGTGACCTGTACGCAGTCGGCGTCACGCTCTACCAACTGCTGACGCGCAAATATCCGTATGGCGAGGTCGAACCCTTCCAGCATCCGAAATTCGGCGACCCGGTGCCGCCGACGCGCTACCGCCCGGATATTCCCGAATGGCTTGAATCCGTGATCCTCAAGGGCGTGGCGCGTGATCCTGCCGCCCGATTCGAGACAGCCGAGGAATTCTTGCTGGCACTCGAACGTGGCGCCCAGCGTCCCTTGCGGGTTGCGCGGCGCACCCCCCTGATGCAGCGCGATCCGCAATTTGGCCTGAAGCTCCTGGCAGCGGGATCGCTGGTGCTGAACATCCTATTATTGGCCTTCCTGTTGATCCGTTGAGCGCAGGAAGCCGGGAACCGGCCGATCAGCTCAAAAGCCGTTCTTTTCCTCGATCAGGCAGCGCAGCATGGCCAGTTCGTCCGGCGTAACCGCGCCGTCGAAATCCTCTCCGCGAAAATGCCGCCGAAAGGCGGTCAGGGCGGCCTGCGGGTCGGTCATGTCGTAGCCGAAAGCCCGCAACAACAAGCCCGCATCGGCGGATTCGGCCGGCAGTGGAGACGGTGCCCGGCACCAGATGCCAAACCCGACCTCGGCCAGCCGTTGCCAGGGAAAATAGCGGCTCGGATCGACCTTGCGGCGCGGTGCCACATCGCCATGGCCGAGAAAATTCGGCGGCGGAATCTGATAGCGCGTCTGCAGTTCTTCCAGCAAAGCGAGCAGGGCGGTGATCTGGGCTTCCGGGAAGAGCTCCACGCCGTTGTTGTCCAGTTCGATGCCGAGCGATGCCGAGTTGAGGTCGGTGTTGCCGCCCCAGTACGACACGCCGGCATGCCAGGCCCGCCGCCGCTCATCCACCAGATGGTAAAGCGTGCCATCGCGGTCGATCAGGTAATGCGAACTCACCTTGCGGGCCGGGTCGGTCAGCGTGCGCAGCGCATCCGCCGCACGGTCGTTCGACGTCTGGTGCAGGATCACGTAGTTGGGCCGCCGCTCGTCATGGTTCGGCGACGGCACGACAATCGGCTGCCCGGGCGCACCGGTCGGCAACGGCGCGCAGGCGCTCAGCAGCGTGCAGGCGCATAACAGCAGCCACCTGAGCGGCAGCATCCGCCGCTCAATTAGCTGTAAGGCATTGATCAACATTTCCCTGAGGGTATCGAACCAGATTTGCATGATGACTATTCTGGCTTAATGTTGTCCATCTGTGCGCGCGTGAACCATGTAGGGTTTAATGTATTTGGTCCATTGAATTAAAGATCTGTCGCCATGAATCTCAGCTTGCGCACGTTCCTTATTGCCTCGACGCTTGTGGCATTGCTTCTGGTGGGCGCCTGCGGCCGTGAGCCAAAGCACTCTTCTTTGCCAGCAGGAAGCGTTGTTCTGGCGCTCGGCGACAGCGTGACCTTCGGCACCGGTGCTGCGCCCGGCGAGGATTACCCTACGCAACTGGCGTCCCTCACCGGATGGGCCATCCTGAACCAGGGTATTCCAGGGGACACTTCTGCCGGGTTGAAGGCGAGAGTCGAATCGGCGCTTGATGAAACGAAACCCGCGCTGGTGATCGTCGAAATTGGCGGCAACGACTTTCTGCGTCGCCAACCGGAATCTGAAACAAAAGAGAACGTGCGCGCCATCCTGAAACGCATCAAGCAGACGGGGATTCCTGTGGTGTTGGTGGCGACACCGAAGTTCTCCCCGCTTGGCGCCGCGTTCGGCCTGTTACCGGATTCCCCGATTTTCGCGGAACTTGCCGAAGAAGAGAAAGTTCCACTGGTACCGGCCATCTTCGCCAAGGTGCTCGCCGATGCCAACCTGAAATCAGATCAGATCCACCCGAACGCGACGGGTTACCGCAAGCTTGCCGAAGGCATTGCCGCCGATCTCGTCAATTACGGATTTGTCGCGAAGAAATGAGAGAGACATGAGTATCCAAACCATCCTGCGCATGGGCGATCCCCGCTTGCTGGAGATTGCCCGGCCTGTCGAAGACATCGCCGACCCGCAACTTAATGTCCTGATCCAGGACATGTTCGACACCATGGCAGCGGCGGATGGCGTCGGCCTGGCGGCACCGCAGATCGGCATCGGTTTGCAGGTGGTGATCTTCGGTTTCGAGAAAAGCGAACGCTATCCCGATGCCGAAGCTGTGCCGCAGACCATCCTGATCAATCCCGTCATCACACCGTTGTCGGACGAGGAGGATCTGGGATGGGAAGGGTGCCTGTCGGTTCCTGGCTTGCGCGGGGAGGTGCCGCGATACAAGCGCATCCGTTACCAGGGGATCGATCCGGCAGGCAAGCCGATTGACCGCACGGTTGAAGGTTTTCATGCCCGGGTGGTGCAGCATGAGTGCGACCACCTGATCGGGAAGCTGTACCCGACGCGGATGCGGGATTTCACCCGTTTTGGCTTTACCGATGTACTCTTCCCCGAGATAGCTCAAGGTACTTAGAGATTGATTTACCCGGTCGCAGCCTGCGAGGAAGCAATGGAAAACCCGTCACCCCCCATCGAAATCGAGACCAGTGCCAAACCGGAATTCGCGGTGATCTGGCTGCATGGCCTTGGCGCGGATGGCTCCGATTTTGTCCCCGTCGTGCCCGAATTGGGGCTGGGTGACGCGCCGGGTGTCCGTTTCGTCTTTCCTCACGCGCCCGAGATTCCGGTGACCTGCAACGGTGGCTATGTGATGCGGGCCTGGTACGACATCATTTCACTCGAACCTTCCAGCCGGCAGGTCGATGAAGCAGGCATCCTGCAATCCCGGGAAATGATCCGCACCCTGATTGAGCGCGAAAACCAGCGCGGAATTCCGAGTTACAGAATATTTCTCGCCGGCTTTTCGCAAGGCGGCGCCATCGCCTACACAGCGGCGCTGACGCATCCGGAGCCTTTGGCCGGCGTGATTGCCTTATCGACTTATCTGCCCAGCCAGCGATTGCTGAGCAAGGAAGCCGCCGAGGCCAATCGGGCTACACCGATCTTTGCCGCCCATGGCACCGAGGACGACGTGGTTTCCATCCAGCTTGGATTGCAAGCTAGAGGTTACTTGAAGCAGTGCGGCTACAAGCTTGAATGGCATGAATATCCCATGCCGCACGCCATCTGCCTCGAAGAAATCGAAGTCATCGGCGGATGGCTCCGGGCCAGAATGGGGGCGTGTTGAATTGAGCGACGTGCAACTGAGCCGGTCGTCCCTGCGGGAGACTGAACTGCCCGTCTATCCGGGCATCGCGCTTGCCGACGTGAACCTCGTTGCCTCCGACGAACAGGCTGACGCGGCGCTTATGGCTTTGCTGGGGGCCGAGGTGATCGGCTTCGACACCGAATCAAAACCGACCTTCCTGAAGGGGGAGGTATCGACCGGTCCCCATCTGGTCCAACTCGCCACGGAAACCCGGGCCTATCTCTTCCCCATATCCTGGACCTCAGGCCACGCCGTGCTGAAGACCATTCTTGAGTCACCCCTGGTCCAGAAAATCGGCTTTGGCCTGGGCAATGACCGCACAGTATTGCAGTCCCGCCTGGGGATCGATGTGCAAAACCTGATCGACATGGGCGAGGTTTTGCGCGGTCCCGGCCATCGCGGGACGGTTGGCGCCAAAGTGGCCGTGGCGCATTTCTTCGGGCAGAAACTCCAGAAGCACAAGCGCATCGGCACCAGCAACTGGGCCAGCCGGCGTTTGACCCCACAGCAACTGCTATACGCGGCAAACGATGCACAGGTGGCGCTGCTGGTTTATCGGGCCTGGCAGGAAACTCGGGAAAAACAGGTGGATACGCTTGATCCGCCATCCCAAGGCCTCGATTGAGTCCGCCGAGCATTGTTACCGATCCTCGCGGGTGTGCCACAGACGCAGTACGTAGATCGTCGATTCTTGTATTTCGTAGCGCATTTCATATTTGCCGACGAGAATCCGGCGTACCTCGCGTGGCTCGAACTCTTCCAGTTTTTCACCAATACGCGGATTGGCCAGCAGGCTGGCGGGCGCTGCCACAAGCGCTTGCACTGCGCGGGCAGCGGCGGGTTGGTTTACCGGCGCCAGGAATTCGTACAGACGCGCCAAATCCGACAAACCCTTACTGGTCCACTTCAGCGCCATCAACTGGTTAGCGGCAGTGGTTGTTCGGTACTGAGACTATCGGCCCACGCCTGTACGGCCTGATGGTCAATGACTCTTCCGGCATCCACGTCGGCCAATGCCTCGCCGGTTAACCGGGTGCGCTCTTCTTCTTGGTCTATCCAGGCAGCTAACGCTTGTTTGACGATCCAGCCGCGCGAACGGTCAAGGCGGACGGCCAAGCGATCGACTTTTTCGGCCAGCGATAGCGGCACATGTGCGGTGAAGACTTTGGTTTCTGCATGCCCCATGGAATTCTCCTATCAATGTTGGTCGCTATTCATCATAGTGATTAGGAGTGATTTAGACAAGAGTTGCCCGGGAAGAAATGCCATATCGCGGTTCGCATAATCTATATTATGTCAAATAGCCTGCGCGTTTGGCATACTAAAATAATTGACCTTGGCGTGTTTGTGTGTATGGAGAAGCGATTGACCTCAACCACACTCGCAAGGGTTGATTGGATCAAAGGCCCAAACCAATGCCGTTCAAAGATCCACGCCTAATGAAGGTTCGGTGGATTTGCGGGCAATGGCTTTGTAGCCATATTTTGTTTGAGATGCTTTAGCCAGCCAGGGCTCGGTGTGTTCGCTGGAATAATTGAAGTAAAGCCGGCTCGGTTTGCCATGTTTCAGGATCATGGCGACGCATTCGGGGTCGGGGTGATCGAAATAGTCACCATTGGTACTGATCAGATAGGCCGGGCTGCGAATCAGTCCGAGCATTTCCTTGCTTGTGTTGTTCTTGCTGCCATGGTGCGCGACTTTTACGGCGTCTACAGCCAGTTGGCTGACACCGCGTTCTGCGCATAGCCTCTGCAGGGAGGCATAAATTACGTCGGGGTGGGCATCTGCCAGAAACAGCACACTCTTGCCCCTGTATTCGGCCAGAAAAGCGATGCTGCTGCCATTCGGCGACGAATCATCTTCCATGAACTGGGCCTTGAGCAGTTCATCCATGCTCGGCGTTGCCCCCAACAAGCCCTCCTTCGGAACGAACTGCTTCTTCTTGGCAAGCGCCTTCCACGCCGCTTCAAGATCCCCGGGGTCAATTCCCGCCTTTTTCACGGCTTTTTCCCATGCCTTAGCCATCTTTTTAAGGCTTGTCGTGTCGGGAGACAGCAAGGTGAGCCTCATGCCACCGGGCAACTTGTGACAGGGCAGTTTGCCTTGGCCGCGCACCACCCACGGCGCACCGTCCGGATCCCAGGCACGCGGCGCCCGGCGCACCAGGAGCGCACTCAGGAACTCGCCCTGGAGTGCGCCCAACAAGCCATGGGCCTTTTTCATCTGCCGCCAGCCATTGAACCAGACCTGGCGGACCTTGAATGGCAAGGGTTTCTCGGCAAACAACCTGACCAACCCCTCAACGTGGTCAGCATCGACATGACTCAGCACAACCAGTTCGAGCACCTTGTCGCCCGGTGGCATGTCATCGACCCGTTGCTTGATGAATTCGAAGGTGCTGACGGGACCACCATCGATCAGGATGCGATTCACCTTGTCACCCACGCCATACTCGACCCAGAGGCAGTCGCCATGTCGCGCGGGCAGCAGATTGATGCGAAAGAAGGGTGATGGCATCGTGGGTCTCCTATTTCAAGCGCCAGTCGGCGTCGCCAAACGCGACCAGGCACATTGCCAGCATCAGGCTGTCAGCAACCGCATCACGCTTGACCTGCCTGAGCACTTCGCCAAAGCGTTCGGTCGAATTCTTGCTGGTAGCTACCAGTTGTTCGACTATCTTTGCGGCAACTTTTGCAGCATCCTCTCCGAGCACCGTCCCGACCGTACCCAGCACCAGTGCGGCATCAGCCTGGCGAAACACGGTTACGTGGCGGGTATAGGCTTCCGTGTCGGCGACATTGGCCGTGTCGCAGCCAAACAGGATCACCAGTGGGCCGTTGTCCGCCGGGCCCGCCTTGACATAAGTCTCATCGATAAAGGCGCTTTTCAAGGTCTTGCCGCTGATCTCAAGGCTGATGTGCGCCCCGCTCCCTGCCGTATGCGGCAGGGCCAGCAGCATCACCGGCCGTTTTTCATGGACGGCGGTAACCCACTGCTCCCACTTCTTGACCGCAACGACCTCGCCTCCCCAAACTGCCTTCATGGCCTTTTCCAGATCACCACGCGCAGCTGCGGGCACCTGCTTGCTGACCGCGAGCAGGCTCGGCCCCTGGAGCGGAAGGATGTCGCGCCCCTCGATCGGTTCGCTCCTGACGACTGCCGCCGCCTTGGAAATGTCATCATCCGTCTGTTCGATCTGGTGACGTTCGATCACCCTGCTCAAGCCCCAGAACCCGAGCGGACAGACGTGCGGAGCCGGGCTCTTGCTCGGCTTGCAACTGCTCGGGCAGTGTCCGGTCTTGAGTGCCTGCCGGGCGTTCTTGCAGACTGGCGCACCTTCCTTGGGCGGTGGATAGTCATACACGAACTCAAGGGGCACCGGTTCGTCCGGATGGGTGCTGACAATCTGCAAGTGTTCCGCATTGCGTAGCGCTTCCGCGGCGGAGGACTTGTATCTGAAGTTGAGCACCAGGTTGCGGAATACCCAATTGCCCTCCATTGCCAGGTTGCACAGCAACTCGGCATTTTCCTTGCTCATCAGCCCCTTCGCGTAATGCTGGGCATCGTTTGCCACGTCGTTCATCAGGCTGTTGATCGCGGCGAGCTGTGGTGCAACCTTGTCGAGGGTTGAAATATAGGCCCCATCCTTGCTGCCGGTGGTTGCGGCCGGCTTGTTGTCGGTTGTGTTGTTCAGCACCATGCAGGCATCGAAACGGCGACGGTCGTCCAGGGTGCCAAGGCTGCGGCGGATCTCCGATTCAACTCGAAAGCGTAGCGGCTCAGAATCAGTCACGTCAGCCAGTGCCGCCTCTGATTCATACACGCTTGATTTCAGCAGCGCGGTTTGCAAAATTCGCCCACGGTGGTAGATCGTCACGCGTCCGGCAAACCGGCCTGCCCGGCCAGGTACAAACAGCAACTGACACTTTGTGCTCATGCCCTCCCTGGGGAGGACCAGCTTGCCGGTCAGTGGTTCGTCCCATTGTCCGGGGTCGGCGAACATGACCTGCAGCGTATGGGAGTGTTTGGTTTTCCAGTCAAGCAGCGTGTCATCAAAGACTTCATCGGCGATGATCGCACCTGCGCCGCCGGGACCGATAAACACATCGAGCCGATATCTTCGGCCGACAATGAAGCCGCGCAGCTCGGGTTCGGCATTGCCCTCAGCGAGCTTGAACAGGTCGCCCTGCAGAAAACGCGAGGGTTCGCTGCGGGCAGCATCACGCCGCGCACTGCGCTCGGCAGTGGCGATTTCGCGCAACCCGGTAGCGCCCCGGGATTCGGCCCCGAAAGGAATCTCCGCTGCACTTTTTACCAGTTCTTCGCCGAGGGCAGCCGGGGGCTTAGCCGAGGTCCAGCCAATGTTGGCACGCTGCAGCGCCTCGTCCGGCACCGCCATCCTGGCCATGAGAGGCATCTCCCGCAAGCTGCGACCCAGGTCGCGCGCGACCGTCGTCATTGCGGCTGCTTCGATCAGTCGAAAATCCACCAGATGGATCGACGACTCACGCGGAAATGCTTCTGCCAACGCCAGATCATAGGAGTGGTTGTGGGACAACTCCTCGATCAATTTATTGAAGCGTCCGCCAACCTCTTCCGGCAGGCAGGCGATCAGCGACAGGGCACCGGCCTGCGTTTCAGACAGCAGGGACTCCATATGGCTGCTCAACTCACGCCATACGACATCCACCGGTCCGATCAAAACGATATGGCCGGTGCGCACCTGGTGCGGCAAGCTCAGAAGACGTCGCAGGCTGTCACGCACCCCGCCCTGCATCACCAGGATTTCACTGCGCGCCGCTGCGCGGCTCAGCGGGATGACATCAGAAAGCGTATTCGCCGGCCAGACATCCGCCAGGCGATAAAGGTCAAGCCGGTCCACATCGTCCTCGAAGGCACCGATGCGCAGTGGCCATTGCCAACGCAAATCGGCCTGGGCAATGTATTTTTCGATGAATACGGACGTGGCCTGAGTTGCTGGGTGATTGAGGATGCGAACGATGGAAGCGATATCCGGGTCCCTGTCGAGATGCTCTGCGCTGATCAGGACCCGCTTATCGGGTGACGCGGCGATCTGCGTCAGCCACTTGTCACGCAATGATCCCAGATAGGACTGGGAGGGTTCATATTGAAAATGTTCCAGGCTGATGCGGAAATTATCGGGTGACCAGCCGATGAAATCCTCCGGGCCACGCGCGCCGGATACCCGATGGCTGATGAACATCCCCATGCCGGCAATGGTCTGGGTGTATTGCTCATCATCGAGGGCAAGGCCCCTATCGCCAATGAGTTGTCGATCAGCAGGTGTCAATAACGACATGTTGAGGACTCCTTGTTAGTGGCCAGGACCAGGTGATGTCCAGTGCGCGTTTACGCAGTCAGAAGTTCATTCGCATAAGTCTTCAAGCGATGATCCAGCAATGCTCCCGCATGACGGGTCAATACAGCCATCTCGGCAGGGCCGAGTTTCTTCAGGTTGGTACTGATGGCCGAGGCGAAGCTTGAGTCGCCCGGCTGACTCTCGCCGATCTGGCTATCAATCGAGAACCATAATGGCTTTGGCCCCTTGCCGGATAGGTGTGCAAGTTCCAGACGCTTGAACTGAAGGCCGCGCACCTGTTCCATCAGAATGTTGATGGATTCATACAAGACCGCAGTGCCGGATTCGGTTGGGCGATCGTTGTTTTCGAAGGGTTTACCACCGTCGCTGATCAGGGCGTAATCAAGTTCGTTGCGTTCCCGTAACAAGGGGTTCACCCCAAGGTTGTCATACACGCCCCCATCGGTAAGGGTCACATACTCACCTTCGGCGAATGCGTATTTATCGACGCCAATCCGCAATGGCGGAAACACCGGCGGGAATGCCGACGATGCTGCCACGGCCTTGCTGAGGGGAAAATCGTCTGCCGTCGTCACGCCGAGCTGATGTTCTCCCATCTCGGCCGGCTTGCCGCCGCCAGTAACAAAAAAAAACATGTTGCCGGTGGCAAGGTTGGTGGCGTTCAGATAGAGGCGCGGTCCATTGGCAAGCTGGCTTAATGTGATCCCCCCATATAGGTCCTTGTCGTAGCTGCTGGCCAATTTGTCCAAACGACTTTCGAAAGGATCGAGTAGTCCGCCGATGACGGACGAGACGGCAATGGATCTGGTGCGCAGATAGTTTTCAAGTCGGTCCAGCGTATCAGCCTTGCCCCAGTTCGCCGCCAGAAATGCGCCAGCGATACTGCCCCCGCTGACGCAGGTCAGCAAGTCAAGCTTCCATAACAGCCCCAGCGATTCCAGTTTGCGAAACACGCCCAAATGGAAGGCTGCCGCACGAAAACCGCCACCCGAGAGGGCAAGCCCGATTCTTTGACCTTTGCCATTGATCGATATGCTCATGAGTTTCTCCCCATTTGTTCGTCAAATGAAATAACGAATGCATCTTTTGAAGAAAGATCATTTCAAATGTATAGCATGATTTTTTGAGCGCACAGGCCCGCTAACACCATGACAGGACAATGGTTTTTAGGGTTCAGTGACCACATTGGCTGCAGATGAGGCGCGCATGCTCACCAAGGAATGGGGTTGCAGACGCCTGTTGCAGCAGGTACTGCTGACAGCGATGAGCGGCTTATGCAAAGCCTGCTGGCCCAAGTCCTGCTAGACCTGTTCTACGCTTTGCGCAATCTGGCCGATAAACTCACCCCGTGAGGATTCGGTGCAGGCATGACCGCCTGTCGATTTACATGTGTCGAGCCTGGTCGAGCGCGGCATTGTCGGCTGTTAGTTATCGCATGTAAGCGGTTTGTTCGACGAGTTCGATCAATTGATGACTATCACGCGCTCGCCCGCTCGCCAGTTGGCGGTGCTCGCATCCCTGATGCTGCGGCTCGATCCATCGGCCATGCGGATAAAGATTTGGGCGCCATTGCTCGAACCCGTCGGTAGCGCATGTGCGTCACGGCGCCCCGCCACGCTTGCGATGTCTGGACCTAATCCCTGCGTTGATGCGATGACGCCGCATTCCTTGCACCGCACTTTGGCCGGCTCACCGCCCTCCTCGTCAGCCGTTTTCAGCGACACCTGCGCGTCGACGGACATTGGCCGGAATTGGTTGTTTGCAGCGTTGACCGCCGTCACGCCTTGAGTACCGATCAGGATCACCACGACGATACCGATCAGCAGTTGCCGATGCCGGTATTCGGTGTTTTGCATTGTCATGTAGTCGAAGGTTCTCATCACGGCGCATCCTTGGTGGTTGTTGCGGTCTGGAGGGATTACTTCTGAATATTCATTGCAGACATATTTATCTGCTTTGCTGTCGATCCAAGCGGGTACTTGTCGGTCACAACAGGATCTACCGGAATTGAAACGCTGACCGTGCGCTGGCGCGCATAGCGCTGACTCGATTTTGATCGCGGTGATTTTGAATCGCCCCGGCCATCATTCGGCAGCACGGTGGTGCTTACCGTAATGACAAAACTCGGGTAATCCAGTATTGACGGAACAATTGTTTTATGGAACCATCGCTGTGAAACATTAATTTCATGCTGCTACCGGGAACCTGAACTTCTCCACCCGGTGGCCAGTCACCAAATTATTTCAGGGCGAGCCGAGTGCACGAGGTGGAACCGACAATTCAGGAATCGATCATGGCGGTGTACGATCGGTTGCCGCCGGGTGAGCAGAAGCTCGCCGACACGACCTTGTCCCGATTGAATGATCTCGCCAGCTATTCCGCCACCGAGCTGGCGCTTTCTGCCAAGGTGTCCAAGGCCACGGCGGTACGCTTCTTTCGCCGGATTGGTTATCAAAGCTTCGGCCAGGTTCGACGCCAGGCGCGTGCCGAGGCCCATCTGGCATCGCCGCTATATGCGCTGGCGGGAATAAATCCCAAGGAGCGCGCTACCGATGCCCTGTCGAAACATGTCGGTTCGGACATCCGGAACCTGACGGAAACCTTCCAGCGGCAGGATGCCCGGCAGTTCGAACGTGCCGTCAGCCTGCTGGCCGAAGCGCCGCGCGTACGTGTCATCGGCATGCGCAACGGGCAGTTTGTCGCCCAGCATGCGGCCTATCTGCTTGCCCAACTGCGGGATGATGTGGCCTCGATGCCCGGAGCATCGATGACGCTGGCTGAAGACCTGGCGTCGCTCGATAAAAGGGATGTGCTGGTGGTGGTGGATTTCCGCCGCCGCGCCGCCATGCTGCCGACCATTGTCAATGCCGCTCGCGGCCTGGGTGTCAATCTGGTGTTCATTTCCGGGCCGGGCATGTCCGCCCTCTCCCGCCCCGGCGACATCGCCTTGCAGTGCCTGACCGAGGGCGCCGCAGTATTTGATTCCTATGTGGCGGCCATCAGTATTGTTAACTACCTCGCCACTGCGGTCGCCAAGCAACTGGAAAAGCATAGCCGCAAGCGCCTCGAAGTCATCGAGGCCTTGCATGAGTCACTCGAAGATCTTCGCCCTTAATTTCCATTCATCCGTCGGACAAGGAAGCAATATGACAGAGCAGGTAGCAAATTCAAGCGCCAGGCGCCTCGGCGAGACCAGTGCGGCGCTCAGTGCCAGCTTGAATAAATGGGTCGAATGGCTGTGTGCCGCCATCATGGCGGCACTGGTCCTGGTCGTCGGCATCGGCATTTTCGGGCGTTATGTGATGGAGATCTTTTCGGTGACCTGGTCCGAGGAACTGGCCCGTTACCTGATGATCTGGGTGGCCTTGCTGGCCGTCTCAAGCGGCGTGGCGCGGCGCGAGCATGTGGCGGTCATCGTGGTGCTCGAGCGCATCCCGCACCATGCGCGGAAAATGATTCGTGCCGCCATCGACGGGCTGGCTTTCGCGTTCTTTGCCTTCCTGTGCTATTTCGGCATCGACATGACCCAGCAGGGGGCGACGCAGTACGCCACGATCTTCGAGATGACCATGTGGATACCCTTTGCCGCCGTGCCGGTTTCATCCGCGCTGGTCTGTGTGCAGCTGTTGCTCGCGGGGGTACGTGATTTCACGCTTATTGAGAATCCGGTAATGATTGTGGGAGAGACGAAATGATTTGGGTTCTCGCGGTATTTTTTGGCCTGCTGGTGGTCGGCGTGCCGATCGGCTACGTGCTGGGCATTGCCGGCGTGCTCGGCATCATCCAGATCGGTGGCACCGAGATGCTGGCAATGGCGCCACAGCGCTACTTTGCCGGCCTCGACCTGTACACTTTCCTGGCCATGCCGCTGTTCATCTTTGCCGGCGAGATCATGAACCGCGCCGGCATCACGATGCGGCTGGCCGAGTTTGCCGATGCTCTGGTCGGCCATCTGCGCGGCGGCATGGCGCATTCGTGCATGGTTTCATCCGTGCTGTTTGCCGGCATCAGTGGCGCCGCCGTGGCTGAAGCTGCCGCATTCGGCAACACGATGGTTCCGGCGATGCTGAAGAAGGGCTACAAGCGGCCGTTTGCCTGTGCCGTCGTGGTGGCCGGCTCGATCATCGGGCCGACGATTCCGCCGTCCAACCTGATGGTGATCTACGGTTCGATGATGGGCGTATCGATTGCCGGCCTGTTCGCCGCCGGCATCCTGCCTGGCTTGATCATGGGCCTGCTGTGCATGGCGGTCATCGCCGGCCTGGGGCGGCGCTTGAACCTGCCCAAGGGTGGTGAAAAGCCCAGCCTGCTGCGCGTCCTCAAGGCGTTCCGGCAAAGCCTGAGCGCATTAGTGATGCCGCTCATCATTCTCGGCGGCATCTTGGGTGGCTTCGTCACACCCACCGAGGCGGCGGCGATTGCCGTGTTCTATTCGCTGGGGCTGGGGCTGTTCGTCTACAAGTTGGTGAATGTGCGCGACCTGCTCGACATGCTGATCCGCACCTCGCGGGTGACCGGCGTGGTGTTCCTGATCATCGCCAGCGCATCGATCCTCAGCTGGTGGATGACCTACATGCAGCTGCCGCAAATGATCACGCAGATTTTCCTCGGCGTGTCCTCCGACCCATCGACCATCATCCTGATGATCCTGCTGCTGATTCTCGGCCTCGGCATGTTCATGGACATCAATGCCATCCTGATTGTCCTCGGACCGATCATCGGCGCCCTGGCGGTTTCCATCGGTATGGCGCCAATCCAGGCCGGCATCATGATCGTGCTTGCCCTCAATATCGGACTGATGACGCCGCCCGTCGGCGCCAGCCTGTTCGTCCTCAGTTCGATCACCGGCGAGCGAATAGAAAACATCACGGCAGCGATGTGGCCGTTCATTCTCGCCGAGATTGCCGTGCTGTTCCTCGTGGCGTACTGGCCCGCCATGACCCTGACCGTTCCCGCCCTGCTCGGCCTCTAGATAATTACCGTAGCACCCCTGCCCCACCCAACAGACGCACCCCAGCAACCCCAACCACTTTGGAGATCATTACCATGCGCAAATTGAAGTCAATCGCAATTGCTGCAATGCTCGGCCTTGCCGTCGGCATGATGCCCATCGCAGCCCATGCCCAAAAGGTCATCAAGCTCGCCCATCTGAACAAGAACGATCCGTTCGACAACAGCACCGGCGCGATGGCCACGGTGTTCAAGTCGCTGGTCGAGGCCGGCACCAACGGTTCCGTGACGGTGCAGATTTTTCCCGACGGGCAGTTGGGCAAGGACAATGAAGTCATCCAGCAGGTCAAGGCCGGTGTCGTGCAGTCCGCGATCTCCAGCGTGGGCGGCATTGCCACGGTCTACCCGATGATTGGCGTGCTCGACGTGCCCTTCTCCTACCCCAACATCGGCGTGACCTACGACGTGTTCGACGGCCCGTTCGGCAAGAGCCTGGCTGCCGATATCAGCAAGAAATCCGGCATCGACGTGCTCGGTTTCGGTGATTCGGGCGGCTTCTTCGCCTTCACCAACTCCAAAAATCCGATCAAGTCGCCGGACGACATGAAGGGCCTGAAGATCCGCACCATGGGTCTGGAATCGCACAAGGCCGTCGTCAGCAGCATGGGCGGACAGCCGGTGGCGATCAACTGGGCGGAGGTCTACACGTCATTGCAAACCGGCGTGGCTGACGGTCAGATGAACCCGATCCCGATCATCAAGTTCGCCAAGTTCGACGAAGTGCAGAAGTATCTGACCCTGACCAACCACCTGTTCACGCCTTACGTCTGGATCATGAACAAGCCCTTCTTCAACAGCCTTTCCGCTCAGGAAAAAGACGTGGTGAAAGCTGCTGCGCGCTCGGCCATTGTCGCCGGTCGTGGCATCAACCGCATCATCGAAGCTTCCGATCGCGGTCTGCCGGCACTCGCGCAGAAGATGCAGGTCTACACCCCGACGGCCGCTGAAATCGGCAAGTTCCGCGCGCTGGCACAGCCCGCCGTCAAGGCGCAGATCGCCAAGAGCTACGGCAAGGAAGGCGAGGCCCTGATGAACGAGTTCCTGGCCGCCATCGACAAGGCTGCCAAGAACTGAGACCTGAGCTGAAGCAAGCGGCTGCGGCTCGGGTGTCATAGCCCGGCGCCGTGGCCGCAGCAACAGAACCGAGGAATACACGATTGGATAAAAGTAATCAAAAATTACCGTCCGACAGCGACGGATTGCGCATTGACATCAAACGTCTGAGCGCCCGCCTGGAAAGCCTCGCCGCCATTGGCGCGATTCCCGGCGGCGGCGTGTGCCGCCTTGCCCTGAGCGAGGAAGATCGCGCCGGACGCGAGCAGGTCGTGCGCTGGATGAATGAACTGGGCCTGGCGGTGAGCATCGACGCGATCGGCAATGTCGTCGGCCTGCGTGCCGGCACGGAAGCCGGGTCGCCGGTGATGACCGGCTCGCACATCGATACCGTGCGCACCGGCGGTCGCTACGACGGCAACCTCGGCGTGCTGGCCGGACTCGAGGTCATCCAGACTTTGAACGATGCCGGCATCGTGACGCGCCGCCCACTGGCCGTCGCCTTCTTCACCAACGAGGAAGGCGCGCGCTTCAATCCCGACATGATGGGCAGCCTCGTCTATGTCGGCGGATTGCCGCTGGACACAGCATTGGCCACGATCGGTATCGACGGCGAGTCGGTCGGCGACTGCCTGCGAAAAGTCGGCTATGACGGGACGGCGCCTTGCGGTAAACCGCAGGTGCATGCCTACGTCGAACTGCATGTCGAACAAGGCCCGGTCCTCGATATCGAGGGCGTCACCATCGGCGCGGTGGAAGGCGTGCAGGGTATCTCCTGGACCGAATTCACCGCCAGCGGTGTGTCGAACCACGCCGGCACCACGCCGATGCGCCTGCGTCACGACGCGGGTTACGTCGCCTGTGCCATCGCCCACCGCGCCAGGGAGATTGCGCGCGAACTGGGTGGCGACCAGGTGGCGACCGTCGGCGCCATCACCCTGTCACCGAATCTGGTGAATGTCATCGCCAATCGCGCCGTATTCACCGTCGACCTACGCAACACCGACGAGGCGCTGCTGCAAGAGGCCGAACGCCACCTGCAGACTTTTGCAACCGAGGTTGCAGCCGCAGAAGGCGTGACGCTGACGCAGCGCACGCTGGCACGTTTCGCGCCGGTGGCCTTCGATCCTGCGGTCGTGAGCCTTGTTGAGGAAACCGCGCGCGGCCTCGGCCATACGGTGCGCCGCATGCCGAGCGGTGCCGGCCACGATGCGCAGATGCTCGCGCGCGTCTGTCCGGCAGGCATGGTCTTTGTACCCAGCGTTGGCGGCATCAGCCACAACGTGCAGGAATTCACCGCAGCCACGGATATCGAAGCCGGCGCCAACGTGCTGTTGCAGACACTATTGAAACTGGCCGCCTGAGCTTTACAAAAACTTGATGAGAGGGTTGGCATGACAAGAATCGTCAAAGTCGGGGCCGCGCAACTGGGCCCGATCCAGCGCAGCGACAGCCGCGCAAGCGTCGTCCAGCGTTTGCTGGAACTGCTGCGCGAAGCGCACGCCATGGCCTGCGATGTCGTGGTGTTTCCCGAACTGGCGCTCACCACTTTCTTTCCGCGCTGGTACATGGAGGATCAGGCCGAGATCGACAGCTTCTTCGAGCATGAGATGCCCGGCCCGGTGACACGGCCGCTGTTCGAAGAGGCTGCCAAACTGGGCATCGGCTTCTACCTTGGCTACGCGGAACTGACCGTCGAAGAAGGTAAAACGCGGCGCTTCAATACATCGATCCTTGTCGACAAGCAGGGCCGCATTGTCGGCAAGTACCGCAAGATCCACCTGCCCGGCCATGCCGAGCACGAGCCGTGGCGGCGCTTCCAGCATCTGGAAAAACGCTATTTCGAAACCGGCAACCTCGGTTTCAACGTCACGCGCGCCTATGGTGGCATCATCGGCATGTGCATCTGCAACGACCGGCGCTGGCCCGAGACCTATCGCGTCATGGGCCTGCAGGGCGTTGAGATGATCATGCTCGGCTACAACACGCCGGTGCACAATCCCCCCGCACCGGTGCATGACAACCTCTCGCACTTCCACAACCAGCTCGTCATGCAGTCCGGCGCCTACCAGAACGGCACCTGGGTCATCGGCGTGGCGAAGTCCGGTTGCGAGGAAGGCTGCGACATGATCGGCAACAGCCTGATCATCGCGCCGTCCGGCGAAACCATCGGCGCCTGCACCACGCTCGGCGACGAACTGGCCGTGGCACGCTGCGACCTGGATCTGTGCAATTCCTACAAGGAAAGCGTCTTCAACTTTGCCAGACACCGCGAACCGCAGCATTACAAGATGATCGTCGAACGCAAGGGCGTGATACTTCCCCCCGAGCAGGCGGAATGACCGGAGTCGCATCACTTGCCGATCCGAAGGTGAAACCATGAAATGGTTTTATCGTTGCCCCAGCTGCGATGCCCGCTACGACATCGTTCCGGGCCGCTACCTGTGTGACGCTTGTGCCACACGGCAGCAGGTCGACCGGCCGCTGGCGGGTGTGCTCGAAGTGGAATGGGAAGGTGATCCGGCCCCCGGAACGCTACCGTTACCAGTCGAAGCGGAATGGTTTCCGCCCATCCCCGTCGGCAACACGCCGCTGTGGGCACCCGTCCGTCTCCGCGCGGAATTCAGTGCCCCGAACCTGTGGCTGAAGGACGATACCTGCAATCCATCAGGATCATTCAAGGATCGCGCCTCGTTTCTGGTAGCCGCCTTCGCAAAAAAACATGGTGTACAGGAAATCGTCCTCGCCTCCACCGGCAATGCGGCATCGAGCATGGCGGCAGTGGGCGCCGCGGCCGGCCTGCACATCAAGGTCTTCCTGCCGGCGAGCGCACCCGTCGCCAAGCGCATTCAGGTCCTGCAGTACGGCGCCGAACTCGTTTCGGTGGACGGCAACTACGACAAAGCGTTTGATCTGTCGCTCGAATATTCGAATCGCACCGGCGCCCTGTCGCGCAATACGGCCTACAACCCCCTGACCATCGAAGGGAAGAAAACCGTTGCCTACGAAATCGTCGACGACCTGGTCAAGGCCGGGGCCAGCGCACCGGCGCACATCTTCGTGCCGGTCGGCGACGGCGTGATTATTGCGGGGGTGTACCGGGGCTTCGAAAACCTGCTCAAACTCGGCCGCATCGCCACCATACCGATCATCTGGGCTTGCCAGGCAGAAGGTTCAAGCGCCATCGCGCGGGCCCTCGCCCTCAGTCATGCCGGGAGCGACGACTTCGGCGCTCCGCAATCATCCAGCACGATAGCGGATTCAATTTCGGTGGATGTGCCGCGCAACGGGCTGCACGCCTTGAGCAAAATCAAGAAGTACGGCGGCAGGACAGTGGTGGTTTCCGACGCCGAGATTCTTGCCGCCCAGAAAACGCTCTCCTCCGGTTCGGGCCTGTTTGCCGAACCCTCTTCGAGCGCAGCGTTCGCCGGATGGCTCAAGGTGCGGGAAACGATCCCGGCCACGGACACTTGCGTATTACTCATCACCGGTTCCGGCCTGAAGGACATCAAAGCCGCCGCCCTGGGACTGGGATTGGAACAATGAAACGAAAAGGAAATTTACGATGATCGATCTGAAAATCAACGCCGCACAGCGGAAAAAGAACATTCAACGCTGCCGGGAAAAAGGCATCATCCTGCCCACCTATGCCCAGATGCGCGATCCGGCGAAGATTCCCGACGCCATCAAGAAAGAACTCGCAGGCGTCGGCTTGTGGGACGTGCATGTCAGGAACCTGTTTCGCATCAACTGGCATAACGCGCCGACTGAAAAAGGCGGCGGCTTCGGCGATGTCAATTTCGTCGAACTGCCGCGCGCACTGACGGGCACAAAAGCCAGGATCGTCGGCATTTCCGGCAAATGGTTCCCCACCGGCGCACACAAGGTCGGCCCGGCGATTTCCTGCCTGCTGCCGGAACTGGTGACCGGACGCTTCGATCCCACCACCAAAAAAGCGGTCTGGCCCAGCACCGGGAATTACTGTCGCGGTGGCGCGTACATTTCGCGCCTGTTGGCCTGCCCTTCCGTCGCCATCCTGCCCGAGGGCATGTCGAAGGAACGCTTTGCCTGGCTGCGCACCATGGCCGAGGAGGTCATCGCCACCCCCGGTTGCGAATCCAACGTCAAGGAAATCTTCGACAAGTGCATCGAACTCGAACGCACGCGCCCCGAAGCCGTCATCTTCAACCAGTTCGACCAATTGCCCAATTCGCTCTGGCACTACAACGTGACCGGGCCGGCCATGGAAGAAGTGTTCAAGCAGATTGCCCGGCCGGGCGATGTGGTCGCCGGTGCGGTGCTGTCCTCCGGCTCGGCCGGCACGATGGCGGCCGGCTCCTATTTGCGCGATACCTTCAACGGCGCAAAGGTTGCCGTGGCGGAAGCCCTGCAGTGCCCGACCATCCTGGAAAACGGCTTCGGCGATCACCGCATCGAAGGCATCGGCGACAAGCACATTCCCTGGGTACACAACCTGCGGGAAACCGATGCGGCCATCGGCGTCGATGACGAGTTGCCGATTCGCTTCATTCGCTTGTTCAATGAAACCGCCGGCCGCAAGATCCTGGCGGAAAACGGCGTAAGCAAGGAAGTTCTGGAAAAACTCGAGTGGCTGGGAATTTCCAGCGTCGGCAACATGATCGGCGCAATCAAGTTCGCCAAGTATTACGAACTCGGCGAAAACGACGTCGTATTCACGGTGTTCACGGACTCGATGGCGATGTACCAGAGCCGCCTGGCGGAACTCAACGCCGAGCGTGGCGCCTACGACCAGCGTCAGGCCGACCGCGATTTCGACCGGCTGTCCGGCATCTCGGTGGATCATGTGCTGGAGCTTTCACATGTCGACAGGCGCCGTGTGCACCAACTCAAATATTTCACCTGGGTCGAACAACTCGGCAAGACGGTTGAAGAACTGCGTGCCCAATGGGATGATCACCGGAATTACTGGGGCTGCCTGCGCACCCAGACGGCCGATCTGGACCAGATGATCGAGGACTTCAATGCGGAGGCGCGCCGCTGATCGACAGCCACGCCTTGCACCAGAAGCAAAACCCTGAGGAGCCGACGAATTGAAATCCCTCAAAGAGCTCTATCGGATTGGTCCTGGCCCCTCCAGTAGCCACACCATGGGCCCGCGCTTTGCCGCGGAGTCGTTTGCCGCTGCTTTGACAAATCCGGCGGCCCGCCTGCGGGTCACGCTCTACGGCAGCCTGGCCGCGACCGGACGCGGCCACCTGACCGACCGCGCCGTCAGCGATCCGTTTGCGCCGACGCCAGTCGAATTTATCTGGCTGCCGGAGCAAGCCCTGCCCCGCCACCCCAATGGCATGAAGATCGAGGCATTGGATGACTCAGGCAACGTATTTGCCTCCCGCATCGTGTATTCGGTGGGCGGCGGCGCCTTGCTGGATGAGGATGGCAAACCCGATGGCGGTGCAGATGTTTATCCCTATACCTGCATGGACGAAATCCTGGCGGAAACCGAGCGCGAAGGCCTGCTGATCTGGCAACTGGTCATCCAGCATGAAGGCGCGGACATCTGGCCGTATCTGGAAGAAATCTGGCTGGCCATGAAACGGGCCATCGAGGCCGGCCTGAACGCCGAAGGGAAGTTGCCCGGCTCGCTCAATGTTCCGCGCAAAGCGGCCGCCTACCATGCGCGGGCGCAAAGCATGGCGGGATATTTCGGACAGACCGCCCTGCAGTTCGCCTATGCGCTGGCTGTGTCGGAAGAAAACGCGGCGGGCGGCGAAGTCGTCACCGCGCCGACCTGCGGCGCCTGCGGCGTGTTGCCGGCCGTGCTGTTTTTCCTGCAACAGCAGTCAAAGTTTTCCGACGAAAAGATCTGCCGGGCATTGGCCACCGCCGGCATGATCGGCAATATCGTCAAGCGCAATGCCTCGATCTCGGGTGCCGAAGTCGGCTGCCAGGGCGAAGTCGGCACCGCCTGCGCCATGGCCGCCGCCGCTGCTGCGCAACTGCTTGGCGGCTCGGTGCGCCAGATTGAATACGCGGCGGAGATGGGCCTGGAGCATCATCTGGGACTGACCTGCGACCCAATCGGTGGATACGTGCAGATTCCCTGCATCGAACGCAACGCCGTCGGCGCGGTGCGCGCCGTCGATTGTGCGGCGTACGCGCTGCTCTCAGACGGCCATCACATCGTACCGTTCGACGAAGTGGTGCGCACCATGTGGGAAACCGGCTGCGACATGAAATCAAGTTACCGCGAAACCGCGCAGGGTGGATTGGCGAAAATCCACCTGCTGCGCAAACACGGGGCAATCAGCTATCCGGGCATGGGCAGCTGAAGGAAGACGCTGCCGCGCTCACCCCACCTTCGCCTACTTCAAGCAGCGGCCACCTCGTGATGCATCGTGCTGAGTATCGGATGCACGATCAACGACAAGCTGTCGCGTCCTTCCCAGTTGATGACATTGAGAAAGAGGTCGCAGGCAAACGTCCCATCGTCTCTGGACACGGCCTGAAACGGGTGGCTGACACGACACAGAAAGCGCAACCGCGGATTGGGTTGGCCATCGCGCATCAGTTCGGTTGCGTCCAGTTGGGGCAATAGCATCGAAATATGCCGCTGGAGCAGTTCTCTGCGGTGGTAACCGAAGAGTGCTTCGCAGCCGGGATTGCAATCGCAAATCATCCCATGCTCGTCCAGCAACAGCACCGGCGCTTCGCTAAAGTCACGGGCTGATTTGTGATGGTGCTCTGTTCTGGTCTTTCCTTTGGTGATAGCGTGTGTGGCATGCATGGTCAGCTCCCCTTCTGCTTGAATTCCGCTTCAGCCTGCAGCCAGTCGTCTAGTTCCTGACCGTAGGCGAAACCGCGTGATTCCGCCCGGTAATAGGCAGCCGTCGCGATGTGGGCAAACCCGTCATCAACGATATCCGCTGCGGTGATGGGGGTCATGTTGACGTTAGGCCCGGTCTTGCCGCTGGGCCTGCTTTTCGTCGTGGTCGATTGCATCCGTGTCTCCCATTTCAGATGGTTGCCAGAACACATGTGGCGCACCCAAAGGCAAACCACCGAATCACCCTGACCGTCAATACCAAGTAAATATGTACGGTCAGTGTTGTCAAATTACACACTGCTACAAACAAAGAAAATACGCACGGGCGCGTAAGGGGTGCCACTTACCTTGGATTGGTTATTGACGCAGGGGCATGGATGAATTACTTTGATCGTCGTTTATCCCCAAAAAACATCAGCTTGCCGGGCTGGAAAAGGTAACTGTGTTTCTTGGCCAGAGGAGACAGCCGAATCCGAAAGATGCCATGAACCTGAAAAGATCTTTTTCATCGATCTCCACGCGGCAACTGAGAGCCATGGCGGAAAAGCGGCTGGCCCGCGCCCCGCTGGAAGATCTATCGGCCTGGTCTACCGACCGCCTGCTGCACGAACTTCAGGTGCATCAGATCGAACTGGAGATGCAGAACGAGGCATTGCGTCAGTCCCAGCTGATTCTCGAAGAGTCCCGCGACCGCTATCTGGACCTCTACGAATTTGCCCCGGTCGGCTATCTCACCCTCACCGCCAGCGGACTGATCGGTGAAATCAATCTCACCGGCGCGGCGCTGCTCGGCGCAGAGCGCAAAAAACTGCTGCAGCGTCGCTTCGACCGCTACGTGGCGGCAGCGGATCTGAACGAATGGCAAAGAAGATTTGTCCATACGCTGCAGCATGGCGGACACTTAAATCACGAACTGCGTCTCCAGCGCGACGATGAGGCGATCATCAATGTCCGCCTGGACAGCCGCTTGATTCAATCGGGCGATGCCGCACCGACCCTGCGTGTCACGCTCACCGACATTACCGGACCCATGCAGGCTTTGGCCGAACTGCGTGCCGGTGAAGATCGCCTGCGCCTGGCAAAAACGGCGGCCGGCCTGGGCATTTTCGATCGCGACATTGCCAGCGGCAGGCTTGAATGGGATGAGCAGGCCCGCGAAATCTGGGGAGTTGGTCCCGACGAGAAGGTCGGCTACGACACATTCATGGCGGGCGTACACCCGGATGACCGTGCGGCCACCAGCGCCGCCATCGGGCGGGCGCTCGACCCCGGCGGCAGCGGCGCATTCCAGGCCGAATACCGCGTCGTCAGCCGTACCGACGGCAGCATTCGCGAGGTGGCGGCCAACGGCCAGGGCATCTTCGCAGACGGACGAGCCATCAGATTTGTCGGGACGCTGAGGGATATTTCCGCGCAGAAACACTTGGAGAAGGTGTTGCAGATGAACCGCAACGAGATGGATATTCTGGTCAATCACCAGGTTGCGGCGCAGACCGCCGCAGCGCTTGCGCACGAACTGAACCAGCCGCTGGTCGCGATTTCCGCCTACAGCGAAGCAGCACTGCGCATGCTGCGCTGCGGCAGCAAGAGGACGCCCGAAAAGCTGGCGCGTGCGCTCGAAGGCGCCATGGAACAAGCCCAGCGCGCCGGCCGGACCCTGCATCAACTGCTCGATTTTCTGCACAAGGGCGACGTGGCGCTGGCCCCCGTCGACCTCAACAGCTTGATATTGGAGGCCATCGCCGCCACCGAGGCGTGCGGTTATGGCGAATTCCGCCCGGTCGTGGATCTGGAGCCCGGCCTGCCACTCGTTCAGGCGAATCTTCTGCAGGTGAAGAAGGTGCTGATCAACCTGCTCTGCAATGGTGTCGAGGCCATGCGCAATACCGGTATGGCGACAACAGCCATCACGATCAGCGTGCATACCCATGCGGAGCGAAACATGGCGCAAGTTACCGTGCAGGACAGCGGCCCGGGCCTCTCGGAGGAAAGGCTTGCGCGCATTTTCGAACCATTTTTCACCACCAAGCACGAGGGCATCGGACTGGGGCTGACGATCAGTCGCGCCCTCATCGAGGCCCACGGCGGACAGCTCTGGGCCGAACTGTCACCCACTGCGGGTGCGCGGTTTCATTTCACCCTGCCCTTCGCCCCATGAACGCCCAAGCGAGGATTTTTGTGGTGGACGACGACCCCGCGGTGCGGGAATCGCTGTCGCTGCTGCTTGAGCAGGAAGATTTCCAGGTCGAAACCTATGACAGCGCGGCAGCCTTTCTGGCGGCTTGCCCGCCTGGACCACACAGTTGCGCCATCGTCGATATCCGCATGCCGGTCATGGATGGCATGCAGTTGCAGGCCGAATTGACGCGGCGCGGGATCCCGCTGCCGGTCATCTTCCTGACCGGCCACGGCGACATTCCGCTGAGCGTGCGCGCCATCAAGCTTGGCGCGTTCGATTTTCTGACCAAGCCGGTCAGCGGGGCGACGCTGCTGGAAAGCGTGCGCATGGCGCTGCTCGAAAGCGACCGGCTGAACCTGATTGCCGCGTCAAATCAATCGGCCGTGGAGCGCATCGCCAGCCTGACCGAGCGCGAACGCGAAGTGATGGCGCTGGCGGTCGCGGGCTTGTCCAATAAGGAAACCGCCAAGCGCCTAGGCATCAGCCACCGCACCGTGGAAATTCACCGGGCGCGGGTAATGCACAAAACGGGAGCGGAGTCCCTGGTCGACCTGGTCCGCATCGCCAAGGCGGGCGCAACGCAAGAGTAAAGCCCCGCTGCCGCTCGGTCAGCGCGGCCGGTTACCAGCGCCGGGAGGCATCATGGTTGCGCCGGATCTTCCCCTGCCTGCCTGCGCAGAAAAGCCTCGAACTCGTCGAGCGGCAGTGGCCGGCCGAACAGAAAGCCCTGAAAGGTTTCGCAATGGTGATCTTTGAGGAACCTCAACTGTTCCTCGGTTTCCACACCCCCGGCGATCACATCCAGGCCGAGACTGCGCGCCAGCGTGATGATGGTTTGGACGACGATCGCATCGTTGGGGCTTGCCGGCAAATTATGCACGAATGACAGATCGATCTTGAGCTGATCGAGCGGCAGTTGCGCCAGGTAGGACAGGGATGAGTGGCCGGTGCCGAAGTTATCCAGCGCACAACCGATGCCGAGCTCGCGCAAGGCCCGCATTTTTTCGAAGGTCTCGCCGATGTCGTGCAGCATCATGCCCTCGGTCAGTTCGATCTCGAGTCGGTTCGGATTCGCGCCGCTTTGCTGCAAAATCTCCCTGAGCTGCGCGACGAACTCTGGTTGGCGAAACTGGCGCGCGCTGACATTGACGGCCAGCCGCAAGCCGGCAGTCGTCGCAGCGGCGGACCACGCCTTGATCTGGTTGCAGGCAGCCGTCAGCACCCATTGGCCGATCGGCAGGATCAGGGCAGTTTCCTCGGCGAGCGGGATGAAGCTGGCGGGCGGCACCAGACCACGCTCGGGACTAGCCCAGCGCAGCAGCATCTCCGCGCCGATGACGCGGCCGCCGCTGTCGATCTGCGGCTGGTAATGAAGGCGCAGTTGCCCGTGTGGCATGGCCAGGCGCAAGTCGGCCTCCAGCGCACTATGCTCGTCGAGTGCAACCTGCATCGCCGGATCATAGAAGCGCAGGCAGTTGCGGCCGCTATGCTTGGCCTTGTACAGGGCCATATCGGCATGTTTATACAGAATGCTCACCGGATCCGCGTGGTTGAGAAACAGCGTGATGCCGATGCTCGTCGTGCCGCGAAACTCGCCCCCGACAAGCTCGCAGGACCGGGCGATCGCCGCACGGATTTTTTCGGCCGCCTGGTCGGCCTGGATGACCGCTTCCTGGGCGTCTTCGCTCAGTTCTTCCAGCATTACCACGAACTCGTCGCCGCCGAGGCGCGCCACGGTGTCGCCAGCGCGCACGCTGGCCTGGATGCGCTGCGCGATCTCGATCAGATACTCGTCGCCGACATCGTGGCCGCGCGTGTCGTTGAGTTCCTTGAAGTTGTCGAGGTCGAGCATCAGCAGTGCCCCGTGCTGGCCGCTGCGGCGGCTGCTCACCAATGCCTGGCCGATGCGGTCGTTGAGCAGGCGGCGGTTGGGCAACTGCGTCAAGGGATCGAAGTAGGCCATGCGATGGATCTCGGCCTCCGCTTCCTTGTTGCGGGCGAGATCGGCAATGATGCCAACATAGTGGCTGGCCGTGCCGTCCGGCCCGAGGACGGCGGAAAAGGTTAGCCATACGGCGTAAACTTTATCGTTCTTGTGCTGGATCCAGATTTCGCCCTGCCAGTGACCATCTTCCTGCAATGCCTGCCACAGTTGCTGGAAGAGCACCGCCCCCTGGCGTGCCGCACCGAGCATGGCGGGGGTTTTGCCGATGGCCTCGGCAGCCGCATAGCCGGTGCGCTGCGTGAAGGCCTGATTGACGCGCAGGATGCTCCCCTCGCTGTCGGTAATCATCATGCCGTCCTGGGTCTCGAAGGCGATGGCGGCGATGCGCAGTTGTTCTTCGGCCTGTTTCTGCTCGGTGATGTCGCTGAGGGTGATGCGTAATTGTTGCGCAATGCTGTCCGTGGCGTTACACAGCAAGTGACCATGAAAGAGCGTGCCATCGCGGCGCCTGAGCAGCAGATCGCAGGACTGCTTGCCGCCTTGCTGCAAAGCCAGTGCAAAATTACGCTGCCAGCGCTCCCGGTCGTGTGGTTCGACGTAGCTGGCAAAACGACGCTCCAGCAAGATCGCCCGCTCTTCCCGCAGCAGCGTTGCGCCGGTCAGGTTGACGGCGACGATCAGGCCATTGCGCGACAGGGTAAAGTAGCCGATCGGGGCAAACTCGTAGAGGTCGACATAGCGGTCGCGCGATTCCTCCAAGGCGAATTGCGCCTGCCGCAGCGACTCATTCTGCATTTCCAGTTCGATCTGATGCACCTGCAGTTCGTGCAGCAAATCTTCAGTGGAGCGAGTCTGGGCGGTTTCCAATCGTCTGGCAGCCAGCCGCCCTTCCGCATTTGTGCGTAACTGTGCAGAATTAGGAGGTGTGGCACGACTGCCCATCGATAAGCTCCTTGTTTGGCCACGATAAAAACCATTGAATATAAGAATAGGCTTGATTGCGGCCGAGCACCAGTTTTACTTGTTTTTCTGCGGTTTTACCTCTTCCATGGCCAGCAGGATCAGCGCGGCGCCATCGGTTGCACCGACGATGCGGCGGGCATTGAGCAGCAGATTGCAGCGGCCGATACGGGGAAAATCGTGCTCGATGGGAAAGTCATCGAAACTCTGGTCGTGCGGCAGAATGTCCTCGAGCAATTTGCGCAGATCGGCGTTGTCCCATTGCTGGTTGCCGAGTTCGATCAAGGGCTGGCCAATGGTTTCGTCCGGCTTGACCCGGAAGTACCGATAAAACATGCGGCTGGCGCTGACCACGCGCAGACCGGCATCCAGTACCACCAGGGGTTCGCGTATGGTGTCGATGATGCTTTCGGACAGCTGCCGGGCAGCCTGTTCCGCCCGCTTGGCCTTGTAGAGGTGGCTGATGTTGGTGAAGGTCAGCACCACGCCATCGATGACATCGTCGAGCGTGCGATAGGGCAGAATTTTCACCAGAAACCAGTTGCCGTCGGTGGTGCACACCTCATGTTCGCGCGGCACCAGGGAATCGAGCACACCCTGCGCATCCCTGGTCAGGTCGCCTTCTTGCAGGTCGGACTTGATGTCGGCAAGCGGCCGGCCGATGTCGGTGGCCACCAGGCGATAGATGCTTGTCGCATCGCGCGTGAAACGGCGGATGTGCAGGCGGCGATCGAGAAAGACCGTCCCGATGTTGGTGCTGTCGAGCAGGTTCTTCATGTCGTTTTGCATGCCCGCCAGTTGCTCGATCTTGGATTGCAGCTCGGCATTGACGGTGATCAGTTCCTCATTGACCGATTGCAGTTCCTCCTTGGAGGTTTCCAGTTCCTCGTTGGTCGACTGCAACTCCTCGTTGGTCGACTGCAATTCCTCATTGGTTGACTTGAGTTCCTCGTTGGAGGCCTGCTGCTCCTCGATGGTGGCCTGCAGGTTGTTGCGCGTATAGGCAAGTTCGCGTTCCAGTTCCTCGTTGCGGCGTGCCGCCGCCGAGCCGGCAGCGCTGCGCGGGCGTCCCGGCTTTGCCGGCGCGGTTTGCGGCAGCTCCTGAAAGCTCACCAGCAGCAGCTCCTGGCCGGCCTCCGACAGCGGGCGCACGGCGAGGCTGACGTTATGGATATCGCCGTCGATTTTCAGCGTTGCCTGCTGTCCGAGCACGGCCGCGTGACTGCTGACAACGGCATGCAAGGCGCTGCGCAGTTCCATTTGCAGCCCCTCGCGCGCCATGTCCACCACATTCAGCGTGGCCTGGCCGGGCGCGGGGCGCAGGTATTTGCCGGTTTCGCCGTGTACAAACAGGATGGTGCCCTTGACGTCGGTAACCACGGCAGCCGGGGCAAACGTCTGGAGCAGTGTGCGGCGGGCCAGCTCGGCAAAATCGGTTTCTTTCACTTTCTTGACGGTCTCCTCAAATCCCCGGCTACCCCCACTCCCGGTCCAGGCCAGGTCGCTGGCCATCACGGCATGCGTCGCGGTGGCGGAATGGACCGCCCGGTAGAACTTCCATTTGCGGTTGACCGGGGTGAACAGATCCGGGTGGCTGGCAATGCTCTCCGAGGGCGACAGGAACAGTACGCCACCCGGCTTCAGGGCATAGTGAAAACTGGGGATCAGGCGGTTTTGCAGTTCCGGTTCCAGATAGATCATCAGGTTGCGGCAGGCCAGCAGGTCGAGCCGGGTGAAGGGTGGATCCTTGATGACATTCTGGATGGCGAACACCACCATCTCGCGGATATCCTTTTTGACGCGATAACCGGCATCTTCCTTGATGAAGAAGCGCCGCAAGCGTTCCGGCGTCACGTCCGCAGCGATGTTGGGCGGATAGGAACCGGCCCGGGCAACGGCAATCGCGTCATCGTCGAGATCGGTGGCGTAGATCTGCACCTTGAACGCCTTTCGCTGCTCGTCCATGAACTCGCGCAGCAACATGGCGATGGAATAGGCCTCCTCGCCACTGGCACAGCCGGCCACCCAGACGCGCAAGACATATTCTTCGGGTTTATCGGCGAACAGTTGCGGCAGGATGTCCTGCCGCAGAACGTCGAAGGCATCCGGATCGCGAAAGAAGCTGGTGACGTTGATCAGCAGTTCCTTGAAGAGCGCCTGCACTTCCGCCGGATGCTCCTTCAGGTAACGCGCATAGACCTCGATGTCGTCCAGGTCGTGCTGCACCATGCGCCGTTCGATGCGCCGGCCGATGGTGCTCTGCTTGTAAAGCGAAAAATCATGCCCGGTGGCAGAGCGCAACAGCATCAGCAGCTTTTTCATGCCGCCGGCCGCCGCCGGTTCCGGATGAGCTGCCGCAGCCACCCGCGTCACCCGGTGCTCGGCAAGACCGCGCGCCCCGCTGAGGAGCACGGCCGACATCTTGTCCGCAGGCAGGCTGTGCGTGGCATAGCCGGAGTGGATGGCGCTGGCCGGCATGCCGTCATATTTCGCGGTGACCGGGTCCTGCACCAAGGTAATGCCCCCGGCGCCGAGAATCGCCCGCAGCCCCAGGGTGCCGTCGGTGCCGGTGCCGGAAAGGATGATGCCGATGGCCCGCTCACCCTGATCCTCGGCCAGCGAGCGCAGAAAGGAGTCAATCGGCATGCGCTGGCCGCGCGGCGACTCGGGAACCGACAACTGCAGGGTGCCGTGAAAGATGGCCATGTCGCGGTTGGGCGGAATGATGTGGACCTGGTTGGGCTGCACCACCATCTGATCTGCCACCTCGACGACCGGCATCACCGTGCTGCGTTGCAGAATGTCGGTGAGGATGCTGGCGTGGCCGGGGTCGAGGTGCGGCACCAGCACGAAGGCGAGGCCGCTGTCAGCGGGCATATTCTGGAACAGTTGCTCGAAAGCCTCCAACCCTCCGGCGGAGGCACCAATGCCGACAATCGGGAATCGGGCAGTCGCGGCATTCGCGGCATTCGCATCAGCAGCGGGAGCGGCGGCACCGGCGGACGTTGCCGGGGAACGCGGCTTCCTGGTTTTCTGCGCTGCTGGCTTCGTCTTCATTGCCCCTCCGCTGAGTGGGTTCGTGTGCTGTGGGGAATGCTGCCGGGGCTGCGTTTCAGAACATTCAAGTCTTCACAACGGCGATGCCCAGATCTTCCTGATAAGGCGGGCTTGCCATGTGGAAAGGAATCGGGCCATGCGGCTCACAGTGAATGAACTGGGCCACTACCGAGTCCTTGGAGGCCAGCAATTCCTCGGCCGTGCCTTCCGCTTCGACCACGCCGTTGTAAATCAGGTAGATGTAGTCGACGACCTTGAGCGATTCGGTGACGTCGTAGGTGACGATAATCGAGGTGCCGTTCAGTGCATCGTTCAGTTTGCGGATCAGCTGGGCGATGACGTTGAGCGAGATGGGGTCGAGACCGGCGAACGGTTCGTCGTACATCGTCAGCATCGGGTCAAGCGCAATTGCCCGGGCCAGGGCGACCCGGCGCGCCATGCCGCCGGACAGGTCGTTGGGCATCAGCTTGGTCGTGCCGCGCAGGCCGACTGCGTGGAGCTTCATCAACACCAGATCATGAATCAGCTCTTCCGACAGGTCGGTGAGTTCGCGCATCGGAAAGGCGATGTTTTCATACACCGACAGGTCGCTGAACAGGCCCCCGGCCTGGAACATCAGGCCCATATTTCTCCGCAATGCGAAAAGTTCATCGCGATCCAGTTTGTGGATCATCTGGCCAGCCACCTTGACGCTGCCGCGCGACGGACGCAGTTGCCCGCCGATCAGGCGCAGCAGCGTGCTCTTGCCGGAACCACCGATGCCGAGGATGGCCACCACCTTACCGCGCGGGATCTTCAGGTTGATGCCGTTGAAGATCTTCCGGTCGCCGTAGGAAAAGTGCAGATTTTCGATCTCGATGAGGTTTTCGGATTCGTGACGCATGCTTTTTGGTTGCTGACGCAAAGTGAATAAGGCCGGAGCGGGTCCAATGTGGGGATTCTACGGCGAGTTGGGCTGATTGCCGTGTGACAGGGCAAGATCGCTGCGCAATGCCGGGATCATTGCGGCAAGGCGTTCGAAGTCATCCGGGCGATCGACATCCCACAAGATCAGCGGTTCTGACCAGCGCCAGCCGAGTTCCACCAGACGCTGCCGGGTTTGCGCCATGACCTGTGCCGAGCCCCAATCAATGGCGTGGAACACCTGTGGCGCAGGCGTTTTCATGCCGATCAACACATAGCCGCCATCCTCGGCCGGCAGTACGACGGCGTCATGGTCGCGCAGGGATTGTGCGGCCAACCGCAGGTGCGCAGCCGTCATCGCCGGACAATCGGTGCCGATCACGAGGGTGCCCGTGGGGGTTGGTGATTCTTGCAGTGCCGCCAGCATGCGCAGCCCAAGATCGCCTGCCACTTGGTGGCGCACGCTTAGCTTGGCGAATGAATGGCAGATGGCAAAGTCCGGATGCTGCGGATCACCCTCGCACCACAGGCTGACCGGCCCGATGTCGGCGGCCAGCGCCATCTCCACGGTGCGCTGCAACAGCCAGCCTTGCAGGCGCGCTGCGCCTGCGGCGCCCAAGAGGGGAATCAGCCGCGTCTTGACCTGTCCGGGAATCGGCGCACGCGCCAGGATGGCGACGCCGACCTGCCCGGCGAGATCAGACTTTACGGGTGGCATAGCCATACTCGATTGCCAGTTGGTGCGGGTCGGCACCGAAAAAATAGCGCAGCCGCAGGCGCCACATCAGCAGGATCGTGCGCCAGACGCCCTGCGCTTCCCAGCGCCGCCCCGAGGTCGTCACCTTGGCCGTCAGACAGGCCGGACGCCCACTGTCGAGCAGTCGCCGCGACAGGGCGATGTCTTCCATCAGGGGCATTTCGGGAAAGCCGCCGATGGCACGAAATGCCTCCCGCGACACGAACATCGCCTGATCGCCGGTGGCGATGCCGCTCAGGCGCGAACGCCAGTTCATCATGGTGGCCACCATAGGCAGCCATCGGGAGTTCCCCGAGATGCGCACGTCGAAGCGACCCCACTGCCGCCCGGCATCAATGGCCTGCATGACCAGTTTGTCGGCCTCTGCGGGCAAGCGGGTGTCGGCGTGCAGGAACAGCAGAATAGTGCCGTGGGCTATGGCTGCGCCGGCATTCATCTGACTGGCACGGCCGCGCGCTGAACTGACCACCTGATCGGCGAATGGCGTGGCGAGTGCCACGCTGTGATCGGCACTGCCGCCATCGACGACAATGATTTCCGCGCCATTGGCGCGCAGCGGCGCCAGCGCCTGCAGGGCGGCGACAATGCCGGCAGCCTCGTTCAGCATCGGCACAATGATCGACAGCTTGATCGACAGGTTCGACGTCATGAAGGCGGGCAATCCGCGGCCCGCGCGACGAAGCGGAAATCGGCAAAGCCGGCGCGCGCCTCTTCGCCGGTATTGTCGGTGTCGGTGGCGATGGCGAGCCCGGTCAGCCGCAATGGCAGATGCCCGAAGGCGCGCAGAAAGTCGGCGCTGACGTCACGGCGTTCATCGACCCAGCGCCCCGCCTGGCCCGCGCCCGTGCGCAACACCAGCATGCGGGCGCGCTCGGTGTAGGTATTCGCCTGCCAGGTGCCGACCGGCTGGCGATTGTCCCAGACGTAGTTGATGGCGGCATCCGGCACCTGCCCGCCGTGCAGGGTGCGCGCCAGGCCGAGCGCGATGCGTGTGCCGAGGCCGAGCGTGTCAGGCGGCACATCGAAGCTCAGGTAGACGCGTGCGGCGTAGTCGTCGCCGCTCTTTTGCGTCATGTCGGCAGTTTTCAGCGGGGCATCGATGCGCCAGCGCCAGCACAGCACCGGTGTTTTCGCGAGGTCGACGCTCACGGGACGGGCAAACAGCGCCATGCTCTTCACCGCATGCGCCTCGACCGCCATGACGCCATCCCATTCACGCAACCGGTATTGGGTTGGCGGGATATTCTTGTTCAGTTGCTCGACTTGCCAGGGCGCGGGCAATGCCCCCTCCGTTGCAGTAAATTTGCCCACCCAGACTGGTTCGGCAAACACCTGAAGCGGCAGCAGCAGGCAGCAGGCCAGCAGTTTCTTGTTCATCTCCCCTACCCTCGCCGCCAGGCGTGAAAACGCGCCACCCAGGCCAGCAGTTGCTGCGGGGCATGGGCTTTCTTCCAGACGCCGGCGACATATTTGTTGGCCTCGGCCAGGGTCGGATAGATGTGGATCGTGCCGAGGATCTTGTTCAGCCCGATGCCGTGTTTCATCGCCAGCACATATTCCGCGAGCAGGTCGCCGGCATGTTCGCCGACAATGGTGACGCCGAGGATCTTGTCCTTGCCTGGCACGGTAAGCACCTTGATGAAGCCGTGCGCTTCGCTGTCGGCAATCGCCCGGTCGAGGTCGTCGATATCGTAGCGGCTCACCTCGTAGGGAATGTTCTTTTCCCTGGCTTCCTGCTCGTTGAGGCCGACGCGCGCCACTTCCGGCTCGACGAAGGTGGCCCACGGAATCACCGAATAGTCCGCCTTGAACTTCTTGAAGGGATCGAACAGCGCATTCACCGCCGCATACCAGGCCTGATGGGCGGCGGTGTGGGTGAACTGGTAGGGGCCGGCCACATCGCCGGCGGCGTAGATGTTCGGATAATTGGTTTGCAGGTATTCGTTGGTTTCCACCGTGCGCTCTGCCGGAATGCCGAGCTCTTCCAGCCCGTAGCCCTGCAGGTTGGCGATGCGCCCGACGGCGACCAGCACGGCGTCGAAAGGAATCCGCACGTCGTGACCTTCATGCTCGGCGATGAGGATTTTTTCGCCATCCGCCACCAGGAATTGCTTGGCTTTGTGGTTGACCAGTACGTCGATGCCCTCGTCCCGGAAGCGTCGTGTCACCATTTCTGAAACCTCGACATCCTCGCGGACCAGGATGCGCGGCGCCATTTCGACCTGGATGACCTTGCCCCCCGAACCCGCGCCGAGGCGGGCAAAGGCCTGCGTCAGTTCCGCCCCGATCGGCCCGCCACCCAGCACCACCAGCCGCCTGGGCAGTTCGCGCAGATCCCAGACCGTATCGGAGGTCAGGTAGCCGACTTCCTCGATGCCGGGAATCGGTGGCACGAAAGGCCGCGCGCCTGCCGCGATGACGATGCTGCGCGTGCTCAGGCGTTCGCTGGCGCCACTGTTGCGCGTCACCTCCACTTCCCAGGGCGTGACCATCTTCGCCGTGCCCTCGATCACCTCGACGCCGAGGCCGGTGTAGCGCTCGACCGAGTCATGCGGCGCCACCGCCCGCACCACCCGCTGCACACGTTCCATGACCTCGGCAAAGGAAAAGTCGGCGCTGGCGGAACGGCATCCCAGTTCCCTGGCGCGGCTAACATGCGAGAGGAACTTCGCCGAGCGGATCAGCGCCTTGGAGGGCACGCAGCCGGTGTTCAGGCAGTCGCCGCCCATCTGGTGCTTTTCGATCAGCGTCACCCTGGCCTTCACCGCGGCGGCAATGTAGGCCGTGACCAGCCCGGCACTACCGCCACCGATGACGACGAGGTTGCGGTCGAAGTGCTGCGGTTTCGTCCAGGGCGCGAAGACCTTGTTCTGGTGCACGATCTCGACGACTTTCTTCGCCACCAGGGGAAATATCCCCAGCAATACAAACGAGAAGAGCAGACCCGGCGAGACGATGCCGGACAGCGAGTCGATGTTCGCCAGCTGGGTGCCGGCATTCACATAGACCACCGTGCCGGCCAGCATGCCCAGCTGGCTCACCCAGTAGAAGGTGCGCGCTTTCATCGCCGTCAGACCGGACAGCAGATTGATCAGGAAGAAGGGAAACGCCGGCACCAGTCGCAAGGTGAATAAATAGAAGGCGCCCTCGCGCTGGATGCCGGCGTCGATGGCCTGCAGGCGTCGGCCGAATTTTGCCGTCACCCAGTCGCGCAGGAGAAAGCGCGCGACGAGGAATGCCAGCGTGGCGCCAATGCTGGAGGCGAAGGAGACGATCAGCGTGCCCCACCACAGGCCGAAGATGGCGCCGCCGGCCAGGGTCATCGGCACAGCACCGGGCAGGGACAAGGCCGTCACCACGACGTAAATCGCGAAGTAGGACGCCGACGCCAGCCACGGATGCGCAGCATGCCAGGCCGCGATGGCAGCCTGTTGCTCCTTGAACACGGCGAGGCTGAAATAGCGGCTAAGGTCGAAAATGAAATAAAGCGCGACGACAACGCCGATGATCAGCAAGAAGAGCAGTTTTCGCGATTTCACACTTTGTTCCTCGTGAACGGGAGCCGGCTTGATGTCGGCGCCTGATATTGCCGATTAGACGTTCTGCAGCGAAGAAACTTTCATTTTCAGGTATTTTGTAAGCAATTAGCGTTAATTTCGACTAAGTCTTGATAAGCGGAGAGACTGGGCCATGAACAGCACAAACGTATTGATCAATGGGAAAAACGTCCTGGTCGAATGGACGTCAGCCGCCGCGCGCGCCCTCGAGCAACGCGAGGCACCGCTCTTCGTCGAGCTGGAGCTGTATTTTTCCTGCCTGGTAAAGAAGTTCGTGCATTTCCGCGAAGACGCCCGCGGCCGGCCCAGCGCGGCGGCAACGGACAAGCTATTCATCTACTTCCGCCCAGTAACTTCTACCGCCTGCACCTTCGCGGTTGCCGACCAGCTCGGTCGCCAGCCGGAAATCGAAATCGATAGCGCCAATCTCCAGCGCGTCGCCCCCAAGCGGGTGAGCATCGATCATGTCAAAGGCGCATGGCGCGGCAGCTACAATTTCTAGAATACAAAAGTCGGCGTTGGTAGGACGGCGTATCGCCCTTCACGGCTTGCGCTGCGCCTCTTTCGACCATTCGCGCCGGTTGATGGCGTAGCCTTCGTCCCCGCCCCGGAACGGCAGCAGCAGCATGCCGGGCAGGCGCGTCACCTCGTGCGGATCGCTGTGCCCGTGGATGCCGATGGTCATGCCCACATGGCCGGCGCGGGGCTGATCCCGATAGGTGCCGAACAAACGATCCCACCAGGACAGGCTGAAGCCGAAATTGGAATTGGTTTCGTCGTCCTCGACCGAGTGATGCACCCGATGCATGTCTGGCGTGACGATGCACCAGCGCAAAGCCCGGTCCACCGCCGCCGGCAGGTGCAGGTTGCCGTGGTTAAACATCGCCGAGGCATTCAACAGCACTTCGAAGATCACCACGGCGACCACCGGCGGACCAAGCACGACGATGGTGGCGAACTTGATCAGCATCGACAGCACGATCTCGATGGGATGGAAACGCACCCCCGTCGTCAGGTCGAAATCCGGGTCGGCGTGGTGTACCCGATGCAATCGCCACAAAGCCGGTACCGCATGCACCATGACGTGCTGCAGCCAGATGACGAAGTCCAGGGCAATCACCGCCAGGGGCACGGCGATGGCATACGGCACCCGAAAATGGTTGAGCAGCCCCCAGCCGTTTTCCACACAGAAAGCCGCCACCCCGACCGCCGCCAACGGGAAGAGCAGCCGCAGCACGACGCTGTTGATGACCACCAACCCAAGGTTACTGGTCCAGCGCCAGGCCTTTGACACCGTCAGTACGCGCCGCGGTGCCACCAGCTCCCAGAGGCCGACCAGGGTCAGGACACCGAGAAAGAAGCCGATCCGGATGGCTAACTCGTTGGCCAGCATGAATTGTTCAAGGCTCATGGCCGGTTCCCCCTGCTTGCGCCCCGATCACTTCAATGGACGCTTGTTGTGGTGATTCAAGAGTCAGGCGTCGAAAGCACCGCCGCAACCACTGCCTTGCCCGGCCGTGCAGCCATAACAATGATCGGCCACCTGAATCGCGCGGCCGGAAAATTCATGATCGAGCAGGCTCGACAGATGGACTGGCTCGGCACCGCTGCCCAGCGACAGCTTCAACATCTGGTTGAAGTCGCAGTCATGCACATGACCCTGCCAGTCCACCGAGATCAGGGTTTTGCACATCACCCCAGGCAGATTGTCGTCGCGATGCGCCCCTTTGAGCAGGTGCATGTAGTCATGAAACTCGTTGCGCGACACCAATTGACTGCCGAAACGCTTGATTGGCATGTTCGCCAGCGCAAAGAGTTGATTGAAAACAATGCCGTAACGCGTTGCCAGCTGATCCTTGTAGGCCTCCTGCAGCTGCTGTTGATTGGGCGGCAGGCTCGGACCTTGCGGGTTATAGACCAGATTCAGGGTCCTGCCGCTATCCGGCAGACCGTAACCCAGGGCATTGAGCTTGCGCAAACCCCTCAAACTGGACTCGAACACGCCGGCCCCACGCTGACTATTGACGTTTTCCTCCAGATAACAAGGCAACGAGGCGACGATCTCGACAGCGTGCGTGGCGAGAAAAGCAGCGAGGTCTTCCTGCCCGGGTTCATTGAGGATGGTGAGATTGCAGCGATCCATGACGCGCAGGCCCTGAGCCCGTGCCGCTTGCACCAGGCGGCGGAAATGCGGGTTGAGTTCAGGAGCGCCCCCGGTCAGATCGAGTGTCGCGACATTTTGCCGGAGGGCGAAGCGCAGCAACAAATCGACGGTTTCCCCGTCCATCTCTTCGGTGCGCTTGGGACTGGCGGCAACATGGCAATGCAGGCACGACTGGTTGCAGCGATAGCCGAGATTGGCTTGCAGGATCTCTAGCCGCTCACGCCGCAAGGGTGGGAAGTCGGTATTGACCAGCAGTTCCCATGTATCGAGCACGCCTTTAACTCCTTGAATTTACTTACTTCGCCCCGGCCCGCACCAGAAATTCGGCGATATCGGTATGTCCCGCCTTTTTCGCCATGCTAAGCGCTGTCCCTTCAACTGGGTCCGCATGAGCAAGGTCGGCACCAGAGCCGACCAGCGCCCGCACGGTTTCGAGATGACCGTTCTTGGCGGCGAACATCAGCGCTGTCTGACCATTCGGCGCCAGCGCGTTGATGTCGGCACCGGCCGCCAGCAATAAGCTGATGATTGCGCTGCGATTTTCGAAAGCTGCGTAATGCAGGGCATTCCAGCCCGGGTGGCTGGGGTCGACCTTGCGATCAAGCATCAAGCGCACGATTTCGGTATGCCCACGCAGTGCGGCAATCATCAGGGCGGTGTCGCCGTGGCGGTTGCGGCGCTGGGCGTTGGCCCGGTTGTCGAGGAGGAATTTCACCAATTCGGGGTTGTTGCCCTGTGCGGCGATCATCAACAGGCTCATACCCTGGGTATCCGCGGTGTTCACATCCATGCCGCGCCGCAGCAAACCGACGACCGTAGGGGTGTCATTCTGGTTGGCAGCGTGCAGAATGTCTTCATAAACACCGGAAACAGCGGGTTGCATACTGGTCAGCATGGCGCTGACAAAGGCTATGGTGATGATTTTTTTCATTGCTTGGCCTGACTGAAGAGCCGGAAGAAGTTGTGGGTAGTTGTTTCGATGATGGTTTCCAGCGGAAGTTCGCGCAGGCGGGCAATCTCTTCCGCAACATGCAGCACATAGCCTGGCTGATTGAGTTTGCCGCGATAGGGCACCGGAGCCAGATAGGGGGAGTCGGTTTCCACCAGCAAGCGGTCCAGCGGCACGCTTTGCGCCACCGTCTTGATCTGGAGCGCGTTCTTGAAGGTCACAATGCCGGAAAACGAGATATGGAAACCGAGATCAAGCGCCTGGCGGGCGGTGTCCAGGTCTTCGGTAAAGCAGTGGAAGACACCGCCAACGCTATCGCCGCCCTCTTCCTTCAGCACCCGCAAGGTGTCGGCCGATGCCGCCCGCGTGTGAATGATCAATGGCTTGCCGCAGATTTTGGCAGCTTTGATATGGGTGCGAAATCGCTCGCGCTGCCATTCCAGATCACCGGTCAGCCGGTAATAATCGAGCCCGGTTTCGCCGATAGCGACCACTTTAGGGTCGGCTGCCAGCGCCACCAGGGTATCGACATCGGCCTCGCGCACCGGCTCTTCGTTATCGGTTTCGGTGTCGGGATGTACGCCGACGGCGGCAAACAGATTGGGCTGCGATTTGACGATGGCGAGCATGTCCGGAAAACGCTCCAGCGTCACGCCGGCACACAAGGCCCAGCCGACACGGTTTTCCTGCATGGTTTTCAGCAAACCGGGGATATTTCCCGCAAGTTCGGGGAAATCGAGATGGCAATGCGAGTCAACCAGTAAATTCATCCCGGATTATCCATTAACCCAAAAACACCGTCATTCCCGCGTAGGCGGGAATCCATAAGCGTGTCGCAACAGTTACCAGACCATGGATTCCCGCCTACGCGGGAATGACGAGGCCCTAATGAACAATTTTGGTTCATAACCCTAGCGGGCGGAAAGCCCGGACGCAAAGATCTTCAAGAAACAGTCGCGGATTGAGCGGATGGTTCGACCAGGCGCGCAATTGGAACACCTGTTGCTGTGCCTGAATCAGCACCGGCAGCGACAGACGTGCGGCGATGGCATCCAAGGTTTTGTTTTGTTGGGGGAAATAGCGCGGTGTGGCGGCAACGGCACATTGCCCGAGGTCGAAAAGCCACTTTTGTACCGTGTTGACCAGCTCTTCCATACTCAATGCGCCATCGGCTTTCACGAGATTTTCCCAACGATTGGCCTGGGCCAGCGCCTCCTGCGGTTTGAGCAGGTCGGCAACGACCGATTCCAGCGCTTTGAGGCGACCGGTTCTCGCCGCATCGGCGACCTCCAATGGTGCATAACCGAAGAATGGCAGCCATTTTGCGTGCTCGGCAAGCTGTCGTTCTGCTAACCAACGTTGTGATTGCTCGTCTGGCGGACGGCCAAACATGACCCGGCGCGAACGACTCAACAGCGTCGGCAACAGTCTGCGCCATCTGTGAGATATCATTATAAAATAGAATGATACAGATGGTTCTTCAAGTATTTTAAGAAGTGAATTCGCCGTGATCGGGTTCATTGCCTCGGCCGGATCGATGACGCAAACGCGCGCACCGCCACGGTGGCCGCTGATATGAAAGAACTCTTCGACCTCGCGTACCTGCTGGATGCGAATCTGCTTGCTGGCCTTCTTCTTGTCCGTTGAATCTCCCGCAGTCGCCGCATCGCCTGCCTCATCATCCTCAAGGGCGGCATCGGGTTGCAGCAAACGGTAATCGGGGTGCTGGCTGCTCGCCCACATCAGGCAGGAGGGGCAAACTCCGCAAGCCGGTTCGTGAGGCTGGCGCGGCTGCTCACAGAGCAGTCGCGCAGCCAGCGCGTCGGCGAGTTCGCGTTTGCCGACCCCGGCCGCACCGGCAAACAACAAGGCATGCGGCAGGCGCGTTTCGGCCCCCGTCAAGTCACGCCATATTTCAGAATTTAATATAATATCAGCCACTTGCAAGTATTTGTTCAAGTTGTTTCTGTATATGCTCAAGGGTCTGCCGGGCGTCGATGATGCGTATTCTTCCGGGGGTTTCAGCAGCCCGGGCCAGATAGGCGGCGCGCACGCGCTCGTGGAACTCGGTTTTTTCCTGCTCGAAACGATCCAGTTGCCGTTCCGCGCCGGCCATGCGTTGGGCCGCAATATCAATCGGCAGGTCGAACAGCAGCGTCAAATCCGGCTGCAGGTCGCCCTGCACCCAGGTTTCCAATTGGCCAAGTTTCTCGACCGACAAGCCGCGCCCGCCGCCCTGATAAGCAAAGCTTGCATCGGTAAACCGATCGCAGACCACCCATTCGCCGCGTTCGATGGCCGGTTTGATCACCCGTTCGAGGTGCTCACGACGGGCTGCGAACATCAGCAGCGCCTCGGTTTCGAGATGCATCGGTTCGTTCAGCAGCAAGGCGCGCAGTTTTTCCCCCAGCGGCGTGCCGCCGGGTTCGCGGGTTTGCACCACGACATGCCCACGGGCGCGCAGATGGTCGATCAGCCAGCTCAGATGGGTGCTTTTGCCTGCGCCATCGACGCCTTCGAGGGTGATGAACCTGCCTTTGCTCACTTGCCGCCCCTCTGGTATTTGTTAACGGCCCGATTATGCTCCTCAAGGTTGCGCGAGAAAACGCTGGCCCCTTCGCTCCCCTTGCCCTTGGCCACAAAGTAGTACAAATCGGTGGTCGGCGGATTCAGCGCAGCTTGAATCGAGGCCATGCCCGGCAGGGCAATCGGCGTGGGTGGCAAGCCGCCACGGGTATAGGTGTTGTAGGGGGTGTCGGCCAGCAGATCGCGTTTCCTCAGGTTGCCGTCGAAACTCGTACCTAGCCCGTAGATCACCGTCGGGTCAGTCTGCAGCAGCATGCCGATGCGCAGGCGATTGACGAACACCGAGGCCACCTTGCCCCGATCTGCGGGCGCGCCGGTTTCCTTTTCGACAATCGAGGCCATGATCAGGGCTTCCCGTGGGGACTTGTAAGGTACTGAAGGATCACGATTTTCCCACGCATCCGCGAGGCGCCGCTGCATGCCATGGTAAGCCCGCTGCAGGATCAGCAGATCCTTCGACTGACGGGCGAACAGGTAGGTGTCGGGAAAGAACAAGCCTTCCGGGTGGGACTCGTTCGCACCGATCAGGGCCAGGATTTCGGTGTCGGTCAGCCCGGCAGTGTCGTGGCGCAGGTCGGGATGCGCATCGAGTTGCGCACGCAGGTCGCGGAAAGTCTTGCCTTCGACGATGACCATCTTGGTCTGCGTCACGTCGCCGTAGGTCAGCTTTTGCAGCAGTTGCCACGCCGTTATCTGTTCACCATTGGCACCAACTTCGTAACTGCCCGCCTGGATGTTGCGATCCTTGCCCGCCAACCGACCCAGCAGGGCAAATTGCCAAGGGGGGATGCCAATGCCGGCAGCGGCCATCGCCTGTGCCGCACCCTTGAGGCCGAGTCTGGGGCGAATATCGAAATCGACGACGCCCTGGGGATTGAGTTTGAGCGGCACGGCCGCAAATGCAAACCATGCCATCCAGGCGGCAAAGCCTCCCGCAAGCAGGAAGCCGGCCCCGAGCAGCAGCAATAATCGTTTGAGATGACGTTTCATGGAAGGCGGCTATGATAGCCGCTGTTGCTGTTATTTCGAATTCACCGCAACGCAGAACAACAAGGACAATAGGAACCATGGCCATGAACCAGAACTGGCACGATTTTCTTGCCCAACAGGGCGCCCAGGACAATTGCGAGCATTTCGGCGACCTGCAGGCAGAATTGCAGGCCGCAGACCAAGCCACCGTGGTCGTGCCGCTTACCGACCAGGGCTTGATCGGCGTCAGCGGCGCGGATGCCGTCAGCTTCCTGCACAACCAGCTGACCAACGACATCACCCACATTCCCGCCGATGGCGCGCGCCTCGCCGGCTTGTGCACCGCCAAGGGCCGGATGATCGCCAGTTTCCTCGTCTGGCGCGAAGCGGACGATTACCTGCTGCAACTGTCGACCGACATCCTCCCGGGCATCCTGAAGAAACTCTCGATGTACATACTGCGCAGCAAGGTCAAGCTTGCCGACCTGAACGATGAACGGGTCCTGATCGGCATCGCCGGCCCGCAGGCCGCAGCCATTGTCGCCAGCCTCGGCAGCCAGGCCGGCAGTGCCATGCAGACTATGGCCTTCGACGGCGGCACGGTGGTGCGCCTTGACGAGCGCCGCTTTGTCCTGGCGGTCAAGGCGGCAAACGCCACCGACATCTGGAAAAAAGTCGCCGCGCAGGCCCGGCCCGCCGGATTGACGGCCTGGCGGCTGGGCGAAATCGCCGCCGGCCAGCCGCGCATCGTCGCCGCCACGCAGGAAGCCTTCGTGCCGCAGATGGTCAATTATGAAGTTGAGGCCGTTGGCGGCGTCAGCTTCAAGAAGGGCTGCTATCCGGGGCAGGAAGTCGTCGCCCGCACCCATTACCTCGGCAAGGTCAAGCGTCGCATGTATCGCGCCAGCCTCGAATTGCCCTTCCCGCCCGGCACCGATGTCTATACCTCCGAAACCGGCGACCAGCATTGCGGTGCGGTGGTGTTGGCGGCACCTGCCCCCGCCGGCGGCTACGAATACCTGATCGTGGTGCAGTCTTCCGGCGCGGAGGGAGGCGAGGTGCATGTCGGCAAGCCGGATGGCCCGCGCATGAAGATTCTCGACCTGCCTTACAAAGTCGATTAGGGCCAAGCGGGGTGTGCCTGATACTGGTGGCGTGGCAGGCACATCCCGAATTCCCCTTTGTGCTGGCGGCCAACCGCGACGAGTTCTTTGCGCGCCGTAGCGCCAGCGCCGACTTTTGGACCGACCAGCCGCAGGTGCTTGCCGGCCGCGATCTGGAAGCCGGCGGCACCTGGCTCGGCATGACGCGCAGCGGCCGCTTCGCAGCGCTGACCAATTTCCGCGATCCGGGCAGCCACAAACCGCAGGCGCCGTCGCGGGGCAAACTAGTCGCCGACTTTCTGACTGGAAACTTGAGCAGCGACGCCTACCTCGATACGCTGAACCCCACCGACTACAACGGCTTCAACCTGCTGCTCGGCACTGTCGCCGGAGAGAATCGCCAGTTGGTCGCCTTCAGCAACGTCTCGAACCAGCGGCATTTACTCACGCCGGGCGTCTATGGCCTGTCAAACCATCTGCTCGACACGCCGTGGCCAAAAGTCGGCGCTGGCAAGACGGCGCTGGCCGCCGCGCTGACCGCCCTGCCCGACGAAAAGCCTCTGGCCGGACTGTTGCGGGATGATACGGTCCATCCCGACCAGTCCCTGCCGACCACCGGCGTCAGCCTGGAATGGGAACGGCTGCTTTCCGCCGCCTTCATCCACAGCCCCGACTACGGCACACGTTGTTCCACCATCATCAAGCTGGACGCCCAAAAAACGGCGAGCTTCGACGAGCAGACCTGGCTGCCCAGCGGCCAGGCCGGCACACGGCAGCGTTTCCGTTTCAGGCTGGAAACCCGATGAAGTACTGGCTGTTCCTGGCAATCTTCCTTGGCAGCGTGGCGCAGGCCCAAACCCAAAGCGTCGCCTGCCACATCACCTATGGCGGGGAAACCCGCGTGATCGAAGCCGCGCCGGTGGCCACGCCCTACAGCGTGCCGACCATGCAGGTGGGTTCCTATTTCCTGTTCCGGCTGGTGTTCGAGGCAGGCACCGCAATCAAGACCTATGTATATGGCGACCGCGACAGCGGTCCGGTACCCCTGCATCAGGCAACGTTCTCCTTGCCCGTGACCAATTCCAGTCGCCACGGCTTCAGCGGCCAGCATTTCGTCTATGAACCGGTGCGCGACGGCGAACTGCAGTACTGGTGCGAGTTGCGCCCATGACGCTGCGCGCGCTGTTCCTGATCTGCCTGTTCGCGGTCCTGCCCGTGCATGCCGAATCGGTGAAGCTGATTTTCGTCGGCGACATCATGCTCGACGACGGCCCCGGCCAGGCCATCGCCGCCGGCCGTGATCCGCTGGCGCCCTTTGCTGCCCTGCTCGCCGAAGCCGACTACCGCATCGGTAATCTCGAATGCCCCATAGCCACGGTCGGCCAGCCGATGGACAGCAAGATCTACAACTTCCGCGCCGATCCGCGCGTGCTGACCGTGCTCAAGGGCCGTTTCGACGCGCTGGCCGTTTCCAACAACCATTCCGGCGACTACGGCCAGGCGGCATTTCTGGAAACGCTCGACCACCTGAAGCAGACCGGCATCACCAGTTTCGGCGGCGGCCGCAACCAGACCGAGGCCCACGCGCCGCTGTGGATCGAGAAAAACGGCCTGCGTATCGCCGTGCTCGGCTACAACGAGTTCAAGCCGCGCAGCTTCGCGGCTGGCCCCCATTGGCCGGGCATCGCCTGGAGCGAGGACAGTCACGTGCTCGCCGACATCCGCGCGGCCCGCGCCGCCGGCGCCGACCTGGTGATCCCCTTCATGCACTGGGGCTGGGAGAACGAGCCGGCGCCGGACGCGCGCCAGCGCCACCTGGCGCGGCTGATGATCGATGCCGGTGCCGACGCGGTGGTCGGCGGTCATCCGCATGTCACGCAGGGCAGCGAGATTTATCGCGGCAAGCCGATCATCTACAGCCTGGGCAACTTTGTTTTCGACGGCTTTGACACACCAGCGGGAAAACTGGGCTGGCTGTTGCGGCTGGACGTGGATCGCAGCGGCGTGTTGTCATGGGATACGCGCGCGGCACAGATGGACGATGCAGGCATCCCCCACCCGGCGCCGGGCGCACAAACGCCCTGCGGCAAGGCCGGCGACAGCGTTCCCGGATTGTGCGTGAATCCCTGATACGGCGGTATTTCAGGCTGGCCGGAGCGTCTTGTGCATGCTGACATGCTCTATCCCGGCTTCCAGGAAAACCTCGCCCTCGACGACAAAACCAAACTGCGCATAGAACGGCGCAGCATGGGTTTGGGCGTTGAGCCGGACCATGCGTTTCCTGTTTTGGGCGGCAAGTTCGAGCAAGCTTTGTAACAAGGCAGTGCCGACGCCGCGACCACGCCAGTCCCGCAGGACCGCCATGCGACCGATATGGCCGTGGGGCAACAAGCGGCCGGTGCCAATCGGTTCGCCTTTGGGGCCAAAGGCGACGACATGGCGGCTCGTCGCATCGTATTCGTCCTGCTCGATCTCCAGTGGGACGCCCTGCTCCACCACGAACACGCGCTCGCGCAGCGGCATGGCGATCGCGCCGAGCGCTTTCCAGTCGCCCGTTTTGATACGAAACTCGACGATGTCGACCGGCGTGTAGGGCGGCACCCGGTCGAACAACGCGACGATGTCGGCGTTGTGCATGCGGATACAGCCGATCGAGCCGGGCGTTCCCAAAGGCACGCTATCCGGGCTGCCGTGGATGTAGATATAGCGGCGCATGGTGTCGACCTGGCCGCGCCGATTGAAGCCCGGTTCACAGCCCGACAGCCAGAGAATGCGCGTCAGGATCCAGTCGCGGCCGGGGTTGGCTGCCGCGAGTGCGGGCGTCCAGATTTCACCGGTCGGCCGGCGGCGCACGAACACTGTATTCGCCGTCGCACCAGCGCCGACTTTTGCGCGAATGAGGTGTTTGCCGCGCGGCGTGCAGAAACTGCCGCTTTGCTCCCCTGCGCCATTCGCCGCCGTCGAGACGGCGTAGCGTTTGAGCAGTGCGCCATTCGCGTCATGGAGTTCCAAGGTCTGCGCCGGAATGCTGATTCTGATGCGCATCAGGCCACCTCGGTTCTGGCGCGCCGGGCGGCAAAAAACCCCGACAGCAGCGCCCCGCACTCCGCGGCGCGCACCCCGCTGACGACCTCGGCATGATGATTGAGACGATCCTCGGCAAACAGATCCACCACGCTGCCCGCTGCCCCGGTCTTCGGATCGCGCGCGCCGTACACCACCCGTTCGATGCGCGCATGCATGATCGCGCCCGCGCACATCACACAGGGTTCCAGTGTCACATAGAGGGTGCAGCCGGGCAGCCGGTAATTGCCGAGCCGGGCTGCCGCATCGCGCAGCGCCATCACCTCGGCATGGGCGGTGGGATCGTGGCGGCCGATCGGCTGGTTGAAACCCCGCCCGACGACCGTGCCGTCCTGGACGATCACCGCACCGACCGGCACCTCGCCCAGCGTCGCCGCCTGGCGCGCCAGTTCCAGCGCCATGCCCATGAAATCGCTGTCGTCCATCGTACTGGCGGATCAGATTGAGCGGCGGATGCCCTCAGCAAGAATCGCCGGATCCTCGGCGCCGACAATGATCTGTTTACCTGCCAAGATGAAAGTAGGAATCATCGTGATGCCCATTTGCCGGGCTGCGCTTTCGCGCTGCCGAACGAGGTCGACATCACGATCCGACGCCAGATAAGCCGCTACCTCCTTGGCGTCGTAACCGCACTCGGCGGCAATCTTCACCAGTGTTTCGGGATCGCCCACCGCCTCGCCACGCTGGAATTGCGCGGCAAACAATCTTTCGATCAGTGCGTCGGCATTGCCCTTTGCCTGCGCCCAGTGCAGCAGGCGATGCGCCTTCAGCGTATTGGCGCGCAGGGCGATTTTCTCGAAGGCATAGTCGAGGCCATAAGCGCGGCCCGCTTCGCGCACGCGCTCGAACAACTCCTCGACCTTTTCGCGGCTACCGAATTTGTTTACGAGAAAAGGCAGATAGGGTTCGCCCTCGGGCGGTGTGTCCGGATTGAGGAAAAACGGCCGCCAAATGGTCTGGCAGGCAAAGTCGGGAATATCCCGCCGCACCATGGCAAGCGCCGTCTCCAGCCGGCGTTTGCCGATGAAGCACCAGGGACAAACGACGTCGGAAACAATCTCGATGGTAAGCATCAGGCGTTCTTCGTGACTTGGCCGCCTTGATCGAGCAGCTGCGCCTGTGCCGCGGCCAGGCGCGCGATCGGCACGCGTGGACCGGAGCAGGACACATACGTCAGTCCGATTGCATGGCAGAAAGCGATCGAGCCGGGGTGACCGCCATGCTCGCCGCAGATGCCGATCTTGAGATCGGGGTTGGTCTTGCGGCCTTCAGTCACGGCCAGCTTCATCAACTCGCCGACACCCTTCTGGTCAAGCACTTCGAAGGGGTTGTCGATGAGAATGCCCGCTTCGACGTAGCCCGGCAGGAACTTGTTCTCGGCATCCTCACGACTGAACGAGAAGGTAGCCTGCGACAGGTCGTTGGTACCGAAGGAGAAGAACTCCGCATCCTGCGCCATGCGCCCGGCACGCAGGCAGGCGCGCACCACTTCCAACATGCTGCCGAACTTGTAGCCGACATTGATGCCATGGGTGAGCTCGACCACCTTGTGGATGCGTTTGACATAGCTGTGGATGCGCACCAGCTCTTCCACCGTCGCCACCTGCGGCACCATGATCTCCGGATAGACCTCGATGCCTTCCTTGGCGCACAGCGCGGCGGCTTCGAGCACCGCCTGGATCTGCATCGAATAGATTTCGGGATAGGTGATGCCGAGCCGCACGCCGCGATGACCAAGCATCGGGTTGACCTCGGAGAGCGCGCGCACCTTCTTGAGCGTCTTCTCCTTTTTGGCGATGACATCCTCTTCGAGGTGATTGTCCTTGAACTCGGACATGCTGCGGCCAAGTTTGGAAAGGCCGTCGGCATATTGCATGTAGAGCCGCGGATTCAGCAGCTTGAGCGTTTCCGGCAGTTCCTCGAGTGCATTGAGGGAGTCACGCAGGTGGTGCAGGTGGGCGATTTCCAGTTCGAGTTGGGCGGCGGTGGGCAGAAACTCGTGCAACGGCGGATCGATCAGGCGCACGGTGACCGGCAGCCCGCGCATGGCCTTGAAAATGCCCTTGAAGTCGGAACGCTGGATTGGCAGGAGACGGTCGAGCGCGGCCTGGCGTTCTTCGCTGGACTCGGCGAGGATCATTTCCTGCACGATGGGCAGACGGTCGGTGGCGTTGAACATGCGCTCGGTGCGACATAGGCCGATGCCCATGGCACCAAACGCGCGCGCGCGGATGGCATCTTCCGGCGTGTCGGCGTTGGCCATCACCTTGAGGCGCGAGACCTGATCGGCCCACTTCAACAGGGTGGCCATATCCTGGTTGAATTCGGCCTGCACAGTCGGCACTTCGCCGGCATAAACGTTGCCGTTGCCGCCGTCGATGGTGATCACGTCGCCCTCGTGCAGCGTCGTGTCGCCGATGGTGGCGCAACGTTTCAGGTCGTCGATGTGGATGGCCTCGCAGCCTGACACACAGGGCTTGCCCATGCCGCGTGCAACCACCGCCGCGTGGGAAGTCTTGCCGCCGCGACTGGTGAGAATGCCCTGCGCATGGAAGAAGCCGTGAATGTCCTCGGGTTTGGTCTCTTCGCGCACCAGGATGATTTTTTCGCCCGCGAGGCCACGCGATTCAGCCGTGTCGGCGTCGAAGACGATCTTGCCGGAAGCAGCACCCGGCGAGGCCGACAGGCCGGTGGCGAGTGGTTTGCCCTTGAAATTGGGCGACAGTTGCGGCACTAGTAATTGTTCCAGCATGGCGGGATCGACGCGCAACAACGCCACCTCCTTGCTGATCAGGCCTTCCTTGAACATCTCGACCGAGGTGCGCACCAGCGCCTGGGCATTCATCTTGCCGTTGCGGGTTTGCAGGCAGTACAGAATGCCACGTTCGATGGTGAATTCGAAATCCTGCACTTCCTTGTAATGTTTTTCGAGACGATTATGTAATTCAAGCAACTGCCGGTAGATTTCCGGCATGTCCTGTTCCATCTCGGCGATGGCCCTCGGCGTACGAATGCCGGCCACGACGTCCTCGCCCTGGGCGTTGACGAGGTATTCGCCATAGATCATGTCCTCGCCGGTGCCAGGGTTGCGGGTGAAGCCGACGCCGGTGCCCGAGTCATTGCCCATGTTGCCGAACACCATGGTGCAGACACTGACGGCAGTGCCGTTGGCAACATCCTTGGTGATCCTGAATTGCTTGCGGTAGTCGACGGCTCGCTTGCCGTTCCAGGAGCGGAACACCGCACCGATGGCGATCTCGAGCTGCTTGAAGGGGTCTTCGGGGAAGGGCTTGCCGGTGTTGGCCTCGATGATTTTGGCAAACTGATCCGCCAGTTCTGCCAGGTGTTCGGCCTTGAGATCAACGTCCTGCGCCACGCCGACTTTTTTCTTCATGGCCGCCATGGCTTCGTCGAAATGCTTGTCCTCGACCCCCAGTGCGATCTTGCCGAACAGCTGGATGAAGCGGCGGTAGGCGTCGTAACCGAAACGCGGGTTGTCGGTCAACTTGATGATCGCCTGCAGCGTGGTCTTGTTGAGGCCCAGGTTGAGGATGGTGTCCATCATGCCCGGCATCGACATTGAGGAGCCGGAGCGCACCGACACCAGCAGCGGATTGTCACCGCCGCCGAAGGTTTTTCCGGTCTTCTGTTCGAGAGCCTTCATGTGGGCGAGGACTTCGTCCATCGCGCCCTCAGGCAGGGCGTCATGCTCCAGATAACTCAGGCAGGTATCGGTGGTGATCGTGAAGCCGGGCGGCACGTTCAGTCCGATCTGGGTCATCTCGCACAGATTCGCGCCCTTGCCGCCCAACAGCATCTTGTTCTTGCCATCGCCTTCTTCGAAGGCATAAACAAATTTGGTGTTTGCCATATCCAGGTCCCTTTTCATCTTGTGATGGTAGTTTTGTTTCGTCTGATTTTATACGAGACGACTGACATGCGCCGGTAAGACCGGGAGTATTATTGCGTGTCTTGCGGCCGAAGCCCGGCCTCCGCCGCCTACCTGCCAATCAGCCAACCTTACTGGAGTTCACATGAGCACTTCTCTTTTTGCCAACGTCGAAATGGCCCCGCGCGACCCGATCCTCGGTCTCAACGAAGCTTTCAATGCCGACAAGAATCCCGCCAAGGTGAACCTGGGCGTCGGCGTCTACTTCGGCGACGATGGCAAGATTCCGCTGCTGGCGGCCGTCAAGGCTGCCGAAAAGGCCCGCCTCGAAGCCCAGCCGCCGCGCGGCTACCAACCCATCGATGGCACGCCCGCCTACAACGGCGCAGTGCAAAACCTGATGTTCGGCAAGGACTCCGAACTGCTCGCCGCCGGCCGCGCCATCACCTGCCAGTGCCTGGGCGGCACCGGCGCGCTCAAGGTCGGCGCGGATTACCTCAAGCAACTGCTGCCGGGTTCGACCGTCTATATCAGCGACCCCAGCTGGGAAAACCATCGCGCCCTGTTCGAAAATGCCGGCTTTCCGGTCAAGGACTACGCCTACTATGACGCCGCCACGCGCGGTGTCGATTTCGCCGCCATGAAGGCCTCATTGGCCGCGATGCCGGCCAAGTCCATCGTCGTGCTGCATGCCTGCTGCCACAACCCGACCGGCGCTGACATCACTGCCGCCCAGTGGGCCGAGGTGGTTGCCGCCATCAAGGAGAAAAACCTCGTCGCCTTCATCGACATGGCCTACCAGGGTTTCGCCGACAGCATCCAGCAGGACGCCGCAGCACTTGACCTGTTCACCGCTTCCGGCCTGCAGTTCTTCGTTTCCAGCTCCTTCTCCAAGTCTTTCTCGCTCTACGGCGAGCGCGTCGGCGCGCTGACCATCGTCACCGCCAGCAAGGAAGAGTCGTCCCGCGTGCTGTCCCAGGTCAAGCGCGTGATCCGCACCAACTACTCCAACCCGCCCACCCACGGCGGCGCGGTGGTTGCCGCGGTACTGTCCAGCCCCGAACTGCGCCAGATGTGGGAAGACGAACTCGCCGGCATGCGCGACCGCATCCGCGTCATGCGCTCCAGCCTCGTCGAAAATCTTGCGGCCGCCGGCGCCAAGGACTTTTCCTTCATCAATGTCCAGCGCGGCATGTTCTCCTATACCGGCCTGACGGCTGCGCAGGTGGAAAAAATGCGCGCCGAATACGGCATCTACGCCGTCAGCACCGGCCGCATCTGCGTCGCTGCACTGAATACCAGGAATATCGAATACGTGGCGAAAGCCATCGCGGCGGTTATCAAGTAAATATCACCATCACTCGCCACTCCAGTCGTCTTTCCGTGCGATTGGAGTGTGCTAACATTCGCCGCCTCGATAAAGCATGAATTCAAGCCACAGTCGGCATCTTGGGTGGTTAGCTCAGCGGTAGAGCACTGCCTTCACACGGCAGGGGTCACTGGTTCAAACCCAGTACCACCCACCAAAATAAAATCAAACGGTTACAGCACTTCAAACGCCAGCAGCACGCTGGCGTTTTTATTTTCCCGGATCCGCTCTGACCATAGCGGCAGCCTGCTGCCGGCGACTTCTCGTGGCATATCAGAAGGACATGCGGTACGGCAGGTGCCCCGCCATCGCGGTCTGGTAGTCCAGCATCGCGCCCTCTTCGCGCGCCAGGTAGCGCGCCACCGCGTCGCGCAGGCGCGGATCGGCGATCCAGAAGGCGGACCAGGTCGGCACCGGCTCGAAGCCGCGGGCGAGCTTGTGCTCGCCCTGCGCACCGGGCTCGAAGCGCTGCAGGCCGTGGCCGATCGCGTATTCGATGCCCGCGTGGTAGCACAGCTCGAAATGCAGGCCGGGACAGTCGATCTCGGTGCCCCAGTGGCGACCGTAGAGCGCCGCGGCGTCGCGGTAGCAAATCGCCGAGGCCACGGGTTGTTCGGGCCGCGCTCTGTCGAACGCGCAGAACACCACCATCTGCCGACCCAGCGCGGCGCCGACGCTGCGGAAGAAATCGGCAGTGAACACGGCGTAGCCACCCAGCCGCTCGAAAGTACATTGGTAATGGCGGTGGATGACCGACCACTGCGCATCTTCGATCTCGTCGCCGTGGAGCACTTCGACACGCAATCCCGCATCGGCCACCGCGCGCCGCTCGCGCTTCAGCTTCTTGCGCTTCTCGGCCGTGAAGGTGCCCAGAAAATCGGTGAAATCGCGATAGCCGCGATTGAGCCAGTGGAACTGCACGCCGCGCCGCACCAGCAGCCCGGCCGCTTCAAGCATCGCGCGCTCGGGTTCGCGCACATACAGGCATTGCCAGTTGGAGGCGCCCGAAGCGACGGTGAGATCTCTGGCGGCGGCGATCAGTGCAGCAGCAACCTCGGAACCGCCATTGCCCGCCACCAGCAGGCGCGGTCCCGGTGACGGCGTGAAGGGCACGCCGGTGACGAATTTCGGAAAGTAACTCAGTCCGGCCTGCTGCCAGGCTGCTCCCCAGCTGTAATCCATCGCGAAATCGCCGTACCAGTGATGGCGTTCATACATGGGCAACAAGCCGGCGATCCGCCCTTCATCGGCGCGCAGCACAAGGTGCATCGGCTTCCAGCCCAGCGGGCCGCGTGCGGTGACGCATTGCTCGGCCGCGCCGAGGAACGCTCGGCTGACGAAGGGATCGCCGGCCGTGGCCAGCCCCTGCCAGTCGGCCTCGTCGAGGTCAAGCGCGCTCGTAAGAAGTGTGGCGTCAAGCATGTGCGGTGACGTTCCGGTGATGGGTGTTCATATAGGTATTATCGCGCCCAGAATCAAGGCGCAATAATGTTTTGTCATCGATACGGCATCATGGTCATGACGCAACCCGAACAATCAGCACGGGGGCATCGACCGCCTGCTCCGCGCAGTACGGCTACAGTAGCAGGTCACCCCATCCCTGAAAAAGTATGGTAGAAGAAACGGTCTAACAGGTCGGCGCGGAGTTCTCCGATGCGCGCATCGAACATTCGCTGAATTTCCGTTTGAACCTGACCCTTCATCCAGCAATCCGTGATGTCAGGCGCAGATCGTCACGCCAATCCTGCCACTCAGGACGGAGCACATATGCCGAATATTCAGACACTCATCAGTCGCTTGAGCGACCTTGATCTCCACCTGTTTCGCGAAGGCAGCCATAGCCGGCTTTACGAGCTCCTCGGCGCCCATCCCGAGGTACGCGATGGCGTCGCCGGCTGTCATTTCGCGCTATGGGCGCCGAATGCCCATGCCGTCTCCGTCATGGGCGAGTTCAACGACTGGCACCGCCATACTCACTGGCTGCGGCGCATCCATGCCGATGCCGGCATCTGGGAAGGTTTTGTGCCGGGTGCCAGCGTCGGGCAGCGCTACAAGTTCCACATCGAATCGAATGTGAATGGCTACAAGGTCGACAAGGCCGACCCCTTCGCCTTCACCAGTGAAGTCGCTCCGGCCACCGCTTCGATCATCGCCAGTCTGGATTACCAGTGGCACGACGAAAACTGGATGGGTAGGCGCAAGCAGGCGAATGCGCTCGACGCCCCGCATTCCGTCTACGAAGTCCACCTGGGCTCATGGCGCCGCTCGCCGGATAATCCCGATCAGATACTCGGCTATCGCGCTATCGCGCCTCAGCTCGCCGACTATTGCCTCGACATGGGTTTCACGCATGTCGAATTGCTGCCGGTGATGGAGCATCCGTTCTACGGCTCATGGGGCTACCAGGTCACCGGTTTTTTTGCCGCGACCTCGCGCTACGGTTCGCCACAGGATTTCATGTTCCTGATCGACCACCTGCATCAGCGCGGCATCGGCGTCATTCTCGACTGGGTGCCCTCGCACTTTCCGAACGACGAACATGGCCTGGCCTACTTCGACGGCACGGCGCTCTACGAGCATGCCGACCCGCGCCAGGGCTACCATCCGGAATGGAGCAGCCAGATCTTCAACTACGGACGCCACGAAGTGCGCGCCTTTCTGCTCTCCTCCGCGCTATTCTGGCTCGACAAATATCACATCGACGGCCTGCGCGTCGATGCCGTCGCTTCCATGCTGTATCTGGATTACGCCCGCAAGGCAGACGAATGGGTGCCCAACGAATACGGCGGCAAGGAAAACCTCGCCGCGATCCAGTTCCTGCGCCAGTTGAATGAAGCGGTGTATCGCGACTTTCCCGACACGCAGACCATCGCCGAGGAATCGACTTCCTGGCCGATGGTGTCGCGCCCCACCTGGCTCGGTGGCCTGGGATTCGGCATGAAATGGAACATGGGCTGGATGCACGACACGCTTGACTATTACGCCCAGGATCCCGTCCATCGCAAGCATCACCACGACCAGATCACCTTCAGCATCTGGTATGCCTTCCACGAGAACTTCATGCTGCCGATCTCGCACGACGAGGTGGTGCATGGCAAGGGCTCGCTGGTCGGCAAGCTGCCCGGCGACGCGTGGCAGCGCTTTGCCAACCTGCGCCTGCTGCTCGGTTACATGTGGGCGCACCCGGGTAAGAAGCTGCTGTTCATGGGCTGTGAATTTGGCCAGTCGCGTGAATGGAACCACGACACCAGCCTCGACTGGCACCTGCTGCAATATGCCCCGCATGCCGGCGTCCAAAGCTGGCTGCGCGACCTGAATGCCTGCTACAAAACGCACCCGGCCCTGTTCGGCCGCGACTTCAGCCAGGACGGCTTCGAGTGGATCGACTGCCACGACAGCGACGAGAGCGTCATCAGTTTTTTACGCAGGGGTCCGCAAGGCGAAACCCTGCTGGTCGTCATCAACGCCACGCCTGTGCTGCGCGAGAGCTATCGGGTGGGCGTGCCCATGGTGGCAGGTGGCGGATACTGGCGCGAATTGCTGAACAGCGACGCCGACTGCTATGGCGGCAGCGGTAAGGGCAATGGCGGCGGCGTGAATGCCGAGGCATACGCCCAGCATGGACGGCCCTGCTCCCTGCCGTTACGACTGCCGCCTCTGGGGGTACTGTTCCTCGAACCGGCGTAAATAAGCCCGCCCCCCTCGCGGGGGTTCCAGACGGATCGCTGCGCTCGTTTGTTACGGGGAGGGTTGTTCTAGGTTGTGGTACGGGTTGCGGCTGGCGCCGCGTGCCGCCTTGTGTGCGACAAAGTCGCATTCCGCTTTGCGGAACCAGCCTTCGGCTGTCCTGCGGCCTACGGCCTTGTCTTGGGGCGGCCCGGCGGTATCAGGCCGCCAACATTCTCCACAGCGTCTTGCCCTTGCTTTCCTTGTCGATCTCGGCCAGCACGCGTTCATGCTCGGCCAACTCGTCGGCAGTCGCGGCCAGCACGCGCACTGGCGGACGTTCGCCGGCCATCAGGGCGACCATTTCTGCCGAACCCATTTCCAGATCCATCATCAGGCTTTCCTGGCCGCGCGTCATCGCCAGATAGACCTCGGCCAGCAGCTCGGCGTCGAGCAAGGCGCCATGCAACTGCCGGCTTGAGTTATCAACCCCGAATTCGCTGCACAGCGCATCGAGGTTGTTCTTTTTACCGGGCCGCAATTCGCGCGCCATTTTGAGCGTATCGGTAATGCAATTGCAGCCGGACTTCAGCGGTTCCCGGTCGATCAATTCCAGTTCATTGTCGAGAAAGCCGACATCGAAGGGCGCGTTGTGAATGATGACTTCGGCATCGCACACAAATTCGAGCAACTCCTCGGCAACATCGGCAAATTTCGGCTTGTCGGCAAGAAACTCGTCGGTCAACCCATGCACGGCCTGAGCCCCCGCGCCAATGGCGCGCCCGGGATTCAGATAACAATGAAAATGCCGGCCGGTCAGCTTGCGGCTCACCATCTCGACACAAGCAATCTCGATGACCCGTTCACCCTGACGCCATTCGAGTCCGGTGGTTTCGGTGTCCAGCATGACCTGGCGAATAATGCTCATACATGTTCCTCGATGGCGCGGCGGGCCAATACATCGACGCGCTCGTTCTCCACATGTCCGGAATGGCCGCGCACCCACAGCCATTCGATTTTGTGGCCGACCGTGGCAGCGTCGAGCGCCTGCCAGAGGTCGACATTCTTCACGGGCTGGCGACCGGCGGTTTTCCAGCCGCGTTTTTTCCAGCCGTGGATCCACTCGCTGATGCCCTTTTGCACATATTGCGAATCGGTATGCACGCGTGCCGCCACTGGACGCTTGAGAGAACGCAGTGCCTCGATGACTGCCATCAGCTCCATGCGGTTGTTCGTGGTGGCCGGGTCATAGCCCGACAGTTCCTTCTCCTTGCCCCCCACCCGCAGCAAAGCCCCCCAGCCACCGGGGCCGGGATTGCCGCTGCACGCGCCATCGGTATAGATATCAACGGTATCGCTCATTGTTCTTTCGTTTTTTGTGTCAGCGGCTTGCGTGTCACCGCAGCCATGGCGCGGGCGGCCGCCATGCGCTCATGCCATTTCGGCATGATCAGCCGCATGCCTTGCTGGCGCTTGATCGCCTGGACAACATACACCCCGCCCGCAATTGGCCACCAGCGATCGCCGGCGGCATCCATGAAGCGCCAGCGCTTCAACCATTTTTCCTGACGCACCGGCGGGATATAACAACCGAAGGCGCCACTGCGGGTCTCGAAACCCAGCAAGGTGAACCAGTCACGCAGCCGTGGCACGCTGAGATAGCGTCCCTGCCAGGGCGGGCGACCGGCATGCCGGGCTATGGCGCGCCGCAGCCCCCAGAAGCTGTAGGGATTGAACCCGATCACCACCACGCTACCTTCCGGCACCAGTACCCGCTCCACTTCACGCAAAACCTGGTGTGGGTTGGCATTGAATTCGAGCACATGCGGCAGGACGATCAGGTCGATGCTGTTCGATGCAAAGGGTAGAAAGCGGGGATCGCTTTGCACCATTACACCACCCCGGTCGCAACAGAGCACATGGAATGGCATGCGATTGGCCCGCAGCATATTGAGATGCGGAAAACCAACCTGCACTGCATTGAAACCAAAAATATCCGCCAGCAGAATATCGAGCTTGCGTTGTTCCCACGCCAGCACATATTTTCCCAGGGGTGTTTCCAGCCATTCGGCAAAACCATTAATCGCCATTAGAATAAAGCTCCCCCCGAGAACGCCGCCGTGCGGCATTCCCCCCCCAAGGGGCCAAGAAATACTTGGGGCGGCCCGGCGTATTTCTTGAGATCACCATGCAAATCGAACCGATCAAAGCATTTGAAGACAACTACATCTGGGCCTTGCGCCAGGACGGCCAGCTTGTGGTCGTCGACCCGGGCGATGCGGCTCCGGTGCTGCGCTTCATCGAGCAAACCGGCGACCGCCTCTGTGCGATCCTGGTCACGCACCGGCATGGCGACCACATCGGCGGCATCGCCGAACTCGTCGCCCGTTATCCGGTGCCCGTGTTCGGCCCGACGCGGGAAGCCGGCGAAGTCGTCACCCATCCCCTGCGCGATGGCGCCACCATGCACATTCCGGGACTGGGCGAGGAATTCACGGTGATCGAGGTGCCGGGACATACGCTGGGTCATATTGCCTATTATCGCTTGGGGATCCTGTTCTGTGGCGATACCGTGTTCGGCGCCGGTTGTGGCCGCGTCTTCGAGGGCACGATGGCCCAGATGCAGTCATCGCTCGCCCGCCTGACGGCCCTGCCGCCTGAGACGCTGGTCTATTGCGCCCACGAATATACGCAATCCTGTCTGAACTTTGCGCACATGGTCGAACCGGACAACGCGACCATCGCCGCCCGCAGTGCGCAGGTCGCCCAACTGCGTGCCAGCGACCGGCCCTCCGTGCCCTCCACGCTCGCCGAAGAACTGGCCACGAATCCCTTCCTGCGCTGGCAATCCCCAGCCGTCATCGCCGCCGCCGCCGCACGTCTGGGCCATGCGCCGGCGAACGACGTCGCCACCTTCGGTGCAATCCGCCTGTGGCGGGACAGCCTTTAACCATTCATCAAGAGGAAACCCCATGAAAAATACCCTGCTGGCCACCCTACTCGCCACCGCCCTCTGCGCCGCCCAGGCCGCCCAGGCTGCTGACACTGTCAAAGTCGGCTTCCTCTCAACCTTGTCCGGCCCCGCCGCCGGTCTCGGCGTCGACATCCGCGACGGCTTTCAGCTGGCCATGCAGCATTTGAACGGCAAGCTGGGCGGGCTGCCGGCCGAAATCATCGTCGCCGACGATCAGCAGAATCCGAACACCGCCAAGCAGACCACCGAACGCTTCCTCAAGAAGGACAAGGTCGACTTCATGACCGGCATCATCTTCTCGAACATCCTGCTCACCGTTGCCAAGCCGGTCTTCGACAGCCAGACCTTTTACATTTCTGCCAATGCCGGCCCATCGGCACTCGCCGGCAAGGAATGCAACCCCTACTTCTTCAACGTTGCCTGGCAAAACGACAACGTGGCAGAAGCCATGGGCAAATGGGCCAGCGACGAGGGTTACAAGACTGTCGTCGCCATCGCCCCCAACTATCCGGCCGGCAAGGACTCCATCAACGGATTCAAGCGTTTCTTCAAGGGCAAAGTTGATGAAGAGATGTACACCAAGCTGGGCCAGCTCGACTATGCCGCCGAACTCGCGCAACTGCGTGCCGCCAAGCCCGATGCTGTGTTCTTCTTCCTGCCCGGCGGCATGGGCATCAACTTCATCAAGCAATTCGTCGCTGCCGGTTTGTCAAAAGACATGCGCCTGATCACTTCCGGATTTTCCGCCGACGAAGACACCATCCCGGCCGTCGGCGAGCCGATGCTCGGCCTGTTCAATTCATCCCACTGGGCGCACGACCTGAACAATGCCGCCAACAAGAAATTTGTCGCCGATTTCGAAAAAGAGTACAAGCGCCTGCCTTCGCTGTATGCCTCGCAGGGCTACGACGCCGCCATGCTGATGGACGCCGCGGTGCGCAACACCAAGGGCAAGCTCGAAGACAAGGCCGCCGTGCGCAAGGCCCTCGAAGCCGCAAAGTTCACCTCGGTGCGCGGCAAGTTCAAGTTCAACACCAACCACTTCCCGGTACAGGACTACTTCCTGCGCGTCGTGCGCAAGGACGAAAAAGGCCGCATTACCAACAAGCTGATGGGCACCATCTTCACCGATCACGCCGATGCCTATGTCGGCGAGTGCAAGATGCCGAACTGATGGTGTTTCGACTCTGACCTGAGCGGGCGCCGTCCAGCCAACGGTAGCCCGCTTTTTCTTGCGGCAATCCATCAGGGTGTTTGCATCGAAAAGGTGCATGCCAGGCACCATTCAGGTGCTTGATAGATGATCGGGCGCGATATTGGTGCGCCGGGTCATTGATTCGACACAATAACCCGGCAGGAACGCTTGTTGCTTCATTGTCCCGGATTCACAACTCTGGGGCACCCAATGGACAACTTCAAAACTTCCGCCGACGTGCTGTTCATCCTGCTCGGCGCCATCATGATCCTGGCGATGCATGCCGGCTTCGCCTTCCTTGAACTCGGCACGGTCCGGCGCAAGAACCAGGTCAATGCGCTGGTCAAGATCCTTTCCGACTTTGCGGTCTCGACGCTGGCCTATTTCTTCATCGGCTACGGCATCGCCTACGGGGTGCACTTCTTTGTCGGTGCCGAGGAACTGACGCAGAAGAGCGGCTACGAACTGACCAAGTTTTTCTTCCTGCTGACTTTTGCCGCGGCGATTCCCGCCATTGTCTCGGGCGGCATCGCCGAGCGCGCACGCTTCGGGCCGCAACTGGTGGCCACATTCCTGCTGGTCGGCTTTCTCTATCCGTTCTTCGAGGGCATCGCCTGGAACCAGGCTTACGGCATTCAGGGCTGGCTCAATGCCACCTTCGGTGCAGAGTTCCACGACTTTGCCGGCTCGGTGGTGGTGCATGCGGTGGGCGGCTGGGTCGGCTTGGCGGCCGTGCTGCTGCTCGGTGCGCGGCGTGGTCGCTATCACAAGGATGGCCGCATCGCCGGCGCGCACCCGCCGTCCTCGATTCCCTTCCTCGCATTGGGCGCATGGATCCTCATCGTCGGCTGGTTCGGCTTCAATGTCATGAGTGCACAAACGCTCGAAAAAGTCTCCGGTCTGGTCGCCATGAACTCCTTGCTGGCCATGGCCGGCGGCACCTTGGTGGCTCTGGCCTTGGGCAGGAACGACCCGGGCTTCGCCCACAACGGACCGCTGGCCGGACTGGTCGCCATCTGCGCCGGCTCCGACCTGATGCACCCGCTCGGTGCGCTCCTCACCGGCGGCATAGCCGGCGGCCTGTTCGTCGTGATGTTCACCCTGAGCCAGAACCGCTGGAAAATCGACGATGTGCTTGGCGTCTGGCCGCTGCATGGCCTGTGCGGCGCCTGGGGCGGCATCGCCGCCGGCATCTTCGGGCTGAAGGAACTGGGTGGCATGGGCGGCGTCACCTTCATGAGCCAGCTCGCCGGCACCCTGCTCGGCGTGTCCATCGCCTTTGTCGGCGGCCTGGCCGTCTATGGCGCGGTCAAGCTGGCTGTCGGCATCCGCCTCGACCCCGAAGACGAATTCAACGGCGCCGACCTCGCCATCCACAAGATCTCGGCCAGCGCCGAGCGTGAAACGCTCTGGTAAGTCGTCCCGGCGCAGGCAGCCGCCGTCCCGCCAGCGCCGACTTTCGGGGTGGGGTAGAACAATCTGCCGGGAAATTGTGGCGCGATACTCATTTATCGCGCCACACAATGGCGCGTATTTTGACAAAACGCGCCAATACAGTTAGTCTTTTGGCGCGAATAACCAGTTACGCGCCAAAAGAAGGTGCCACATGCCAAAAAAACTCCCCGAGGATTTGCACGCAAGAATAGAAGCCGAGATTGCCCAACATCCGGATGGAGTCGGCATCGACGATCTGCATACCGTTTTGGCCGATATCGTCAGCCGCCGCACCCTGCAGCGGCGCCTGGCTAACTTGGTCGGGCACCAGAGAATTCAAGTCAAGGGCGAAGGGAAAGCAATCCGATATCTGTTTGCGCCCGTCTTGGTTAGGGGGGGCAATTCTGTCCAGATCAACACCGTAAGTGCGGGCAGCTTCGAAATATATGTGCCCACTTCACCCGAGGGTGCGGAAATCAAGGCCTACGTCAGCCAACCCATCCAAGGCCGCAAGCCGGTGGGCTATGACCGAAATTTTCTGGCAGCGTATCGCCCCAACGCGTCCAGCTACCTATCCCCGGAAATTCGCGATCACCTGCACAACATCGGGCGCTCTCCCGACGGTGAGCGTCCGGCCGGCACCTATGCGCGCGACATCCTGGGGCGACTGCTGATCGATCTGTCCTGGGCATCGAGCCAGCTCGAAGGCAACACCTATACCCGCCTCGATACGCAAAACCTGATCGAGAGAGGTCAGGCCGCCGCAGGGAAGGATCGCCGCGAAGCGCAGATGATCTTGAACCACAAGGCGGCCATCGAGTTGCTGGTGAACGAGACCGAGGACATCGGCTTCAACACCTTCACCTTCCACAACCTGCACGCGCTGCTGTCGGAAAACCTGCTCGCCGACCCGAGCGAGAGCGGGAGGCTTCGCAGTCGCATTGTCGAGGTCAGCGGCACGGTGTTTCACCCTCTGGGCATCCCGCAGCAGATCGACGCCTATTTCCGCATGATCCTGGAAAAGGCCGGCGCGATCGAAGACCCCTTCGAGCAAGCCTTTTTCATCATGGTCCATATCCCCTACTTGCAACCGTTCGTCGACGTGAACAAGCGGGTATCCCGGCTGGGCGCCAACATCCCGCTCATCCGGCACAACCTTTGCCCACTGTCCTTCATCGATGTACCCGAACGGGCTTATGTGGAAGGCACACTGGGCGTGTACGAGATGAAACAAGTCGATCTCCTGCGCGATGTGTTCGTGTGGGCCTACGAGCGCTCCTGCCAACGCTACATGGCCATTCGCGAAACCGTCGCCGAGCCCGACCCCGTGCGCCTGCGCTACCGCGAAGCACTGATTGCCGTGGTGGCTGAGATCGTGCGCGGCCAGCAGCCTTCCGGCGAAGCGGCCGTGCGCGCCGTGGCAGCGGCGCTGGTGCCATCAGAGGACCTGGATAAAATCATCGAATTGGCCCTGGACGACCTGCGGAATCTACATGAAGGCAACGTCACCCGTTACCGGTTGCGACTGTCTGAGTACCGCACGTGGCAACCGCTGCAACAGGCTGAGAAGTCAGAGGGGGGCAAGAATAATTAAGGCTCAGACTGAACTGACCTGGGCAGGACGGACCGAATCAGATTGAATAGGCGAAATAACGCTGGAGGCGCCCGGCTTCATGCTGTACGCGGGCTGTCGGCCAACTGCCGCCGCTCGATGATTCCGGATAGCTGACATCCGGACGACTGCTGTACCTCGGCACCTGCCAGAAGACCAATTAACACAACTCGGCCATAGCTGTCGCTCGATCATTTACAGCGAATTGTCCGGTACGCGCCACCTTGCGGCCGCCTGCCAGAACGCTGGCGTGGAACCCCCTTGAACTTGTTTGTAGTGGAAGCCAGGCGGCGCTATTAAGCCTTTCCAGTGAGCTTGAGGGGCAACAAAGCGAAAACGTTGCGACGTAGCCGCGCTGGCCCTAATTGCGTACAACTGTATCTATTTGTATTTATGACATACCTCGTGATTCGACGGTTGCATCCCGCATATGCGGCTTGACATTACCGCGTTACCGGTGTAAAAGTACATCTATGACGTTTTTAAAGGAAAAAGACATGGATATCACCGCTAATGTTCACACGAGGCCTTGGCAGACGCTCACAGAGATATTTGAGGTTCTCAAGCTTAGACGCGACGCCTACTTGAACGGGTGCCTGCCGGCGGAAATCGATGCGATCGAATTGTTGCCCGCCAGTGACGCAGAAGGGGCAAAGCATGCGCGTGCGCTAGCCAACCTTGGAGGCGAAAGCACACGTGTGACGCTATCGCTGGACGACGCGACAGCCGAGCGTCTTAGCAGGGTTTGCGCCGAAAGGAACATCCCGCGAAATGCCTTCTTCGACGCGTTCATCTGGTTCCTGTGCGTGCGCCTGATCGAACCGGCGTTGATCATCGCCAATCCAAGAACGTCCCTAGGTCTTTCGCGCGAAGAGACCGAAAAGACCATCCGATCCGTCTTGGGGGTTGACCAGTTCGAGATCGATGGCGCGCTCGACCCGGACTATTACCGACAACTGATTTGGACCAAGGAACGCTTGAAACAGGAACGTGCCCATTGGGAACAGATCAAACGGGGCGCGAGGGCGGAGCCATGAACACGCGTCACGCTAATACTCGATCACAGCAGCGCGGGATACCGCCGCTCGTCAGTCAGTGGTTGGACCAGTACGGCCGCGAAGAGTATGACGGACGAGGAGCAGTGCGCCTCTACTTCGACAAACACAGTATCCGTTCGATGGAGCGGGACCTAGGTCGCGAACCTGTCCGCCGCATGGAGTCGTACTTCCGCTGTTTCAAGATTGTCAGCACCTGCGATGGCGCCACTGTCACCGTAGGCCATCGCCATTACCACGTACGGAGGAAATGATGAACGCCCATTTCAAACCTGTAGGTACTGATTGGAACGGTTTTCTCACGCGAATTGAGCAGACGGATTCGCAGATTCGTGCACTCGAAACGCTCGTGGAGGATAAACGCAGCCAGATGTATTCGGACCTTGCGATTCTGGACAGGCACACCCGTCCCATTCCAAGACCCCTCGCGCTGATAGTGAGCAACGCACAAAAGGTACGCCACCCCGTTCGCTCGGCTCACGGCCAGCGCGCGCTGATCTACAAGGAAACACGCTACCCGTGTCGTCACTACAAGGATTGGTTCATCCGCCTTTGCCGACAAGTGCGCGAAGACTATCCGAGCCAATGGGGCGCGGCCGTTGCTAGTCTGAACTCGGGTTGCAATGCGACGCTGCGCGTCGCCCAATCGCGCGAGGCTTTGCTGCCCAATCTCTCTGCGGATTTGCTGCGTGCGGCAACCGAGTCCATCGGAGGCGGCTGGTATGTCAGCAAACAAAGTCTGAGCAAGAAGAAGATAGAGACCCTGATCAAAATGCTCTGCGCTTGTGTCAAACTCCAGTGCGGTGCCGATGTCATTCTCGTCGATTCGAAAGGCTGAGAGACCGTGTTCTCCATTACATCGCCTCGGCCTTGCGGGTCGGCAACGCGATCGTTGCACGCTTCCTCAACGGTCCTAGTGCTCGCATTCCTTGCTATCGTTGTCCAGCTTCGCGACACGGCACATGCGGACACCTCGATCAATGCATTCAATGAAGCTCGAAGATACACGGCAGAGGTCAGAACTAGCGTCCCAAGTGCGCTTGCCTTCGAGAACGACGACCCTAGCACGTTTCCAGGAGCCGGTTTCCTGGTGTGCAAGGACCGGCCGGAGACTCGGTAGGAACATCCCGGGAACATGGAGCCCGCGCGCAATTTCCGCGAAGTATGGCCGGGGCACCTGAACGGCTTCGTCGATTCCCTGGACCGGCTGGGATCCTGTTCACGAATGCGTGCGCACCATAGACAGAGCTTTTGGGGAGCGCCAGTCGTGTCAGCAGTGGGTTCGGCATTGGACGCCGGAATCTACTTTTCGGTGGGCGATCTCATTTCCGCACCCGGCGAGGGATTGCCAGACCATCTGACGCATGTTCCGCGCGAACAGCAATCGGATTTCCTGTGCGCCCTTTGCTACGTAATATTGATCGATCAGGTCATGTACTCACACTTTCGACCCGACTACGCAGCATTCCAGGCCATGACCCGCTATCCAAAAATGGACAGGTCTATCGGATGGGCACGAACCATGATGATGGCGAACCCTTACGAAGCGTTCGGGCCCAATGTGCTTGCGTCCCGCAGCATCAATCACGTCACAACCTTGGAACGATTTGAGCTATGGGCATCGTTTGTCGTCCGCGATCTCGCGGAATTCTTCTCCACAAACCAACTGGGGGCGGCAACCTGGGGCAATGTCCGGGAGGCAATGCTCCACGATTTCGACTGCATCGCCGGCGAATTCGGAGGGGTGATCGGGTACCAGTTGCTGCGTGCCGTGCCATTCGTAGAAGAGTAACTGAGTAAGACCGGCAAGCACTTGGCCTCGATTCTCGTGGCCGTCTCAAAAACGCCTTATGGAGGTATCACCATGGGTTTCTTGCAGGGGTTGGCCTACAAGCTTGTTGGAAACGTATATCTGTTGAAAGACGGAAACGAGACGGGGGAGTGTTGGACACTCTGGACCGATGACGTTCTCCGTCACGACGGCGTGCTTTTTGAGTCGAAGATCCGTATACGGAAGGACGTTGCGAAAATCAACTCGATTCCATACGATCGGGCTGTCGATAGGTGGGGTGATGCGCGACTTCAAGCGCTTTCCAGCGTAATGTCTAAGGAAGAGATGGCGCTGATTGTCGGGATGTTTGCCTTGCCGATCATTGGCGTCCCGCTATACATGGCAAGGAAGAAGGCGCTTACTGAGAAATCTGATGCCCTGCGGCGCGAAATGGAGGAGCCCGAGAATCCCAAGACCATGCAGTGGCTGACGATGCAGCTATGCGATGGCACGCACTTTCTCGCCGTTGCTGAAGCAGAAATTGCGGCGAACCTCCTACGTACAGTCAATGTCCGGTCGGAAGCCTATAGCGGTCGGGACGGCCCGTCGGCTGGGTAGTCTGTTAAGGCCGAGGACTTGTCCGTGAGTTTTCGGATGGAACGACTGCAGCAATCAGATACCTGCCGTAGAACCTTGAATCCACCGAATGACGGCAGTGGGTCGTTTCCCGCCCGTTACTACTACACGATTGAGAGAACGTAACTTGCCAAGGCATCGTTCTTTGCCATTCCATTTTGTCCGCGATGGATTTCCCGATTGCAAGTTGGATAAATTGCACCAATGGCGAAAAATTGCGGCCACCTGCTCGGGTGTGAGCAAAGGGTGCTATTCGCTCGGGAGGATTTCATGCGCTCTTGAAAGAGTGGCCTGCCGGTGGCCTACACAAAACCAATCACCAGAAAACGACAAGGCCCGCAGCGCTGCGGGCCTTGTTTTTGTTTGGCTCCTCGACCTGGACTCGAACCAGGGACCTGCGGATTAACAGTCCGACGCTCTACCAACTGAGCTATCGAGGAATGATGAGGCGCGAATGATATGGACTTCTCCAGGACGCGTCAACGTCCAGCGTCCATTTCAACGCCCGGCGTTGGGAAAGAACAGCTGTTCGCCGTCGATTTTGTAGTCGGCAATCATTTTCTGGCCGGCGGCAGACACCAGCCAGTCGATGAATTTCTGACTGTCGGCCTGCTTGACGTGCGGATGTCTGACGGGATTGACCAGGATCACGCCGTATTGATTGAACAGCCGCGTGTCGCCTTGGACGACGATGCCCAGTTCGCCGCGGTTCTTGAAGGCCAGCCAGGTGCCGCGGTCGGCCAGGAGATAGGCGTTCATCGAGGCGGCGGTATTGAGCGCCGACCCCATGCCGGAGCCGGTATCACGGTACCAGGGACCTTTTTTTGCTTCCAGGTCGACGCCGGCGGCTTTCCAGTAGCGCAGTTCGGCGGCGTGGGTGCCGCTCTTGTCGCCGCGCGAGACAAAGGGCGACCGTGCCGTCTCGATGCGCCGCAGGCCTTCAAGGATGTCCTTGCCGATTGCTTTGGCCGGGTCTGTCTTGGGACCGATCAGCACGAAGTCGTTGTACATCACGCCCTGACGACTGACGCCGTAACCTTCGGCGATGAATTTTTCTTCCGCCGCCTGGTCATGGACGAAGACCACATCGGCATCGCCGCGCCGGGCCATGTCCAGCGCCTGGCCAGTGCCGAGGGCGACGACCCGCACTTTGATACCGGACGCCTTGGTGAAGGCTGGTAACAGATGGCCGAATAGCCCCGACTGCTCAGTCGAGGTCGTGGAAGCGACGGTGATGAAGCGCTCCTGCGCCTGCGTTCCGGTCGCCACCAGCAATAAAGTCGTGCAGCAGACGGCCAGAAATGTGCGAAGACGTGTCATGGGGTTTCCTCCTCAAGAAAACGTTGCGCGGCCACATGGCGCGGCCGGGTGAAAAATTCTTCGACGGGGCTCTGCTCGACCACCCGGCCACTGTCGATGAAAAGCACCTCCTCGGCGATGCGTCGTGCCTGGCCGAGATTATGGGTCGTCATCACAATGCGGGTGCCGGATGCAGCAATCTCACGGATGATGCGCTCGACCTCGCGGCTGCTGGCAGGGTCGAGGCTGGCGGTGGGTTCGTCGAGAAACAGCACTTGCGGTTCCAGCGCCCAGGCGCGTGCCAGCGCCACGCGTTGTTGTTCGCCGCCGGACAGGCGGCGGGCGGGACGCTCGGCAATCGCTGGCAGCCCCACACGCTCCAGCGCCGCCATGGCCCGCTGCCGTCGCTCAGGCGTCTTGATCCCGCGCAGCTTGAGCCCGTATTCGACATTGGCCAAAGCGGTGGTGCGCAGCATCACCGGGCGCTGAAACACCATGCCCTGCGTCAGCGGGGCGGGCCAGTGTTGCGCACCTGCGCTGGGACGCAGCAGCCCATGCATCAGGCGCAGCAAGGTGCTCTTGCCGGCGCCATTGGGGCCGAGAATCGCCGTTCTGCCAGCGCCGACTTTCAGGCTGACGTCATTGATGATGCAGACGCCGTTCTCGGTCAGCCCGAGCCGATCGAGCACCAGCCACGCCATTCCTATCCCCATCGCTTTTCCGCCCATTGGCGCAGCATGAAGGCTGCTGTATTCACCGCCAGTACCACGGCGATCAGGATCAGCCCGAGGGCCAGCGCCAGCGGCAGATCGCCCTTGCTCGTTTCGAGTGCGATGGTGGTGGTCATGACGCGGGTGACGCCATCGATGTTGCCGCCGACAATCATCACCGCCCCGACTTCGGCAATGGCCCGCCCGAAGCCTGCCAGCCCCGCAGTGGTGAGCGAAAAGCGGCCATCCCAGAGCAGCGTCATGGCGGCGCGCAGCCGGCTCGCGCCGAGGCTGCGCAACTGTTCCCGATATTCGCGCCAGGCATCCTCGATCACCTGCCGCGCCAGTGCGGCGACAATGGGCACAATCAATATGGTCTGCGCGATGATCATGGCGGCCGGGGTGAACAGCAAACCGAACTGTCCCAGCGGGCCGGCACGGGACAGCAGCAGATAGACCAGCAGGCCGACCACCACTGGTGGCAGGCCCATCAGCCCGTTGAACAACACGATCAGCGTATGCCGCCCGGGAAAGCGGCCGACCGCCAGCAGCGCGCCGAGCGGCATGCCGATCAGGCAGGCGAGCAGCGTGGCGGTGAGGCTGACCTGCAGGCTCAGCGTGACGATGGAGGCCAACCGCGCATCACCGGTCGCAACCAGTTCCCCGGCCAGCACTAGGCTCGTGGTGATTTCTCCCATGTCAGCCGCCGCCCCGGTGCATGGCTCGATCCATGTGCGCCAGCATGGCTTGCTGCTCGGCCGGGGTGCCGGCAGTAAAACGGATATTGACCTGGAGGTTGGGCAGCCGTAACGAAGCGATGACGCGCGGCGCCTTGGGCGTGAGCAATATTTCCATCGCCGCCGGGCCAGCGGCGACGCGCAGCATGCCGTCATTTTCGGTGACGCAACCCGGAAAAGCCAGCAGCAGCCCGTGGCGGAACTCCCCCGGATGAGCCGACACTTCCCGTTCCAGACTGGCCGCCGTGTCCGGACTGACCGTTCCCGGCCCCAGATTCCCTTTCTGCATGATGGTCAAATTAATGTTTCGTTATGTTGCAGCTCATTGCGGATTTGCTTAATAATGACACATGTGGAATTTAAGCCAGCGACAAATTCCAGCATCGCCAGACCGGGCGAACAGATCTTAACCAAGAACAATCAAGTGACTGGAGGGTCGAAAATGCAAAAATCGTTGCACATAGACGCAAACAAATGCACCGGCTGTCTGCAGTGCGAAATGGCGTGCTCCTACGAAAATTATGGCGTATTCAACATCGCCAAGTCGCGCATCAAGATTTTCAACTTCGAGCATGCGGGCCGCATGGTGCCGTACACCTGTACCCAGTGCGCGGAAGCGTGGTGCATGAATGCCTGCCCGGTCGATGCCATCCGCGTCGATGCCGCCACGGGCGCCAAGGTCGTCAATGAAGCCAACTGCGTCGGCTGCAAGGTCTGCACCATCGCCTGCCCGTTCGGCACGGTGAATTACGTCGCCGAGACCGGCAAGGTTCAGAAGTGCGACCTCTGCGGCGGCGATCCAGCCTGCGCCACGGCCTGCCCGACCGGTGCCATTACCTATGTCGATGCCGACTGGACGGGACTCGACAAAATGCGCGCCTGGGCCGGCAAGACAGACAACGCCACGCGCGCCAGCGCCTGACCTCGACATAGGAGAAGACACCATGGCATGGACCCGCAAGATTCTGCGCGTTGATCTGAACAACGGCACCTGCAAATCCGAACCCCTCAACATGGAGTGGGCACAGCAATATCTCGGCCAGCGCGGTCTGGCCACCAAGTATTTCATCAGCGAAGTCGATCCCAAGGTCGATCCGCTTTCGCCGGACAACAAGCTGATCATGACCACCGGCCCGCTGACCGGCACGCCGGCCTCGACCGGCGGGCGCTATTCGGTCATCACCAAGGGCGCACTGACCGGCGCGATCGCCTGCTCCAACTCCGGCGGCTATTTTGGCGCCGAGCTGAAGTTCGCCGGCTGGGACATGATCATTTTCGAGGGCAAGAGCGCGAAGCCGGTTTACCTCGCAATCGAGAACGACAAGGCCGAACTGAAGGATGCCGCCCACCTGTGGGGCAAGACGGTCTGGCAGACCGAAGAGATCATCAAGAAAAGCCATCAGGACCCGCAAACCCGCGTCTGCAGCATCGGCCGCGCCGGCGAGAACGGCGTGATGTACGCCTGCATCGTCAATGACCTGCATCGGGCCGCGGGCCGTTCCGGCGTCGGAACCGTGATGGGCTCGAAGAACCTCAAGGCGGTCGCCGTGCGCGGCACCCAGGGCGTGAGCATCATGAAGGACGCCAAGGCCTTCATGAGCGCCGCCACCGCCGCCAAGAAAGTTCTGGCCGAAAACGCCGTCACCGGCCAGGGGCTGCCGACCTATGGCACCCAGGTGCTGATGAACGTCATCAACGAAATGGGCGCCCTGCCCACGCGCAACCACCGCGACTCGCAGTTCGAGGATGCGCGCAAGATTTCGGCCGAGGCAATGATCGAGAAACGCCCCAGCGATGGCAAGAGCCATCTTGTCACCAATGCGGCCTGCTTCGGCTGCACGATCGCCTGCGGCCGCATATCGAGGATCGACGAGACGCACTTCAGCGTCGTTAACAAGCCCGAGTACTGGGGTGCGTCCGGCGGCCTGGAATACGAAGCGGCCTGGGCGCTTGGCGCCGCCAACGGCGTGGGCGACCTGGAAGCCCTGCAGTATGCCAACCTGATCTGCAACGAGGACGGCTTCGACCCGATTTCCTTTGGCGCCACCGTCGGCGCGGCCATGGAACTCTATGAGTTGGGCATTCTTACCGAGAAGATAATTGGCATGGAGGCGCCCTTCGGTTCGGCCAAGGCGCTGTGCGATCTGGCGCAGATGACCGCGCGCGGCGAAGGTTTCGGCAAGGAACTCGGATTGGGCTCGGCACGCTTGTGCGAAAAGTACGGCAAGCCGGAACTCTCGATGGGCGTGAAGAAACAGGAATTCCCCGCCTACGATTCGCGCGGCATTCAGGGCATGGGCCTGGCTTATGCGACCTCCAACCGCGGCGCCTGCCACCTGCGCGGCTACACCGTGGCGTCCGAGGTGCTGGGCATTCCGGTCAAGACCGACCCGCTCGTCACCGAAGGCAAGGCCGACCTGGTCAAGGCCTTCCAGGACGCCACTGCGGTGTTCGACTCGGCCGGGGTCTGCATCTTCACCACCTTCGCCTGGACCCTGGCTGATCTGCAACCGCAACTCGCTGCCGCCTGCGAGGGCGACTGGACCATGGAAAAGCTCGCCGCAATGGGCGAGCGCATCTGGAACATGGAGCGCCAGTTCAACAACGCTGCGGGCTTCACCGCCAAGGATGACGATCTGCCACCCCGCCTCAAGACTGAACCGGTCAAAACCGGCCCGGCCAAGGGTCTGGTGAGCGGCATCGACAAGATGCTTCCAGAGTATTACCAGGCACGCGGCTGGGATGCCAACGGCGTTCCCAGCAAGGAAACGCTCAAGCGCCTCGGCTTGTAATCCTGCTACCGCGAAGCAAGGGGCCGGCCATGCCGGTTCCTTGCCCGCATAAGGAGCCGCAATGAAACACATCATCATCGGCAACGGCCCGACGGGCCTGATTGCCGCCGAAACCTTGCGCCGGCTGCAACCCGACGCTGAAATCGCATTGATTGGCGACGAGAAGGAACCGCCGTATTCGCGCATGGCCATTCCCTATTTCCTGCAAGGGCACATTAGCGATGCCGGCACCCATCTGCGCAAGGCGCACGATCATTACGTGCGGCACAAGATCCACCTGATCCAGGGCCGCGTGACGAAGCTTGATGCGCAGGCGAAACAGGTCGAGTTCGCGGACGGCGAACGGCTGCCCTACGACAAGTTGCTGATCGCCACCGGTTCGCAGCCGATCCGGCCGCCCGTGCCGGGCATCGACCTGCCCAATGTGCATACCTGCTGGACCATCGAGGATGCCCGCGCGATTGCCGACAAGGCGCAACCGGGCAGCCGCGTGCTGCAACTCGGCGCCGGTTTCATCGGCTGCATCATCATGGAGGCGCTTGCCGCCCGGGGCGTCAAGCTCACCGTGGTGGAAATGGGCGACCGTATGGTGCCGCGCATGATGACCGCCAAGGCCGGCGCCATGATCAAGCGCTGGGTCGAGCAAAAAGGTGTTGCCGTGCATGTCAATGCAGCAGTCAGCTCGATCACGGAAAAAGATGGCGCACTGGCCGTGCAACTGAACAACGGCACTGCCATTGCCGCCGACCTGGTGATCTGTGCCGCCGGGGTCAAGCCGGCCATCGATTTTCTTGCCGAGAGCGGCATCGCCATGGAACGCGGCATCCGCGTCGACACGGCCATGCGCAGCAACCTGCCCGACGTCTTTGCCGCAGGCGATGTCACCGAGGCGCCCGGATTCCATTCCGGCCAACCCCAACTCAATGCGATACAGCCGAATGCCGCCGAGCAGGCGCAAATTGCCGCCAAGAACATGGCCGGCAACAACGCCGTTTCGCAGGGCAGCCTGGCGATCAACGTCCTTGACACCCTGGGCCTGATTTCCACCTCGTTCGGCCAATGGTCGGGCGTGGCACAGGCAGCCGGCGGCACGACTGCCGAACTGCTCGATGAGGAACGGTTTCGCTACCTGTCGCTGCAGTTCGAAGATGACGTGCTGATCGGCGCGACCAGCATCGGCTGGACCGATCACGTCGGTGCCCTGCGCGGCCTGATCCAGACCCGGGCGCGGCTCGGCGCCTGGCATGAGCGGTTGCTGGATGATCCCACCGACTTCATGGCGGCCTATCTGGCGACCGCACAGCAGGCGGCATGAGCCGTACTCGGTGACAGCGGTGCAAGTCACGCTCAAGCTCTTTGCCACGCTGCAGGACTATCTGCCTTTGGAAGCAAAGAAAACCAACGCCCTGGCGCTCGAACTGGAGGCGGGCACCACCGTTCAGCAGGTGATCGAGCGCTTTGGCCTGCCGCAAAAGCTGTGTCATCTGGTGCTGATCGACGGCGCTTTCATCCCCCCTGCGGCGCGCGCGACGCGGGCACTGCAAGCAGGGGAAACCCTGGCCATCTGGCCACCCATCGCTGGGGGGTAGACTGGCGGGCACGCTGCCGTCACCCGCCAACCCACTTCAAGAAACACCATGACCTCCCTGCTCAAGACCTTTTCCTGCACCGACGATTACGACCCCGATTCCCTCCCGGTAGAGCGTGCCCGCCAACTGATCCTCGATACGCTGCAGCCGGTTGCCGGACATGAACGGCTGCCCGTGCATCAGGCGCTGGACCGGGTACTGGTGGAGGATGTCATTGCGCCGTTCAATGTGCCGGCGCATGACAACTCCGCCATGGACGGCTGGGCAGTGCGCCATGCCGATCTTGCCGTCAGCGGCGAGACACGCCTGAAGAACATCGGCACCGCCTTTGCCGGCCGCCCCTGCACGGCAAAAGTCGGCGCTGGCGAGACGGCGCGCATCATGACAGGCGCCGCGCTGCCCGAGGGCGTCGATAGCGTGGTCGTGCAGGAAGTCGTACGCGTCGACGGCGATGCAGTCATCATCCCGCCCGGCCAGCGTCTTGAACAACACATCCGTCGTGCCGGCGAAGATCTTCAGGCTGGCAAACCGGCCCTCTCTGCCGGCAAGCAACTGCGGCCGGCAGAGCTTGGCATCATCGCCTCACTGGGACTGGCCGAAGTTTCGCTGCGCCGCCGCGTGCGTGTCGCACTGTTCTCGACCGGTGACGAACTCTGTTCTGTCGGCACGCCGCTGCTCTCCGGCGCGGTGTATGACAGCAACCGCTATACCCTGTGGGGCATGCTCACCCGACTGGGCTGCGACGTCATTGACATGGGCGTAGTCAGGGACGATCCGGCCGCGCTCGAAGCGGCCTTCCGGGAAGCTGCTGGTTGTGCCGACGCCATCATCACCAGTGGCGGCGTTTCCGTCGGCGAGGCCGATTTCATCAAGCAATTGATGGCACAACTGGGCGAGGTCGCGTTCTGGAAGATCGCCATGAAACCCGGCCGGCCGATGGCTTTCGGCCGCATCCAGCCCGGCGGGGAGAACGATGCCGGCGCCTGGCTCTTCGGCCTGCCCGGCAACCCGGTGGCGGTGATGGTCACCTTCTACCAGTTTGTCCGCCCCGCCATCCTCAAGCTTGCGGGCGTCAATCCCGTGCCGCCCTTCCCGAGCTTTCCGGCACGCTGTGTCGATGCCATGAAAAAAGGTCGCGGCCGCACCGAATTCCAGCGTGGCGTGCTGTTCCAGGAAAATGGCGAATGGTGCGTGCGGCCGACCGGCACACAAGGCTCGGGCATCCTCAGTTCGATGGCCCGTGCCGACTGCTTCATCGTGCTCGAACCCGAGCGCGAGAAAGTCGGCGCTGGCGAGACGGTGCAGGTGCAACTGATGAGCGGTCTGGTTTAAGTTTCCGTCTGATTTTCCCCATCATATTTTTGGTACTGCTTCATGACCCATCTGTTTGAACCGCTGAAACTGCGCGATGTCGTCCTCCACAACCGCATTGGCATTCCGCCCATGTGCCAGTACTCGGCGCATGACGGCATGGCGTCCGACTGGCATTTCGTCCATTACGGCAGCCGTGCCGTTGGCGGCGCGGCGCTGATGATCGTCGAGGCGACCGGCGTCGTGCCGGAAGGCCGCATCAGTCCCGGAGATCTGGGCCTGTGGAATGATGAGCAGATCGAACCGCTGGCGCGGATCGTCCGTTTTTCGCAGCAACAGGGTTGTGTGGCGGCTATCCAGCTGGCGCACGCCGGCCGCAAGGCCAGTACCGGGCTGGGTTGGCAAGCAGCCGGGACACTGGGCGAAAGCGACGGCGGCTGGACGGTGGTCGCACCCTCGCCGCTTTCCTTTGGCGATGCTTATGCCGTGCCGCACGCGCTCGACCAGGCCGAAATCCCCCGAATTATTGCCGCCTTTGCCGATGCCGCGCGCCGCGCCCATGCAGCCGGTTTCCAAGTGGCGGAAGTCCATGCCGCACACGGCTATCTGCTACATCAGTTTCTCTCGCCGCTGTCCAACCAGCGCACCGATGCCTACGGCGGCAGCTTCGAGAACCGCACCCGCCTGGTGCGCGAAGTGGTTGCGGCAGTTCGGGCCGAATGGCCGGACCATCTGCCCTTGCTGATTCGGCTGTCGGCCACCGACTGGATCGAGGGCGGCTGGAATGCCGCGGAAACCGTTGAACTGTGCCGCGTGCTCAAGGGACTCGGTGTCGACCTGATCGACGTGTCGACGGCCGGACTGCTGCCGACCGCGAAGATCCCGGTCGGCACCGGCTTCCAGACCGAGTTTGCCGCGCAGGTTCGCCGCGAGGCCAACATTCCCACCGCGGCGGTCGGCCTGATCACCGCGCCGGAACAGGCCGATCACATCGTTCGTTCCGGCCAGGCCGACCTGGTGCTGCTCGGCCGTGAAATCCTGCGCAACCCCTACTGGCCGCTTGCAGCATCCCAGGCACTGGGGCAGGCCACAGCTTGGCCACCACAGTATTTGCGTGCTGCACCGGCGGGGTCACCCGGCCGGCCGGCCTGACCTGCTTGGTCAGGAGCCTCCGCTGACCTCCTGGTCAGCGGAGGCCGGGGTTTCGCCCATCAGTTCCAGAACTGTAGACAATCCCACGACGAGGCCTTGCAGCGTGGCCACGGGAACCCGCTGCAAGGTCTGACGCAGCCGCCCCCGCATCGGGCCGGGAATCTTGCCGACCAGGTCGACGCCCTGGTCGGTGAGGAACAGACGCACCACACGCGAATCGCTATCCAGCCGCTCACGGCGGACCAGCCCGCGTGTTTCGAGCTTGTCGAGGAGGTTGCTGGCGGTCGAGGGCTGGATGTGCAGTGCCTTGGCCAATGCAGTGACACGCAACCCGGGCTCTGCTGAAATCTGCCATAAGGCCCACAACTGCGAACCGCTCAAGCCGAAGCTGCCGTCAATGCTCTGCATGCCGGTCTGCACCGTGCGCACCAGCTGCAGCAACTTGCTGAACGCCTCGTCCGGGATATCCTGTTTCATTCGCGCGCCGCTGGCCAGATCGCCGCTGGCCGCCTTGCGCGGCGCCTTTTCGCTGCCATACTTACTTTCACTTGTCATTGCTTTGATCCTCTGCAGGCTTGCCAGTGTATTATATTTGTGCAATAATGTTTTGCCTAATAATATTACACAGTCAAGTGCATTCTTGGCTCATTGCCTCAACACAGAGACTAGGGTGGACATGGCCGTATTCGATCATATTTCTTCTGTTTTTCAACAGCTTACGCCGGCTATGGCATCGGGACTGCGGATTGTCCTGATCCTCGCTCTGGCGTGGGTGGGTGTGGTTTTCTCCCACAAGCTGATAATCAGCTTTCGCATTTACGTTTCGCGCAACCTCGCAGACGCCGAAGAGGTCAAGCGGATTGCCACGCTGGGCCGGGTGTTCCGCTATACCGCTTCGGTCGTCATATCCCTCCTCACCGGCATCCTGATCCTCGGCGAACTGGGCATTTCCGTGGCGCCGCTGCTGGGCGCCGCCGGGGTGGTCGGCGTGGCGGTCGGCTTCGGTGCGCAGAGCCTGATCAAGGACTACTTCACCGGATTTTTCATCCTGCTCGAAAATCAGATGCGTCAGGGCGACGTGATCCAGGCGGGCGGCAAGGCCGGTGTGGTCGAGGAAATCACCTTGCGCTACGTCCGGATGCGCGATTACGACGGCAATGTCCATTTTGTCCCCAACGGCAGCATTACCACGGTCACCAACATGACGCGCGGCTTCGCTTTTGCGGTGGTGGATGTGGGTGTGGCGTACCGTGAAAACGTCGATCAGGCACTGGCAGTCATGCGCCGCGTTGGCGATGAGCTGCGCGCTGATCCAGTCTTCGGCGTCAAGATCATTGAGGACATCGAAATGGTCGGTGTCGAGAAGTGGGCCGATTCGGCGGTGATCCTGCGCTGCCGTTTCAAAGTGATGCCGATCGAGCAATGGAATGTGCGCCGCGAATACCTCAAACGCCTGAAGGCAGCCTTCGACGCCGCCGGCATCGAAATTCCGTTCCCGCACCTCACCCTCTATGCCGGGCAGGCCAAGGATGGCGCTGCCCCACCGTTCCCCCTGAAACTTGCCGGTAGCGCCAACGCATTCGCCGACAAACTCGAATAACCCGCCACGGAGATCCCCATGATAAAGACCGCCACGCAACAGACAGACGGCCAGCAAGTCACCCCCAACCCGCTAAGCGAACACGACATATTCCTCTTCAAGGAAGGCACCCATGCCCGGCTTGCCGAAAAACTGGGCGCCCACCTCATTCACCGCGACGGCCAGCAGGGCGTGCATTTCGCCGTCTGGGCGCCGAATGCCGCCGCAGTAACGGTGATCGGCGATTTCAATGGCTGGGACAAGGCCTCCCAGCCATTGAAAGCACGCGCGGATGGCTCCGGTGTCTGGGAAGGCTTCGTGCCGGAGATCGGCAACGGCGAGTGCTACAAGTATCACATCACCTCGCGCGAGGGAAACCACCAGGTTGACAAGGCCGATCCCTGTGGCCTGTTCAGCGAACTGCCGCCACGCACAGGTTCGCGCGTCTGGGATCTGGCGTACACCTGGAATGATGCAGAATGGATGGCGCGGCGCAAGGCCGCCAACGCGCTCGATGCGCCGATGTCGATATATGAAGTGCATCTGGGCTCATGGCGCCGGGTGCCCGAAGAAGACAATCGGTCCCTCAGCTACCGGGAAATCGCCCCGCTTCTGGCGGACCATGTGCGCGAACTGGGCTTCACGCACGTCGAGCTGATGCCCGTCACGGAACATCCGTTCTTCGGCTCCTGGGGTTACCAGACGACGGGATACTTTGCCCCGACTTCGCGCCAGGGCACGCCGCAGGATTTCATGGCCCTGGTCGACCATCTGCATCAGGCCGGCATCGGCGTGATTCTCGACTGGGTCCCATCGCACTTTCCCAGCGACGAACACGGGCTAGCCTACTTTGACGGCACCCACCTGTATGAGCACGCCGACCCGCGCCAGGGTTTCCATCCCGAGTGGAAAAGCGCCATCTTCAACTATGGCCGCAACGAAGTGCGCGCCTTCCTGATATCCAGTGCCCTGTTCTGGCTCGACAAGTACCATATCGACGGGCTGCGCGTCGACGGCGTTGCCTCGATGCTCTACCTCGACTACGGTCGCAAGGAAGGTGAATGGATTCCCAATGAACATGGCGGGCGCGAAAACCTTGCCGCCATGCAGTTCCTGCGCACTCTCAACGAGGCAGTCTATCGCGACCATCCCGACACGCTGACGATCGCCGAGGAATCCACCGCCTGGCCGATGGTCTCGCGCCCGACCTATGCCGGCGGGCTGGGCTTCGGCATGAAATGGAACATGGGCTGGATGCACGACACCTTGAAATACTACCAGCTGGATCCGGTGTTCCGCAAGTTCAACCACGACAAACTCACTTTCAGCATCTGGTATGCCTTCACTGAAAACTTCGTCCTGCCGTTGTCGCACGACGAGGTGGTGCACGGCAAGGGCTCGCTGATCGGCAAGATGCCGGGCGACGAATGGCAGCAGTTTGCCAACCTGCGCCTGCTCTACGGGCACATGTGGGCGCATCCCGGCAAGAACCTCTTGTTCATGGGCGGGGAGTTCGGGCAGCGCCGCGAATGGCAGCACGATGAAAGCTTGGAATGGCATGTCCTGGAATACCCGCTGCACGCCGGCCTGCAACGCTGGATGAGCGACCTGAACCGCTGCTACCGCAATGAACCCGCGCTTTACGAGAAGGATTTTTCCGGCGACGGCTTCAGCTGGGTAGATTTCCGCGACTGGGAAGAAAGCGTGATCACCTTCATGCGGCATGGCCACCGACCCGAGGACAGCGTGCTGGTTGTTTGCAACTTCACGCCGGTGGTTCGACATAACTACATCGTCGGCGTCTCACGCGGTGGTTACTGGCAGGAGATCCTCAACAGCGACGTCAGCCTGTACGGCGGCAGCGGCATCGGCAATCTGGGCGGCGTTGAAGCCTCACCGGTTGCGGCGCAAGGACACTATCATTCCCTTTCGCTCATCCTGCCACCCTTGAGCGTGATGTATCTGAAACCGGCTGCCGGAAACGGAGGAACGCCATAATGACAGACACGCTTTCCCGCACCAGCCGTTCCCGCGCCATGATCGAACGGGTCCGCCCCGAGGTCGATGGCGGCAGTTTCCCGATCAAACGCACCGAAGGCGAGGAAGTCATTGTCGAGGCAGATGTCTTTACCGACGGCCATGACCAGTTGCGCTGCCTGTTGCTGCATCGGCCAGCCGGCACGCCAGCCTGGGAAGAAGTCGCCATGGTGCCGCTCGGCAACGATCGCTGGCAGGGTCACTTCAACGTCACGACGCTGGGCCGGCATGGCTACACCGTCATCGCCTGGGTGGATCGTTTCCTCACCTGGCGCCACGATCTGGCCCGCCGGCAGGAGCCAGCCGACATCAGCGTCGCCTTGCTGGTCGGCATCACACTGATCAAAGCCACGGCGCAACGCACCGACGGCGCTACCGCACTGGCACTCAAAGACTGGGCAGCCAAACTGCAGGCCGCTACGCCGGAAGCCGGACGTCTATTGGCGCAGAACGAAAGCCTGGCCGCGCTCATGGCCGCACATGCGGAACGGCTTTTCGTCACCGAATACCACCGCGTGCTGGAAGTCACCGTCGACCCGATACGCGGTCGCTTCTCTGCCTGGTATGAGCTGTTCCCCCGCTCCTGCTCCACGGATGAAGCGACCCACGGCAACTTTGCCGGCGTCATCGAACGACTGCCCGACATTGCCGCCATGGGCTTCGACGTGCTCTACCTGCCACCGATTCATCCCATCGGCCGCGCCTTTCGCAAGGGACCCAACAACAGCCTCACCGCCGGACCGGACGACCATGGCAGTCCATGGGCGATTGGTGCAAGCGAAGGCGGTCACCACGACATTCATCCCCAACTCGGCAGCGCCGCAGATTTTCGCCGGCTGGTCAAGGAATCCCGCGCGCAGGGCATGGAAGTCGCCCTGGACATCGCCTTCCAGTGCTCGCCTGACCATCCCTATGTGAAGCAGCACCCCGAATGGTTCCGCCATCGTCCCGACGGCAGCATCCAGTATGCCGAGAACCCGCCGAAGAAATACCAGGACATCTACCCTTTCGATTTCGAGTGCGAAGACTGGCAGGCGCTGTGGAACGAATTGAAGGATGTGGTCGATCACTGGATCGGCGAGGGTGTGCGCATTTTTCGCGTGGACAACCCCCATACCAAACCCTTCCCCTTCTGGGAGTGGCTGATCGGTGCCATCAAGGCCGAACACCCGGAAATCATCTTCCTCGCCGAGGCGTTTACCCGGCCGAGAATCATGCACCGGCTGGCAAAACTCGGCTTCACGCAGTCCTACACCTATTTCACCTGGCGGAATACGCAGCAGGAACTGATGGAGTACTTCACCGAACTCGCCCGTCACGATTCGCGCGAGTATTTCCGGCCCAACCTCTGGCCCAACACCCCGGACATCCTGCCCGAGTTTCTGCAATATGGCGGTCGCCCCGCTTTTCTGCTGCGCGTGGCACTGGCGGCAACGCTGGGCGCCAGCTACGGCATCTACGGCCCGGCCTACGAGTTGATGGAGCATGAGCCACGCGATCCGGGTGGCGAGGAATACCTCGATTCGGAGAAATATCAGTTGCGCCACTGGGATATCGACCGGCCCGACAGCCTGCGCGGTTTCATCACGCGCCTCAACCGCATCCGCCGCGAAAACCCGGCCCTGCAATCGGACTGGAACCTGCGCTTTCACACCATCGACAACCCCCTCATGCTTTGCTACAGCAAGACAACCGAGGACGACACCCTGGTCATGGTTGCCAACCTGGACCCGCATAACGTCCAGGCCGGCTGGATCGAACTGCCGCTGGACAAGCTGGGTGTTCCGGCTGATGCGCCCTATCAGGCGCACGATTTGCTCTCGGGCGCCCGCTTCCTCTGGCAGGGAGAACGCAATTTTGTCCGTCTCGACCCGCAATCCTCGCCGGTGCATATCCTGCGCTTGCGGCGCCGCCTGCGCAGCGAACGCGACTTCGACTATTTCCTTTAAGCAAGGCGCATGATGCATATTCAGACTGACACGGCCCTCGGCACCGCGACGGCGATAGCCGCCGACCTGGAAGGCGACACCCTCTGGTACAAGGATGCGGTCATTTATGAACTGCACATCAAGGCCTATGCCGACGGCAACGGCGACGGCATCGGCGATTTTCGCGGCCTGACCGAGCGACTCGATCATGTCCAGTCGCTCGGCGTCAATACCATCTGGCTGCTGCCCTTCTACCCTTCGCCGCAGCGCGACGACGGCTACGACGTAGCGGATTACGAGAACGTGCATCCGTCATACGGCACGCTCGACGACTTCCGTGCCTTCGTCAATGAAGCGCACCGGCGCAAGCTGCGCGTCATCACCGAACTGGTGGTCAACCATACCTCGGACCAGCACCCCTGGTTCCAGGCCGCGCGCAGCGCGCCGAAGGATTCGCCGGAGCGCAACTTCTATGTCTGGAGCGACGACCCGAAGAAATATTCCGGTACGCGCATTATTTTCACCGACACGGAGAAATCCAACTGGACCTGGGACGAGGTCGCGCAGCAGTATTTCTGGCACCGCTTTTTCAGCCACCAGCCCGACTTGAACTTTGACAATCCGGCGGTACTGCAGGCGGTCTTGAACACCATGGAGTTCTGGCTGGAAATGGGCGTGGATGGTTTTCGGCTCGATGCAATTCCCTACCTGATCGAGCGCGACGGCACCAGCAACGAAAATCTGCGCGAGACCCACGATGTCATCAAGGAGATACGCCGCCGCCTGGAAGCGAAATATCCAGGTCGCCTATTGCTGGCCGAGGCCAACATGTGGCCCGAAGACGTGCACGAGTATTTCGGCGACGGTGATGAATGCCAGATGGCCTACCACTTTCCCCTCATGCCGCGCCTGTATATGGCCATCGCCCAGGAAGATCGCCATCCGGTGGTGGAGATCCTCGCCCAGACACCGGACATTCCGGCGAACTGCCAGTGGGCGGTGTTTCTGCGCAATCACGACGAGTTGACGCTGGAAATGGTGACCAGCAAAGAACGCGATTACATGTACAACATGTATGCCGCCGAGTCACGCGCGCGAATCAATATCGGCATTCGCCGCCGGCTCGCTCCGTTGCTCGAAAACAATCCCGACCGCATCAAGCTGATGAACAGCATGCTGCTCTCCATGCTTGGCACGCCGGTGCTGTACTACGGCGACGAAATAGGCATGGGCGACAACATTTTTCTCGGCGACCGCGATGGCGTACGCACCCCGATGCAATGGAGCACGGACCGCAATGGCGGCTTTTCCCGTGCCGACCCGCAGCGCCTTTACCTGCCGCCGATACAAGACCCGATCTATGGCTTCGAGGCGGTCAATGTCGAGGCGCAAGCGCGCGAACCTTCGTCGCTGCTGTCCTGGACCCGGCATCTGCTGGCGATTCGCGCAACCACACAAGCCTTCGGGCGCGGCAGCGTGACCATGATGCACCCGGGCAACCGCAAGATCCTGGCCTATCTGCGCGAGTATCAGGGCGAAGTCATCCTCTGCGTCGCCAACGTCAGTCGAGTGGCCCAATCCGTGGAGCTCGATCTGGGCGCCTACAAGGGGCGCGTTCCAGTCGAAATGACCGGGCGCAGCGCCTTTCCGCCGATTGGCAAAGAGCCCTATTTCCTGACCCTGATGGCCTATGGTTTTTTCTGGTTCCGGCTTTCGTTGGACACCGAGCCACCGGAATGGCATACCGACCGCACCCCGGTCGAAGATCTGGCCGTGGTGGTGCTGTTCGATGAATGGAACAGCTTCTTTCGCAACCGTGTCGTGCCCTGGCGCATCGCCATGGCGGAAAAGACCCGCGCCCAACTGGAAAGTCAGATCCTGCCGCGCTTCCTGTTGAGGCAACGCTGGTACGCCGCAAAAACCGAGCCGCTGCAGCACGCGGCAATTGCCGAATACGCCATGCTGCAGGCCGGCGAGACACAATGGCTCATGGCGCTGGTGGATATCCACGGGGCTGCCAAACCGGCGCGCTATTTCGTCCCGCTGGCGCTCTCGCTTGAGGAATCGGAAAGCGAAAGAACACATGCGCTTTCCGCCGTGGCGATCGCCAAGGTGCGCCAGCAGGCCAATACCGGCGTGCTGGCCGACGCCATGGCCGACGAGGATTTTTGTCGCGCCATGGTCAATGCCATCGGCGCGAAGCGTGAGCTGAAAGCGGAAGGCGGCACACTGCGCTTTTCACCAAGCGACTCCTTCGTCAAGATTGTCGGTGACACCCTCAAGAATGCGACGCCCCTGACGCGGCTGACCGCCAGCAGCAACTCGGTCAGTCTGCTGGGCGACCGGCTCTTCCTCAAGGCTTACCGCCACCTGCACGACGGCATCAGCCCCGAACTCGAGATGGGACGATTCCTCACCGATGCGGTCGGTTTCAAGCACTGTGTGCCGGTCGCGGGCAGCGTCGACTTCCACGCGGCAAACGGTGCGATATATACCCTGGCATTGCTGCAAGAACAGGTGACCAACCAGGGTGACGCGTGGAGCCATACGGTTGGCCAGTTCGCCCGCCTGCTGGATTCCAGCGGCGCCATTGGCGACGAAACCCACGATGATGCCGGGCCACTGGTCGAGCGCATGCAGGTGCTGGCACGCCGGATTGCCCAACTTCATATCGCCCTGGCGCGCCCCACCGGCGATCCGGCATTCGATCCCGAGCCGATTCAGCCCCTTGATCTGACGAGTTGGGTCGCCGCCGTGGAAGACGAGTGCCGTGGCACGCTGGAGACAATGACGCAACGCGCCGCGGCCTGGGAAAAACCGCTGGCCGAACTGGGGGCGCGGATTGTCGAGGCGCTTCCCGCGCTGGTCACGGCCATCAATCGGGCCGCACATTCGCCGCCCCCCGGTGTGAAGACGCGCCTGCATGGCGATCTTCACCTCGGTCAGGTGCTGATTTGCCATGATGATTTCCTGCTGATTGATTTCGAAGGCGAGCCAAAGCGCACGCTTGCAGAGCGCCGCGCCAAGCACAGTGCATTGCGCGATGTCGCTGGCATGCTGCGCTCGTTCGACTATGCCCGCCACGCCGCTTTGCACCAGAGTGCTGCAACCGGAGCCGACTTCGAGCGGCTGGCGATCTCGGCGCGCCAATGGGAACGCAGCATGCGCGAAGGCTTCCTGCAAACCTACGGTCAGGTTGCCGTGGATGGCGGCCTGTATGCCGACGCTGCGGAATTCGCGGCGGCGAAAAGCCTCATTGACCTGTTCGAGCTGGAGAAGGCCTTTTACGAACTGCGTTACGAAATGGACAATCGACCCGACTGGATCGGCGTTCCCCTCGTGGGAATTGCCGCGCTGGCCGGCGTCTCATCGCAAGCCAAGGGAGATCTGCCATGAATGAAATCAACGTCCTGCTGGAACCTGTGCAAGCGTTTTTGAATCAAGTCGGTAGCTACATGCCACGCCTGGCGATCGCCATCGGCGTACTGATTGTCGGCTGGTTGCTGGCCAAACTTGTTCGCTACAGCACCGTCAAGGCCTTGCGCGCGCTCAATTTCAACGTACTGACCGAACGCGCCGGCATCGACGGGTTTTTGCAGCAGGGTGGCACCGAACGTGACACCACCGAGTTGGTCGGCTGGATCGCTTATGCAATCGCGCTGCTGCTTTCCCTGATCATTGCCTTCAACAGTCTGGGCCTGACGCAGGTCACCGATCTGCTGAGCAAGTTGCTGCTGTTCGCGCCCAAGCTTCTGGTGGCTTTGCTGGTCATCGTGTTCGGCAGCTACTTCGCGCGCTTCGTCGGCACCACGGTACAGAGTTATTGCCGCAGCGCCGCCATCAGTGATGGCGAGTTGCTCGGACGCGTGGCGCGCTACGCGGTGCTGACATTCGTCCTGTTGCTGGCGATCGATCATCTGGATATCAGCGGCGGCCTGATTCAGCAGACTTTCCTGATCCTGCTGGCCGGTCTGGTATTCGCCGCCGCGCTGGCCTTCGGCCTCGGCGCCCGCCGTCACGCGGCAACCCTGCTCGACCGCTGGTTTCCGCAAGACCGTGCCGATCGCAAGCCCTGACAGCGAAAATCGAGGCCGCAATGCAGAACATGTATACACCGGATCAAACTCGCGATCCTCCGCCGCGCACAGCACGCATCGACGCCGCGCGCGCCCCTGACCCTATCCGGAGTCGACCGTGATGCCCAGTACCGACAAAAAACAGCAAAATGGCGCGTCCGGGGCCGGCACGGACTGGGGAAACGATCCGCTCTGGTACAAGGACGCCATCATTTATGAATTGCATGTCAAGGCCTTCTTCGATAGCGACGGCAACGGCATGGGCGACTTCAAAGGCCTCACCGACAAACTCGACTATCTGCAGGATCTCGGCGTCAATACCCTCTGGCTGCTGCCTTTCTACCCGTCTCCCTTCAAAGATGACGGCTACGACATCGCCGACTATCGCAACGTACATCCGGACTACGGCACGCGTGCCGACGTGCGCAACTTCATCCGCGAGGCACACCGTCGCGGCCTGCGCGTCATTACCGAACTGGTCATCAACCACACTTCGGATCAGCATCCGTGGTTTCAGGCAGCGCGGCGTGCGCCGCCTGGCTCGAAGAAGCGTAATTTCTATGTCTGGAGCGATACTGACAAAAAGTTTCCGGAAACCCGCATCATCTTCACCGACAGCGAAAAATCGAACTGGGCCTGGGACGAGGTCGCCCAAGCCTATTACTGGCACCGTTTCTTTTCTCATCAGCCCGACCTGAACCACAACAATCCAGAAGTCGTGAAGGCGGTAATCCGCGTCATGCGCTTCTGGCTCGACCTGGGTGTCGACGGCCTGCGCCTCGATGCCATTCCCTATCTGTGCGTGGCTGACGGCACCAGCAACGAGAACCTGCCTGAGACACACGCGGTCATCAGGCAGATGCGTGCAGTGATCGATGCCCGCTACAAGAATCGCATGCTGCTGGCGGAAGCCAACCAGTGGCCGGAAGACGTACGCGAATATTTCGGCGACGGCGACGAATGCCACGTCGCCTACAACTTCCCGTTGATGCCGCGCATGTTCATGGCCGTGGCCCAGGAGGATCGCCATCCGATCGTCGACATCCTGCGCCAGACGCCGGACATCCCGGAAAGCTGCCAGTGGGCGATATTCCTGCGCAACCACGACGAACTGACCCTGGAAATGGTCACCAGCCGGGAACGCGACTACATGTACCAGATGTATGCCGGCGACCCGCGCATGCGCGTCAATGTCGGCATCCGCCGCCGTCTGGCACCGTTGATGGACAACAACCGCGAGAAGGTCGAGTTGCTCACCTTCATGCTGATGACCATGCCGGGATCGCCGATCCTCTACTACGGCGACGAAATCGGCATGGGCGACAACATCTATCTGGGCGACCGCAACGGGGTGCGTACCCCGATGCAGTGGAGCCCCGATCGCAACGCCGGCTTTTCCAAGGCCGACCCCCAGCGGCTCTACCTGCCGCCCAACATGGACCCGATCTACGGCTATGAAGCAATCAACGTCGAGGCCCAGTCACGCAATCCCTCATCATTGCTGAACTGGACCAAGCGCCTGATCGCCGTGCGGAAGAATTACAAGGCCTTCGGACGCGGCAGTATCAAGTTTCTCGAACCCGGCAATCGCAAGATCCTCGCCTATGTGCGCGAGTGGGAGAAAGAGATCATTCTTTGCGTGGTGAATCTGTCACGCACGGCACAGCCGGTGGAACTCGATCTCTCTTCCTTCAAGGGCCGCGTGCCGGTCGAACTGCTCGGACGCGCAGCCTTCCCGCCCATCGGTGACCTGCCCTATCTGCTGACGCTCAAGGGTTACGGCACCTACAGTTTCCGCCTGGCCACCGATGCCGAAGTGCCTTACTGGCATGAGGAGCGCCTGGTACGCTCCGAGTTGCCGGTGCTGGTCCTTACCGAAGGCTGGCTCACTTTCTCGGGTGGACGGGCCAATGCCTCCACCGTCCGCCGCGCCATCACCGCCACCACCCAGGACAAGTTCCAGCAAAAGGTGCTGGCGCCCTATCTAGCCACGAAACGCTGGTTCGCCGCCAAAGGGCATGCCATCACCCACATTGAAATTCTGGAACAGGATGAGTGGAATACTACCGAGGGTAGCTGGCTGATGACCATCATCGAGGTGCATTGCGCCGACCTGCCGCCGCAGACCTATTTCCTGCCGCTGGCCATCTGCTGGGATGAAGAAATCAGCGAGGAAAGGCTGCAGACGCTGGCGCCCTGGACGCTGGCAAGGGTCAGGCAAAAGGAACGTACCGGCCTGCTTTACGGCGCCTTTGGCGATGATCGTTTCTGCCGGGCGCTGGTCGATGGGATCGGCAAGAACATCGACATTCCGTTGGGCAAGGGACAAGTCAAATTCACTTCCTGCAAAGCATTCGAGGCACTGGCTGACGGCATCGAAGCCCCGGTGCACCACCCGGCGCTGGAACAAAGCAACACCGCCGTTTATTTCGGCAACCAGCTGTTCCTCAAGGGCTATCGCCGCCTCCAGCCTGGTGCCAATCCCGAGGTGGAAGTGGGCCGCTTCCTCACCGAAGAGTCACCCTTCAAGCACATCGTGCCCGTGGCCGGGTCCGTGGAGTTCCACCGCCAGGACGGGCAAACGCTGACGATGGCGCTGCTCCAAGCCTACGTGGAAAATCAGGGATCGCTCTGGAACTTTGCCGTGGATTACCTCGACCGCTTCCTGGCCGAGCAGATGGCCGAATCGCCTCCCCATCCTGAGGAAAAGGAAAACAGCCAGCATGGCTACTTCCTCACCTTGATGAAATTGCTCGGTCGCCGTACCGCAGAGTTGCATCAGGCCTTCTGCCGCACCACGGGCAACCTCGCCTTCGAACCGGAGCCGATCACCCCGGAGGATGTCGCGGCCTGGTCGGTGCAACTGCAAGCCGAGGCGATTGCCACGCTCGACAAACTCGAACGCCGCCGCAACGATCTGCCAACGGACTTGCGCAGCGCCAGCAGCCGGCTTCTTTCGCTGCGCCCTGCCGTCCTCGACCGGATTTCACCTGCGGCCCTGAAAGGGATTGCCGCTGCCAAGATGCGCTATCACGGCGACTACCATCTCGGCCAGGTATTGCTGGTGGATAACGATTTCATCATCACCGACTTCGAAGGCGAACCGGCCCGGCCACTGGATGAACGGCGGCAGAAGCATTCGCCGTTGCGCGACATCGCCGGCATGCTGCGGTCGTTCAGCTATGTTGCAGCAGTGGCCACCAATCGCGCTACCACCGAGCGTCCCGCCGACCGTCACCGTTTCGGCCCGCTGGTGCAAGCCTGGGAGCACAAGACGAACGAGGCATTCCTCAATGGTTATCGCGAAGCCATTCAGGGCTGTGCCGCCTGGCCGGACGACCCCGCCATGGCCGAGAAACTGATCGAATTTTTCATCATCGATAAGGCGCTCTATGAGTTACGCTACGAAATGGACAACCGGCCCGACTGGCTATCCATCCCGCTCTTCAGTCTGCTGAGAGTACTTGATCATCATGAGAAAATGATTTAACAAAAAGGAGGAATAGCATGAAAGTGCTAGCGATGGTACTGGCAGGCGGTCAGGGATCCCGCCTGCATCCACTGACGGCGGAACGATCCAAACCGGCCGTACCTTTTGGCAGCCGTTACCGGGTCGCCGATTTCGTCCTCAGCAATCTGGTGAATTCGGAGATACGCGGCATCTACCTGCTGGTGCAGTACAAGTCACAGTCATTGATCGAGCATGTCAACAAGGCCTGGGGGCACATCAGCTCATTTCCCGGTCAGTTCGTCACCATCGTGCCGCCCCAGATGCGTGAAGGCGCGGAATGGTTTCAGGGTACCTCCGACGCCGTCTTCCAGAACATCAACCTGATCGAGCGTCATGCCCCCGACATGGTCGCCGTGTTTGGCGCCGATCACATCTACCGCATGGACGTGCGGCAGATGATCGACTTCCACCGCCAGAACTCGGCACAGGTATCGGTAGCGGCGATTCCAGTACCGCTGGACCAAGCCTCGGCTTTCGGCATCATTGACACCGACAAGCAGGGCCGCATTCGCGGCTTTCTGGAGAAGCCGGAAATCCCGCCGCCCATGCCTAACGACCCGAACCAGGCTTTCGGTTCCATGGGCAACTATCTGTTCGACACCGATGTCCTTCTGGATGCCTTACGCGAGGCGAAAGCACGCGATGAACACGACTTCGGGCGACATATCCTGCCGCGTCTCATCCATACGCATCAGGTTTTCGCCTACAACTTCGCCGACAACCGCATTCCGGGCATCTCCGCTTATGAAGATCAGGCCTACTGGCGTGACGTTGGCACCCTTGACGCCTATTACGCCGCCCACCACGATGTAATGGGCGCCCAACCCCGCTTCGATCTCTTCAACCCGCAGTGGTTCATCAATTCCAGCAATTACCAGGGCCCATCGCCGCGTATCGCCTCGGGTGTAATCGAGAATAGCGTGATCGGCGCCGGCTCGCTGGTCAAGGGTGCACGCATCCGTAACTCCATCCTGCGCCGTGAGGTGATCGTGGAAGAGGATGTTGAAATCGATGACTGCATCATCATGGACTACACCGTAATCCGTCGCGGCACACGCCTCAAGCGCGTCATCGTCGACCGCTGCAACGAAATCGTGGCGAACAGCCAAATCGGCTTCGATGCGGCGGCAGATCGCGCTCGCTATACGGTCAGTGAAGGCGGCGTGGTCGTGGTACCCAAAGGACCCGACGTGCCAGACGTGACACGCTACCGCATATAGAAAGACCTACACACCATGAATCATCCCATCAGTGCTGTCTGGCCCGGCACACCCTTTCCCCGCGGCGCCAGCTGGGATGGCGAAGGCGTCAATTTCGCCATCTTTTCCGAGCATGCGGAGCGCGTCGAGCTCTGCCTGTTCGATCCGACCGGGCGGCGCGAAGTGCAGCGCATCGAATTGCGCGAGCAAACCGACCTGATCTGGCATTGCTATCTGCCCGAAGCGCGTCCCGGCCTGCTTTACGGCTATCGGGTGCACGGCCCTTACGACCCGGCCCGTGGTCACCGCTTCAACCCCAACAAGCTGCTGATCGAACCCTATGCCAAGGACATCGTCGGCCAGGTGCGCTGGAGCGATGCCCATTTCGGTTACCGCATCGGCCACCGCAATGAAGATCTGTCCTTCGACCGCCGCGACAACGCCGCCGGCATGCCGAAGTGCCGCGTCATCGATCCGGCGTTCACCTGGGGCGAGGACCGGGCGCCCAACGTTCCATGGTCCGACATGGTGGTGTACGAACTGCACGTGCGTGGCTTCACCATCAACCATCCCGAGGTTCCGCCGCCACTGCGCGGCACCTATGCCGGACTGGCCACCGCACCGGTGATCAACCACCTCAAGCGACTGGGCGTCACCTCGGTGGAACTGATGCCGGTGCACGCCTTCATCAATGATCGCCATCTTATCGAGCGCGGCCTCACCAACTACTGGGGCTACAACTCCATCGGCTTCTTTGCCCCCGATCAACGCTTCAGTTCCAGCGGGGTGGTGAGCGAGTTCAAGACCATGGTCAAGACCTTCCACTCTAATGGCATCGAGGTCATCCTCGACGTGGTCTACAACCACACCGCCGAAGGTAACCAGCTTGGCCCGTCGCTCTGCTTCCGTGGCGTAGACAACGCTGCCTACTACCGGCTGGTCGGCGACAACCAGCGCTATTACATGGACTACACGGGCTGCGGCAATACACTCAACCTGCAACAGCCGCGCGTGCTACAGATGATCATGGATTCGCTGCGCTACTGGGTGCTGGAAATGCACGTCGATGGCTTCCGTTTCGATCTGGCATCGGCGCTGGCGCGCGAACTGCATGAGGTCGACCGTCTCGGCGCCTTCTTCGACATTCTGCTGCAGGATCCCGTGCTCTCCCAAGTCAAGCTGATCGCCGAACCCTGGGATCTCGGCGAAGGTGGCTATCAGGTCGGCAACTTTCCTGCCGGCTGGGGGGAATGGAACGACCGCTACCGCGACACTATGCGCGCCTACTGGAAGGGCGACGGTGGCCTGATCGGCGACTTTGCCTGCCGGCTTACCGGCTCCAGCGACTTCTACGAGCACAGCGGCCGCAAACCCTACGCCAGCGTGAACTTCATCACCGCCCATGACGGCTTCACACTGCACGACCTGGTGAGTTACAACGACAAGCATAACGAGGCCAACGGCGAGGACAACCGCGATGGCACCGACAACAATCATTCGTGGAACTGCGGCGCCGAAGGCACGACCGAGGATGCCGACATCAACACCCTGCGCGCCCGCCAGAAACGCAACCTGCTGGCCACCCTGTTTTTCTCCCAGGGGGTGCCCATGCTGGTGGCCGGTGACGAGATGGGCCGTACCCAGCAGGGCAACAACAACGCCTATTGCCAGGACAACGCGATCAGCTGGGTGAACTGGGATCTATCGACAGACGACCAGGAGTTCCTGGCCTTCGTGCAACGCCTGATCGGCCTGCGGCGCGAGCATCCTGTATTTCGCCGCCGCAACTTTTTTCAGGGTCGCGCCATCCGTGGTTCGGACGTCAAGGACATTCACTGGTTCAAGCCCGATGGCAACGAGATGAGTGACGACGAATGGGCGCATGATTTCGCCCGCTGCCTTGGCGTCTTTCTGAGCGGCGAAGCCATGGAAGAGCGCGACCAGCGCGGCAACGCCATTCACGATGACAATTTTCTGTTGCTTTTCAATAGTCACCACGAAGCCATTGATTTTCGACTGCCGATACTGTGCGAGGGCTGCGCGTGGCAAAGCCTGCTCGACACCCATCTCACCGGCGGCCTCGAACCGGACGGTTATTTCCAGGGTGGCGACACCTATCCGCTTGAAAGCCGTTCGCTCGCCCTGTTGATCCAAAGGAAGAAATCATGAAACGCCGCCACACCATGCCCTTTGGCGCCGAACTGCTCGACAGTGGCGGTGTCTGCTTCCGTCTCTGGGCGCCTGGCGTCGCTACTGTCGCACTGCAACTCGATGAGCAGCAGGACTTGCCGATGGCGGCCGTCGGTGGCGGCAGATACGAACTAACGGTACCGACAGCGTGTGCCGGCAGCCGCTACCGGTTTCGGCTCCCTGATGGATTGCTGGTGCCCGACCCGGCCTCGCGCCGCAATCCCGAAGACATCCATGGCCCGTCGGAGGTCGTCGACCCGACTGCCTTCGACTGGCCCGATAACAACTGGCGCGGCCGCCCCTGGGAAGAGGCAGTGATTTATGAATTGCATGTCGGCAGCTTCACGCAGGCCGGAAATTTCGCCGGGGTCGAGGAACGGCTCGATTATCTCGTCGACCTCGGCGTGACCGCGCTGGAAATCATGCCCGTGGCGGACTTTCCCGGTCGCCATAACTGGGGTTATGACGGCGTGCTGCCTTTCGCGCCGGACACCGCCTACGGCCGTCCGGAAGACTTCAAGCGCCTGATCGCCGCCGCCCACGCGCGTGGTCTGATGGTGCTGCTCGACGTGGTCTACAACCACTTCGGGCCCGAGGGCAACTATCTGCATGCCTATGCGCCGGACTTCTTCAACCCGCGCCATGCGACGCCCTGGGGCGCGGCCATCAACTTCGACGGCCCCGGCGCGCGCACGGTGCGCGATTTCTTCATCCACAATGCTCTCTACTGGCTTGAGGAGTATCACCTCGACGGTCTGCGTCTGGATGCCATCCACGCCATCTGCGACGACAGCTCGCCCGACATCGTCGAAGAGCTCGGGGCCGCCGTGCGCAACGGACCCGGCCGCGAGCGCCAGGTACACATCGTGCTGGAAAACGACCGCAACGCAGCCCATTATCTGGCTCGCGACGAAAGTCGGCGCTGGCGGGACGGCACCGCGCAATGGAATGACGATATCCACCACACTTTCCACGTGCTCGCCAGCGGCGAAATCGACGGTTATTACGCCGACTATGCGGCCGCCCCCGCACACCAGCTGGGCCGCTGCCTGACTGAGGGCTTTGCCTTCCAGAACGACCCTTCCCCCTTTCGCAACGGCGAACTGCGGGGCGAATCGAGCAAACACCTGCCCCCCACAGCCTTTATCAACTTTTTGCAGACCCACGACCAGATCGGCAACCGCGCCTTTGGCGAACGGCTCTGTCACCTCGCCACGCCGGCTGCAATGGAGGCTGTCACGGCGGTGTTGCTGCTCGCGCCACAGACCCCCATGTTGTTTATGGGTGAAGAATTCGCCGCAGAGCAGCCCTTCCTGTTCTTCTGCGACTTCGGCCCGGAACTCGCCCGCGCCGTGACCGAAGGCCGGCGGCGCGAGTTCGCACAGTTCACGCGCTTCGCCAATCCTGCCGCGCGAGAGCGCATTCCCGATCCCAACGCCGTCGCCACTTTTGCCACCTGCGTTCTCGACTGGAATGCCATCGAAAAAGAGCCCCACCGATCCGTGCTGACGTTGCACCGGCAGCTGCTCGCCTTGCGCCGGCAGTGGATCGTTCCGCGCCTGGCCGGCATGGATAACGGGCAACCAAAGCTGGAGATGCTGGCGGAGCGCGCGCTGGCCGTGCACTGGCACTTCGGCGACGGCAGCCGGCTGTCGCTCTGCGCCAATCTGGGGAACAGCGCCGCGACTGCCGCGCCCGCATCCGGTACCAGGCTCTTCGCCACCGCCAACCTTGATGATGCCGCCTTGGCCAGCGGGCAACGCCCTCCCTGGTCGGCAAGCTGGTACCTGCAGGCGGTGAAAACCTCATGACGCGTCCTGCCCGAAGCAGTTCAGACGCACTGGTGCAACTCGCCGCCCACTGCGGCATCGCCACCGAGTATCGCGACATCTGGAACAAGCGTCACGCCACCACCGACGCCACCCGACGCGCGTTGCTGGCGGCCATGCACTTTCCGACTGAAGCCGACCCGGCCACGTTACTGCGCGAGATGGAGCAACGTGAATGGCGGCGGCCGCTGCCACCGGTCATGGTATTGCGTGTCGACGCGACCCCGGCCATTCCGCTCACATTGTCCGCAGCACTGATACAGCAACGGTATCGCTGGATACTGACGCGAGAGGACGGCACGACGACAACGGAAGAATTCTTTCCCGCCGATCTGCTGCGCATACAAGACCAGCGTCTGGATGGTGTCGAGTTCCAGCGCATGGAACTGAAGCTGCCGCCATTCACTACGCCCGGTTACTATCGCGTTGAAGTCGAACAACCAGGACATGAGGTCCAGCCGCAGGCGGCCATGACGCTCATCATCGCGCCGCGAACTTGCTACCAGCCCGCAGCCATATCGGGTGAAAACCGCGCTTGGGGCCCGTCGGTGCAACTCTACGGACTGCGCTCGCAACGCAACTGGGGCATCGGCGATTTCGGCGATCTGCGCACGCTGGTGGACCTGACGGCAGAGAGTGGCGGCGGCGTGGTCGGCGTCAATCCCCTGCATGCCCTCTTCCCCGACGACCCCGGGCGGATCAGCCCCTACAGCCCATCGAACCGCTGCTTCGTCAACTTTCTTTACCTTGATGTGGAGGCCGTGCCGGAATTTTCCGAGTGCGGCACGGCGCGCGATCTGGTCGCCTCCGAGCGTTTTCAGGCGCGGCTGCGACGGTTGCGTGCCAGCGAACTGGTTAGCTATCCGGAGGTAGCGGGCGCCAAGCGCGAGGTACTCGCCCTGCTCCATCACCATTTTCGCGATCACCACCTCGTTAACGACAGCGATCGCGCGCGTGCCTTCCGACGGTTTCGCGAGGAAGGTGGCGAAGCCCTGGAACGCCACGCGCGCTTCGAGGCCCTGCAAGCGCACTTTCGGCGCGAAAATCCGGGTGTCTGGGGCTGGCCGGCCTGGCCGGAGGAATATCGACAGCCCGAGGCCCCCGCGGTGGCGGCGTTCGCGACTGAACATGCCGCTGCCGTCGAATTCTTCGCCTGGCTGCAGTGGCTGGCCGACGAGCAGCTTGCCACAGTAGGTCTGCAATCCTGGCGCCACGGCCTGGGGGTGGGCCTCTATCAGGACATGGCGCTGGGGATGCATCCGGGTGGCTCTGAAGCCTGGTCTTGGCAGAATGCCTTTGCTGCGGGCGCTTACGCCGGTGCGCCACCCGATGACGTCAATCCCTTCGGCCAGGACTGGGGACTGCCGCCCTTCGTGCCACATCATTTGCGTGAAGCAGCCTACGCCCCCTTCATCGCCGTGATGCGCGCCAATATGCGTCACTGCGGCGCACTGCGCATCGATCACGCCATGGCGCTCACCCGCGTATTCTGGGTACCCGCCGGGCTGTCGCCGGAACAGGGCACCTACGTCGCCTACCCACTCGATGACCTGCTCGGCATCCTCGCGCTGGAGAGCCAGCGCAACCACTGCCTGGTGATCGGCGAAGATTTGGGCACAGTGCCAGCGGGCTTCAGAACCCGCCTGATCGAGACCGGAATTCTTTCCTATCGGCCCTTCCTGTTCGAACGTACAACCGATGGCAGCTTCAAGCCGCCAGCCGATTATCCGCAGCAGGCGTTGGTGGCCGTCAGTACCCACGATCTGCCAACTTTGCGCGGCTTCTGGAAGGGCGACGACCTCGATACCCGCGCCAGCCTGCAACTGTTTCCCTCTACGGAACAGCGTGACCAGCGCGTGATGGAACGTGCCCAGGATCGCGCCCGCTTCCTGATGGCGCTGGAGCGTGAGGGTCTGCTGCCGGCGGGCGTGGGCGTCCATCCGGTTTCCATGCCCGACATTACACTGCCCTTCGTGGTCGCCATCCACACCTATCTGGCGCGGACGCCGGCGCAGCTTCTGTTAGTGCAACCCGAGGACATCCTCGGCATCGTCGAGCAGACCAACCTGCCTGGTAGCCGCGACGACCAGCATGCCAACTGGCGGCGGCGTCTGCCCCTGGATCTCGAAGATTGGCGGAACGACAGCCGCTTCACCACGGTAGGCGAGGCACTACGCCGTGAGCGTGGTAGCGCGGTAGCGCCCCACGACGAAGAACCGCCGGCACCCCGGCTGGCCGTCATCCCGCGCGCCACCTACCGGCTCCAGTTCAATAACGAGTTTACCTTCGCCCAGGCGACGACACTCGCGCCCTATCTCGCCGACCTGGGCGTCAGCCACTGCTACGCCTCGCCCTATCTCAAGGCACGCGCGGGCAGTGGCCACGGCTACGACATCGTTGACCATGCTGCCCTCAACCCCGAAATCGGCTCGCCACAGGACTACGATAATTTCGTCGCAGCGCTCAAGGCCCATGATCTGGGTCAAATCCTCGACGTCGTGCCCAATCACATGGGCATCATGGGCGCTGACAACGCGTGGTGGCTGGACGTGCTGGAGAATGGTCCGGCTTCTGCCTGGGGCAACTTCTTCGACATTGACTGGGAGCCGCTCAACCCGATCCTCAGGGGCAAAGTACTGCTGCCCCTGCTGGGTGACCATTACGGCACCGTGCTCAACCGTGGCGAATTCCGTCTGGAATATGACGCCGCACACGGTGAATTCAGCATTTTCTATTATCAGCACCGGCTGCCGGTGGACCCGGCCAGCTATCCACATATCGTCGGCCACCACAGCGAACATCTGGCCATCACCCTCGGCGAAAATGACGAGCGCTACATCGAATTGCAGACCCTGCTCACCGCCTTCGGCCACCTGCCGGCACGCACCGACACGAACGCGGCGCGCATGGGCGAACGCCAGCGCGACAAGGAGGTGCACAAACGTCACCTCGCAGCGTTGAGCGAGTCCTGTGCCGACATTGCCCATCACATCACCGAAAATCTGACGGAATTCAACGGCCAGCCCGGCAACGAATCCAGCTTCGACCTGCTGCACGAATTGATTCAACAGCAAGGTTACCGCCTCGCCTTCTGGCGCGTCGCCTCCGACGAGATCAACTACCGGCGTTTTTTCGACATCAACGACCTGGCCGCCCTGCGCATGGACGAACCGGCGGTATTCGAAGCCACCCACCGTTTCGTCCTCGATCTGCTGGCCCAGGGCAAGATCGAGGGACTGCGCATCGACCATCCCGACGGGCTCTACGATCCGGGCCGCTACTTCCGGCGCCTGCAGGAAGTTGCCGGTGGCAAACCGCTCGCCGCGGACGATCCGCTCCCGCTCTATCTTGTCATCGAAAAGATCCTCGCCGAGCACGAACGCCTGCCCGACGACTGGCCCATCCACGGCGCCACCGGCTACCGCTTTGCCAACCTGGCCAACAACCTGTTCGTCGATACTGCCGCCGAACGGCGCATGACCCGCATCTACCACGACTTCAGCGGCGCGGCAGACGACTTCGATACGCTCGCCTACGAAGCCAAGAAGCTGATCATGCGCACAGCATTGTCCAGCGAGCTGAATGTGCTGGCGACGCGTCTGGCGCGGATCGCCACCGCCAGTCGCGACACCTGCGACTTCACCCTCAACGGGCTGCGCGATGCCCTGGTGGAAGTGGTGGCCTGTTTCCCTGTCTATCGCAGTTATGTCGCTCACGGTCAGCTTTCCGCCGACGACCGCCGCCACATTGCCTGGGCCGTGGCCGTCGCCAAGAAGCGCAGTCCGGCCGCCGATACCGGCATCCATGACTTCCTGCAGGATGTACTGACCACCGACATCGCCCGTGGCCGCAGCGCCTCGTTCCGCGAGCGGGTGCAGGCCTTCGCCATGAAATTCCAGCAGTTTTCCTCCCCGGTGATGGCCAAGGGCGTGGAGGACACTGCTTTCTATCGCTACCACCGCCTGACCTCGCTGAACGATGTCGGCGGCGAGCCGCGGCGCTTCGGCATTTCTGTGGCAGCCTTTCACGCCGCCACGCGCGCGCGCGCCGCGCGCTGGCCACACAACCTGCTGGCCACCTCCACGCATGACAGCAAACGCTCCGAGGATGTCCGCGCCCGCATCAACGTTCTTTCCGAGATGCCTGCGGCGTGGAAACTGATGTTGCGCCGCTGGAGCCGCTGGAGCCGCAGCCGCAAGCGCGTCGTCGATGGCGTCGAAGCGCCCTCCCGCAATGACGAGTATCTGCTGTACCAGACCCTCCTTGGTACCTGGCCGCTCATGCTGCCCGACGAGGCGGCGCTGGCCGACTACCGCGCGCGCATCGAGGCCTACATGATCAAGGCCCTGCGCGAGGGCAAGGAGCACAGCAGCTGGGTTAATGTGAATACGGAGTACGAGGCCGCCATGAGCAGCTTCGTCCAGGCGCTGTTGGCGCCCGGCGAGAAGAACCTGTTTCTGGCCGACTTCGTGCCCATTGCGCAACCCATCGCCCGCCACGGGCTGATCAACAGCCTCGCCCAGGCTCTGGTCAAACTCGTCTCGCCTGGCGTGCCGGACATTTATCAAGGCTGCGAGCTATGGCAGTTCAACCTGGTCGACCCGGATAACCGCCGGCCGATCGACTTCGTCCGTCGCAATGAATTGCTTGCCGAGGTGAAGGCACTGGTCGACGCGCCACCCGCGCAGTGGCCGCAACGCCTGCAGCCGCTGGTGACAAACATGGCGGATGGTCGCATCAAGCTGTACACCCACTGGCAGAGCCTGTCCCTGCGTGCACGCTGGCCGGAAGTATTCCGTGACGGTGACTATCTGCCCCTGACGGTAAGTGGTGCGGGGGCTATGCATGCCTGTGCCTTCGCCCGACGCCACGCCGGGCGCACTCTGATTGCGCTCGTGCCGCGCCTGCCGGCCCGACTGCTGGGTGACCATCATGCCCTGCCCCTCGGGGCAGAGGTTTGGGGCGACACGGCTATCGAACTGCCGGATGATCTCGCCGAACTCGAATGGGATAATGCCCTGACAGGCGAACACCACCCGGCATCCCGCAATCTGGCATTGGGTCAGCTGCTGAACTGTTTTCCGGTGGCCCTGCTGGTGGCGGAGAACCATGCATGATGGCGACGGCGGGCGCTGCGCTGATCGAGGAATGTACGCGACGCTCCCTTGCCCTGCTCCACGAAAACCTCGGCCCCCATGGCTTTCTGGCAGCGCGGTCAAGCGAAAAGGCCGTGGCGCGCGGCTACGACCGGGTGTTTGGTCGGGACGGTGCGCTGTGCGCCATTGCCGCCGCGCGTAGCGGCGATCCGGTGCTGATCCGCGGCGCCCGGCGCACGCTGGTTTCCTTGGCGACGCACCAGGCCGCCAATGGCCAGATCCCCAAGTTTGTCGAGCCCGCTGCGGAACGTGGCGACTTCTGGTACCTCGGCTGCATCGATGCCACGCTCTGGTGGCTGATTGCCATCAAACTGGTCGATCAGGCGACCGGTGGCAATTCCGCATATCGTCATCGCGCGCGTGTCCGGCGCGCTTTGGCCTGGTTGGCCTGCCAGGAACACCCGCTGATCCACCTGCTGCAACAGAACGAAGCCAGCGACTGGGCCGACATCATGCCGCGTTCGGGCTTCGTGCTGTACACCAACGCCCTCTGGCTTTACGTGAAAAAGCTCTATCGCCTGCCGGGTTTCACGCTAACCAAACAACATGCCAACTGGTTGTTCCTGCCCGGCAGCCACTTGCCGGACTATCGGCGGCTGCGTCTGCTGATCCATTACGCAAGCCGCCGCACCGCCAACCGTGAGCTTTACCTGAGTTTCGCCAATCTTTCCTTCTGGGGCGAGGAAGGGGACGTGCTGGGCAATCTGCTCGCCATCTTGATGGGCCTGAGCGACGACCACCGCCAGCGGCGAATACTGAACACCATCGCCGCACAGCCTACCACCCATCCCGGTCTATCCGTACTGACCCCGATCCAACCGGACAGCCGTCAGTGGCGCCCCTACATGGAGCGGCACCGTCAGAACCTGCCGCACCGTTATCATAACGGTGGCGTGTGGCCGATGATCGGGGGGTTCTGGGTGTTGGCATTGGCAGCGGCGGGGAGAAAAGCCCTTGCGGCCAGCGAACTCGAACGCCTGGCCCAGGCCAACGCCGCCGGCGACTGGCGGTTTACCGAATGGTTTAACGGTGAGCGCGGCACGCACGATGGCATGGCCGGACAGACTTGGAATGCCGCAGTTTTTCTGCTGGCCCGTGCCGGATTGGAAAAGAAGGTTTTTTGACGAATGGACATGACGACACGCTTGGAAAAACTGAAACGATCGCTACAGACACCGGCATTGAAGCGCTTCCGCCACCGCTTTCTCTCGCCGCGGCTGTGGTTGCGGGGAATGGTGTTCTGGGGTGGATCGATCGGTGTCGGACTGGCTGCGGTGCTGTTCGCCCTCGGCGCCGAGAAAGCCGAGCACTATCACCGCCTGCTGCTGGGACTTTCCCCCTACCTGCCACTGCTCATCACACCGCTGGGTCTGGCCGGAGTCACCTGGGTAACGCGGCGCTACTTTGTTGGCTCGCAGGGCAGCGGCATTCCCCAGACCATCGCCGCGCTCGACAGTGCACAGATCCGCGACCGGGTACTGTCCCTGCGCATCGCCTTCGGCAAGATCATGCTCACACTGGTGGGGCTGAGTTGCGGCGCCTCGGTCGGCCGCGAGGGCCCGACGGTACAGGTCGGCGCCGCCATCATGCACTCCCTGGGACGCCTGGTGCGCTTCTCGCGGGTGCAATCGGCTAATGGGCTGATCCTCGCTGGCGGTGCAGCCGGAGTCGCCGCCGCCTTCAACACGCCGCTGGCCGGCATCGTCTTTGCCATAGAGGAAATGAGCCGGTCCTCGTTTCAGCACCGCACCAACGGCACCATCCTCACTGGCGTTATCCTGGCCGGCATCACCTCCATGGCCATCCTCGGCAATCACCCCTACTTCGGCCAAACCTCCGCATCCCTGCCGTTTGACCAAGCCTGGATCGCCGTAGTGCTGTGCGGCGGCGCCTGTGGACTACTCGGAGGATTGTTCGCCCGCCTGCTCATCGCCATGTCTCGCGGCCTGCCCGGACGCCCAGGCGAACTGGCCCGCGCGCATCCGGTGGCGTTCGCCGCAGCATGTGGTTTTGTCCTGGCCTTGATCGGCCTGATTTCAGGCAGCACCGTTTACGGCACCGGCTACACCGAAGCCCGGCACATCCTCGAAGCCAGCGAGCAGTTGCCCGCGGAGTATGGCGTCCTGAAATTCCTCGCCACCCTGGTCTCCTACGCCAGCGGCATTCCAGGCGGCATCTTTGCGCCTTCGCTAGCCGTTGGGGCGGGCTTCGGCCTCAATCTCGCCGAGATCATGCCCTACGCCCCGGTCGGCGCCGTGGTGCTGCTGGCGATGGTCGCTTACTTTGCCGGTGTGGTGCAAGCGCCCATCACCGCTTTCGTCATCGTCATGGAGATGACCGACAACCACGACATGGTGATGCCCCTGATGGCCACTGCGCTGATCGCCACCGCCGTCTCGCGACTGGTCTGCCCGCGTCCGCTCTATCGCACCCTGGCGGAGCGTTTCCTGACTGCCAGCCCACCACCGCCGGCCAAAGGCCCGACACCCGAGAAAAAGGCTCCCTGACTGCGCTTACCCGAATAACTTTTTCAAGGCACAACCAATGACATCTGGCCCCAGAGAAATTGTTACCCCGTTCCGGCCGATCCCCCTCGAAGTACCGGAGGGCATGACCCGCAACGAGTTTTTCAACAGTACGGAAAACCTGGAAGACCTTGCACAGAACAACGGCCTGTTGCAGAACCCCGAAGGCCTGCTGCTGTACCGCAAGGCGCTGGGCCACAGCAACGAGTTCGATTGCTCGATCATCTACAACACCGCGCGGAGCATTCTCGATCCGCTCGGCCGGCCGGTGCGGCGCACGCAAGTGCCGGACGCGACGAAGAACGTCTGGAACCGCATGAACCAGATCATCATCGAGTTCATGCTGGAACGCTATCCCGATCCCGCTGCAGCCCTGGTGCTGGCAGGCGAAGCCAGCCTCGATGCCACCTGGCCGCTCACCTCGCCCGGCGTGCCCAGCATCCGCATGCTGCACAACCACTTCATGGTGTTCGACCAGGCTGCGATGCGTGCCGCACCGCTGGCCGATCCCGACAATCCGAACCTAACCGACGGTGGCCAGCATTCACTGTTTCAGGCTTATTTGCGGGAAACCCACCGGGCATTTTTCGACGAACTGGACTTGCGGATTCTCAAGCCCAGCGAATCCGGCACCTGCCGTCTCGCCCTCACTGGTTATCCGCACGGCTTGCCCAGTTGGGAAATCGTCGGCGGTGGCGCAGCACTCAAGGAAGTCCGTTTCTGGCAGGAATACGACACCATCCTGAAAGGCTTCATCGATTTCTACCGCACCTTCTTTACCCAAGTGTCGACGCGCAATGCACCGTTGCCACAAAACGTCTACTTCCCCGAACTGGTCGAGGCCAGGCTGCTGTTCAACAACGACTTCCTGAAGACCGCGAAGATGGTGCGCGACCGTTGCATCACCGATGCCAAATATGCCAATTCGATTCGCTGGCAGCCTGCTTTCAAGCAACTGATCTACCGCAACGACGAGGGCCGTCTGATTGTCACCATCAGCCAGAATTCGATTGGCAATGCGATCACGGAACTGCTGGGAGTGGTCGTCAAACGCGTTCCCGACGCGACCGCCTATGAAAAGGCCGAGCCGGCGCTGATCGAGAAACTGCTGGAAGTGCGCCGCCGCCTGATCGAGGCAGACCTGGGCAGCGGCATCGCCACCCCCTACTGGAACGCAGCGGGAGTGGCGTAACAGACTATCTAATCAGGCCTCAGCCGCCGCTGCGTCGTCGTTGGGTGCGGCGCCCGGCTTGTTGTCGTCGTCGACCGGCGGCTTGAAGGGCGTGGCAACCGGCTTGGGCGGACGCGGCGGCTTGCCTTCCATGATGTCGTTGATCTGGTCTGCGTCGATGGTTTCCAGCTCAAGCAGCGCGGCCGTCATGGCTTCTACCTTGTCGCGGTTTTCTTCCAACAGACGGCGCGCCAGGCCATATTGCTCGTCGATGATGCGGCGAATCTCCGCATCGACCGTCTGCAACGAAGCCTCCGACATGTTCTTGTGCGTGGTGACCGAACGGCCAAGGAATACTTCGCCCTCCTCTTCGCCATACACCATCGGTCCAAGCTTGTCGGACATGCCCCACTGCGTCACCATGCGGCGGGCCAGATCGGTGGCACGCTGAAAGTCGTTGGAAGCGCCGGTGGTCATCTGATGCATGAACAATTCTTCGGCAATACGCCCGCCGAACAGCACGGTGATGGTATTCAGCAGCCGTTCGCGATCCTGGCTGTAGCGGTCCTCGGTCGGCAGTTGCATGGTCACGCCCAGCGCACGGCCACGCGGAATGATCGTCACCTTGTGCACCGGATCGGTCTTGGGCAGCAGCCTGGCGACGACAGCATGGCCGGACTCATGGTAAGCGGTGTTCCTGCGCTCTTCCTCGGGCATGACCATCGAACGGCGCTCGGCGCCCATCATGATCTTGTCCTTGGCGCGCTCGAAATCGTCCATGTCCACCAGGCGCTTGTTCGCCCGGGCGGCAAACAACGCCGCCTCATTGACCAGGTTGGCCAGATCGGCGCCGGAGAAGCCGGGGCAGCCGCGCGCCAGTATGGAAGCATCGACATCGGGTGCCAGCGGCACCTTGCGCATATGCACTTTCAAAATCTGTTCGCGGCCGCGAATGTCCGGCAGCGGCACGACGACCTGGCGGTCGAAGCGGCCCGGCCGCAACAACGCGGGATCGAGCACATCGGGACGGTTGGTTGCGGCGATCACGATGACGCCGACGCTGGCCTCGAAGCCATCCATCTCGACCAGCAACGCATTCAGCGTCTGTTCGCGCTCGTCGTTGCCACCACCCAAGCCGGCACCGCGCTGGCGGCCAACGGCGTCGATCTCGTCGATGAAGATGATGCAGGGCGCGGACTTCTTGGCCTGCTCGAACATGTCGCGCACGCGCGCCGCGCCGACACCAACAAACATCTCGACGAAGTCGGAGCCGGAAATCGAGTAGAACGGCACCTTGGCCTCGCCGGCAATGGCGCGCGCCAACAATGTCTTGCCGGTGCCGGGGCTACCGACCATCAGCGCACCGCGTGGAATACGGCCGCCGAGCTTCTGGAACTTGGTGGGGTCACGCAGAAAATCGACAAACTCGGACACCTCTTCCTTCGCTTCATCGCAGCCCGCGACATCGGCGAAGGTCACCTGATTGGTGTTTTCGTCCATCATGCGCGCTTTGCTCTTGCCGAACGAGAACGCCCCCCCCTTGCCACCACCTTGCATCTGGCGCATGAAGAAAATCCACACGCCGATCAGGAGCAGCATCGGGAACCACGACACAAAGATGCTCGTCAGGAAGGACTGTTCCTCTTCTGGCTTGGCGACGACCTTGACGTTGTATTTGAGCAGATCGGAGACCATCCAGAGGTCGGGCGGCGCGTAGGAGGTGATTTTCTTGCCATCCAGCGTGGTTGCCTCAAGCGTCCGTCCCTGAATCAGGACCTTGGCAACGCGACCCTCCCGTACTTCGTCGAGAAATGCCGAGTACTCCAAGGTGTTCTGCGGCGGTTGACGGGTATTGAACTGGTTGAACACAGTCATCAACACAACGCCGACCACCAGCCAGATGGCCATGCTCCTAAGAAAATTATTGTTCAAACCGATACCTCACTCACTTTATACCTCGCCCCGGACGGGGTAACCAGGTGCTCATTCTATGGTGCTTCTACTTAGGTCGCAAATCACAACCACCCTTGGAGCAAACTACTTTTTCTGCTTGGCCAGCAAATACAATTCCGCACTACGATCCTTTGACGCCGCCGGTTTGCGGGTCGTCAGGGTTGCGAAACCTTCCCGCAAGGCCTTGCGCAATTCCATGAACCCCGCACCCTGAAATACTTTGACCAGCAAGGCGCCGCCAGGTTTCAGGTGATCACGCGCAAAATCCAGCGTCAATTCGGCCAGCAGCATAACTTGCGCGCCATCGGTTGCCGCGATACCCGTCATATTGGGTGCCATGTCCGACAAAACAAGGTCAACTTGCCGTCCTGCCAGCGCCGACTTTAGCTGTTCCAGCACGCTTTCCTCGCGAAAGTCGCCCTGGATGAAATCCACGCCTGCCAACGGATCCATTTCAAGCAGGTCAAGCGCAATCATGCGCCCACCTGGCTGGATGCGCTTGACGGCGTACTGACTCCAGCTACCCGGCGTTGCGCCCAGATCAACGACCGTCATGCCGGGCTTCAACAGATGGTCCTTTTCGTCGATCTCTTGGAGCTTGAACACCGCCCGCGAGCGCCAGCCTTCCTTCTTGGCCTGCTGGACATAGGGGTCGTTGACGTGCTGCTGCATCCACACCTTGCTCTTTTTTTGCTGCTTCGTTGACCAGCTCACAGGTAGAATCCGTACATGATTGAATTAACTCTTATTGAGCGCCGCGCCCTGCGCGCCACCGCCCACCATCTCCAGCCCGTCGTCGCCATCAGCCAGCATGGTCTCACAGCCGCCGTGCTGAAGGAAATCGATGTGTCCCTGAAAGCGCACGAACTCATCAAAGTGAAGCTGCACGGCATCGAACGGGATGCGCGCGACACCCTGCTGGCTACTCTCTGTGCCGATCTGCAATGTGCACCGGTACAGCATATCGGCAATATCTTCGTGCTGTGGCGCAAGAATCCGGAGAAAGAGGCCGCCACCGCGCCAAAACCGCGCCGCAAGCCGGTACCGCGCACGAAAAAGCAGGCTGCCGCCGCGCTCGAAAAGCCGCGCCGCTCCCGCTCCCGCTAGTCAGACGGCGGGCGCATCGTGCCCGCTGTCGCCGAAAACCATTTGCTTCACCCGCTGCAGTTCGTCGCGCGCCGCCGCCGCCTGTTCGAACTCCAGATTTTTCGCGTGATCCTGCATGGCTTTTTCCAGCCGCTTGATCTCGCGCGCCAGCGCCTTCTCGCTCATCGCCTCGTAGCGCGCCGCTTCCTGGGCCACCTTGAGTTCGCGGTTGATGGCCTCGGCATCGTAGACTCCGTCGATGATGTCCTTGATGCGTTTCTTCACGCCCTTGGGCGTGATGCCGTGCTCAACGTTGTATTGCAGTTGTTTTTCACGGCGGCGTTCGGTCTCGGCGATCGCGCGTTGCATCGAGGCGGTGATCTTGTCACCGTACAAAATCGCGGCACCATTGATGTGACGTGCGGCACGGCCGATGGTCTGGATCAGCGCGCGTTCCGAACGTAAAAAACCCTCCTTGTCGGCATCGAGAATCGCCACCAGCGACACTTCTGGAATATCCAGCCCCTCGCGCAGCAGGTTGATGCCGACCAGCACGTCGAACATGCCCAGCCGCAGGTCGCGGATGATCTCGACCCGCTCGACGGTATCGATATCCGAGTGCAGATAGCGCACCTTGATGCCGTTGTCGGCGAGAAACTCGGTCAGTTGCTCGGACAGGCGTTTGGTCAGCGTGGTGACCAGGACGCGTTCCTCTACCGCCACGCGCCGCTTGATTTCGGCGAGCAGGTCATCCACCTGCGTCGCAGCCGGCCGCACTTCCAGCTGCGGATCGACCAGGCCGGTTGGCCGCACCAGTTGCTCGACGACCTGGCCCTGGTGTTCATGTTCGTAGTTGGCCGGCGTCGCCGAGACAAACACCGTCTGCGGCATCAGCCGCTCGAATTCATCGAACTTGAGCGGCCGGTTGTCGAGCGCCGAGGGCAGGCGAAAACCGTAGTTGACCAGGTTTTCCTTGCGCGAACGGTCGCCCTTGTACATGCCGCCGACCTGCGAAATCGTCACATGTGACTCGTCGATGAACATGATCGCGTCCGGCGGCAGGTAGTCGTAAAGCGTCGGTGGCGGTTCACCCGGCTGGCGGCCCGACAGGTGCCGCGAATAGTTCTCGATGCCCTTGCAGAAACCCAGCTGGGCGAGCATTTCGAGGTCGAAGCGGGTGCGCTGCTCGATGCGCTGACATTCCACCAGCTTCTGTTCCTGCTGGAAAAACTCGATGCGGTCGCGGAGTTCCTGCTTGATCTTCTCGACGGCCTGCAAGACGGTGGCGCGCGGCGTGACATAGTGGCTCGACGGGAACACCGTGAAGCGTCCCAGCCGCTGCTTGGTATGCCCGGTGAGCGGATCGAACAGCGTCAGCGTCTCGACCTCGTCGTCGAACAGGCTGACGCGCAGGGCACTTTCGGCGTTTTCCGCCGGGAAAATGTCGATCACGTCGCCGCGCACGCGAAATGCGCCACGATGGAAATCCACCTCGTTGCGTTCGTACTGCATTTCGGACAGCCGCCGGATGATCTCGCGCTGGCCGATCTTTTCGCCCTCGCGCAGGTGCAGGATCATGGCGTGGTAATCGACCGGATCGCCTATGCCGTAGATCGCCGACACGCTGCAGACGATCACCACATCGCGCCGTTCGAGCAGGCTTTTTGTCGCAGAGAGGCGCATCTGCTCGATGTGCTCGTTAATCGACGAGTCCTTCTCGATGAACATGTCGCGCGAAGGAACGTAAGCCTCAGGCTGGTAGTAGTCGTAATAGGAAACGAAATACTCGACGGCGTTTTCCGGGAAAAACTCGCGGAATTCCGAATAAAGCTGGGCCGCCAGCGTCTTGTTGTGCGCCAGCACCATGGCGGGACGCCCCAGCCGCGCGATGACGTTAGCCATCGTGTAGGTCTTGCCCGAACCGGTCACGCCCAGCAGGGTCTGAAACGAGAGGCCATCCCTGATGCCTTCCGTCAGCAGGTGCACCGCCTGCGGCTGGTCTCCGGCGAGCGGAAACGGCTGGTGCAGGCGAAACGGACTGCCGGGGAAGGTCGCTATACTGTTTTCTGAAGATTCAGGCATCGTGTGATGATAACGTTCAATGGGATATTCAATGGCCAATCAAACAAAAGTCGGCGCTGGCGGGACGGCGTCAGTCCGACCCGCCGCCAACATAGGGACGGCGTCTTCCGCTGACAAACTCGACAAAATCGTCGCCGAGGCACGGCGCGCCGCCGAAAAACGTGATCAGGGGTACCGCGAACAGGCGCTGAAGATCTACCCTTGGGTCTGCGGTCGTTGCGCGCGCACTTTCACCAACGCCAACCTGCGCGAACTCACCGTGCACCACCGCGACCACAACCACGACAACAACCCGCCCAACGGCAGTAACTGGGAATTGCTGTGCCTCTATTGCCACGACAACGAGCATCAGCGACTGCTCGAAGCCAGCGGCGGCATTGCCGAGATCGGCAACAAGAATGGCAGCGCCACACATTCCCCATTCGCCGACCTGAAGGCGCGGCTGGGGAAAAAACCATAGTCACAAACTGCCCCTGCGGGCGCCCGCTACCCTACGCTTCCTGTTGCGGCCTATGGCATGCCGGCGCGTCCGCCCCCGATGCCGAAAGCCTGATGCGCTCGCGCTACAGCGCCTATGTGCTGGGGCTGGAGGACTATCTGCTTGCCACCTGGCATGCCACGACGCGACCGGCAGACTTGCAGCTTGCCACTACGCCGCCGACCCAATGGCTCGGGCTCACGGTCAAGCGGCATGACAGCACCGGTACTGAAACGGCAGTCGTCGAGTTCATCGCCCGCCACAAGATGGGTGGCCGTGCCGAGCGCCTGCATGAGATCAGCCGCTTCGTGCGTGAAGGCGGGCGCTGGTATTACCTGAACGCTGATGGGTAGCTAAAAGTCGGGGCTGGCGTTACGGCGCAAACAGGTATCCTTCGTCCCTTTGCTCAGGAAAGAATCGCTCATGTGGTTTCGTAACTTGCGTGTTTACCGTCTTCAGCGAAAGCTGGATATTGATCTGGCCCAGCTTGACGAGCAATTGTCCCGCCGCCCACTCGCGCGTTGCGGCAGCTTTGAAATGGCCAGCCGGGGTTGGGTGTTTCCGCGTCAGGAAGGCGCGTTCGCGCATGCCGTCAATCGGCAGTGGCTCATCGCCCTCGGCGTCGAACAAAAACTGCTGCCCGCCGCGGTCGTCCGGCAAACCGCCCAGGAACGCGCCGCCCTGATCGAGTCTGAACAGAGCCGCAAGGTGGGTCGCAAGGAAATGCGCGACATCGCCGAACGCGTGACCGAAGAACTTTTGCCCAAGGCGTTCTCGCAGCGCCGCACCACCTGGGGCTGGCTCGATCCGCTGCATGGCTGGCTGGTGGTTGATGCCGGCTCCGATGCGCGGGCCGACGAGTTCATGGAGATGCTGCTCTCCACCCTCGACAACATCGCGCCGCGCCCACTGCAAACCCAGGTTTCACCGCAAACCGCCATGACCGACTGGCTGGCCAGCAACGAAGCACCCGCCAGCTTCACCATCGACAGCGACCTGGAACTGCGTTCCGCCAGCGAGTCGCAGGCCGTCATCCGCTATGTGCATCACGCGCTGGCCGGGCCGGAAATTGCCGGCCACATCACTGACGGCAAAATCGCCACGAAACTCGGCATGACCTGGAACGACCGGATTTCCTTCGTCCTCACCGACAAGCTGCATCTCAAGCGTCTGGCCTTCCTCGACCTCCTCAAGGAGCAGGCCGAATCGACCGACAACGCCGAAGAACAGTTCGATGCCGATTTCGCCCTGATGTCCGGCGAACTGGCCCACCTGCTCAATGACCTGCTGATCGCGCTGGGCGGCGAGATGAAAGTCGAATAGCCGCCGTCCCCGTGCTGGCGGCGCGACGGCTCACGCCGTCGCACCAGCGCCGACTTTCAGGTCAGTTGCACAATCTGATTCAACACGCCGCACACCTCGGCAAAACATGCGTCCGGCAGCCGCTTCATGGGATGTGCGGCAGCGGAGCGCACACGCCAGTCAAAGGATTTCGGCTGATGGCAAAGAACGAAACTGGTCTTGCCTGTTTTCTTGCCCCCAGCCGGGCCTGAAGCTACGGCGAACGGATTGTCGGCGTTATATTCCGCAGTGGTCATGGGCAGGCCAATCACGAGTGAGGTACGCTCGTTGAAACCGCGCGGCGACAGCACAAGAAAAGGATGACGGTCGCGCATCTCCCGCCCCGCCTGCGGGTTGCAGTCGATCCAGATAATGTCCTGCCGCTCGGGTACCCAGCTCTTTCCGGATTTTGCAGCTACCACCGCTCGGCTCCGATGGCCTCGGCCGCCATCACTTCGCCACCGTGACGCAAGGGATCAAAGCGGGCCAGCCGCTGCTCGAGCGTCAGTGGTACGTCCTGCAGCGGGGTGATTACGACGCGCCCCTGCTCCACCGCTACCCGCACACGCTGGTCGGCATGCAGGTGCGCTTCACGCGCCACGGCAGCCGGTAGCCGCACGCCCAGATTGTTGCCCCAATGCTTGATGTCGAGAATGGCTTCGGCCATGGTCGTGCCTTTCAATGTTTATACAGTGTATAAACTTTACCGACATCACCCGAGATAGTCAATCGCTCAATACGCCTGCAAGTCGGCCCCGCCCACTTCGAGCGAATGGCGCCAGAACTGGTCATCGCGGTCGAACAGGCGGTAGGTGCCGCGCGGCCCCCAGGAACCGGCCTGGTAGGTATTGATGAACTCGCGCTCCATCGACCAGACCTTCAGCACCGGGTCGACCACGCGCCACGCCCATTCCACCTCGTCGTAGCGCAGGAACAGCGAGTGGTCGCCGAGCATGGTATCGAGCAGCAGCCCCTCGTAGGCGTCGTATTCCTCCTCGCTGGCCTTGCGGTAGGTGGCGTCGAGGCTGATGGTGCGGGTCTGCAGTTCCAGCCCCGGCACCTTCACCTGCAGTTCCATCTTCATGCAGTCATTGGGCTGGATGCCGAGCATGATCCAGTTCGGCCGTGAATGGTCGTGGCGGGTGTGGCGCAGCAGATCCTGCGGCGGATTCTTGAAGCGGATGCAGATCGCCGAGCTGCCCTCGGCCATGCGCTTGCCGGTGCGCAGGTAGAAAGGTACGCCCGACCAGCGCCAGTTGTCGACGAACAGTTTCAGCGCGGCATAGGTTTCGGTAGTGCTGTCCGGCGCCACGCCCGGCTCTTCGAGATAGCCGGGCACCGTCTTGCCGTCAATGGTGCCGCTGGCGTACTGGCCGCGAAAGGCATGGGCATGCACGGCGTTCTGGGTGATCGGGCGGATCGCCTTCAGCACTTTGACCTTCTCGTCGCGCAGATGCTCGGCCGCCATCGATACCGGCGGCTCCATCGCCACCAGCGCCATCAGTTGCAGCAGGTGGCTCTGGATCATGTCGCGCAACGCTCCCGCCCCTTCGTAATAGTCGGCGCGCCCTTCAGTGCCCAGCGTCTCGGAGTGGGTGATCTGCACGTGGTCGATGTAATGCCGGTTCCATAAGGGTTCGAGCATGATGTTGGCGAAGCGGAACACCATGACGTTCTGCACCGTGCCCTTACCCAGATAATGGTCGATGCGGTAGATCTGCGGCTCGTTGAGGTGCTTGTAAAGACTCTGCTGCAGCGTCTGCGCGGAAAGCAGGTCGTAGCCGAAGGGCTTTTCGATCACCACGCGGCGCCAGCCGTTCTTCTGCTTGAGCAGGCCGACATTGCCCAGCTTTTCGATGATGTTGGGAAACATGGAGGGGCGCACCGCCATGTAGAACACCGCGTTGGGGGGGAAGTCCGGATTCTCGTCGAGCGACTGGCGCAAGCGTTCGTAAGCGCCATCGTCGCCCGGCGGATTGGCATGGTAGTACAGCCGTGCCCGGAAGCGTTCGAACACCGCCGCCTCGTAACCCTGCGGAAAGCGGGCGTCGAGCATCGCGGCGACATCGTCGAGCCATTTCTCGTGGCTGCGTTCCTCAATGCTGACGGCGAGGATCAGCATCTTTGCCGGCAGACGACCCGCCAGTTCAAGACGAAACAGCGCGGGAATCAGCTTGAGCCGCGCCAGATTGCCGCCGGCGCCGAAAATGACCAGCGTGCAGGGGTCAATGGTTTTCATGACATGCCTCCGCAGGGCTGCCCCATGGGGGCAGCGCGCCGGATTTGCGTGCTGTGGAGGCTCATTTGTTTTCTCCGGCTTTCTTCATCGCATGCCCGCCAAAGGCATTGCGCATCAGCGAAAGCAAGCGGTAGCTGTAGCCTTTTTTATCCTGGCTGGCAAAGCGCATCTGCAGTGCCATGGTCAGCACCGGCGCGGGAATGCCTTGCTCGATCGCGTCGATCACCGTCCAGCGGCCTTCACCGGAGTCGGAAACGAAGGGCGCAATGTCGGCCAGTTCCTGGTCATTTTTGAGCCCTTCTGCAGTCAGGTCGAGCAGCCAGCTTCTGACCACCGAACTATGACGCCACAACTCGGTGACCTGCGCCAAATCGAAATTGAACTCCTGCTTGCCCTTGAGCAGGTCGAGCCCTTCGGCCAGCGCCTGCATCATGCCGTACTCGATGCCGTTATGGATCATCTTGGAATAATGGCCCGCACCCACCGGCCCGACGTGCGCCCAGCCGCGGTCCGGCGCTGGCGCCAGCGCCTTGAGGATGGGCTCCACCACCTCCGCCACCTCGGGGGTTGCGCCGACCATCAGGCAGTAGCCGTTTTCCAGTCCCCACACGCCACCCGAAGTGCCGGCGTCCATGAAGCCGATGCCCTGCTCGGCCAGCATGGCACCGCGCCGCTGGCCATCCCGGTAATTCGAGTTGCCGCCATCGACGACGATATCGCCTGTCGCCAGCTTCGACACCAGTTCGCGCAACTGGTCCTCGGTCGCCGCGCCGCTCGGCAGCATCAGCCAGACGATCTTTGGCGCCGGCGGCGCTTCAAGCTTGGCCACCGCATCGATCACCGATGCCGCAGCGATCATGCCCGTCTCCTCGGCCAGCGCGCCGACGGTTTTGGCGTCGCGATCGAAACCGACCACCTCGATACCGGCACGCCGCAACCGCCGCACCATGTTGCCGCCCATCTTGCCCAAACCGATCATTGCCATACGCATGATGTTTCCTCCCATCGAATTGAAGTTGTATGCTAACGGTCATGGGGCTGGCACCACCACAAATCATGAAAGTTTCGCGCCATGCCCGCACCCTCTCCCCCAACCCCTCTCCCATCAAGGGAGAGGGGAGCGGTGTGAGCCGCTCCTCGTCTTTCACGTTAACGGCCATGCAAACAAGACAATCCTGCCGCTGGCATGTCCTTGCCACTACTGACGCGCTGGAACAAGACGCGACAGCCCGTATCCTGCTCGCCGCGCAACAGGCCATTGCCCGCGCTGGCGCTTTCCATCTGGTGCTGGCCGGCGGCAGCACGCCGCGCCGCATCTATCGGGCGCTGGCGCAGTCCGCGGCTGACTGGGCAAACTGGCATGTCTGGTTCGGCGACGAGCGCTGCCTGCCGCCACAGGACCCGGAACGCAACAGCCGCATGGCGGCAGACGCCTGGCTCGACCAGGTGCCGATTCCGCCGGTGCAGATCCATCCGATTCCCGCCGAGCTGGGCGCTGTCGCTGCCGCGAACGTCTATGCGCAAATACTGGCCGGCCTCGGCGACTTCGACCTGGTGCTGCTCGGGCTCGGCGAGGACGGCCACACCGCCAGCCTGTTCCCGGGCCATGACTGGGGCACCGACGCTACTGCGCCGGCTGTGTTGGCGGTGTTCGACGCACCCAAGCCGCCGATGGAGCGCGTTTCGCTCTCCGCCCGCCGCCTGGCCGCTGCCCGCCAGGTGCTCTTTATCGTCAGCGGCGCCGGCAAGCAGCCTGCCGTGGCGGACTGGCGCGCCGGTGCGACGATCCCCGCCGCCGCCATCACGCCAGAGGACGGCGTCGACATCCTGCTCGACTTCCCTTTGCCGGAAATCTAGCACCGACTACAACTCCACCGGCGTCGGCGTCACCCGCCAGATATCGCGGCAATATTCGGCGATGGTGCGGTCCGAAGAGAACTTACCCATGCGCGCGACATTGAGGATCGACATGCGCGTCCAGCCGACCGGGTCGCGATAAGCCGCGCTGACCTGCTCCTGACAGGCGATATAGGCAGCATAGTCGGCAAGCAACAGATAGGGATCATGCTGCAGCAGGTTGTCGATCAGCGGCTGAAACACGCCGCGGTCGCCGTGCGAAAACAGGCCGCTGCCGATCAGGTCGATGACGCCCTTGAGTTCCGGATTGCCGTTGTAAATGTCCCGCGGCCGGTAGCCATCAGCCAGCGTGCGCTCCACCTCCTCGGCAGTGAGGCCGAAGAGGAAGAAATTGTCGGCGCCAACCTCTTCGCGAATTTCGACATTGGCCCCATCGAGCGTGCCGATGGTGAGTGCACCGTTCATCGAGAACTTCATGTTGCCGGTGCCCGATGCCTCCTTGCCGGCGGTCGAAATTTGCTGCGACAGATCTGCGGCCGGGTAGAGCCCATGCCCCAGCTTGACGCTGAAATTGGGCAGGAACACCACCTTCAGCCGGCCGGCAACATCGGGGTCTCGATTCACCACCTCGCCCACCGCGATAATCAGTTGGATCATCAACTTGGCCATCGCGTAACCCGGAGCCGATTTACCACCGAAGATGAAAGTGCGCGGCACGATATCCGCAGCCGGATTGAGCTTGATGCGGTTGTAGAGAGTGATGATGTGCAGCACATTAAGGTGCTGGCGCTTGTATTCATGAATGCGTTTGGCCTGCACGTCATAGAGACTGGCCGGATCGACCTGCACGTTGCAACGTTTAGCGATGGTTGCGGCCATGCGCAGCTTGCACTCGCGCTTGATCTGCCGCCAGCGTTCCTGGAACGCCGGATCGTCGGCATAGCCTTCCAGCGCCCGCAGCTTCAACAGGTCATTTTCCCAGTCGGAACCGATGGTTTCGGTCAGCAGGCTGGCCAGACCGGGGTTGCTGAGCATCATGAAGCGGCGCGGCGTGACGCCATTGGTCTTGTTCTGGAATTTCTCCGGCCACATCTCGTAAAAATCGCGCAGCACGGTTTCCTTGAGCAGGCGACTGTGCAATTCGGCGACGCCGTTGATGGCGAAGCTGCCGGCGCAGGCCAGATGCGCCATGCGCACATGGCGCGGGCCACTTTCGTCGATGATCGAGAGTCGTTCCACGCGACTGCTGTCGAACGGAAAATGCAGGCGCACATCGTCGAGGAAGTGCGCGTTGATTTCATAAATGATTTCCAGATGGCGCGGCAGCAGGTTCTCGAACAGGGCGATCGACCATTTTTCCAGCGCCTCGGGCAGCAGGGTGTGATTGGTATAGGCAAAGGTATGACGCGTCACGTTCCATGCCACATCCCAGTCCAGTCCTTCCTTGTCGATCAGCAGGCGCATCAGTTCCGCCACCGCGATGGCCGGATGCGTGTCATTGAGCTGCACGCTGAATTTCTTGTGGAAGTCCTCGATCGGCAGACCGGTGCTGCGATGGATGCGCAACATGTCCTGCAACGAACAGGTGACAAAGAAATGCTGCTGCAGGAGACGCAGGCGCTTGCCGATTTCCGGCTCGTCGTTGGGGTAAAGCACCTTGCTGATGGTTTCCGAGCGCACCTCGCGCGTCACCGCGCCATAGTAGTCACCGCGATTGAAGGCATGGAAATCAAAGCCCTCGGCGGCCTCGGCGCTCCACAGGCGCAACAGATTCACCGTGCTGACACCGTGCCCGAGGATGGGCGTGTCGATGGCCACGCCGAGAAAGGTCTCGCCAGGTACCCAGCGCACGCGGAAGCGGTCATGCTCATCGACATACTGTTCGGTGTGACCACCGAGCTTCACCTCATAGGCGACATTGGGCCGCCGCACTTCCCAGGGATTCCCGTAACGCAACCAGTTGTCAGTGGTCTCGACCTGCTTGCCGTCGCGGATGGCCTGGGTGAAGATGCCGAACTCGTAACGGATGCCATAGCTGATCGCGGAAATCTGCAGCGTCGCCAGCGAATCCATGAAACAGGCGGCGAGGCGACCGAGGCCGCCATTGCCCAGCCCCGGCTCTTCTTCATGCTCGATCAGTTCATCCAGATCGACGCCGAGCCCGGCCAGCGCACGGCGGGTGGGCTCTTCGATGCCGAGATTGAGCAGGTTATTGCCGAGAAATGGGCCCGGCAGATATTCGGCCGAGAGATAGCAGACCGTGCGCGGATTGACCTGTTGGTAGGTGCGGATCGTGCTGACCCAGCGGTGCAACAAACGGTCACGCACTGTGTAGGCCAGCGCCTTGTACATATCATCGGGCGCGGCTACTTCAAGGAAGCGCCCCTGAACATAGAAAAGATTGTCAAGGAATGCCAGGCGGATGCACTCCTCGGAGAGTCCGGTGCGGATGCTTTCGTTACCGGCATCCTGTACGCGTTTGAGCTTGGCCATGCGTTTCCCTTTCAGTCAAGAAAGGACATTCTGCACGATCCATCCCTGCATGCAAAATCGGCGCAACAAAAAAACCGGCGCCGTTCTGCCAGCGCCGACTTTCGGAATGGCTGCACAATCAATCCAACTTGGATTGTTGCTTACTTTGAACCCGATGCCACCAACTGCTGCTCAAGCAGATCGGTGGTCATGATGCCCGGCTTTACCAAGCCGTCTTCGAAAATCAACGTGGGGGTTATGTTGACGCGGCGATCTTTCGCCATTGCGGCGATTTTGGTCAGTGCGGCGGTGTCGCATTTCTTCTCTGCGGTCGGCGACACGTTGCGCAGCATCGTGTCGTCCCAAGCCTTGAGACGGTCGGACGAGCACCAGATGGCGCGATTCTTCTCTTCGGAACCGTTCAGCAGTGAGAGCGGAAAGATGTAGGTGGTCAGGTTGTTCAAATTGACCATTTCCTTTTCCAGTCGCTTGCAAAAGGAGCAGTTCGGATCGGCAAAGACGACCACTTTCCGGCTGCCATTGCCCTTGACGCGCTTGAGCGCAAGATCGAGGGGCAAGGTATTCAGATTGACCGCAAACAGCGCCTTTTCCCTTAATTCGGTAAGGTTTTGCATGGTGCGCAGGTCAATCACACTGCCGCTAATCATGTAGCTCAGTTTCTCGTCCGCGTACACCAGCTGGTCATCGAAGACCACTTCGTACAAGCCGAAATAAGGCGTCTTGGTGACACTGACGAGTTTTTGGTACGGGAATCTCTTTTGCATCGCGGCGCTGATGCCGGCCTCATTGGCCAGGGCCGTACCGGCGATGAAGATAGCCAGCAAGGCAAGACCAGAGAATGGTTTCATCATTTTCATTTGATGTTCAGCGCCTCGCGGGAAATCTTGTCCAGCAGCATCTCGACTTCCTTGAGCGCGGCCTTGGAAGCGGGGCTGCCACTCGGGCTGGACGGGGGACGATAGGCGATATACACCTTCTTGGGTTCGGCCGCGGTGCTGTAGAGGAGGATGGTGTAGGGGCAGAACGCGATGTTGTGCGGATCGGCCTCCATGGTCTTGCGCGAGAGTACCGCGCTGCAGAACGAAAACGTCTGGGCCTGGTCGTCACCAAAGATTTTCTTGGTGGTGCCGAGGTCCTTGCCGGTGCGATCGAGCATCTGGCCGACGTGCGAGTTCTGGTCGATGACAAAGCCGCGACTGCTGATGGCATTCATCAGGTCGTCGCGCGCATATTCATATTTCTGCTCCGCCGAGTAGCGCACCACCGGGGCGGGTTCTGCGGCGCCAGCCAGTTGTGCAAATGGGGCGAGCAGTGTGATGGCAAGTAACGGAAGGAGAGTCTGTCTGGTCATGGTTGATTGCTCCTGCAGTGTGTGGGTTGGGGATGGTCGGGGAAAAGCTTGTTTGTCATGCTTCACGCATCATTAACGAGGTCTGGATTTTCATGGTGATGGCAGAGCCGGCGACGATGGAGACAAACGCCAGGAGGGATCCCAGCGAGAGGGTGGATACCCCGGTGACGCCCTGCCCGATGGTGCAGCCCATGGCGGTGACGCCGCCAAAGCCCATCAGCACGCCGCCGCCGATGTGGTTGATCATGTCCTGGGACGAAGTAAAGTATTCCCAGCGGAATGACTTGGAAATCAGCGCATACAGGAACGAGCCGAGGCCCACGCCGAAGATGGTGGCGACGCCGAAGGTGATGATGTTCGAGGTGTCGGTCCAGTAGCCGAAATATTCCAGCGTGTAGGCGGTCGGGGCGACGAACGACATCGATTCGGCGAGGCGGGTGTTGGTGCCGAAATAGGTCATCTCCAGCGTATCCGGATTTTCCGCCAGGCCGATGTGGCCCGTCAGATACCAGCCGCCGACCACGATCAGGCCGATGACCAGGCCAGCCAGCTTGTTGTCCAGTTCCTGGCGGAATTCCCGGTCCTTGAAAACGAAAATCAGGATGGCCAGGACAATGGCGCCGGTTACTGCCAGTTGCATGGTTTGCATGCCGCCGCCACCGGACAGCAGCGCGGGCAGGGTCTGGCCGTGATCGAAATGCAGCGAAACGCTGGGCGCCTGCAGCACATTGACGCGGAATGCGCCAAGGATGCCCTTCAGCGTCGCGATGGCAGCAAAGCCCATGAAGATGAACACGACCAGGGATTTCAGGTTGCCACCGCCGATGCGCACCAGGGTTTTATTGCCGCAACCCGAAGCGAGTGTCATGCCAACGCCAAAACACAGTCCGCCCACGATAAAGGCCAGCCAGGGAAAACTGCTGCCGGTATAGATGGTTTTCGCCAGATCGATCTGGCCGAAATATGCCAGCGCATTGGTGCCGAGCATGGCGATGGCAATTGCCAGCAGCCAGGCGCGCATGCGCCCCCAGTGCCCCATGTTGACGACATCCGAGACGGCCCCCATGGTGCAGAAACTGGTTTTATTGGCGATGAAGCCAAAGACGATGCCGAGGGCGAAGCCCCACCCGACGACAATTGTTGTGAGGCTTGAGTCAGCGATGATTTATCTCCTTATTCCCATGATCGATGCGCCGGCACCCGGCTCAGGCAATGCCATCGTTGCCTTTGATGCCGATCAGTTTCGGCAGGTTGAGCTTGCGCGGTGAGATGACCTTCTTGTCACGCAGGTAGCTGGCCACGACGTCCCAGATCGGTTCGCCGGTTGCACCTTCGGCCACTGGCGCCCAGCCGGCCACCTTGTAGGTCTTGTTGGGGTCAAGCGGCTTGCCTTTGAGCATCATGTTGTTGATGCGCTTGCCCATGCCCTGCTGCAGATCGCAGGTATAGCTGATGCCGCCGACCCGCACCATGTCGCCGCCCTGCTGCTTGTAGGGATCGGGGTTGAACAGGTTGTCGCAGACATCTTCCATGATGTCCTTTATGGTTGCGCCGGTCATTTCGTTCAGGGTGGTCTGCGGGTAGGTGATCGCGGTCTGGTCCATCAGGTGTTCCAGCGTGATGGTTTGACCCGGCAACAGCGAAGTGCCCCAGCGGAAGCCCGGGGAGAATGCCGCGTCCGCGCCCTTCACTTCCATCATGGCGTCGAGGATCAACTGATCGAAGGTGCCGTTGAAGTTGCCGCGGCGGTACAGCGTGCCTTCGGTGATAGCGAGTTTTTCTGCCAATTTGGCCTCGTAGGGCGCACGCACCTTCTTGATCAGCGCCGCCATGTCGGCATCCGGCTCGATCAGGTTGGCGAATACCGGCATCAGTTTGTACTTGAAGCCGGCAACCTTGCCGCCCTTGACGTCCAGATCCAGCACGCCGAGGAACTTGCCGTTGGAGCCGGCATTGGTTACCAGCGTCTGGCCACCCGGATTCTTGACTATCGAGGGTGCGGGTATGCCGTCGTGGGTATGGCCGCCCATGATGGCGTCGATGCCGCTCACCCGGCTGGCCATTTTCAGGTCCACATCCATGCCGTTGTGCGACAGCACCACGACAACCTGCGCACCCTTGGCACGCGCGGTGTTGACGACCTCCTGCATGTGGTCATCCTGGATGCCGAAACTCCAGTCGGGAATCATGTGGCGCGGATTGGCGATCGGCGTATAGGGAAAGGCCTGGCCGATGATGGCGACCGGGATGCCCTGGATCTGCTTGATCACATAGTGCGGGAACACCGGGTCGCCGAAATCGTTGGTCTTGATGTTCTGCGCAACGAAATCAAGTTTGCCCTTGAAATCGTTGTCGATGATTTGTTGCACACGCTCCGCGCCCAGGGTGAATTCCCAATGGCCGGTCATCACATCGACACCGAGCAACTTGCAGGCGTCTACCATGTCCTGCCCCTTGGTCCACAGGGCAGTGGCCGAGCCCTGCCAGGTATCGCCGCCATCGAGCAGCAGGGCACCCGGACGGCTGGCGCGGATTTTCTTGACCAGTGTCGACAGATGAGCGAAGCCGCCGACCTTGCCATAGGTGCGCGCGGCCTTGTCGAAGTCGAGATAGGTGAAAGCATGCGCCTCGACACTACCGGGACGGATACCAAAGGATTTCAGAAGCTTTTCGCCCACCAGATGCGGCGGACGGTTCAGGCTGTCGCCGAGGCCGATATTGACGTTCGGCTCACGGAAGTAAATCGGTTGCAACTGCGCATGGCAATCGGTGAAATGCATCAACGAAACATTGCCGAAAGCCGGCAGGTCGTAAAAATTCCCGGCATTGCCCTGCGACAAGGCTTGCCGGCTGTTCAAGGCAAAACCGGCGGCAGAAGCCACCGCCAGGATTTGCATGAATTCGCGACGGTTCATGGACATGTGAGAGCACCCTGTGCGATCAAAAACTGCCCCATTACGGGTATGCATCAGGCAAAGGGACGCGCCCTTTGCCTGACTTTTCTTGCATCTGCGGTTTTAGTTGGGCGACTTCAATGCCGGATTCCCGGCACGCTGATCTTCTGTCCGTTATTGAGGACGGAAAGCGTCAGCTCGATGTCGCCATACTCGGGAGAGCCGGGCGGAAGTTCGTTGGCGCGAACCGACACGTTGCACCACTGGAAGCGCTTGTTGATGTCCCAGATTTCCGAACGGCTGGTACGCCATGTGGGGAAGTGGTCCATCTGGCCACGGAACTCGCCCAGCCACTGGCCACGGATCCATTTATTGCCACCCTTCTCGGCGGTATGGCAATCAACGCAGGCCAGATTCAATTGCCCGAGTTTGGTGTTGAGCAATTTCGTACCGCGCTTGATGGCCAGTTTGTGATCTTTTGACTTGGCATCGACATTCATCGGCTCGCCATTAGTCAGAAAACGCAGGTAAACGGACAGGGCAAGATTCTCATCGCTTTGCATCAGGAAATCGTCACCGGTGGTGGCGCGTGCATGGCGGGTGATAAATTCCTCAACCCCGATCACCTTGCGCAGGCACGATTCGTACTTCGGCATGCCTGCCGCCCAGCTCTTGAACATCCGCTCCGGCTCGGCATGGCAGGTAGTGCAGGATTGCTTGTTTGGACCTTCCCTGGAATACAGCTCCTTGCCCTTCTCCATTGCCGCCATCGCTTCATTGACAAAGGGGTCGAGGTTATCCCGCGTCTCTTCCGGAACTGGCCGGGTGGTGGGATTTTCCAGGTTGTCCTTGAACACGGAATGCGTTTTCTGCGTTTTGAGGAACGCCACGATGTCCTTGATTTCCTCAACACTGAACAGCTTGTGCGCACCCCACGGTGGCATCACCGTGTTGGGATTTGTCTTGCGCGGATCGAAGATGTAATTGAAGATGTATTCGTCGCTGCGGCCCCAGATGGCGTGAGCTGAAAGGTCGAGGCCGACGTTGCCGGGCAATGAGGGTATCGGATTGCCCATGACGTGGCAGGCCAGGCAACTGCCACCACGCGAACGGTCAAAGGCCAGCTTTTCGCCTTTCTTGGGATCACCCTCGATGGAACCCTTGATCTTGATGGTTTTGCCGATGGGCGACGGGACAATCTTCTGTAGCGTGGAGAATTCGCTCCAACTGGTTTCCGGCCAGCCCTTGTAGCGCTCCCAGGGACCGGCGTAAGCGGGATTCTTCAGTTCCAGCTGGGCCGCTTTTTTCCCCTTGCCAGATTCACTGGCTGAAGCCGGCGCAGCAAATGAAAAGCAAACTGCAAGAACAAACAGCATAAGTTGCGAATTATTCATTTTCATAACTTTCCCCTAGATCGATTGCATGTTGCAGGCAGTCTTGAGCCGAAGCGCAAAGGCATTCCCATCAAGACACCTGCCTCATCTGGGATTCATTTCGTCCCGAACGCCGGTGCAGACAAAGCATCCGGACCGACTGACACGAATCGATGTTTATCGTGCGGCTACGGCTACCTCGCCGCTGAACTTCGTGCCCAAATTATCAACAGCGTTGACGACAATCTTGTCGCCGACCTTGGCGCCCTTTACCTTGAACCCGATAAACGGGTTTCTGGAAATAGCGATACCCCACTGCGCATCCAGCACGGTCTTGCCATTCAATGTAGCCACCACCTGATCGATGAAGTGCGGCGGGATAAGTTTTCCTGTCTTTGGATCCTTGCGCGCACCGGTTTCCATGATGTGGTTCATCCGCACCTTCACGTCGGTGATGTCGCCCTGTAGCGTCGCACGCATTTTCATTTCTTCAGCCATGTTCGTCTCCTCGTCAATTCTTTATTTGGTGAATTCCCGGACCAGTCCAGGGTGATCAGCCGCCGCAGCCGCCGATGGTGACCTTGACTTCCTTGCTCACGGTGTAAGCCTTGCCTCCGGCCCTGACCGCGACGCGGACCTGGGAGGTCTGGCCCATTTTGACGAAGGTGTAGATGTATGGCTCGGCGCCATTGGAAATCTCGAAATCAGCCGCCAGCGGGGTGATGTTCTTCTCGACAAAAATGGCGATGGATGTGGTTCCGGGGATGTTGCTGGTCACTTCAACCGGTACAGACGCACCGTTTTCCGCGATATCCGGCACCGTGATCACGATGTCCTTGCTTTCCGTGGCTCCGCCGTAATTAGCGTTTTTCATGGCGTCGGCAATGTTGTTCGATGTGAAGGCAAGCTTGTTCCATGTTGCCGCCATGACTTCGCCAGACTTGAGCAAGCCTGCCCCGATGGCAACCATTACCGCACCGGCCATGCCGGAACTCTTCAAAAATGTTCTACGCAACTGATTCATTTCGAACCTCTCAAACTTGGGTTAATTGAAGTACCTCGGTATGCCTACGGCAACCAAGTTGATATTTTTTTATTTTGTCTCTGTTACAGGGCGGTATTCCGCAACAGCAGTCTGGCTGTAAAGACCATCTCGCTCTAGCGGCATATAGCCATTGCTACCCGATGCTGCCAAACATAACCATGAGAAAGCTATGGTTTTATGTCAATCATTAATTTTGTCGATACTTTTTTATGAATGATGACGCAGCCTAACTCATGGTTTTTGCAGGTTGCAAGTATTATTTGTGCATAATTAGTTACTAATATTCTTATCATAGACAACCCCCTGACTACCTTGATGTCTCTTATGGCATAACCCCCAACTGCCGGGTTTCATTGCTTTAATTCATACATCATCGTCAATGTCCCTTCACACAAAGTCGTTTTATTGGTGGCAAGGGGAATCACATCCCCTAAGCCACAAACAAGGCCATTAATCCAGTGGTTTGTTTTATATAGGTTTTGCTAATGCAATTCCATTCTGGTTTTCACCATATCGTTTTAATCGAGCTCTTTGGCACGGACTGACGGAAGCCACCATATGCAGCTCGGCATGCAACTCATTCATGCATACTGGATCATGCGTGTTGCATTGTTTGTTAACTCCCGGAGCCGCATCACGATTTACTTGAGGACGCGCTGCGATGCAGCTAATGAGAATCATTTGCTGCATCGCAATACGCAGAACAGCACCAGATTGCTCATGTTTATGCTGATTGGTTTTCCCTGCCAGCTTAGGCACTTTGCTCGACATTCCCGCACAGCGGACATGTTTAACCAGCCGGGTAAGCCCTGCTTTCAGGATGGTTGTAATACGCTGCCGACAATAGTAGCGTTCAGTCGGCGACAAAATAATCAGGCGTAGCCGACGCCATTAATTCTGACAGAGGAGAAAACATGAGCAAGCTTGGAAACTGGGTAGTCGCATTGATTGCAACAAGCGCATTGGTCCTGGGTGGTTGTTCTTCGATGGGCGATCTGACCAATAACGTACACCCAGACAAGGTGGTCTACCACGTCAATGATTCATCCCATGCGATTGCGACCTTGCGCAATGTCGGCAACCATCTGGACGTCAATCCGCAGGCGCAGATCATTGTGGTGACCCACGCGCTGGGCGTTGACTTTCTGATGGATGGCGCCAAGGACAAGAATGGGAATCCCTACAACCCATTGGTCGAGAACCTGACGGAACGCGGGGTCACCTTCGATGTCTGCGAAATCACGCTCAAGAACCGCAGCATGGATCGCAAGTCGTTCCTCCCAGAGGCCAAGTTCGTTCCGTCCGGCGTCGCTGAAATCGCCAAACTGCAGGGGCGGGGAGGTTTTGCCTACCTCAAGCCCTGATGCCTAGGCTTCTGGTGCGGAAGGACTAAGTAAAACACTCGGCCAGGCATTGAGCAAGAAAACACCCTGGCCGAGTAAAGCAAACCACTGACACATCGCCGCAATGCCCCGCAGGGTGGTTCTCACCCCTCAGCGATGCGCTGCTTGATGTGGGCCAGAGCTTCTTCCACCTGATCAACGAGGATCAGGCACAGATCACCAGTTTGCAGTTTTGCCAATGCCGAATCGATAGCGAGAAATTCACCGCGAATTTCCTCGATGACTGTGGCACGGGAAGCTTTGGCCAAGCCATCGCGCAGCAGTTTCAGCACCTCGCCATCGGCGCGACCGCGCTGACAGGCATCCTCATAAAGAATGACGCCGTCAAAAGCTTCGCCAAGTATTTCTGTCTGGTTACGGATGTCCTCATCGCGCCGGTCGCCAGCGCCGCTGATTACCACCCAGCGTTGCTTGGCCGGCAGGGCTGAAACGGCCTGTGTCAGCGCCGCAATTGCATCGGGGTTATGGCCATAGTCGGCAACCAGGGTCGCGCCCCGATAGTCAAAAACATTAAAACGACCGGGGGCGGTGCTGATATCGCTGACAAAGGTCGCCAAACCGAGGCGAATGGTATTCCAGTCCAGTCCCAGCGCCCAGGCCGCGCCAATGGCGGCCATGGCATTTTCGACCTGGAAGCCGATGCTGCCATTGCGCGTCAGCGGAATACCGGACAATTCGATCCGCTCGACCAGCGCCCCCTCGGCAGCGACCAGCGCGTCTCCATCGCGGTAGAGCGCACGCTTGCCTTCGGCCCGGTGCGTCATCATGACCGGATGATGCGGATCGGTTGCGAAGAAAATGGTTTTACCGGGACAAACCTTGGCCATGCGCGCAACATGCGGGTCGGCCGCGTTGAGCACGGCGTAACCTTGCGGACTGACATTCTGGACGATGACACGCTTGACCACCGCGATGTCATCAACCGTGGTGATGTAGTTGAGACCGAGATGATCGCCCTTGCCGATATTGGTGACCACCGCGACATCACAGCGATCAAAGCCCAGACCTTCGCGCAATAGGCCGCCACGCGCGGTTTCCAGGACCGCCGCGTCGACTTCCGGGTGCAACAGGACATTCCGTGCGCTCTTTGGCCCGCTGCAATCACCAGTGTCGATGCGCAGACCGTGGACATACACGCCGTCCGTTGCGGTGATGCCCAAACGCTTGCCGGTCTGGGCAATCAGGTGAGCAATCAGGCGCACCGTGGTGGTCTTGCCATTGGTGCCGGTCACGGCGACGATTGGAATGCGTCCGTCATCACCAGACGGAAACATCGTGTCGATGACTGCCGCACCGACATCGCGCCCCTTGCCGTATGAGGGGGTCAGATGCATGCGCAGGCCGGGCGCGGCATTTGCCTCGACGATGCCGCCGCCCTGGTCTTCAAGCGAGCGGCTGACATTTTCGCAGACAAAGTCGACACCGCAGATATCCAGCCCGATCATCTTGGCTGCCGTCACGGCACACGCCGCAACGTCCGGGTGCACATCGTCGGTGACGTCGGTTGCCGATCCGCCGGTCGATAAATTGGCATTGTTGCGCAGGACGACACGCGCCCCCTTCGGCGGCGTTGACTCGGCGGAATAGCCCTGCACCGCCAGACAGGCGCGGGCAATATCGTCGAAGCGGATTTTTGTCAATGAGGTCGCATGGCCAACGCCACGGCGCGGGTCGCTATTGACGATGTCGACCAGCTCGCGCACCGTATGCTGACCATCGCCGATGACGTGGGGCGGGTCGCGCCGCGCTGCCGCGACCAGTTTGTCGCCGACGACCAGCAGGCGGAAGTCGTGACCGGTGATGAAGCGCTCGACCATGACATCGTCGCGCACGGCCTCGGCCGCCACAAAAGCGATTTCAATCTGATCGCGGCTCGAGATATTCACGGTGATGCCTTTGCCCTGATTGCCATCGCGCGGTTTCACCACTACCGGCAAGCCAATTTCATTGGCGACTTGCCAGGCTTCGGCGGCATTCCGGACGATACGGCCAATCGGCACCGGTACTCCGGCAGCATGCAGCAACTGCTTGGTCAGGTCCTTGTCCTGAGCTATGGATTCGGCAATGGCCGAGGTGCTGTCGATTTCGGCGGCCTGAATGCGGCGCTGCTTGCTGCCCCAGCCCATTTGCACCAGGCTGCCGGTGGTCAGACGGCGACACGGGATGCCGCGCGCCAGGGCGGCATTGACAATGGAACCGGTGGACGGCCCGAGGCGCTCGTCTTCGTCGAGTTCGCGCAACTCGGCGAGTGCCGCATCGATGTCAAAGGGGGTGTCGTTTTCGGCAGAACGGCAAAGTTCCTCGGCTAGGGCAAATGCCCGGCGGCCGACGGCTTCTTCGGTGTATTCGACCACCACCTGATACAGATTGGGCTCGATGGTCGGCGCGCTGCGGCTGAAGGTTACCGGACAACCGGCCTGCGCCTGCAGGTTGAGAGCGGCGAACTGGATGGCATGCGCAACCGAAATGTCGCCTTCATAACCGATCGGGCGCATTGCACCGATGTGGGGAAAGCGCGCACGAATGCGTGCCTCGAATCCCGGCAGGCGGCTCAAGGCATTTTCGTTTTCTTCACAGAGCACCAGCGCCTGAATCGCAGTGTGCCGGCTCCAGAGGTTCGGGCCGCGCAGGGCCCGGATGCGTGAAATTTCCATATGGGTGGCGTGAGTTAGTTAGTCGCGGCGCTATCGCCAAAAGAATGGCCGGGAAAATGGTAGGTTTCGATGCCGGTGCGCAATATCTCGGGAGGCAGGCCAAGCGCCCAGCCAGCGCCGATGGCGCCGAGAATGCCCGCCAGATGACTGGCAGATTCATTGAGCAGCGGCACGGCGGCCAGGTCAATCAAGGGTGCTTCCTGCGGACCGACGGCCAGCAGAATGCGCCCGTCGCGCACCACCAGGGCTCGACCGCCCTTGCTGCGATGTTCGATGATGATGGGCAGGGCTGCATCGGAGCCAAACAGGATCACCTCGCCGTCGGACAGCTCAGCCATCGAAGCCACCGTCGGATCGTCGGCATTCAGGACGGCAACGCCGCCCGGCAGCACCACATCGATCTGGGTGCGGAATACCTTGAACAGCAATTCGGCGGAGTCGATACCATGTTCAGGCAACAGGGCAGCATTGTCGATGGCAGTGATGACGCCGACCTGACAACGGTCATAGGCGAGTCCTTCACTGACCATGACGTGCGAGGGATTCTCTATCACAACGGCATCGACGGTGCGGTTGATCAGCAAGCGCTGTCCCGCCTCCCATTGCGTGCAGTCGCCGGCTTGTACCTTGCGGTTGCCGAGAAAGAGCCCGGCTGCACAGGCCAGCCCGGTGCGCCGGCCATCGAGTTGCAGCAGGCGCGCGACGATCTGTGCGACGGCCGTGGTGTCGCGGCTGCCAGTGATGCCGATGACCGGAATGCGGCCGTTGTCGCCACTCGGAAAGAGATGATCGGCAATCGCTTCGCCGACCGGCCGCGGCTGGCCCTGCGCCGGCTTGAGGTGCATCAACAGGCCGGGGCCGGCATTCACCTCGACAATGGCACCACCCTGTTCGGCGAGCGGACGTGAAATGTCCTCAGCCACCAGATCGATGCCGGCGATGTCCAGCCCGACGATGCGCGCAGCGAGGCAGGCCGTGCGTACCACATCGGGATGCACCAGGTCGGTGACGTCGATGGCGCAGTTGCCATTCTGCTGGATCAGTATCTGCTGGCCTACCGCCGGCACCGCATCGCCATCCATCTTCTGGCGTTTGAGCAACTGCAGAATCAGCGGTTCATTCTCAAGAACAATCGTCTCGAGCGGAAATTCCTCGGCTGCGCCACGGCGCGGGTCGGTATTGAGTTGACTGTCGATCAGGGCGCGTACCGTCGCCTTGCCGTCTCCCGTAATGAAGATGCTCTCGCCGCGCGTCGCCGCTACCAGCTTGTTATTCACAATCAGTAGGCGGTGTTCCTCGCCGCGCACAAAACGCTCGACCATCACCCCGCCACCTTCGGCATCGGCAATCGGGAAGGCCGCCTCGACTTCGGCCTGGCTCATCAGTTCGAGTGAGACGCCACGGCCATGATTGGCGTTGTCGGGCTTGACGACCACCGGCAGACCGATTTCCTGGGCGGCCTCCCATGCATCGGCCGGGCTGTCGACCATGCGGCCTTCAGGCACCGGCACACCACAGGGCGCGAGCAGCGATTTGGTCAGGTCCTTGTCGCTGGCGACGCTTTCGGCAATGGCGCTGGTGCGGTCGGTTTCGGCCGTCCAGATGCGGCGACTTTTCGAGCCGTAACCGAGTTGCACCAGGTTGCCGTCATTGAGGCGAATATGCGGAATGCGCCGCGACTTGTCGCCGGCCGCATCGACGATGCAGGCCGTACTCGGGCCAAGCATCAGGCGGTCGGCCATTTCATGCAGTTGCTTGATGGTGCCGGCAACGTCGAACGGGCGGTCTTCAATGGCCGCCATCACCAGGTTACGTGCCGCGTAAAGCGCCGTGCGGGTGACCTCTTCGTGCCAGGCACGCACGACCACCTTGTAATGACCCGTCTGCGTCATGCTGCGGGCGCGACCGAAGCCACCGGACAGGCCTGCCAAGTTTTGCAATTCGAGGGTGACGTGTTCGAGGATATGCGCCGGCCAGGTGCCTTCTTCAAGGCGTCTGACAAAACCGCCCGGCTCGCCATAGCTGCACCGATGTGTTTGCAGCGTCGGCAGCCAGGTCGTCAGCCGCTGGTTGAAGCCAGGCAAGGTGTTGGAAGGGGATTCTTCCAGTTCGCCGATGTCGACCCAGGCCTCGATCACCGGCCGATAGGTCCACATGTTGGGACCGCGCAAATGCACGATCTTGAGGAATTCAATGGATTTCATTTTGTTATGTTGTTGAGACTGTCTGGACAAGTTGCTGCAACCACGTCAACGCAACATCGCGCCGCAGGCTGACGCCCCCAGCAAAAATAAAAGTCGGCGCTGGCGGGACGGCAAGCCTTAAAATCGCCATTGCCTGCACGTTTTCAGCTTTTCTTTTACGGCCTGACACCCGCGCACGCAGGCACCAGCCTTTATTAATTTCTCGTTTTACTCCGTGATTGAACCCGATACTTTACCCGAAGCTTGGCAGAGCGAGTTGCGGGCCTGCCTGGCGCCGGACGAGCAACTGATCGCCTGGCTGGAACTCGACCTCGACGATCATCTCGACTTTCGTCCCGGCCTCGTCGCGCTGACCGACCGACGCCTGATTGCCACCGGAGAGAACGACACTTCCTGGAAAACCTGGCGGCTGACGGCCGGGTTGAAGCTGGCCCACCACGACCACGCCGGTGTTGGCACGCTGGAACTTGAGGATGAACAGGGTCGCCTGGCGCTGTGGCGTTACACCCTTGGCCACAGCCCCGCGGCACTGCGCTTCGAGCGCGAATTCGTGCGCCAGCGCGACAGCGTGGCGAGCGGCCAGCCGCCCCTGCCCGCCCCCGCCGCCATCTGCCCGATTTGCCAGATGCAGTTGCAACCTGACGAGGAGGATTGCCCCAACTGCTTCCGCGAATTGCATACTCCGCCCTCGACGTGGACGCTGCTGCGCATCTGGCGCTTCGCCAAACCCTATCAGGGACAACTCATCGCCGGTTTTCTGCTGACGCTCGCCGCCACCGCAGCCACGCTGGTGCCGCCCTACCTCACCATGCCGCTGATGGACGACGTACTGATTCCCTATCAGAACGGCACGCCCATCGATCCCAACAAGGTGGCCTGGCTGCTCGGCGGCCTGCTGGGTTCGGCCCTGCTGGCCTGGGCGCTGAACTGGGCGCGTACCTACATACTGGCGCTGGTATCAGAACGCATCGGCGCCGACCTGCGCACCACGACGTATGAGCATTTATTGAAGCTCAGCCACGAATACTTCGGCGGCAAGCGCACCGGCGACCTGCTCGCGCGCATCGGCTCGGAAACCGACCGCATCAACGTCTTTCTGTCATTGCACCTGCTCGACTTTGCCACCGACGTATTGATGATCGTGATGACCTCGGCCATCCTGTTCTCGATCAACCCCTGGCTCGCCCTGGTAACACTGACACCGCTGCCGATCATCGCCTGGATGATCCATCTGGTGCGCGACAAGCTGCGCACCGGTTTCGAACAGATCGACCGCGTCTGGGCCGAAGTCACCAGCGTGCTGGCCGACACCATTCCCGGCGTTCGCGTCGTCAAGGCCTTCGCACAGGAAGCCCGCGAGGCGCAGCGTTTCCGCGAAGCCAACAAACGCAATCTGGAAGTCAATGACCGCCTGAACCGCATCTGGTCGCTGTTCGCCCCCACCGTCGGCCTGCTCACCGAAATTGGCATTCTCGTCGTCTGGGCCTTCGGTATCTGGCTGGTGTCAAAGGACCAGATCACCGTGGGTGTGCTCATTGCCTTCCTTGCCTACATCAGCCGCTTTTACACCCGGCTTGATTCGATGAGCCGAATCATCTCCGTGACACAAAAGGCTGCCGCTGGCGCCAAGCGGATTTTCGACATTCTCGATCATGTGTCGAGCGTCCCCGAGCCAGTCAATCCGGTTACCCTGCCGCCGCTCAAGGGTGGCATCGATATCGACAAGGTGAGCTTCCGCTATGGCAACCGCGCCGTCCTGCACGAGATTGAACTGGCGATTGCGCCGGGTGAAATGATTGGCCTGGTCGGCCACAGCGGTTCGGGCAAGAGTACGCTGGTCAATCTGATCTGCCGCTTCTACGATGTCACCGAAGGCGCCATCAGGGTCGAGGGCACCGATCTACGCAGCGTAGCGATCGCCGATTACCGCCGCAATATCGGCCTGGTGCTGCAGGAACCTTTCCTGTTCTTCGGCACCATCGCCGAGAACATCGCCTACGGCAAGCCCGACGCCACCCGGGCAGAGATTGTCGCCTCCGCCCGTGCCGCCCATGCCCATGAGTTCATCCTGCGCCAGCCGCACGGTTACGATTCACTGGTTGGCGAACGCGGCCAGTCGCTGTCGGGCGGCGAGCGCCAGCGCATCTCGATCGCCCGCGCGCTGCTGATCGATCCGCGCATCCTGATTCTTGACGAGGCCACCTCGGCGGTCGATACAGAAACAGAATTCGAGATCCAGAGCGCACTCAACAACCTGATCCGCGGCCGCACGACAATCGCCATCGCCCACCGCCTGTCTACCTTGCGCCGCGCCGATCGCCTGGTGGTGATGGATCGTGGCAGAATCGTCGAGATCGGCAACCACGAAACCCTGATGGCCAGTGAGGGCGCCTACTGGCGACTGTATCAGGCGCAAACCAAGCAACTCGACGCACCGCCGGCACTGGGCGAGAACGGCTCTTCCCCATGAAGCCCACCGCCAGCCCATTCGCATTGACGCGCAACGGCTTCGGCCGCCTCGTCCTGACCGACGCCGAGGGCCTCGCACATGAAGGCATCGTGCCGGTGCGCGCCTTCGGCATCACCGCACCCGACTATGGCATCTCGCTGATGTCGGCTGACGGCAAGGAACTGCAATGGCTCGAAACCCTTGACGTCCTGCCGGCAGACATCCGCAGCCTGATCGTCGCCGAACTCGCCCAGCGCGAATTCGTTCCTGAAATTCGTCGCATTGTTTCAGTATCGAGCTATGCCACACCCAGCACCTGGCAGGTCGACACCGATCGCGGGACAACCGCGCTGATCCTTAAGAGCGAGGACGATATTCGCCGGCTGCGCGGTAGGGATAATGCCGGCGCACTTATGATCGCCGACAGCCAGGGCATCCATTTCCTGATTCGTGATCGCCTGGCGCTGGATGCGCACAGCCAGAAAATTCTCAAGCGTTTTCTATGAGTGCCCCGTTAATCAATTCCGTCTGGCCCGGCGTTCCTTATCCGCGGGGCGCCACCTGGGATGGCGAAGGGGTGAATTTCGCCCTGTTTTCCGAACATGCCGAGAAGGTCGAGCTTTGCCTGTTCGACCCCAGTGGGCAGCACGAGGTACAGCGCATCCAGTTGTGCGAACAGACCGACCTGGTCTGGCATTGTTATCTGCCTGAGGCACGGCCCGGCCTGCTCTACGGCTATCGGGTGCATGGCCCCTATGACCCGCAGCACGGACACCGTTTCAACCCGCACAAGCTGCTGATCGATCCCTACGCCAAGGACATCGTCGGCCCGCTCAACTGGAGCGATACCCACTTCGGCTATCGCCACGGCCATCCGGCGGGCGACCTATCGCTCGATCGCCGCGATAGCGCCCCCGGCATGCCCAAGTGCCGGGTAACCGACCCGGCGTTTTCCTGGGGTGGCGACCGTGCGCCGAACATTCCCTGGCACGAGATGGTGATCTACGAACTGCATGTGGGCGGGTTCACAAAGAATCATCCTGACGTTCCCCCAGCTTTGCGTGGCACCTATGCCGGCTTGGGCAGCGCACCGGTCATCGAGCACCTGCAACGCCTCGGCATCACTTCGGTGGAACTGATGCCGACCCATGCCTTTATCGACGACCGTTATCTGGTCGATCAGGGGCGGCGTAATTTCTGGGGTTACAACTCCATTGGTTTTTTCGCCCCCGACCAGCGCTACTCTGCCAGCGGCTCGACCAAGGAATTCAAGACCATGGTCAAGACCCTGCATTCGGCTGGCATCGAGGTCATCCTCGATGTGGTGTACAACCACACCGCCGAGGGCAACCATCACGGACCGACACTCAGCTTCAGGGGCATCGACAATGCCGCCTATTACCGCCTGACCCCCGGCAAGCTGCACCACTACACGGATTACACCGGCTGCGGCAATACGCTCAATCTCCAGCATCCCTGTGTCCTCCAGCTCATCATGGACTCACTGCGCTACTGGGTGCAGGAAATGCACGTCGATGGTTTCCGTTTCGACCTGGCCTCGGCGCTGGCGCGCGAGTTGCACGAGGTCGACCGGCTGGGCGCGTTCTTCGACATCCTGCACCAGGACCCCGTGCTATCGCAGGTCAAGCTGATTGCCGAGCCCTGGGATCTGGGCGAAGGCGGTTATCAGGTCGGCAATTTCCCGGTCGGCTGGGCCGAGTGGAACGACCAATATCGCGACTGCATGCGCGCCTACTGGCGTGGCGATGGCGGCCTGATCGGCGAGTTCGCCCGGCGCCTGACCGGATCAAGCGATCTCTACGCCCACAACGGTCGCCGCCCGCATGCCAGCATCAATTACGTTACGGCGCATGACGGCTTCACGCTGCATGATCTGGTCAGCTACAACAACAAGCACAACCAGGCCAACGGCGAGAACAACCGTGACGGCAGCGACCGAAATCTTTCCTGGAACTGTGGCGTCGAAGGCGCGACCGACGATCCGGAAATTAATGCGCTGCGCGCTCGCCTGAAACGCAACCTGCTGGCCACCCTGTTCCTTTCGCAGGGCGTGCCGATGCTGCTGGCCGGCGACGAAATGGGTCGGACCCAGCAGGGCAACAACAATGCCTACTGTCAGGACAACGAAGTCAGCTGGGTAGACTGGTCGTTGAGCGATGCTGACCATGAATTGCTGGAATTTGTCGCGCGGCTGATCCTCCTGCGCCGCACCCATCCGGTGTTTCACCGGCGCAACTTCTTCCAGGGCCAGCCGATTCGCGGCGACGACGGCAGAAGCATCAAGGACATCCACTGGATCAAGCCCGATGGCAGCGAGATGAGCGACCATGAATGGGAGCACGACTTCGCGCGCAGCCTGGGCGTCTATCTGTCGGGTGAGTTGCTCGGTGAGGTCGATCAGCGCGGCCGGGCGGTCCATGATGATAATTTCATCCTGCTGTTCAACGCCCACCACGAGCGGATCGATTTCCGCTTGCCAAGGCTGGGCAGCGGCTACGTCTGGCAATCCCTGCTCGACACCCACTTCCATGCCGGCTTGCGTGTCGACGGCAACTTCAGCGGTGACGACACCTATCCGCTTGAAGGTCGTACACTTGCCCTGATGCGCCAGCAAGAATTGGCACCCCCTACAGAAAACCAACAGCAAGCATGACTGATTACCTGAAAATCCTCGCCAACCGCTGCGGCATTGCCGATGCGTATCACGACATCTGGGGCGGCCAGCACTTGACGTCGACCTACACCCAGCAGGCGCTCCTCGCGGCGATGCACTTCGACCCCAAAGCGGTAGCCGATGCTCCCACTACGCTCCTGCGCGAACTGGATGCCGCCGAGTGGCAGCACCCCCTGCCACCGGTCAGCGTGGTACGCAGGGGTGCGGCCATCAGCATTCCACTGGTGCTGCCGGCAAAGGACTGCGCGCAAGGGTGGAACTGGACAGTCATCCAGGAAACGGGCGAGTCCTCTGCGGCGCAATTCACCCCCGCCACTCTGCCCCGTCTAGCTGCACAGGGCAACTTGCTGCGCTGTCAGCTCGAACTTCCGCCTATTGCGGAACCGGGCTATCACCGCTTGCACGTGACATCGATGGATGAGTTGATCAGCCTGACCATGCCGCTCATCGTCGTCCCGCAGCAGTGTCATCAGCCAGCGGCCATCCGCGCGGGCGGCCGCATCTGGGGACTGACACTGCAACTGTATGGCGTGCGTTCGCGCCGCAACTGGGGCATTGGCGATTTCACCGACCTTGGAGATTTGCTCGCACTCACGGCCGCCGCCGGCGGTGACCTGGTCGGCGTCAATCCCCTGCACGCCCTGTTTCCCGACAACCCAGCGCACATCAGCCCCTACAGCCCGTCGCAGCGCGGCTTTGTCAATGTGCTCTATCTCGATGTCGAGGCCGTGCCTGAATTTTCCACCTGCGCCGAGGCACAGCGCCGTCTCGCCAGCGCCGACTTTCAAAAACGCCTGCAGGACTTGCGCAAAACCGAACTGGTTGACTACGTTGCCGTGGCGCGCGCCAAGTTCGAGATTTTGGAAATCCTCTTCGTGCATTTTCTTGCCAAAACCGATGAGCGTACGGCCGCATTTGCAGCCTGGCGGATCGCGCAGGGCGGGGAACTCGAACGCCATGCGCGTTTTGCCGCCCTGCAGGCTCACTTTCGCGCTGCCGACGAAAACATCTGGGGCTGGCCAGCATGGCCGCAAGCTTATCGCACCCCGGAGTCACCGGCGGTTGACGCATTTGCCGCTGACCACGCTACGGCGGTCAGCTACCACGCCTGGCTGCAATGGCTGGCCGACGCACAGCTTGCCGCCGCTGCCGCGCGTGCACAGCAATGCGGCATGTCAGTCGGCCTGTATCAAGATCTCGCGGTCGGCGCCAACCCGAGTGGCGCCGAAGTTTGGAACTGGCAGGCGGTGTTTGCCGCCGCTGCCCATGCCGGCGCACCGCCCGACGAAATCAATCTGATGGGCCAGGACTGGGGACTGCCGCCGTTCGTCCCCCACCGCCTGCGGGCAGCAGCCTATGTCCCCCTGATCGACATCCTGCGCGCCAACATGAAGCATGCCGGCGCACTGCGCATCGACCATGTGATGGGACTAACGCGCATGTTCTGGGTGCCGGCCAATATTCCCGCCACCGAAGGCACTTATGTGAACTACCCCTTCGAGGACATCCTCGGCATCGTCGCGCTGGAAAGCCAGCGCAACCAGTGCCTGGTGATCGGCGAAGACCTCGGCACCGTGCCCGAGGGCTTCCGGCCACGCCTGGCCGAATGCGGCGTGCTTTCCTACCATCCGCTGATGTTCGAGCGCTACCCGGATGGCAATTTCCGCTTGCCGGCAGATATGCCGCAACAGGCACTGGTGGCTGCCGGTACGCACGACCTGCCCACCTTGCGCGGTTTCTGGCAGGGCGAAGACCTGGATATCCGCGCCACCCTGCAGCTCTTTCCCAGTGAAGAACTCCGCCAGCGCCTGGTTACCGAACGCGATTGGGATCGCGATCGGCTGCTCTGGGCGCTCGAACAGGAACACCTGCTGCCTGCGGGCGTAAGCAAGGTGGCGGCGGAGATGCCGGAACTCTCCGCCGAAACCGTCCTGGCGATCCATGCCTATCTGGCACGCTCGCCAGCGCAGATCATGGTGGTGCAGCCCGAAGATTTCCTTGGCGTGCTGGAACAACCCAACCTGCCGGGAACGCTCGAAGACCAGCACCCCAACTGGCAACGCAAGTTGCCGCTGCCCATCGAGGGTTGGCCCTCCCTGGCCAGCTACAATGCACTCGTGATGGCAGTCAATGCCGCACGCAAAGCAAAATAAACCACATGAAATTTGACATCAACGCCTTCCGCGCCTGGCCACACAAGAAAATCACCCTGCTCGGCATGTCGGGCGTCGGCAAGACCTGGCTGTCGTCACTGCTGCGCCGGCACGACTGGTTTCACTATTCGGCCGACTATCGCATCGGCAAGCGTTATCTCGACGAACCCATCCTCGACCTCATCAAGCAGCAGGCCATGCAGGTTGCCTTTTTGCGCGACCTGTTGCGGCGTGACTGGATCGACATCAAGAACAACATCAAGGTGGACGACCTCGGCCCGGTGCTGTCCTTCGTCGGCAAACTGGGTGACCCGGCGCAGGGCGGCATTCCCTTCACGGAGTTCAGCCGGCGCCAGGCGATGTACCGTGAGGGCGAGATCGCTGCCATGCGCGACGTGCCCGAGTTCCTCAGGAAGGCTCAGGACATTTACGGTTACGCCCATTTCGTGAACGATGTCGGCGGCAGCCTCTGCGAACTTGAAGAACCGGCGGTCATCGACCTGCTGGTCGAACACACGCTGATCCTCTATATCCAGGTCACCACGGCGGAAGAGGAGACTGAACTGATTCGCCGCGCCCAGTCCGATCCCAAGCCGATGTATTTCCGTCCGGCTTTCCTTGCCGAGTATCTGCCGAAATACCTCGCCGCGCGAAAGCTGGTCGACATCGATTCCGCCGACCCGGACGATTTCTCGCGCTGGGTATTCCCCCACCTGTTTCATGCGCGCATTCCGCGCTACGAAGCGATTGCCCGGCCGCATGGCTATACCGTTACCTCAGCCGAGGTCGCGCAGGTCAGGGACGAAAAGGATTTTCTGCTGCTGCTGGAAACCGCAATCAGCCGTTGAGAATCACTTCCAGGCGGCAATGAATTCCCGCCAGTGCGGCATATCCAGAGCACCGATGTGCTCGCGCAGCACCGCCACTTCGGCATCGTGCGCCGCCGCAGTCAAGTTGCCGCGCATCTTCTGGAAACGCAAATAGACAAGGTAGGTATTGACCACATCGGTCTCGCAGTAGTCGCGGATGGTGTCGATCTTGCCATCCAGCCAGGCACCCCATACCGCACCGCCATCCATGCCCAGCTTGCCCGGCAAGCCCATCAGTTTCACCAACTGGTCGAGCGGTGCATTGGCGCGTGGCTGGTACATCGCCAGCAGGTCCATCAGGTCGAGGTGGCGCGTGTGGTAGCGACTGATGTAGTTGTTCCACTTGAAATCGCGATCATCCTCGCCGAGATCCCAGTAGCGGGCAGCCGTCACGCCGTGGATCAGGCCACGATAGTGCAGCACCGGCAGATCGAAGCCACCGCCATTCCACGACACCAGATTGGGCGTGTATTTGGCAATCCCTTCGAAGAAACGCTGGATGATTTCGCCTTCCCCGGATTTCGGCTCGGCCAGCGACCAGACGCGAAAACCCTCGTCGTTGCGCATGGCACAGGAAATGACGACGACCCGCTGCAGATGCAGTGGCAGGAAATCGCTGCCGTTCTTCGCCCGTTGTTTCTGGAAGGCAAACTCGGCAACCTCGGCATCGACCAGCGTATCCGGCAGTTCATGTAAACGCCGCAAACCCGCGATGTCGGGAATCGTTTCGATGTCGAAGACCAGAACCGGAATCACGCGGGGAATACTCCCGTGGATAAATATCGGTCACCGCGGTCGCAGACGATGCTGACGATCACGGCATTCTCGACCTCGGCGGCAATCCGCAAGGCCACCACCAGCGCGCCGCCGGAGGAGATGCCGGCAAAGATGCCCTCTTCCGTCGCCAGTCGCCGCGTCATCTCTTCGGCGTCCTTCTGGCCAACCGACTCAAGCCGGTCGACGCGCGAGAAGTCGCAAATCTTCGGCAGGTACTCGGCCGGCCATTTACGGATGCCGGGAATCTGTGCGCCAGACTCAGGCTGGCAACCGACGATCTGGATCGCCGGATTGATTTCCTTGAAGTAGCGCGAGCAGCCCATGATCGTGCCGGTGGTGCCCATGCTGGAAATGAAGTGGGTCACCCGACCCTCGGTATCGCGCCAGATTTCGGGTCCGGTGCCCTCGTAGTGGGCGCGCGGATTGTCCGGATTGGCAAACTGGTCAAGCACGACACCCTTGCCTTCACGCGCCATCTGGTCAGCCAGGTCACGCGCGCCTTCCATGCTGCCGGCCTTTGACGTCAGCACCAGTTCGGCGCCATAGGCCTTCATGCTCTGGCGCCGTTCGATGCTCTGATTTTCGGGCATCACCAGCACCATCTTGTAGCCGCGCATGGCCGCCACCATTGCCAGCGCAATGCCGGTATTGCCCGAGGTCGCTTCGATCAGGGTATCGCCCGGCTTGATATCGCCGCGCTCCTCGGCGCGCCGGATCATTGACAGGGCCGGTCGATCCTTGACCGAGCCGGCCGGATTGTTGCCTTCGAGCTTGGCGAAAATTACATTGTTGCGCCGGCTGTTGTCATTACCCGGCAAGCGCTGCAAGCGCACCAATGGTGTGTTGCCAACAAAATCGTCGAGAGTATTGGGGTTCACTTGGATAAATGTTCCACATAGTTCATCACGCCCTGCTCCACCGTGGCAAACGTATCGCCATAACCGGCCGCCCGCAATGCGGAAATATCCGCTTGTGTAAAACTTTGATATTTGCCTTTCAGCGCCTCGGGAAAATCGACATACTCGATGATGCCCTGCTCGATCATTTCTTGCAGTGAAAGCTTGGCCTTGCCTTCCAGCGTCCGGCAGGCATTCACGGTAGACGTGGCGATGTCATTGAAGGGTTGCGCCCGGCCGGTGCCAAGATTGAAGATGCCGGATTTTCTTGGATGATCAAGAAAATACAGGTTGACCTTGACCACGTCATCAACATAGACGAAATCGCGGCTCTGCTCGCCATTGGCATAACCATCGCAGCCCTCGAAAAGCTTGACCTTGCCGGTGGCCTGATACTGATTGAAGTGGTGGAAGGCCACTGAAGCCATGCGCCCCTTGTGCTGCTCGCGCGGGCCATAGACATTGAAATAGCGGAAGCCGACCACCTGCGAATCGGTGCAGTTCGCGTTGGGGCCGATGCGGCGGCGCACGATCTGGTCGAAGAGAAACTTCGAATAACCGTAGACGTTGAGCGGCCCCTCGTGTTCGCGCGACTCCTGGAAGATGCGGCCTCCGCCATAGACCGAGGCGCTGGAGGCATACAGATAGGGCACTTCGTGGTCAAGGCAGAAATCCAGCAGGGCAAGGGAGTAGCGGTAATTGTTCTCCATCATGTAATGGCCGTCGGTTTCCATGGTGTCGGAGCACGCGCCCTCATGGAAAATCGCCTCAACCGCGCCATCGAACTGTCCGCCATGCACCATGTCGCTGAACTCATGCTTGTCGAGATAATCGGCAATCTCGCAATCGACCAGGTTCTTGAACTTGTCGGCCTTTTTGAGATTATCGACGGCGATGACATTGTTGATGCCGCGCTCGTTGAGTGCCTTGACGATGTTGGCACCGATAAAACCGCAGGCGCCGGTAACGATGTAGTACGAGCCCATTTTCCGTGTCCTTCCTCTCAGATCATTCCGCCAGTTCAGCCAGCGAACAGGTCGCTGTGCCAAGCTTGCCGACCACCACACTCGCCGCCCGGTTGGCCCAGCGCATGCCGTCAGACATCGACTGGCCGCTCGCCAGCATAACGGCCAGCGTGGCAATAACGGTATCACCAGCACCACTGACATCATAAACCTCGCGCGCCTGCGCCGGTTCGTGAACAACCCCGGCATCGGAGAACAGGCTCATGCCTTCTTCCGAACGGGTCAGTAGCAGTGCTTGCAGCCCCAGTTCGGCACGCAACTTGCCGATGCGGGCAGTCAAATCCGCTTCATCCCGCCAACGCCCCACCACTTCGCGCAATTCGGCGCGATTGGGTGTGATGATGCTGGCCCCGGCGTAACGCGCGTAATCATCGCCCTTGGGATCGACGAGCACGAGTTTGCCGTGCTCCCGCGCCAGCCGGATCATCTCGGCGATATGCGTGAGTCCGCCCTTGCCATAGTCGGACAGAATGACCAGGTCACAGTCCACCAGCCGCTGCCGGAATTCCGCCAGCTTGGTCTGCAGTACCTCATGCGTCGGGGCATTTTCAAAATCGATACGCAGCAATTGCTGCTGCCGTCCCAGTACGCGCAGCTTGACGGTAGTATTCAGTTGGGCATCTTCATGCAGGCTGGCGTCGATGGCTGACTCCGCCAATAGCCGGGCCAGCGTCTGACCGGCCTCATCCTTGCCGACCACGGAAAGCAGCACTGCCCTGGCGCCAAGCGCCGTTATATTGCGCGCCACGTTTGCCGCACCGCCAGGCCGATCCTCGCGCTTCTCGACCTTGACCACGGGTACCGGTGCCTCGGGTGAAATTCGCGAAACATCACCAAACCAATAGCGATCTAGCATGACATCGCCAACAATAAGAATGCGCGCCTTCTGGGTGTCAGGAAGTTTCATCTCTGGTTGATCAGGGGATCAAATTGCTAAGGGTTCAGGTCAAACTCTTCGGTGCGCTTGGGCGGGAAGGTTTCCCATCCGCCACAAGCGGGACAGCGCCAGTGAAACTGGCGTGCCTTGAAGCCGCAATCGTCACAGCGATAACGCGCCACGCGCCGCGTATGATTGTGAATGAGGTTCTTGACCAGTTCAAGTTCAGCACGTTTTTCAGGCGGCGCCAGCAGGACCTGGGCTTCCAGCAACTTGTCCAGTCCCAGCAGAGTCGGATTGCGGCGCATTTCATCACGTACCAGCACATAAGCCACTTCGGGACCGCTGGCGACCAGTTCGGCCTGGTACACCGCATCAAGCATATCGATAGATGGATGGCGTTCAAGATAGCCGCGTAACAGTTCAGTACCGGCAGCCTCACGACCGAGTTCACGATACGCACTTGCCATTTTCTCGGCAGCCAGAGCGAGAAAGACCGGATTTTGCTGCTCGATACGCTGCCAGGTAGCAATCGCCGTCTCCACATTACGCGGCGAGCCGGCTGACGCCGCCCCGCCAGCGCCGACTTTCATTTCCAGTTCGCCAAGCATCAGGGTTGCGCGCACGCACTTGCGATTGGCCAGCAGCGCAGCGTCCAAACGCTGACGCGCCGCTTCGATCCGGCCATTGAGCAAATCGGAATTCGCCAACTCGCAGTTGAATTCGGCTATTTCTTTCTGCCACAAATGTTCGGCATGGCCCGGCATCTGCTCGGCAATGGCGATGGCCTTGCCCCATTCCTTTTCCTGCTGGTAGATTTCGAGCAGGTTGCGCAAAGCTTCTTCGTCGCGCAAGGTGCCGCGCAGTTTGACAAATATTTCTTCAGCACGGTCGAGCAAGCCGGCCTTCAAATAGTCCTGTCCCAATTCGGAAAGAGCATGCAGACGCTGTTCCTCGGTCAATTGACTCTGCGAGGCATCGCGGTCGATCAGGTGTTTATGTACCCGGATGGCACGGTCAGTTTCACCGCGACGCCGGAACAGGCTGCCCAGCGCGAAGTGCAACTCGATTGTTTCAGGGTCGATCTTGGCAGCCTCAAGGAAGGCCTCGATAGCCTTGTCGGGCTGCTCGTTGAGCAAAAAGTTCAGCCCGGTGAAATACGAACGGGGCAGTGCACGCGATTCGCGTAGCAGTTGATTGATGTCGATGCGTGCGGCAAGCCAGCCCAACACGAAAAATACCGGCAAGGCCAGAAACCACCACAGTTCGATTTCCACGCTTAAATGCCTATCGTTGACTGGCTTGGCTGGTCGATATTATGCGTCGGCGTATCTGGCGCCGGGGACTTTTCCCGTTCGGCCAATTGACGTTTAAGCGTACTAATATTACGGCGCTGGCGGATCAGTTGCGGTAGTAGCGCCAGCAAACCCAGCACGACCCCTATCGTCAGCGCACCCAGCAACGCCAAAGACAGAGGCGTCTGCCAGCTTGCATCAAAAAAGAAGCGCAGCTCGACGTCGCCACTATTCTTGATGGCCAGCCCCAGCAGGATGACGAAGAGGATTCCACGCAGGAGCCAGATCAATGCACTCATCGATAGAAGCGGCTACTTGACGAACTGGTCAACTCGCTCACGCAGTTCCTTGCCAGCCTTGAAATGCGGCACATATTTGGCTGGCACCTGGACCTTGTCACCCGATTTTGGATTACGGCCAGTGCGGGGTGGCCGATAATTCAGCGAGAAACTGCCGAAGCCGCGAATCTCGATGCGATCACTCTTGACCAGAGCCTCGGTCATCGCATCGAGAATCATCTTCACGGACAGATCGGCATCCTTCGCCACCAGTTGCGGAAAGCGCTCCGCCAGACGAGCGATCAACTCTGACTTGGTCATGACGGGAATGACGCCTCTGCCGGGCCGCCCCAAAGAGGCGGCGAGTCAATAATATGGAAGCCGCAACACGGCTGAACACCCGTCCCCCCCCTTCTTCGGGAAGGGGGGCTGGGGGGGGAGGGGGCCACAGCCATCGCGCCTGATTACTGCTGATTCAACTTGGCCTTCAACAAGGCACCAAGATTGGTGGTGCCCGTCGCGGCAGAAGCGGAATCCGTTGCCAGTTTCTGCATTGCCTCGCTTTGCTCGGCCTGATCCTTGGCTTTTATCGAGAGGTTGATCGAACGTGTCTTGCGATCCACGTTAATGATCAACGCCTCGACTGCCTCGCCCAGTTTCAAATGCTGGCTGAGATCTTCGATACGGTCACGCGAAAACTCGGAAACACGCAGATAGCCTTCGATATCGCCACCCAGATCAATCACCGCACCCCGTGCATCGACACTCTTGACCGTGCCATTGATCAGACTGTTCTTGTCATGGGTCGCGATAAAACTGGTGAAAGGATCGCCATCAAGTTGCTTCACGCCCAGTGAAATACGCTCTTTCTCGACATCGATGGACAACACCATCGCCTCGACTTCGTCGCCCTTCTTGTAGTTCTGCTTGGCTTCCTCGCCAGTTGCCGACCAGGAGAGGTCCGACAAGTGCACCAGACCGTCGATACCGCCGGGCAGACCGATGAAGATACCGAAGTCGGTGATCGATTTGATGGCGCCACGCACCTTGTCGCCTTTCTTGTGATTGGCGGCAAAATCATCCCACGGATTCGGCTGGCACTGTTTCATGCCCAGGCTGATACGGCGACGATCTTCGTCGATTTCGAGAATCATCACTTCGACTTCATCGCCCAGCTGAACGACTTTGGACGGATGGATGTTCTTGTTGGTCCAGTCCATCTCGGAGACGTGCACCAGGCCTTCAATGCCCTGCTCGATCTCGACGAAAGAACCGTAGTCGGTCAGGTTGGTCACCTTGCCGAAGAGGCGGGTACCGGACGGGTAACGGCGCGCGATGCCCACCCACGGATCTTCGCCAAGCTGCTTCATGCCGAGGCTGACGCGATTCTTTTCCTGGTCGAATTTGAGCACTTTCGCCATGACTTCGTCACCAACGTTGAGCACCTCGGAAGGATGCCGCACGCGGCGCCAGGCCAGGTCGGTAATGTGCAACAGGCCATCGATGCCACCGAGGTCGACGAAAGCGCCGTATTCGGTGATGTTCTTGACGATACCCTTGACAATAGTGCCTTCCTGCAGGTTTTCGAGCAGCTTCTGGCGCTCTTCGCCCATATTGGCCTCAAGCACAGCACGACGCGATACCACAACGTTGTTACGCTTGCGATCAAGCTTGATGACCTTGAATTCGAATTCCTTGCCTTCAAAAGGCGTGGTGTCCTTGACCGGACGCGTATCGACCAGCGAACCGGGCAGGAAGGCGCGGATGCCGTTGACCATGACGGTCAGGCCGCCCTTCACCTTGCCGGTGATCACACCCTTGACAAGGATCTCGTCGGTCATCGCCTTGTCGAGATCGTTCCAGGCGGCGATGCGCTTGGCCTTGTCGCGGGACAGACGGGTTTCACCGTAGCCATCTTCGAGCATCTCGATGGCGACCAGGACAAAATCGCCAGGGGTGGCTTCGACTTCGCCGCGATCATTCTTGAATTCGTCGATCGCGATAAAGGACTCGGATTTCAGACCCGCATTGACGACCACGAAATTCTGATCGATGCGGACAACTTCAGCCGTGATGACTTCACCGGCGCGCATTTCCTGGCGCGAGAGGCTTTCCTCAAAAAGAGCGGCAAAGGATTCTTCTGGATTCACGGCGACAGCAGTAGCGGACATAGTTTTTTCCAAATAACCGCCGATCGGACTGGCGGGCTAGTTACACAAAATCATGCGAATGTGCATGACAGCTCATTTCACCTGCGATTTCACTTCAAAAGCAGCTTCCGGCGGACAATACCCATCACGGCAGCCACTGCTCCATCTATACCTAACGGCGTAGTATCAACCAGCTCGGCATCGTCGCATTGCCTGAGGGGAGCGACACTGCGCGCAGCATCGCGCGCATCACGTTCCTGCAGGTCCTGCAAAAGGGCGTGCATATTAGCAGGCATTCCCTTGTCGATCAACTGCTTATAACGTCTTTCTGCACGCGCTGCGGCCGAGGCAGTCAAAAACACCTTGACCTGCGCCTCCGGGAAGATCACCGACCCCATGTCGCGGCCATCAGCCACCAGTCCAGGAAAGCGCCGATAGGCACGCTGGCGGGCAAACAGGGCGGAACGCACCGCCGGCAGTGCCGCCACTTTCGAAGCACCGACACCGATTTCCTCAGCCCGGATGGCTGCGGTCACATCGTCACCGGCCAACAATATCTGCTCGCCGGCAAAGCTGGCCGCCAACTGGGTAGCCACGCCCGCCACGGCCATTTCATCCTCCAACGCCACGCCGGCACGCAATGCCGCCAGGGCGGTCAGGCGATAAAGCGCGCCACTGTCGAGAAAATGGAAACCCAGCTCTGCGGCAACCCGTTGTGCCACGGTTCCCTTGCCGGAAGCCGAAGGGCCGTCGATGGCGATAACCGGCGCGGCAATTTCACCGAAAGCATCGAAATAGTGCGGAAAGGTCTTGGCGACACAACCTGGATCGTTGATCCGCACCGGCACGCCACCCAGCGCCACCAGCGCAAAGCACATCGCCACGCGATGATCGTCGTAGGTGTCGATCGCCACGCCCGGCGCAATAGTCGAAACTGGCGAGACGACGAGATAATCCGCCCCCTCCTCCACCGTCGCACCGAGTTTGCGTAACTCCGTCGCCATGGCGGTAATGCGGTCGGTTTCCTTGACGCGCCAGGAGGCAATGTTACGCAGCACGCAAGGCCCGTCGGCGAACAGTGCCGCCACCGCCAGCGTCATCGCCGCGTCGGGGATGTGATTCAGGTCGAGATCGAAGGCCTTGAGTTTTCCAGTTGCGGGCGCGCGCGCCTCAATGAAGTTGTCGCCCCAGGTAATCTGTGCCCCCATCGTTTCCAGCGCATCGGCAAAGCGCACATCGCCCTGGATGCTTTGCCGGCCGACGCCTTCCACGCGCACCGGACCGCCGCCAATCACTCCAGCCGCCAGAAAATAGGATGCGCCCGACGCATCGCCCTCGACATGCACGACACCCGGGCTGCGATACGCCTGCCCGCCGGCAATCGTAAAGCGTTGCCAACCCGCGCGTTCTACCGTGACGCCAAAACGGGCCATCAGGTTGAGCGTGATCTCGATGTAGGGCTTCGAAATCAGTTCCGTCGTCATTTCAATGACTGCCGTCTTGCCGGTTAGCGGCAAAGCCATCAACAAGGCGGTAAGAAACTGTGACGAAACATCGCCACGCACGCGGATCGGCGCATCGAGTTTTACGTCGGCTGGAAATATCTCCAGCGGAGGATAACCATCGTTACCCGTGTAGCGTACGTCGCAACCAATCTGGCGCAAGCCATCGACCAGATCGCCAATCGGCCGCTCATGCATGCGCGGCACACCGCTGATCCGGTAGTGACCACCGGACAGCGCGAGCGTGGCCGTCAGCGGCCGGATCGCCGTGCCGGCATTGCCCATGAAAAGGTCGGCGTCCTTGCCGGGGAAGACACCCGCGCAGCCGGTGATGCGATAGGCATTTTTACCCGGTGTGGCAGCTGAGGCCGTAACACCAACGCCGACTTTCCGCAGCGCAGCCAGCATGACCTTCGTGTCATCCGAATCGAGCAGGTCGCGGATTTCGGTCTCGCCATCGGCCAATGCAGCCAACAGCAGCATGCGGTTGGAAATGCTCTTCGAGCCCGGCAGCCGAATGGTGCCGGAAGCCCGCGTCAAGGCTGGCAGGTCGAAGTGATCCATCATGCGGCGTTTTCCAATGCGTCGAGCCAGGCATCCCGCCGCGTGCGCGCCACGTCAAACATCTCCTCGAGGCCGGCACTGTCGGCACTGGCCAGCAGCACGCGTGTCTTCATCAGTTCCATCATGTAGGCATCGAGCTCCTTGAGCAGGGCATTGCGGTTGGCCAGGCAAATGTCCCGCCACATTTCAGGATGGCTGCTGGCAATGCGGGTGAAATCGCGAAAGCCGCTGGCCGCAAAGCCAAACAATTGGTCGGCGTTGTCGCGCGTCGCCAGGTCATGCACCAGCGCGAAGGCCAGCAGGTGCGGCAAGTGGCTCACGGCGGCGAACACGCGATCGTGCTCGGCGGGCGCAAGTTCAGACACTTTCGCGCCGCAGATTTCCCAGACGGTGCGCACCGCCCGCACCGCTTCCGGTGCATTTTCCGGCAGCGGCGTCAGCACCACGCGCTTGTCGAGATAAAGGTTGGCGCGAGCCGCCGCGACCCCACTCTTTTCCGCGCCGGCAATCGGATGGCCGGGCACGAACTGGCCGATTTTTGATGGAAAATGAGCGCCGAAAGCCGCGCGCGCGGCGGCGACCACATCGGCCTTGGTACTGCCGCCATCGGTTACGAGGGTGTGCGCTTCGAGATGCGGCGCCATGGCCGCCATGACCGGCGCCATCTGGCCGACCGGCATGCCGAGCAGAACGAGATCGGCACCCGTGAGCGCGCTCGCCCAGTCGGTGGCGATTGCATCGATCACGCCGAGTTGCAGTGCCTGTTCCAGTGGTGCGCGCGTTCTTCCCATGCCGACAATCTGGACCTTCTGCCGCTCATTGGCAACTGAGGCCAGCGCCGACTTTATGGCTAAGGCAAACGAACCTCCGATCAGGCCAACGCCGCAGACAACGACTTTGCTGGTCATTACAGTGATGTTTCCAGCGCTTCGAGAAACCGCGCATTCTCGGTTTCGAGACCGATGGTTACCCGCAGGTGATTCGGCAGGCCATAACCACCAATCGGGCGAACAATCACGCCCTGCTTGAGCAGTTTCAGATTGACAGCAGCACCGTCGCTGACGGCAAAGGTGACAAAGTTGCCGTGCGAGGGAATGTGCTCAAGGCCGAGCCGCTTCAGGCCTGCGACGATTTGTTCCATGCCGCGCCGGTTGAGCTGGTAGGACTCGGCGACGAACAGATGGTCGTCGAGCGCCGCGCGGGCAGCCACCAGCGCCAAATTGTTCAGGTTGAAGGGCTGGCGCACGCGGTTCAACAGGTCGGCGAGTTCTGCCGACGCAACAGCAAAACCAACCCGCAGGCCGGCCAGACCATGGATTTTCGAGAAGGTGCGGGTGATGATCAGGTTGGGAAAATCCTTCAACCAAGCGACGCTGTCGACACGCTCGGCCGGCGGCAGGTAGTCGTTGTAGGCCTCATCCAGGACAACAGCCACATCGCCTGGCACCGACTCCAGGAAGGCGCGAACATCTGGGTAGGGCAGGAAATTCCCGGTTGGATTGTTCGGGTTGGCGATCCACACCAGGCGCGTGTCCGGCCGGATGGCAGCACGCATCGCCGTCAGGTCATGGCCGTAATGTTTGGCCGGGGCAACGACACATTCGGCGCCCGTGGACAGTGTCGCGAGAGGATAGACGGCAAAGGCGTGTTGCGAGAACACCGCCGAGCGTCCCGGTGACAGAAACACCCGCGCCGCCAGGTCGAGCACATCGTTCGAGCCATTGCCGAGCACAACCTGATTTTGCCCAACGCCCAACCGTTCGGCCAGGGCACGGATCAATTCAAACTGATCCGGGTAGCGCTCCAGTCCATCCAGTGCGGCAGTCACCGCAGCACGCGCCTTGGGACTCATGCCCAGCGGATTTTCGTTGGAGGCGAGCTTGACGATACGCTCCACCGGTAGCCCCATCTCGCGGGCCAGTTCAGTGATCGGTTTGCCCGGCACGTACGGCGAAATGCCCTTCACATACAATAATGCTTGTGCGCTGATACTCATGCCGACCTCGGGTTTTAATTGGAATTAATTGCTGGCGCGCGGGTAGGAACCGAGTTCCTTGAGGAAGCCGACGCAGCCGCGCAGATCGTCCAGGGCGGCGGCAAGCTTGGCATCCTGCCGGTGCCCTTCGATGTCGATGAAGAACACATATTCCCAGCGGCTGTTGCCGAAACCACGCGCCGGCCGCGACTCGAAACGGCTCATGGAGACCTCATGCCGCTTGAGCGGCGTCAGCAGGTCATGCACCGCGCCCGGCTTGTTCTGGGCGGAACAGACAAATGAGGTCTTGTCCTGCCCGTTGCCGGAAGGACCGGCATCATGGCCGGCCAGGGCAATGAAACGCGTGGTGTTGTTGGGATCGTCCTCGATATTGGCGGCAAGGATGTTCAGCTCATACAGACGCGCCGCCGCTTCGCCGGCAATGGCGCAGGCCTCCGGGTCCTGCGCCGCCATGCGCGCCGCTTCGGCGTTGCTGGCGACCGGCACGCGGGCGACATGCGCCAAATTGCGGTTCAGCCATTCATGGCACTGCGCCAGCGACTGGGCGTGCGAATAAAGCCGTTTCACACCGCTCAACTCCGTGGCGCGGGCCATCAGGTTCTGGTGAATGCGCAGATTGACTTCGCCACAGATCATCAGGGGCGAGGTGAGCATCAGGTCCAGCGTGCGACCGACCGAGCCTTCGGTCGAGTTTTCCACCGGCACCACGCCATAGTCGGCCTGACCGGATTCGACGGCGCGGAAGACGTCGTCGATGGTCAGGAAAGGCGTGAAGGTCGGCGCCGAGCCAAAATGCTTTTTCGCTGCGGATTCGGTGAAGGTACCGGCTGGCCCGAAATAGGCGATTCGCAAGGGCTGCTCAAGCGCCAGGCAGGCCGACATGACCTCGCGGAAAATCGTTCGTACCGCTGCTTCCGGCAAGGGGCCGGGATTGGTCTCGGCTATGCGCTTGAGTACCTGCGCCTCGCGTTCGGGACGGTAGATGTTGCCATGCTTGATCGTGCCGACGCGGTGCGCCAGTCGCGCCCGCTCCGACAGCAGGCGCAACACCTCGTTGTCGATGTGATCGATACCGTCACGCAGTTTGCCCAGTTCTTCTTCACTGCTAGCCATGTTTGCGCTCGAACTCCTTCAGGTAGCCAACCAGAGCCTGCACGCCCTCCAGCGGCATGGCGTTGTATATCGAGGCGCGCATGCCGCCCACCGATTTGTGCCCCTTCAGTTGCAGCAGTCCGGCATCCTTGGCCCCGGCGAGGAAAGCCTCGTTGAGTGATTCGTCCTTGAGGAAGAATGGCACGTTCATGCGCGAGCGGAAAGGCTTTTCTACCCGAGTTGTGTAGAACTCGCTGGCATCGAGACAACCGTAAAGCAGCTCGGCCTTGGCAATATTGCGCGCCTCGATGACCGCTAGCCCGCCCTGCCGCTTCAGCCACTGGAACACCAGACCCGCGATATAAATGCCGTAGGTCGGTGGCGTGTTGTACATCGAGCCATTCGCCGCCACGGTCTTGAACTCGAAGGCCGAGGGACAAAACGGCAATGCCCGGTCGAGCAGGTCGTCGCGCACAATGACCAGCGTGAGGCCCGCCGGACCGATGTTCTTCTGCGCGCCACCAAAAATCAGGCCATAGCGCGAAACATCGATGGGCCGCGACATGATGTGGGACGACATGTCGGCGACCAGCGGCAGATCAGGGCGACCTAGCGCCGCCAGATCAGGCAACTCATGAAACTCGACGCCGTCGATGGTCTCGTTGGTGCAGATGAACAGATAGGCTGGGTCGGCGGATAACTGGAAAGTCGGCGCCCCCGAGACGGCATCAGCCGGCTCGGTCGTAAACTTGGGGACGGCGAGGTATGGACCGGTCGGCGACCCGGCGGCCAGATGGGGTGCGCAATATTTCTGCGCCTCCTTGAATGACTTCGCCGACCAAGTACCGGTGACCACATAGTCGGCAGTTTTCCTGTCGTCCAGCAGGTTCATCGGAATGATCGCGTTTTCGGCAATCGCCCCGCCCTGCATGAAGAGAATCTTGTAGTTGTCCGGAACCGCCAGCAACTCGCGCAGATCCGCCTCGGCCTGGGCGGCGATGCTGGTGAACTCCTTGCCGCGATGGCTCATTTCCATCACCGACATGCCCGCGCCATGCCAATCGAGCATTTCCTCGGCGGCCTGCCGCAGAACCTCCTCAGGCAGAGCGGCAGGGCCGGCGCTGAAATTGAAGGGGCGTGCCATATGCTTACTCTTCTTCGTCCGTTTCGATCACAACTTCGTCTGTTTCGATCACGAGTTCAATGCCAGCCAGCTTGGTACCGTCGTCCAGATTGATGAGTCGGACGCCCTGCGCCGAGCGCCCGGTTTCGCGGACCTGCGTAACCTTGCTGCGAATCAGCACGCCACCGGTGGATATCAGCATCACCTCGTCGGTTTCCTGCACCAGCACCGCCCCGACCACTGCACCGTTGCGCTCGGAAGTGCTGATCGCAATCATGCCCTTGGTGCCGCGGCCATGCTTCGTGTAATCGGTGATTGGCGTGCGCTTGCCATAGCCGTTTTCCGTCGCGGTCAGCACGTTCAGGCTTTCATCCTTGGCGACCAGCATGCAGATCACGGCCTGACCGTCTTCCATCATCATGCCGCGCACCCCGCGGGCAGTACGACCCATCGGCCGGACGTCGCTTTCGGCAAAACGCACTGCCTTGCCGGCATCGGAGAACAGCATCACGTCGAAGCTGCCGTCGGTAATCGCCACGCCGATCAAGTAATCGCCCTCGTCGAGATTCACGGCGATGATGCCGGCCTTGCGCGGGTTGGAGAAATCTGACAGCGGCGTCTTCTTGACCGTGCCCATCGCGGTCGACATGAAGACATAGTGGCTTTCGTCAAAAGTCGGCGTTGGCAGGACGGCGGTAATTTTTTCGTTCTCTTCCAGCGGGAAGAGATTGACGATCGGCTTGCCCCGGCTGGTACGGGTGCCTTCCGGCACCTCGTAAACCTTGAGCCAATACACCCGTCCGCGATTCGAGAAGCACAGGATGTAATCGTGGGTGTTGGCGATGAACAACTGATCGACAAAATCGTCGTCCTTGATGTCGGCCGCCTTCTTGCCGCGCCCGCCATGGCGCTGCGTACGGTAATCCTCGAGACGCTGGCGCTTGATGTAACCAGTATGCGAGAGCGTCACCACCATGTCTTCGCGTGCAATCAGGTCTTCGAGGTTGATGTCTGCCGTTTGCAGGATGATCTCGGAGCGCCGCGGGTCGCCAAACTGCGCCTTGATGGCGGTGAGTTCGTCGACGATGATCTGGGTGATCCGTTCGGGACGCGCGAGGATATCGAGCAGATCGGCGATCTGTGCCATGACCTCCTTGTACTCGGCGACGATCTTGCCCTGCTCCAGCCCGGTCAGGCGCTGCAAGCGCAGTTCGAGAATTGCCTGTGCCTGCACGTCCGACAGCAAATATCCGCGCCGCGACAGGCCGAACTCTGCTGCCAGGCCTTCCGGCCGCGACGCCTCGGCGGCGGCACGCAACAGCATTTCCTCGACCAACTCAGAGCGCCAGGTGCGCGCCATCAGATCGCGCTTGGCATCCGCCGGCGTCGGTGCCGCCTTGATCAGCGCAATGATTTCGTCGACGTTGGACAGCGCCACCGCCAGACCTTCGAGGATGTGGCCGCGATCGCGCGCCTTCCGCAATTCAAAAGCCGTACGCCGTGTCACCACTTCGCGACGGTGCGACAGGAAACATTCCAGCAGTTGCTTGAGGTTCAGCAATTGCGGGCGACCATCGACCAGCGCCACCATGTTCATGCCGAAAGTGTCCTGCAACTGCGTCTGCTTGTAGAGGTTATTGAGCACCACCTCGGGCACTTCGCCGCGCTTGAGCTCGATCACCAGGCGCATGCCAGACTTGTCCGACTCATCCTGAATGTGGGCGATACCTTCGATTTTCTTTTCGTGGACCAGTTCGGCAATTTTTTCCTGCAGGGTCTTCTTGTTGACCTGATAGGGCAACTCGTCAACGATGATGGCCTGTTTGCCGCTTCTCGCCAGCTCTTCGAAATGGGTGCGCGCACGCATGATGACCCGGCCGCGGCCGGTCAAATAGCCATCACGCACACCGGAAATGCCGTAAATAAGTCCGGCCGTCGGAAAGTCCGGTGCCGGAATGATCTTGATCAGTTCTTCGATGTCGATGGACGGGTCATCGAGCTGGGCCAGACAAGCGTCGATCACCTCACCCAGATTGTGAGGCGGGATGTTGGTCGCCATGCCAACGGCAATACCGGCACTGCCATTGATCAGCAGATTCGGGATGCGCGCCGGCATGACCAGCGGTTCATGCTCCGCGCCGTCGTAGTTCGGCCCGAAGTCAACCGTCTCCTTGTCGATGTCGGCCAACAGTTCGTGGCCAATGCGCGCCATGCGAATTTCCGTATACCGCATGGCCGCCGCATTGTCGCCATCCACCGAGCCGAAGTTGCCCTGGCCATCGACCAGCATGTAACGCAGGGAGAAGTGCTGCGCCATGCGAACGATCGTGTCATAGACCGCCGTGTCGCCATGCGGGTGATACTTACCGATGACGTCACCGACGATACGGGCAGACTTCTTGTAAGCCTTGTTCCAATCGTTGTTCAGTTCGTGCATGGCGAACAACACCCGGCGATGCACGGGTTTCAGGCCATCGCGAGCGTCGGGGAGCGCCCGCCCGACAATCACGCTCATGGCGTAATCGAGGTAGGAATGGCGCATCTCCTCCTCGAGGCTGATCGGCAGGGTTTCTTTGGCGAAGGATGGGGTCATGTAGGTAGCCGCCCCCGCGAAAAGGGCTCAATCCAAAACCGGCAATCTTAACATGCCTGACCGGTTGAACCATACCCGCCCGTCAAGTGTCCATTTGCGCTAACGTGCGGCTGGTACGTTACTTTTTCAAAGCCAAATGGTCACCACCGCCGATCACTCAGCCACAGCAAAACAACAGGTCGATCAAATCATTGACGCACGCTGGATCATTCCCATAGAACCAGCTAATGTGGTTCTCGAAAATCACAGCCTGATCATTCAGGGGGATCGCATCCTTGACCTACTGCCAACCGCCGAGGCAGCACTGCGCTATGTCGGCAAACGACATTTCCGGCTGACCGGGCATGTATTGCTACCCGGCCTGATTAATTTGCACACACATGCAGCGATGAGCCTGTTGCGCGGCTACGCCGACGACATGCCCCTGATGCGCTGGCTGCAGGAACGCATCTGGCCAGCGGAAAGCCGCAATATTTCAGCCGATTTTGTGCACGACGGCACGCGGCTGGCCTGCTGGGAAATGCTGAGAGGCGGGATCACCTGCTTCAACGATATGTACTTCTTCCCGCAGGCAGCCGCCGATGCTGCCCTATCAGCCGGTATGCGCGCCGCCCTGGGCATCACTGTCTTTGAATTCCCCAGTGCGTATGGCAGTGGCGCCGATGATTACCTCAGAACAGGTCTGGCAATCCGGGAAACCCTGCTGGACGAGCCCCTGATTTCATTTTGCCTGGCGCCACACGCGCCATACACCGTCGCCGACAACAGCTTCGAACACGTCGCCCTCCTCGCCGATCAGCTTGACCTCCCGGTTCACATCCATCTCCATGAAACCCGTAATGAGATCGAAGAAAGCCTGAAGGAACATGGCGTGCGGCCACTGGAACGGTTGCGCCGTCTTGGTCTGCTTGGGCCGGGGCTGATCGCTGTGCATGCCGTTCATCTCGATGCAGATGAGATTGACCTGTTGGCCACCCACGGTTGCCATGTCGCGCATTGTCCGACCTCAAACATGAAATTGGCCAGTGGTATTGCCCCGGTGAATGCCTTGCTTAAACAGGGCGTCGGCGTCGGACTCGGCAGCGATGGAGCTGCCAGCAACAACCGGCTTGATATTTTCCAGGAAATGCGCCACGCCGCCTTGCTGGCCAAAGTGGCAAATCAGGATGCAAGCAGCCTGCCTGCTCACCAGGCGTTGAGGATGGCAACTATCGATGGCGCACGGGCGCTGGGACTGGATGAGAAAATCGGCTCCCTGAAGATTGGCAAGGCGGCCGACCTTGTGGCAGTAAGGCTTGACAGCTGGGATTTGCAACCGTGTTACTGCCCCGCATCCCATCTGGTTTATGCAGCCGGGCGGGAGCAAGTAAGCCACGTCTGGGTTGCCGGAACGTTGCGGATAGAAGACAAACACCCCGTTGATCTCGACATCGATGTATTGCTAATGAATACAAAGATGTGGCAAAATACGCTGATAAACTAAAATTAGCCTATGGGCATTCGACGATTCCGATGGCTGATGCGTTAAGTCGTCTTGTAAATTCTCCGATTGGCCATACTTCATCTCTCCATATTCCCCTCCAACATCACATCCGAAGAAAAGGAAGACAAACATGATGAAACTCATCTCCAAAAATATCCTGCTCGCCGCTACGCTGGCGTGTATCGGCGTTGCTGCCCAAGCTCAGACACCGGGCATCGACATGAAGGGTAACGTTGGCTACGTCATCGACGCGCGCGGCAATGTCGCCAAGAGCGGTACCGGCCTGTGCTGGCGTACCGGTTACTGGACCCCCGCCATGGCCATCGCCGAGTGCGATCCTGATCTGGTCAAGAAAGAAGCCCCGATGGCCGCGCCCGCCGCCGCGCCCGCTCCGGCACCCGCCGCTGCACCGAAGCCCGCCGCCCAGAAAGTTACTCTGGCCGCCGATGCTCTCTTCGACTTCGACAAGGCTGTGCTGCGCGCCGAAGGCAAGAGCAAGCTGGGCAAGCTCGCCGATGACATCAAGGGTATCAAGCTGGAAGTCATCATCGCCGTTGGCCACGCCGACCGCATTGGCAAGGACACTTACAACCAGAAACTTTCCGAGCGCCGTGCTGCTGCGGTCAAGGATTACCTGGTCGGCAAGGGCGTCGAAGCCAACCGCGTCTACGCTGAAGGCAAGGGCGAGAAGCAGCCTGTTACTGGCGACAAGTGCGGCAAGAGCGACGTCAAGTCCAAGAAGCTGATTGAGTGCCTGCAGCCTGACCGTCGCGTCGAAATCGAAGTGATCGGCACGAAATAAACAAGCCGTAACCTCAGCCTCGCTGAAAAGCCCTGCACTGCAGGGCTTTTCACTTTCTGGAATACGTTATGAACACAAGCACCAACGTCGACCCGCAAGAAGTCGCCAAATTCAGCGAACTGGCACACCGCTGGTGGGATCCGACCTCAGAATTCAAACCCTTGCACGACATCAATCCCCTGCGCCTGGGCTGGATTGATCGTTGCGTAGGACTGGCCGGCAAGCGAGTGCTGGACGTCGGTTGTGGCGGCGGACTGCTGACCGAAGGCATGGCCGGATGCGGGGCCAGCGTAACCGGCATTGATCTATCCGAAAAAGCGCTCGGTGTCGCCCGCCTCCATTTGCTCGAAAGCGGCCACAACGTCGACTATCGACTCGTCGCGGCTGAAACACTCGCTGCGGAAGCTCCCGCCAGCTTTGATGCCGTCACTTGCCTCGAAATGCTGGAGCATGTCCCCGATCCGGCCAGCACCATAGCCGCCTGCGCTGCTCTGGTAAAGCCAGGTGGCCAGGTATTCTTCTCCACCATCAACCGTAACCCCAAGGCTTATCTATTTGCAGTAATTGGTGCAGAGTACATTCTCAACCTGCTACCCAAGGGTACTCACGACTACGCCAAATTCCTGCGCCCGGCTGAACTGGCCCGCTTTTCCCGGCAAGCCGGCCTTGACGTAACCGAAGTCCTTGGCATGAGTTACAACCCGCTCACCCGGACCTACCGGCTTGGCAATGACACCAGCGTCAATTACCTGATGCGCACCGAACGTACCGGCTGAGCGATTGCTTAGTCTTCAATGCGCCGTGGCACTTTCACGGCGCCGATGACCCAACAATGCCGGCAGTGCCAGCAACACCAGTAACGCCACCATCAAGCCCAACGGCCAGACAATCGGATGATTCCAGCGATCGCGCAAAGTCTGCCTTAACTTTGCATCGACGCGCTGATATTTCATGGTGTTGTTGCCCACCTTGCTTGGCTTGCGGTTCAGCAACCAAACATGATGCAGACTGTAATCCAGGGGATGGAAGCCCCAAACCCATGGAGTATCTCCCTGCAGAATCACCATCATGCGATTAATCAACGCTTGCCGCCGGGGACTATTTTCCAGCGCCCGCATCTGCTCGAATAAACGGTCATATTCCGCATTGGCATAGTTGGCAGCGTTCTCGCCGTTGTGCTTGACCTTGCCCTGCGGACCATAGAGCAGAAACAGGAAGTTCTCCGGATCAGGATAGTCGGCATTCCAACCCAGGTAGAACAATTGCACCGCGCCCTTGCGGACCTTTTCCTGAAAACGGTTGTAGTCGGTACTCCGCACGACGAGCTGGACATCGATCTTCTGGAATTGTTTGTTCAACCAGTCGATACGCGTCTTCGCACCCACGCCGGTGGCTGTGGTATCAAGATGAATGACCAGCGGCTCACCCGTTTTGGCATGTCGACCAGCCGGCCATCCGGCAGCAGCGAGCAGTTGCCGTGCCTGCGCAACTGATTTGCGGCGCGGACCATCCGTCGTCCAGTCATACATCACAGGATTGACGCCGTCCCTGCCACTTCGATAACCAAAGATGCCAGGGGGGATCGGGCCTTGTGCGGCAATTCCGCGCCCATTCTGAAAGATTGAAATGAATTCTTCCTGATCAATGGCAATGGCAATCGCCTGCCGCAGCTTTTGTGCCTGCTCGGAACTACCGCCAACTAGCGGATCAAGCATGTTGAACCCCATGTAAAAACTTGTCGTCGCCACCGACGTCGCCAAGCGAATGCCCTGTGCCCGCATCTCGGCCGTCAGTGAAACCTCACCCCCCGAACCAACCTGAATAGCCTGATCGAAAGAATCCGATGATATTCCAGATGCATCATAATAGCCCTGCAGAAATTTGTTCCAGTAGGGAATCTGCTCTTTCTCACGCGTGAAGATAACCTTGTCGATAAACGGCAAGGACTTGCCGCAATCATCGAGTAACCCGCTCTGCCGGTCCTCGGGTTCCCCATCGCAGGGATATGATTCGCCACGGAAGTGCGGATTCCTTTCCAGCACCATGCGGGCATTCGGATTGTTTTCAGTCAACATGTAGGGGCCCGTGCCGATCGGATACCAGTCGAGAGTCAGATTCTTTTCTGCCATGCCTGGCTGACTATGAAACTTGTCGGCCTCCCATGGCATCGGGGCAAAGAAGGGCATGGTCAGCCAGTAAAGAAATTGTGGATATTTCCCTCTGATGCGAATGCGATAGCTGTAACGGTCGAGCACCGCAACGCCAACCAGTTCTTCTGCACGCAAATCCAGCCACCCGTCAGCCCTGTCACGCCGCGCATTGGCAGCCGAGGTCAGCGCCGACTTTTGCAGATTTTTCGCCAGATCGCCCAAGCCAACTATGTATTCGCTCATCAGTCCCAGAATCGGTGAATGTAGCCTCGGATGAGCCAGTCGCTTAATTCCATAGACATAGTCCGCCGCCGTCAGCTCACGCGTATCACGCAGCGGAAAATCACTCAGCACATACTTTTCAGCCAACGCGGCGGGGGTGAGCTCATGATAGACATAGACACCCTCCGCAGTGCGCGCAAAAGCCGGATGCGGCTGAAAGCGGATGCCCGGCTTGATATCGATTACATAATCGGTAAACGCAATGCGTGCCGCTTCGGCTGATTGCGGCAGGCGCTTCCCGGCAGCATCAAGATAACGCGGTTGCGGAACGGCTGCGGCGGTAGCCGCTATCAACTCGTAGGGACGCCGCAGGTAGTGGTACTGCAAGGGCGGTTCATAGATTTGCGCCGTAAAGGTGATTTCGTCGGAGCTATACGATTGCACCGGATCGAGGTGTTTGGGGCGATCGGTAAATGCTGAATAGAGAACATTGCGCCCGCGCTCGGCCGCCGGATAAGGATCGTTCCAGGCCGTTTCGCATCCCATGAGCAACGTGAGCAGAAGCAAAATCGATAAACGGTGCATGGCGGCAAGTGTAATGGAATCACAGCTATAATTGACAGCTCGCATCGGAAGGATACAGGGAGAAAATAGATGGCCCCCACGCTCACTTTTTTTGCTGCCCCCACGGGGGACATTGCCTCCTTCGGGACGGCCCTTCAGGAGGCATGACCATGGGTTTTCTTGCCGGCAAACGGATTCTTCTCACCGGCCTGTTGTCCAGTCGATCCATCGCTTATGGCATCGCCAAGGCTTGTCATCGCGAAGGCGCACAGCTTGCGTTTACCTATCAGAACGAGCGCTTTCTCGACCGCATCACCAAGTTTGCCCAGGAATTCGATAGCAAACTGACTTTCCCACTGGATGTCAGTGATGACGCCCAGATTGAAGCAGTTTTTACCGGTCTGGCCAATCATTGGGATGGTCTTGAAGGTTTGGTGCATTCCATCGCCTTCGCCCCGGGCGAAGCGATCGAAGGGGATTTCCTCGATGGCATCAGCCGGGAGCGATTTCGCATCGCCCACGACATTTCCTCATACAGCTATCCGGCGCTGGCCAAGGCGGCGCGACCCTTGCTACTCAAGGGCAACAACCCAGCATTGCTGGCGCTGACATATCTTGGCGCAGAACGCACCCTGCCCAACTACAACACCATGGGCCTGGCAAAAGCCAGTCTTGAAGCGGCAACCCGCTATCTCGCTTTTTGTCTTGGCCCGCAGGGTATCCGCGCCAACGCTATTTCGGCTGGCCCGATCAAGACGCTGGCAGCCTCGGGCATCGGCAACTTCGGAAAATTGCTGGCTTACAACGCTCACCACGCCCCGCTGCGCCGCAACGTCACCATCGAGGAAGTCGGCAACGCCGCCGCCTTCCTGCTCTCCGATCTGGCCAGCGGCATCACCGCCGAAATCATGTACGTCGATGGCGGACTCAACACCACGGCACTCGGCAACGCCGACCCGTTGCCCGGTTAATTACATCGCTGAGCCTGTGCCTACCTGAAAGCCGGCACCGGGCTTGTGTACGAACAAGGGCGCGATTAATCGCGCCCTTGTTCGTACAACCAACCGAAAAGACTTACCGCTCCTTTGACTCAAGCAGCTTCTGGTTGATTGTCACTTCGTGCCGCGCCTTCAGCGTCTCGATCCACGCCATCAACTCCTGCTCAGCCACGGTCTGTTCATAGTTTTGACGCAAGGCGCGCGCCACAGGCGGTTCGGAACCTGGCGCGGCATATTTCTTCACCGCACCGATGCGGTAGAGCGCAAACCCGCCCCCCTGCATTTCGGCACCGGCATAGGCCGGAATCTTGGCAACATCGACTCTGAACACCGCACGAACTGCGGCAGTGGACATCTGGGGCGCATTGGCGCGCGAAACGCTACGGCTGGCACCCCAAGTCACTACGACATTTTCGCCTTTTTGCAAGCGGGCGAGTTTGTCTGCACCATCCTTGGCAGCAAGCTTAGCCGCCTCCAGACGCACCAGAATTTTCTCGATAGAAGGCTGTAATGATTCGAGCGACGGTAATGATGCCGGCATGTGCTCGATCACGCGCGCCGCGACCAGCGTATTGGGAGCCACCTCGACAGCTTCGGTATTACGCTTGTTCTTCAGTACATCGTCTGAAAACAGGGCGGCCATCAGCTTGGCATTGGTGAATGGCGGTATGGCGGCACCATCCTTCACAAACCAGTCGCTCTGCTGCGGGTCAAGTTTGAATTTCTCGATTACCGGCTTGAGGCTATCCGACTGCTCATACACCATGTTGGTAAAACTCTCGGCTGCTTCGGTGTACTTCCTTGCCGCCACCTGGCGTTTGAGTTCAGCAGTGATACCAGCCCTGACTTCCTCAAGAGCCTGAACCCGCTCGGCACGCACCCCAGTAAGCTTGATGATGTGAAAACCGAAATCAGAACGAACCAACTCGGAGATCTGGTTTTCCTTGAGCGCGAATGCAGCATCCTCAAAGGGTTTCACCATCATGCCACGGCTGAACCAGTCAAGGTCCCCCCCTTTGGCAGCCGAACCCGGATCCTGTGAGTTTAGTCTGGCAAGTTTTTCGAAGTCACCCGGAGATTTCTTCAATTGTTCCAGTAGCCCCGCGGCCCTGGTCTGGGCGGCCTGGGCATCGGCACCGGTTGCAGTGATCAGAATGTGACTGGCGCGCCGCGTTTCCGGCTGCTTGTTACGGTCCGCCTGCGTCGTATAGGCCTTTCTGACTTCTTCTTCAGTAACAATTGCCTGATTCGCAAATTGCTCCTGACTAAGCACGACGAATTCGACCCTGACTTGTTCCGGTATTTCAAATTGCTTGCGGTTGAGTTCGTAATAATTCTTGACGGCATCTTTGTCAATCTTTACCTGCCCGGCATACTGCTCGGGGCGCAGCATCACCTCGGCAATTTCACGCTCTTCAAGTTGCGTACCAAGCCAGCGCTCGGCGGTGGAACGACCCGTCAACGCCGCTTCGGTAACGGCGGCCATCGCCTGCTGCATGAGAAGATCCTGACGCAAGCGCGCCTCGAACATCTCTTTGCTCATGTTTTGCGATGCCACCAGCGCCGCGTAGCGCTCCTTGGAGAATTTGCCATCCTCCTGCAACTGCGGCACTGTGGCAATGAACTCCACCAACTGTGCATCACTCACACTCAGCTTGGAATTAACCGCATTCAAGGTCAGCAAGCGCTGGTTGATCAAGGTATCGAGAACCGCACTACGAATTTCCGGGCTATCCAGCATCGCCGGATTGGTGTTGCCCAGCATCGGCCGCAACCGTTCCTGCTGCTCGCGCAATGCCTGCTGAAATTCAGTAATGACAATTGGCGTCCCGCCCACTGTCGCAATGTCACCTGAGCCGCTGGTACGCACATAGGAGTCAACGCCCCAAAGCGCAAATGGCAATATGATGATTGCGAGGACTATCTTGATGAATCGTTTGCTGTTGCGAACGTACTCGAACATGACCTGGCTTTCAAAGTGGAAAAGGCGAACCGCAGTTCACCTTTTGATGATTCATTCACGGGCCGGTTTATGAGGTTTTTGGTGGGTGCTGACGGGTTCGAACCGCCGACATTCGCCTTGTAAGGGCGACGCTCTACCAACTGAGCTAAGCACCCTCACAAACCGGCACGGCAAGGCACAGCCGCAAGGTTGCGGATTCTACCAAAGCATTCGCCCGCTTGCGCTCCTTAATGCTTGAGCAACCCCGAAGAATGTGGCTTGTCTTCAGTCGCGGGTAAAGCGGCAGCTTGTGCGTCAGCAACAGGCACCGGGGCATCGGGCAAAGGCTCGGGCATGCGCTCCAGCGCAAGTTCAAGCACCTTGTCGATCCACCTCACTGGCAAAATCTCGATGCGATTCTTGATTGCGTCCGAGATTTCAGCGAGATCCTTGACGTTTTCCTCCGGAATCAGCGCCAGGCGAATCCCGCCCCTGACGGCCGCAAGCAGCTTCTCCTTAAGTCCACCAATCGGCAACACCTCGCCACGCAACGTGATTTCGCCGGTCATGGCGATATCGGAGCGCACCGGGATTCCCGTCAGCACGGAAACAATCGCGGTACAGATCGCGATGCCGGCGGATGGGCCATCCTTCGGCGTCGCACCTTCGGGCAGGTGGACGTGCAGATCGTTCTTTTGATAGAAGTCATCGGCAATGCCCAACTGCTTGGCGCGGCGGCGCACCACGGTCAGCGCGGCCTGGATCGACTCCTGCATCACCTCGCCGAGCTTGCCGGTGGTCATGGTCTTGCCCTTGCCTGGCACGGCGACGGATTCGATGGTCAGCAACTCGCCGCCCACCTCGGTCCACGCCAGCCCGGTGACCTGGCCGACCTGATTTTCCTTTTCGGCCATGCCAAAGGTGAAGCGCTGCACACCCAGATATTTATCGAGGTTCTTGGCGTTGACGATGATCTTGCTCTTGCGCTTGCGCATCACCAACGCCTTGATGACCTTGCGGCAGATCTTGGAAATCTCGCGCTCGAGCGCACGCACACCCGCTTCCCGCGTGTAATAACGCACGATGTCGCGGATGGCATCTTCGGTCACCGACAATTCATCGCGCTTGACGCCGTTGTTCTTCAACTGCTTCGGCAGCAGGTAGCGCTGGGCGATATTGACTTTCTCGTCCTCGGTGTAACCCGCCAGCCGAATCACTTCGAGACGGTCAAGCAAGGCAGAGGGGATGTTAAGCGAGTTGGCAGTAGCGACGAACATCACATCCGAAAGGTCGAAATCCACCTCGATGTAATGATCCTGGAAGGTATGGTTCTGTTCGGGGTCGAGCACTTCCAGCAAGGCTGAAGAAGGGTCGCCACGGAAGTCCATGCCAATCTTGTCGACTTCGTCGAGCAGGAACAGCGGGTTCTTGACGCCGACCTTGCTCATGTTCTGCAGGATCTTGCCCGGCATCGAACCGATGTAAGTGCGGCGATGGCCACGAATCTCGGCTTCGTCGCGCATGCCACCCAGCGCCATGCGCACGAACTGACGGTTGGTTGCCTTGGCAATCGACTGACCGAGTGAAGTCTTGCCGACGCCGGGAGGTCCGACGAGGCAGAGAATCGGCGCCTTGATCTTGTCTACGCGCTGCTGCACGGCAAGATATTCGACAATGCGTTCCTTGACCTTTTCCAGACCATAGTGATCCCGGTCGAGGATTTTTTCGGCCGCAGACAGGTCTTTGGAAATGCGTGATTTTTTCTTCCACGGCAACGCGATCAGCGTGTCGATGTAATTGCGCACCACCGTCGCTTCCGCTGACATCGGCGACATCAGCTTGAGTTTCTTCATCTCGGAGTTGGCTTTGGTCAAGGCTTCCTTGCTCATGCCGGCCGACTTGATCTTCTTCTCCATTTCCTCGATGTCGGCGCCCTCTTCGCCCTCGCCGAGTTCCTTCTGAATGGCCTTCACCTGTTCGTTGAGGTAATACTCGCGCTGACTCTTTTCCATCTGGCGCTTGACGCGGCCACGGATGCGCTTTTCGACCTGAAGGATATCGAGTTCGGTTTCAAGCTGCCCCAACAACTTATCAAGGCGCTCATCCACACCCAGCATTTCGAGGATTTCCTGCTTGAGCTCGAGTTTCATCGGCAGGTGCGCGGCAATGGTGTCTGCCAGGCGCCCCGCCTCTTCGATTCCGGCCAGCGAAGTGAGGATTTCCGGCGGGATTTTCTTGTTCAACTTCACGTACTGGTCGAACTGCGCCAGAATGGTCCGCCGCATTGCTTCAATCTCGTGGCTGCCGCGGTCGTTGAGCGCAACAGGCGTCACTTCGGCAACAAACATCGTCTTGCGATCTTCGACACGCTCGATGTGCGCCCGATAAGCACCTTCGACCAGCACCTTGACGGTACCGTCGGGCAGCTTGAGCATCTGTAAAATATTGGCCACACAGCCAATGTCATACAAGTCAGCAGGATCGGGTTCATCCTTGGCAGCCGATTTTTGCGCTACCAGCAGGATATTCTTGCCTGCCTCCATGGCAGACTCAAGTGCCTTGATCGACTTGGGACGGCCGACAAAAAGCGGAATGACCATGTGCGGAAACACCACGACATCCCGCAAGGGAAGTAATGGTAAAAGATTGTTTTCTTTAGTTAGTTCGAGTTCGTCAGACATGGACGCTTCCTCTCTTGATTAGCCATTTACTGCACATGGGGGCAGCGGCAAGGGATTCAAGCCGCAGCCAGGCAGCGGCGGATGAATCACAAACTAGGCTAGCTCCGGCTTAGTTTGAGCCGGATACCTTGGGCTGATCAGCGTAGATCAGCAGCGGCTGACTGCCCGATTCGATCATGTTCTCGTCAATCACCACTTTAGTCACGTTCGCCAAGCTGGGCAACTCGAACATGGTGTCGAGCAACACATTTTCCATGATCGAACGCAGGCCGCGTGCTCCAGTCTTGCGCTTGACGGCCTTTTTGGCAATTGCCTGCAATGCCGAAGGGCGCACTTCGAGTTCGACCCCTTCCATCGCAAAAAGTTTGTGGTATTGCTTGAGCAACGCGTTCTTGGGTTCGACAAGAATCTGCATCAGCGCTGCCTCATCCAGTTCGGTAAGATTCGCCACGACGGGCAGCCGTCCGATCAGTTCGGGAATCAAGCCATACTTGACGAGATCGTCAGGCTCGACATGCGCCAGGGTTTCGCTGACGCTGACGTTCTCCTTGCTCTTGACTTGGGCGCCAAAGCCAATGCCGGACTTTTCAGAGCGACTCTGGATGATCTTGTCCATGCCGTCGAAAGCGCCACCACAGATGAACAGGATGTTTGCGGTATCGACCTGGATGAAATCCTGATTCGGGTGCTTGCGCCCGCCTTGCGGCGGCACGGCGGCAATCGTGCCCTCGATCAGCTTGAGCAAGGCCTGTTGCACGCCCTCGCCGGACACATCGCGGGTAATCGAACGGTTTTCGCTGCGCCGTGAAATCTTGTCGATCTCGTCGATGTAGATGATGCCCTGCTCGGCTTTTGCGGCCTCGTAGTCGCACTTTTGCAGCAACTTGGCAATGATGTTTTCGACATCCTCTCCCACATAACCGGCCTCGGTCAGCGTCGTTGCGTCGGCGATGACAAAGGGAACGTTCAGCATGCGCGCCAGGGTCTGTGCCAGCAAGGTCTTACCGCAGCCGGTCGGGCCGATCAGGAGGATATTGCTCTTGGAGAGTTCGACGTCATCCTTTCCCTTGGATGCGCTACGCAACCGCTTGTAGTGATTGTAGACGGCCACGGCGAGAATTTTCTTCGCTTGCCCCTGGCCAATCACATACTGATCGAGCTGATCGCGAATTTCACCAGGAATCGGCAGGTCGCGTGCCGCCGGCTTGCCGGCTTCTTCGGGGGCGGCCTCGTCACTGATGATGTCGTTGCACAGGTCGATGCATTCATCGCAGATGAACACCGACGGGCCGGCGATCAGCTTCTTGACCTCATGCTGGCTCTTGCCACAGAAGGAGCAATAGAGCAGCTTTTCGGGACCGGCTTTTTTATCTGCCATCGTTATTGATCCTTTGCCTCACCACGGCTGGAAAGCACCTTGTCGGCCAGACCGAATTCGACTGCACCCTCCGCCGACAGGAAATTGTCGCGATCGGTGTCGCGCTCGATACGCTCGATCGGCTGGCCGGTATGCTTGGCCAGCATTTGATTCAAGCGCTGCTTGAGGTACAAGATTTCCTTGGCGTGAATTTCGATATCCGATGCCTGCCCCTGGAAACCGCCCATCGGCTGATGGATCATCATGCGTGAATTCGGCAGGCAGTAGCGCTTGCCGGCCGCGCCCGCTGCCAGCAGAAAGGCGCCCATCGAGGCCGCCTGGCCGATGCAGAGCGTCGACACGTCAGGCTTGATGAACTGCATGGTGTCGTAGATCGCCAACCCCGCCGTTACCGCGCCGCCGGGCGAGTTGATGTAGAGATACACCTCCTTGTCCGGATTTTCCGATTCAAGGAACAGCAACTGGGCGACGATCAAATTGGCTGTCACGTCATTCACGGGACCCACCAGAAAAATCACCCGCTCCTTTAGCAGCCGCGAGTAGATATCGTAAGCGCGCTCGCCGCGGCCGCTGGTTTCGATCACCATCGGCACCATACCCAGCGCTTGCGGCTCGGTCATGGCCTGCAGTTCAGACATCTGTGCCACTAAATTTGTCATGGTCGTTTGGGTGTGGGGAAAGCTCCCCTTCATCATGCCGCATTACCCATCAATTCGTCAAAGGCAACGGCCTTGTCAGACACTTGGGCATTTGCCAGTACCCATTCGACCACATTGTTCTCCATCGCCAAAGCCTCGGCCTCGGCCAAACGCTGGGGCTGGCTGTAATACCAGCGCACCACCTCTTGGGGATCCTCGAAGGTAGCGGCAAAATCATCGACCACCGCACGCACATCGGCGGGCTGGACGTGCAGGTCCTTTTCCTTGACCAGTTCAGCGACAATCAGCCCCAGACGCACGCGCTTGGCGGCCTGCTCGGTAAACCAGCTGGCTTCGACAGGTATATTTTTCATCTGCGCGCCACGACTTTCGAGGTCTTGGCGAGCCTTGTCGGCCATTTGCTGCGCCTCGACGTCAGCCATCGCCGTCGGCACATCGATCGGATTGGTTTCGAGCAGGGCATTCATCGCCTGCTCCTTGATGCGGGCGCGCAAACGCTTGGCCACTTCGCGTTCAAGATTGGCGCGCACTTCAGCGCGCATCTTGTCGGTATCGCCATCGGCAATACCCAGCGCACGGGCAAAATCGGCATCAACGGCCGGCAGTTGTGGCGCTTCGACAGCTTTCACCTTGACGGTGAATTGCACGGTGTTGCCCGCCAGATCGATAGCGTGGTAATCCTTGGGGAAGGTGGCGTCAAAGACCTTCTCCTGGCCAACCGTCACCCCTTCCAGCGCAGCCTCGAAATCCGGCACCATCATGCCGCCACCCACAGCGACGGCGTAATCTGTCGCCGAACCGCCATCGAAGGCCTCGCCATTGCGGCGGCCGGTAAAGTCGATCACTAACCGGTCCCCCTTCGCAGAAGCGCGCTCGGCGGCAGCGTAAGTCGTGCGCTGCTTGCGCAAGACATCGATGGTCTTGTCGACCTCGGCATCGCCGATTGTCAGCAGCGGCTTTTCGATTGAGCGACCTGAGACATCGGCAATCTTGAATTCCGGAAAAACTTCGAATATTGCTGTAAAGGCCATCTGGTCCTTATCGCTAGCCTCCTTGGGCTCAATGCGCGGCTGACCGGCCACACGCAGATTCTGTTCACGCACCGCCACGCCAAAGGCTTTTTCGATGGCGGCGCCGAGGGCTTCGGAGCGGGCCTGGCCGCCATACATTTGAGCGACCATCTTCATCGGCACCTTGCCGGGACGGAAACCCACCATCTTGGTCGTCTTGGCAATCTTCTTGAGCTGCTGCTCCACCTCCCGTTCGATCTCGGTCATCGCCACGGTCATATCGATGCGGCGCTCCAACGGATTGGGCGTTGCTACCTCAGTTGTCGTTGTCTGAGTGGTGGTGTCCTGAGTCGTTTCCATGAAGAATCCTTGAATGAAGCCTAAGTGAATTAAGGAAAAGTAATGCCAATTTGGTGCGAAGGGCGGGACTCGAACCCGCACAGGTTGCCCCGCTGGAACCTAAATCCAGTGCGTCTACCAATTCCGCCACCCTCGCGCAACAAAAGATTTTACCGGAATCACACCTATACTGGCGCCCGATGGCCGTCGATCACTATGAGAATTTCCCCGTTGCTTCGCTCTTGCTGCCGGCCAGGCTCCGTCCGGCCGTCGCCGCGATCTATGTTTTTGCCCGTTCTGCGGACGATTTTGCCGATGAGGGCGACCTGCCTGCCGCAGAGCGGCTGCGCCTGCTGAACGACTATCGGAGCGAACTTGAACGCATTGAACAAGGTGCGACGACCGATCACCCCGTTTTTCTGCGCCTCCGCCCCCATATCGAGAAACATCAGCTGCCCCTCGCACTGTTTCGCGACCTGCTCGACGCCTTTGCCCAGGACGTGGTGAAAACCCGCTATGCCAACTTCTATGAATTGATGGACTATTGCCGCCGCTCCGCCAACCCGGTCGGCCGCCTGCTGCTGCACTTGTTCGGCGCCGCCACCCCCGACAACCTGCGCCGCTCGGACGCGATCTGCTCGGCGCTGCAACTCGTCAACCACTGGCAGGATGTCGGCGTCGATGCGAGCAAGCCCGTACCGCGCATCTACCTGCCGCAAGACGACATGGCACGCTTCAATGTCACTGAAGAGAGTGTTTTGCGCCGTGTCACCATCGCCGACTTTCGCACCCTGCTACGCTTCCAGGTCGACCGCGCCCGTGCGCTGATGAACTCCGGCGCGCGCCTCGGCCATGACCTGCCCGGCCGCATCGGGCTCGAAATCCGCACCATCGTGGCGGGCGGCCTGCGCATCCTCGACAAGATCGAAGCGGTCGACTATGACGTATTCAACCGCCGACCAGTGCTGGGCGCCTTCGACTGGCCACGCATCCTGATCGGCGCACTACGCCCATGAACCCTGACGACTACTGCACCCAGAAAGCCCGCGCCAGCGGCTCGAGCTTCACCGTCAGCTTCCGTTTCCTCGAACCCCGGCGGCGCCAGGCCATCACCGCGCTTTACGCGTTCTGCCGCGAAGTCGACGACGTCGTCGATGAATGTCGCGAACCCGCCATCGCCCGCGTCAAACTTGACTGGTGGCGTGCCGAACTGGCCACCTTGGGCGATGACGCGACCAGCCAGCCCAGCCACCCGGTCATCCAGGCGCTGGCCAGCGCCCGCGAACACTTCGACCTGCCGGTGGAACAACTCGGTGAAATCATCGACGGCATGCAGATGGACCTCGAACAGACGCGTTATGCCGACTTCAAGGCCCTGCAACTGTATTGCCACCGCGTCGCCGGCGTGGTCGGCCTGCTCTCGGCCGAAATCTTCGGCTATAGCGATCGCCACACCCTGAAATATGCGCACACCCTCGGGCTGGCGTTTCAACTCACCAACATCATCCGCGATGTCGGCGAAGATGCCCGCCGCGACCGCATCTATCTGCCGCAAGATGAACTGGAGCGCTTCGGCGTCAGCGAGCGTGACATCCTGCAAAGCCGGCACAGCCCGGAATTTCAGGCCCTGATGCAATTCCAGGCCGAACGCGCACGCGAACATTACGCGCGCGCCCTCGCCCAACTGCCCGCCGTCGACCGCAAGACACAACGCGCCGGACTGATGATGGCCGCCATCTACCAGACGCTGCTCGACGAAATCGCGAGTGACGGCTTTCTGGTGCTCGACCGTCGCACTTCGCTGCCGCCCGCACGCAAGCTGTGGCTGGCCGTCAAAACATGGCTGGCAACGTAAATGAGCGTGTAGCCGCGCGGGTGGCAGTGGTGGGCGCCGGCTACGCCGGCCTCGCCGCTGCCGTTGAACTGGCCGGCGCCGGAATCAAGGTCGACGTCTTCGAAGCCTCGCGAACCCTCGGCGGACGCGCGCGCGCGGTCGAAATTAAGGATGAACTCGGCGGCCTGACCGTCGACAACGGCGCGCACATCCTTGTCGGCGCCTACCGCGAGACATTGCGGCTGATGGCAAAAGTCGGCGCTGGCGGGATGAAATGCCCCGTAGCGGGTACGGCGTCAGCCGGCACGCCGCGTAAACTGGGGACGGCGTTGCGACGCGAATCGCTGCACCTTGAATTCCCTGGTCAAGTCAGGATCGCCGCGCCGCGCCTGCCCGCACCTCTACATCTGGCTTGGGCCCTGCTTTCTGCGCAAGGGCTTTCGTTCAAGGACAAACTCGCCGCCATCCGCTTCATGCGTACCCAACAGGCACGCAATTTTCGGCTAGCCGCGGACATGACAGCGGCCGAATTGTTCGCGGACCAACCCGCGCGCGTGCGCCGCTACCTGTGGGAGCCGCTCTGCCTCGCCGCGCTCAACACGCCGGTCGGCATTGCCTCGGCGCAAGTGTTTCTGAACGTCCTGCGCGACAGCCTTGCCGCCGACCGTGCCGCCTCGGACCTGCTGCTGCCCGCCACTGACTTCTCCAGCCTGTTTCCCGAACCGGCGGCACGCTATCTGGAAGAACACGGCAGTCGCGTGCTGCGCTCGACCCGCATTACCGAAGTAGAAAAAGTCGGCGTGACCGAAGGAAATCCCCTTTTAGGGACTGGCTGGACGGCGTCCGGACTCGATGAAACGCATGGCCCTTACGATCACCTCATTCTGGCCACCGCGCCCTACCATCTGCCGCAACTACTGGCGCCGCACCCCGAATTCGCCGCGCTCTGCCGGCAAATTGAACTCATGCACTGGCAGCCCATCGTCACCGCCTACCTCGCCTACCCGCCAGCGGTGCGCCTGCCCTTTGCCATGGTCGGCAGCGAGGGCGGCCACGCCCAGTGGCTGTTCGACCGTGGCGCGCTGTGCGGACAGCATGGCCTCATCGCGGCAGTCATCAGCGGCGACGGCCCGCACCAGGCGCTCGACCACACTGCGCTGGCAGCCGCCATCCATGACGAAATCGCTGGCCTGCTGCCGGATCTGCCCGCCCCACAACACAGTTGGGTCATCGAGGAAAAGCGTGCCACCTTTGCCTGCACGCCCGACATGCAACGCCCGCCCACCGCCACGTCCTGCGCCAATGTCTGGCTCGCCGGCGATTATGTAGCAGGGGACTATCCGGCCACACTGGAGGGCGCAATTAGGAGCGGCGTCGCCGCCGCGCGCGCGGTTCTCCGCGAAATGCCCTGATCTGGTGCGGACTCCGGGCGACACTCGCCTCGCCATCCTGTTTTTTTGACTAAGCTGGGGCTGTGAGTAGTATTAATACTCAAGGTGGGGGAGTAATGAAAATTATCGGAAGACTTTGACCGATTGCCTCTCCTGCCTGTTTGCTTGTGACAGTCACCGCCACGTGCATCGCCCACTACCTGCTGTTGCCTGCGATTTTGGTGGCTTTCCTGAAATTTTGATTTTTGCAGTCATCTCAAAAACATGACGCTAAACAAATACCTGACACGCCTGATCTGGCTATGCTTACTGCCACTGATCCTGCTGGCGTCCTATCTGGCCATCCATAGCGTCCGCACCACCCAGTCCGAACGCGACCTGGCGGCCGCCAACCTCACGAAAAATTTTGCCTCCGCCATCGACCAGCGACTGGAGAGACACATAGTCAGCCTGCATGCGCTGGCCGGGTCGCCTTTGGCGGACGATGCTGCACGCCGGCAGGAACTCTACCGGGAAGCACAAGCCTTTCAACAGAGTTTTGGCAGCCATGTCATCCTCGCCGACCCATCGATGCAAATGCTGTTCAACACGCGCGAGCCCTTCGGCACCCCGCTGCCCATACTGCCGCGACCCAAGGGTTACGCTGCGGCACCCGCCGCGTTGAACACGGGCACACCCGCGGTAGGCGATATCGTCTTCGGTCCGGTTGCCAGGGAACCGCTGGTCGCCATCGCCGTGCCGGGCAAGCGCGAAGGCAAGACGGCGTTTCTCCTGCTCGCCACCCTTGAGACCCGCCACTTTCAGGCGCACATCGACCGGGTGGCGCTACCTGCGGGCTGGTCGCTCGCCCTGCTCGACGGCAACGGCGAGACGATTGCCCGGAGTGGACCGCCGGGATTCGATTCAGCTACCGACGTCGATGACGGCGCACGTTTTGCCGTCAGGTCGACGCTGTCGCCATGGACGGTGATGCTCGAGATTCCGCGCGACATCTATCGCGCGCCACTGGTCGCGGCAATTGGAACGCTGGCGCTGCTCATCCTCGGCGCCACTCTGGCCGGAGTTTTCGGTGGCATGCAGGCGAGCCGGCGGCTTGGAAAATCGGTAGCGTCGCTGACAGAGACGCTTGCACCTGGCGACGCGCCCCCGCGCATCGCCGAAATTGCCGCGGCACGCCGAGTGCTCGACGAAACCGCTGAACAACGCGCGGCAGTCGAAGCGGAACTGTGCGAGAGCGCTGCCCGCTACCGAACCCTGCTCGACCACCTGCCGCAGAACGTCTGGCAGAAGGATCGCGCTTCGGTCTATGTCACCTGCAACGCGACTTACGCCCAGGCTCTCGGCATCGCGGCGGCGGATCTGCCAGGCAAGACGGACCATGATTTTTATCCCGCCGATTTGGCGGAACAATACCGCGCCGACGACCGGCGCATCATTGACAGCGGCGTGACTGAAGCGCAAGAAGAGCGATGGCTGTCCGGAGGCAAAGAACATATCGTCCGCGCCACGAAAGTACCCCTGCGCGACGATCAGGGCACGATCTTCGGCACCTTGGGCATTGCCGAGGACATCACCGAGCACAAGCGGAATGCCGAGGAACTCGACCGTTACCGCCATCATCTGGAAGAACTGGTCGAGCAACGCACGCTTGAATTGACCGAGGCGCGCAAGCTGGCCGAGGCGGCCAACCAGGCCAAGAGCACCTTCCTCGCCAACATGAGCCACGAGATTCGCACACCGATGAACGCCATCATCGGCCTCACCCACCTGATGAAGCGCGCCGGGGCCACGCCCGAGCAGACCGAGCGGTTGGCCAAGATCGGCAGCGCCGGCCACCACCTGCTGTCCATCATCAACGACATCCTAGACCTTTCCAAGATCGAGGCCGGCCGGCTGCAACTGGAAAGCACCGACTTTCATCTTTCCGCCATCCTCGACAATATCCACTCCCTGATCGGCACACAGGCGGCGGCGAAGGGACTGCGCATCGAGGTGGACCCCGACGCCGTGCCGGTCTGGCTGCGCGGCGACCCCACCCGGCTGCGCCAGGCCCTGCTCAATTTCGCCGGCAATGCCGTCAAGTTCACCGAGCAGGGCACGGTCAGCCTGCGCGCCAAACTGCTGGAAGACAGCGGCGACAAATTGCTGGTGCGCCTCGAAGTGCAGGACAGCGGCATCGGCATCGCCGCCGACAAGTTGCCCCATCTGTTCCAGGCCTTCGAGCAGGCGGATGCCTCGACCACGCGAAAATATGGCGGCACCGGCCTCGGGCTGGCTATCACCCGCCGGCTGGCAACACTGATGGGCGGCGAGGTCGGCGTGGACAGCACCCCCGGCCAAGGCAGCACCTTCTGGCTGACCGCCCGGCTGCAGCGGGGTCACGGCGCGATGTCGAGTGCAGCGGCCACGGAAGAAACAGACGCCGAAACGAAACTACGCCTGCGCCACGGCGGCGCGCGCCTGTTGCTGGCCGAGGACAATGCCATCAACCGCGAGGTGGCGCTGGAACTGCTGCACGGTGTCGGGTTGGCCGTGGATACTGCCGAAGACGGCCGTGTGGCGGTTGCCAAGGCGGGGGCAAACACCTATGACCTGATCCTGATGGATATCCAGATGCCGGACATGGACGGCCTTGAGGCGACCCGCGCCATCCGCGCCCTGCCGGGCTGGGAAACAAAACCCATCCTGGCCATGACGGCCAATGCCTTCGACGAGGACCACCGCGCCTGCGAGGCCGCCGGCATGGATGACTTCGTCGCCAAGCCGGTGGAACCGGCCGCGCTGTTCGCCGCGCTGCTCAAGTGGCTGCCGCGCGACGCGGCTGGCTCTTCTGCCGCCGTCCCCATCAACACGGCGGGAGCGGCTGCCGCCGTCCCGCCAGCGCCGACTTTATCAACGCCAGCCTCAGCAGTGGCTTTGGCCGCGCAACTCGCCGCGCTGCCCGACCTGGAAGCAGCCACCGGGCTGAAGCTCTTGCGTGGCAATGCGGAACGTTATGCCGAGCTGCTGTTGCTGTTGATCGATCTCCATGCAAACGATGTCCCCGCGCTGCGCGCCTTTCTGGCGTCCGGCGATCTGGATCAGGCTCGGCAGTTGGCCCATACGCTCAAAGGCGTGGCCGGCACGCTTGCCGCAGTGCGCCTCCAGGCGCGCGCGGCGGAAGTGGAATTCGCCATCCGCGCCGGACAACCGGCGGAAGAAATTGCAACGTTCATCGACAAGCTTGAGGCTGCGCAGAACGAACTCGCCACCGCCGTGCGGACGTTGCAACTAACGAACGCTATGCCAAGCGTCCCGCCGCCAGGCGGATGATCCGCCCGCAACGGCCCGCCAGCGACTCGTCGTGGGTCACGAGAATCAGTGTCGTGCCCTGCTCCGCATTCATCTCGAACATCAGGTCGATCACCTGCTGGCCGGTGGCGGCATCGAGGTTGCCGGTCGGTTCGTCGGCCAGCAGCAGGCGCGGGCTCACCGCGAAGGCGCGGGCCAAGGCCACGCGCTGTTGCTCGCCGCCGGACAAATGTTTGGGGTAATGGCCAAGGCGATCCGCCAAGCCGACGCGCGCCAGCATGGCCTCGGCGATGCTTCTGGGGTCTGGCGCAAACTGACTGCCCAGCAGTTCCAGCGGCAGCATGACGTTTTCGAGCGCAGTCAGCGCCGCGAGCAGATGAAACGACTGGAAGACAAAGCCCAGTTCGCGACCGCGCAGGGCGGCACGGCCGTCTTCGTCGAGCCCGGCCAGATCCTGGCCGGCCAGTTGCACCCTTCCGCGCGTCGGCAGGTCTAGCCCGGCGAGTAAGCCAAGCAGGGTAGACTTGCCGGAACCTGACGCACCAACGACGGCAACGGCCTCGCCGGCCTGCACGTTGAAATCGATCTCGTGCAGAATCGTCAGTATGCGGTCGCCACCGGTGGCATTGGTGCCACTGATAACGTCCTTGCCCAGCCCTTCAACCTGCAACACCATTTCAGTCATGACCCGATTATCCACCCTCTTATTTCTGTTGTTGCTTGGCATGCGCAGCGTTTTCGCTGCCGACACCGTACTGGTGTTTGGCGACAGCCTGTCCGCCGGCTACGGCATTGCGGTGAACCAAAGCTGGCCGGCCTTGCTGGCAGAACGGCTGCAGCGGGAAAAACTGCCCTACCAGCTGGTGAATGCCAGCATCAGCGGCGAAACCACGGCGGGTGGCCGCACCCGTCTGCCCGCCGTGCTGGAACGCCATCATCCAGCAGTCGTCATTCTGGCCTTGGGCGCCAACGACGGTCTGCGCGGCCTGCCGCTGGCCGAGTCGCGCGCCAATCTGGCGCAGATGGTGCGCGCCGCCAAGGCGACTGGCGCGCGCATCTTGCTGGTGGGCATGCGTCTGCCGCCCAACTATGGGCCAAGTTACACGCAGGGCTTTGCCGCGCTGTTCAGCACAGTGGCCAAGCAGGAGAAGACTGCGCTGCTGCCCTTCCTGCTCGAACCGATTGCGCTGGACGATACCGCCTACCAGGCCGACCGGCTGCACCCGACTGCCGCCGCGCAGCCGAAGATTCTCGATCACGTCTGGAACAGCCTCAAACCGCTGCTCAAACCACGTTAAGCAGCGGTTCGCCGGCCTGCAGTACGCCGATCACCGCCGCCGGGGCAAAGCCATCGGCATGGAAAGCCGCCAGCACCGCGGCGACACTTTCCGGCGCACAGGCCACCAGCAGTCCGCCGCTGGTCTGCGGATCGGTCATCACCTTCTGCTGCCATTCTTCCAGTGCCGGCGCGAGTTGCACCGACGGACCATAGCTCGACCAGTTGCGGCTCGACGCCCCGGTGGCAATGCCGGCACGCACATGCGTGACGGCTTCTTCGATCAGGGGCAGGCGGTCGAATTCCACCTGCGCCGCCAGGTGCGAGCCTCTGCACATTTCGAGCAGATGCCCGGCCAGACCAAAGCCGGTCACATCCGTCACCGCGCGGACGCCGGGCATTTTGGCGAGATGCGGACCGACCGTATTCAGCTTCGTCGTCCAGCGCAACATCTCGGCATAGCCCGCTTCGGTAAGCAGTCCCTTTTTCAGTGCTCCCGACAAAATGCCGATGCCGAGCGGCTTGCCGAGGATCAGCACGTCACCGTCCTTGGCTCCGGCATTTTTCTTGAGATGCGCCGGATGCACGATGCCGATGCCGACCAGGCCATAGATCGGTTCCAGCACATCGATGGAATGGCCGCCGGCAATGGGAATGCCCGCTGCCGCACAGACAGATTCGCCGCCGGCGAGGATCTGCCGGATCACCTCTTCCGGCAGCTTGTCGAGCGGCATGCCGACGATGGCCAGCGCGAAGATCGGCGTGCCGCCCATGGCATACACGTCGGACAGCGCGTTGGTGGCGGCGATGCGACCGAAGTCGAAGGGATCATCGACGATCGGTGTGAAGAAATCGGTGGTGGCCACCACCGCCTGCGTGTCGTTGAAGCGATACACCGCCGCATCGTCGGCGGTTTCGACGCCGACCAGCAGATCGGCGGGCAGCGTCCTGAGCGGGGATTCGGCGAGCAGGCGGGAGAGGACGGCCGGCGCAATTTTGCAGCCGCAGCCGCCGCCGTGAGAAAATTCGGTCAATCTGATCTTTTTCATGATGGAAATGTCTGAACGGCTTACTAAAGGGGTGGCAACGGTAGCACAACTCGGCGAATTCGATGCCATCCTCGACGCACGTTCGCCGGGCGAGTTCGCCGAGGATCACCTGCCCGGCGCCACCAGTTGCCCGGTGTTGTCGGATGAGCAGCGCGTCCGCGTCGGCACGCTCTACAAACAGGTGTCGGCGTTCGAGGCGAAGAAGGTCGGCGCGGCGCTGGTCGCCCGCAATATCGCCGACCACATCGAGCAGCGCTTTCTCGACAAACCCAAGAGTTGGCGGCCGCTGGTCTATTGCTGGCGCGGCGGCAAGCGCTCTGGAGCTTTCGTCCATATTCTGCGTGAGATCGGCTGGGATGCCCATCGGCTCGATGGCGGCTACAAGGCCTGGCGCCGCCATGTGGTGGCCGAGCTGGCCGAACTACCACAGCGCTTCGTCTTCAAGGTCATTTCCGGCCCCACCGGCAGCGCCAAGAGCCGCATCCTCGAAGCCCTGGCGCGTCAGGGCGCTCAAGTGCTGCACCTCGAAGAACTCGCCGCGCACAAGGGCTCGGTGCTCGGCCGTCTGCCCGATGCAGCGCAACCGGCGCAAAAGATGTTCGAGTCGAAATTATTCGCGGCACTCTCCGGCTTTGATGCGCCCCGCCCTGTTTATGTCGAAGCGGAAAGCCGCCGCATCGGCGTGCTGCAGGTGCCCGACGCCGTGATCGCCGCCATCCGCAGCGCCGCCTGCCTGCGCGTCGAGGCACGCCGTCCCGCCAGAGCCGACTTTCTGTTGCGCGACTACGATTACTTCATTGCCCGGCCGACCTGGCTGATCGAACAACTCAGCCACCTGCACGGCCTGCAAAGCAACGAAACCCTGGCCCGCTGGACGGCCCTGATCGAAGCAGGAGAATTTCGCGCCCTCGTCGAGGAACTGCTCGAGCAGCATTACGACCCGCTCTACCAGCGTTCGCAGGAAAGAAATTATCGCGACTACGGCGATGCTGCTGTGTTTGTCGCCGATGACCTCAGCCCAGCGGCGATTGAAGCTATCGCCACGCGAATCCTTGCTGGTTAAGGGATCCTCAGCACACTGCCGCGCCGCGCGACAATGCGCTGAATGACCGCAGGACGCGGTTCAGCGACCTCGCCCTGTTCGAAAGCCAGCACCCGCAGGCGATTCCTCACCAGATCGAGCAATTCGCCCGAGCGCAGCAGAAAGGCCGGATTGCTCGGCTTGCCGAACCGTTCGTTGCCAACCATGAAGGTTTCGTAGATCAGCAGGCCGCCTTCATTCAGGCAGCCGAACAAATTGGGCAGCAGCGACCGGTGCAGGTAGTTGCTCACCACGATGGTATCGAAACCGCGTCCGTAATACGGCCAGGAACCACCTTCGAGATCGGCGCAGCACGTCTGGATGCCATCGATCCCGGCCAGCGCGGCGAGCGCATCCACATCGCGATCCACCGCCTCGACCTGATGCCCCATACCGGCCAGCAAGCGGGCATGACGTCCGCTGCCGCAGGCGAGATCGAGCACCATGCTCCCCGCCGGAATCAGCGGGGCGAAACGGACGATCCAAGGGGATGGTTCGAGTAATGAAGTGTGTTCGGACATGTGGGTGCACCGTCCTGCCAGTCCCGAAAAGGGGATTCCCTTCGGTCACGCCGATTTATTGTGGTGGTGCCAGCAAGGCCATCTGCGCATCGTCGAGATAGCACCATGCGCCCTCCGCCAGACCCAGATTTTCCAGTGTCAGCCCGCCGATTGCCGAGCGGTGCAACGCCACGCAGTGGTTGCCGGCAGCAACGAGCATGCGCCTGACCTGATGATATTTGCCCTGGTCGAGGATGATTTCAATCTGGTGGGTATCCAATTGGCGCGCCTGTGCCGCCAGCGGCGCGGGTTCATCGGCCAGTTTCACGCCGGCCGAGAGTTGCGCCACGAGTTCCGGCGTCACCGGGTCCTGCGTCATCGCAACGTAGGTTTTCGTCACATGGCGCTTGGGTGACGATTGAGCGTGAATGAAGACGCCATCGTCGGAAAGCAGCAGCAGGCCCGTCGTGTCGTGGTCGAGCCGACCGACGGGTTGCACGTCGCGCAGGGTGAATTGATCCGGCAGGAGACTCAGCACGCCGCGATGAACCGCCGGCCGCCGCGAGCATTCGACGCCAGCGGGCTTGTTGAGGGCGATATAAACGTGTTCGCGGTAATGCCAAGTGTCACCGTCGACCGTGAAGTCGAGGTCGGCGGTATCCGGCATCATTTGATAATCCGTCACGACCTCGTCAGCAATGCTTACCGCGCCGTGAAGAATCAGGTTGCGACATTCCCGGCGCGTGCCGAAGCCTTGCGTTTGCAGAATTTTGTCGAGTGTCAGCTTCTTCATACTGCCGCGAGCGCCTGCTCCAGGTCGGCCTTGAGATCGTCGATATGTTCGAGGCCAATCGACAGCCGCACCATGTCTTCCGACACGCCGGCCTTGGCCAGTTCGGCGGGGGACAGTTGCCGATGAGTGGTCGAAGCCGGGTGGCAGGCGAGACTCTTGGCGTCGCCGATATTGACGAGGCGGGTGATCAGCTTCAACGCATCCTGGAAGCGGGCGCCGCCAGCACCGCCATCCTGAACGCCGAAGGTGAGGATGCCCGAGGCACGGCCGCCCATGTACTTCTGCGCCAACGCGTGTTCGCGATGGTCGGGCAGGCCGGCGTAATTGACCCAGCCGACCTTCGGGTGGGTTTTGAGATATTGCGCCACGGCCTGCGTGTTTTCGCAGATGCGGTCCATGCGCACCGCCAGGGTCTCGATGCCCTGCAGGATCAGGAAACTGTTGAAGGGCGAAATCGCCGCACCCATGTTGCGCAGCGGCACCACGCGCGCCCGGCCGATGTAGGCGGCGGGACCGAGCGCTTCGGTGTACACGACGCCGTGGTAGGAAACGTCGGGCGTATTGAGGCGCTTGAAGCGTTCCTGGTGATCGGCCCAAGGGAACTTGCCGGAATCGACAATGACGCCGCCGATGCTGGTGCCGTGGCCGCCCAGATACTTGGTCAGCGAATGCACGACGATGTCGGCGCCATGCTCGAAGGGGCGGCACAGATAGGGTGTCGGCACGGTATTGTCGACAATCAGCGGCACTCCGGCGGCGTGGGCCACCTCGGCCAATGCTGCGAGGTCGATGATGTTGCCGAGCGGGTTGCCGACCGACTCGCAATAGATCGCCTTGGTGCGCGCATCGATGAGCGGTTTGAAGCTGGCGGGGTCGCGATAGTCGGCGAAGCGCGTCTCGATGCCATATTGCGGCAGGGTGTGGGCGAACAGGTTGTAGGTGCCGCCGTATAGCGTGCCGACCGAAACGATGTTGTCGCCGGCCTCGGCGATGGTCTGGATGGCATAAGTGATCGCCGCCTGGCCCGAAGCCACCCCCAGCGCACCGACCCCGCCTTCCAGCGCGGCCATGCGCTTTTCGAGCACGTCGGTGGTCGGATTCATGATGCGTGTGTAGATGTAGCCCTGCACCTTGAGGTCGAACAGGTCGGCACCATGCTGGGTATCATCGAAAGCGTACGAGGTGGTCTGATAAATCGGCACCGCCACGGCTTTGGTGGTGGGATCGGGGCTGTAGCCGCCATGGACTGCCAGGGTTTCGATTTTCATTGATGGCCTCTGCGTATTTTGTTGATGTGGTTGATAAATTGCGCGATTGAATTCATTATATAGATCAATCAAACGGCAGGAGACCCACCATGCAAATCGCGAACGATATCATCGAACTGATCGGCCACACGCCGCTGGTTCGCCTCAACCGCATGAATGCCGACAACAGCGCGACGATCGCGCTGAAGCTCGAATTCTTCAACCCGGCGGGGAGCGTCAAGGACCGCATCGCCATGGCGATGATCGATGCCGCCGAGAAGGCCGGCAAGATCAAGCCCGACACCATCATTCTGGAGCCGACCTCGGGCAACACCGGCATCGGCCTGGCGATGGTCTGCGCGGCGCGCGGCTACCAGGCCACCTTCGTCATGCCCGAAACCATGAGCCGCGAGCGCAAACTACTGCTCAAGGCCTATGGCGCCGAACTGATCCTCACGCCCGGACCGGAGGGCATGCCCGGCGCGATCAAGAAAGCCGAGGAACTGGCGGCGGCCGACGCGCGCTACTTCATCCCGCAGCAGTTCGAAAACCCGGCAAACCCGGACATCCACAGGAAGACCACCGCCGAGGAAATCTGGCGCGACACCGATGGTCAGGTCGACATCTTCATTTCCGGCGTGGGCACCGGCGGCACAATCACCGGCGTCGGTGAAGTGCTGAAGGCCAAAAAGCAGGTCAAGATCATCGCCGTCGAGCCCGATGCCAGCCCGGTGCTGTCGGGTGGTCAGCGCGGCCCGCATCCGATCCAGGGCATCGGCGCCGGATTCGTGCCCGCCATCCTCAATACCAAGATCTACGACGAGACCATCCGCGTGAAGAACGACGACGCGCTGACCACCGCGCGCCGCATGGCGACCGAGGAAGGCCTGCTGGTCGGCATCTCCTCCGGCGCGGCAGTATGGGCCGCGCTCGAAGTCGCCAAGCGCCCGGAGAGCGCGGGCAAGCTGATCGTCGTCATCATTCCGTCGTTTGGCGAACGTTATCTCTCGACAGTGCTCTACCAGCATCTTGAAGTCTAAGCCCCGCCCCCTCCCATCCTCCCCCTCACGGGGGAGGTGACTGTTGCTCGCTGCGCTCGTCTATCACGCGGAGCTTTGTTCTGGTAGCGGTGCGGTTTGCGGCTGGCGCCGCGTGCCGCCTTGCCTTGGGGCGGCCCGGCGGCAAGGCTACAGTTGGGGAGGGTTAAATCAGAAAAGTCGGCGCTGGCTGGACGGCGTTTGTTTGCCGAATAGAGTTGAGATGTCGCGTGCTACCATGCCGCGCCCGCCATGCCTGCCAAACCTGATCTCGAACGCCTCTTCGCTGCCGATGGACCGCTCGCGCGGGCCATTGAAGGTTACCGCCTGCGCGATCAGCAGGTCGATATGGCACGCCGGGTTCTCGCCGCCATCGAAGCCAACGATCTGCTGATCGCCGAAGCGGGTACCGGCACGGGCAAGACCTTTGCCTACCTGGCGCCCGCGCTATTGTCCGGTGGCAAGGTGATCATTTCCACCGGCACCAAGACCCTGCAGGACCAGCTCTTCAACCGCGACCTGCCGACCGTGCGGAAAGCGCTGGGCGTGCCGGCGACAGTGGCGCTGTTGAAGGGGCGTTCGAATTACGTCTGCCCGTATCACCTCGAACGGTCGCTGGCCGGCGGGCGACTCAATTCACGCGCCGAAGTCATCCACCTGAATGCCATCGCCCGCTTCGCCAAAGCGACGGCGACCGGCGACAAGGCCGAGTGCCGCGACGTGCCGGACGATTCCGGCGCCTGGCCGCTGGCCACCTCGACACGCGACAACTGCCTCGGCCAGGAATGCGCCTACGTCAAGGAATGCTTTGTGGTGGCCGCCCGCCGCGAGGCGCTGGCCGCCGATGTGGTGGTGGTGAATCACCATCTGTTTTTCGCCGATGTCATGCTCAAGGACGACGGCATGGGCGAACTGCTGCCGGCCTGCAATACCGTCATCTTCGACGAGGCCCACCAGTTGCCCGAGGTCGCCGGCCTGTTTTTCGGCGAGGCCATCGGCACCGGCCAGCTGCTCGATCTGGCGCGCGACGTGAAGCTGGAAGGCATCGCCGCCGCCAAGGACTACACGCCGCTGCAGGACGCCGCGCGCGCGCTGGAAAAAGCCACCAAGGATCTGCGCCTGGCATTCAAGCACGAAGGCATGCGGCTGTCGTTCGCCCAGTGGCAAACGCACGAGGCGGCGGTAGCGGCGCTGGCGGAATTGCAAGGCACGCTGGACGAGTTGAACAAGCATATCGAAAGCCAGGCCGGACGTTCCGAAGGCCTCGCCAACTGCCTGCGCCGCTGTGGTGAAACCATTTTTCAACTGCGACACTGGCAGACACAGAAAGTCGGCGCTGGCGGAACGGCGACTACAAGTGATGTAGAAGAGATTTACGTGCGCTGGGTCGAGGTCGGCACCTATGCAGTGACCCTGAATCTCACGCCGCTGTCAGTGGCCAACATCTTTCGCCGCCAACTGGAAGGCCATCCGCGCGCCTGGATATTCACCTCGGCGACGCTCGCGGTCGGCAGCGATTTCAGCCATTACCAGCAGGCGCTGGGCTTGAGCGAGGCGACGACGGGCCGCTGGGACAGTCCCTTCGACTACCCGGCGAACGCCTTGCTGTATTGCCCGCAGGGCTTGCCCGAGCCGAACCATCCCGATTATTCGGAAGCGGTGGTCGAAGCCGCCTGGCCGGTCATTCGCGCGTCGAGCGCAGCGCGCGGCGGCGCCTTCGTGCTGTGCACCTCGCTGCGCGCCATGCGCCGCATCCACGAGTTGCTGGCCACCCGGATTGCCGCGGCCGGCGCCGAGATGCCGCTGCTGCTGCAGGGCGAATGCTCGAAGTCGGAACTGCTCGACCGCTTCCGCCAACTAGGCAATGCCGTGCTGGTGGCCAGCCAGAGTTTCTGGGAAGGCGTCGATGTCCGTGGCGCGGCGCTTTCGCTGGTGGTGATCGACAAGCTGCCGTTCGCCCCGCCGGACGATCCGGTGCTGGCGGCACGCATCGACAGCCTGAAACAGCAGGGCCGCAATGCGTTTTTCGAGGTACAGTTGCCGCGTGCCGTCATCAGCATGAAACAGGGCGCCGGGCGCCTGATCCGCGACGAAGTCGACCGCGGCGTGCTGATGGTGTGCGACCCGCGGCTGATCGGCAAATCCTATGGCCGCCGCATCTGGCAGTCCTTGCCACCGATGCGACGCAGCCGGGAACTGGCCGATGTCGAAGCTTTTTTTGAGGCGGAGCTTGTTTGATGACCCAATGCCGCACCCTGGCTGAAAGCTTGAACACCGGCTGCATCTGCCAATCGCTGGATCGCGCTGCCTTGCGCAGCGCGCTCGAACACGAGGCCCCCGATTTCTGGGACACTGTGATCGCCCCACGGCCACACATGTTTTCGGACGTGACCGTGTTTGTCGGCGCGCACGACCTCGCCCGCATGGCAGCTGTCATCGCCGCCATCGAACAGGTGACGGCACTGCCGGCCTATCGCCAGCACATCGGCATCGCGAATTCCGCTTTCCCGGAACCCCGGGCGCAAAGCGTGTTTTTCGGCTATGACTTTCACATGAGCGCCGCCGGCCCGCAACTCATCGAGATCAACACCAATGCCGGCGGCGGGCTGCTCAACGCCATCCTCGCCCACGCCCAGCGCAGTTGTTGCCCGGAAGCCGCCGCCAGCAAGATTGTGCTGCCAGGCGAACTGGCCCGCCACGATCCGGCGGAAATGTTCATCGAGATGTTCCGCAACGAATGGCGGCTGGAACGCGGCGACACGCCCCTGACCACCATCGCCATCGTCGACGACGATCCGGCCGGCCAGTACCTGCAACCCGAGTTCGAACTGTTCCGCCGCCTGTTCGCCCGCCACGGCCTGCAGGCGCTGATCTGCGACCCGCGCGAGTTGATGCTCTGTCATGGCGGACTATGGCTGTCATGCGACCACGGAGAAACCCGCGTCGACCTGGTCTACAACCGCCTGACCGATTTCGACCTCACCGAGAATGCCCACGCCGTCCTGCGCGAAGCCATCCTGCGCGGCGTCGCCGTTGTCACCCCGCACCCCTTCGCCCACGCCCTGTACGCCGACAAGCGCAACCTCTGCGCGCTGACCGACGCCGCCCTGCTCGAAAGCTGGGGCGTCGCTGCCGAATCGCGTGCACTGTTGTTGTCCGCCATACCGCGCACCGAGTTGGTCACACTTGAGCGTGCCGATGATTTCTGGGCGAGACGCAAGCAACTGTTCTTCAAACCCGCGACGGGTTACGCCTCGAAAGCCGCCTATCGCGGCGACAAGATCACCAAGCGCGTGTTCGACGAGGTGCTGCAGGGCGTCTATGTTGCACAAGCCTTGGCGCCTCCCTCGCTGCGCAAGGTGGAGGTCGCCGGGGAAATGACCGAGCTCAAGGTCGACCTGCGCAACTTCGTCTACAGTGGCGCAGTCCAACTCGTATCCGCCCGCCTCTGGCAAGGCCAGACAGCCAATCTGCGGACCCCCGGCGGGGGTTTCGCCCCGGTCCTTGGAGTAACAGCATCTTGAAGACTTTCGGTTTTGCCGGTTATTCCGGCGCTGGGAAAACCACGCTGATCGAACAATTGATCCCGCGCTTCAAGGCGCGTGGCCTGTCGGTTTCGCTGATCAAGCACACCCATCACAATTTCGATGTCGACCATCCGGGCAAGGATTCCTACCGCCATCGCGCCGCCGGTGCCGGCGAGGTGCTGCTGACCTGCGATACGCGCTGGGTGCTGATGCACGAACTGCAGGGCCAGCCCGAACCTTCCCTGCAGGATCAACTGGGCGTGCTGTCGCCCTGCGACTTGGTGCTGGTCGAAGGATTCAAGCAGACCACCATCCCCAAGCTGGAAGTGCATCGCCCGGCGCATGGCAAACCACCGATCTGGCCGGATAATCCGAGCGTCATAGTGGTGGCGACCGATGCCGCAGTTGGCCAGCTCGTTGATTGCCCTCTGCCCCAGCTCGACCTCAACGACGTTGATGCCATCGCCACATTCATTCTCAAGCATCTGGAAATGCCATGCTGACTTACGAACAAGCACTTGAGCAACTGCTGGCGGCCGCCGTGCCGGTGAACACAATCGAGACGGTCGGACTGAGCGAGGCGCGCGGGCGCATTCTCGCCGAGGCGCAAATCTCGACCATCGCCGTACCGCCGCTCGATAACAGCGCGATGGATGGCTACGCAGTGCGCTGCGCCGATGTCACCACCACGGGCGTCAGCCTGCCTATCGAGCAGCGCATCCCGGCGGGCAAAGTCGGCCATGCCCTGCTGCCCGGCACGGCAGCGCGCATTTTCACCGGCGCGCCGATTCCGGCGGGTGCGGATGCCGTAGTGATTCAGGAGCACTGCATTCTCGACGACCAGGGCCGGGTCGTCATCAATCAAGTACCGACACCCAGCAACCATATCCGGCGCGCCGGGGAAGACATCGCGCCGGGTGCGGAAGTCCTGCCCGCCGGCGCGCAGCTGGGGGCGGCCGAACTCGGCGTGGCGGCCTCAGTCGGCTTGGCACAATTGCCGGTGCGGCGGCGCATGCGGGTTGCCCTGCTGTCGACCGGCGACGAACTGGCCGAACCGGGAGAGCCGTTGCCGTCGGGCGCCATCTACAACTCCAACCGCCCCACCTTGCATGCACTGCTGGAAGGCCTGGGCTGCGTGGTCACGGATCTCGGCCGGATTCCCGACAATCTGGCTGCAACGCGCCAGGCTTTGCAAACCACGGCGCCGGACCATGACCTGATCCTGTCGACCGGCGGCGTCTCGGTCGGCGAGGAAGATCACGTCAAGGCTGCCGTCGAGGCTGAAGGCGAACTGGCGCTTTGGAAGATCGGCATCAAGCCGGGCAAACCTCTTGCATTTGGCAAAATCGGTATTGGCAGCACGGCGTTCATTGGTCTGCCGGGCAATCCGGTCTCCGGCTTCGTCACCTTCATGATGCTGGTGCGGCCGTATATTCTCAGGTGCATGGGCGCGCAGCGCTGTCAGCCCGTGGAACATCAGCTGGTGTCGGCGTCCGACTGGGTGCGGCCCGATATCCGGCGCGAATTCCTGCGCGCGCGCATCACCGCGGACGGCCGCGCCGAGTTGCACCCCAATCAGGGTTCCGGCGTGCTGACCTCCTGCGTCTGGGCCGACGGCCTGATCGATAATCCGCCGCGCAAGTCGTTCCAGGCCGGCGATACCGTACGCTTTCTCTCCTTTGCTGATTTGCTATAGTCCAGCCATGAACCTGAAAATCCTCTATTTCGCCAGCATCAGCGAAGCGATTGGCATAACTGCCGAAAATTTCGCCCCCCCGCCGGAGGTTACGACCGTCGGCGGCTTGCGCGATGCTCTCGCCAGGCAACATCCCGCGCTGCTGAAGACAAAGAATCTGCGCGCCGCCGTGAATCGGAAAGTATGTGGCATGGACGCGGACATTGCCGACGGTGACGAGATCGCCTTCTTCCCCCCGGTCACCGGTGGATAGTTAATGGCCCCCCACGCTCGCAATAAACAGCTCGCTGCCCCCCATGAAATCACCCGAAGCGGTGACGGGGGGCGCATGCCCTCTTGGGGCGGCCCTGCGAGGGCATGAAAGAGGTTAGCGTCCAGGTTGCCGATTTTGATGTCGGCACCGAGATCGCCGCGCTAAGCGCCGCAGATCCCATGGCGGGCGCGGTCGCCAGCTTCGTCGGCCTGGTTCGCGCCGACAAACTGGCTGAGCAAAAAGCCGGCTCTGGCGAGACGGCGTCACAGCCGGAGCGCCCCGCCGCAGTAACGGCGATGACGCTGGAACACTACCCCGGCATGACCGAACAGGCGCTGGCCGACATCGTGGCTGCTGCGCAAAAACGCTGGGAACTGCGCACGGTGCGCGTCATCCATCGCGTCGGCCGCCTGCTACCAGGCGAACGCATCGTCTTTGTCGGGGTTTCCTCCGCGCATCGCGGCGACGCCTTCGCCGCCTGCGAATTCATCATGGACTATCTCAAGACCCAGGCACCGTTCTGGAAAAAGGAAGAGACCCCGGAGGGGGGCCGCTGGGTCGATGCGCGCACGACAGACGACCTCGCTGCAAAACGCTGGCAACCGGATTAACGCAGCGACCTTTGTGAAGGCCTAACGGTAAAGGAATAACAGTACAGTCCTGCCGCCGGGCCGCCCCAAGGTAGGACGGCACGCGGCGAAGCCGCAACCCGCTCCCGACAGGAACAAAACCACCCCGTAACAAGCGAGCGCAGCGAGGAACTTCACCCCCTCACATGGGAGGGGGCGGGGGAAGGAATCTTACTTCTTCTTTGCAGCGCTTTTCGGCGCAACGCCGGGCATGCCGCCGAAGGCTGCGGCCGACGCTTGGGCAATCTGCTCGAAAGCGCTGTTGGCCGTCGCCATGGACTGCTGCATGACTTCCATGATGTTCGTATTTTGCCCGGGCATGGACTTGAAAAAACCCTGGAAGGCGTCGACCATTTCCTGGTTGCCGGACGCCAGTTGCTCGGTGAGCATGCGGGTAAATTCCGCACGGGCATCATTGCCGATTTCGGCAACTTTCTGCGCCGCCACCATCATCTGCTGGGCGGTTTCCTGCGCGTACTGGGTGCGCAGTTGCATAAGCTGCTGCGGATCCTTGGCACTCGTCAGGTTACGGGCATTCTCTACGCCCTGCTGGAACATTTCGCGTGCCAATTCATTCTGCAGCGTCATCACGCGTTGTGAATTCTCGATGGACATCTGCGCCAGCCGCATGGCGGCTTCCATATTCCTGCGATTGAGATCGCTGAAGTTTTCGCTTTTCCCGGCCATGATCCGCTCCTTATTGGTGAGTCAGAGATAGATTCAATTTAGCACGGCCGGCTGACTTTTATCTGACTGGAATCAAGAATTCAGGATTTTGGGGCGTTTACCCGCCGGCAGGTGCCATGAACATGGCCTCCAGTCCCATCAGCTCGTTGCCAAAAATGCGTGCATCCATGAGCACCGGGGCAGTGTGCATGATCGGGCGAAAGCCCATATGGGCCAGAATGTCGCGTTCCAGGTCGATGCCGGGGGCTATCTCGGTCAGTTCCAGACCTTCCGGCCCGAGGCAAAACACGCAGCGTTCGGTAATGTAAAGCGCCGGCTGCTCGCGCTTGAGGGCTTCGCTGCCGCTGAAAGCACGAATCTCGACCTCATCGACGAATTTTTGCGTGTGCCCTTCCTGCAATATACGCAAGCAGCCGTCCTCGATGGCGACTTTCAGGCCGCCGGCGGTGAAGGTGCCGAGGAACACCACCTTGTGGGCGTTTTGCGAAATGTTGATGAAGCCGCCCGCCCCCGCCATCCGCTTGCCAAACTTGATGACGTTGAGGTTGCCGGCGCGATCGGCCTGCGCCAGACCGAGAAAGGCGATATCCAGCCCGCCGCCGTCGTAAAAATCGAACTGGCTGGGCTGGTCGATGATTGCCTCGGTATTGGTGGCGGCGCCAAAGTTGAGGCCGCCGGCCGGGATGCCGCCGACCACGCCGGGCTCGGCCGTCATGGTCATCTGGTCGAGCACGCCCTCCTCGGTAGCGACGGACGCGACCCCTTCGGGGATGCCGATGCCCAGATTCACTACAGCATGCGCAGTCAGTTCCAGCGCCGCGCGGCGGGCGATGATCTTGCGCTCGTCCATCGGTAATACAGGAATAGTCGAGAGCGGCACCCTGATTTCGCCGGAAAAGGCCGGGCTGTACTGCTCGATGAAGGTCTGCATGTGGTATTCGGGTTTCTCGGCCACGACCACGCAGTCCACCAGGATTCCGGGAATTTTCACTTGGCGGGGCGGCAGCGAACCGCTGGCGGCGACCCGCTCGACCTGGACGATGACGATACCGCCCGAGTTGTGTGCGGCCATGGCAATGGCCAGGGCTTCGAGAGTCAATGCCTCTTTTTCCATGGTGACGTTGCCGTCCGGGTCGGCCGTGGTGCCGCGGATGATGCCGACATGGATCGGGAAGGCCTTGTAGAAGAGCCATTCCTTGCCATCGATTTCCATCAGCCGCACCAAGTCTTCGGTGGTGCGCGGGTTGAGCTTGCCACCGCCAAACCGTGGGTCGACGAAGGTCCCCAAGCCGACATGCGTCAGTGTGCCGGGCTTGCCGGCGGCAATATCACGAAACATGTGAGAGATGACGCCCTGCGGCAGATTCCAGCCTTCGATGCGGTTTTCGACCGCCAGTACCTGGACGCGCGGCACCAGTCCCCAATGGCCGCCGATGACGCGCTTGATCAGTCCTTCATAGCCCAGATGGTTGAGTCCACGGTCCTTGCCGTCGCCCTGCCCGGCGGCATAGACGAGGGTGAGGTTGCGCGGGCGACCGCTGGGTTGCGGTGGCAGATCGCGGGTTTCGAGAAATAGTTCCTCCAGCGTGACCGCAATCTGTTCGGGAAAGCCGATGCCAACAAATCCGCCCGTCGCAACCGTATCGCCGTCACGGATCAACTCCACAGCCGTGCGCGCACTAACGACCTTGCCGCTTGCCTTGCCGCGCAGGGCCGCCAGCACCGGATGGATTGTTCTGGTTGCCATTCCCCCCCCTTTTTTGTTGGTGCGTATTATGCCCCGGTCGTCTAGAGTTGAAAACGACCATCTAGTCCCAACGTTGGCAGTAACGTTATTCGGGAGGCAATCATGCGCTTCGACAAATTCACCACCAAGTTCCAGCAGGCAGTGAGCGACGCTCAAAGCCTGGCCGTCGGTCACGACAACCAGATCATCGAGCCGCAGCATCTGCTGCTGGCCCTGCTCAACCAGGAGGATGGCGGCACCACGTCGCTCCTGGCGAAGGCCGGCGTCAATGTTGCACCGCTGCGGCGGGCGCTGGATGCGGCCATCGACCGCCTGCCGCAGGTGTCAGGCCACGGCGGCGAGGTATCCATCGGCCGCGACCTGTCCAACCTGCTCAACCTCACCGACAAGGAAGCGCAGCAGGCTGGCGACCAGTTCATCGCCTCGGAAATGTTCCTGCTGGCGCTGGCTGGTGACAAAGGCGAGACCGGGCGCATGTTCAAGGAAGCGGGCGGCGTTCGCCGCGCACTGGAAGATGCGATTAAGTCGGTACGTGGCGGCCAGAACGTCGGCAGCCAGGAAGCGGAAGGCAGCCGTGAGGCACTCAAAAAGTACTGTCTCGATCTCACCGAGCGTGCCCGGCAGGGCAAGCTTGACCCGGTGATTGGCCGCGACGACGAAATTCGCCGCACCATTCAGATCCTGCAGCGCCGCACCAAGAACAACCCGGTGCTGATCGGCGAGCCGGGTGTCGGCAAGACGGCCATCGTCGAAGGTCTGGCGCAGCGCATCATCAATGGCGAGGTGCCGGAATCCTTGAAAGGGAAACGCGTCCTGGTACTCGACATGGCCTCACTGCTGGCCGGCGCAAAATATCGCGGCGAGTTCGAGGAGCGCCTCAAGGCCGTGCTCAAGGAAGTGGCGCAGGACGAAGGTCGCATCATCGTCTTCATCGACGAACTGCATACGATGGTGGGCGCCGGCAAGGCGGAGGGCGCCATCGATGCCGGCAACATGCTCAAGCCCGCACTGGCGCGCGGCGAGATGCACTGCATCGGCGCCACCACGCTCAACGAATACCGCAAGTACGTCGAGAAGGATGCCGCACTGGAGCGCCGCTTCCAGAAGGTGTTGGTCGATGAGCCGTCAGTCGAGGCGACCATCGCCATCCTGCGCGGCCTGCAGGAGAAATACGAGATCCACCACGGGGTGGATATCACCGACCCGGCCATCGTCGCGGCCGCTGAATTGAGCCACCGCTACATCACCGACCGCTTCCTGCCCGACAAGGCCATCGACCTGATCGACGAGGCGGCCGCCCGCATCAAGATGGAAATCGACTCGAAGCCCGAATCGATGGACCGGCTCGACCGCCGCATCATCCAGTTGAAAATTGAACGCGAAGCGGTGCGCAAGGAAAAGGACGAGGCCTCGAAGAAACGCTTCGAACTGATCGAGAGCGAGATCGCCAAACTATCCAAGGAATACTCGGACCTCGAAGAAATCTGGAAGGCCGAAAAGGCGCAGGTGCAGGGCACCCAGCACGTCAAGGAAGAGATCGAGAAACTGCGCGGCGAGATCGCCGATCTGCAGCGTCAAGGGGCTTTCGACAAGTTGGCTGAGTTGCAATACGGCAAGCTGCCGCAGCTTGAGGCGCAATTGAAGGTCGCGGAGAAAGTCGGCGCTGGTGGGACGGCGAACAAGCTGTTGCGCACCCAGGTCGGCGCGGAAGAAATTGCCGAGGTCGTCTCGCGCGCCACCGGCATTCCGGTCAGCAAGATGATGCAGGGCGAGCGCGAAAAGCTACTCGGCATGGAAGAAAAACTGCACCGGCGCGTCGTCGGTCAGGACGAGGCCGTGCGTCTCGTCGCCGATGCCATCCGCCGTTCGCGCGCCGGCTTGTCGGACGAGAGCCGTCCGTATGGTTCCTTCCTGTTCCTCGGCCCGACGGGCGTGGGCAAGACCGAGCTGTGCAAGACGCTAGCCGAGTTCCTCTTCGACAGTGAAGATCACCTGATCCGCATCGACATGAGCGAGTTCATGGAGAAGCATTCGGTCGCGCGCCTGATCGGTGCTCCGCCGGGCTACGTCGGTTACGAAGAAGGCGGCTACCTGACCGAACTGGTGCGGCGCAAGCCTTACAGCGTAATACTCTTTGACGAGGTCGAGAAGGCGCATCCGGATGTCTTCAACGTGCTGCTCCAGGTGCTCGACGACGGCCGCATGACCGATGGCCAGGGCCGCACCGTCGACTTCAAGAACACCGTGATCGTGATGACCTCCAACCTTGGCAGCCAGATGATCCAGCAGATGTCGGGCGATGATTACCAGATCATCAAGCTCGCCGTGATGGGCGAGGTGAAAACGCATTTCCGTCCGGAGTTCGTGAACCGCATCGACGAGATCGTGGTGTTCCATGCGCTTGACGAGCAGCACATCGCCGGCATCGCCAAGATCCAGCTGCAGTATCTGGAAAAGCGTCTGGCGCGACTGGAGATGTCCATCGAAATCAGCGCCGCCGCCCTCGCCGACATTGCCAGTGCCGGCTTCGACCCGGTGTTCGGCGCCCGTCCGCTCAAACGGGCGATTCAGGAGCGCATCGAAAACCCGCTGTCCCGGCTGATCCTCGAAGGAAAGCTCGCGCCGAAAGATCGTATCAAGGTAGATGTCAGCAAGGGGCATCTGACGTTCAACAAGGCTTGAAATGGCTTGGGCTTCGGTTTAGTATAACGTCTGTTATAACATCAATCGGAGTCTGCCATGCACGTCCTCAAACTGACCCAGATCGGCAACTCGATCGGCGTCATCCTGCCCAAGGAAGTCCTCGCCAATCTGAAGCTGGAGAAAGGCGAATCACTCTTTCTGACCGAAACCCCGGACGGGTATGTGGTCACGCCAAACGACCCAGCATTTGAGCAACAGATGAGCGAAGCGCAACGCATCATGAAGAAGCGCCGCGCCGCCTTACGCGAGCTGGCCAAATGAGCCCACCCCGCAAACATTCGCTGCGCTCGGTTCTCCCCTCAAGGGGCCAAGAAACACTTGGGACGGCCCGGCGTGTTTCTTGAGAGCCGCTGGGTATGGATTCAACGGAATGTGATCATTGCCGCCCACAGCGCACAATTGGCCGAGCATGGCGGAGCTGCGGGAACCCGCGACGCCGGCTTGCTTGATTCCGCGTTGGCCCGGGCTGAGAACCTTGCTGCCTATGACGATCCCGATGTCGCCGCACTCGCTGCAACATATGGATTCGGCATCGTCCGCAACCATCCCTTCGTCGATGGCAACAAGCGTACTGCGCTAATTGCGACTGAACTGTTTCTGGCGCTTAACGGCTACGACCTGGTTGCAGGAGATGCCGAGTGCGTCGTCACCATGCTGGACCTCGCCGCCGGCGAACTTCCGGAAGCCGAATTCGCCGCTTGGCTACGCACGCACATAGAACCGCGCGCCGCTTAGTACGCCTTCAACCGCCCAGCGCAACGTGGCGCGGGCAGGTGACGAGATGGTCGTTCACCATGCCGGTCGCCTGCATGTGCGAATAAATTACCGTCGGGCCGACGAAGCGGAAGCCACGCTGCTTGAGTTCCTTGGCCAGTGCGACGGCAACGGGCGTATGGACGGGCACTTCGTCGAGTCGCTGCCAGCGATTGATGACCGGGGCGTTGTCGACGAACTGCCAGAACAGCGCATCAAGACTTGAGCCAGCGTCGTAAAGCGCCAGCGTGGCGCGGGCATTGTTAATTGCGGCAGATATTTTCAGGCGGTTTCTGACGATGCCGGCATCGCCGAGCAGGCGCGCCAAGTCTGTCTCGCCGTAGCGGGCAATCTTCTGCACGTCGAAGCCATCAAAGGTACGCCGATAGTTCTCGCGTTTCTTCAGGATGGTGATCCACGATAGTCCGGCCTGCGCGCCTTCGAGGATGAGGAACTCAAACAGCGTGCGCTCGTCATGGCAGGGCACGCCCCACTCATTGTCGTGATAGGCGACATAGAGCGGATCAACGCCACACCAGGCGCAACGCGCCGTCTTGTCAGCGCCGACTTTTGTAATTTCACCGCTTGGCTCAGTCACGGCGCCGGGCCGCCCCAAGCCGTGAGGACACGCGCCTCAGGCGCAAGCCGCACCACCGTCGCAACGGAGTCGCCCATAATATTCGAGCGCAGTGAACCACAGCCACCCCCTTCCCGGGGAAGGGGGGCGGGGGGATGGTTCAATTAAGCACCAGCACGCCGCGCTTGAGGCCGGGGTCTTCGGGATGCGGCGAGAGCACGAAGCCGAGGCCGGAAACAAACTTGATCATGCGGCGGTTTTCAGCGAGGAAATCGCCGTTCATGAACTTGATGCCGCGCGAACGGGCCGTATCGATGATCACGCCCATCAACCGGCGCGCCAGTCCCTTGCCCTGCCAGTCATCGGCGACGACCACGGCAAATTCGCAGGATTCGCCATCGGGGTTCATGGCATAACGCGCCACGCCGACTTCAATCTGACATCCATCCACCTCGGTCAAGGCGACGAAAGCCATTTCGCGGTCGTAGTCGATCTGCGTCAGACGCACCAACTGGGCCTGTGACAGTTCGCGCAGGGTGTTCATGAAACGGAAATACTTGGTTTCTGCCGACAGGTTCTTGACGAAGTCCTGTTCCAGGTCGCCATCTTCCGGACTGATCGGACGAATCACGACAGTGCGGCCGTCCTTGGCCTGGTATTCCGTGACCAGGTGCGACGGGTAGGGGTGGATCACCATGTGATCGTAGCGCCCGGCAGTCAGCGACAGATTGTCGATGACGACGCGGGCATCGACGGCGACCGCGCCATTCTCATCGACGATCAGCGGATTGATGTCCAGTTCCTGAATCCAGGGCAATTCGCAGACCATCTCGGAAACACGCAGCAGCACGGCTTCCAGCGCCTCCATGCTGACCGGCGGCATGTTGCGGAATTCGCCGAGCCGTGCCGAGGTGCGGGTGGACGCCAGCATATCGGCAACCAGAAAACGGTTGAGCGGTGGCAGGGCAACTGCACGATCCTTGCCGCTGGCCACGATACCCGCCCCGCCGGGGCCAAAGATGACGGTCGGACCGAAAATCGGATCCTTCGTCATGCCGACCATCAGTTCGCGACCATTGGCCTTCTGGATCATCGGCTCGATGGCGATGCCATGAATGACCGCATCGGGCCGATTCTTCTTCACCTCGTCGATGATCTGGTTGTAGGCATCGCGTACGGCGACCAGCGCATTGAGATTGAGGCGCACACCGCCCGAATCCAGTTTATGGGTGATTTGCGGCGAATCGATCTTCATCACCACCGGCAGGCCCATTTCCTCGGCCAGCACCATGGCTTCGGAAGGCGAGCGCGCCACCACCGTCTGGGCAATGGGAATGCGGAAGGCCGCCAGCAGGGCCTTCGATTCCATTTCGTTGAGCGACTTGCGGCCTTCGGCCAGGGCGGATTCGATCACCAGGCGCGCCGATTCCAGGCGTGGCGGCGTGTGATCGGAAATCGATGCCGGCGCCTGCATCAGCAATTGCTGGTTGCGGTAGTAGTTGGAAATGTGCGAGAACAGTTCGACGGCAGGATCCGTCGTCCGGAAGGTGGGAATGCCGGCCCCCTGGAACAGCAGACGTGCCTCACGCACCTGCTCTTCACCCATCCAGCAGGTCACCAGCGGCTTGTCGGTCTTTTTCGCCACCTCAATGACGGCACGGGCAGTCTGCGTCGGATCGGCCAGCGCCTGCGGTGCGAGGATCGCCAGCACACCATCGACCCCGTCATCTTCGAGACAGGCGGTGATCGTGCTGGCATAACGCGCCGGATCGGCATCGCCAACCAGGTCAATCGGATTGGCTTTCGACCAGGTCGGTGGCAAGGCTTCATTCAGGCGTTTGAGGGTGGCTTCAGACATCGCGGCCAATGGAATGCCGATGTCGGCAGCATGGTCAGCCGCCATCACGCCGAGACCACCGCCGTTGGTGACGATCATCAGGCGATTGCCGCGCGGACGGAAATGCGAGAACAGGGCCTGGGCGGCGGCGAACATCTGGCCGACATTGCCCAGCCGCACCACGCCGGCACGCCGCAATGCCGCATCGAAGACGTCGTCGGAGCCGAGCAAGGCACCGCTATGCGACAGCGCGGCCTGCTTGCCGGCGGGGTTGCGCCCGCCCTTGATCAGCAGCACCGGCTTGCAACGCGCTGCTGCGCGCAGCGCACTCATGAAGCGCCGCGCGTTCTTGATGCCCTCGATGTAAAGAAAAATGTTTTCGGTGCGGGAGTCGGCGACCATGTAGTCGAGCACTTCGCCAAAGTCCACATCGCTCTCGGCACCCAGCGAAACGACGTTGGAAAACCCGACATTATTGGGCTGCGCCCAGTCGAGAATCGCCGTGCAGAGCGCACCGGACTGGGAGATCAGGCCGACCGTGCCGGGGTTGGCGCTGCTGTGCGCGAAGGTGACGTTCACGCAACTGCCGGGGCGAATCAAGCCGAGGCTGTTGGGGCCAAGCAGACGCACATTGTGGCGGCGCGCACTTTCCAGCATGGAGCGAAACAAACTGGCGCCGCGTGGACCCATTTCGGCAAAACCACCGGAAATGATGATGGCGTTGCGCGTGCCGGCGCGACCGCAGGTATCTATTATGGCCGGCACCGTTTCAGCCTTGGTACAGATCACCGCCAAATCGAGCCGCTGGGGGATATCCTCGACCGAAGCGTAGGCCCGTTGACCGAAAACCTTGTCATGGCCCGGGTTGACCAGAAAAAGCCGCCCCGGAAAGGCACCATCGATGATATTGCGCACCATGATGCTGCCAATTGACCCCGGCGTCTCGGAAGCGCCGATGATGGCGATCGATTTCGGCTCGAAGAGAGAGGTCAGATAATGCTGTTCGTAGTTCATTGGTTTGCCGCAATATCTTATGGACTTGCGGTGATGCTGCGATGCAGCATAGGATACTCATCAACTTGATGTTTCGCAACAGTTCTCGGCATAGCCACCTGCCTACTGATATAACAATAGACACATTCGCAACAGGAACCAACATGGAAGAAAAACACGGCATCCGGCCCGGCCAATCCCTTGAACTGCTCAAGGAACTGCATATCCTGACCCGCGACGGCCGGATGAACCAGGACAGCCGGCGCAAACTGAAGCAGGTTTATCACCTCTACCGCTTTATCGAGCCGCTGTTGCTGGAGCGGCAGCAGGCTTCACCCGACATTCAACTGGTGGATGTGGGTGCCGGCAAGTCCTATCTCGGCTTCATTCTCTACGACCTGTTTTTCAAGCAGCTCGGCAGTGGGTCGCATATTTACGGCATTGAAACTCGGCATGAACTGGTTGAAAAGTCCCGGGCACTGGCGAAGCGGCTGGCTTTCGCCGGCATGTCGTTCCTCGACGCCAGCGTGGCGGAGGCACTAACGACAACCGAACTGCCGGCCAGAATCGACATCGTCACCGCCCTGCATGCCTGCGACACGGCCACCGACGACGCGATCCGTTTTGCCCTCACTCGCCAAGCCGAATTCATCGTGCTGGCGCCTTGCTGCCAGGCCGAACTGGCTGCCATACTGAGAAAAAACAAGGGCAAGGCGCTGGCCAACCCGCTGGCGGAACTCTGGCGCCACCCGCTGCACACACGGGAATTCGGCAGCCAGGTCACCAACGTGCTGCGCTGCCTGCAGCTTGAGGCGCATGGCTACCAGGTCAATGTCACCGAACTGGTGGGCTGGGAACACTCGATGAAGAACGAGCTCATCATCGCCCGCCGCCACAACCAGTCCGGGAAACACCGCGCCGTACGCCTGGACGAGTTGCTCCGCCTGCTGGGACTGGAGGAAATGCGTCAGCGCTTCTTTACGCCGACGTTCTGATTCGATCAGAGATATCTGGCTTTGATCGCCAGTGACCCCGCCTGCATCCGTTTATACTGAGTGACACCGCACATTCGTCGGTGCTTTAGAGGAGTATCGCCATGGGCAAGGCACAGCAACCCAACAAGGAAGCAAAGAAGCAACCCACCAAGACCCCCAAGGAAAAAAAGGCCGCAAAACAGAACAAGAAAAACGCTTCTGCCGTCACGCCCATGGTTCCCCGCTAAAGCGGTTAGCCGGGCGCTCTGAACTTCCTGCAACGCCGAGAGGATGCCTCGTCAGCTGGCATCCTCCGGTGCCGAAAAGCACATCCCAGACGGATTATCCAGCCGCAGCTTGCGCAGCACAGGGTTGGCGTTGCTGGTTTCCGAAAATGTCTTGGTCGCTTGCATCGAATGCTTCGCTAGCGAAAAAACAGCTGTTTTTTTGACCCGGCTGACCATCACCCTACCCTGACTGAGTAGTTTTTTTTCTTTGGTTATAGACAAAACTTTTCATATCCCGCATGGGGTGGGGAAGGAACCCTGATTGACGTCAAGTCAACCCCCCTGAATCGGTAGTTTTGTTGCGATGCAACAATCACAATGGGGTGGATTTACCCGCGAAAACGCCTCAACAGACTGATTTTTTGTGTCCTTTTTGGGCCGCGAAACCTACTAGATGTAGTGGTATAAATCAGACCAGCTACTAGATTTATTCATAACTTGTTGTTTTAACTGTGAGTAAAAATTTTTTACTTCACTCTATCAGGAGGTGTGGCTATGCTTCGTTGCTGTCGCGTCTCCAATACACAACTCAACTAGCGGGCCCAATCATATGACCATGGATCACACCACCGTCGACACTGAGCAAGACTTTCAAGATGAATACACGGGGCAACTGGGTCTGCCCCTGCCACAGGAAATCTCCGGCGAAGTACTACTCGAGAAGTACGCCAAGGGCAATGAACGGGATGTGCACGACGTGCGTGCCCGCGTCGCCCGCGCCCTGGCCGCCGTCGAGACCGAGGAGAAACAGGCCTGGTGGGAACCCCACTTCCTCGATGCCCAGGAAAACGGCTTCGTCCCGGCCGGCCGCATCAATTCGGCTGCCGGCACCGACCTGTGCGCCACCCTGATCAACTGTTTCGTACAACCCGTTGGCGATTCGATCTCCGAGATCGTCGATGATCGCCCCGGCATCTATACCGCCCTCTCGCAATCCGCCGAAACCATGCGCCGCGGCGGTGGCGTCGGCTACGATTTTTCCAGCATCCGACCGAGCGGCGCCCATGTCAAGGGTACGCAGTCGCGCGCCTCCGGCCCCGTCTCCTACATGCGTGTCTTCGACCGCTCCTGCGAAACGGTCGAGTCGGCCGGCTCGCGCCGGGGGGCGCAGATGGGCGTGCTGCGTTGCGACCATCCGGATATCGAGCGCTTCATCCACGCCAAGGACCAGGGCGACCTGTCGAACTTCAATATCTCGATCGGCGTCACTGATGCCTTCATGGCGGCGGTGGAAGCCGGCGGCGACATCGAACTGGTGCATCGTGCCGAACCCTGCGCCGACATCAAGAGCAAGGGCGCCTACCAGCGCGACGACGGGCTCTGGGTGTATCGCAAGATTCCCGCCTGCGAGTTGTGGAACCAGGTGATGCGCTCGACCTACGACCACGCCGAGCCGGGCATCCTGTTCATCGACCGCATGAACAAGGACAACAACCTCAACTACTGCGAAACCATCGAGGCCACCAACCCCTGTGCCGAACAGCCGCTGCCGCCCTATGGCTGCTGCTGCCTCGGCTCGATCAACCTCACCAAGTTCGTCAATCATCCCTTCGAGGAAACCGCCGATTTCGATTACGCCGCCTTCGGCCGGGTCATCGACATTTCGGTGCGCATGCTCGACAACGTGCTCGACGCCACCCACTGGCCCCTGCCCCAGCAACAGGCGGAAGCCGCGGCGAAGCGCCGCGTCGGCCTGGGCTTCACCGGCCTCGGCGACGCACTGATCATGCTCGGGCAACGTTACGACACCGCCGAAACCCGCAGCACCGCCGCCAAGATTTCCGAATACATGCGCGATCGCGCCTATTTGGCATCGGTGGAACTCGCCAAGGAGCGTGGCGCCTTCCCGCTCTTCAACGCCGACCTCTATCTCTCCGGCGGCAATTTCGCCTCGCGCCTGCCGCAGAACATCAAGGACCAGATCCGCAAGCACGGCATCCGCAACTCGCACCTGCTGTCAATCGCGCCGACCGGCACGATTTCGCTGGCCTTCGCCGACAACGCCTCGAACGGCATCGAGCCACCCTTCTCCTGGACCTACACGCGCAAGAAGCGCATGTCCGACGGCACCTTCAAGGAATATGCCGTGGAGGACTACGCCTGGCGGCTTTACAAGCACCAGGGTGGCGATGTCGGCAAGCTGCCGGACTATTTCGTCACCGCCCTCGAAATTTCTGCCCAGGCGCACAAGGACATGGTGGCGGCGGTTGCCCCCTTCATCGACACCGCCATTTCCAAGACGGTGAATGTGCCCGAGGATTATCCCTATGCGGAATTCGAGGACCTCTACCTGTCGGCATGGAAAGCCGGACTGAAGGGCCTGGCCACCTACCGGCCGAACAAGGTGCTGGGCAGCGTGCTGTCGACCACCCCGACCACCCCGGCCAACCAGACCCACCCCCAGAAGCAGCCACAGGACGTCACCATCGACTGCGCCAACCGCCGGCTGTCGATCGGTTCGCTGCCCGCCCCGGTGCTGTCGTCGCTGCGCTGGCCCGGCCGGCCGCGCCTGACCGACGGCAACGCGGCCTGGACCTACATGATCGAGACCCCGCATGGCGAGTTCGCCCTGTTCGTCGGGCAGATCGAAAATGACAAGCGCCAGTCCGTTCCCTTCGAAGTCTGGGTGAATGGCACCGAACAGCCACGCGGTCTCGGCGCCGTCGCCAAGACGCTGTCGATGGACATGCGCGCCAATGATCCGGCCTGGCTCAAGTTGAAGCTCGACGTACTGGCCGCCACCGTCGGCGAAGAAGCCTTCGAGATGCCGATGCCGCCGCATGGCGAACACAAGCTGATGCCGGGCGCCATCGCGGCAATGGCACAGGTGATCCGCTATCGCTGCGAGCAGCTCGGGGCGCTGGACAACGACAGCGCCACACCGGTGCTCGATTGCATGTTCAGCCGCGACGAGCCGAAGACCGGCACCGACGGCACGCTGTCGTGGACGGTGGATATCGTCAACCCCGCCTCGCGCGAAGACTTCGTGCTCGGCCTGAAGGAAATCACCCTGCCCGACGGCGTCACCCGCCCCTATTCGTGCTGGCTCTCCGGCAACTACCCGCGGGCGCTCGACGGCCTCACCAAGCTGCTGTCGCTCGACATGCGCGTCATGGACCCGGCCTGGATCGGCATGAAGCTGCGCAAGCTGCTCAACTACTCGGAGCCGCTCGGCGATTTCATGGCCTTCATCCCGGGGACGCGCCGCCAGCAGAACTGGCCATCGACGGTCGCCTACATCGCGCGACTCATCATGCACCGCTACGCCATGCTCGGCCTGCTCGATGAAAACGGCTATCCGACGCGCGACATGGGCATCCTCGAAACCCCGCGCGAAAAGGGCCAGGTCAGAGTCACCCAAGGATCGCTCTGCACCGAATGCGGCAACATGACGGTCATCAAAAAAGACGGCTGCGATTTTTGCACCGCTTGCGGGGCGGTTGGCAGTTGCGGGTAGGCCAGACAGTCCCGGCAGGTGCCTCCATTTTTCCGGATTCTGTCTGCCAGGCCTGTGGCGCCTGTTGCGTCGCTTATCGCGTCACCCTGCCCCGCGTCGAACTCGATAGCGCGCCCGGCGGTTGGGTGCCTGCCGCCATGACCGAGCCCTACACCGCGACGACCGCCTGCATGCGCGAACATCCCGACCTGCCGGGGCGCTGCATCGCCCTTGAAGGCGCAGTCGGCGTGGCAGTGAGCTGTGCCATCTACCCGCAGCGGCCCAGCGCCTGCAGCGAATTTGCGCCACTCACCGCTTTCGGCTGTGGCGACGAAGCCTGCGATGAAGCCCGCAGACGCCACGGTCTACCTCCGCTGGGCGGGCTATAATCGCGCCGCATTTCGCATTCGTGAGTATTACGGAGGTGTGGCAGAGCGGTTGAATGCACCGGTCTTGAAAACCGGCAACGTCGCAAGGCGTTCGTGAGTTCGAATCTCACCACCTCCGCCAGGAGAAATAATGGCCCCCCACGCTCGCAACATCGACTCGCTGCCCCCACAGGGGGGCGCGTGTCCCCTTGGGGGCGGCCCTACGGAGGCACGATCATGAGCCATAAACATCTGCATCTGTTGCGCAGTCTGTTTCAGGAACCTGTCAGCGCCAATATCCACTGGAGGGAGATCGAGTCGCTGTTGAATCATCTCGGCGCATCGGTCGAACCGGTGCATGGCGCGCGGTTTCGCGTGCTGCTCAACCACCACGAATACTTCCTGCACCATCCACACCAGGGCAGCGTCTTCAACCGGCAGGACATCAAGCACCTGCGGGAATTCCTCACCCATGCCGGCATCAGCGTATCGGCGTACGAAGCGGAAAGAGCCCGCCCCTCCCATCCTCCCCTCACGGGGAGGTGACTGTTGCTCGCTACGCTCGACTATCACGGGGAGCCCCCGGTCGAGCTTGGGCGCGGTTTGCGGCTGGCGCCGCGTGACGTCTCGCCTTGGGGCGGCCCGGCGGCGAGACTGCTGCAATAAACTGAAATCCGCTACCGCACTGTCGAAGTCGCCAACGGTTCGCGCAATCGGGCAAAATCGCGGGGCGCGACATATTGCAGCACTTCCTTGCCCTTGGCGTCGAGTTGCAACTCAAGCCCCAGGTCGGGGTAGAGAAAATGTTCCTTGTGCTCGCTGCTGCGCAGTCGTTCGCCCGGCACGCCAAAGCGTTGCAGCACCACTTCTTCGTCAAGGTTCGCCGCCGGAATGAAAGCAATCGCGATGATAGTTGCCCGGTCCGCCTGCAGCAGGTCGTCAGCACCGAGCTCGACCCGCCGCGCCGCACTCTGCATGTAATCAACCTTGCGCGCCCGCGCGATCATCTGTTCGCGCTGCGCGAGCGAAGTATCCAGCGTCAGGACCATCTTGCCCTTCACGGCGCCGGCGTGAATGCTCTCGTAATAGGCCTCGAGCGAACCGGTCTCGCCCGGCGCCACGATCAGGGCAACCTGCACGTCACCGCCCAGTTGTTGGCGGGCATCTGCCAGCGTGCTGCGGCCTAGCGTCAGGCCGAACACGCGCGACCCGCCATCGGGCAGGCGTTCGATTTGCCAGGGTAGGGTTACAGGGTTCGCGTCCGGGCGCTTGCCCGGCCCGGAGGGCAGCAGCATGGGCAAGGCCAGCAAGGCCAGCAGCAAGGCGATGAAAAGTGCGATTGATTTCAAGCAGTCTCCAGACAAAGTCGGCGCAAGCTGCATATCATAGGGCCATGCTGCCTGCTCTGCGTCGCAATCTATCCAACCGTTTCACCGCCTGGGCACTGCGCGTGCGGCCACCCGAAGCGGTGCCCGTCGTCCTCTCGCAGCGCCGCGTCTATGTCTTGCCGAGTCGGGCCGGCCTGTTGTATGGCGTGTCGCTGATCGTCATGCTGATCGGCGCGATCAATTACAACCTGAGCCTCGGCTACGGTCTGGTCTTCCTGCTTGCCGGCCTGGGGGTCGCCACGATCCTGCATACCTTTCGGAACCAGGCCGGACTCTCCATCACCGTCGGCGCCGCCCTGCCGGTATTTGCCGGCGACACCGCGCGCTTTCCGCTGATCCTGCACAATCCGGACCCGCGGCCACGCCATCTGCTGCGCTTGTTCCTGCCCGGACAGGCGGTCATGGCGATGACCGTGCCACCGGGCGGCAGCGCACGGGTGCTGCTGCCGCAGCCCGCCACGCATCGCGGCTGGCTCGCCATGCCGCACGTCACCATTGAAACGCTCTGGCCACTGGGTTTGATCCGCGCCTGGAGCTATGCCGTGCCTGCCCTGACCTGCCTGGTTTATCCGCAACCGGCCAGCGCCGTCCCGCCAGCGCCGACTTTCAGTGGCATCGAAGGCGGGCTCCTGCCCGGTGACAGCGGCGATGAGGATTTTGCCGGCCTCAAGCGTCACCAGCCCAGCGACCCGCCCCACCACGTCGCCTGGAAAGCCGTCGCGCGACAAGGTCCGGAGGCGCCATTGCAAACCAAGCAGTTCACCGGCACGGCTGCACAGGCGCTCTGGCTCGACTGGGACATGCTGCCGCAGCGCATGGATGTCGAAACACGTCTGTCGGTATTGACGCGCTGGGTACTCGACACCGAAGCCGCCGGAGTGTCCTGGGGCCTGCGTTTGCCTGGTGGCAATATCCCCCAGGCGCATGGCCCGGAGCACACCCACGCCTGCCTCAAGGCGCTCGCGCTCTATGAAAATTAGACCCGCCCTCCCCCAGCCCCTCCCTCTCGGGAGAGGTGACTGTTGCTCGCTGCGCTCGTCTGTTACGGGACGTCCACATTCAAGCTTGGGTGCGGATTGCGGCTGGCGCCGCGTGCCGCCTTGCCTTGGGGCGGCCCGGCGGCAAGGCTCCGAAAGCAATGTCTAAGGTACCCACTCACCCGCTCACCCCGGCGCAGACCTGGTGGCTGCTGGCGACGGGGCTGGCGGCTTACGCGCCGCTGGTGCCGCAAGTGCCGTTATGGCTCGCCGCCGTGGCCGGCGCGGCATTCATCTGGCGTGCCGCGCTGGCCTGGTGGCGCCAGCCGCTGCCGACGCGCTGGGTGCTGATCTTTGTCAGCCTCGCCGGCACGGCGGGCGTGCTGATGGAATACCGCACGCTGTTCGGCCAGCGCGCCGGCGTGGCGCTGCTGCTGATTTTTCTCGCGCTGAAGCAACTCGAGGCGCGGGCGCCGCGCGACGGGCTGGCCGTGGTGCTGCTCGCCTATTTCCTGACACTCACGCAGTTTTTCGAGAATCAGTCGATCCTGGTGGCGTTCACCATGATCGGCACCCTGCTCATCGCCACTGCGGCGCTCGCCAGCCTGACCGATGCGCAGGCACGCGCGACCAGCCTGCTCCGCCTTGCCGGGCTGCTGCTGGTACAGGCCATGCCCTTCATGCTGGTCCTGTTCGTCCTGTTTCCGCGCATCTCCGGCCCACTGTGGGGCTTGCCCAGCGACGCTCATAGCGGCCTGACCGGGTTGTCGGACAACATGTCGCCCGGCGCGATCAACAACCTGATCCAGTCCGACGCCATCGCCTTTCGCGCCAAGTTCGACGGCCCGGTGCCGCCCAAGCAGGAACTTTACTGGCGCGGCCCGGTGCTGGCTCGTCTGGAAGGCCGCAACTGGCAAGCAGGCATCCAGTCGATGGACCAGCGGCTGTTTTATCAGCCACGCAGTGAAGGCACTGTCTATGCCTATGCTGTCACGCTGGAGCCGCACAACAAACCCTGGCTGTTCGCGCTTGAATTTCCTACCGCCCTGCCCGCCGACACCGGCAATGTCAATGTTATGGGCACTTCGGACTTCCAGCTCCGTGCTAAAAAACCGGTGCGCGAGCGCATCCGCTACGAACTCCATTCGCAACCGACCGTGCGCTACCCGCCTGAAAATCGTCTGGTACTGGCCGAGGCGCTGGCCCTGCCGGCCACGGACAATCCGCGCACGCTGGCCCTCGGCGCAAGCTGGCTGGCAGCGGGCGACAGCGACCGGCAGCGACTGCAACGCGCCATCGAATTCATGCGTGCGCAGCGCTTTATCTATACGCTGCAGCCGCCCCTGATGAGCCTGCATGTCGCCGACGAATTCCTGTTCGACTACAAGCGCGGTTTTTGCGAGCACTTCGCCGCCTCGTTTGTCGTGCTGATGCGCGCCGCCGGCGTGCCGGCACGCGTTGTCACCGGTTACCAGGGTGGTGAACGCAACCCTGTCGATGACACCTGGGTGATCCGCCAGACTGACGCCCACGCTTGGGCCGAGGTCTGGCTGGACGGTCAGGGCTGGCTGCGTGTCGATCCCACTGCCGTCAGCGCGCCGGCGCGCATCGAACAGAATCTTGCCGCCGCCGTGCCGGCTGGCGAGCCGCTGCCCTGGCTGGCTGGCAGCGGCCTCGACTGGCTGCGCGAAGCGCGCTTTCGCTGGTGGGCGGTCAGCAATGCCTGGAACCAGTGGGTGCTCGGCTACAACCCGGAGCGGCAGCGCGACTTTCTCAAACGGCTGGGCATGGCTGCGCCGGACTGGCGCAGCATGACGGCAACGCTCGCCCTCCTCTCCGGCATCATGCTGCTGGTGCTGGCCGGCTGGATGCTCTATCGCCGGCCACGTCTCGATCCCGTAGAACGGCAATGGCGCAAGCTGTCGCGCCGACTGGCGCGACGTGGCCTCGCCCGGCACAGTTGGGAAGGCCCGCAGGAGTATGCCCGGCGGGTTGCTGCCGCACTACCTGAAACCGCAGCGGACATGCAGGCAATTGCTGCGCTGTATGCCAGCTTGCGTTACGATGCCCCATCCCCACTGACCATTGATGATTTACGCCGCCGAGTGGCGGCCTTCAAGCCATGACACGATTTTCTCTGCTGCTTTGCTGCCTGCTTCTGTCTCCCGTCTCCCATGCCGCCCCGGCCAACAATTACGCCCAGCGCGATGATGTTCAAGCTTTCATCGCCGCCATGCAGGCTCGTCACGGTATGGATGCCGAGCGACTCACCGCGCTGTTCGAGAAAACCCGGCCAATCGCCTCGGTCCTGAAAGCCATCGCGCCCCCTGCCGATCCGGGCATCCGCTCATGGAAGAACTATCGCCAGCGCTTCATCGAACCGCGCCGCATCGCCGCCGGGCTCGACTTCTGGCGCAAGCATCAGGCCACGCTCGCCAAGGCGCAGGCGTTATCCGGTGTTCCTGCAGAAATCATCGTCGCCATCATCGGCATCGAAACCTTTTACGGCAAACATCTGGGCCGTTACGACAGCTTCGCCGCGCTGGCCACGCTAGCCTTCGATTACCCTCCGCGCGCCGACCTGTTTCGCCGCGAACTCGAAGCACTGTTGCTGTTGGCGCAGGATGAGGGCCGCGCGCCCGACAGCTATCGCGGCTCCTATGCCGGCGCGATCGGCCTGCCGCAGTTCCTGCCTTCCAGCATTCGCGCCTACGCCGTCGACTTCGACAGGAATGGGCGGATCGATCTGGTCGGCAGCACGGCCGACGCCATCGGCAGCGCCGCCAATTTTCTGAAGGAACACGGCTGGGAGGAAGGCGGGCCGATCGCGTTAAAAGTCGGTGTGACCGAAGGAAATCCCCGTGGGACTGGCGGGGCGGCGTCCCAACCCCTCATTACCGAAGGCATCCTGCCCAAGCGCCGCCCGGCGGAAATGGCCGGTTTCGGTGTGGACATCCCAGACGCTGCTCCCGATGCCCCCGCCGCACTGATCGATCTGGTCACACCCGCCGCGCCAATGGAATACTGGCTCGGTTATCAGAATTTCTATGTCATCACACGTTACAACCGCAGCAGCTTTTACGCAATGACGGTGTTTCAATTCGCCCAGACCCTGAAAGAACGACGCCTTGGTTATACTGCGACGTCAGGTTCCCCATGAGGCTTTCAGTAAGCGCAACGCGTGACCGAAACAACTCTCCTGATCGTCGATGACGAACCCGCCAACCTGGCAGTTCTGGCGTGGGTGCTCCGCCCTCATTACCGCGTGCGCGCCGCCAGCTCCGGTGAACAGGCGCTGCGGGCAATATCGACTCCGCCCCGGCCTGATTTGATCCTGCTCGATGTGATGATGCCCGGCATGGATGGTCATGCTGTCCTGTCCCAACTGCGCGCCGATCCGGCCACCCACGACATTCCGGTGATTTTCGTGACCGCGCTCGACGACGAGATCAGCGAAGAGCGCGGCCTCAAGCTCGGCGCGGTCGATTACATCGCCAAACCGATCAAGCCTGCCGTCGTGCTGGCACGGGTAGCAACCCAGCTTGAACTGAAACAGGCTCGCGACCGGCTTACCGAGCAAAATGCCTGGCTGGAAGCCGAGGTGGCCCGACGCATGGCCGAAAACCAGCTGATCCAGGATGTCAGCATCCATGCGCTGGGCTATCTGGCAGAAATCCGCGATACGGAAACCGGCAACCACATTCACCGCACCCAGCAATACGTACATGCCCTGGCCTGGGAACTCTCCGACCACCCACGCTTTGCCGCGCAGCTTGACGATCACGCCATCCAGTTGCTCGTCAAATCGGCCCCGTTGCATGACATCGGCAAGGTGGGCATTCCCGATCACATCCTGCTAAAACCCGGCCCGCTCACCCCCGAGGAATGGACGATCATGAAGACCCATGCCCGGCTGGGTGCGGAAGCCATTGAACGCGCCGAACACGCAGCACACCAGACCGCCGACTTCCTCGTCATGGCCAAGGAAATTGCCCGCTGGCATCACGAGAAATGGGATGGCAGCGGCTATCCGGATGGACTGGCGGGCGAGGCTATTCCACTGTCGGCACGCCTGATGGCACTGGCCGACGTGTTTGACGCATTGATCACCCAGCGCGTCTATAAACCCGCGATGAGCTACAGCGAGGCCCGCGACATCATTACTGCCGGACGCGGCAAGCACTTCGATCCTGCCGTGGTCGATGCATTTCTGTCCAACTTCGACATTTTTGCCAGCATTGCCGAAGCCTGCGCCGACAACGGCGAACCGCCACCCGCAGCTGATCCCGCGCAACCACAACCATGAACCAGGAGACGCCCACGCAACCGAGCTTGGACAGCGATCTGCCGGGCGAAAGTGGCGTAGCAGCGGCCCAGTCGGTCTGGCAGGAGATACGGTGGCCACTGGCATTGCTGGCGGCGCTCATCATCACGATCACCGCCAGCATCATTTGGTATGTCTTCGAGCAGAAAAGAACGACCGAGGCCGCCCAACTGCATGCGATTGCCGAATTGAAGACCCGGCAGGTCGCCGACTGGCTGACTGAAAGGAACCGCGACACCAACCTGCTACGCATCAGCCCCTTCCTCGGCATGGCATACCTGCGCTGGCAGCAACAGGGAGATACCGCCAGCCGCGACCGCATCTTTGAACGGCTGGCCACCTTCCGCAGCACAGGAAGTTTCCAGCAAGTCGTACTGCTCGACGCACAGGGTAAGCCCCTGTGGGACTCCAATTTATCCGACTGGACGCAAGCTCCGGAGATCAAGCCCCTGGCCCGTGCCCGCTTCCTCGCCTTCGTGGCGCCAGACCGGGTCAAGCATCTTGGCCCCTATGTCGATGAGACCGGCCGCATCCATCTGGATTTCATGTTTCGCCTGACTCTCCCCGACCAGCAGCCCGGCCCCATTGTCATCATGCATAGCGACGCCGAGGACTATCTGCCCGCCGACATGAGAACCTGGCCGGTGCCGAGCGAGAGCGGGGAGGTGCTGCTGCTGCGGCGCAACGGCGAGCAGATCGAGATCATCAGCGAAGTGCGTTTCCGTCCAGGTTCCGCACTGAAGTTGGGCGCGTCGATGGCAGATCAACAGTCACTGATCGTCCAAGCCTTTTCCAGGCAGGACAAAACAGAACCACTGCTGGAGGGGCTGGATTACCGCCAGGTAAAAACGCATGGTGTTGCGCTGCCCGTTCCCGGCACCGACTGGCTCCTGCTGGCCAAGATGGACAGCAACGAAACCCTTGCAGGAGCGGACCACAGCGCCATCCTGATCGCCACGGCCGGCCTGCTGCTACTGATTCTCGCCGCCGTTACCCTGCTGTTGGCGCGCCAGCGCCGGCAACTGACGAGCACCCAGACCACGCAACGCGCCCAGCAGGAACGCCTCCGCACCTTGCGTCTGGTCGCCAGCACGGCGGATTTCGTGGCGCGCAGCGCGGGCGAAAGTTTTTTCCGCGATGCCGTACGCCACGCCGCCGAATCCCTCGAACTGGATTACGTGCATGTCGGCCATTTGCTACCCGGCACAGAACGGATAGAAACGCTGGCGGCCTGGCTGGATGGCCGGATCATCGACAACTGGTCCTACGATCTGGCCGGCACGCCCTGCAACAACGTGGTGCAAACGGCCAACTGCCGTGTCGAATCCAACGTACAGTCCCGCTACCCGGACGATGTCGAATTGAGAAATCTCGGGGCCGAGAGCTATGTCGGCGAACCGATGCTCAGGCGCAACGGCGCAGTCATCGGCCTATGCGTCGGCATCAGCCGCCGGCCGCTGCAGGACTGGACAATGGTCGAAGGGGTGCTGCGCATTCTGGCCGCGCGCGCGGCGGCGGAATGGGAACAACTCGAAGCCATGAAGGTGTTGCGCGAACAGGAACAATCCCTGCGCATTGCCGTGGCGGGCGCGCAGATGGGTCTGTACGAATGGGACATTGTCACCAACCGCGTCGTGCTTTCTTCGGAATGGAAGGCGCAACTCGGCTACCGCGACGCCGAAATGCCCAATGAGTACAACGAATGGTATAGCCGCCTGCATCCGGACGACCAGCAGCGCGTCGCGAATGAAATCACCGCCTTCGTAACGCATCCCGTCGGCGCATTCGACATGGAATATCGCATGCGCCACAAGGACGGCAGCTACCGCTGGGTTGCCGCCAAAGGCGCAGCGACCGTAAATGACGCGGGGCAGGCGATTCGCCTGATCGGCGGACATATCGATATCACCGAATTCAAGCGCACCGCAGCAGTCCTGGCCCTGCAGGCCGCCCGCGCCGAGGCCCTGCTGGAACTGCCCAAGGCAGCCGAACAGATGGACGAGATCGCGTTCATGCAGCGCGGCCAGGAACTGGCGGAAGACCTCACCGGCAGCCAAATTTCGTTCATCCATTTCGTCAATGACGATGAGGAGACCATCGAACTGGTGGCCTGGTCGCGCCGCACCCTGGAGCACTACTGTAAAGCAGCTTTCGACAAGCACTATCCGGTGAGCCAGGCCGGCATCTGGGCCGATGCCCTGCACGAGCGCAAGCCCGTCATGTTCAACGACTATGCCGCCTGCCCGCACAAGCGCGGTCTGCCGGAAGGGCATTCCGCACTACAGCGCCTGATCACGGTACCGGTGATCGAAAACGACAAAGTCGTGATGCTGGCGGGCGTGGGCAACAAGGCTGCGGACTACGACGCAACGGATGTGGAGACCGTTCAACTGATCGCCAACGATATCTGGCGCACCGTGCAGAAGCGCCGGTCGGAAGCGGAGTTGCGGGCCAGTGAGAATGAACTGCGCAAGCTCGCCCAGGCGGTGGAACAAAGCCCCGAAAGCATCGTCATCACCAATCTCGCTGCCGAGATCGAGTACGTCAATGCCGCCTTCATCCGGGCTTCCGGCTATCCAAAAGAGGAATTGCTGGGCCAGAACCCGCGCCTGCTGCAATCCGCGAAAACCCCGCCGGAAACCTACACGGCATTATGGGACACACTGCGCCAGGGTCATCCCTGGAAGGGCGAATTCATCAACAAGCGCAAGGATGGCAGCGAGTATGTGGAATTCGCCATCATCACCCCCCTCCGCCAGCCGGATGGCACCATCTCTCATTTCGTTGCCGTCAAGGAAGACGTTACCGAGAAAAAACGCCTCGGCACGGAACTGGATCGTCACCGCCATCATCTGGAGACACTGGTCACCGAACGCACCGCCCAGCTCGAATTCGCACTGGACAAGGCCGAATCCGCGAGCCGCAGCAAGGCCGCCTTCCTGGCCAATATGAGCCACGAAATCCGTACCCCGATGAATGCCATTCTCGGCATGACCTACCTGATACGCCGTGGGCAGGTCACGCCAAAGCAGGGCGAGCAGATCGACCGGATCGAACAGGCCAGCCGTCTCCTGCTCGGGCTCATCAATGACATCCTCGATCTTTCCAAGGTGGAAGCGGGCAAACTGCTGATCGAGTCCGTCCCGGTTGCCGTTGCCGCCATTCCACCCAATATTGCGTCCCTGCTGGACGAACAGGCCCGCGACAAGGGACTGCAACTGAGCATCGACACGGGAACACTGCCGGCAAACCTGCGCGGCGACCCGACCCGCCTGACGCAGGCGCTACTCAATCTGGCCAGCAATGCCATCAAGTTCACCCAGCGCGGCCATGTTGCCTTGCGTTGCCACCTGCAGGCGGAGGATGCCAGCAGCGCTCTGCTCCGTTTCGAGGTCGAGGATACCGGCATCGGTGTTGCCCCGGAAATGATCCCGCGTCTATTTACGGCTTTCGAGCAGGCCGATGCTTCTACCACGCGCCGCTATGGCGGCAGCGGCCTGGGTCTGGCCATCACCCGCCACCTCGCTGAACTGATGGGCGGCGAAGTCGGCGTTGACAGCACACCGGGCAAAGGCAGCACCTTCTGGTTTACGGCGCGGCTGAGCAAGGGCGTCGGTACGGAGACACCCGAAACCACACAGATCAGGCGCACCGCGAATGCCGAAGACATTTTGGCCCACGACCATCAAGGGACACGAGTATTGCTGGTCGAGGATGACCCGGTCAATCAAGAGGTTGCCGCCGGTTTGCTGGAGAGCACTGGCCTGGTGGTCGAGCTTGCGGAAGACGGCGCAGTCGCCGTACGCAAGATCGCCAGCGGCGGAAATTTTGCAATTGTGCTGATGGACATGCAAATGCCGGTCATGGATGGCCTGGAGGCGACCCAACAAATTCGCCGCCTCGCCAATGGCGCGACCATCCCCATTCTGGCCATGACAGCGAATGCCTTTGCCGAGGATCGGGAGCACTGCATGGCCGCCGGCATGAACGACTTCATCACCAAGCCCGTGATTCCGGACGCCTTGTTCGACACGCTGCTCAAATGGCTGCCACACACCGCCTCGATAGTAAAGCCGGGGGCATCTGGCGTTTCATCGTCAGCTGATCCCGCCGCCTTGGCGCAGCAAACCCTGCCCGCCCAACTGACCAATCTGGATACGCCTGAAATGCAACGGGCGGTACGCCTGCTGGGAGGCAATGTGGAACGCTACGTCCAGATGCTGCAAGGCTTTAACGAACGACACTGCAACGACCTGGCGCAGATCAAGGATCTGCAGGCGAACAACCGGCTGGAAGACGCGCGCAATCTCGCACATGGTCTCAAGGGTGCCGCCGGCAGCCTGGGACTGGTTCACCTGCAGGCGGCAGCCGCCGGACTCGAATCCGCCTTGCGCCAAGGCGTGAACGCTGCAGTGCCGCTGGAGCCGCTATTCTCTGCATTAAGTCAGGCATTGCAGACTTTGCAAGCGGCAGTCGCCAGCCTGCCCGCCGAAATCCCGATCACTCCCCAAGAAGCATTGGCAAAGCCTGCCCCGGCTGAAATCCTCAGTCTGCTTGATCGTCTGGAAAGTCTGCTCGCCGCTGACGACACCACCGTGGCGGATCTGCTCGTCGAAAATCGCACCATGCTGCGGCAGGCATTCGCGGTACAGGCGACCGCTCTGGAGCGGCAGGTCGACGCCTTCAATTATCAGGCTGCGCTGGCCACTGTGCGCGTGCTCAGGGCGCAGTTGCATAATGAATAGCGGCGTGAGCTAAGGCATGGCCTTCTTCACCTGGACCGATGATTTCCTGACCGGCATCGACATCGTCGACCGCCAGCATCGCCGCTTGGTGGAACTGATCAACGCAGCCACCCCCGCGTTGCTGGATTTCAGTCCGGAACGGCAGAACGAACGTCTGGCGCTGTTTCGTGGCCTGACCGACTACGCCAGCGAGCATTTCCACACTGAAGAAGAATTGATGCGCGTCCAGGGTGTTGATGCCCGGGTGCTCGATCATCACCGCCAGTCCCATGGCAAGCTGTTGCAGGATGTGCTCGACTGGAAGGCACGCCTGTCCCGCGCCGACGCACTGGCCGGACAGGAGTTCCTTGGCTTTCTGGCCGGCTGGCTGCTGTTTCATGTACTGGGCGAAGATCAGGCGATGGGTCGGCAGGTGCGCGCCATACAGGCCGGCATGGCGGCAGAACGCGCCTATGAGGCGGCGAAAGGCGGTTATTTGTGGCCGTCGCAGGCCGTACTGGGCAGAACCATAACCAGCGTTTACACCCGTCTGTCAGGCCAGATGCGCGAGATTGACCGGCATGGCAGGCAGCTCGAAGAGCAATTGAATAGCCGGACCGCCGAACTGCTCGCCATGGCCGACGACCTGCGCCGCGCCCGCGATGCCGCCGAGACCGCCAGCCAGGCCAAAAGCCGCTTTCTGGGTATGGTGGGCCACGAACTGCGCACGCCGATGAACGCCATCATCGGCTTCACCGAACTGATGCGCAAGGCGGGACTGCCGGCAAAAGAAGAGGACATGGCCGGCAAGGTACTGTCGGCGGCGGAACAGCTGGTCGGCCTCGTCGACGGCCTCATCGAATTCACCCGCAACGAGCCCGGTCAGGCTGCCCCCTTCGCGCTGCGCCTCGTGATGACCGAGGCCTGCCAAGTTCCCTTCGCCGCCGCGCGGGCCAAGGGCCTCGCAGCAGCTATGGAGATACCGGACGACCTGCCGCCGTATTTGCACGGTGACGCTCGCCGCATTGCCGTGGTGATCCGCCAACTCGCCGCCAATGCCGCCAAATTCACTGCGCGCGGCAGCATTCGGGTACGCGCTGAAACGCTCGGCACGGCACCGGACGGGGCAATAGCCCTGCGCATCAGCGTGACGGATAGCGGCATCGGCATTCCGGCCGACAAACAGGCCGGACTGTTCAATGCCTTCCACCAGCTCGACGACAGTCCGACCCGCCGCTACGGTGGCGTCGGGCTGGGGCTGGCGCTGACCCGCCAGGCCGCGCGCATGATGGGGGCCGACATTGACATGCAAAGTAACCCCGGCAAGGGCAGCGTTTTCTGGATGGATCTGCACCTTTCTCCCGCGGTCGGCAGAACAGCGGCCGCCACCCCCGCCACGGAACCAACGCAGCCCGCCAAACCGCTACCGGCAACCATGGATGGCGCAGCAATCGTGCACCGTCTCGAAAAACTGCTGAGCGAAGACGACATCCGCGCCGCCGAGGTACTTGCCGAGAATCAAGCATTCCTGCAAAGCGCACTGGACTGGCGCTTCGAAACCCTCGCCAGACAGATCGCCGGCTTCGAGTATGACAAGGCTTTGCTGACGCTGCGCGAATGGGTGAAGTCCCACCCCTCCCAACCTCCCCTCAAGGGGAGGTGACTGTTGCTCGCTGCGCTCGACTATCACGGGGAGCGTTGATGTTCACTAAGGTACGGGTTGTGGCTGGCGCCACGTGCCGCCTTGCCTTGGGGCGGCCCGGCGGCAAGGCTACATCTGTGGGTGGTTATTTTTTACGCCGTCTCGCCAGCGCCGACTTTCTGTAAAGCCAATTCAAGAACGCCACACCGCAGTCCCGGCGCCGGGCCGCCCCAAGCCGGGACGACACGCGGCGCCAGCCGCAATCCGCACAACTGCCCGAGGCAAGCTCCCCGTAATAACATGAGCGCAGCGAGTCAACAGTCACCTCCCCTTGAGGGGAGGTTGGGAGGGGTGGGCCTTAACTACAGCAGCGCGCGCACGTCCATCGACTGACGGGCCAGGCGCTGGCGCAGGCGGGTCAACGCTTCCATCTGCAGTTGCCGCACCCGTTCGCGGGTGATGCCCAATTCATGCGCCAGGGTTTCGAGCGTGGCGATGTCCTGGCCGTTCAGTCCATAGCGCGACTCGACGACACGCCGGTGCCGGTCTGACAGATCGGCCACCCAGGCGGCGACATGCTGCTCGATCTCGGCCTGCTCGATGGCACTCTCCGGATCAACGGCGTCTTCGTCGGCAATCGCATCGGCAACACTCAGCGTGGGATCGATATCCAGCGGTGCATCAAGCGAAGTCGTGCGTTCGTTGAGCGCAAGAATGCGCCGAATTTCCTCCACCGGCTTGTGCAGCAGGCAGGCCACCGTTTCAATCGCCGATTCGGCCTCGCCCGGCTCCACCCCCATCCGCCGCAAGGCCTGCAGGACGGAGTTGAGTTCCTTGACCACATGCACCGGCAGGCGAATGGTGCGCGACTGGTTCATGATCGAACGCTCGACGTTCTGGCGGATCCACCACGTGGCATAGGTGGAAAAGCGGAACCCACGTTCGGGGTCGAATTTTTCCAGCGCATGGATCAGGCCGAGATTGCCTTCCTCGATCAGATCATCGAGCGGAATGCCGCGGTGTTGATAGTGCTTGGCGATACTGACAACCAGGCGCAGGTTGGCCTCGATCATGTGCTGGCGTGCAGCAAAGTCTCCGGCGCGGACGGCACGCGTCAGCGCCAGTTCCTGGGTTGGCGTCAGCAGCGGGGTGCCGCCGATTTCCTTGAGATAAAGCTGGGTGACATCGTCGAGAAAGCCGTCCGCGCCGGTCACATCGTGCGCGACATCATGCACATCTTCGGCCTCTCCGGTCACGGCCGGGTTATCGCCTGCATTTTCGTCGTCTATGGGTATGGGCATCAGCGTGGCGGGAGAAATTTGAGGGGATCGACCGGTTTTCCCTGCTGCCTGACTTCGAAATGCAGCTTGGTCTGATCGGCATCGGAACTACCCATTTCGGCGATCTTCTGGCCGCGCACCACCGCCTGCCCTTCCTTGACCAGAATGCGGCTGTTGTGGGCGTAGGCAGACAGAAACATGGCATTGTGGCGCACGATGACCAGATTGCCATAGCCGCGCAGCCCGCTGCCGGAATAGACCACCTTGCCGGCTGCCGCTGCCAGCACCGGATCACCTTGTTTGCCGGCGATATCGATACCTTTGTTGGCTTCCTGGCCGGCGCCGCCTTCAGTGAAATTGGCCAGCAATTTGCCCGGCGCGGGCCAAGCCCAGTCGATGTCGCCGGACGCTGCCGCCACTGGCGGACTGACTGCCGCGGGCGGCGGGGCGACAGGCGTTTCCGGCTGCGCCGCCGGTGCCGCCGGGGCCACACCTGGCGGCACCGGCGCAACGGTTTGCGCCTTCAGGAGCGCCAGATTCTCTACTGAATACGGCAGTTTGCCACCCTTGGGCGAGCGCTTGAGCGATTCGCCGCCGGGCGCAAAAGTCGGCGCTGGCGAGATGAAATGCCCCGCAGCGGGTACGGCGGCGCCTGACGGGGAACCATCCAGCGGACGCCCGACAACGGCACCGCCGCTGGCAATCGGCCGCACTTCGGCAGCACCAGGCAGCGGAGCAGGCATTGGCGCAGCACCCGGCGCACTGACCCGCAGGCGCTGGCCCACCGCGATGCGCGTGGCATCTTCAAGATTGTTCCACACCGTCATTTCGCGCGGGGTGACGCCATGGGCCTTGGCAATGGAATACAGCGTGTCGCCCCTCTTGATGAAATAAAACCGGTCGGCGGAAGCAACGGCAGGCACGGCAGTACCTGGCAAGGCAGCCTCGACCGGCGTGGGCGCCCGGCTTTCGCCAACGGGCGCGGCGGTCATGCCACCGCAACCGGCCAGCACGAAAACAACCACCAAAAATGCAATCCTTCCCAACATCAGCCTACCCCCGGCAACAGCGGCACGAAGCGCACCGCGTCAAAACGTGTTTCAACCCAACCTTGCGGCGTTCTCTCGATCATACACAGCACCTGCTCCTGGCCACCCACCGGAATCACCAGTCGCCCCCCCGGCGCAAGCTGCTCGCGCAATGACTGCGGAACGCTGACGCCGGCAGCCGCGACGATGATCGAATCGAAGGGCGCCGCCTCGGGTAACCCAGCCATGCCGTCGGCGTGCTTGAGGCGAATGAACGGCAACTTCAGTTGTTTAAGGTTCTCGCGCGCCCGCGCCAGCAGCGGCGCCAGCCGTTCGACGCCAAATACCTCGCGCGTCAGCTGCGCCAGCACTGCCGTCTGATAGCCGCAACCGGCGCCGATTTCAAGCGTCTTGCCGAGCTTGTCGCGCGCGTCGAGCAACAGTTCGATCATGCGCGCGACGATGTAGGGCTGCGAGATCGTCTGCCCCAGGATCAGCGGCAGGGCCGTATCTTCATAGGCGCGATGGGCGGCGGCGGCATCGACGAAAATATGGCGCGGCACGCTGGCCATCGCCGTCAGCGCCTGTTCGTTCTTGATACCCTGCTCGCGCAGCCGCTCGATCATGCGCGTGCGCGTGCGTTGCGAGGTCATGCCGATACCGGAAAGGCCGTTCATGGTGCGCTAACCGCAATGCCATCTGCAAGCCACTCCCGCACGCGGTTCATCTGGCCGGTGTGGGTCAGGTCGATCTGCAAGGGCGTCACCGACACCCAACCATTTTCGACCGCATGAAAATCGGTGCCCTCGCCCGCGTCGGCCGCCAGACCGGCCGCGCCAATCCAGTACACCGTCTCGCCACGTGGCGACATCTGCCGCACCACCGGTTCGGCTTTGTGACGACGCCCCAGACGGGTGATGCGCAGGCCTTTCAGCTCAGCGTAAGGCACGTCCGGCACATTGACATTGAGCAGCACCGGCGCGCCAAAGGGCTGCTTGCCAAAACGCTCGGCCAGCTCGCGCGCGACGCGCGCGGCCGTGGGGAAATGCTTGCCCTCGAAGCTGCCCAGCGATACCGCGATGGACGGCACGCCCAGCAGATAGCCTTCCATCGCTGCCGCCACTGTGCCCGAATACACCGTGTCGTCACCCATGTTGGGGCCGAGATTGACGCCCGATAGCACCATGTCTGGCTCGTGATCGAGCATGCCGGTCACCGCCAGATGCACGCAATCGGTCGGCGTGCCATTGACGTAAAAGAAACCGCTGGCCGCGCGCTTGAGATGCAGCGGCCGATCCAGTGTCAGCGAATTGGAAGCGCCGCTGCGGTTGCGCTCGGGCGCCACCACGGTGAGGTCGCCCAGCCCGGCCATGGCCTGCGCCAGCGCTTCGAGGCCCGGAGCGAAGTAACCGTCGTCGTTGGATAGAAGAATGCGCAATTTTTTACACGCTATTTCAGAAAATTCTTGCTGATATCACGGAACTGATCGGTGCCCGCCTGGCCGAGCCATTCGAAGGCGACCATCTCGCGACAAACGATGGTGATGCCGTGCGCGCGCATGCGTTCCAGCGCCAGCGCCTTGTGGGCGGGATCGCGCGAAGCGACGGCTTCCGCAACGACGAACACCTGCTTGCCAGCAGCGGCAAGTTCCAGCACCGTCTGCAACACGCAGACATGGGATTCGATGCCGCACACCACCACCTGTTGCCGTTCCATGCCTGGCAATTTCGGCAGGCAATTGCCAGGCATGCAGGAAAAATGGATTTTTTCACCGGTTGCACCGGCCGGCAGATGGGCGGCAACCTGCGCATGGGTGTGGCCGATACCCTTGGGATACTGTTCGGTGGCCGCCACCGGCACGCCCAGCCGCTGCGCCACCTGCACCAGCCAGTCGACATGTTCAAGCACTTGCTGCCAGTCATGAGTGTGCGGCAACAGGCGCTCCTGGAGGTCGATGACCAGCAGAGCGGATTGGTCGGCGCGCATCAAGGGGATGGGGAACATGGGGCGATTTTACCGGAGAGAACTGTTCGGCAGTGTGGTCAAAGCGCGCGCATGGTCTGGCGCATGAAACACAGGTCTTCCCAGGCCTTCGCCTTGTCGGGCAGATTGCGCAGCAGATAGGCCGGGTGATAGGTGACGATCAGCGGCATGCCGGCGAAATCATGCACCCGGCCGCGCGCGTCGGCGATCTTCACTTCCTGTTGCAGGAGGGTTTGCGCGGCAGGCTTGCCCAGCGTGACAATCAGTTTCGGCTGGATCAGTTCGATCTGACGCGCCAGGAAGGGCCAGCAGGCCGCCGTCTCGCCCGGCTCCGGCGTGCGGTTGTCGGGCGGCCGGCACTTGACGGCATTGGCGATGTAAACCTGCTGGCCGCGCTTCAGGTCGATGGCCGCCAGCATGTTGTCGAGCAGTTTGCCGGCCTTGCCGACGAAGGGCTCGCCGCGTTCGTCTTCTTCGGCCCCTGGCCCTTCGCCGACGAACAGCCAGTCGGCAGCCGGATCACCGACCCCCAGCACCGCCTGCTTGCGGGTCTTGCACAGCTCGCAGGCCTGACAGTCGGCAACCGCCTGCTGTAATTCTGCCCAGCCCATCGCGGCGATGGCCGCAGTGCGTGGATCGACGAGCGCGGTGCTGGGCGCTTCACTTGCCGCACCCCGCTTCTTTTTTGGCGGCTGGCGCAGCTTCCAGATCGGCCCGAGGCCCATCTCCTTGAGTGTTTGATCTCGGTTCATAATTTTTTTGACATTACGATGGCGTCTTCCCGGCCCGTGGAGTCGGGATAGTAACCGCGCCGCCGGCCGATCTCGACAAAAGCGAAGTGCTGATAGAAGGCGATGGCGTTCTGATTTGCAGCGCGCACCTCCAGCAGCATGCGCACCATGCCGCCCTGCCGCGCCTGGTCGCAGAGAAATTCGAGCAGCGCGCGCCCCAATCCGCTCCGTTGCCGTTCCGGCACCACACTGATATTGAGCAAGTGCGACTCATCCACCGCGCCCATCATCACTGCAAAGGCGAGCAATTCGCCGCTTTCACGTTGCAGCCAGGCCTCATGGCCGGCAAGCAGGGAATCGTGAAAGTTGCCGAGCGTCCACGGGAATCGATGAATGCGTTGCTCGGCAGCGGTCACTGCGGGCAGGTCCGCTTCGCCCATCGACACAAATTTCTCAAGCAAAACGCCGGGCCGCCCCAAGTTTTGCTTGGCCCCCTGGGGGGAGGACGCAGCGAAGCTGCGGCTTCGGGGGGGGGTCATTTCAGCCCGCCCCGCGCCTTGCGCTCGGCCGTGGTCAAGGCCACCTTGTCGCGAATGTAGAGCGGCATGGCAGCGGCGGCGGCAACGCCCCGACCACTGGCCAGCAGCGGCGCAGCCAAACGGGCCACGGCTGCTGCGGTGGGACTGGCCGTGGTGTCCGCGGCAATCAGGCGCGTACCCAGGCGCGCCGTCAGTAGCGGGCCACAGGCAGAAAATCCGTCACCGGCGCCGCGCCAGCCGGCGCCTTCCGGCAAGGTCACCGTCTCGCCAGCGCCGACTATTGGCGCCATGATTTCCTCGACCCGATCCCCGTCAACCAGATAAGCAGCGATATAGACTTCGTTCATGCGTGCGTCGAGACAGGCGATCACTTTTCCGTCGCCGCTGGCCAGTGCCAGCGCCGCCAGGGTACCGACGGGAACCACGGGACAATCAAGTCCGAAAGCCAGTCCCTGGGCAACACCACAGGCCAGGCGCAGCCCGGTAAAACCACCCGGTCCGGCGCCGAAGGCAATGCCGTCGAGCTGCGCCAGGGAAATGCCGGCCGCGCCGAGGAGTTCGCCGGCCCAGGGCAGCAGCCGCTCGGCACCGCCATGCGGCACATCGGCCGACCGCTCAAGCAGCGCGCCATCGCACCAAAGGGCAACCGACAGACGGCGGGTGGAGGCTTCAAAAGCGAGGATTTTCACGGCACGCAGTCTAGCAATTTTATGCGGCAGTTCGTCAGGCCGTCCAAGGAGCTGGGTAGGATCTCGCCCGCAACTTTTCACCCAATCAAAGGAACTCTGCATGCGTCTCTGGATACTTCTGCTTCCGATGGCCTGGCTGCCGCCAGCTTCGCGCGACATCGGACAAACCGCCCGCCACAAACTAATATTTTATCCGGCCAGCGTATCGACTAGTGCCGGCTGACCGACTGTCGGCAATTGCATTTGTGCAAATGGCGGGCCCGCTCAGTCGTTGCGCCGATGGCGTCCGCGCGGATACAACTCCTGCCCGGCATCGCGAATGTCGCGGCGCAACTGGTGGCGCTCTTCCGGACTCATCTGCTGCCAGACCTCGCGGCGCTGGCGGTTGTCCCGACGGCGTTCTTCGCGCTGCTCATCGGACAGATCCCGCATCGGCCCGCGCTGCCCTTGTCCGTAACCTTTCCCCTGCCCGGAATAGCCGGGCGGCGGTGGCGGCGCGGGCTGCGCCTCTGCTGCAAGAGCGAAGACGGACAGACCGAGCAGAAGGAAAATACGCACAGACGGTTTCATGTCTGCATTGTAGGCCGCGCCTGCGGGCAGGCTGCGGCAGGGTTTGTAACAAACCGTTGCGACCCTGACCTGCAGCAACATCCCGCAACGTCCTGTCGCAAAATGGCGGTATCCTGCATTACATGAGAGTATCCCACCCCCTAACCCCCGCCCCAAGGGCGGGGGTTACACGTGTTCAGCCGCAAAGCGGCTTCCGTGTTGTTGATTCGTCGCCTCCTTGGGGCGGCCCTGCGGAGGCGACATGAATACCGAAACCCGCAAACACAAGATTCTCGTCGTCGATGACGACCTGCGCTTGCGCAGCCAGCTCGAACGTTATCTCACCGAGCAGGGCTTCGCCGTCAAAACGGCCGCCGATGCCGCCGGCATGGATCGGCTGTTGGAGCGTGAGCTTTACGACCTGATCGTGCTTGACCTGATGCTGCCGGGCGAAGACGGCCTGTCGATCTGCCGACGCCTGCGTGGCAACCGCCCGACCGGCAATGACATCGCCATTCTTATGCTCACTGCCAAGGGCGACGATATCGATCGCATCGTCGGCCTGGAACTCGGCGCCGACGACTACCTGCCCAAACCCTTCAACCCGCGTGAACTGGTGGCGCGCATCCATGCCGTGCTGCGCCGCCGGGCCACGCCGCCCCCCGCCGGCGCACCCGCCGCCACGCATGAGGTGATGCGCTTCGGCCCGGTCGAAATCAATCTGGCCACCCGCGAACTGACGCGTGACGGCGCCGTCACCCTGCTCACCACCGGCGAATTCGGCCTGCTGCAAGTGCTGCTCAAGCATCCGCGCCAGCCGCTGTCACGCGACAAGCTGATGGAACTGGCGCGCGGTCGCGAACACGGCGTCTTCGACCGCGCCATCGACGTGCAGATCTCGCGCCTGCGCAAGCTGGTCGAGAACGACCCGGCCAAGCCACGCTACATCCAGACGGTGTGGGGCTTTGGATATGTGTTTGTGCCGGACGGCAGCTCCGCAATCTAGACAGCCTCATCGTGTTCTTGCCCAAGAGCCTGCTGTGGCGCGCCTTTTTGCTGATCGCCACATTGATGTTGCTGGCGGTTGCCGCCTGGCTGACCATCTTTCGAGAAGCCGAACTGGAGCCGCGCGCCCGCCAACTGACGCAACTAGTCGTCAGCATGACCAACCTGACACGTGTCGCCCTGCTGGCCGCCCAGCCCGAACTGCGCCACCATCTGCTGGCGGAGCTTTCCGACCGCGAAGGACTGCATGTTTACCCCGCTGACGACAATGACCAGATTGTCCCGCCGCCGCCGCTGCCGCTGCCGCGCCGCATCGCAACCCTGTTGCAGGAACGGCTCGGGGCTGACACCCGCCTGGCCTTCGAACTGAACGGCGAACCTGGCCTGTTCGTCAGCTTTCGCATCTTCGAGGGCACGGAAGGCGATTTCTGGCTGGCCCTGCCGCGCGAGCGGCTGGAACGCAAACTGCCCCTGCAATGGCTGGGCTGGGGCGCGGCGGTGCTGCTGCTGTCGCTCGCGGGTGCCTGGCTGATCGTGTTTCTCATCACCCGTCCCTTGCGGGCACTGGAAACCGCCGCCCGCAAAGTCGGCGCTGGCGAGACGCCGCCGCCACTGCCGGAACACGGCCCACAGGAGATCACGGCCGTCACTGCTGCCTTCAACCAGATGAGCGCGAACCTCCGGCAGTTGGAAGATGACCGCCGCCTGCTGCTGGCCGGCATTTCGCACGACCTGCGCACGCCCCTGACGCGACTGCGCATGGAAACCGAACTCAGCGTTGCCGAGCCGGAAGCACGCGCCGGCATGGCTGCCGACATCGAGGAGATGGATCGCACCATCGGTCAATTCCTCGACTTCGCCCGACCGCAGGACAGCGCCGGGACGCCAGCAGAACCGACCGACCTTGACGCCCTGCTGAATGACATCGCCGGCCGCTATGGGGACAGGGTGCGCCGTCCAGCCAGCGCCGACTTTTCCAAATTGGCTGCAGCACGCCCCGAGGCGCTGCGCCGCGCCATCATCAACCTGATCGAAAACGCCCTGCGCCATGCCGGCACGGCAGAACCGGTCGACCTCACGCTGACGCAGGCTGGCAATGAAATCGTCATTGCCATCGAGGATCGCGGCCCGGGCATCGCCTCCGGCGAGATCGAGCGGCTGAAACTGCCCTTCACGCGCGGCGAAACGGCACGCACCGGTGCCAGCGGCGCCGGGCTGGGCCTGGCCATCGTCGAACGCATCGTGCGCGCACAGCATGGCCGGCTGGAATTGTTGCCGCGCGACGGCGGCGGACTTTCAGCGCAAATCAGGCTGCGCTGTAGTTAACTTTCATGATGCACGGGCTGCGCCCCCGATCAGGAAAGACACCCGCCCCCCCTTCGTCCCCCTCGCGGGGTGTTCTAGACGGCTCGCTGCGCTCGGCTATCACGGGGCGCGATGGTTCGAGGTCGGCGCGGATTGCGGCTGGCGCCGCGTGTCGCGTTTGCTTGGGCGGCCCGGCGCAAACGCTGTATTTCACGCTAACGCTCCCCACAGCAGCCTCGCCGCCGGGCCGCCCCAAGGCGAGGCGACACGCGGCGCCAGCCGCATTCCGCTCACAGGTTTGAGCGGGGGCTCCCCGTAATAAACGAACACAGTGAGTCAACAGTCACCCCTCCCGTGAGGGGGAGGATGGGAGGGGGCGGGCGTTCAGTTTAACTGCTGCCCGCGCTCGATGCGCTCAATAAACGCCCGCGCCTCGTCTTGTCCATGGTTCGCGGCCATGCGCAGCCATTTCATCGCCAGTCGCAGGTTTTTGACAACCCCGGCCCCGCGGTAATAGGCCAGGCCCAGTTCGTACTGGGCGTTGACTTCGCCGAGCACCGCGGCGCGACGCAAATGGCGCAAGGCCAGCCGCACATCGCGGCGCACGCCCTGCCCATGCAGCAGGCAATAGCCCAGACTATAAAGCGCATAGGCATCTTCATGCTGGGCGACGGCCTGCTCGAACCAGCGGAAGGCTTCACGGTAATTGCACACCACACCTTCGCCGCGATAGTAGAGATCGGCCAGCGCCAGCTTGGCATCGAACAGCGTCGCCGCGCTGTGATACCAGGTCAGCGCCTGCGTCGGCTCCGCAGCCCCGCCCAAGCCGTGGCGCAGACACTCGGCCAGCATGTAGGCCGCGCGCCGGTGGCCCAGTTCGCCCGCCTTGCGATAGCACAGCCGCGCCCGCGCGGCATCCGCCACCGCGCCATGACCATGGAAATACCGCTCGCCCTCGGCAAACCAGTAACGTTCCAGTTCGTCGAGCGCCGGCTGCCAGCCGTCTTCGGCCGCCTGCTTCAACGCCGCTTCGCCGCGCGCAACATCAACCTGACCGCCGATGCCATACAGCTGGCAGCGTCCCAGTTCGGCCAGTCCGTGCGGCTCACCAGCGACCGCGGCAGCGTGATAGTGCTGTCGTGCCACGGCCGGATCAGCACTCAGCTTGAGTGCGCCCTCGCCATGCTCATGACATTCGCCCAGCCAGACATGGGCGGCAACTTCTCCACCATCGGCGGCACGGCGATACCAGGCCAGCGCGAGGCGCTTGTTCTCTTCGATGCCCTCGCCCCAGCGATAGCAGTGCCCGAGCTTCAGTTGGGCTCGCGCATGCCCCTGTCGGGCAGCGGCACGCCACCAGCGCACCGCTTCTTCGAGATCGCGCTCCAGGTGGGCGCGGCCGGCGGCATACGCTTCGGCCAGTTCAAACTCGGCCTCGCGGTTGCCCCGCTCCGCCGCGCGCCGATACCAGGCCAGACCGACCGCCGGGTCGGGCGTGACGCCGAAGCCGAAGGTGGTGCATTGGCCGAGCAGGAACATCGCCCCGGCGACACGCTTTCTGGCCGCGGCGCGAAACCAGGTCACCGCTTCGGCGTGATTGACGGCTGTGCCTTCGCCGGCATAGAGGCACAACCCGAGAGAGAACATCGCCGGTGCAACGTCATCCAGTGCCGCCACGCGCCAGAGGCGCACCGCCTCGCTACGGTTTTCTTCCACGCCACGACCAAAGAAATGGCAGCGCGCCAGCAGGTCGGCGGCGCGGCCCGCGCGGCCAGAATTGTGCTCGCTGGCAAGCGTCAGCCAGCGGACAGCCTGCGCAAAATCACGCGGCAGATATTGCCCCAGATAGAGCAGCCGCCCCAGCCAGTACTGGGCCAGATGACTGCCCTGCTCGGCCGTCTTGTGTAGGAGTTCGCTGCCGCGCGTGACGTCGGCGCTGACCCCGTGGCCGCGCAACAGGCAAAGCGCCAACCAGGCCATGCCGCGACTGTCCGCCGCGTCGGCAGCATGCTCGAACAGGCGTGCCGCCTCGGCGTAATCCTTCGGCAGACCCATGCCGTGATAGAGCAACCAGCCCAGCACCGCCTCGCCGGCCGGAGATTTCTTCTCCGCGCTTTGCGTCGCCCAGTTCACCGCATCGGCCACCGACTTCGGCAATCCCTCGCCGACGGCTGAGCGCCAAGCCAGTTCCGCCTGGGCGGCAGCATTGCCGCCTTGCGCCATGCGCTGCAACTCGGCAAGCGGCACGGCACGCCAGAATTCGTCGGCATGGCCGAGCAGTTCCAGTCCCTGCGCCACACCGCGTTCGACCAGGCTGCTTTCCAGTACCTCGCGAAACAAACCGAGCAGGGCGGGTGGCCCAAGGGGAATCAATTGCATGCAATTCATCCACAACAAAACGGAGCGGCAAGCATACGACTTCCCACAGAGTGGTCTTATCCACAAAAACTGTGGAAAAGTCTGTGAGTCTCTTGCGCATGAACGCGCTAAGTGGCCATCCACAAAGGACTTTTGTTACTCCGTGTCAAAACTGTACAAAATGTTTTTATTTATTTATCAATAGGTTACACGGTGCAATCAGGCTTGCCGGGTAGCTGTTTCAGCAATTTCCCGAAAAATTGGCCTGTTGTGGATGAGGTAACATCGGCGCCAGACATAGGTCGACCAATTTATTGCTGTAACGCACCATCAAGAACCCCATGCCCGCAGATATCCTCACCGTCAGCGAACTCAACCGCCAAGCGCGCCTGTTGCTGGAGCAGCGCTTCCCGTTGCTGTGGGTGAGCGGTGAAATATCCAACCTGACGCGCGCGGCTTCCGGTCATGTGTACTTTTCGCTGAAGGACAGCCAGGCGCAGGTGCGCTGCGTCATGTTCCGCTCACGCGCCCAGCTCCTGCCGTGGCAACTTGAAAACGGCCAGCAGGTCGAGGTACAGGCGCTCGTCACGCTTTACGAGGCGCGCGGCGACTTCCAGCTCAACGTCGAGGCCATGCGGCGTGCCGGAGTCGGCCGCCTGTATGAACTGTTCGTGCGCCTGCGCGAAAAGCTCGCCGGCGAAGGCCTGTTCGATGCCGCCAGGAAACGCGAATTGCCGCGCTTTCCGCGCCGCGTCGGCATCGTCACCTCGCCGCAGGCGGCCGCCCTGCAGGATGTGATCGCCACCTTTTTGCGCCGCGCGCCGCATGTCGAACTGATCATCTATCCCACCCTGGTGCAAGGTGCGGCAGCACCTGCCGCCATCGTCGCCGCGCTAGCCAGGGCCACCGCGCGCAACGAATGCGACGTCCTGCTCATCGTGCGCGGCGGCGGCAGCATCGAAGACCTCTGGGCCTTCAACGACGAGGCCGTGGCGCGCGCCATCGCCGCTCATTGCGGCATATCGCCAGCGCCGACTTCTGCCGGCGTCGTCCCGCCGGCAATTCCCATAATTGCCGGCATCGGCCACGAAACCGACCTCACCATCGCCGATTACGTTGCCGACCGCCGTGCTGCCACGCCAACCGCCGCAGCGGAACTGGCGAGCGCCGGCTGGTTCGCCGCCACCCAGGAACTCGCCGAACTGGCCAAGAGCCTGCGCCACACCATGCAACTGAAAATCGAGGCCCGCATGCAGGCGGTCGACCGCCTTGCGCTGCGCCTCATTCATCCCGCCCAGCGGCTTGCCGCCAGCCGCCAGCGCCTCGAACTGCTTGGCCGGCGCCTGCACACGGCCGGGCAACTGACAGCCCGGCGCGAAGCCCTGGCCAAGCTGCAGTTGCGCCTTGCCCGTGCCCGTCCCGTATTGCAGCCCGCCCACCAGCATCTCGACCGGCTGACGCGCCGGCTACGACAGGCCATGATCACGCTGACCGCCGCCCAGCGTGACCGGTTGACCCGCTGCAGCGGCGCACTGGCGGCACTATCACCCACCGCCACGCTGCAGCGCGGCTACAGCATCACCCATGACAATGCCGGCCGGATCGTCCGCGACGCGGCCCAGCTCGCTGCCGGAGATAAGGTACGCCTGCAATTCGCCGTCGGCGCCGCAATCGCCGTGGTAGCCAATGTCGATGAAACGCAATCGACCGGGAACTTGTAATACCCGGTTCCATCCCCATACTTATGGGGCATCATTGACCCAAAAACAGGAGAACAACATGGAACATGCACTACCCGCCCTGCCCTACGCAATGGACGCCCTTGCACCGCACATGTCGAAGGAAACCTTCGAGTACCACTATGCCAAGCACCATCAGGCCTATGTCACCAACCTCAACAACCTGATCAAGGGCACCGAGTACGAAGCCCTTGACCTCGAAGCCATCGTCAAGAAGGCCCCGGCCGGCGGCATCTACAACAACGCCGCGCAGGTGTGGAACCACACATTTTTCTGGAACTGCATGAAGCCGAATGGCGGCGGTGCACCCACCGGCGCGCTGGCCGATGCCATCAACAAGAAGTGGGGCTCGCTCGACGAGTTCAAGAAGGCCTTCCAGACCTCCGCCGTCGGAAATTTCGGCTCGGGCTGGACCTGGCTGGTGAAGAAGGCCGACGGTTCCGTCGACATCGTCAACATGGGCGCCGCCGGCACCCCGCTGACCACCGGCGACAAGGCGCTGCTGTGCGTCGATGTCTGGGAACACGCCTACTACATCGACTACCGCAACATGCGTCCCAAGTTCGTCGAGACCTTCCTCGGCAACCTGGTCAACTGGGATTTCGTGGCAAAGAACTTCGGTTAATTTTCTTCAGCCGAAAAAAAACGGGCACCTCATGAGGGTGCCCGTTTTGCGTTGACGGATTGATCGGCTCAGCCTGCCAGCACCTTGTCGAGCGCTTTTTCCAGCGTCGCCACCGTGCGGTCGACGGCATAGAGCTTGTCGAGCCCGAACAGGCCAACGCGGAAGCTGCGGAAATCGGCCGGTTCGTCGCATTGCAAGGGCACCCCGGCGGCGCTTTGCAGGCCTTGGGCAACGAATTTTTTGCCTGACTGGATCTCCGGGTCGTCGGTGTAGCAGACGACCACCCCGGGCGCCTCGAAGCCCGGCGCAGCGACACTCTTGAAACCGCGCGCGGCCAGCAGCTTGCGCACCTTGGCGCCGAGTTCGCTCTGCGCCGTACGCAGTTTCTCGAATCCATAAGCTTCGGCTTCCAGCATCACCTTGCGCAAGGCCACGAGCGCATCGGTCGGCAGCGTGGCGTGGTAGGCATGGCCGCCCTTTTCGTAAGCCTGCATGATCTGCAGCCATTTCTTGAGGTCGGCGGCAAAACTGGTGCTGGTCGTCGCCTCCATGCGCTTCAGCGCCTCGGCGCCAAGGCAGACCAGCGCGCCGCAGGGCGGCCCGCTCCAGCCCTTTTGCGGTGCGGTCACCAGGATATCGACGCCGATATCGGCCATATCCACCCACAGCGCACCGGACGCCACGCAGTCGAGCACGAACATGCCGCCAACCGCATGCACCGCATCCGCCACGGCGCGCAGATAGGCGTCGGGCAGCAGCATGCCGGAGGCGGTTTCGACATGCGGTGCGAACACCAGGTCGGGTTTTTCGGCGCGAATCGTCGCGACCACCTCTTCGAGCGGGGCCGGGGCGAAGGGAGATTGCGGCGCATCGGCCATCCGCCGCGCCTTCAGCACCGTGGTCGCGGCGGGGATCGAGCCCATCTCGAAAATCTGGCTCCAGCGATAACTGAACCAACCGTTGCGGATCACCAGGCATTTGCGGCCGGTGGCAAACTGACGTGCCACCGCTTCCATGCCAAAGGTGCCGCCGCCCGGCACGATCACCGCCGCCTCGGCGTGATAGACAGCCTTGAGGATGCGGGATATTTCGCGCATCACGCCCTGAAAAGCGGCGGACATATGGTTCAGCGAACGGTCGGTATAAACGACCGAGTATTCAAGCAATCCATCAGGATCGACATTGGACAGCAGACCGGGCACCTTGGCCTCCTAGAATATTGTTGTTGGAAATCGCGAGACTAGCATAGCCGACCGCCAAAGTCGGTGCTGGCGGGACGGCGCATATAATCCACGCATGCCAAAACCGCTCATTCCCCGCACCGACCTGCTGCGCCGCTGGCTTTCCGTGCTGGTGCGCGGCATGCATCTGGTTGCGGTGATCGCCTTCGGCGCGGCGCTGTTCGGAGCCCCGCTGGATCATCTGGGCGGCGTCGGCCGGCTCGCCGCCGCCGTGACGGTTACCGGCGTGGCGATGTTCGCACTCGACATCTGGCGCAAGCCGAGTCATCTGCTCGAGGTGGCCGGTGTCGGCGTGCTGGCCAAATTGCTGCTGGTGGGCTGGATGATGTTCGACAGTGCACCGCGCCTGACGCTGTTCTGGATTATCGTCGTCTGGTCGGCACTGTTTTCCCACGCTCCGGCCACGTTCCGGCACGCCCGCCTCTTCGGGTCGCGCCCGTAGCTGTTGTCACCCAGACAGTACCGGCAAGCAAATTGGAACAACCCTTTCTGTTGATCATCGCCAGTTCGCTGGTCATCGGCCTGGTGGGTGGCTTCGTCATGCATCGCTCAGACTTCTGCGTGACGGCGTCGTTTCGCGACATGTTCCTGTTTCGCGACTTCTTCCTGATGCGCCAGATGATCCTGCTGGTCGTTGCCAGCATGGCCTTGTTCGAACTGGGGCGACTCGGCGGCATCATCACGATTTACCCCTTTCCGCTACTCGGCCCTCCCTCGCTGGCCAATGCCATCGGCGGCTTTCTCTTCGGCATCGGCATGGTGCTGGCCGGCGGTTGCGTCTGCGGCAGCCTGTTCAAGCTCGGTGCCGGCAGTGTCGCCAGCTTGCTGGCAGTCATCGGCATGATTGTCGGTGCAACGGTTTACGCCGAGATTCATCCACAGTGGAGCGCCTTTGCCCGGTCGACCGTGCTGGTGGAAAACGCCATCACCCTGCCGCAATGGCTGGACCTGTCACCCACCACGCTGCTGCTGCCGTTGGTTGTGCTGGGCGGTTTCTGGCTCAGCCGTCAATTTCGCGCCGGGCGCATGGTGCGTCGCGCCTTCGCCGCCGGTCATCTGGCGCCTTGGCAGGCGGCGCTGATCCTCGCCCTGCTCGGCTTTATCTCCTATGTATTGATCGGCATGCCACTGGGTATCACGGCCACCTATGCCAAGATTGGCGCCAGCATCGAGTCGCTGTTCGCGCCCGGGTATGTGCAGAGTCTGGCTTACTTTTCATTGCAACCCCTTGATTACACACCACCCTTCGCCGACCAGGCGATCCGCGGCGGGCCGGGCCCGCAACTCGATGCCATCGCCGCCATTCAGTATCCGCTGGTTCTGGGCATCATCCTGGGCGCCTTGGGTTCGGCGTTGTGGCTGGGCGAATGGCGCCCATACTGGCGCGTGCCGCCACGGCAGATAATGTCGGCACTGATCGGTGGCCTGCTGCTGGGCCTGGCGTCACGCATGGTGCCGTCTTGCAACGTCTGGCACCTGTGGGGCGGCGTACCGATCCTCGCCATGCAGAGCCTGCTGTTCCTCGTCGGGCTCCTGCCGGGCACCTGGGTTGGCGCGCAATTATTGACCCGCTTCGTGGTACGCTAACGGCATTATGATGCACACTATTGATATCGACATCCGCGGCCAGGTCTGCCCCTCCTGCCTGCTGCTGACGCTCCGGGAAATCAACGGCAATAGTACGGCAATCCGCGCCGGCAGCGCCGATGTCGTAGTGGTAACGGATGACCGGCAAGCCACTGCCACCATTCCCGCCACAGCCGAGCGCATGGGCTTTTGCACCGAGGTCGAACGTTGTGATGGCGCCTACCGCATCCGCATCTTCGGTAGCCCCTGAATGCAGCCAGTTCCTACCGCGGATACCGTCGGCAACGCCGAACTGATCCGCTACATCCGCGCCAAGATCGACCAACTGCTCGTGGTGATGGGCTCGCTGCCGCTGCGCCCCGAGGAACTCGACGATACACAACTGATAGCGCTCGACCCGATCGGCATCATCGCCGACTCTTTCGCTGAGGTCATTGCCCATCTGAATGCCACTAACAAGCGACTCGACCTTGCCCGGAACGAGATCCGCACCATCCTCGACACCCTCGGCGCAGCTGTGGTCGTGCTCGATCTCGACGACCACGTCGAGGACTGCAACCGGCTCGCCCTCGACTGGTTTTTTGGCGGTGGCGACCGGGACTTGGTGCTCGGCCATCCCGCCACGGAGGTGTGCACCTGCGCCGCCGCGCTCGGCGAAGTCCGCTCCCGTGCCGATGGCTCCAGCCACACCACCAGCATCCATGGCCGGGATGTGCAGGTGGTCGCCTCGAAGATCTGTGACGATGCCGGTCAGCATGCCCAGACGGTCATGTTGTTTACCGACATCGGCGAGCAAAAGACCATCGAGCGCCATCTGCAATTGTATGCAGAAGTATTCAGCCATATCGGCGAGGGCATCATGATCACCGATGCCGACAACCGCATCATCGAGATCAACGATGCGGTATCGCGCATCACCGGCTACGCACGCGACGAACTGATCGGCGAGAAACCGGGCAAGCTCAAGTCCGGCCTGCACGAACCCACGTTCTACGCCGGGATATGGCGCACCCTGCGCGCGCAGGGATATTGGCAAGGCGAAATGTTTGACCGCACCCGCGATGGCCATGTTGTACCACTGCTGCAGACCATCAGCGAAGTGCGCAATGCCGACGGCCAACTCACCCATCGCATCGCCGTGATGGCCGACATCTCCTCAATGAAGGAAGCCCAGACCCGACTCGATTTTCTCGCCCACCACGACGTCCTTACCGCACTGCCCAACCGTCTGCTGTTCAGCGATCGCCTGCACCATGCCATCGAACGCGCCCAGCGCGACAAGTTGGCCCTGGCGCTGTTATTCATCGATCTGGACCGGTTCAAGAACATCAATGACAGCCTGGGGCACCATGTCGGCGACCTGCTGCTGATTGAAGCCTCGCGTCGGCTCAAGAGCCTGGCGCGCCGCGCCGACACCGTCGCACGCTTCGGCGGCGATGAATTTGTCGTGCTGATGGAAAGCGGCGCCACGCATGATTCAGCGACCCGTCTTGCCGATAAAATTGTCGTTGCCTTCAAACAGCCGTTCACGGTCACCGGCACTGAATTGCACATTGGTTGCAGCATCGGCATCACGCTTTACCCGGATGATGGTACCGATGCCGTCAGCATGCTCAAGAACGCCGATGCCGCCATGTACCGCGCCAAGGAATCTGGCCGCGACGGACACTATCGCTACACGGCGGAGCTGTCGGCTGCCACCAATAGCAAGTTCGAACTCGACAATGCGCTGCGCGCCGCAGTGCGCGACGGCGCCTTCGAACTGCACTACCAGCCCATCGTTGACATCAAGCGCGGCGAGGTGATCGCCTGTGAAGCCCTGCTGCGCTGGCCACAGGCCCCTGCCGGGGCACGCACCCCGGACCTGTTCGTCCCGGTGGCCGAGGAAACCCGCCTGATCGTGCCCCTTGGACACTGGGTGGTGCGCGAGGCGCTCGCCCGCATGAAAGCATGGCAGGCAGAAGGTTTGTATCTCGACTACATCTCGGTCAATATTTCCGCCGTACAGATGGCCCAGCCCGACTTCCCCGACAGCATCATCGCGCTGCTGCTGGAAAGCGGCGTAGCCGGTCACCATTTGCAGATCGAGCTGACCGAGAACGTGCTGATGGGCAATATCGATCTCTGTTCATGGGTGCTCACCCAGTTGCGCGAACATGGCATCCGCACCGCCATCGACGATTTTGGTACCGGCTATTCTTCGCTCGCCTACCTTAAGCGCTTGCCGATCGATAATCTCAAGATCGACCGCTCCTTCATCCGCGACATCCCGGAGGACCCCAACGACTGCGCCATCGCCGCCGCCGTCGTCAGTCTGGCCAGAACCCTGGGCATGGATACCATCGCCGAGGGCATCGAAACAATGGAGCAGCAAAACTATCTGGCGCGCATCGGCTGCGACAAGGTGCAGGGCTATCTGCATTCGCGGCCCCTGCCGGCGGCTGATTTTGTTGCCTACGTCCGCCAGCATCGATGACCGTGGTGCCTTCTCCCTAGCGCGCCTGCGGGGCACGTTCGATGCCACCGATGGCATCGCCTGGTTTGAGGCCGCGCCGGGCGAACCAGCCGACGTTCATTTCCAGCGCATAGCGGGCGGGTCTCGCCGCGCAATGGTTATCCTCGCTGTGCGGCTGCATGTCGGCAACGTTGATGATGCGGCCATCAGCATCGAGGAAAGCGACCGAGAGCGGCAGGAAGGTGTTCTTCATCCACATGCAGTGCCGTTCGGTTTCGGTAAAAACGAACAGCATGCCGCGCTGTTGCGCCATCGCGCGGCGCTGCATGAGACCCTGGCTGCGCGTTTGCGGCGTGTTTGCCACTTCGGCTTCGATGCGATGGAAACCCGCCTGCAACTCCATGATCGGCAAACCCTGCGCCGCTGCCAATGCCGCAAACAGCAAAGCGCCCAGCGTCACCAGAAAATGAAATCCTTGCTTCATTTTTTGCAGCCTCCACCATAACGATTGCAAAAGCGCAATGCCTCTGGATACGGAAAGAAGTCGCAGATGACGCCACGCCGGATCTCTTCTTGCGCCGCCTGCCAGAACCCGGCATTGAGCAGGTCGGCATGGTGGCGCATGAAAGCAGCACGAACTTTCGGCGAGGTCAGCAGGAAAAAGGCAAATTCCTCGGGGAAAATGTCATTCCTGCCCACTGAATACCAGGGCTCGCCCGACATTTCAGCTTCCTCATTGGGAGCCGGCGGAATGCGGCGGAAGTTGCAGTCGGTCATGTATTCGATTTCGTCGTAATCGTAAAACACGATGCGTCCGTAACGGGTGACGCCAAAGTTCTTCCACAGCATGTCGCCGGGAAAAATGTTGGCAATGGCCAGTTCGCGGATGGCGTTGCCATATTCGATGACGACCTGTTCAAGCAGGTCGTCGCGCCCGGCCTTTTCGGTGCGTTCGAGGTAAAGGTTGAGTGGCTCCATGCGGCGTTCGATGTAAAGGTGCTTGATGACCAGATCGTCGCCGTCTTCTTCGAGCAAAGACGGCACCTGCTGGTACAACTCCTCCAGCAGGCCCGGGGCAAAGCGGTTCCGCGGCAGGGCAACGTGCGAGTATTCCAGCGTGTCGGCCATCCGGCCAACCCGGTCGACCTGTTTCACCAATTGATATTTTCGTTTCACCGTCGCGTGATCGACTTCCTTGCTCGCACCGAACACATCCTTGATCACCTTGAAGACGTAGGGATAGGACGGCAGGGTGAACACCAGCATCACCAGACCGCGGATGCCCGGCGCGACAATGAACTGGTCGGCGGAATGGTGCAGATGGGAAATCAGGCCGCGATAGAAAGCCGTCTTGCCCTGTTTCCCCAAGCCCAGCATTGAATACAGTTCGGCACGCGGCTTGTGCGGCATGATGGAACGCAGAAACTGGATGGTGTTGGCGGGCACCGCCATATCGACCATGAAATAGGCCCGCGACAACGAAAACAGCACGCCGATCAAACCCGGATCGAGCAGGATGCAGTCGAGGGTCAGTTTGCCTGCGGCATCGTGCAGCACCGGCACCGCAAACGGATACTCAATCGAGCCATTCACCGCCTTGCCGATGACGTAGGCCCCCTTGTTACGGTAAAAGGCGGCAGAGAGCACCTGAATCTGGAAATTCACCTCGCGGCGCGGCATTTCGCCAAGATGCGCATTGACCGCGCAGCGCAGATGTTCGATGTCGCGATCGAGATCGGCAAATTCGCGTTGCCAGTCGAAATCGAGAAATATGCGCTTGAGGGATTCGCGGAAGCCTGTCTCGTTGGGGTAATAACAACGATAACAGGGCGGATCGGACTCGATGTACTCGGTCGAAATGGCCGGCCGCACAAAGATGAAATCGTTGTGAAAATAGGTACGGTGCAGGATTTTGCAGAACACCGAATTGAAAAAGGTTTCGGCAAGTTCCGGCTGGCTGTGGTTGGTCAGCAAACCGATGTAATAAAGCTTGGCCTGCTGCCAGATGACATCATCGACCGTCTCGGCATTGAATTCGCGATGCAGGCGCTCGGCGGTCTCGACGACACGATCATCGTAAAACTGGATGCGTTCCCTGACCGCCTGCTGAACGCCCAGCCAGTCGCCCTGCTCGAAGCGCGTCTTCGCGCCTGCCGAACTTTCGCGGAAGCGTCGGTAATGCTTGTTGAAACCCTCGATCAGGGTTTTGGCGATCAACAGTGCTCTGGCGCTTGCGGAGGTGTCGGCTCCCATCTCTAAATTTACCGATATCACCATGATATTCCTATATTTTTACAGTAATTCAGCATTGGCTCGATTCTAACATTCGATGTAAGCGATGATTCGGCCGGGAGCCCGGTTTTCGGGGATAATGGATGGGTTTGGCCCGCACTGATAGCAGGCCGGCAAAGCAACAAAACACGCGCCACAAGCGCGCGCCCCTTCCAATCTATTCTGGAGCAGGCTATGAGCAATTCGCACATCAAGGTCCCCACCGCAGGACAAAAAATCGTCGCCGGACAACCCGTCCCGGAAAACCCCATCATTCCCTTCATCGAAGGCGATGGCATTGGCGTGGATATCACGCCGGTAATGCAGGCCGTGGTCGACGCGGCAGTCGCCAAGGCTTACGGCGGCAAGAAGAAGATTTCCTGGATGGAAGTGTATGCCGGCGAGAAATCCACCCGCCTCTACGGCCCGGACGTCTGGATGCCCGAAGAAACCCTGAACGCCTGCAAGGAATATTCCGTCTCGATCAAGGGGCCGCTCACCACACCCGTCGGTGGCGGCATCCGCTCGCTCAACGTCGCGTTGCGCCAGGAACTCGACCTCTACCAGTGCGTGCGCCCGGTGCGCTATTTCAAGGGCATCCCCTCGCCACTCAAGGATCCGAGCAAGACCGACATGGTGATCTACCGCGAGAACACTGAGGATATCTACGCTGGCATCGAATGGGCGGCCGAATCCGATGGCGCCAAAAAGATCATCAAGTTCCTGCAGGATGAAATGGGTGTCAAGAAGATCCGTTTCCCGAATACCTCGGGGATCGGCATCAAGCCGGTATCGCGGGAAGGCACTTCGCGTCTGGTGCGCGCCGCGATCAAGTACGCCATCGCCAATGACCGCAAGAGCATTACCCTGGTGCACAAAGGCAACATCCAGAAATACACCGAGGGCGCTTTCCGCGACTGGGGTTACGAAGTGGCGCAGAAGGAATTCGGCGCCCAGTTGATTGATGGCGGTCCGTGGTGCAGTTTCAAGAATCCCCAGACCGGTCGCGAAATCATCATCAAGGATGTGATCGCCGATGCCTTCCTGCAGCAGATCCTGCTGCGACCGGCCGAATACGACGTGATCGCCACCCTCAACCTGAACGGCGACTACATCTCCGACGCGCTCGCCGCGCAGGTGGGCGGCATCGGCATCGCCCCGGGCGCCAACATTTCCGACCAATATGCAGTGTTCGAGGCCACCCATGGCACGGCACCGAAATATGCCGGCAAGGACTATGTGAATCCGGGCTCGCTGATCCTTTCAGCCGAAATGATGTTGCGTCACATGGGCTGGACGGAAGCCGCCGACCTGATCATCAAGTCGATGGAAGCCGCCATCGCCGACAAGATCGTCACCTACGACTTTGCGCGCCTGATGGAAGGCGCCAAGGAAGTGAAGTGCTCGGCCTTCGGCCAGGCGATGATCGACAGGATGTAACTGTTGGCCCGCCTCCTCCCAGCCTCCCCCTCGCGGGGGAGGTGACTGTGGCTCGCTGCGCTCGTCTGTTACGGGGTGCCTCGTTCAGGCTTGTGAGCGGGTTGCGGCTGGCGCCGCGTGCCGCCTTGCCTTGGGGCGGCCCGGCGGCAAGGCTACAAAAACAGTAGCACCTGCAATAAAAAAAGCCCGCCAATGGCGGGCTTTCACTTTCAGCGCCGACAAAACGAAGTTTCAGTGAAGGGTAACCTTTAGGTTATGCCGTAACTAAAAGTCGGCGCTGGCCAGACGGCGATCAGGCCTTCTGGATGTTTGAAGCCTGCTTGCCCTTGGGGCCCTGCACGACTTCGAAGCTGACTTTCTCGCCCTCTTTCAGGGTCTTGAAGCCCGGCATGTTGATTGCGGAGAAGTGCGCGAACAAGTCCTCGCTGCCATCGTCCGGCGTGATAAAACCAAAACCCTTGGAATCATTGAACCACTTGACGGTACCCGTTGCCATAAAACCTCTTTCATAAAACGTGACACATAACCAGCCGCATTGCTCACCACCTTTCGGTGGAATGCCGCATTACTGGCGACATGTTTGCGTTACAAGTTCTCAACAGCGGAGGGAACCTAAGCGGTGAATCAGAAGACTGATACATACTGCATGTTCACTCGGTACAACTAACAACACTGAGCTGAGGTGGAGCTTGAACCAAACACGTTCGCCTTTTACGCAAATTTATTGCCGACGTCAACGCTTTTCGATGTTGCGCAACAACATTGTCAATTACTCGGCCGAAGTCAGGCAAGGAACCACATCAATTCGGACCTAACCCGAAAGTTAGACTGCGCGGAACTTGGATTTTTGCCCGCTTTTCCCATGATGGTGGCGTTGTTGATTGGTGTTTGATTCGCATTAGAATTAACGCATGGCAACTCGCAAGCAAACGCTCCCCGACGAAGGTGTCGCCCTTGAGCCGGATCGACAACGCATCAAGCCGCCGCCGCTCTACAAAGTGATGCTGCTGAATGACGATTACACGCCGATGGATTTTGTCATCGTCGTCCTGGAAAAGTTTTTTCGGATGCGCCGTGAGCAGGCAACTGTAGTGATGTTGAAGGTACATCGTGATGGCCGTGGGGTGTGCGGTGTATTTCCGCGTGACCTGGCCGTTACCAAGGTTGAGCAGGTGAACGATTTCGCCAAGCGCCACCAGCATCCGCTGGCCTGTGTCATGGAAGAGAATTGAAACAAGCAGTACTTTGAAGAGGTATCGCGATGATCGCCCAGGAACTTGAAGTCAGTCTGCACATGGCCTTTGTCGAAGCGCGACAGAAGCGGCATGAATTCATCACGGTCGAGCATCTATTGCTGGCGCTGCTCGACAATCCTTCCGCAGCCGAAGTGCTGCGCGCCTGTGCCGCCGACATCGAAAGCTTGCGCCGCGAGGTGGCAGGCTTCATCGACCAGCACACCCCCACCGTGGCCGGCGACAGCGAGATCGATACCCAGCCGACACTGGGCTTCCAGCGCGTGATCCAGCGCGCCATCCTGCATGTGCAGTCTTCGGGCAAAAAAGAGGTGAATGGCGCTAATGTGCTGGTGGCCATTTTCGGCGAGAAAGACTCGCATGCCGTCTACTTCCTCCAAAAACAGGGGGTCTCGCGCCTTGACGTGGTTAACTTCATCTCCCACGGCATCACCAAGGCACCCCAGCCCGGCGGCAAGAGCGAAGAGACACCCGAACCCGAAGCCGAGGCACAGCAGCAAAGCAGCGCACTCGACAATTTCACACAAAACCTCAACCAGTTGGCGCTCACCGGCAAGATCGATCCGTTGATCGGCCGCGAAAAAGAACTCGAGCGCGTCATACAGACCCTCTGCCGCCGCCGCAAAAACAACCCGCTGCTGGTCGGCGAGGCCGGCGTCGGCAAGACCGCCATCGCCGAAGGCCTGGCCTTGCGCATCGCCGCGAACCGCGTGCCGGAAATCCTCTCCGGCGCCACCGTGTATGCGCTGGATATGGGCGCGCTGCTGGCCGGCACCAAATATCGCGGCGATTTCGAGCAACGCCTCAAGGCGGTGCTCAAGCAATTGATCGACGACCCACACGCCATTCTCTTCATCGACGAGATTCATACCCTGATCGGCGCCGGCGCGGCTTCGGGCGGCACGCTCGACGCGTCGAATCTGTTGAAGCCGGCGCTCTCCTCCGGCACGGTGAAGTGCATCGGCGCCACGACCTACAACGAGTTTCGCGGCGTGTTCGAGAAAGACCATGCCCTGTCGCGCCGCTTCCAGAAAATCGACGTTGAGGAACCGAGTGTCGATGAAACGGTGTCGATCCTGCGCGGCCTCAAGACGCGCTTCGAAGAGCATCACGGCATCAAGTACTCGGCCGCCGCCATCACCAACGCCGCCGAGCTTTCCGCCAAATACATCACCGACCGTCACCTGCCGGACAAGGCCATTGACGTCATCGACGAGGCCGGCGCCGCGCAGCGCATCCTGCCCAAGTCGAAGCAGAAGAAAGTCATCGGCAAGCTCGAGATCGAGGAGATCGTCGCCAAAATCGCCCGCATTCCGCCGCAGCATGTCTCGGCCGACGACCGCTCGGCGCTGAAAAATCTCGACCGCGACCTGAAGAGCGTAGTGTTCGGCCAGGACCCGGCCATCGACGCACTGGCCCGGGCGATCAAGATGTCGCGCTCCGGCCTCGGCAGCCCCGTCAAGCCGATCGGCAGCTTCCTGTTTTCCGGCCCGACCGGCGTCGGCAAGACCGAGGTCGCGCGGCAACTCGCCTACTGCATGGGCATCGAACTGATCCGCTTCGACATGTCGGAATACATGGAACGCCATGCCGTCAGCCGCCTGATCGGTGCGCCGCCGGGCTATGTCGGCTTTGACCAGGGCGGACTACTGACCGAGGCCGTCACCAAGAAACCCCATGCCGTGCTGCTGCTCGACGAGATCGAGAAGGCCCACCCGGATGTCTTCAACATCCTGTTGCAGGTGATGGACCACGGCACGCTGACCGACAACAACGGTCGCAAGGCCGATTTCCGCAATGTCGTTATCGTCATGACCACCAACGCCGGCGCCGAGGCGCTGCAAAAGACCAGCATCGGCTTCACGTCCAACAAGCAGGCCGGCGACGAGATGGCCGACATCAAGCGCACGTTCTCTCCCGAGTTCCGCAACCGCCTCGATGCCATCATTTCCTTCAAGGCGCTCGATAACGAGATCATTCTGCGCGTGGTCGACAAGTTCCTTATGCAGCTCGAAGGCCAGTTGCACGAGAAGAAGGTTGAGGCGATCTTCACCGATCACCTGCGCGCCTGGCTGGCCGAAAAGGGTTTCGACCCGCTGATGGGTGCGCGCCCGATGGCACGGCTGATCCAGGACACCATCCGCTCTGCCCTGGCCGACGAACTGCTGTTCGGACGTCTCGCGCAAGGTGGCAAGGTGACCATCGACCTGGATGACGACAGCGGCAAGGTCATGCTCGGCTTCGAGGAGAAATCCCCCGCCACACCGGCCGATCACCCGCTTTAAGGACTCGCGCATGGCACTATCGACAGCCGACCTTTGCGACGCGCACGAAGACCTGCTGAATGATGGTCAATTGCGCGTAGTCGAATCGATGTTCGGAAGTTACGGCGAACGTGAAGCCTTTAATGGCCCGATTGCCACGCTCAAGCTGTTCGAGGACAACGGCCTGGTCCGCCAGGCGCTGGAAGGCCCGGGCAACGGCCGCGTACTGGTGATCGACGGCGGCGGCAGCCTGCGCCGTGCCCTGGTCGGCGATCAGCTGGCCGCGCTGGCGCTGAAAAACGGCTGGGGCGGCATCGTTGTCAATGGCTGCATCCGCGATTCGCGGATGCTTGCCACCATGGACATCGGCGTCCTCGCGCTGGACACCCATCCGCAGAAAACGGCCAAGAAAGGCCAGGGGGAAAGTGACGTTGCGGTGACCTTCGGCGGCGTCACCTTCCGTCCGGGCGAATGGCTATACGCTGACGAAGACGGCGTCCTCGTCAGCTCAGTAGCCCTCCTCTCCCAGCCTCCCCTCAAGGGGAGGTGACGGTTGCTCGCTACGCTCGTCTATTACGGGGAGCGTTGTTGTTGGCCGTGGTGCGGATTGCGGCTGGCGCCGCGTGCCGCCTTGCCTTGGGGCGGCCCGGCGGCAAGGCTTCAATTGCGGAGATTTAGATCACTGATGGCGGGAGCCGGTATGGTGCGCACCGCGGGACGGTGCCCGGTGGTTGGCCTTCGTCGCTGGCGGCGCGCTTCTCGATGTGGTGCCATGGGCCTTGCCCGGGGATGTCGTCTGCCGCGCACCCCTTGAAGTACGGGGTTTCATGATCGGTTCGGCCTTGATGCTCGGGTCGGGCTCGAAGCCCGGCAACATACGCTTTTCGATCTCGCGCTTGAGCAGTTTCTCGATGTCGCGCAACAGCTTGTGCTCGTCGATGCAGACCAGCGAAGTGGCCTCGCCACTGCTGCCGGCACGGCCGGTGCGGCCGATGCGGTGCACGTAGTCCTCGGCCACGTTGGGCAGATCAAAATTGACCACATGCGGCAGTTCGTCGATATCGATGCCGCGCGCGGCGATGTCGGTGGCCACCAGCACATTGGTCTTGAGCCGCTTGAAGTCGTCGAGCGCGCGGGTGCGCTGGCCCTGACTCTTGTTGCCGTGCAAAGCCGCCGCGCTGATGCCTGATTTGGTCAGCCGCTCGGCCAATGCATCGGCGCCGTGCTTGGTGCGGGTGAACACCAGCACCTGGTGCCAGTTGTTATCGCCGATCAGGCGTACCAATAAGTCGCGCTTGCGTTCGCGATCGACGTAATAAAGGCACTGCGTCACGCCTTCCGCCGTCGCGTTACGGCGCGCCACTTCGACACTGACCGGATTGTCGAGCAGGCCCGTCGCCAATGTGCGAATCTCCTCGGAGAACGTGGCGGAAAACAGCAGGCTCTGCTTTTTCTTCGGCAGCAAGGCAAGGATCTTGCGGATGTCGCGGATGAAACCCATGTCGAGCATGCGGTCGGCCTCGTCGAGCACGAGAATCTCGATGCCGGACAAATCGATGTTGCGCTGGTTGATGTGGTCGAGCAGACGCCCCGGCGTAGCGACAACGATGTCGACGCCAGCCCTGAGGGCGCTCGTCTGCGGACCGATACCGACGCCGCCGAAGATCGGCGTCGAGCGCAACGATAAATGTTTGCCGTAGGTGCGCACGCTCTCCTGCACCTGGATCGCCAGTTCGCGTGTCGGCGCCAGCACCAGCGCACGCGGCTTCGAGCGCTTGCTCGACGCGCTGCCTTGAGAGAACAGTTGCAACATCGGCAGAACGAAGCCGGCGGTCTTGCCGGTGCCGGTCTGCGCCGCAGCCATCAGGTCACGGCCGGCAAGCACGACGGGGATAGCCTGAGCTTGAATGGGGGTGGGGGTATCGTAGCCTTGATCGGCAACGGCACGCAGAATCCCGGCATCGAGGCCGAGTTCGGTAAATTTCATGGGGAACTCCTAGAACAGAATCGGCCTCGCGTGCAGAGCACGAACCAGTCTAGGCAGAGACAAATGGGGGTAAAACGCGGAAGGAACAACCAAACGCGATGCGCGGCAGACAGACTGTGGCAGACAACGCGGGGCGGAGTGTAACACCACCCCGCGATATTGGCGCCGTCCCACCAGCGCCGACTTTTAAAACCACCTCCTCAGCAGTCTCGCCGCCGGGCCGCCCCAAGGCGAGACGGTACGCGGCGCAAGCCGCAATCCACACAATAGCTAAGACGGAGTCGCCCGTAACAAACGAGCGCAGCGAGTCAACAGTCACCTCCCCCGCGAGGGGGAGGCTGGGAGGGGGTGGGACATATCAATTCTTTTTCGCCCGCGCCGCCAGGATTTCCAGCATGCGGGCAACATTTTCCGGCTCGATATCCATGCCGAGTTCAAGACCCGGATTCACGGCGATGGAAAAACCCGGCTCCATACGCTCGACAATCCAGGCGAAGTCGGCCAGCAGACCGCCGCTGTAACCAGGCAGATCGGCAATGAATTCCTTGGCGCGGTCCGGGCTGGTGAACAGCACCAGAATAGTCTTTCCTTCTTCATCCTCAATCACCAGCGGCGTCGCCTTGGTAGTGAGCTGGAACCCCTGGATGCCGCTTTCCTTGTCATCCTTGATAGGAATGAAGATTTGCTGGGTCATCAACTCCTGCATGAAGGCATCGCTGTCCAGTTCCCCGTTTATCGCGGCCAGCAGTTTCTTCTCAAGTTCGTTTTTTGCTTCAATGGCTTGATCGCTCATGGATTTTTCCTGAATGGTGTTTTGAACCAGATACATGGGTACGACCTGTGCTAGATTCAATGCAAATCAACTTGAAATACTGCGTCAGCCGACAATCACTGCTGTGGCCAACCGAACCCCACCCAAAAACATTCGAAAAGTGTCACGCCCCAAGCGTTCCGGCAAAACCGGCCTGCCGGCCGGCACGCTGGTGCATCTGGGTGAGCGCAAGATCCCCCATGCGGCGATCGGCCTAATCGAATATGGCGCGGAAGGACTGACAGAAACTCGTTTCGACAGCCTCACCGCTTGCCAGGCTTGCCAGCCAACCGGACCCAAGCTCTGGCTCAATGTGTATGGCCTGCATGAACCGGAGGTAATGCGTGAGATCGGGCGGCGCTTCAATCTGCACCCGCTGGTGCTCGAAGACATTCTCAACACCGACCAGCGGCCGAAGATCGAGGACTACGGCGATTACCTGTTCCTCGTCGCGCGCTTTTTCAATTACGACGCGGCAACCCTGAGCACGACCTCGGAACAGGTCAGCTTCGTCATCGCCAAAGACTTCGTGCTGACCTTCCAGGAACGGCCGACCGGCAGCTTTGATCCGGTGCGCGAGTGGTTGCGCCAGGACAAGGGGCGCATCCGCCAGCTCGGTGTCGACTATCTTGCGTATGCCCTGCTCGACACCCTAGTCGACCGCTACTTCGTCGTGCTGGAGCAAATCGGCGAGCGCAGCGAAGAACTTGAAGAAGGGCTGATCGCCCAACCCGACGCAGCCCTGCTGCACACCCTGCACCAGCTCAAGCGCGAAACGCTGACACTGCGCCGCGCCATCTGGCCACTGCGCGAGGTCATCAACACCCTGCTGCGCAACGACAGCCGCTTCTTCACCGCCGAAACCCAGCTTTACCTGCGCGACATCTACGACCACACGGTGCATCTGATCGAATCGCTCGAAGCGATCCGCGACCTGATTGCCGGCATGCTCGACATCTACCTGTCTTCCATCAGCAACCGCGTCAATCAGGAAGTCCGCGCACTCACCGTCGTGGCCATCATCTTTATGCCGGCGACACTGATCTCCGGCATCTTCGGCATGAACTTCCACAGGATGCCGCTGCTCGACAATCCAGCCGGCTTTCTCTTTGCTATCGGCCTGATGGTCGGCGTGGCGGCCACACTGGGCGCGATCTTCTGGCGCCGCCGCTGGCTCGGCTGAGGCTGTCGCGCGGCAAGCCTCTATATAATCCGCGCCCCGCCATTCTCTCCACTGCAACGGGCAGATAACCATGCACCACGAAACATTCATCACGGGCAAGGATGCCTCGCTCGAAACCTCGATTGCCACCATGCAGCACCGCCTGGCGCAGCTCGGCTTTCACATCGAGGAACGCTCCTGGCTAAATCCCGTCGATGGCATCTGGTCGGTGCATGTGCGCGACCGCGACTGTCCACTGCTGTTCACCAACGGCAAGGGCGCTACGAAGCTGGCGGCGCTGGCCAGCGCGCTCGGTGAATTCTTCGAGCGCCTCGCCTGCAACTATTTCTGGACGCACTACTATCTGGGCGAGGAAATCGCCCAGCGCGACTTCGTGCACTACCCCGGCGAACAGTGGTTTGCGCTGCCGGATGACGGGAGTTGGCCCGCCGGTCTGCTGTCGCCCGAGTTGCAGGACTTCTACAACCCGGAACGCAGCATCGACGCCGCAACACTGGTTGACCTGAATTCCGGCAATGCTGAACGCGGCATCTGCGCCCTGCCCTATGTGCGCCAGCGCGACGACGCCACCATCTGGTTTCCCGTCAACATCATCGGCAACCTGTATGTCAGCAACGGCATGTCAGCCGGCAACACGCCAGCCGAGGCACGCACCCAGGCGCTATCGGAAATATTCGAGCGCCACGTCAAGTTCCGCGTCATCGCCGAAGGCCTGTGCCTGCCGGACGTGCCTGACCAGGTCATTGCCCGTTACCCCCGCATTGCCGCCGGCATCGCGGCACTCGAAGCCGCCGGCTTTGGCATCCTGGTCAAGGATGCCTCGCTGGGCGGCGAATTCCCGGTACTCAACGTCACCCTGCTCAATCCATCCGACCAGGGCTGTTATGCCAGCTTCGGCGCCCATCCGCGCTTCGATGTCGCCCTCGAACGCGCGCTGACCGAACTGCTGCAGGGCCGCGCGCTTGAGGCCCTGGGCGGTTTCCCCGAGCCGGGTTTCGATCTGGAAGAAGTGGCCAGCGCACCCAATCTCGAAATCCACTTCGTCGATTCAAGCGGCATCATCCACTGGAATTTCCTTGGCGACACTCCTGACTTCGCGTTCAGCGACTGGAACTTCAGCACGGCGGATGCGGCCACCGGCCACGACCTCAACTGGCTGGTCGAGAGCATCCATGCCATGGGGCACGACATCCACATCGCCGATTTCGAACAGCTTGGTGTCTATGCTTGTCGGATCATCGTGCCGGGCATGTCAGAGGTCTATCCGGTCGATGATCTCGAATGGGAAAACAGTAGCGCGGGCAATCGCCTGCGCGCGGCGATCCTGAGCCTGCCCGAACTGGACGACGACGCCTGCGCCGACCTGATTGATGCCCTCAACGACAGCGGCATCGACGACCAACGGCTGGTCAGCGCACTCATCGGTCTGGCGGCCGATGCCGGCACGCTCTGGGAAGACCTGCGCGTCGGCGAACTGAAAACCCTATTGGCGCTGGCCTGCGGTGACGAATCGAGCATCCGTGAAGGGCTCGACTGGATCCTGCACTACGAGCAAATCAATGCCGACCGCCGCCGCATCTATCGCTGCGTCGATACCCTGATCCGTTTGGACGACGCGGAACGCGCCGCCGCCTGCGACCTGACGCTGCGCCAGTTGTATGGCGCCGCCGTGGTCGAGCAGGCGGAAGCCCTGCTCGATGGCGAGCAGCGGTTTTTCGCCATTGCCGCACCCGGCCAGGCGCTGCTCGGCTGCGCCATGCATCAGCGCCTGATTGAAGCCTACGGAAAGGTATATCGGAGTCATGAGCTCCCCCCGCAAACCTCGCTACGCTCGGTTCTCCCCCCAGGGGGCCAAGAAACACTTGGGACGGCCCGGCGTGTTTCTTGAAGCGGCGCATGACACTTGACGGCACTGCACCCACCGCACTAGACACGCTGCGCCAGGTTTTTGGCTACCCGGCCTTTCGCGGGCCGCAGGCCGAAATCATCGACCACCTGAGCAGCGGCGGTGACGCGCTGGTGCTGATGCCCACCGGCGGCGGCAAGTCGCTGTGCTATCAGATCCCCCCCTTGCTGCGACCGGGCGTCGGCGTGGTAGTCTCGCCGCTCATCGCACTGATGCAGGATCAGGTCGATGCCCTGCGCCAGGCGGGCGTGCGCGCCGCATTCCTGAATTCATCCCTCGATTACGCGACGGCCAGCGAGACCGAAAGGCAACTGCTGGCGGGCACGCTCGACCTGATCTACGTCGCGCCGGAACGCCTGCTGACCGAACGTTTTCTCGCCCTGCTCGACCGCCTGAACGCCGCCGGCAACCTCGTCCTGTTCGCCATCGACGAAGCGCATTGCGTCTCGCAGTGGGGCCACGACTTCCGCCCCGAATACATCCAGCTTTCCGTCCTGCACGAGCGCTATCCCACCGTGCCGCGCATCGCGCTAACCGCCACCGCCGACGCCCTGACGCGCCGCGAAATCCTCCTGCGCCTCGGCCTCGACAACGCCCGCATCTTCATCTCCAGTTTCGACCGACCGAACATCCGCTACATAGTCGTCGAACGCAGCAACCCCCGGCGCCAGTTGCTCGATTTCCTCGCCACGCACCCCAACGAAGCCGGCATCGTTTACTGCCTGTCGCGCAAGAAGGTAGATGAAACCGCCGCATGGCTGGCAACCCAGGGCATCAACGCGTTGCCCTACCATGCCGGCCTCGACACGACCACGCGCACCCGGCATCAGCAGCGCTTTGTGCGCGAGGACGCCATCGTCATCGTCGCCACCATTGCCTTCGGCATGGGCATCGACAAGCCCGACGTGCGCTTCGTCGTCCATCTCGACCTGCCGAAGAGCCTTGAAGCCTACTATCAGGAAACCGGCCGTGCCGGCCGCGACGGCGAACCGGCCGAAGCCTGGATGACCTACGGCCTCAACGACGTGATGATCCATCGCCTGCGCATCGACGAATCGGAAGCCGGCGAAGAGCAGAAACGCATCGAACGGGGCAAGCTCGACGCCCTGCTGGCCTGGTGCGAAACCGCCGAATGCCGGCGCACGCGCCTGCTGGCCTATTTTGCCGAAACCCGGGACGAGCGCTGCGGCAACTGCGACACCTGCCTCGAACCGCCGGAACTGTGGGACGGCACCATGGCCGCGCAAAAAGCCATGTCCGCCATCCTGCGTACCGGCCAGCGTTTCGGCGCTGGTCACCTGATCGACCTGTTGCGCGGCAAGAACACCCCACGCATGCAACAGCTTGGCCACACTGACCTGCCCACCTTCGGCGTTGGCGCCGATACCGACGAGGCCGGCTGGCGTTCGGTCTTCCGCCAGTTGCTGGCCGGTGGGCTGCTGCACGCCGATGCAGAAGCCTACGGCGCCCTCAAGCTCACCGCGGCGGCGCGCCCCGTGCTGAAGGGAGAAAGCGTGCTGCAGCTGCGCCGCCAGATCGCCAGGCACGGTGGAAAGTCGGCGCTGGTGAGACGGCGCAAAAGTTCAACCGAAGCACCTGCCAACAGTCACCCGGGCATTGTCGAGGACCTGCGCACCTGGCGCGCCGCAGAAGCCAAAGCGCAAGGCGTCCCCGCCTATGTCATCCTGCACGACAAAACCCTGCACGAACTCGCCAGCCGCCAGCCGGCCAGCCCGGAGGACCTGCTCGACGTTCCCGGCATCGGCGCGGCCAAGGCCGCCCGCTATGGCGCGGCGCTGCTGGAACTGATCGCGATGTCTCAAAACTGATTATCGGACTTCATTACCCGGATTCATTGACAATTGTAAATTTACAATATACAGTCTGCCAATGATCAAGTCATTCCAGCACAAAGGTCTTGAACAGTTCTTTCGGCACGGCAGCAAAGCCGGCATACAGCCGGCGCATGCCAATAAACTCAGGCTGCAACTGGGTATGCTTGATACAGCGAAGCAACCAGCCGACATGGGCCTGCCCGGCTGGAAGTTACACCCTCTGACAGGCAAGCTCGCAGGACACTGGACGGTATGGGTCAATGGCAACTGGCGCCTGACCTTTGCCTTTGAAGATGGCGACGCCATCCTGGTCGACTATCAGGACTACCATTGAGGTAACGAACAATGACGAGAATGCATAACCCTCCGCACCCGGGCGAAGTTCTCCGGGATGGGGTATTCACAGACACAGACATCACCGTGACCGGTTTTGCCGAACGCCTCGGCGTCACCCGGGTGATGCTTTCCCGCGTACTCAACAAGAAAGCTGGCATCAGCGCTGACATGGCGGTGCGCCTCGCAACTGCGCTCGGCACCAGCCCGGAAACATGGCTTCACATGCAAGCCAATTACGATCTCTGGCAAGCAGAAAAGTCACTCAAGCACGAAGTCGCGAAGATTCGCCCGTTGAAATTGGCGGCGTAAAAATAGCACCGTATTCCCGTGCTGCACTTCTGCTAGGCTTCCGGCTTCGTTACTCCACGAACCCACACCATGCGCCTTTCCACCCTCTACACCGCACACGGCGAGGAAGCCGCCGTAGTCACACCCGCCGGCCTGGTGCCGGTACGCGCCATCAACGCCCACCTCGGCTGCAACTGGCCGCTCGACCTGTTCGCGCTGATCACCAACGGCCTGAGCGCGAAGTTGCAGGACGATGCGCTAACTACCGCTGCCGTCAGCGGCGCCCTGCCACCCGAGGCCGTGCGCTACGCCCCGCTCTACCGCCACCCGCGCAAGATCTGGGGCATCGGGCTTAACTACCAGGACCACGCTGCCGATCTCAAAGCGGCGCTCCCCACCGAGCCGGCCTCGTTCATGAAGTGCGACAACACCATCATCGGCCGGGCGACCCCATCGAGCTGCCGCCGCAGTCGCAGCGCGTTACTGCCGAGGGCGAACTCGGCGTCATCATCGGCCGCACCTGTCACCGCATCGACAAGGCCGATGCGCTGACCTACATCGCCGGCTACTGCCTTGTCATCGACATGACGGCCGAGGACATCCCCGAAAAGAACCCGCGTTTCCTTACCCGCTCGAAGAACTTCGACACCTTCTTCTCGTTCGGGCCCGAACTGATCACCCCCGACGAAGTGGCCGACGTGGCCGCCCTCAAGGTCGCCACCTGGAAGAACGGCAAGCTGCACCGCGAGAACACGGTAGCCAACATGACCTTTCCGCCTGACTACCTGGTGGCCTTCCATTCCCACGTCGCCACGCTCTACCCTGGCGACATCATCAGCAGCGGCACGCCGGGCGCCGTGGTGATCGAAAACGGCGACAGCGCCGAAAGCCGCATCGGCGGTTTTGGCAGCCTGGTGAATCCGGTGCGCAAGGTCTGAAAATCACTGTGGCCCTGATCGGAGATAACCCGCCAACGCCGACTTTTTGGTGAAGCGGGAATTAAGCGAGCCTGAGCTGACCTGAGCTTTGTTTTGCACTCAATGCCCCTATGCCTGTTCCGGCACCACAAGTTGGACCTCTGCGAAATAGGTGGTGTAGCGGCGCGTATCACGGGTCAGCAGCGGGAGTCGCGACACGGCCGCGTGCGCACCGATGAAGAAGTCGGCAAGCACGTTGTTCTTGATGCCGCCCTGGCGGCGGTAACGCACGAAGGCTTTGCCGGCGAGGAACAATGCCGGGCGCGGCACTTCGATCAGGGCCAGACCCAGGTCTTCGATGGTGTTGTCCAGCGCCTCGACGGTCGAGAACGTCAACGACAGCTCGGCATAGATGATCGGGTTGATCGCCAGCCGGTGAATCTTCGACTGGGCGCGCAATTGGCCAATCGACCAGTCCGCCCATTCCGGATCGTTCTCCAGAACGTCGACCAGCACATTGGTGTCGACCAGCAACACGGATGACACCTCAGTCCTCGCCGCGCAGCAGTGCCATCAGCTCGTCGGTGCGCCATTTGACGTCGGCCTTGCCACGGGCAGATTCGAAGCGATCGGGCTTGCGGCTCGGCCTGGCGCCGACCTTGTGAATGACGACATCCCCCTCGCGATTGACGGCAAAATCAACGGAACAACCCGGCGCCAGGTTCAGCGCATCGCGAATCTGCTTGGGGATGGTGACCTGACCCTTGCTGGTAAGCGTCGTCGACATGGGATGACTCCTTTTGTATTACATGGATGTTCATTGTAATACCCACATGCACGCCATGCAATTTGCAAGAAGGGCGGGGCTAACTCTCTCCGCCAAACACATCCAGCCGCGCCGCCTTGCTGATCGCCACGATGGCCGGATGTGTCAAGCGACGCTCGGTGGTGATGGCATAGAGTTGCTCAACTACTGTATCGATGCGGCCGAGCGCCATGACCTGGTATTGCTCGCAAACAATATCCGCAATGGCGGTCGGCGCGACGAACAGCCCGGCCCCCGCCTGGCCGAACGATTTCATCAAGGCGCTGTCGTCGAACTCGCCGACGATGCGGGGCCGTAAGGCATTGGCTTCCAGCCACTGGAGCAGCTTCGGTCGAATGATGGCATCTTCGCCCGGCAGCAGGAACGGGGCATTGTTGAGCATGGCGGGAAAGCTGCCGGGCACCTTTTTCATCAGGCTGGGAGCACCGAACACGGTGAGCCCGCTCTCGCCGAGCAGGTGGCTGAAGCCACGAACGTTCAGATGGGTGGGCATGGGCCGGTCGGCGATGATCATGTCGAGTCGATGCACCGCCAGTTCCGCCAGCAGCGATGCCAGACGTCCCTCGCGGCAAATCAGCCGCACCGGTTCCCCGAGCTTGAGGGCTGGCTCGACGAGCCGGTAGGCCACCGACTTCGAGACGGAATCGGCAATGCCGACACGGAACGGCAAGGTCTTTACTAGCGTCTGGTCGCGCAGCACTTCGAGCAATTCGTCACCAATCGTGAAGATTTCCTCGGCATAGCTCAGGATGCGCCGCCCGGCGTCGGTCAATTCAAGGTTACGGCCGGCGCGCCGGAACAGATCAACGCCCAGCGTCGCCTCGAACTCGCTCAATTGCCCGCTGATGGACTGCGGCGCAAGGTGGATCTGCTCGGCGGCGCGAGCAATGCTGCCGGTCTTGGCAACCATCCAGAAATAGCGCAAATGCTTGAAGTTGAGTGTGGCCATGATGTCGATCAGGCGAAATGAAGCGGATCCCGTTGCGTGTTGCCACAGACAAACTCATCGTTTTTTCCGCTGTATCATGAAAGTATATTCGATTTGACAGATGAATATACCTGCGTCAGCATACCGCCCGCCCCGACAAAACGAATCGAAACGCAGCGCTCATTCCCGACATGATCGACAACACCAAGCCCAACCCGCTGATCGAACTGCTGATCAACCTGGTCATCCCCTCGCTGATCCTGATGAATCTGAGCGATCCGGAGGATCTAGGGCCGGCCAAGGCGCTGTTGCTGGCGCTGGCTTTTCCGCTGTTCTGGGGCACGCGGGACCTGATGCGGCGGCGCAAGATCAACGTGTTTGCCGCGCTGGGCATGATCAACGTCATCCTGACCGGCGGCATCGGCCTGCTGCAATTGGATACGCAATGGCTAGCCGTCAAGGAAGCGGCCATTCCCGGCCTCATCGGCATTGCAGTCGCCATCTCCGCCTACACGCCCTATCCGCTGGTGCGGGTGCTGCTGTACACACCGGCATTGATGAAGGTCGAACTGATCCAGACGAGCCTGGAAGAACGCGGCAACACTGCCGCCTTCGAATCCCGCCTGAGAATCGCCACCTGGATGCTGGCCTGTTCATTTTTCTTTTCATCGGTAATGAACTACATCCTCGCCGTCTGGATCGTTACCAGCCCGTCTGGCACGCCGGCCTTCAACGAGGAGCTCGGCCGCCTGACGCTGCTCAGCTACCCGATGATCGCGCTGCCGGCGACGGTGCTGATGATGGCGGTACTGTATTACTTGGTGCGCTCGATTCGCGCACTCGCCGGACTGAGTTTCACCGACGTCCTCAATCAATGATTTCCCCACCAAGAAAAACACATTCATGGATTTGACTGTTATCGCCCTGTTCGTCCTCGGTCTGGTGCTGCTGGTCGCCGGCGCCGAGTTTTTGGTGCGCGGCGCCGCACGCCTGGCATCCCGCCTTGGCATCTCGCCGCTGGTAATCGGACTCACGGTGGTCGCCTTCGGCACCAGCGCACCGGAGCTTGCGGTGAGCGTGCAGGCCGGCCTCGCCGGACAGTCCGACATCGCCGTCGGCAATGTGGTCGGCAGCAACATCGTCAACGTGCTGCTCATCCTCGGCATCTCGGCGCTGATCGTGCCGCTGGTGGTCTCGCAACAGCTCGTGCGCATCGACGTGCCGCTGTTGATCGGAGCTTCGGTGCTGTTCCTGCTCATGGCGCTGGACGGCCACATCGGGCTGTTCGACGGCATCCTGCTGTTTGCTGGCATCGTCGGCTACATCCTGTTTGCGCTGCGCCAGAGCCGCCAGGAAAGCGCGGCAATTGAAGATGAGTACGCGCAGGAATTCGGGGTTGGCGGAGATGACGCTGGCAAGATCAGCGGCGCGCTGCCGCTGCAAATTGCGTTGATCGTTGCCGGGCTGGCCATGCTGGTGCTCGGATCGCATTGGCTGGTGGGTGGCGCGGTAGTGTTCGCGCGGCATTTTGGCGTGAGCGAATTGATCATCGGCCTCACTATCGTCGCCATCGGCACCTCGCTGCCAGAACTGGCCACCTCGGTCGTGGCGGCACTGCGCGGCGAGCGCGATATCGCGGTCGGCAACGTGGTCGGCAGCGGCATATTCAATATTCTGGCGATTGCCGGCATCGCCGCCGTGGTCACGCCGGGCGGGCTCGAAGTCGCACCGGCCCTGACCCGCTTCGACATCCCGGTGATGATCGCAGCGGCATTCGCCTGCCTGCCGGTGTTCGCGCGAGGACACCTGATTCCGCGCTGGCAGGGTGCCCTGTTCATCGCCTTCTATGTCGCCTATGCGACATACCTGGTACTGGATGCCACCGGCCACGCCGTGCTGCCGGCATTCAGCGCGGCGATGCTCGGCTTCGTGCTGCCACTCACCGCGATGACGCTGATGGTGGTGCTGGTGCGCCAGCGGGCTTCACAGTAAGGCCCAGTCTCGTCCGCCCGCCAAGATTGGCCTCCGCTGCTATGATTGTGGTTGGCATACTGCTCTACTGAAAGGCCAGCTTGGCCGGTCGTCATCGGCTTAGCTTGGGTTCGGGGGATAAGCATGGCACGCTGGATTGTCTTTTTGCTGCTGGCCCTGCTCCACGCGCTGCCAGTGTGGGCGGAGGGTGCGTACGTGCTCACCGTGAAGGGCGCCATCAGCCCGGCCAGTGCCGATTATCTGTTGCGCGGCCTCGACAAGGTGGAGGAGGCACGCGCCAGTCTGGTGGTGATCGAGATGGATACGCCGGGTGGACTGGATAGCTCGATGCGCGACATCATCAAGGCGATTCTCGCCTCCCGCGTGCCAGTCGTCACCTACGTATCACCCCAGGGCGCGCGTGCGGCCAGCGCCGGCACCTACATCCTGTATGCCAGCCACATCGCCGCGATGGCCCCGGCCACCAATCTGGGCGCAGCCACGCCGGTGGAACTGATGCCCAGCGCAGCCCCGGACCAGCCGGCCGACAAGAAAGAAGGCAAACCCGCGCCGCCGCGCGATGCCAAGGCCAGCAAGGCGATCAACGATTCATCCGCCTATATCCGCGGCCTGGCCGAACTGCGTGGGCGCAATGCCGACTGGGCGGAGCGGGCGGTGCGCGAGGCGGTCAGCCTGTCCGCCGAGGCAGCCTTGAAAGCCAAGGTGGTGGATGTGCTGGCGGTCGATCTGGCGGATCTGCTGAAACAGCTGCATGGCCGCAAGGTGAAACTGGCAAGCGGCGAGATCACGCTCGACACGGCGGGACTGACGGTCACCCGGGTCGAAGCGGACTGGCGCAATCGCCTGCTGGCCGTCATCGGCGACCCGAGCATCGCCTACATACTGCTGCTGCTCGGCATCTACGGGCTGTTCTACGAATTTTCCAACCCCGGCATGCTGTTTCCCGGCGTGGTCGGCGGCATCTGTCTGTTGCTCGCCCTGTTCGCCCTGCAAATGATGCCCATCAACTATGTCGGGCTGTTGCTCATTCTGCTCGGCATCGCCTTCATGCTGGCCGAGGCTTTCCTGCCCAGCTTCGGCGCGCTGGGGCTGGGCGGCCTCGCCGCCTTCGTCATTGGTTCGGTGATGCTGATCGACACCGACCTGCCCAGCTATGGTGTGCCGTGGCAATTGATCGTGCCGCTGGCGGCCACTTCCGCCCTGTTCAGTTTCGCGGTCGGCGGCATGGCGCTACGCGCCCGGCAACGTCCGGTGCTCACGGGTAGCGAGGAGTTGCCGGGGATGGAAGGCGAGGCACTGGAGGACATCGAGGCTGAAGGCTGGGCCAGGGTGCATGGCGAAACATGGCGGGTGCGCAGTCATGTGCCGTTGCCGCGCGGATCGAAAGTACGGGTCACGGCGCGAAGCGGCCTGACCCTTGAAGTGGAACCGATCAACTCGACGAACAAGGAGAAATCATGACCCCCATCCCCCCAACCCCCTTCCCAAGGATGGGGGTGACGGTTGTTCGCGGGCTGCGCCCGCTCCATGTTTTGGCCGTTCCTCCTTGGGGCGGCCCTACGGAGGAACATCATGTTTGATCTCGGCTGGATTACTTTACCGTTACTGGTTCTGGCGCTGCTGGCGTACAGTTTTCGCATCCTGCGCGAATATGAACGCGGCATCGTGTTCATGCTCGGCCGTTTCTGGAAGGTGAAGGGACCGGGGCTGATCGTCGTGCTGCCGGGCATCCAGCAAATGGTGCGGGTGGACCTGCGCACGGTGGTGTTCGACGTGCCCAGCCAGGACGTGATCTCGCGCGACAACGTCTCGGTGAAGGTGAATGCGGTGGTGTATTTCCGCGTCGTCGATCCAGCCAAGTCGATCCTGCAGGTCGAGGACTACATCAACGCCACCAGCCAGCTCGCCCAGACCACCCTGCGTTCGGTGCTCGGCAAGCATGAACTGGACGAGATGCTGGCCGAGCGCGAGACCCTCAATGTGGACATCCAGCAGGCCCTGGACGCCCAGACCGACGCCTGGGGCATCAAGGTCTCCAACGTCGAAATCAAGCACCTGGACATCGACGAATCCATGGTGCGCGCCATCGCCAAACAAGCCGAAGCAGAACGCGAGCGCCGCGCCAAGGTGATCCACGCCGAGGGTGAACTACAGGCTTCGGAGAAGCTGCTGGCGGCGGCGGAAATTCTCGCGCGCCAGCCGCAGGCCATGCAGTTGCGCTATCTGCAAACACTTGCCGCCATTGCCGGCGACAAGACCAACACCATCGTTTTCCCGTTACCGGGCGAATTCTTGGACCTGCTGCGCAAGAAAGCACCGGATGGCAATGTTTGACACGCAACCTTACAGGAGCCAAACGCAATGAATCTCAGCTTTCTCGGCGCAGCACGCGAAGTCACCGGTTCCAGCTATCTGATTGAAGCTGACGGATTCCGTTTTCTGGTGGATTGCGGCATGTTTCAGGGCGGGCGCGAAGCGCGCGCCAAGAACCACCATGCCTTCGGCTTCGACCCGGAATCGATTGATTTCGTGATTCTCACCCACGCCCACATCGACCATTCCGGCCTGTTGCCCCGCCTCGTCGCCCTCGGCTTCAAGGGTCCGATTTATGCCACCCGCGCCACCTGCGACCTGTTGGGCGTGATGCTGCCGGATGCCGGACACATTCAGGAAAAGGAGGCGGAGCGTGAAAACTACCGACGGTTCAAAACCCGGAAACCATCGAAAAACGCCCGCAATGAAATCGCCCCGCTGTACACCGTCGAGCAGGCGCGTACCTGCCTGAAACGTCTGCATCCCGTGGATTACGATACGGAAATTAACCCGCATACTGCGGTGCGCTGCAGCTTCCGCGACGCCGGGCATATCCTGGGTTCGGCCATCGCAGAAGTTTGGGTGGGCAAGGGCGCGCAGCAGCGCAAGATCGTGTTTTCCGGCGATCTGGGGCAACCGGCGCGGCCCCTGGTGCGTGACCCCACGCCGATCACCAATGCCGACTGGCTGGTGGTGGAATCGACCTACGGCAACCGGCTGCACAAGAGCATGTCGGACACCGAGGATGAACTGACGCAGGCGGTCAACGACACCATCGAGAAGAAGGGCGGCAACCTCATCGTTCCGGCCTTCGCCGTCGGGCGCACGCAGGACATGCTCTACCTGCTGGCCGAACTGACCCGGCAGGGGCGGATACCCAAGCTCAGCGTCTACGTCGACTCCCCGATGGCGACCGCCGCCACCGAGGTCACTTACAAACACATGGCGCTGCTGGACCCGGAAACCCACGCACTGATGGGCAAGCATGGCGGCACTGAACATTTCCGCAAGCTGGCCTTTGTCGAGGACGTCGAAGAGTCGATGGCGCTCAACAAGATCAAGGGCGGCGCGGTAATCATTTCCGCCAGCGGCATGTGCGATGCCGGGCGCATCAAATACCACCTGCGCGAAAATCTGCCGCGCCGCGAGTCGACGATTCTCATCACCGGTTTTCAGGCGGCTGGCACCCTGGGGCGCAGGCTGGTGGATGGCGCCAAGCGGGTGCGCTTCTGGGGCGAGGAAGTGCCGGTCAGGGCCGACCTGTACACACTGGGCGGCCTCTCCGCCCACGCTGACCAGGCCGCGCTGTTGAACTGGCTGGGCCACTTCAGCAAGCCGCCGCAGCGCACCTTTGTGGTCCATGGCGAAGAAGATACCGCGCTTGGCTTTACCGCCCTGATCAAGGAGAAGCTTGGCTGGCAGGTAGAAGCGCCGCAGGCCGGACAAAGCGTCACCCTGTCCTGAACCCGCAGCCCATCGGCATGCTGCGGCCGCTGACGTTTCCCTTTCTGCTGTTGCTGGTTTTGCTGACAGCTTGCGCGCCGGTGCGGCACTACGAGGCCGCGCTGGTGTTGCAGGACATCGCCGCCGATCAGGGCGCATCACGGCTCAAGGAAACCACCGCTGCGCCAGTGCGGCAATCCATCACCTATACGGTGGATGGGCGGGAACGGCGCGGCGACTTATATGTGCCGAAAAACATCCGCGCCGCCATCGTCGCCATACCCGGCGCGGTGCCGCTGGGCAATGACGATCCGCGCCTGGTGAGCTTCGCCACCACCCTGGCGCGCGCCGGCTTCGCGGTGCTGGCGCCGGACCTGCGCGGCTTTCGCGCGCTGCACATCCGCCCGGCAGACTCCCGCGAAATCTCCGATGCCTTCATTTATCTGAGCAGCCGCCCGGAACTGGCTCCCGCAGGGCGCGCCGGCATGTTCGCCTTCAGCTATGCCGTCGGCCCGGCGGTGCTCGCCGCGCTGGAGCCCGACATCCGCGCACAGGTGCGCTACATCATCGGCGTCGGCGGCTATCATGACCTGCCGCGCGCAATGCGCTTCTTCACTACTGGATGGTTCGAGCATGACGGTCAATGGCAGCGCATGACCCCGGACGACACCGGCAAGATGGTGTTGCTCTACGCCAGCCTGCCCTATCTGGAGGACAACAGTGATCGCGGCATCTTCGACCGGATGGTAGCGTTGCGCATGACTGACCCCGCCGCCGATCTGAATCCGCTCGCCGCCGCATTGAGTCGTGGCGCCCAGGCCGCCTACGCTCTGGCCGCCAACACCGATCCCGCGCGCTTTGCCGAACTGCTGGCAGATCTGCCGGCTGCCATGCGTGCCGATATGGAACGACTGAATCTCGCCCGCTACGATCTGAAATCCCTGCAGGCCAGACTCATTTTGGTGCACGGCAAGAACGACAATCTCATTCCCTACCCGGAAAGCCTGGCGCTGGCCGCCGCCGCGCCACAGGGCCTGACAGAGGTATTTCTCATCAATCGCGTGCTCGGCCATGTCGATCTGAAGTTTTCCACCCTGTTCTCCTGGCGGTTCTGGAGCGAAGACCTTCCAGATATGTGGAAACTGTGGCGGGTGATCGATATGCTGCTGGCGGAACGACAGCCAGCCCCTACAGCGCCATGAGCACCTTGCGCACACTTGCGCCCTGGCTGCTGGCGGCGCTTCTGCTTGGACTGGCCCTGGCGCTGCCCCCCGTCGCCCAACCCTTGCAGTACCACGATTTCGCCGACCAGCGCGCCTGCTTCATCCTGTCCAACTGCCTCGACACCGTCTCCAACGGCCTGTTCATCCTGGCCGGCGTGATTGGTTTGCTGTTCCTCCGTGGCGGAACGGCACGGCGCGCCTTCATCAACCAGCATGAGGCCATCTTCTACAAACTGTTCTTCGCGGCGGTCGTCCTCATCGGCTTCGCCTCGGGCTATTACCACCTCGCCCCGGACCATGCCGGGCTGGCCTGGGATCGGGCGGCGATTGCCGTGGCCTTCATGGCCTGGTTCGCGGCAATCCTGGCCGAACGGATCAGCCTCGCTACCGCGTTCCTCATGCTGCCTTTGCTGCTCGTCGCGGCACTGGGCGGGATCGGCTGGTGGTACTGGAGCGAAACACAGGGCGCGGGTGATCTGCGCTTCTACGCCCTGGTGCAGGTCGTGCCGATCCTGCTCATCCCGCTGCTGCTGTGGCTGTATCCGCCGCGTTACAGCAAGGGCTGGCATATTCTTCTGGTCATCGGGCTGTATCTGCTGGCCTTGCTGTTCGATTACACCGACCGTCAGGTATTTGCCCTGACCGGCGGGTTCGTCAGCGGCCACACGCTGAAGCATGTCGTCGCCGCGCTGGCGGCGTACGGGGTGATGCGCTACCTGCAGCAACGGCGGCCATGGTGATGGATGCCTTGCAGGACGGTGTCAGGCCCCGCGAACTGTGGGCCTGGGCGATGTACGACTTCGCCAATTCCGGCTACACCACCGTCATCATCACCGCACTGTTCAACGCCTACTTCGTCGCGGTGGTCGCCGGCAATGCACCGTGGGCCACCTTCGCCTGGACCACTGCACTGTCTGTCTCGTATGCGCTGATCGTGCTGAGCGCCCCGTTGGTCGGCGCCTATGCCGACCAGCACGCGGCCAGGAAAAAGCTGCTGGCCATCACCACAGTAGGCTGCGTCCTGTTTACCGCCCTGCTCTGGTTTGCCCAGCCGGAGCTGCTGTGGCTCGCGATCCTCTGCGTCATCGCCTCAAACTTCTTTTTCGGCAGCGGCGAAAACCTGATTGCGGCATTCCTGCCGGAGCTCGCCAAGACTCGCGCCCTCGGCCGGGTGTCGGGCTGGGGCTGGAGCCTCGGCTATCTCGGCGGATTGTTCACCCTCGGCCTTTGCCTGGTCTATGTCACCTGGGCAGAGGCACACGGCCACAGCGCCAGCGAATACGTGCCGGTGACGATGCTGATCACCGCCGGAATCTTCGCGCTGGCCAGCCTGCCGACCTTTCTGCTGCTGCGCGAGCGCGGCGTGCCACACAAAGAAATGGGGGACAGATCCCAATTTTATGAATCTCAAAATCGGGGTCTGTCCCCTATTTCGCTACCACTGCAGGCGGCCTGGCGGGAAGTGCGGCAAACCCTGCTCCACCTGCGGCAATTCAGGGATCTCGCGCGCTTCCTGCTGTGCAGCCTGTTTTATCAGGCTGGCATCCAGGCCGTCATCACCCTGGCCGCCATCTATGCCAGCCAGGCGATGGGCTTCAGCACGCGCGAGACCTTGCTGCTGATTTTTGCCGTCAACATAACGGCGGCCGTCGGCGCATTCCTGTTCGGCCATGTGCAGGATCGCATCGGCCATGTGCGCACCATTGCGCTGACGCTGATCGGCTGGATCGCCACCATCCTGCTCCTCTGGGCAGCGCCGCTCCTCGCAGAAGGCCCAACACTGTTCTGGGTGGCGGCGAATCTCGCCGGCCTGTGCCTGGGCGCATCACAATCCGCCGGGCGCGCACTGGTCGGCCTGCTGGCGCCGCCGTCCCGGCTGGCGGAGTTCTATGGCTTCTGGGGCTTGTCGGTCAAGCTCTCTTCCATTGCCGGGCCAATGACCTACGGCATCGCCACCTGGGTGAGCGGCGGCGATCACCGCAGCGCCCTGCTGCTGACCGGCAGTTATTTCGTTGTCGGACTGTTACTGCTCTTCGGCGTAAATGTGCTGCGGGGTCGCCGCGCGGCGCTGCGCGCGGCGCGGCTTGACGCGGTAGCATCGCGGCCATGAGCGATCCAGCTACACCGACCGACGCCGCACGACTGCTCGACATCGTTCGCACGCTTTCCCAGGAGATGCGTCCTGGGGCGCGACAACTGGCAAGCCTGGGGCTCGACCATGCGCTGGAGCGCGATTTCGGCCTCGACAGCCTGGCGCGCGTAGAGCTGCTCGCCCGCATCGAACGAGATCTGGGCGTGAAATTGGCCGAGGCGGCGTTCGCCGAAGCCGAAACGCCGCGTGACCTGTTGCAGCAGATGGGCAGCACGACCCATGCTGATAAATCTGCCCCTGACGCCGTCCTGCCAGCGCCGACTTTTACTCCCGTCGAACATCCGCCGGAAACCATCGCCACCCTGACCGAAATGCTCGACTGGCATGTCGACCGGCATGGCGATCGGGTACATATCACTCTGTATGGCGAGGAAGAACACAGCGCCGACATCAGCTATCGCACGCTGCAGGCAGAGGCGCACTCACTGGCGGCCGGCCTGCTCGAAAAGGGTGTGCAACCGGGTGATCGCATCGCCATCATGCTGCCCACCGGGCGCGAGTTTTTCGCCGCCTTCTACGGCGCGCTGTACTCTGGCTGCGTGCCCGTGCCGCTGTATCCGCCGGCGCGTCCCTCGCAACTCGAAGACCACATGCGCCGCATCGCCGGCATCGTCGCCAATGCCGAGGCTGCCGTGCTCGTCACCGACCCGCGCGCCAAACTGCTCGGCCATCTGCTCTCCGCACAATGCGCCACGCTGCGGCTGGTGGCAACCCCGGCGGACCTGTCCAAAGAAATAGGCAAAGAAATAGGGGTCAGACCCCAATTTAATGAATCTCAAAATCGGGGTCTGACCCCTATTTTCCCCTTGCCGCAGTTGAAGGCAGATGACATCGCCTTCCTGCAATACACCTCCGGCAGCACCGGCAACCCCAAGGGCGTGGTGCTGACCCATGCCAACCTGCTTGCCAACCTGCGCGCCATGGAGCTGGCTTCAGGGGTCACCGCCGAAGACATCTTCGTTTCCTGGCTGCCGCTCTACCATGACATGGGCCTGATCGGCGCCTGCCTGGGCAGCCTGACCCTCGGCTTCCAACTCGTGCTGATGTCGCCGCTGGCCTTTCTTGCCCGGCCGCAGCGCTGGCTCGCCACCATCCACCGCCATCGCGCCACCGTTTCGGCGGCGCCCAACTTCGCCTACGAGATGTGCGCCAACAAGCTCGACGAACGCGATCTCGCGGGGCTGGACCTGTCCTGCTGGCGGCTTGCCTACAACGGCGCCGAACCGGTCAGCCCGGAAACCCTCACGCGCTTCGCCGCGCGTTGCGCCCAATATGGCTTCAACCCAACAGCCATGACTCCGGTATATGGGTTGGCGGAGTCCTCGGTCGGCCTGGCATTCCCGCCGCTCGGACGCGGTCCGCTGATCGACTGCGTGGATCGCCACAGCCTGTCGGCCGAAGGCATCGCCCGGCCGGTGCATGGCGATGCAACTAACACGCAACGCATTGTCACCTGCGGCCGCGTGTTGCCCGACCATGAACTGCGCATCGTCGATGCCAACGGCCGCGAACAGCCCGAGCGCACGCAAGGACGCGTGCAGTTTCGCGGCCCATCCGCCACCAGCGGCTATTACCGCAACCCGGATGCAACAAAGAAGCTGATTGATGGCGACTGGCTGAACACCGGCGACCTCGGCTATCTCGCTGCCGGCGAGTTGTATCTGACTGGCCGCGAAAAGGACATCATCATTCGCGGCGGGCACAACATCTATCCGCAGGAACTCGAAGAAGCCGCCTCCCATGTCGATGGCGTGCGGCGTGGCGGCGTGGCGGTGTTCCCCGCGACCGACCCGCGCACCGGCAGCGAACGGCTGATAGTGCTGGCCGAAACAATCGAAAGGGACAGCACGGCACGGGAACGCATACAGACGGAAATCAACCGGCTCGCGGTCGACCTGATCGGCCTGCCGGCCGACGACATCGTGCTGGCGCCGCCACGCAGCGTGCTGAAAACCTCCAGCGGCAAAATTCGCCGCGCCGCCTGCCGAGAACTTTACGAACGTGGCGAACTGAGCGACAGCAGCACCCAGCGCGCGCCCTGGCAGCAAATGCTGCGGCTGGCCTGGGTCGGCGTCAAAGCGCAAATCGGGCGCACCTTTGGCCGGGCCGCGAGCCGCTTGTGGAGCCTCTGGGCCTGGGCGGTATTCGCCACCCTCGTTCCAATTGCCTGGATTTTGATCGCCCTCGCCCCGACGCTGACGCTGCGCCGACACATCGCCAAAACCTGCGCGCGTCTGGCCCTGACGCTGACCGGACTGAGCCCCAGAGTCGACGGCGTTCAGCATCTTGCCGGCAACAAGCCCCTGCTCATCGTAGCCAACCACGCCAGCTATCTGGATGGACTGATCCTCACCGCCGTGTTGCCGCCCCGCTTCGCCTATGTCGGCAAACAGGAGTTGCTGAAAAACCCCTTCGCCGCCATCCCCCTGCGCCGGCTCGGCTGTGCTTTCGTCGAACGCTTCGACGGCGCGCGCGGCGTCGAGGACACCCGCACGGTGGAGGCGCGGGTGCGCAACGGCGAGTCGCTGATCTTCTTCCCCGAAGGCACCTTCCGCAGCGAGCCGGGCTTGCTGCCGTTTCGCATGGGCGCCTTCCTCATCGCCGCCAACACCGGTGCAGCGGTGGTGCCGATCACGCTGACCGGCACCCGCGCCCTGCTGCCCGGCGATTCCCTGCGACCGCATCACAGCAGCCTGCAGGCACTGGTCGGCGCACCGCTGACCGCGCAGGACAAGCAGGACAATCGTGACAATTGGCAAGCTGCGCTGCAGTTGCGCAACGCGGCACGCGACCAGATCATTGTGCAACTGGGCGAACCCGATGCGGCAGACCACAAGATTCAATGAGAGGATTGCCAAGCCCGGCAGCGAAGCATAATATTTACCTCCATGACCCTACCTGACGACCCCGCCGCACTGAAAGCCTTGCTGACCGATCTCAAGATCGAGCACCACGACCTTGACGAAACCATCGAAAGGCTGGAAAGCACCCCGCCGCACGACGAACTGTTGATGCGGCGCCTCAAGAAACGCAAGCTGCAACTCAAGGATCGCCTCTCTGCCGTCCAGCGTCTGCTCGGCCCCGACCTGATCGCCTGATGTTCGTCGAGCTTGACGGTCAGCCGGCTTATGCCGTAACCGGTCAGGAGTTCGACCCCGCACTGCCCTGCCTGGTGTTCATTCATGGCGCCCAGCACGACCATTTCGTCTGGATGCAGCAGATCCGCCATTTCGCTGGCCGCGGTTATTCCATTCTGGCGGTCAACCTGCCCGGCCATGGCCAGAGCGGCGGCACACCACTGGCCAGCATCGAGGCACTGGCTGACTGGCTGCTGGCGCTGCTGGTAAAAGTCGGCGCTGGCGGGACGGCACAATCAGACCCCCATCCCCCCATCCCCCTTCCCGAGGAAGGGGGTGACGGTGGTTCGCGGGCTGCGCCCGCTCCATCCTTTGGCCGCACCTTCTTGGGACGGGCCGGCGCAGGCGTTACCCTCATCGGCCACAGCATGGGCTCGCTTATCGCGCTTGAAGCGGCAGCGCGCGCACCGGAGTTGATCCACCACCTGGTCCTGATCGGCACGGCCCTGCCGATGCCGGTCGCCCCCGCGCTGCTCGAAACCGCGCAGAAGAACGAAGCCGCCGCCATGGCCCTCATCAACCAGTGGGCGCATTCGCCGCGCGGCTGGCGTGGTGCCTATGGCAGCCTCGGCCAGTGGCTGCCGGGCATCAACCTGCGCATCATGGAACGCCAGAAACCCGGCGTGCTCTACAACGATCTCGCCGCCTGCAATGCCTACGAAAACGGTCCGGCAGCCATCGCGTTGCTCGCCTGCCCGGTAACCCTGATCGCCGGCAAAAGTGACCGCATGACCTCGGTCAAAGCATCGCGCCGCTTGCTTGAACAGTTGCCAGACGCACGCCTCGTCGAACTCCCCGCCGTCGGCCATGCCATGATGGCCGAAGCGCCGCTAGCAGTGAACCAGGCCATCGCACAGGCGCTGGCCCCTGCCGTACCGACTTGAAATCAGGTCCAACCGGCGCAACCTAATCCGCGCTCCCACACAAAGGAAACGTCATGAAACTCGACACCGCCGCATTCGACCAACTCTTTCGCAACGCCCGCAGCCACAATGAATGGCAGGACAAGCCCGTCCCCGATGCCCTGCTCACCGAAATCCACGACCTGATGAAATGGGGCCCGACCAGCGCCAACTGCTGGCCGCTGCGCGTCGTCTTCGTCAAGTCGGCGGAAGCGAAAGCGCGCCTCGTCCCCGCCCTGATGGAAGGCAACCGCGCCAAGGTGTTGGCCGCGCCGGTCACCGCCATCCTCGGCATGGACCTCGACTTTCCCGACTGGCTGCCGAAATTCTTCCCGCATACCGACGCAAAATCCTGGTTCACCGGCAATGCCGAACTGATCCGTTCCACCGCCTTTCGCAACAGCAGCCTGCAGGGCGCCTACTTGATGCTCGCCGCACGCGGGCTGGGCCTCGACTGCGGGCCGATGTCCGGCTTCGATGGTGCCCAAGTGAATGCCGAGTTCTTCGCCGGTACAAACACCGAGGCCAACTTCATCTGCAGCCTCGGCTACGGCGACGCCAGCAAGCTGTTTCCGCGCAGCCCGCGCCCGGACTTTGCCGAGGTGTGCAAGATCGTCTGACTGTGTGTCATTCCGGCGCAGGCCGGAATCCAGGCAACTGAACAAGCTGGACATCGAAAGCCTGCTGCATCTCGCGTTGCAGGCGATTCAACTCCGCCTATAAATCGTGAGGAAATAGGCTACGATGCATCATGATGACTAGCTCATGATGTTGGGTTGCGGGCGCCGTCACCTGATGCAGTGAGGGGAAATGCGCATGGAATTCAAGGACTACTACCAGACGCTGGGCGTGGCCCGCGACGCCACCGCGGATGAAATCCGCAAGGCCTTTCGCAAGCAGGCGCGCAAGTACCACCCGGACGTTTCCAAGGAAGCGGACGCCGAAGCGCGCATGAAAGAAATCAACGAGGCCAATGCCGTGCTCTCCGACCCGGAGAAGCGCGCCGCCTACGACCAGCTTGGCCGCAACTACCAGCCTGGTCAGGAATTCCGTCCCCCGCCCGACTGGGACGCGGGCTTCGAATTTTCCGGTCGTGGCTTCTCCCCACACGAGGCGGCAAACTTCTCGGATTTCTTCGCCGAAATGTTCGGCCGCGGCGGTGGCATGGGAGGCGCCGGTGGCTTTCGCCCACAGGGCGGCCATTCTCGCGCCCAGGGCGAAGACCACCATGCCAAGGTGCTGCTCGACCTGGAAGACGCCTTCACCGGCGCGACGCGACAGATCAGCCTGCGCGTCCCCCGGCTCGACGCGCAGGGTCGCGTGACCGTCGACACCCGTACCCTGAACGTAAAAATTCCCCAGGGCGTCAGCGCCGGACAGGTGCTGCGGCTGGCCGGCCAGGGCTCACCGGGCATGGGCGGCGCCCCCGCCGGCGACCTGCTGCTCGAAGTCCATTTCAAGCCACATCCGCGCATGCGCGCCGACGGCCGCGACATCCATCTCACCCTGCCGGTGACCCCCTGGGAAGCGGCGCTCGGCGCGGTCGTCACGGTCGATCTGCCCACCAGCCAGATCAAGGTGCGCATCCCCGAAAACGCGCAGAGCGGCAGCCAACTGCGCGCGCGCGGCAAAGGCATTCCCGGCAAACCGACCGGCGACCTGCTGCTCGACATCCAGGTCGTGTTGCCCCCTGCCGACACACCGCGGGCGCGGGAACTATACGAAACCATGGCGAAAGAACTCGCCTTCAACCCGCGCGGAAAGGACTGAGCCATGCGAGACGAAGACATCCTGATCGGCAGCCTGATGGAAGAAACCTGGCTGACCCTGGAACAGGTCGCCGCCGCCTGCACCGTGGAACCCGCCTGGCTGCTGCGCCACCTCGACGAAGGCCTGTTCCCCCATGCCGAAAGCGTCGCCGGCGTGTGGCGCTTTTCCGGCCCTGCCCTGCTGCGCGCCCGCCGCATGCGCGAACTGGAACGCGATTTCGACGCGGTACCCGAACTCGCCGCACTGGTCGCCGACCTGCTGGAGGAAATGGACGAACTGCGCGAGCAGTTGCAGCGCGGCTGATCCCAGCCCGCTAGCAAAAGTCGGCGTGACCGAAGGAAATCCCGTGGAACTGGCGGGACGGCATGTGTTAGCATGCAATGTATACAACCACATCGGAACTCATCATGGATACCGCCGTCCTTACATTTCGCGTCCCGGTTGAAGTCAAGCAGCAACTCGACAAACTGGCCAACGTTACCCATCGATCCAAGTCGTGGCTCGCGGGAGAAGCGATTCGCCAGTATCTTGATCTCGAAGCCTGGCAGATCGGCGAAATCAGCCAGGCATTGAGCGAGGCCGACATGGGCGATTTCGCCACAGATGCAGAAGTCGCGGCGGTAAAGGCCAAGTATGCAGCTTAGGTGGCTGCGTCGGGCGTTGCAAAACCTCGACGCTGAAGCCGCCTATATTGCGCAGGACAGTCCACAAAGTGCCGCAGACTTTGTAAGGCATTTGCTGGCCAGCGCGGAAATGCTGACCCAGCATCCGCAGATGGGACGGCCGGGCCGCGTCCCCGGTACCCGTGAACTCGTCGTCACGCGCTTTCCCTACATCCTGCCCTATCGCGTGCGCGAGCAAAACGTCGAAATCCTCCGGGTGTTCCACACCTCGAGGAAATGGCCGCAACGCTTCGATAAATGACCATCCCCGCTGATTCTGTCGAGTCATTCATCGCCCGCTGGCAGGGTGTGTCCGCTTCCGAACTCGCCACGGCGCAGAGTTTCGTCATCGACCTGTGCGCCCTGCTGGACATCGCGCCACCGCACGCAACGGCCGATCAGGACTACATGTTCGAGCGGCCGATCAGCTTCAGTCACGGCGACGGCGGCACCAGCCCCGGCCGTATCGACTGCTACAAGCTCGACTGCTTCGTGCTCGAAGCCAAAAAACTGAAAGTCGGCGCTGGCAAGACGGCGAGCAAAGTATTCGACGACGCCCTGCTGCGCGCCCGCAGTCAGGCCGAAGGCTATGCCCGCGCCCTGCCCGCCGCTGAAGGCCGGCCGCCCTTCCTGATCGTGGTCGACGTCGGCAATGTCATCGAGCTGTATGCCGAATTCTCGCGCAGCGGCGCGACCTACACGCCCTTTCCCGACCCGCGCTCGCATCGCATCCGGCTGGCCGATCTGCGCGACGCAGCCATCCGTGCGCGTCTGGCCACCATCTGGCTCGACCCGCTGGCGCTCGACCCGGCCACCGCCAGCGCAAAAGTCACCCGCGCAATCGCCACCCACCTCGCCGAAGTGGCGAAGTCGCTGGAGGCGGCAAAACATTCCCCGGAAACCGTCGCCGGCTTTCTCACCCGCTGCCTGTTCAGCATGTTTGCCGAAGATGTCGGGCTGATTCCCAAGGGCAGCTTCACCACGCTGCTGCACAGCCTGAAGGACGACACCACCCAGTTCGTGCCACTGGTCGGGGCGCTCTGGCAGGAAATGGATCGCGGCGGTTTTTCCGTCGTGCTGCGCCAGACCCTGCCGCGCTTCAACGGCAAGCTCTTCAAGCAGCCGGAAGTATTGCCCCTCACCAAACAACAGATCGCCCTGCTCATCGAAGCCGCCAAAGCCGACTGGACGCAGGTCGAGCCGGCCATCTTCGGCACCCTGCTCGAACGCGCGCTCGACCCGCACGAACGCCATGCGCTCGGTGCCCACTACACCCCGCGCGCCTACGTCGACCGCCTCGTCCAGCCCACCGTCATCGAACCGCTGCGCCAGAACTGGGCCTATGTGCAAGGCGCCGCCGTGCTGCTCGCCAACGAGGGAAAACACAAGGAAGCCGTCGCCGAACTGCGCAATTTTCATCACAAACTCTGCCACCTGCGCGTGCTCGACCCGGCCTGCGGCAGCGGCAACTTTTTGTATGTCGCGCTGGAACATCTGAAACGCCTCGAAGGCGAAGTGCTCAACCAGTTGCACGACATCGGTGAAACACAATCGCTGCTCGAAGCGGCAGGCCTCACCGTCGACCCGCACCAGTTCCTCGGCCTCGAAATCAACCCGCGCGCCGCCGCCATCGCCGAACTGGTGCTGTGGATCGGCTACCTGCAATGGCACTTCCGCACGCAAGGCAGCGGCCTGCCGCCCAGCCCGATCCTCAAGGATTTCCACAACATCGAATGCCGCGATGCTGTGCTTGCGCACGATGGCATGGAATATGTGCTCGACGAAAAAGGCATCCCCGTCAGCCGCTGGGACGGCCGCACTTTCAAGACCCACCCCGTCACCGGCGAACCAGTGCCCAACGAAGCGGCCCGCGTGCCGCTGGAACGTTACAAGAACCCGCGCCGCGCCGACTGGCCGGCGGCGGATGTGGTGGTCGGCAACCCGCCCTTCATCGGCGCGGCGAGCATGCGCCAGGCACTCGGCGATGGCTATGTCGACGCCCTGCGCGGCGCGTGGCAGGCTGTGCCAGAATCCGCCGACTTCGTGATGTTCTGGTGGCACCACGCCGCGCAACTCGTCGCGAACGGCCAGCTTTCCCGCTTCGGCTTCATCACCACCAACAGCCTGCGCCAGACCTTCAACCGCCGCGTCGTGCAAGCTGCGCTCGACTCCGGCCTGCATCTGGACTTCGCCATCCCCGACCACCCCTGGGTCGACAGCGCCGACGGTGCTGCCGTGAGGATCGCCATGACCGTCGCCGCACCGGGTAAAGACGCAGGCCGTCGGCTGGACGTCATTGCCGAGCGCGAGAGCAAGGGCGAAGGGCTGGAAGTGGATCTCGTTGAACGGAGCGGCAGCATTCATGCCGATCTTGCCATTGGTGCGAATGTGGCTGCGGCCCAGGCGTTGCGAGCAAACGAGAATTTGAGCAACCGCGGCTTTTGTCTTTTTGGCGCGGGCTTCATCGTCCCGCCAGAAGAAACCGCCAACCTCGAAGCCGACGCACCGATCAAGCCCTACCGCAACGGCCGCGACCTCACCGATAGGCCGCGCGGCGTCAGCGTGATCGACCTCTACGGCCACGACGCCGACACCGTGCGCCGCCGTTGGCCGGCAACCTACCAATGGGTGCTGGAACGGGTGAAGCCTGAGCGCGACCACAACAAGCGCGAGGTTCGCAAACGCAACTGGTGGCTGTTTGGCGAACCGAATCCAAAGCTGCGCCAGCAGTTGGCTGGCATGCCGCGCTATATTGCCACCGTCGAAACCGCCAAGCACCGCGTCTTCCAGTTCCTCGACGCCATCATCGCGCCCGACAACAAACTGGTCTGCATCGTCCTCGATGATGGCTACGCGCTCGGCGTGCTGTCGAGCCGCGTACATGTCGCTTGGGCACTTGCGTCTGGAACCTTGCTGGAAAATCGTCCGGTTTACAACAAGGGCTTCTGCTTCGAAACCTTCCCCTTCCCCGCCGCCAGCCCGGAACAACAAGCCCGCATCGGCGACCTCGCCGAACAGATCGACGCGCACCGCAAGCGCGTGCTGGCCGCGCACGCCGAACTCACGCTGACCGGCCTCTACAACGTGCTGGTAAAAGTCGGCGCTGGCGAGACGGCGTTAAATGCCAAGGAAAAGACCATCCACGAAAAAGGCCTCGTCGCCGTCCTAAAATCGCTGCACGACGAACTCGATGCCGCCGTGCTCGCCGCGTATGGCTGGCACGACAATCCAAGCGACGAAACCCTCCTCGAACGCCTCGTTCTTCTCAACACCGCACGCACCGCCGAAGAAGCCCAGGGCCACATCCGCTGGCTGCGCCCCGAATTCCAAGCCCCAGCCGCCACCCAAACGTCAATGGCGGGGATGGGGGTGTCCCGGCCGACGATCTGTGATAGCCGTGAGGAGGTCGGGACACCCCCATCCCCGCCCGCGCCGCGACAGCAGCAACCGTGGCCGACATCGCTTCCCGAACAAATGGCCGCCCTCGCCGCCGCCCTCTCGCCCCAGCCACAATCCGCAGCCGACCTCGCGACACAATTCACCGGCAAGGGCAAATGGAAATCCCGCCTGCCCGAACTGCTCGCCACCCTCGCCACCCTCGGCCGTGCCCGCTGCCTGGACGACAACAGATGGGTGAGCTGATTTAACGTTTGGCGTTTAACGTTGTCCGTTATATACTGCAAGCATGATCCGGTCGTTCAAATGCAAGGACACCGCAGCGCTGTTTGCCGGGGAGCGTTGCCACCGCCGCTGGCTTTCCTTTCGGGTGGTGGCGGAACGCAAGCTGTTGATGGTGCATCGGGCCACACGGCTGGACGACCTGCGCATTCCGCCGCAGAACCGGCTGGAAGCACTGAAGGGCGACCGCAAGGGCCAATGGAGCGTGCGCATCAACGACCAGTGGCGCGTGTGCTTCGCCTGGGAAGACGGACAGGTGTTCGACGTGGAGATAGTGGATTACCACTGAGGAGAATGAAATGAGCGAAATTCGTAACGGCATGCGCCCGATTCATCCGGGCGAGATTCTGCGCGAGGAATTTCTCCTGCCGCTGCATCTTTCGGCCAACGCACTGGCGATTGCCCTCAGCGTGCCGGCTCCGCGCATCAATGACATCGCCCGCGAGCGGCGCAGCGTTACGGCCGACACGGCCCTGCGGCTGGCACGATACTTCGGCACCAGCGCGGAGTTCTGGATGGGCTTGCAGGCCGATTTCGACCTGCGCGTCGCCGAGCGGATTGCCAATGATGCGCTGGCAAGGATTCAGCGCATGGAACAAACCGTCGCGTAATAGTCGGCGCTGGCGGGACGGCGGCGGTTCCGCCGATAGAATGCCGCCATGCCCCTCATAAAACTCGATAACGGCTGTCTCGCTTACGGCCACGTTCCCCTGCTCGACGCCGCCCAGTTTCAGCTTGATCCCGGCGAACGCGTCGCGCTGATCGGTCGCAACGGCACCGGCAAGTCCTCGCTGCTGGCGGCGCTGGCCGGACGTGCTCATCTGGATGACGGCATCGTGTGGACCCAGCCCGCCCTCAAGCTCGGCTATGTTCCACAGGAACCGCCCTGCGATCCCGCGCTCACGGTCTTTCAGGCCGTCGTCGCCGGCATGGGCGAGACGGCGCGCCTGCTGGCCGACTATCACGATGTGGCGCACCAATTGACAGAGGCGGATGCCGACCATGAGGTGCTGCTGGAACGCTTGCAGCACTTGCAGCACGACATGGAAACGCTGGGCGTGTGGGCTTACGAGGCGCGCGCCGAACAGGTGATTACGCGCTTTGACCTCGATGCCGACGCGCTGGTCGGCACGCTGTCGGGCGGACAAAAGAAGCGCCTCGCGCTGGCGCAGGCACTGGCGGTCGCCCCCGAGGTGCTGCTGCTCGACGAACCGACCAACCACCTCGACATCGCCACCATCGAGTGGCTTGAAGATTACTTGCTCGAAACCGGCATCACGCTGTTGTTCATCACCCACGACCGGCGTTTTCTCGACCGGCTGGCAACGCGCATCATCGAACTGGATCGCGGCATGCTGACCAGCTATCCCGGCAACTTTGCCGCCTACCAGGATCGCAAGACGGCCGAACTCGCCGACGAGGCGAAGGAGAATGCGCGCTTCGACAAGCTGCTGAAAGAAGAGGAAGTCTGGATTCGCCAGGGTGTCGAAGCGCGCCGCACCCGCGCCGTGTTCCGCGTGCAGCGTCTGGACCAGTTGCGCACCGAGCGCATCGCCCGCCGCGATCGGCTGGGTCAGGTCAAGTTGCAGCTCGATAGCGGCGACAAGAGCGGCAAGCTGGTCGCCGAGTTGAAGAAGGTCAACAAGTCCTTCGGCACAGGTAGCGAAATGAGACACGTCGTGCGCGATTTTTCCTGCCGCATCCAGCGCGGCGACAAGATCGGCGTGATCGGCCCCAACGGTGCCGGCAAGACCACCTTGCTGCGGCTGATCCTCGGAGAACTGGAACCCGACAGCGGCACGGTGCGGCGCGGCACCAAGATGGAAGTCGCCTATTTCGACCAGTTCCGCGCCCAGCTCGACCCCGAGGCGACGCTCGCCGAAATCATCTCGCCGGGTTCTGATTACGTCGAAATCGGCGGCACCCGCAAGCATGTCGTCGGCTATCTGGGCGATTTCCTGTTCGCGCCGCAGCGCGCGCGCTCGCCCGTGAAGTCGCTGTCCGGCGGCGAGCGCAATCGCCTGCTGCTGGCGCGCCTGTTCGCCCGCCCGGCCAACGTGCTGGTGCTCGACGAACCGACCAACGACCTTGACATCGACACGCTGGAACTGCTCGAAGACCTGATCCAGGACTACGCCGGCACGGTGTTCCTCGTCAGCCACGACCGCGCCTTCCTCGACGCCATCGTCACCCAGACGCTAGCCGCCGAGGGCGATGGAACATGGCGCGAATATGCCGGCGGCTACAGCGACTGGGCCGCCTATCAGGCCGACCGGAAAGCAACGGCGCGCGCCGCACAGCAGGCCGCCACCAGCAGCGCGCAAAAGTCGGCGCTGGTGGGACGGCAGGCAGAGAAGCCGGCGGCGACAAAGCTCTCCTGGAAAGAGGCGCGCGAACTCGAAGCCCTGCCCGAGAAGATCGCCGCGCTCGAAGCCGAGCAGAAATCCCTGTCCGCCCGCCTCGCAGACGCCACGATCTACCAGCAGCAGCCGCAGGAAGCACAGACCATTGCCGCGCGCCTGTCCGCCATCGACGCCGAACTGCACGGCTTGCTGGAACGCTGGGAAGCCCTTGAAGCGCGGTGATCAGGCATCATTTGATAGCCCCATGAACACACCCGCAACCCACTACCAGCAACTCGGTGGCGAAACCGCCGTGCGCACACTGGTCCAGCGCTTTTACGAACTGATGGACACGCTGCCCGAAGCCTATGGCGTGCGCAAGATGCATCCGCGCGTGCTGTCGAGTTCCGAGGAAAAGCTGTTCATGTTTCTCTCCGGCTGGCTCGGCGGGCCGCAGCTCTACATCGAGAAATTCGGCCACCCGCGCCTGCGCGGACGCCACGCGCCCTTCGCCATTGGCATCGCAGAACGCGACCAATGGATGCTGTGCATGCGCCAGGCGCTGGCCGAACAAGTCGCAGACACGACATTGCGCGCCACGCTGGACAAGAAGCTGAGCGATCTGGCCGACTTCATGCGCAATCAACCCGAAAAGACTGACTGAGCCGCTGCCGCCAAGGCGGTCATTACGGTTCGGCCGGGAATGTCGCCTTGACGTACCGGCCGCGCACTGGAATCTGACTGCCTCCCGAAACAGTGAGAAGCAGAGAAGTCCGCCTGTTGAATTACTGCAGCGTAGCGGTAAAATTTCATTTATTCCCTGTCGGACAACACAAATCCTTAACCAACATCTGTTAAGCTGCCGCAAATGAGAGTGATTCTCTTTTTAGGTTTTGACAGTTCGTTTCAGCAGAGTGCCCGACCGGATGAATTGACACAGCCAATCTTCGATGATGCCACTACGCTTACTCATTGCAGTATGTGCATTGCTCGTTGTCGGGGCTGTTTGCGCTGAACACAATCCGGCAAAACGACTGATTGTTGGCAGCGAGCAGGACTACCCACCCTTTGCAACCGGTCTGACCGACGCAACCGCGGGCGGCTTTACGGTCGAGCTATGGAAAGTCGTTGCCCGTGAAACGGGGCTGAACTACACCATTCGGGTCAAACCCTTTCATGAGCTTCTGCAGGAGTTCAAGGAAGGCAAAATCGACATCCTGATCAACCTCGCGCAATCGGAAGAACGTCGCAAGTTCGCCGATTTCTCGGTGCCGCACGTCACGGTGCATGGGGCATTGTTTGTCCGCAAGGACCACACCGGCATCCGCAGCGAGAATGACCTGGCGGGTAAGTCCATCATTGTCGTCGAGGCGGATATTGCCCATGAATACGCGCGCGGCAAGGCCTGGGGCAACAAGCTGATCCTGGTTCCCACGGCAGCCGACGGACTGCGGCTGCTCGCCTCGGGGCGGCACGATGCCATGTTCGTCAGCAAGCTGGTGGGCACGCAGACCCTGCGGCAGTTGAACCTGTTAACCATCATCGCGCTCCCGATCGCCCCCGGCGCCACGCAAAAATTCTCCTTCGCCGTTCAAAAGGGCGACGCCGAACTGCTGGCCCTGCTGAACGAAGGCCTGGCGCTGAGCCGGGCCAGCGGCACCTACACGGCCCTGCATGAAAAATGGTTCAATGAATACGAATTCAAGGCTCCCGGCCTCTTTGACGCGCTCAAATACCCGCTGCCGCTGCTGGGCCTGTTTTTCGGCTATGTGGCCCTGACCTATCACCGGCGACACAACGAGCGACGGAAGGCCATGCAAGGATTGGCCGAGTCGCACCACATGCTGCAAACGGTGATCGACACCATCCCCATGCGGATGTTCTGGAAGGACAGGGACTCCCGCTACCTGGGCTGCAACACCCTGTTTGCCCAGGATGCCGGCGAAGCTGGCACGGCAGGGGTCATTGGCAAGCTGGACTCTCAGTTGGCCTGGCGCAACCACGCCACACACTACCGTTCCGGCGACCTTGCGGTGATGGCCTCTGGCCAGCACAAGTTAGCCTACGAAGAAACGCAAACCACGCCGCAGGGTGAAAATCTCTGGTTACGGACCTCCAAGGTTCCACTGCGCAGCCTGGATCAGCAAGTCATTGGCGTGCTCGGTGTCTACGACGACATTACCGAGGCAAAACGCGCCCAGGAAGAAATGCTGCTAGCCTCGATGGTGTACGAAAGCAGCAGCGAATCGATGATGGTGACCGATGCCGATGGCAATATTATCGCCATCAATCCCGCCTTTACGCGGACCACCGGCTATGCCAAAGAGGAAGTCATCGGCAAGAACCCGAGAATTCTCAATTCGGGGCATCACGATCAAGCCTTCTTTCAAGGCATGTGGGACGCGATCAACGCATCAGGAAACTGGCAGGGCGAAATCTGGGACAAGCGCAAGAATGGCGAGATTTATCCCAAGTGGCTCGTGATCAACACCGCCTTCGACGCAGAAGGCAAACCATATCGCCGCGTCGCCCTGTTCTCGGATATCACCGAAAAGAAGAAGTCTGAAAATCTGATCTGGCAACAGGCCAACTTCGATACCCTGACCGGGCTGCCCAACCGCCGCATGTTCCATGCTCGTCTGGAACAGGAAATCAAGAAGGCGCAGCGCACCGACCGCCAGCTGGCGCTGCTGTTCGTCGACCTGGATCGTTTCAAGGAAGTCAATGACACGCTCGGACACGCCAAGGGCGACCTGCTGCTCAGCGAGGCGGCGCAACGCCTGCAAAGCTGCGTGCGCGCATCCGACACGGTAGCCCGGCTCGGCGGCGACGAATTCACCGTCATCCTCACCGAACTGGACGACACCCGCGGTATCGACCGCATTGCCCAGGCCATCCTGCAGAGCATGTCTTCGTCATTCTTGCTGGATGGCGAGCCTGCCCATGTGTCTGCCAGCATCGGCATCACCCTGTACCCGGAAGATTCGACCATTGCCGAGGCCCTCATCAGGAACGCCGATCAGGCCATGTACAAGGCGAAGAGTCAGGGATGCAACCGCTACAGTTACTTCAGCCGTTCGATCGATGTGGCTGCAAATGAAGGTGCGGCAGGCGCGCGCCTCGACCAGGAACCGCATCCAACCTTGCCGGAAAAGTAAAGCAGGAGCGCCTGCCAGTCGCTGGTGGCATTGAGCCGCCGGCACATTTCCCCTATTTCTTCTGCCAGAGATAGCGCCGGTCGTCGAAACTGCCGACCCAGTGCGGGAAATAAACCACCATCAGCGTGATGGCCGCTCCGTTGAGCCAGGCTTCTGAAAATCCCAGCAGGGCATAAAACGGCAGGTACTCATACAGCAGCACATCAGCGGCATAGGCGCCGGAAAGCCACAGCAGCCACGTCGTCAGCGCACCGGTCGCGACCACCGTGCAGGCCGCGCCGATGAAAGCGGCGACGAAAATATAGACAAAGATGTGCACCGGAAGAAAGCGCTCGACGCCGCGCAAGATGGCATGTGTGAGAAACACCGGAAACACCACCAGCGCCAGTGCGTTCAGCGCAAATGGCTGCCAGCCATCGATACCATTGAGCGAGGCGTTGAAGGTCACGGCCGCCAACACCACCGACAGTCCAAGCAGCGCCAGTTGCCGCCCGAACATCAGCGTAAAGGCCGTGACGCCGAGCATGTGCAGGTTAAGGCCCGGCTTCACCCCGGCCTTGAGGCTCCAGACCACCATCAGCACGACAATGGCACCCATCCAGACATTCACCTGCCCACCATCCCGCAAGCGCCGCCACGGTGCACTCAGCACCGCCCACAGCAATATCAGGGCATAGGGCAGAATCGCCCCGAAGGCCCAGGCATTGCTGAAGAGGCCGTCGGGGAAATTCATTGCCCTCGCCGGGCCGCCCCAAGAGGGCAACGCCTCCCCGTCACCGCTTCGGGTGATTTCATGGGGGGCAGCGAGCACGCGTGTTTGCGAGCGTGGGGGGCCACTAATTTATAGCGCAGCCGTGAGTTCCGGCACTACCGCGAACAGATCGCCGACCAGCCCATAATCCGCCACCTGAAAAATCGGCGCGTCCGGGTCCTTGTTGATGGCGACGATGACCTTGCTGTCTTTCATGCCGGCCAGATGCTGGATGGCGCCGGAAATGCCGATGGCGATGTAAAGCTGCGGCGCGACGATCTTGCCGGTCTGGCCAACCTGATAGTCGTTGGGCACGAAGCCGGCATCGACGGCGGCGCGCGAAGCACCCAGCGCGGCGTTCAGCTTGTCGGCCAGCGGTTCGAGCAGACTGTGGTAATTCTCGCCCGAGGCCAGCCCGCGGCCGCCCGAGACAATCACCTTGGCCGCGCCGAGTTCGGGGCGGGCCGACTTGGTGAGTTCGCGGCCGACCAGTTGCGTCAGGCCCAGATCGGTGCCGGCGGCAATGCTCTCCACCGCAGCCGAACCACCCTGCGCGCAGGCATCGAAAGCCGTCGTGCGCACGGTGATGACCTTCACCTTGTCGGCCGACTTGACGGTCGCCAGCGCATTGCCGGCGTAGATCGGCCGCACAAATGTTGAAAATGAGGTATCGGACGCTTCGATGCCGCAGATTTCCGAAATCTGCGCCACATCGAGCAGCGCGGCGACGCGCGGCAACAAGTTCTTGCCGAAGGTGGTCGCCGGCGCAATGATGTGCGTGTAACCCTCCGCATTGGCGACAATCAGCGCGGCGACGTTCTCGGCGGTTTGCTCGGCGTAAATCGGCGCATCGGCCAGCTTCACCTGCGCCACGCCCGCCAGCGCTGCTGCCGCCTGGGCAGCAGCGGCGCAGTTGGCGCCGGCAACCAGGACATGAATGTCGCCGCCCAGCTTCGCAGCAGCGGCAACGGTGTTGAGGGTGGCCGCCTTCAACGCGGCGTGGTCGTGTTCGGCTATGACAAGAATGCTCATTTAGATCACCTTTGCTTCGTTCTTGAGTTTGGCCACCAGTTCGGCAACATCGGCAACCTTCACGCCGGCCTTGCGCTTCGGCGGCTCGGTCACTTTCAGGGTCGTCAGGCGCGGCGCGATGTCGACGCCGAGTTCGGCGGGCTTCAGCACGTCCATCGGCTTCTTCTTCGCCTTCATGATGTTGGGCAGCGTGGCATAGCGCGGCTCGTTGAGGCGCAGGTCGGTGGTGACCACCGCCGGCAGCTTGATTGCCAGCGTTTCGAGGCCGCCGTCGATTTCGCGCGTTACCGTGGCTTTGCCATCCGCAATCACCACCTTGGAAGCAAAGGTCGCCTGCGGCCAGCCCATCAGTGCGGCGAGCATCTGGCCGGTCTGGTTGGCATCGTCGTCGATGGCCTGCTTGCCCAGAATCACCAGTCCGGGCTGCTCCTTGTCGCACACCGCCTTGAGCAGTTTCGCCACGGCCAGCGACTGCAAGTCCGCGGCCTGCGCCGCATCCGTCTCGACCAGAATCGCCCGGTCGGCGCCCAGCGCCAGCGCGGTGCGCAACTGTTCCTGACAGGCCGTCACGCCGCATGACACGGCGACCACTTCGGTAGCGATGCCGGCTTCCTTGAGCCGCACCGCCTCTTCCACGGCGATCTCGTCAAAGGGATTCATCGCCATCTTGACGTTGGCCAGTTCGACGCCGCTCTGATCGGCTTTCACCCTGACCTTGACGTTGTAATCCACCACCCGCTTCACCGGCACCAGAACTTTCACATCGGTCTCCTTGTACTTTGCGTGACCATACTTATGCGTATGTTGGCTGCTATACTAACCAACTCCACGACAAATTTCAAACCCAGCCCCGCATGGACAAATCAGGCGCCGCGAAACAGACCGCCGCCCCGCCGGCCCGCGAGGCGCTCGACCGCGCCGCCTGGATCGCCGGCGCGCTCGACATCGTCGCGCAAGACGGCATCGACGGCCTACGGGTGGAAGGTCTCGCCAAGCACCTCGGCGTCACCAAGGGCAGCTTCTACTGGCACTTCAAGGACCGCCGCGACCTCATCGACGCCGTGCTGGACGACTGGCGCGCCAGCCGCATCCGCGACATCCACAAACAGACGACCGCGACGCCGGGCAACGAACAGGCCGCGCTGCGCCACACCATTGAGGTCTATTCCGCCGCCCGCAACCGCAAGGGCATTTCCATCGAAGCGACCATCCGCCTCTGGGCGCGCCAAGACGCCACCGGGCTGGCCGTGGTCGAAGAGGTCGACGCCGAACGACTCGCCTGCACGCGCCGCCTGTTTCTCGCCCTTGGCCTGCCCCCCACCGAAGCCGCCGCCCGCAGCGCCCTGCTGTATGCCTATGTGTTCGGCTTCAGCATGATGCAATGCGGCCGCTTCGACATGGACGCGGCACAGACCAAGCGCTGGATCGTCGCGCAGATCATCAAGTAAAAACGGCGTGACCGAAGGAAATCCCCGTGGGACTGGCGGGAGGACGGCAGCATGCAATGAATTATCCAATGTTTCTGGCACGCGCGCGCGCGCCATGCCGCATCCGCTACGGCTCGGTTGTATCTAGAAAACTTGGGGCGACTCACCGCGACGCTTATCGGCTCGAGCTTGGATTAGGCCAGCCGCTGATATGTCGGTTTTTTTTACAGACGAGCGGCAGATAAGGCGCAGCCACGCTGACCAAAAGAAGCGTTCGATCGGAAATAACCAATTAATTCAATGAGAAAGGAAGTTAGTCATGGGTACTGGCATTTTATTTGCTTCCATTGATGGTGAGCGCAGGCAGCAACTAGCTTGTTCCCACTCGCTAGAAAATAAGGAGGTATTAAAATGTTCAAGACAAAACTCAAATATTTGTTCGTCGCCACAGCCTTCTCGTTGGGGGTGGGGAGTATCCAAGCCGCGCCATCCACGGCGCTGTATTTGACAATGGATGGGTCCGGAAGTATCAGTTCGGTAGATTTTACATCTCAGGTCAATGCCTACTCCAGCGCCCTGACCAACGTATTCGCCAGCAACCCCGGGCTGTACGGACAGGTCGCCATCGGCGGCATGGTCTTCGGCGCCGACCAGTTTCAATTCTTTACGGTGCAGGAGATCACTAACATCACGATTCTTGGCAACTTGACGAACGCGATTTTGGGTCTCGACCCCGGCCGAGGCAGTATCGGCACCTACGCAACCGCCATCGGCGACGCCATCACGGCCTCAGCCAACTACCTGACGGCTTACGAGACCAGCTTGAACGCCGATCTCAGGCTGCTGATCGATGTAACCACCGACGGCGCAAACAACATGGGTTCGAATCCGGCTACTGTTGCAGCGAGCCTCACGCCGAGCCCAATCGACGCCATCAATTGCCTCGGCATCGGTAGCTCTGTCGCCGACTGCAGCTGGGTTGCAGGCTCTGGCACCGACTTCGGCACCGTCAGCTATGCGGACCTCCAGCGTGCCCTCACAGCGAAACTGACGACAGAGTTCAATGTGCCGGAGCCGGGTTCACTTGCCCTGCTCGGTCTCGGCCTCGCCGGGCTGGCAGCATTGCGTAGGCGCAAGCAGTAATTGGCAACTTCTGAGTAGACAACCCCGCTTCGGCGGGGTTGTCGTTTGGGCGGCCACATCCGCAACCGATGGCCTAACCTAAAAGAATCTATAAGGGCCAGGACCCCTATTTATTTATGCAATGCGGCCGCTTCGACATGGACGCGGCACAGACCAAGTGCTGGATCGTCGAGCAGATCATCAAGTAAAAACGGCGTAACCGAAGGAAATCCCCGTGGGACTGGCGGGATGAAATGCCCCGCATGGGGTACGGCGTGTCTTTTATGAGGTAGTCCCACCTCGCAGCGCCAATTCCAGATGATATATGCGAATAAGTTTTATTGTCATCGGCATTTCCATCCGCTATTCTTCAAGGCTACATCCAGCTATTCGCCGCGGCCGTCAGTGCCAGAGGCGTGTCGCTAGAACCACCACCCTCGGAGGATATTCAAGCCCCTTTTAACTAGTTAGCCATGGGAGGAAGTGATGACTGCCCTTTCCAAAGTTCTGATCATCTTAGCTCTAGCGCTGTCTTTCGAAGCCAGCTCCGCTGAAACCGATGTCGGCATCGTTCTGATGCATGGCAAATGGTCGGGGCCGCCAGCCCCTCCGATTCAAGCGCTTGCAACAGTGTTAAAGGCCAAAGGCTTCAAGGTTATTACGCCACCCATGCCTTGGAGCGGAAAGCGCATGTACGATGCCGATTACCCTGCGGCCCTCTCGCAAATCGAGACAGCGGCAAATGCTCTCCGCGAGAAAGGGGCGAAGCGCATCATAGTTGCCGGCCACAGTTTCGGGGCCAATGCGTCCATTGCCTATGCCGCTTCCGGCAGGGAGTTGGATGGGGTGATGGCGATCGCACCAGGACACACCCCCGATCTCCAGAAGTTTGGCGCCAGTGTTGCGCGGGCCCGCCAAATGATTGCCGCAGGAAAGGCGGATGAGATAGCCCCTTTTGAAGACAACAACCAGGGTCAGGACAGGACTATCAAAACGACCGCAAAGATCTACCTCTCGTTTTTCGATCCAGAAGGGTTGGGAGTCATGCCAAAAAGCGCGGCCGCGATACCCAGGCCGATACCGTTTCTCTGGGTCGTCGGAACACAGGACAGAATATTTAGCCGCGGTGAGAGCTACGTTTTCAACAAGGTACCGCAGCACGAGAGCAACAAGTACCTGGTCGTAAGCGGCGACCACAGCAATACGCCTGAGGTCGCCGCTTCTCAAATTGTCGAGTGGATCATTTCTTTGAAATACTAGGGTCTGTTCTCAATCAAGCAAATAGCGTTATGCCATATGCAACTTCTGCCGAATAAATCGTTCACGGTCAATGACATGGCGAGGGGCTGTTCACAGGAAGTGAAATATGGTCATATCCTGACTT